>Ga0302250_1000053_pt1 | contig 206345 bp, 184 predicted proteins | sample AAG_RA_Asp_MG_FD_193536 | JGI IMG/M metagenome (GOLD analysis project Ga0302250, IMG submission 193536) | Enriched activated sludge microbial communities from anaerobic digester in WTTP, New Holstein, Wisconsin, United States - AAG_RA_Asp | ecosystem: Engineered > Bioreactor > Anaerobic >... | reverse complement strand
GGGTGCGAGCCTTTTTCAGCCGAATCAAGCTGACGGCGGCGATGGAGCGAACCTGGGTGAAGGGATGGATGACTCCGGGGAAGCAGGCGAAAGATGCCATTCCGGCGTATGTGCTGGGCTGAGAAGGCAATTAACGAAGGGAGAGAAAAATTCAGCTTGGGGATTCGGTGCTATCTCTTTGTCTACCATCAAGCACAAGATTGGAAACACTCTTGAAGGGACACACTTGCCAAACCTCAATTTCCTGTTCTTTCCCAGGAACCTTAATATTCCCCATTGCTTTCAATTTATATTTGTTATTTTTCCCAACTTCGGACTTCATACAATATCTGGCTGTATCAGCAGATATTAAAATACTGGTTTTTAAACCTTTGTTTGCCTCTTCTAACCGTGACGCGATATTCATCGTATCGCCAAGAGCTGTGTAATTGAACCTTTTTGCTGAACCCATATTACCAACAACTGCTCGCCCCGTATGGATCCCAATTCTAGTGCGAGGCAGCACAAGATTGGAAACACTACCACGGGATTCCTCAAGTGCAACGATAATCTCAACCGCCGCTAAAACCGCCCTTTCAGCATGGTCCTTTTGCTCTAAGGGCGCATTCCAAAACGCCACAACAGCATCCCCAATATACTTATCGATCGTCCCGCCATATTTCAGAATTATTTCACTGACCTTGGTCATATATTCGTTCATGAAACCAGCCAGAACATCAGGTGATAACTTCTCTGAAAAATTAGTAAATCCTTCCATATCAGAAAAAAGCACAGTAATTGTTCGAGTTTCGCCGCCCAATTTAAGCATCTCTGGATGGTTAAGCAACTGCTCAATCACCTCAGGAGCAAGATAAAAAGAAAACGAACGACGTAAAAACGCTCGCTGCTTACCTTCAGCCAGGTACGCAAGCAGAATACCCGTCAGTCCGCTGCCAAATGCCAATGTTAAAGCCGCTCCTCCTGGAGCTACCAACCCCGCCGAAAAAAACAAAGCATTGCTAATGATAACCAACGGAGCTAGCAAAAAAAATCCCGTGACTAATAGACTGGTTTTCCTCATCACCGATGGCAGAATAGCCCCTAGCATTCCAAACAGGAGAATGAAGAGCCATGAAGAAAAAGGCGCCATTTGGTATGCAAGTCTTCCACTCAGGGTATTTTCGACAAAAGTCGCATGAATTTCGACTCCAGGCATGGCGGAATCAACAGGTACAGCCTGCTGATCCAGGAGACCCGGAGCGCTGAACCCAATAAAAACAATCGCATTGCGGAAAGCTTCCGGGGAAAGCGTGCCAGAATAGGGATCTATATTTTTATTTTCATCGAACCGATGGAGCTCAGCACTGAGTATTTCCGCAGCATTATAAGCTTCAAATCCAGGCGAAGCACCAAGAAATTTTAGATAAACAGCAGCAGGAAATGAATTTTTCAGCCCTATCTTTTTCAGTACAGCTGCCCCGAGCGCAGGAAGCACACCATTTCCTGTAACACTGCTGCGTGCATCATACCTTCGAATGACACCATCAGAATCAACCAGTGCTCTGGCTGTACCGAATTCAACCTTCGACCTTTCTACCGGAATGGATGATAGTTTCCCTGACTGAGAAGTTGCTACCAGCACGACATTTCCAGCCTGTTCCAGAGCTTGTGCCAATCGCCGGTCATCATCAGGTCCATAAATCGAAGTTTCAGAAAACAGAACATCCACAGCTTGGACTTGTGCCTGTGAGCAAAAATCAGCAATCAGCCCGTACAGTTCGCGCGGCCATGGCCAGCTGAAACCCAGATTTTCCTGTACCCATGTAAGACTATATTGATCAACGAAAATTAATCGAATATCCGGCCTATTTGATTTTGAATTCATGCTATTTTCAAATCTTTGGGCTTCAATTCGAACCGCTGTGTCGTGCAAAGCGAATTGCAGCTTTGTTTCGATTCCGGAAAAATTGCATATATAAAGCAATAGCAATCCACCAACTACTGATAGCAGGATTCTTGCAGCTCGAGATATGGCCAGCACTTCTATCCTTCTTTCAATGCAGCTTCCTTTCATTTGCCGGCATCCTTTCTGAAAAAAAGACTGTACCGAGCATAGCGATCAGCTCTGACAACTCCTAAAGGCGCAACCGATAAAATCTCATCCGGCTCAACTTCCCGCAGAAGCAAGCCGTATTCTCTCCACCGCTGGACTGCTGATAAAGAAAAAAGCACAAGATTGGAAACACTACTTTCGAGAGACCCAATTCGCGCTTCCTTCTCTGGATGTGTTATCACAAAGCTATTCGCCGCCTCTCCCTCTTTGTCAGGAAGTTTCATGATTACAGCCGCTACCGATGAAGGAGCATACCCGAGCTGGGCTAATATGCTCTGTGCTGTTCGGTCAGCTTCATATTCAAAATTCTGCGAATATCCCGACACCAGCAGGACTGCTGCGAATTCAGAAATCGCTGTTCCAAATTTATTCGTAAAACTGACAGCTTCCGCCGATCCAGCCTGGCCAGCCTTTATCGCGGCTTCTCGGGCAAGCTCAGCAAGAGCGTAACTCTGCAGCGAAAGCACTCCATGGCGCAGGGCAGTATGAGAAATTTCATGAGCTAGAATTGCAGCCAGTTCGTCTTCATTTTCTGTAAGCGATAAAAGTCCTCTAGTAATCAGAATCTGCCCGCCAGGCATTGCGAAGGCATTTGGCTCATCGCTGTCCAGAACCAAAAAATGGTAGCCTTTGTACAGTTCAGGCCGCGGGGAAAAAAGCGCCAGCCCCTGTCCAAGCAGATTGATATACCTTGTAAGTTCCGGACAATCATAGGGCCGATACACTTCCAGAATCGCCCCGGAAATTGCCCTGCCAAGGTAGTATTCTTCTTCGGGTGACAGCTCCCGCGACGCGAAAACCGCTTCAGTTGCTGCACTTTTCAAAATCGCTGCCTGCGTCTCATCCAGAAGTCCCTGCACAACGGCTTTTGAAACAAGCATGGAAATGCTGTCCGAGAGCGTAAGGCAAGAGGAAAACAGCAATGCGGCAATCAAACTTACAGTCAGCCACCAATATCGTTTTGGCATGTTCCGATTCAGTCAGCTTTCCCCAGCACAAATGCAAGGGCTTCCCAGGGATCTATTGTGAGTGATTCCATAGAATCAAGCCATTGTTTTTGAGTCGAATTTTCACGGGATTCCATACCTGTCGCTGGATTGGCGTTTATTGGCGCGAAGCCCTTTCCCGCAAGAACAACCTGCGGCGCAGTCACCCCTTGCAGAGGTGCTGCCATCTGCCCCTCAGGAATCGTCACTTTTCGGAGCGATGTGGCGAAAATAAATCCGATCCGGGTCTGTCCGGGAATTTCCACTTTTGCCCATCCCTCTCGAATCTCGAATACCTTTACAACATTTCCATACCGGGTTGTAGCAATGATTGAGGAAAGAACTGCGGGTTTCTCTCGAATTCCAGCACTTTCAACCTGAACCGTCATGAAAATGGCTCCAGGCTGTTCTTCGGCGAAGGCTTTCGTGCAAGCACCTCCACCCCACCAAAGGAGGAAAGCGGCAAAAACAACGAACAATATGCGTTTCATCGTAATACCCCACAATAACTATACCGCATTTCCCAGAAAAAACAGCGCCAGAACCAGCAAAAAGCCAAACCCTCGCGGAAAATCAAGGATTCGAGTTCAATTTCGACACAGCCTCATCATAAGCAAGCAATTCTTTTTCCAAAAAAAACTTCCAATCTAAAAGCGAATGTACGACCGCGCGTTTGGGCGCAGGCAATTCCGGGTTGTCCAAAAAAGATTGCAACAGCTTTCCATAGTCGGCAAGTTCGGCAGACCCCTCAGCAGGTGGCAGCTGAATCTTCTGCGCACAATAGTTTCTCCACTTCAAACGCTCAGCAGCCGTCAAAGTTTCAGGGAAATTGCGGGCAAAAAACCGTAAAAGCAGCCTCGGGATACGCTCATCGGAAAATTTGCTGTTACGCACGAAGTCACGTCCGGCAGCAGCGCCGCCAGAATCAGCTATAAGCTCATGCAAACGCTTCAATTTGCTCCGATCAGGTTTCGGGATAAAGTTTCCTGAATACAGGCTCGCTTCAGGGTCTTCTATTGACGGAAATTCCATGGGAATTTCGAATACAGCCTGCAATTTCTGAATCAGATTTGGATTGTTTCGAATCAGATCTGCCCGCCTGGAGCATTCATCACGGTTAATACCAAGCCTTTGTGCAGCTTCTGCGGAGAGGACACGTTCCGGAGCGAGGAATGGACAATGGTTGAGCTTGATTCTAACCAGGGGAACCCGCGGTTCATCCAGTTCTGCTGCTTTGGTAAAAACAAGCTTTCGAATCTCTTCGGCAGACAGGTCGAGCAGACGCTCCGGGTCATAGCGCAAATCAATCGCGATAAGCTGGTTCTTGTTTGCCTGATCCATGCCGATAGGCGCGAGCAATGTCGTACAGCCGCGTTCCGTCGTATATTCGCTCGATGTATGAAGCAGTATCTTTCGCGAAGGCAAGTCGATAACCGGCTTCAAGCTTTCCCGTTTTCGATGTGAATAATACCAGTCATACAATTTTTTTTGGCGAGTTCGAATCAGTTTCGCCACCGCGATGGTCGCCCTGATATCGCTCAACGCGTCATGCGCCGAAAAATGATCAAGCCCGTTCGCCCTGGTCAGAGCCTCAAGTTTGAATACAGGCATTCCATTATTGTCTTTCGGCCAGACAATCCCCTCAGGCCGCAAATCGTGTGTCGCCCTGACCAGATTGATGATATCCCAGCGGGAATTTTCATTGGCGTATTCACGTTCATACGGATCGAATAAATTCCTGAAAAAAAGAAATCGTATGAATTCATCATCAAAATTGATCGAATTGAAACCAGCTACCGTCGTACCTGGCTGAGAAAACTCGAAATGTATCTTTTTAGCGAAATCATATTCAGTTTCGCCCAACTCGTGCGCTGCCTGAGGTGTAATGCCATGTACAAGACAAGCCTGCGGCGATGGCAGATAATCCAGGGCGGGCTTGCAGTAGAGCTTAATCGGATCTGCAATTTCTTCAAGTTCTTCATTCGTCCTGATGCAGGCAAATTGAGCGATTCTGTCATAGGAAGGATTGATACCAAATGTTTCGAGGTCATACCAGAGAATGCTTGAAGCCATGCATCTGACTATACTTTGATTTCTGCTTTGGCACAAGATTGGAAACACTACTCCTGGGTACCCTTAGAAAGGTTGAACTTGTCAAACTCAAACCCCTCTCCCCCTATCCACAAATTCAACATGACCCCGCCCTCAGGGGTTTTCAGGACATCGGCATGTTTTATCTGCCAGCCTACCAGGTTGAGCCTGGCACTGCCCAGGAGGTCCTGTCCAGCCATCTGACCGTAATAACCAGCCAGCTCAGGCCGGCGTGCGGTATTGAGTGAATGCTCTATCTCCGCGATTTCAGCATCAGATCGGGGACGATCATCAAGCACAGCAAGATGGATTCCATCAGCTTCCTGATGCAGCGACACCACCATTTTCCTTGGATTGCCCTGCAGAAGGAAACTACTGACTTCGCTTATGAGGTGAACCAGGAATTCTCTGCGTTTCATGCCATATTCCTTTATTGTTCGATATTCGTCTTGTACCATTCTATGACTGATACAATCAAGGTCGCGACAAGACCAGCCGAAAAACCGTTATTGTAGAGATTGATACCTGCATGCCAAGCGCCCGTCCTTTCAACAAGCACCAGATGCAGAAAGCCAGCCAGCAACCCTGCGCTGAAACCGAATTCGCCCGCGACAGGTGATAGAGCGGTACCAAAAAGAAATGCCAGTACAATCCAGGGGGTGGAAATGGATTTTCCGAATAAAATGACCGCAAAAAGAATGCCCAGAGCAATCGGAACATTATTCAGAATGTTTTTCCCAAAGAGTGAAAACCCGAGAATCGTCAGCAAACCGCCCAATACCGGCCCATTGAACGGAGCTCCGATAATCAGCATGAAAAACCAGTACAGAAGAGTCAGAAGACCCGCGTTTGCAAGCGCACCGCCTTTGCCGGCCATCTCGGTAAAATCGGAAGGAAGACGTCCCGACATTTTCTGGATACTTAAAAACTCCTTCAAGGATTTTTTTGCTCCAAGCGCAATCGACAAGGCAAGCGCAAGAACCGCAACAATGGGTATCAGCAGAAAAAGCCAGATATTTCTGCCAGTGTTCCAGGTCGCGAAAGTCGAAATATCAACTCCGCCGGCATTCGGGATCGACGCGGCAAAAAGCCCGATAAAACCCGCGGTGAGTCCAACATTGTAAAGATTGTAGCCCTGATGCAGGTGAAGCATCGCAATGGCGAGAGGAGGCAGCACAATTCCCGCGATGATTCCAATGATAAAGGAGAGCGGCAACGCAATGCCGGGAGGAAATCCAAGCTCAAAAGCTATAAAGCTGACAATCGGCCCCAAAGATGTTCCAAAAAGCGCGATAAGCACATATTCCCTTGGCTTTTTCCTGACGATGAGCGCCGATATGCTGACACCAATTATGATAGGAATGCAATTCAGCAGGGTTTTCCCGAAAAAAGCAAAGCCCATCATTGTGAAAACGGCAGCCAGCGAAGGACCGGAGAGTTGAATTCGATTAAGTCTGAGAACCAGCAATCCGAGAATTCCTACCATGGAGACATTCAGAAGCGCCGCTCCGGGGTTTGCCATCAAGGTAAAGTCGCTGATGAGCCTCGCCGGACTTATTTGCAGCTGCCAGAATCCAGTAACCGCTGGTACCATGCCATTGGACAGAATTGCCATCAGCATGAAAAGCGCTATGGAACAGGATACAAAAATCGCCAATACCCGGTCGTGCGTGGTCAACATAATCCTCCATGTACGATCAGAAGCGGCCAGAAACGGTGACTGATTGTCCCGGAATGCCTCCTGAATATTTATTCATAATAGAACATGAATTCGCCACAGTCAACGTATTCTTTTTATCCTTCGGATTTGTTATACTATGTGCATGCTCGAATATTTGAAAACCCTGTCGCCGGTCATGCAGACCTTGGCAGCGACACTGTTTACCTGGGGTGTAACCGCCCTTGGGGCTGGCATGGTATTCTTCTTCAAATCCATCGATAAACGGGTACTGGACAGCATGCTCGGCTTTGCTGCAGGTGTCATGATCGCAGCCAGTTTCTGGTCACTCCTGGCTCCTGCGATTGAGCTGTCTGAAAGCATGGGGCTCATTCCCTGGATCCCGCCGGCCATCGGTTTTCTCTCAGGCGGAATATTTCTCCGCCTTGTTGACCGTCTCCTGCCGCATCTTCATATCGAATATAAGATGGAAGAGGCTGAAGGCATTAAGACCAACTGGTCGAGAAGCATCCTCCTGGTGCTGGCTATCACGTTGCACAACATCCCGGAAGGTTTGGCAGTCGGTGTCGGTTTTGGAGCGGTTGGTGCGTCAATCGGATCGGCAAGCCTCGCCGGAGCCATGGCGCTGGCGCTCGGTATCGGCATCCAGAATTTCCCCGAGGGAGCGGCAGTTTCAATTCCTCTGCGCCGGGATGGCATGTCGAGGTCAAAAAGCTTCTTCTACGGCCAGGCTTCAGGTATCGTAGAGCCCATAGCGGGTGTTCTCGGCGCAGCGCTGGTCAGCACCATGCGACCCATCCTGCCGTATGCGTTGGCATTCGCCGCGGGTGCCATGATCTACGTTGTGGCTGAAGAAGTCCTTCCTGAAGCGAACCGCGACGGCAATGGCCATCTTGCCACAATTGGCACCATGGTTGGTTTCGCGGTTATGATGATTCTCGATGTTGCGCTCGGCTGAACAGCGCAACAAGGCTCACAGGTATTGGTACAGACTCTCCAAGGATGGTCCTTCTTCTGCAGGCTTTAACACAGGGTGTTTTCTCGCAGCACAGACAGACAAGTTCGCCGGCAGATCCTTCTGAAAACTTTGCCAGTTTTCGGGCGCCTTCAAGATTCTCACTGTAAAGCCTTCTGAAAATACCGCGAATGTCCATATCCTGCGGACAAACCTGCCGGCAGGCATCATGCTCGCACCAGAGACAAAGATTGCCGATTTTTCCCAAACCTTCCTGCGCATAGGCAGGCGCCGGCGATTTCAGGTATTGCACAAATCCCTTGTCGCTAAAATAGCGATACTCGGGCAACCCTTCCCGTCTGAGAATGACATCCGCAGCGCTTATACCCGAAATGACAACAGCCGGAGTTCCGGTACCCATCGTCGTCGATTCACCGCAGCAGAAAAGATTCTTCCATCGGGTTCCCGCATGCTGGCGATGCATCAAATCTTGCCCAACCATCTGTTTTGGACCAGCGACAGAACCTTTGTTTTTCAAGGAATAGCGTTCAATAGTCACCGGTGATCCAATCTCCCAGTCCACAAGATTGGCTTTGAACGCTGGATAATAAGAGGCAAGATAATCGATGATCCGCTCCGCTTCCTCTTGTTTTGCGTTTTCATATGCCGCTCGAACCTTGGGATCGCCCTTTGCAAGCGTTTCCGGCGACGGCCAGGTTCTGAACGATGGGCCGATAGCCAGGATGCTGTGACAACCAGGCTCATTCAGCGAAGGATCATCGATAGTCGGTATATACAGGGTGATTTCAGATTCGGTGAGGGCATCGGTATCCTGGACAAGCATTTCAATCGGACCGATATCCTCCGGGAACGCCTCTTTTTTAACCGTAGCATACAGGACAATACTCGAGGGCGTCGGCACTGTCTCAGAAACCTTTTTTAAAAGCACAGGCGGTACCGCATCGGAGGGCAGCAGTTTTTGATACAGATTCCAGACCGTCCCGCTGTAAACAAAGTAATCCGCTTCAATATTCGTGCCATCAGCAAGTCTTGCCGCTCGGACCTTCCCGCCTTCCACTTCTAAAGCCACAATTTCAGCACCATACACAAGCGATCCGCCATATTTTTCAATAGCTTTTTCCAGCTTTCCGACATATACCTGCGTCGAACCATGGATATAATAACTGCCGCTCCTATGGTTTTCCACAAACATGGTAACCGCCATAATAGCCGGCGTTTCCTCCATCGTTGTATAGCAGTACGTTGATGTCAGCTTATCGAAAAACTGCATAACCGGCACAGATTGGGTAAAGCGGCGCAGAATCGAAGCGGCATTGCTGAACAGGAGGGGAATTATTTTCATCTGGGTCACGGGATCCTTGAAAAACCGCGTCTGCATCTCCATAAGCGGAATTTCCGATGGCGAAATCAGACTGGGATCCTTCATCACAACATCAAAATATAAATGCTGAAGGTATGCGTAGAAACGCCGGATATCCGCGATATCATCTGGGAAAAGCCGCTCGAGGGCATGCAGAAAACTCTCGACATCCGCATGAAACACAACATCTTGACCAGCAAAATGAATTCGATACATCGAAGAATGCTCAATGACAGCAATCGGTTCTTCTATTTCATTAAAAAGCAGGCTATGTGGATTGAATCCTGTCGGTCCAAAGCCAAACATCATGGCGGATCCGACATCGAAAATCGCATTTCCCCGCTTGAAGGCCCCGGAGGAGCCTCCCGGCTGAACCGCATGTTCATAGACACTCACGGCAAAACCACGTTTTGCTAGCAAAGTGGCAGTTGCTAGCCCGCTCAAACCAGCACCGATGATAACTACCTTTTTTTTCATCATATCCCCATGCTTATAAAGTAAATTATGTTCTCTTTTTATGATACCCATCATCCCCTCAGCCATAGAATATGAAAATCAGATACCATAGTGGGACAAACGGGGAGTCAAATCAAGGGTGAAAATGAGAAGTCGCTGATGACCACTTCATAGTGTTTCCATAATTGTGCTGGCTCTTTTCCTCGGAACAACCAGAGATTGATTCTGAGCCTCGCCCTTCCCGGCTCAGGAACGCCAGCACCGCTATATGTCCATATTTCCTTATTATTTTTATCAGTTAAAAGGCTGAAACGAACCACTCCAGGCGCCCATTGCAATTCAAAAGTATATGAATTCGCGCGAGGAAGATAGAAAGAATGCTGATTGCCAGCTCTATCATAGGGTTGAACCGTGAACCAGCCATCCGGGCCGTCAGGAATTCCCCACCGGGAAATTTCAATATCAATTTCCCGATTGAATGCTTCAGGAGCTTTGTCCCAGGTAAAAAACCCAAACACAATATTAGGGTCAAGATCGGCAAGAGAAGCAGACACAGTAAACCGATATGTACCATAACCGGTATCTTTCTTTGCCATCATTTCGGAAGCGGTCCAAATCGTTCCCCGCTTCTGCAAAGTAAGGTGAACCGAACCTTGTGCATCAACCCAAACTTGATCCTGAAGATTGCTGAATGTATTTGGCCCCGGATCAACAGGACCAGCAGTCTGCCTCAGCCCCCAGGTCATGCCGCCAAAGGAAATATCACGCGGCTGGGCTGCAGCAGGTATAAGATTTAATATAGAAAAGAGAAAGGTCGTACAGAACAAAAAAGCTGATTTCAGGGATGGATTAAATTTCATGAAAACCTGCCTGCTTGCTGAAAGGTTTAAAAAAACAGGGGCTGACATCGTACGGTCAGCCCCGGCCTATTGTTGGCTTGGCGCGCTTCATTCGAGATTTCCCGGATCCTTGGAAATACATTCGATATGAAAGGCGCAGGCGATGACAACACCGCCTTACTGATTTAATTGTAGTACCTGTCTGTTCTGCCGTCAATGAATCAATGAAAAGAAAAGAAAAATACCCGCGCTTTTAAAACTTGCACTATACTGAATCTTAGCACAAGATTGGAAACACTACTTTTGGAACCCAGGAGGAACCTGCCAATGCCCACCGCCCGAGAAACCCTCATCACAACCCTCTTCCCCACAGGAATCCCCAGTCTCTGGTGCCCTCCCCTCACCCATTTTTCAGAGGACGGCCTCATCGACGCCGAACGTATCAAAGCGCACCTCGCGCATCTGCGCCCTTCAGTTCCATGCCTCCTTGTTCCTGGATCAACCAGCGAAGGCTGGGAACTGGATGAAGCTGAGGAATTTGAACTGCTTGACATTATGCTTGCATGCGCTCGGGAAATGGATTTCTCGATCATGATCGGTATGTTGCGAACCCAGAGCGGGGAAGCCCGCAAAGGGATAATTGCCATGCTCAATCATGTCTTCAAATCGGAAAGCCCCTCTATCCAAATGCTGATAGAGCGAAACATCTGCGGTTTTGCGGTTACGGCGCCCAAAGGCAAAAACCTGCCGCAATCCACAATCCATGAACATTTACAAGAAATATTGAACCTGAGCCTGCCGACCGCTCTCTATCAGCTTCCGCAAATCACGGAAAATGAAATCAGCCCGGAAACTGTCGCCGCACTTGTTTCAAATTATCAAAACCTCTATCTCATGAAAGATACCAGCGGGAAAGATCGTGTCGTCACATCTGGCTTGAATTTCGATGGCCTTTTCTTTGTTCGAGGGGCGGAAGGCGATTACGCGAAATGGTACAAGCCTGCTGGCGGCCGTTATGATGGTTTTCTGTTAAGCTCAGCCAATTGCTTTTCACGCCAATTGAAGTCCGTATTGCAATATATCGAAGCTGGCAGACTTGAAGATGCGGAGATGGTATCAAACAGAGTTTCCGAAGTCATGACCCGCCTGCTCCAGGCAGCATCTGCCCTGCCATTCGGGAATGCCTTTACCAATGCCAATAAAGCCATTGATCACTTTTTCGCCTATGGACCGCATGCGGAACTATCAGCAAAAATCAGGACTCGGAGCGGTGCCTTCCTTCCTCGAGCGCTATTAGAAGAAACACGGACCGTGCTTCGCAATTTTCAGCTGATGCCATCCAAGGGATATCTGGAATAAATCAAACCTATTAAAAAGGGGCAGCTGCCTGCCCCTTGCTATCTGCACGCAGCCGCGTACACCTTCAATCACAATCAAATCTCTGCTTTTGTTCCATGCTCAAGCGTAACACCATTGAGCGGTCCTTCCCCCTTGCAGGCTATTCCAATTTCTCCATTCTTATAGCTGAAGGTCACTTCGATATTGTATTCAGTATCGCCAAGATAAAAAGCTTTGTAGGTTCCAGTAAATTTCTTGCCGCTGAAAGTACCATCAAGCCCATGCCAACGGATCAAAAGATCCTCTCCATCATGAATATCCCAGCCGAGATCCAGCATAACAATTTTGCCAGATTCATCCGCCATCACGCTCAAGTGAACATTGAACACTTCAGTACCTTTGATATCAGTAACCTGAAGAAATTCCCATTCGCCGAGGATATCCGCAGCCTTGATTGTCCCGAACAAGTCACAGCTTCCCATTAAAGCAACCATTGCAAGCGCAATCACCAGCAGCCAAGCCTTTTTCATCAAAACCCCCTAAAGCATTCAAAGATATGTTGAAGTTTAATTCACTATGTCAAGAAAAGCAAAAGCAAACTTTCCTTTTCTTTGAGAAAACCCAACGAGGATTTCAGGTGTTTTGCTTGGCTCTCCTGCTAATTCTCAAATGTCATGCTCACGATAATTGGACATCGAAATGCCAAGCCAACTGAAAACACACGAGCGTTTTCAATTGGCTCAGACTCATCGTTTTTATTTTATCGCGCCGGCAACCATGCCTTTGACAATATATTTCTGTGCAAACAGGAAGAAGATGACAACGGGAATCATGGCCATGAGAATTGCAGTGAGAATGAGATCCCATTGTTTAACAAAAGCGCCGGCGAAATTCGATACCGCGAGGGGAATAGTCATGATATCGTTGCCTTTCCCTAAAACGAGCAAGGGCAACAGGTAATCATTCCAAATCCAGATACCGTTCAGAACCATGACCGTCGCCTGAATTGGCGTCAAAATCGGGAAAATAATCTTGTAAAATATTTCATGTTTTTTGCACCCATCAATCGTCGCGGCTTCTTCGAGCTCAAGCGGAATACTCTTGATAAAACCATGAAACATGAAAATGGAAAGCGGAGCGCCAAATCCGATATAGCTCAAAATAATTCCCTGATAGGTTCTTAAAAGCCTGATACCGGTTATCGAGGTAACGGTTCTGAACCATGAGAGAAGCGGGAACATGACAATCTGGAAGGGAATGACCATGGCTGCGACAAAGACAAAGAAAATCGCTGAAGATACCTTTGTTTTTGTTCGAACCAGCACCCATGCCGCCTGTGCTGAAAACAGGTTTATCAGCACGAGTGAAACAACCGTGATGATTGTGCTCGCAAGCAGTGAGCTGGGATACCGGACCGCTTCGTTCGTCCAGATTCGCACAACGTTATTAAAAATATTGCTCCATTTTTCAGGCCATGCAAGCGGGAATTGGGTTACCTCAAAAGCAGTTTTGGCAGAATTGATCAAGACAAGGAGAAACGGAAAAAGAAACAGGATAAAAAGCAAGGCCGTAAAAATTTCCGCGGCGACAACACCTGGTTTTCGTGTTTTTTCCTGTATCATAATTCGATTTCCTTCTTCTTGTTGACATAGACCTGGATGAGCGAAATGATCGCCAGCACCAGGAAGAAGACAACCGCGCGGGCCTGAGCGATAGAAAGGTTGTTGGAAATAAACGCGGTGTTGTAAATGTTGAGCGCCAGCAATTCAGTGCCCAGAATCGGCTGTCCGAAAAGCATCGTGGACGGACCGCCGCTGGTCAGCGATACATTGACATCGAACTGCTTGAATGAATTGACAAGCGTCAGAAACATGGTGACAGTGAAGGCTTGCGCGCAGAGCGGCAAGGTTATCGCTCTCAGCCGGATCCAGGGTGTCGCCCCATCAATTTTGGACGCCTCTATCAATTCCTGCGGAATATTTTCGATCGCCGCAACATAAATCATCATGATATAGCCAGCGTATTGCCAGGTTCCGACAATAATCATAGCGAGGAGCGCAGTCGTATTCTTGCTGAGCATCAAATTATTCGGATCAGCCATAAAATTCAGGAAAGGAATTGCCTTTCCGAGCGATGGAATCGCATTGTTGAAAATAAACTGCCAGATATACCCGAGAATCAGTCCGCCGATGAGATTCGGCACAAAAAAACCGACACGATAGACATTTTTCAATTTGAGCTGGCCGGTTACCAGCATTGCAAGGAGGAAAGCAGCAACATTGATCGCTATCATGTTCAAAACAGTATACAGAAAGGTAATTCCAAACGAATAGAAAAAGGCAGGATCCTTGAAACTGCTGATAAAATTAGATAGTCCCACAAACTTAAGCGTACTGTCAGCCCGCGCTGAAGAAGTCCAATTGGTAAAAGCGTAATAGGTACCCAGAAAAAAAGGAATAATCATGACCATGACAAAGGCAATCAGGACAGGGGCGAGAAAAATCCAGAATACCAGTCTGGATTCCGTTTTTTTTGTCATGTTGTCTCCTCCTTGTTCCATAGAAAATGGCCACTTGCATCCCTTGTAGTTCTGCAAGTGGCCATCACCAAACTGCTGGAATCCCAGCATGGCAGAATTATTTCTTCGCGTTATCCTTGAAGGCTTTTGCCATCAGATCGATAAACTGTGCTTTGGTGATCTTGCCTGCCGCGAACTGGTTGTAAATCGGAGTCAGCACTTTGTCACGGAAATCGCCAGTGAAGTAATACTGATTCCAAGAATACACTTTTCCGGCTGCTGCCCACTCCTGAACGGACTTGGAAAGCTGACCGTCAGGATTCAGTTTGATGGTAGAGAATGCGGGGATCATACCTGCTTCTTTAACCATGTACTGCGCGCCTTCCGGAGTTCCCGCCAGATCCACCAGGAACTTCTTGGCGAGTGCCAGATTTTTGGATTCCTTGTTGATCGCATAGAACGAAGGGGCGGCGACAAAAATGCCATCGGTCGCTTTCTTCATAGAACCATGAGGAGCGAAGGCCATTTTAAAGGTCGCATTCGCGCCCTTGATGTTGGGATCGGTCCAGTTTCCCTGATGCAGGAACACCGCTTTTCCGGTCGCGAAAGCGCCAACCTGCGCATCATAGTTGCCAGTCAGCAGAACCGATTTGTCGGCATATTTGAACAGCAGTTCGACCCAGTCCGCATATTCCTGAAGTCTCTGCATATCGACATTGCCGGCGAGCAGCGCATTGACGACAGAAAGATCGCCATAGGGAAGACCATTTGAAAGGAGAGAGTTGAAGTTGTGGTGCGCGGTAACCCAGCCCATTTCAACCGCTGCGGCCATGGAAACGACTGAATTGATTCCCAGCTGAGCTTTCATGCTGTCGAGCTTCTCGAAAGCCTTTTTGTAGCCATCATAATTCACCAGGGTTTTCGGGTCGATTCCAGCCTTGGCAAGCATGTCAGCGTTGTACGCCATACCCCAGCCTTCAACAGCAACCGGGAATCCGAAAATTTTGCTGTTGTATTTGAACGCGACTGAAGTGCTCTTAACCCAGGGCTCATTGGAGAGATCAAGAATGACGCCTTCCCATTCCTTGTACGCTTCAAGCCCGTCAAAAGCGAAAATGTCCGGCATATCGCCCGCTGCATAATCAGCCTTGAGCTGGGGTCCCATACCGCCTGAGGTGCCGCCGATTGATTTCACGACAACAGTCACGCCATTTTTCTGCCCCCAGGCCTGGGCATACGCTTTCAGCTGCGCGTCGATTTCAGGCTTGTTCTGCATCAGTGTCAGTTTGCCGGCGGCAAAACTCATTGTCGCAGCAAGCAAAGCCATTACTACCAGAACGAATTTTTTCATTCCGATTCCTCCTTGATTTTCTGTAAGACAGCTTACTAAACCGGTTAACCCGGTTATTGTATGATACCACAGATTGGATGCTTGTCAAGGATGAAACCCGGCATCCCTCCTACTTTTTGTTTATAAAATTGAGCGCTATCGTACCGACCACGAAAGCATAATGCTGAAATTCACCCCATCCTCCGAAACCCCCAGTTTCAAGAGCTCGGTTTTCGGAACTTTCAGCTCAAGTTCAAACCTTCCAGGAGAAGCCGGATTTTCGTCAAGCGGTATGAAATTCCCATCGTGAATCAGCGAAACCTTCTTTGCATTCGATATATAGACGAATTTCGCAGACATCCCCGCTTTCAGAACCCCTGTTATCGGGCTTTCCAGATATTCGCCCGCTCTTTCGAAAAAGCTTGCGTACTGTCTGGGGAAAGCGGGAAATTCGACATTTTTCCCGCTTGTCTGAAAGGCGAATGAAAGCACGCTTTTCAGTTTTTCTTCGCTCTTTCCTGGCAAAGCTGTGCTTCCAGAAGCTTCTCTGGTACTGGTTTTGCCAGCAAAGATCAATGCTTTATAGGTGCCTGCCTTTGGGAATGCGAAAGAAATCCTCCACTTTCCGGCAGCACGCAGAGAGAGCATCACAGATCCTCCTATCTCGCCTCCATCTGAAGAAAACACGGAAGCATCGAGCATGACATCAGGCGGAGCTTCAAAATCCAGATTGTAGCGGTCTGCTGCCTTTACAAGAGCCGGCATGAACTGCCCTGGATTCGCGGAAACCGCAGGTACCGAGAGTCCAAGTTTGAAAAATTCCGGCAGAAAAAGCGCCTGGTTGATGAATCTGCTCCGATCAATCGGCCTTGACATCAGCTGATCCGAAGGGTCTTCCGGGAAATGGGTATATTGCAGTTGTTCAGGTCCGGGAAAAAGATAATCCGTGCTGTAACGCTGTTTATAGCGGCCATCGGTAAAAGCGCCCGCATCGAATGTCGTATCCACGAAAAGCCATTGCCCGCTTATGTTCACCATATTCCATGCATGACTGTTCCGGGGAGTAAATTCGAAATTTCCGGATAAACCGCGTGCCCAGCCATGAATGGTTTTAGCTTCAAAGCCGGCGGCAGATGCCATAGTTTCAAAAAGCTTCGAATAGCCTGAACAGACCGCTTTCCTGGCGGATAGAACCGTCCGGATATCCTGGCCAGTCACAACCCCGCGCTCGAGCATGGCCACATCGTAATTGACAGACAAGGTAATCCAATCATGAATAAGCTTGATTTTCATGTAGGGATCGCTTTCGCCTTTAACAAGCTGAGCGGTAAATTCCCTGAGAGCTCTTTCAGGATCGGCGCTTTTCTGAAAACTAGACGCCATCGACTGACTGAGCACGGTAACCCGGGAATCGGGTTTATCGGTTCGATATAAACGCAGAGGAGCAGAAGCATCGATCACAACAGGGTTTTTTGCAGCACCCGTGGTTTCTGCTGACGATGCACAGGATGCCAGAATAAAAATCAGGAACAATCCCGCAAGCCTGCTTGGAGCTGCTTTTATTCTTTTCATGATAACAGTATACATCGTGAATTCTGCAATGTCCCGCGGGATGCCAGTTTTTTTCTTTTGCAATTGCATCAGGCTTCTTTAAAGAATATAATTATATCAATAGATGAATAATAAAGAATTGGCCAAGCTCGAAAATGGATTCTCACTTATCGCAAGATACTCGGACATTCTGTGTTCAGCCGACAGCATTGAAAAAGCTTTTTCTGAAATATGCACCGACATTGGCATTCTGACTGGCTCCAATCGCGCTGTCATCTATGAAAACATCAACGATGAGCAGTCATTTTCAACACGGTGTGTCATGCGCGGCTCATGGACAGCGGAGAGTTCTAGCCCGCTTGAGCCTGAATTTCCTTTTTCGTGGATGCGCGCAAGCTCGGAGGATCTTGCTGTCGCCGCCCGGATACGAACTTTTTTCAAGGATCGAAAAGCGGTGCAGCTGGCTGCCGGTGAATTCCCGGAAAGCCTTAATTCCAAAGTGAATGCCTATGATATGCACAGCGCCTGTCTGATGCCGATTTTTGTTGATAATTCGATATGGGGAGAAATTGTCCTGACAAGCGATATCCCAGGTAAAACCTGGGATGAGATAGATTGCGCAATCCTGAGGAGCCTTGCAGAAATTCTTCCTTCCGGCGTGGACCGTTTTAAAAATGAGCTTACCAATCAGGAAGCGCGGATTGAACAGGAAATTCTGTTTGAGAACAGAATCGCGGGCAACATTCTGCATCGCAATGACAGGATAATGCGGATAAGCAAAAGCGCACTGGCCATGCTTGGTGGAACCGAGCAAGAGTATCTCGGCAAAATTTTCATAGATACTATTGTTCATCCCGCGAGCCGAGAACTGATTCTGGCGCGGAGAGCAAAAATCACAAGCCAGCACGGAATGCTGGAACCAATTGAGGCAGTCCTTCAGAAAAATAATGGATCGGCCATGGATGTCCTTATAGCAGCCGCATGGCAGGAAATCGATACTGACATCATCATCAATTCGACCTTTTTCGATATCAGCCCCATAAAAGCCCGGGAACGTCTTTTAAAAGCTGTCTCGACAATCGCTTCTTCAGCAAGTTCTCAAACATCGCTGGACCAGCTCACGAATATCCTGCTGGACGCGATTCAGAAGGCTTTCCCCTATGCTGAATGCGCTGGTTATGTTCATGTTACAAAGTCGTTGGATGAGTCCGATACCATTTTCGGGAAAATGATGGCCACCTGCGAACTGGAACCTGAGCTCGAGCAATTCATCTGGAAGGCTGTTCAGAGCGATGCTTGCAAGCAAAACTCAGCATATCTTTTGACAAGGCCAGCGCAGAGCGGCGGAGATACCTATGTGTTTCAGCCTGTCCGCGCAGAAAATCAATTGCTTGGAGCAATTTTCCTTCAATATCAGCGCAATAAGGCTCCCGGAGCTGATGAACAGGCCAATCTGTATACCCTGGCAGAAGCGATAGTCAACGCGGTACAGAAAGTTTTCCTCATCCAGCAGAACGAATCCCGGTACAAAAATCTTGCTGTTCTCTATAGAGCCAGCATCCGCCTCGGGGAGCTTCGCTCATCAACCGAAATAGCCAGAGAGACGCTCCGTATTCTTGAGCAGGAAAAAGGCTGGACCCATTCGGTTATCCGGATCAGGGATGAGGCTTCAAAGCGCCTTGTGACGCTTTCATACTGCGCGCCTGGCGTACATTCCTGTGAAGAAGAAAAAGTGATTGAATGGCTGAACACAAAAATCAGCAAACCGGGAGATGGATTAACCGGCTGGGTCATCGATCATGACGAAAGCGTACTTTGCAAGGACCTGCCCCATGATCCCCGCTATCTGGAAACCGACATCGGGATGCTGTACGGGATATACGCGCCTATCCATTCAGAGGGAGTGACGATAGGGTCCATTGGTGTCGAGTCCGACCGCATTGATTTTTCTCAGGCTGATCTTGAACTGCTCTGTTCGCTCGGTGATTTGATCGGGATGGCGCTCAACGCAATTCGAACAATGGATCTGCTGGGCTACCGGGTGCGTTGGCTGGAACAGCTTTATCAGGCAGGCACCGCAGTCACCCTGGAAGCATCTGAAGACATGATTTTTCATCAATTGCTAGAAGGTGCCATGGATGCCTTATCAGCTGAAGCCGGGGCTTTGATGCTTTACAATGCAGAAAAGAATCTTCTCATCCCTGTCGCCAAGCGAGGATGGCTGAAAGACATTGTTGATCCGATTGCTCCGGATAAAAGCTTGAGCGGACTTGTTTTTTCAAGCGGCCGCTCGCACATTTCCTGGGAGCTGAGCCAGGAGCCGGTTGTTCTCAGCCATATACGCGAGAAAATCCCGGATGACAAGCGAGGAGTTTCCGTCCCGATTCTTGCGGAAAGCACAGTCATCGGCGTCTTCCATCTGGGATTCTCCACCGATATCCATATTAACAAGGATATTGTTGCAGTTGCGGAGCTTTTTGCTTCTTTCGCGGGCACTGTCATCAAACGTGTAGAACTGAGCCTTGAACTGCGGAATGCCAACAACGCCCTCCGAGACGCCTATGACGCGACTCTGGAAGGCTGGTCGCGGGCAATCGGGCTTCGCGATGACGAAACAGCATCCCATGGAGAACGGGTTACAAGCCTTGCGGTAGCAATTGGGAAACAGCTGGATTTGAGCCCCGAAATGATGGAAGCCTTGCGCCGCGGCGCCTTGCTGCATGATATCGGCAAGATCGGCATTCCGGACAGAATTCTGCTCAAGCAAGGCTCTTTGTCCGCTGAAGAACGCGCTACCATGCAGACACATCCGGCCCTTGCCTTTCAGCTTCTGAAGCCGATTACCTTCCTGAAGGAAGCAGTAACAATTCCCTATTGCCACCACGAGCGGTGGGATGGCTCCGGCTACCCTCAGGGGCTGAGCGGCGAGGCGATTCCACTGCTGGCCCGCATATTTGCCATCGCCGATGTCTATGACGCCATGACCAGCGACCGTCCGTATCGAAAAGCCCTGTCACACGATGAGGCTGTTGTCTATATCATGTCGAATTCAGGCAAGCATTTTGACCCAAAGGTCGTAAGAGCTTTTTTAGCCTTGAGCCGTTCACTGAGATAGCCTACCGCAGGACTGTTGTCCATGCGCGGCTTTGCATACTCTTCAGAGCGGCCTCGATTATGCATGTGGTGGCGTAACCATCAGAAAAATCAGCGTAAATATGATTTGTGTTCCCTAAGATGGATTGGTAGAAATCCGCTATCAGCCAATTTTGGGCAAATTGGCCAGGTGCATCATTGCCAGTGTACTGATCTTGTTTTGCAGTGATAACAGTATCAGGGCGTCCAGTTTTCATCAGTACTGCATGGAATGGATCGCTATAGCTCCATCGCATCGACGCTTCACTGCCGTTGATTTCAAAGGAAAGGCCTTCATGTTTTCCCGCACATGTCTGGCATACGGTTACCGTGCCATGTATGCCATTTTCCATTCTGAAAAGGATTCCCGCATAATCTTCAGTATCAACAGCGACGGAGAGCCCGTGTTTCTGCTCAATCCTTTCAGGAATAAACGTAGCAAAATCAGCTGCAATTTCCGTGATTTGGCTCATGATGAGAAATTGGGCTATGTCGAACCAATGGGAACCGATATCGGCTAACGCTCGAGATTGTCCGCTGAATTTCGATTCAACTCGCCAATCATAGTCTGTGTTTTCAAGAAGCCAGTCCTGAAGATATGCTCCATGTATCGAAAAAATCCTGCCAAGTTTTCCATCCAATATGTATTTGCGAATCTGTTCAATGACTGGAAAGTGGCGATAGATAAAATTAACAGCCGTCTTGACATTCTTCTGACGCGCCAGCGATACCAATTCTTTTGCTTCCGATGGGAAAAGCGCTAATGGTTTTTCTGACAGGATGTGCTTGCCTTCATTGATGATTGCTTTATCAATTTCATAGTGAAGATAGTTCGGCGTACAATCGTGCACTACATCCAAATCAGCAGTGCGGAGCATGTCCCGATAATCCGAATAGCAAGATGAGATCTCATACCTTTCAGAAAGCTTCTTCCATTTTTCAGGATCAGAGGTTGTTATAGCGGCGATTTCAACATCATGCATCAAGCTGAGTGCATGGAGCTGTTTTATGCCTGTTTTTCCGAGTCCGATGATTCCTGCTCTGAGTTTGGCCATTTATTGCATGCTCTCCAGCTTCCCCATTTCCGTGGCAATTGCATGAACCCTTTTACGGTGGATTGAACTAAGCGGAATGATTTCGCTGTTTGACATCCCTGTATCAGGTGACTCGACAAGCAGCAGCTTGGTATTTTTAAAGGTGATCGTATTGTGCCAAAGGCCTTTCGGAATGTTGTAGACTTTCCCTTTCTCCATTTTCAATGTTCGAAGATCTGATGCCGATGGTTCTTTCTCGGATGTTTCACAATAGAGAAGGATACACTCGCCTTCAAGCAATGTGAACAATTCATCTGACATCAAATGCCGTTCCAGGCAATCGATTCCTTCCACATCATTTGCAGGCTTCCAGTTCTTGATTCCTATCATCCAGTGTTCATTTTCATATACGCGTTTCAGCCCAGCATCACGGTATTCATATGATTGTATTCCCATTATTTCCTCCATACTGAATTCATGCGAGTAAATCAACACATTTTTTTGTTATATCATCCGCGGTCAGCCCGTATTCCCTGAAAAGATCAGCAGGTTTCCCGGATTTTCCGAATTTATCCATTATGCCAATCCGTGCGAATTTCGCATGACTGCGTCCAGCTAAAACTTCCGCGACTGCTGATCCGAGTCCGCCGATAATTGAGTGCTCTTCCACAGTCACAATTGCGGGAATGCTTGCAGATATTTCCAAAATCAGGGCTTCATCAATCGGTTTGATGGTATGCATATTTACGACACATGCGCTGATTCCCTCTCTGGCAAGACGATCCGCTGCTAGCAAAGCATCCTGCACCATGAGTCCTGCAGCGATAATGCAAACATCATCTCCCTTCCGAAGGATGTTGGCTTTGCCTGGGATAAACGGGCTCGATACATCGGTCAATGTTTCCACAGCCGGCCGGGCAACCCGTATATAGACGGGACCTTTGATTTCAGCTGCAGCATAGACAGCCTTTTTTGTCTCAAGAGGATCGCATGGCACAAGGATCGTCATTCCCGGCAGAACCCGCATAAGAGCTATATCTTCAATACTCTGGTGACTGCCGCCATCTTCCCCGACTGACAGCCCGGAGTGGGATAGGCCCAGCTTGACATTTGCCTCAGGGTAACAGATGGAGTTTCTTATCTGCTCAAAAGCTCTTCCTGTGCCGAATAACGCGAAAGTGCTTGCGAATGGTATCAATCCGGAATGAGCAAAACCAGCCGCAGCTGCCATCATATTCGCTTCGGCCAAGCCGAAATTGAAGAATCTATCAGGATATGCCTCAGCAAAAATACTTGTCATGGTGGCATGTGAAAGATCAGCATCAAGCACAACGATATTTTTATTTATGGCACCTAATTCCGCGAGCGCTTCTCCGTAAGCAACACGAAGCGATTTCTTTTCAGCCATGGTATTTTCCTTTCAGCACATTCAGCGCAGCAAGATATTCAGTCTCATTCATAGGTCTTCCATGCCATCCTGCCTGATTCTCCATGAAGTCTACGCCTTTCCCTTTTATGGTTTCAGCAATGATTAATAATGGTTTCCCATCAAGCTGCTTTTGTTCGATAGCATTTGCAATGGAATAAATATCATGGCCGTTTACAGAAGCGACATTAAAACCGAAAGCCCGGAATTTTGATTCAATATCGCCCAACGCCATGACGGTATCATTTGAACCATCGATCTGAAGACCATTGTGATCGAGAATAAAGATAAGATTGTCAAGCTTGTAATGTGCCGCTGACATTGCGGCTTCCCAAACCATGCCTTCCTGTAATTCACCATCCCCGAGTATCGCAAATACTCGATAACTTGCTTTTCGATATTTCGCAGCCATTGCAAGACCTGCTGCGACCGATACACCCTGGCCGAGTGAACCAGTAGAAACATCCACGCCTGGTGTTTTTTTCATATCGGGATGTCCCTGCAAATGGCTGTCAATCTGCCTGAGATGCCAGAGATCTTCCCGCGGGAAAAATCCTTTATCAGCCAGAATTGCGTATAGAGCCGGACAGCCGTGGCCTTTGGAAAGTACAATCCTATCCCGATTTGCCCACGACGGATTAATCGGATCCACACGGGCTGTTTTGTAATAAAGAGCCATCAGAATTTCGACGCAGGATAAAGACCCGCCCGGATGACCCGACTGACAGCGGTAAAGCATCTCAATAATATCCCGCCGCAAGCTGTCAGCTTTTTCAATGAGAAAACCGTTATTCATCTATTTATCCTTTCACCGCACCTGCAGTAAGTCCTTCGACCAGTCGTTTCTGCGCAAAGAAAAATAAAATACAGACAGGAATGATAGTTATAATCCCGCCTGCTGTTAGCATGCCCCACTCAACCCCCAGCTGACCAATAAAATTTTTCAGTGCAACCGGGATGGTTCTGTTTCGTTCATTCGTGAACATGACAGCAAAGGTATATTCATTCCACGCGGTCATGAACACATAAGCCCCTGTTGCGATGATACAGGGAACGAGCATGGGAAAAATGATTTTCAGAAAAGCCTGAGCCCTGTTAGCTCCATCAACCATGGCAGCTTCTTCCAGTGAACGAGGCAAATCGTCAAGATAGCCATTCAAAAGCCAGATCGAAAAAGGAATGGTGAATGTGGTGTAGGAGAGTATCAGCGCTGTGGGTGTATAGAGAATTCCCGCCTTTCTCATAATGGCAAACAATGGAATCAGCAGGAGGACAGTCGGAAACATATTATTCGTCAAAAAAAGGGTCATAAAGAATTTTCGCCCCCGGAAGCGATATCGAGAAAACGCGTAAGCCGCCAGCAAAGAGACTGTTAGCGAAATCACGGTTGTAAAAAACGCGACCAGAAGGCTGTTCAGCATTGGTTTCAGAAAATTGTACTCAGTAAAAAGCCTTGTATATGAAGTGAATGTTGGAGCTTTCGGCCAATAGGTAACAACAGAAGCGTATAACTCTTTCTCTGGTTTTATCGATGTTACAAAAGTCCAATAAAATGGAAAGAGAAGAAAAACCAGCAAAGCTGCCAAAAGAATATTGCCTAGCAATCTTCGCAGAACTCGTTGCAGCCGGAGCATTCTCTCATTTCTCATAATGCTTCCTCCTGGCTTTTAAAGAGTTTTTTCAAATATGGAATCGCGACTGAAGAAAGAGCAAGAGCAAGAAGTATTGCCATGGTAGAAGCATACCCCAAATTAAGCGCGTTCCCTTTATTGAAAACATACACACTCAATGTCTGGGTGGAATATGCGGGACCGCCTTCTGTAAGATTGAAAATGACATCCACTGAATTAGCTACCCAGATGATTCTCAGCATGGTAGTAATGAAAATGGTGTTTTTCAGCGATGGCACTGTCACCATAAAAAAACGCTGGATCAAGCTTGCGCCATCTACATCTGCAGCGTCATACAATTCTTCCGGAATGCCTTGCAAACCCGCGAGAAGCATAAGGGCAAAAAACGGAATCCCTTGCCAGATTATTGTCAGGATAACCGCAGGAAATGCCGTCGACTGCTGGGCAAGAAAAGGAATATTGTTTTCAATCAATCCCAATTTTGAAAGCAGATCGTTCAAGACTCCATAATTGCCATCAAAAATCCACCGCCACATAAGACCAATCAGCACGCCAGGCGTCACCCACGGGATGAGACTGATAGAGCGGAAAAACCCTCTGCCGAAAAAATGCCTATTTAAAAGCAGAGCAAGCATGAATCCAAAAACAAATTGAAACCCAACTCCCGCGCTGACCCAAATTACCGTCTTGAGCAATGCCTGCCAGAAAAGCGGATCCTTAAAAACAGCTATGTAATTTCCTAATCCAATGAAGCGAATCTGACTGGGACGGCGCAAATCATAATTCTGGAAGCTCATCAATACAGCATTGATGACAGGGATGAAAACAACAGCAAGTATTGTTGCAAGCGCGGGAGCAAGAAGCAAGTACGGCCATACTGTTGTTTTTTTCCTCATTCGCAACCTCGAAGATAAAAAGATTTGCAAAGCGGCCTGCCAATTTTAATCAGCAGACCGCGCATGATTGTGTGGCTATTTGCCCCAGAGACCTTTTTGGAGTTGTTTCATTGCGTCTGCAGCGCTCATTTTGCCTGTCAGAGCTGCGGCAATCGTGTTTGGCCAGATTGTGCTTATCCATTCTGTCGTTGTATCAAGGATAGGATAGATGCCGGCATACGGCGCGCCTTCAATTGAAACTTTCATAAAGCGGTTATTCTGGAAGAAGGGGAGCTTCTGGACATCTTTGCTGACTGGTACATTCCCGGTTGCTGAGCACCAAGCTTCCTGACCCTTGCCAGTAGCGAGATAAGCAAGCCACTCGAACGCGGCATCCCTGTTCTTGGCGGACTTCAGCATGACATTCTCTGTGTCACCCATGCTGGTCCATCTTCCTGCCCCGCCAGGAAATGCAAAGGCATCGACATCATCTCCAAAAGTATCCATCATGCCAATTGACGAACCAATATGGTGAATGGTCATCGCTGTCTTTCCGGATTTGAAATTCGCGATAATTTCATTGAATCCGTCCATTGGAGCTGTCGGCGGAACATAGCCGTTTTTAAACAGGTCGATAAAATCCTGCATGCCAGCAATTGCCTGCGGTGTTGTAAAATCATCAAAGTTTCCGCCACGAGCCCAGATAAAACTTCCCCATGGCTCATGGCCGCCTTTGGCGCCTCGCATTCCAAAACCATAAACATCGATCTTTCCATCTCCATTCGTGTCCATGGTCAGTTTTTTGCATGCTTCAAGGAACTCAGCATAGGTTTTCGGAACGGTAATTCCAGCTTTCTTCATGAGCGATGGGCGATAATAGACATAGAGCACCTGGGTATTCCATGGCATGACATAGACGCTTTTAGTGCCGCTGGCTTTGCGCATGACATCGAACAGGCTTGGCTCGATTTTATCCTTGTCCTTCCATGATGCCAGATAGCTGTCAAGATTGACCAGCAAACCATTTGCGCTGAATAGCGGCGTTGAAGTCAGCTTGAATGATGAAGTATCAGGTCCGCCGCCCCCTATAACCGCTCGAAAGAGAGTCTCACTGTAGGCACCGCCATCCCACGGATATTCCTGAGCTATAACCGTGATCCCCTTTCCATTTGTCGCATTGAAGTCAGCTGCGATTTTTTGCATCTCAGCTGAATACTTCGGATTGTCAGCCCAGTACCAGTGTGTAACGGTAACTGGCTTTGTCTGAGCCCACGGAGCCATGACCAGAGCGAAACTGGCCACAATCATGAACAGAAACATTATTTTCCGTTTCATATCCAAACGCCTCCTTGCAATAAAACATATCTGAAAGCCCCAATCGAGCCATGCTCGATTGAGGAAATTCAGCCCCTTCATCCCAGCCCGCTGTACGCTTGCAGATTCATGTTGAAAAACGCCGTTTGCGCGCCTCTCTCATATGATAGTACATTGCTGTTTCCGCGGAATTTTCTTCTTTTGCGAGAATAGCTTTGACAATTCGATCATGCTCTTCAAAAGTATTTCGAAACCTGGCTGGATCTTTCTCGGAGAAATCAGTATTGAGTGCGATAATCTGAGGGGTTATGTAGCTTATCAAAGATAGACAGACCGGATTCCCGCTCGCTTTCGCTATTGCAATATGCAAAAGATGATCTTCATCAAGCGCCCGCTCTCCATTCTCGGCTTTTTGCTTGAATTCGATATGCCACTTGAGAATTTCTTCAAGACTATCTTGGTTGGCGAGTCTTGCAGCTCTTTTAGCAGCATAGGTTTCCAATAATTCCCGTATTTCAAAAAGATCACCCGGGGTAAAGGTTTCTTCAAAGCTCCCGATATTGGCTATCAAACCGGAAATCGCCTTGCTTCCCATTTCCGCGACAATGGTTCCTCTTTGCGGAAGCGTTTTTATTAAGCCATAATGCTCCAGGCGGGATAGCGCTTTTCTGACATATCCCCTGCTGACTCCAAGGATCTCGCAGAGCTGCCGTTCGGAAGGCAGTTTAACACCCGCTTTCAGCCTCCCAGAAACAATCTGCTCTTGAATATATGAAAATACTTTTGATTCATCCGCAGAAGTTGTTTCGCTATTTTGCATCAATGCAGGCGTCATTCAGGGATCTCCTTGGGAACTGGTTAGCCATAACTGGTTAACCAGTTATGGCTAAGTATCTACCACCATTCGTCAGATGTCAAGCAGAAATTTCACTACCATTTACATTACGAGCTGATAGAAAACGAGCGATGTAAAAAAGACAGATAACCGAGCAGATTTCTATTTTAAAATTGGTTTATCTTCGATAATTTATAAAAACCAGCCTAGTCCTGATTGCGTCCAGGCTGGTTAAATTTTGCTGCATTAGCCAACAACCGCAATATCCACGCTTGGCCGCATGGAAGCTGCCGTCGCTAAAGCCGCATGGACCGGATGATGCATGAATTTTTCCCAGAGAGCAGAGTCTTCTCCCGCTCCTCGCGACCAGATTGGCTCAGCCTGCTGCATCAGGAGATAATCATAGCGCGGAGCCCATTTTCGAGAACCGAGCCGGGCTGTCGTCGAGCAGTTATCCACCATGAATGAAACACCCTTGTAGTGCATGAAGGGATTCAGCGAATCCACCGCTTCAATGACTGACTCATTGACAATTTCAGAATAGGCATGGCCTTTTTCAGCCAGCAGGTCAATCTGGGCCATCATGCAGGCGATATAGACCCCTGCGGTAAAGGGATCGAGCGGAATCTCGGTTTCTTTCCGGACCGCCCTCACCCGTTCGCCGACTTTCCACATGGAGCTTTCATCAATTTTCCCCATGGGTATCCGTTTCATGCGTTCCGCAGCAAGAAGCACCGATTTTATTTCATTGCCAGATGCCACTTCCTGGTAATTTTCATAGTGTGTTTCGAATGCTGGAGCGTATGCCGCCCCGTACGCTTTTCGAAATACCTTTTTATCCGCTTCAGAAAGTGATTCATACACACCCATGATACCTTTATGGCTGATCGTCTTGGAAATAGGGCCAGTAACGCTTTCTGCGGAATGGCGGAAGGCTTCCTCCGGGGACATGCCCTGAGCCTGGTAATATCGATAAAGAAATTCGACAATCCCATGGACAGCACCCAGCAGGATGCCCCGCTCGCCAAAGATATCCGATTTATATTCATACTCAAGGGTCGTTTTGAAAATAAAGGGTGCGCCGATAGCTACAGCCCACGCCAGGGCGTAATCGGTCGCTTTACCGTCAACATCCTGCTCTACGGCGAAACTCGCATTGATGCCTGCCCCGTTGACGCTTTTGCCTTGGACATAGAGACGGCGGACTGAAGGTCCCATGCCTTTTGGACAAACGCCAATCACGTTCAAATGGGCAGGGAACCGATCGCCGTTTATTTTCATGGCACCCAGCAGGAAGCCATGTGAAAGACCGAGCGTAGCTCCCTTTTTCATCACTTTGAAGAGTTCAGGATAGAGTTCCGCTTGTGCCGCATCCGCAATAAGCAGCAGCACAAGATCGGAATCACCGGCGACAGCCATCATTTCTCCTAGCGTGCCGTTCGCTTCCGTGAACCCCGCCGCTTCGGCCGCCTTCCAGGAAGCTGAACCGCTCCGCAGTCCTACTTTTACCTTTATATTTGTGCCCTCGAGTGACTCCCTTAGATTTTGGGCCTGTGCCGGCCCCTGGCTCCCCCAGCCGAGAACGCCAATCTGTCTGATACCATCGAAAGCCTTCGGCAGCAGCGGAAACAGGTTCCGCCCTCCGCGGACTACCATTTCCTCATGCGGCCCGAACCAGACGGTTTCTGTCTTGAAAACCTTCGACTCGAAACTGTTCCTCATCTTCTCCTCCTTGGATATCACCACGCAGCCAGCAAGCCTGCTAGCTGTTTTCGACACTGATTGAGGCTAAAAAAAAGGCCATCCTCCCCGAAGGAAGGATGGCCTTTTCTGTTGCCGTGCAACCGTAAGGTTATACTTCCTTCACACCCCTTGTCGGGATAATCAGTGAGGACAGTACAATAATTACGGCGCAGGTCGAAATATTCATGATTGAAGCCTTGATACTACAGATAAAAACACAAGTCAAGTAGCAATTGCGGAAAAATTACTTCTTTTCAGAAGATACTCTTCTCAATGGTACAAGCCCATCCTTGCCAGAAAGGATGTTTCCCGCTGCAGCCATCAGCAGCGCTCCACCGATAAGAGCAATCGGGATAAAGACAATCTCGAACAGTCTCCCGAATCCCCGGAAACTGTAAACCAGGATAGCTAGGGCGGCATACGTTGCATACACAGCAATCCGTGCATTTTTTCCCAGTTTGAAGCCGTACTGCCCGGTGACGACAAAAACTCCGACAAAACCGAACAGGAACATGGGCCAGATATCCGCGAAAATCGATGCTCCGGCGTATTTGGCAAGATATTTCTGCAATGCAATAGCCGGGCCGTGCAAACCAACCGTCAGTTCGAGTACCGTCAGCCACCCAAGAGCGGTATGCAGTTTCGTTCCCGCAAACGAAAGCTGAATAAAGAGGAGGAACATGTAGAAGAACCCCGTGAGCAAGCCATAATCGCCTTCCATGGGATGGAACCAGAAGGTATAGACAAGCGCCCAGCTTATGTAGAACCCATGATACTTCCTGATCCAACCATACACTCTTCGTTTGAGCGGCACATTGAGTCCGAAGGCGATTCCGCGCCGCGGTATGAGAAGGTAAATCATGATGATCAGCATGAAGATGACCGACCATTGACTGCTCCATACCGGTACATCCTGTGCCAGTCCGTCATACAGAACATGGGTCTGGATAAGATGCAAGGCCATGAACCCGAGATTACCCCAGAGGGCTGTCTTGTTGAGGTTCGTTATTCTGTCAGGATGATTGCCTTCCTTGAGCATCCGCGCCGCGACAACCCAGGTAAAGACCTGGTGGAGGATATACAAAGCCCAGGCGCTGAAATGCGTCCAGAAATTCGGCTCGGCTAACTGCCAGTAATACCAGGAGGGGCCTTGATCTTCAGGTTTCACGAAACGCTGGAGCGCAGGACTCAAAACGGCGATGAGCGCGGTGAAGCCGGCGGCCGCAGCCAGGGACCAGAGAAACCACGTTTTAACTTGATTCGATTTTTGTTCATTCATGATGCTCTCCGTTTTTGGTGTTATTGAATGCCATAAAATAATGCAAACAAAAAATAGTAAAAAAGCGGACTGCCCGGCAACCGAACAATCCGCTTCCCGTCGTTCACAGCTTCAGCTTTATTTCAGGAAGCAAATTCCTGAGAGAACAAACATTCTGGTGTCACGAAGATTGTATATGCAAATGGTTTCGACGAAAGTCTCTCCAGAAGCGATACTGGCGACGCCAGCCGAGTCTTGAGCGCCTCAATCTGCTCCGCCTTCATACCGCCCTGGATCAAGTAATTCCGCGCTCCCTTAGCAAGATCCGCCTTTTCAATGTCCGTTGAGCCAACAATCACTTTCAGCATATCCAGAACATCCTGCGTGATAAGGCTATATTTTTCGGTGCCGGGCTGGACATTGTAATAGTTGATGTAGCTCTGCATGTAATCAGCGATAATCTCATCCTTGCTTGCACCCATCAACGCTTCCACCAAAGCTGCAAAAAAGCCTGTTCTATCCTTGCCCTCTGTACAATGGAAAAGATAAGGACCTTCGTGCTCAGTCATAAATAGCAAACCCTTGATCACATTGGCTCTGAATTCATCGCTGGCAAAGGCAAGATTCATATTGAGCAGGGCAATCTGCCCTTTTTCAGCTAGGCTGGCATAGTACGGCGATGCAAAATCCTTGGCCGCAAGGTATGTTTTCAGATTTTCAGCAGAATCGCCAAGATTGACCACAGTGCGGACACCTGCCTCTTTGATGAGTTTATCGGCATATGCCGCACGGCCAAGCTGGTTATCGATCGGGCTCGAACTTCGATATAAGACACCGTGAGCAATACTGCCAAGTTGGATTGGCCGGAAGTTGGCGAACACTTCATCGCTTGCATAATCCTCCCGCTTGTTGGAGCGCACGAGCTTTCGAATCTCATATTGAGCTAGATATGCTCCGGGTCTCGATGCCATAAGCGTGAGTTTGGCTCCCACATCAACATTCGCCAGGATATTGAGTTTTCCATAGTTGATACAGACAGCGATATTTGTCTGGCCGGGATAAGCTCGAACCAAAGGATCGCCATTATTGACATAATAACCATCCAGGTAAGGCGCCTCGAGCACAAAACCATTGCTGAACACAACGGTTACCATGTCACCAAATTTGAACCCAAGCTTGGTAAAATCTGCAATCGTGATATCCGTCACACTGTGCCCATATTTTTCAATTTGTGTTACCGCACCGCTTATTGAAGGCGCACGAACAATTCCTTCAGCTGAAAGTTTCGATTTGACCATCGCAATTTCATCTGAAGAAAGGCCAATGCGCAAGAGATACCATTCAGCATATTTGGCAAGCGGAGCAAAACTTATATCAGTTCCCTTGGGCAACTCCATCATAACAGTCGTCAAAGATGTGATGATGTTGCTGGCAGCAATCGCACTGTACTGATCGGTTCCCTTCTTGACGCCATAATAGTTTTCATAACTCATCATATAATCGGCGACAATTTCCTTCAGAGAAGCTCCCATCAATGCCTCGAGCACCGCGCTCACAAAGCCTGCGCGATCTTTGCCTTCAGTGCAATGCAGCAAATACGGCCCTTCATTCATATTTAGGAAGCGGATGCCTTCGGCGAATTTCGCACCAAACTCCGGGGCAGTAATATCAACACCCATGTTGAGCGGCTTTACCTTTCCGGCTTCATAGAGCGATTTATAATAATTCGATTTGAATCCTGGGGTTGCCAAATATTTTTGAATATCCGCTTCGGAGTCGGAAAGATTGAGCACTGTCTTGATCCCGACAGCCTGGGTAAGCGCATCCGAATATGCCGCACGGCCGATTTCGTTATTAATCGGATTACTGCTTCGATACAACAGGCCTGGTTTGATTCCTGTAACCGCTACACTCCTGAAGTTGGCGAAAATCGAATCCGTAGCATAATCCGAGCGATTGTTGGTGCGTTTCAGCTGACGAATCATATATTCAGAGAGATAGCCGGCCTTTTCCGCCAATGCAAATGTCAGAGTATCACCAACTTTTGCATTGTATTTGGTTGAAAAATTTCCCATATTGATGGCGACAACCAGAACATTGTTTTTTTGGTCATCCCGAACAACCAGACTCCCTGTGTCGACATCACTGTAGGATGTGCAGAACGGAATCTTGAAAACTGTCCCGTTGAGCGTCACCGTGAGCATGTCACCCAAGGCCAATCCAGCGTCATAGAGCGCTTTGGGTTTGATATCCATGGTCAGATTGCCGTATTTCTGCACTTCTGCCACTGTTCCCGTAATAACCTGCGTGTTATCGGCTGCTATGACCGCAGCAGGAATCACAAAGGCAGACACAACAAAAAACATTAAAAACTTCCGAAACATGTTTCTTTTTTGCATTTTCTCCTCCGACCGGATAGTATACTACCTTACCAAAAGGCTGAGAAGCTTGGGCACCATTTTATTTTTATCTTGAATTTTCGCAAATTCAAATTCCCAGGAAGGAGACTTCAAAATCAAAGGGGATTTCAGAGGCAGCAGCTGGGGAACCGCTCAAGCACCAGAATCCGATTTGAGCCACCTCGCCTTCGCTGCCCTGCCAGTACGGGAAAGAACGCCTTTTTTCCGCATTCGATCAAGGGTGCGCTGGAGCATCGTGTCATCCGAATCAGGGCAGTACGCCTTGATTTCGCTCAACGTCAAACCTTGCCCTGCCTGCTTTAAAAGGCGAAGCAAGCGATTTTCAAGCCGTTCCGGATCGAGAAAATCCCCATAATTCGCCTCGATTACCAAGGCTGAAAAGGGGTATGTGGAAAGTTCGTTGAGTGCTTGATGCAAAGTAGCGATGCTTCCAAAATCTGAAAGCAGATTGTCAAAAGTTTTCCGCTCGACCACCGCTTCAATGGTATCATCGAAAACAAGCGCATAGTCACCCGCAGGAAGCTTGGCTCGCTTTTCTTCAGCCTTGGGGAATTTCCATGGATATCGCTCTTGGGTATCGACAAGGATTTGTAAGGCTTTTGCCAAACCGCTCAAATTTGAGAACAGGGATCGATGCGATGACAAGAATCGAATTTCGATGGCTTCTGGAAATTGAGGTTTTCAGCAGGGTTCGCACATTTCCAAAAACTGAAATCTCACCTCAGCGTGCTAAGAACAATGAAAAATCCGGACAAAAAAAAGCACGTCATTGCCTTTCAGCCGACGTGCTCTCTATCGGGCAAGCCAGACTCGAACTGGCGACCCCAAGTCCCCCAGACTTGTACGCTAACCACCTGCGCTATTGCCCGTTGTGCTTCTTTGCATGCGTGCCTGGCTACAGGCGCGCTATCCTGAAAGCCTTGGCACGTTATCACAGCACAGCCGCTTCTGTCAAGAATGAACAGCGACGGCTCAGTCAGGGCAGACAGCCGGGACCTCTTGTAACAGCTGGGAAAGGGGCATGTCGCTATCACGGGGATCGATGCCGAGCCTTGTCAGGGCAAAGTCATATTTCACCGGGTCATCGGGAGCATAGAGGCGAAAATGCTCAGTCACCAGCAGAGCATCGCGTAAGCTGGAGCTTATGGCGGACTGGCGGGCTGTGTTCCGCGGCTCAAGAAACCCAAGCGGGCCGCGGCATAAAGACAGCATGTGGGTATCTAAGGGAACCAGAAGTTCAGAGGGAGAAACACCCTCCCAGCCGCCCGGGTCGACAGTGTCTTGGCGAACCATCCAGCGGAAAAACAGAAAAAGGCGCTTGCATGCCGAACCGTCTGCAGGATCCGGCAGAAGGTTTTTCCGAAAGGGCCCTGCCGCTTCTTTGAGGGCGCAGACAAAGGCGCTGGCTGATAGAAGAAATCCAGCCTGTCCTTGCAGCTTTCCCTGCGTTCCTGTATCGCGGCCAAAAAGAAAAAGCGCGTTGAGTGAGCCATGGCGCCGCAGGATATTCCGTATAGCCAGCACAAAATTGACCATATCCTGCGGAAAACAGAAGCGATACTGAAAATCCCCGTATGCGGTTTGAATTTCGGCATCGTTCATGGAAAGCAGTCGTTCCGCTGGTTTACCGCCAAGGGGCTTCAGCGCCTTTTTGCAGGCCTCCAGTATCAATTCGACTGAACCAAAGGCAAGCATGGAACAGACAAGGCCGGCGACTTCCCGATCGCGGATATCCTGAAACGGCACCATTAGCACGAGCGGATCCTTATCCAGCCTGTCACGGCAGCCACACGAAGCATAGAGCCGCTCCAGCACTGCAGCAAGCGCGGGGTCGCGGCGATCTGGGGAAATTTCGAGGATATGGATTGCGGAAAAATCGAACTTCATGAAGAAAGAGATGCCTCAAGAGCCTTGGCTTCCAGCGCGAGATCAGCATCCTGAATGCCAATCATCATGGCTTGCCTGACATAATAGAGCGCCTTTGGCTTGTCACCCATCCTGGCATATGTTTTAGCGAGCGCCATCATGGCTTCTACATTATCAGCTTTTTCCAGCAAGGCGGCCCGATAGCTTTCAATAGCGGCACTGTCATCGGTCTGAAGCGTTCCCTTTAAATACAGAAGATAGGACCGCATCTGAGTCGAAGTCGTGCCGGAAAGCATCGACAGAACAATGCCAACCAGAGGATTCATGGAGGGCTGCGTCCCGGGCAAACCATACTGCCCGGCAGACCGCAGAATGCCAAGCCCGGTATCAGGCATCGCTGAACCTGAGACCGCCGCGACCCCGCTTCCCGTGCCGGCTGCTGCCAGCGAGCGCAGATACGCCTCAGCAGCATTTTCCGAATTGGGATTTTCGCGGTACCAGGACGAAGCGAATTGCACCGCTTCCATGATTTTACCGGATTTGCGCAGGATGGTGGCAACCATGGCTTTATCCAGCTTTGCCGAATCGATCGAATCAAGGAGTGCCGCCGCCCGATACCATTCTTGATGATTGTAGGCTTCCTGTAAAAGATAACGATTGGCGGCCGCTTCCGCCTGCTTCCGCAGCAGTTTCTGCAAGGGTGAATATGCAAGCCCGCCTGATCCCTGGTCATTCTGAACAGGAGGAGCCGAAAGCTGACGCAAAACTTCCGTGCATAATCCCACGGCTTCCTGATGCCCCTCTTCCGGTCCGGCAAACAAGAGGCTCGCCAGCTGAATCATGATTTCCGGATCCGCAGGATAAAGCTGAAGGGCTTTCCGCGCTGTTTTCAAGGCCTCGTCCTTGCGGCCGACAGCCTGCGTATAGTGCGTTTTCAGAAGCAGGTACATCCGCCCTGCAGGATCGGATTTACCAAGCGCGTCAAGGAAAGGAGCCGCTTGTGAATAGGCATTCCGATCGATAAGAATGTGAGCGTAGGCGGCAAGCCAGTCCATACGGGCAGGCATCGCATCCAGGCCTTTTTTCAAATAAGGCTCAGCATCGGACAGCCGGGAAACCTGATACAGTGCCAGTCCGTAATTCCCCGCAAATTCAGGCTCACTGCTTCTGGCATTCGCGAGCGGCTGGAGAAAATTGCTCGCGTTGACCGGCTGATTCAGCAGAAGTGAGAGATAGCCGAGATTGAGGCGGGCGGGCCAGGTGTCAGGGAACCGGTCAAGGCATTCCTTGGACGCGAAATAGGCTTTCAGAGTTTCGCCATTCAGCATGAAATACCGTGCCTGCACCAGCAATGCCAGCGCCGAATCAATCGATTTCATTTTCAGATACTGCATTGTCAGATCGTAGGCAGACTGGGCTGTCCCGCGATCATTTGTCGCGAAAATCGCCAGAGCCGGAAGCAGTTGCGAAGCCAGCGACGCTTCGACCCCTTTGGGGGCAGGAAACAGTTTGCCCTGGGAAGCTTCGACCAGCTGGGTCAGCATCAGAGAATTGGCGGATGATAGATTTTTCAGATTTGGGCTGGGATAGAAAATATTCGACATTTCTCGGGATTTCTGGGCGGGCGTCGGAGGTGTTTTTACCATGGTTTCAGACGGCGCAGCAGGATAGGCAAGCAATTCGATTCCGCGCAGAATTTCAAGCAAAGCAAGTTTTTCATCATCAGAGAAAAGTATGGAGGTGGAAACGCAGGATCTCGCGGCTGAAAGTCTTTCCGGACTCCCAATCTGGATGGCTTCCTCAAACCGAACCCGATCCTTAATCAGCTCCGCCAGGGAATCAGGCGAAGCTAATTGAATGCTCGTCTGCGCGCAGACCACTCCCCCTAAAAAAAAGAAGAAAGCAGAGAGCACTGTCCTTCTGGAAATTCTGAAAAAATTATGCTTCTTCATAAATGTCGCTGCAGTTCTTTATAAAACCCGGATGAGTATGAAAAAACAAGCTCATCTTTGTCATTATATGCTGAAACATATTTATTTTCATCTGCTATTCAGTAAAAATCCTGAATTTTTAATTTTTGTTACCGCTGATACTAATGAGAAGTCAGGTGAATTTTAAGAACACAGGATTCAGCCTTCCCCTTGCATGTCCAAAAAATCCCGTGCTACTCTCATTTTTGTGGCACACGCTGAAAGCCGATCCGGCATAATACGACTCACCGCATTTGCACTCTTCATCGCGCTCTTCAGCCTGTTTTCCTGTCAAGAGATTCAAAGCCATGCTTCCTTTTATATTATCGGCAGCAATTCTGAAAAAGCGGAGTTAAGAACACTCTTCCATCTCCTTGACTACCACGATGTATCAGGGCAAAAGCCTGACAGCGAACTGTCATTCGCGGCAGCCAGAAAGATTTCTGCCATTCTACTCAGACAAGGAGCGTATCAACGCGCCGCCAGTTTTCTGCTCCAGCAGACCGGCCGCAATGACCGCTACGCAAGCTGGTACCTCTATACCGCAGCGGCCAGCTATGAATCAAGCGGAGAAATCCAGCTAGCCTTGCCGCTCTATGACCGACTTCTGAAAAATTATCCGGATTTTCAGATTGATGGCAAAAGCCTGCATCAGGCTGCGTTGACGCGCCTCACCCGGATGACAACCAGTCCTGAAAGAAAAATCGAATACTACCGCGACCTGATAGCGAGATTCCCGGACAGCCCCGACATCGGTGCTTCATATTTTCTTTTGGCAAAAGAATATGAAAAAACAGGTGAATGGAAGAAGGCACTTGAGTATTATGCGCGGTTCCTGCCCTACTTCGGCACCAGGATTCCCGAGTACCCCGACGCCCTGCAATATGCCCAAAGCCTGCTCGAACTGGAAGCCAGCTCAAAAGACTGGGTTTCAGCGGATTTGGACACCCTGGTGGCAGCTGTTAAAAAAGCCCTCGCGGCAGGTTCCTCCCAACAGCTTCGCAAATTGGCATCCAAAGCTGGTTTTTTCGCACGGTCCTGGTATCAGGACAGCGAGGTTGGGGGCAACACCAAATTCGCCCTCAATTTCAATCAATACATGAAAAGCGGGCCAATCCGTTCAGATGCTTCGCTGCATCCTTCTTCAGGCGAATTTGAAGCGTACCTGCGCACCTGGGGTTGGACAAGCAGGGTGCCGGTCTGGTATTTATATTTCCGCAAAGTCAACTTCCCCGCCGACCCGGAAATTCATGGCACATGGGAATGGGCGGGAATCTATTACGGAGAAAAACTGCAGTGATTTTTTCAGCATATACGAGCTTTAGATCGAATTTCGGATGGGGGCCGCCAGCAAAGGGTCTTCTGCTAACCATAGCGCTGATTGCTGCCATCCCGGGGATCGCGGCAGCGCAGGGGCATGATCCTGAAGCCGAGTTTCCAACAACAGTCATCCAACAGACGGACATTCAAACCGAGCCAATTCAGGCTGAAAACAGCCCCGAACCGAATCAATCCCCTGCTGATATAAGCACACCAGCGTCGCCTGAGTTCCCCGCATCAAATGGGAACCTGGAAAATGCGGGTCCTGTAGCCCCCGACCTGATCATCTCAGGCAATATTCTGGTGGACGGCCTGCAATACGACCTTCCGATGCCATGGGGCCATGAAGAATTTGAATCGATCCGGGCGGCGTATCTCACAAATGGCGGTAAAAAATGGCTCAAGGTGGTAATGGAACGCGCCTTGCCATTTCTTTCCTATATTGAGTCCCGTGTGATTGAATGGGAACTTCCTTGGGAACTTGTTTACCTGCCTGTCATAGAATCCGAGTATTCTCCCTATGCCGTGTCCCGCAGCGGAGCTACTGGCCTCTGGCAGTTCATGAGAAATTCGATTTCAGGCTATGGATTGAAAATAAGCGACTGGAAAGACGACCGGCGGGATTTCATGAAGAGCACGGATGCCGCCCTGCTGAAGCTCAAGGATAATTACCAGGCACTTGGCGATTGGCTGTTGGCGATTGCTGCCTATAATGCCGGCCTGGGCGCTGTTTCACGGGCTGTAAAAACCTCAGACGGACAAACTATCGACTTCTGGCATCTGTATGACAGCCGCAAGCTTTCCAAAGAACCGCTTTCCTATGTGCCGAAGCTTCTCGCTGTTGCATCGATTCTCCGCTACCCGGAACTGCACGGTTTGCCTGCTGAATGGGGTGAACGCATGGATTGGCAGACCTTTGAAACAAATCGGCAGGTTGACATGAACGTGCTGGCTTCCAAAACCGGTATCCCGGTTGAAGCGCTGAAACTGGGGAATGCAGAATTGACGTACCATATCACGCCGCCCGGCAGTTTGCATGTCATTAAAGTCCCATCGGACAAGGCTGACGCTGTGAAGGCAATTCTGGAAGATACATCCACCCCGCTGTACAAATATGAAATCTACAAAGTGAAGTCCGGCGACACCCTCAGCGGAATCGCCCAGCGTTACGGCGCCAGCATCTCCATTATCAGGGACGCCAACCCCGGTCTCAATCCAGATAAAATAAAAATCGGGCAGACTATCATCATACCCTTTATCGGCTCAGGGAAAGCGAGCGCCGGCGGCAGCGCAGCTTCATCAGCATCATCATCCGCTTCGGGGAGTTCTTTTACCGGAACCTATATTGTAAAAAAGGGAGACACCCTCTGGGATATCTCCCTGCTGTACAATATTCAGCCAGAAACCCTGGCCCGGGAAAATGCGCTTTCACTCACCAGTGTTCTGAAAATCGGGCAGAAGCTCCGCGTCCCCGCCCGCTGATTCAGCGACTCATCGCGAGTTCCGCGAAAACCTTGGCGTCGCCGACAATATTGGCTAGCTCGGCGCTCTCATCGGGCTGATGGGCTGTTTCATTCATCCTTGCCCATACGACGCAGTCAAAACCGGCTTTTCGGATATAGGCGCCAACCGTTCCGCCGCCGATACCGATGGGCTTCGCGTCCACGCCATAGACGGACTTGACCGCCCGGGCAAGTTCAGCCACAACCGGCGAGTCCGCGGAAGTCGCGCGGGATTCGTTGCTCTGAACAATCTCAAAGCTGATTTTCACCGCATACTGCTGTTCCACCGCATCCGCCAGCTTGCGGAGTTCGGCAAGCGCTGTAGCAACCGGGTACTCGGGAAGAATTCGCATATCGACATAGAAAACATCATCGCCGGGGATAGTGTTCACATTGGGGACATTGGCCTCTTTCTTCGTCGGATTGATGGTGGTGCGGTCAGGCGAAAAGAGCGGGTTGCGTGCGGTAAAGAAGCTGGTTTCCAGCGCGTGGATGCGAAGGGCCAGATCGCAGGCGGCCAGGAAAGCGTTCGAGCCCTTGTCCGGCATGGCGGCGTGCGTCTGCTTTCCTTTGGTGATTACTTTGAGCCAGCAAATATTTTTTTCCGCCACTTCTATCTCGGTGCCATCAGCGTTACCGCCGTCCGGAATGATGATGAGATCTTCCTTTCGGAACAGGCTGTAGTTTTCGATCAGATACTGGATGCCGAATTTCGAACCGACTTCCTCATCGGCGACAAACAAAAGCTTGATCGTGCGCTCGGGAAGGATTCCTTGTTTGACAAAGGCCAGAGCCGCAAACACTGATGACACCAGCCCCTGCTGATTGTCTTCCACCCCGCGTCCGATAACCTTTCCGTCCCGAACCTGCACCTTCCAGGGATCCGAATGCCACAGCGAATGTTCGCCTTCCGGGACAACATCAAGATGAGCCATAATCCAGAGGCGCTGGCTGTCATCCTTGCCCGGAATGGTGGCAACCAGATTCGGGCGGATTCCAGAAGCAACGCGGCTATCCGGCGCATCCATCCGCACAAGATCGGAAACACCATTTGCGCGCAGCCATTTTTCCAAGGCAATCGCCTTTTCAAGCTCACCCTCGCCGCCTGACTCAGGTGCCAGGGCCGGTATTGAAGTCAGCAAGGTTTCCAGGCCGATCATGTCTTCAACCGAATTTTCGATAAAACTGAATATCTTTTCTTTCATGCTTTTTCCTCCATGCTTCGCTGATATGCGTTCCAGGTTGTTGTCAGCAGGGTATCTATATCTGAATACCGAGCCTCCCAGCCTAAAAGTTCCTTTGCCTTCGCGCTCGATGCGATCAGTGTCGCGGGGTCGCCGGGACGCCGGCCAGTTATAACCGCTGGAATCGGTCTTCCGGTGATGCTTCTCGCTCGCTCCAGAATTTCCAAGACAGAAAGCCCTTGCTCGGAACCCAGGTTGACCGCGATGCTTTCCTTTTTCTCAACCAAATACTCCAGCGCCTTCAGATGCGCTATGGCCAGGTCGGTGACATGAATATAGTCTCTGACGCCCGAGCCGTCGCGGGTTGGATAATCAGTGCCGAAAACTCCGAGTTCAGGCCGCATTCCCGCCGCCACTTCCATGATGACGGGTATCAGGTTGGCTGGATTCTTTTCAAGCCCGTAGACGACCCCGGCAGGGTCGTAACCGGCAGCGTTAAAATAGCGAAGAGCTGCGAATTTCATTCCCTTGAGCTTGTCAAACCAGCGCAGAATTTCTTCGATCTTGAGCTTGGTAAAGCCATAGTAGTTTTCAGGCTCGCAGGGATGCGACTCATCGATCGGTAAGTATTTCGGTTCGCCATAAATAGCGGCTGAAGAAGAAAATACGATATTTCGAATTCCAGCATCAGCCGCTGCGTTGATAATATTGATTGTGCCGGCAAGGTTCTGCAAAGAATACTTTTCCGGCTTCAGCATGGATTCGCCGGCAGCTTTCGCGGCGGCAAGATGCACGAGCGCGTCATATCCGCCCTGCTTCATGACATTGACAAGCCAGGGATAATCAAGAATATCGCCTTTGAAAAAGCCGTAATCGGGAAAAAGATTGATTTCAGAGCCGGTGGACAGGTTGTCGGCGACATCAATAGCATGTCCGTTGTCAGCAAAATAGCGGGCAACATGACTGCCGATGTAGCCAGCTCCGCCAATTACCAGAATTTTCAAATTTTTACCTCCCATTTCTCATTGCTAACATTCACCCGCGGTGAGTATATCATCATAATGATGCCTTGGGCAAAAAAAAAGCCACCCGGAAAGGGTGGCTCTGCCGCCGATCAGAATTGAACTGATGACACATGGATTTTCAGTCCATTGCTCTACCAACTGAGCTACAGCGGCGAAGGATGGGCGGTGCAAGAGTCGAACTTGCGACCCCCAGCGTGTCATACTGGTGCTCTAACCAACTGAGCTAACCGCCCGACACTCATTGCCTTCCCCAGAAAAGCACCTTGCGGCTGCTTTTCCATGACAGGCACGACACAGTCAGAGTTTATAGCAAACCTTTTCTACAAATGTCAAGTAAGCCGCGGGAAATTGAATGAAAAACCGCATCTTGGCAACTTTTCACCTCCCCGCTATACTCCGATAGTATAAATGATGAGGCTTTTTCGAAAGCGGGCAACTTTTGGAGCTGCCTCAACCTCAAGGAGTCGACGAATGAAAAAAGTCCCGGGAATACTGTTGTTTGCTTTCGCTTTGGTTTTTTTTGTTTTTGCCCCGAATGAGGCGAAGGCGGCCGATCTTTTCAGCAATTCCTTTTCATCAATCACCCGTTTCGGGATGAATTCAGGACTTTTCAAAGCTGGTTCAAGCATATCCTTTGACATAACCATGCGGGGCGGTGACCGGCTGAGCGCCTTCGCCAGTCTCGATGTTACAACTGCCAGCTGGCCCTCGGTTGCCGTCAGTCCTGCTCTCAAGACCATCGGGCTTTCGGCCAAGGATCTTTTCAGCAAAGATATTGAAGCAACCTGGTTTATTGGTGGCATGGATCGCTTTGGCGACGGGAGCATTTTCATCAGCCGATTTGGAAAAATTCCTTTCGCGTCCGAATTTCTCTCCCCCGCGGCAGCAGTATCAGCATCTTCCAAAAACTATGACGCCCTGTACACGATAACCGGAACCGGCGCCCGCGTCATGTTTGGGCAGAACAGCCAGAAACAGTCGACATTCCTGTATGCCTATCAGGATGCATACTCCGGCGCAGGATATTACGGTGCCGACATTCGATATATTTATTCTTCGGACAGCTTCGACCTTGATGCGTTCGCTGGCGGCTCCTTTGCCCCATCCGCGCCGAATGGCGTCTACCGTATCGGCGCCATGCTGCACCTAGCAGGGCAAACCACAGAATTGCTCCTCATGGCCGGCATCCCTCGATGGGACACCAGTACTGCCTTTGATACTTCGCTTTTCCAGGCTTTGATTGAACCCCGGCTGCACCTCGGCGTGTTCAACGCGGCGTTCAGCTTCCTGTACAAGCCAGCATGGCAGGAAGGCGCTCCCACCGGCGAAGCTGGAAAAGCCGATTTCGGACTTCGCCTTTCATTCGGCAAGCTCTACACAGGCATGTCCGAGGCCGGAGTGGATGTTCGATACGCAGTACCCTCGATGACCGCACTACTGACACCATCCGCTCTCTACGCCGCCCCCTTCTGGACGCTTCTCAGCCGCGGCGCACGGTGGGATTTCAGGTTCCTGGTCAAGATACTGCCGGTTTCCGCGTCATTTGCGGATTCACTCTTGCCGTCTATCGGTTTTTCTGCTTCGCTGTAAACGTTTTTCAGCCGCAATCGCGACCGCGAACCTTGACTTTGGCTGATAAAAGTTTACTATTTATTTATAGTTAATCCCAAGGAGCGGAAAATTATGAAAAAGTTGCTGATCATTCTTCCATTGCTTTTCATGCTCTCCTTGCAGGCGTATTCCGCAGACAGCATAAGTCTGGTTGTTGAGGGCATGGTGCCTGAACTGCTCACAATTTCCTCAGATCTTCTGCCAGTAGCTACTATTGATGTCTTCAATTCGTCCTCATACACGCTGGGGTATATCACCATATACAGCAACAGGTCGGGAATCTGGTCCATAACCGTTACATCCCAGAATGGCAGCAGAATGGTGGGAGCCACACCAGGAAACCCCGACTCATATCCATATGCCTTCAGATTTGGTCCCGTTCAGAACATCAGCCTTGCTTCGCCCTATATTGCCAATTTTACCGGTCCGACAGCCCAGAAAGGTCTGGTATACGAGATCGGGCTTGTCTATGAAAATTTCTGGGATCTGCAAGATCCTGTCGCTCCTGACACTTATCGGGATGTGATAACCATAACGATCTCCTCGACATGAAATTTCAGCCATGTCCATAGATTTCTCAATGTCGATTTCTTCCTTGATAATCTGCTGATCTGCTGGTATAGTTGTTTGTAGAGTAAAGCCTTTCAAGATTCATCGAGTTTTGGAGTTTTTTCGAACTATTACAAAGCCTTTTTTCAGAAAATTATGCAAATCTGGAGGGATAGATGAAGACTAAAAAAAACTTGCTTTTCATAATCGCTTTTTTCACCGCATTTATACTGTCCGCAAATGCTTTTTCTTTTGTACCGATGTCGGCATCTCTGACTCCTTCCGGCGCCAACAGCGTCATGAGCTTCAAGGTTACCAATGATACGACACAATCCATTGCCGTCGTTATCAAAGTCATGACCAGGACGATTTTGCTCGATGGAACTGAGAAAAATGAGCCAGTCGGATCTGAATTTATCGTCTTCCCGACACGGGTTGTCGTTCAACCCAATTCCTTCCAGACCATAAAAGTGCAGTATAAAGGACCTCAGAATCTTACCCGCGAGCAGTGCTACCGCGTCATTGCCGAGCAGGTACCCATCGATTTTACAAAACAGGAAACATCAGGCGTGAAAGTCCTTTTTAGATACATTGCCGCTCTCTATGTGACCCCGCCGAAAGTAAGCCCCAAACTCGTTCTGACATCAGCGATCGGAGCGGAGAAAGACGGCAAAAAGGGCATCAATGTCACCATCAGCAATGAAGGAACACGGCACGCCCTTCTGTCCAACCCAACCTTGCGCCTCCAGGACTCAGCCAATACCACCATGCCGATTGTCATTTCGGGAGAAGCAGCTGCGCCGATCGATGGCCAAAACCTGCTCCCCGCGTCCCAGCGGCTGTTTTTTATTCAATGGGATGCAGCAATTCCTGGTGCAAAATACACAGGAACCTTTGACGCAGAAATCGAATAAAGCAGCCTGAGGGGAAAAGATTCATGAAGGCAGGAAAAAAGTTACTCATTCTCTTGTTTATTGTGCTCTGTGCTTCTGACGCATACAGTCTCGATCCGCCGGACCTTCCTGCCAAAAGCTTTACTCCGACCGTCATTGTGCCGGACCAGGTTGGGCTTGTCTCTCTTTTTATTGACAACGCGCTGGCTGGCGATGTCGAAGTCGGCATCTACCAAAATGAGCCTGTCATTGCCCATGATGTGCTTGCCGGACTTCTTAACGAGTATTTAAGACCTGACGTATTCAATACCATTTTTGAAGTCATCTTCTCTCGGCTCCAATGGATTACCCGGCAGGATCTCAAGACTATCGGCATTCCAACAACCTGGGATGATGCCCGGATAACCATGAACATAACAATTCCCGCTTCTTTCAAGCCGATCCAGGATCTGGATATTTCCCCAAGCTATGTGCCGAATATAAAACCCATTCTGCGGCGGGCTGCTTTTTCGGGCCACCTTGATTTTTCCGCCACCCTTGATACGGTAATTGCCTCAAGCGGTGTGACGGCACCAATATCCGGAAATGTCAAAGGCGTCATCAACCTGCTAGATTGGATAGGAGAATTTGCCGCGTCCGGTTCGCTTTCGGCTTCATCCTCAGCCGCATCTCTTAATTCATGGTATATCATTCATGATATTCCTTCCATCAACGGACGGCTTTTCCTGGGAAGAGTCCAGGCCCAGGCCAGCAGTTATCAGTCACAGCCCGAATTATACGGGTTTACAGTCAGAAAAGAATCCATCATCAAGTATCAGACAAAACCTGGATTTTACGAGCTTTTTTCTGAATTCACAATTGAGACTCCGTCGATTGTCAGAATCAAGCTCAATGGATTAACCTACCGCACCATGAATATGAGTCCGGGAAATTACCGGATTCTGGATCTCCCCTTCACCTTCGGGTTAAATGATTTTGTCCTCGAGATTCAGGACTCTTCCGGCAAAATCACACAGAAACAGGCAACCATACCCAGGGAACTCAATCTGCTTGAAGAAGGCGTCTCAGATTATTCCTTTTCAGCGGGTGTAGGACGAATTTCAACGAATCAGCCTTTTCTATCTGGCTATTTCAGATATGGATTTTCACCAAGGTTTACTGCTGGATTTACTGCGCAGGCAGATCTGCGGTCCTCGCTGGCAGGTGTTTCATTCATAATGGCAAGCATGATCGGCAACTTCACGGGGAACGCCAATATGGTGTATGCTTGGGATGGAAGGTCCAATCCGCTTTCAGGCACTGCCAGTCTTCAGTACAAGCTCAACTTCCCGGGAAGAGAGTCCATACCCACGCTGGGACTTTCGGTGGATTACATTTCGGAAGGCTTTGCAGCTCCCATCCCATCAACGACACAGACAACCTACAAGGAATCGCTGAGATTCGGCGGCCAGCTGGGAGCCAGAGTCGGAAAGGCAGCAGGCATGAGCCTTTCCATGTACCACACCCAGTCCTCTGATCCGTCCTCTGATGGTACAACAACAGCCGGACTTTCGCTGAACCAAGGGCTTGGTACCGGGGCAAGCATGACATTCATCATCAACGCGAATTTCAAGCCAGCTTCGAAACCCGACATTACGGCCACGATAATGCTTTTTGTCCTTCCAAAAGATAAGCCCGGCCGATCAATGAGCCTCATTCAATCGGGCGATGGTTCCAACAATATCAATTTCATTGACAAAATTGATGCATTGGGCGGCATTAATATGAACGCCCGAGCAAGCAACGTGATGCCGGGCCACCCCGACGGTTCTTCTGTAGGTATCGGATTCTCGCGGCAAGACAATGTCAGCGCCTTAGAACTCTCGGGAGACTTCGATCTGGACCCGGCAACACCTGCAAGCAGATTGGGCAGGATCAGGCTTGGTGGTTCTACATCCCTCGTCTTCGCAAACCAGTATCTGGCTTTTACACGACAAGTTACCGATTCATTCGTCCTCTTTGCTCCATCTCGAACCATGAAAGGCCAGAAAGTCTATGTGCGGGTCGATTCCGGAGGGAACGCCGTCAGCCCAAATGCCCGGCCGGTTATTTTACCATTGACCTCGTATCGGCCCTCAGTCGGTTATTTTGACTTGCCGGAAGCACCCCCCGACATGCTGCCGAGAATTCAGACTGCTCTTCTTGTTCCCAGCTATAAATCAGGCGTCATCTACGCAAGCGACATTCTGCGCCGGTACAAAGTAGTCGGAACGCTGGTTACTGCTGAAGGCAAACCGGTCAGCTACATGGCTGGCGATATCGTCGATATGAGCGGGACCAGTTTTACTTCTACATTCACCGATGAAGAGGGAAATTTCGAGATCTATGATCTAGAGCCGGGTATGTATCGAATTGAATGGCCTGATTTTATCGGTATAACTGAATTCAATCTCGCTGAGAGCAGCGAAGGAACACTTTCGCTTGGCACCATCCTTGCTTCACCACTTCCATGAGCGGAGATTTGATATGCATTATTCCATGAAGCGATACCCAATGCCCATGCGCTTGAGCAGGCGTTTTTTGGCAGGGACATTCTGTTTGATTGTATTACTGGCTGGCACCCGAGCCAGCCTCGGTGTAATTGCCCAGACACTCACATTCCAGTCAGCCATAGCTCCGGCTCCTATTGTCTATTCGCCGTTTACCGCGACATCTGGCACCGGAACTCTTGTGGCTGCCTTGACTGGCTATAGAAAGACACCAATAAACTATTTTTTCACCTGCTTTACGCCACTGGCCAGCCGTTATGTTACGCTCAATGGAGTAAATATCCCCTTCCATGTCTATAAGACCGGAGTAAGCCCCGCAGCAGAAATACTGCCTTGGAGTACTTCGCTTACCTATAATGATGTCCTATATGGTACATTTACCGCCAACGGCACACAGTCCAAGTCTTTCGATATTGTCCCAGCACTTGGGTATTGGGCGCAGGCAGGGACCTATACCGGCTCACTCAAGTTCGAACTTGACCAAGGGGTACCAGGCAACAACAATCTGAAAGGAAGCCAGACAATCAGCATATCCCTGACTTATCCAATTATTGCTGATATTTCGCTCCTCATGAGCGATACAAGCTTTGATGCTGCCTCCACTTCGCAGACACTGGATTTCGGAGAACTCAAACCTGATTTGGAAAAATCTCTTAATATTGTTGTCCGCGCCAATAAAAACTGGTCACTGAATCTTTCTGTTCCATCAAAAGGCACCATGCAACAGATTGGGATGGACACTACCATTCCGTATTCCATCTATTTCAACTCAAGTCTTGTGAACATTTCTTCCGGAACAGCAATGCTGATATCCAATGCCCCATGGACATCAGCAGGCCAGGCCAGCTACCTCTTGAAAGTCGTGATCGGAAAATTCGATTTTGCAGAACCCGGAATTTACAAAGATTCATTTTCATTGACCATTGCCGCCAACTGAGGTTGTGACCATGAGAGCAGGCAAGCGCTTTTTCTTGATGCTTTTTACTGTATGCCTGACATACCAGGCTTTTTGTCAGGAAGCAAGCGTTTCCGTAAAAATAACATCTCCAGAATTCGGTGTTTTTACCATGCCCGGTACCTCGACACAAAGCGGGACCATCACATCGACAGCGATCAGCAGTCCGACGCATAGTCTTCCTTATTATTACCTGCTGACCGGCGCTGCGCTTGGATCCGCCTCCCCCGGATCCCGAGAACTCTATAAAGATGGCAATGTCCTGACAACGCCGATTCCCATCATCATCGCGGCATCTCCGATTGCCGGGAAAGACACTGAAATTGGAAATCTTAATCAGCCAGGCAGCGTGGTTCTGTCCGGCAGCATGACCGATACCGCGCCGTCAAATCTCAATTTTTATGTACAAGTCACTGTACCTGCTGACATAGCTGATGGTGTCTATACCAATGCCTTTACTTTTTCTCTCTATTTGTATTCAGCCTCGGCTGGTTCAGGCACCCTGACCGCACCGTCCAAAGGGAGCCTTACTTTTTCGGTCAATGTTACGATAACCCAAGGCTCCGTCAGCCTTTCATTAAATCCGACATCCATCAGTTTCAACAAAGGCAATCCAGTTACTCCCCTGACACCCCTTGCGGACCTGAGGGAAAAAGCCGCTGTCAATATAACAGCGACGAGAGGGTATACGCTCACCGTTTCTTCCAGCCATTCCGGACTCCTCTGGCTGTCAGACAAAGATACAATCCCCTATATTCTGAAAGTTGAGGGAGTAATAATCGATCTTTCATCCGGAAAGGAAGTTTTAATAACGGATAGCGCAAGCGCAGGTGTTGCAAGCTTCGCACTGGAACTTGCCATATTGTCTCTTGGAGACAAGAAGCCAGGCAATTATACCGATGTTCTAACATTCATAGCCACTGTCCATTAGCAGTGCACAGCGACTTTGACATGAGATGAACAATGTACTATATTTTACGTGAATAGTAATATGATTACTCCTGCATGGAGGCCGCATGAAAAAAGTATTGGGTTTCGGAATTTTTCTTTTCTCGCTCATGAGGCTTTGGGCGCAAGCTTATTACTCAAACACACCGCCTCCAAGCTTCAATTATGACCCCTTTGCAGAGACTTTTTCTACTGGCTCAATAAGCGCACGTTTAACGACTGCCAACAATACGACCGATCTTTATTATTTCTGGACCATCCTGCAGGCGCCTGGTTCGCGCTTTCTTACCAACGGATCCTACAGCATACCAGTATCTTTTTACAAGTCTGGCATAACACCGCTTGAAGAAATCAAGACAGGAGCCGGCGCCGGCCTTAGTTATACGGACGTGCTTTGGGGATATTTTCCAAAAACAACAACAGGCACAAATTCACATTCGTATGACATCATTCCATCGCAGGGATCTATTGTTCCCGCAAATACCTATACCGGCACATTCACCTTCCGATTCTATCGCGGTAAACCAGGTGCAAATAGAACCTTGCGAACCAGTACCAACATTACCATGACCATGGTTGTTCCAGCCCGGGGTGACATTTCCATTGTCAATACGAGCGGAATCTTCAACTTTGTCAGTACCAACCTGGATTTGGATTTTACCGATGCAGTTTCAGGGAGAATTCTTAGTAACACAACCAAGACTTTTGATGTGGTTATCAAATCGAATCGAAATTACAATCTCTCGGTCAGCACTACTTCACAAAGCTATCTGATACACCAGACCAAAGAAGGGGAAAAAATTCCGTATATCTTCACCTTTGACGGAACCACCTATCCCTTGAACACGGTTTCAACCACGCTCAAATTAAACCAGGGGTGGACCAGCACCGGCGAGGCACGATTCGCCTGCACAATCAAAACGGGCTTGTTCGATGATTTCGATGTCGAACCCGGGTTGTACCGCGACACATTGACCTTTACCTTAAGCGTTCTTTAACCGCTTTCTGCCCTTGACAATGGAGCGTTATCCTTTATACTTCTCATGTAAATCGGTTAACTTGTGGAATAATCACGGCAATTCAACTTTTTCACGGAGCTTCTATGGCTTTCAAACGCAGCGCAGGAATTCTCCTCCATCCAACATCGCTTCCAGGTTCCTATGGTATCGGAACACTGGGGAAGCATGCTTTTGATTTTGTCGATTTTCTGGCATCGGCTGGAATCAGTCTATGGCAGATTCTCCCGCTGGGACCGACCGGCTATGGCGACTCTCCCTACCAGAGCCTCTCAGCTTTTGCCGGAAACCCCTACCTTATTGATCCAGAAGCGCTCTGTGAAGAAGGACTCATTTCCAGCGAACTAGTGGAAGAATCAGTGCAGCAAAACAGGGGGACCATCGACTTCGGCAGACTGTTTCAAGAAAAAAATCGCATGCTCGATGAGGCATGGAAGCAATTCAATCGAAAAGGCTCATCTGCCGCCAAGCTGGCCTTTGAGGAATTTTCTCTGCGCAACGCAAGCTGGCTTAATGATTTTTCGCTCTTCATGGCGATAAAAGAATCCTTCAATCACCGTTCCTGGACACAGTGGCCGGAGCCTCTGAAAATAAGGAATCAGAAAGCACTGAAAAGATTCAGCATAGAACATCAGGATAGGGTTCAGCGCCACAAGTTTGTTCAGTTTCTGTTTTTTCAGCAATGGAGCACGGTGAAAACGTACACGAACGCGGCAGGTATAAGGATTATCGGAGATATCCCCATATTTGTAGCCCTGGACAGCGCTGACACCTGGGCGCATCCAGAACTCTTTCAACTGGATGAACACCACACACCGACCAAGGTGGCCGGCGTACCGCCTGATTACTTTACAGCGACTGGCCAGCTGTGGGGCAATCCGCTCTACGACTGGGAAGCCAACCGCCTTAGAGATTACAGCTGGTGGATTGAGCGAATGGAATCTACCCTCGCCATGGTTGATATACTCAGAATCGACCACTTCCGCGGCTTTGAGAGCTATTGGGCGGTTCCTGCTGAAGAAACCACCGCTGTCAATGGATGCTGGGAACCTGGCCCGGGACGCGATCTCTTCGATACCATTGAAGCAAACCTCGGCCCGCTTCCCATCATCGCTGAAGACCTGGGATTTGTTACCAAGGAAGTCCATGAACTACGGGACTCGCTGGGATTCCCCGGTATGCGGATTCTGCAATTCGCCTTTGAAAACGAAGGCGAAAATATCGATTACCCCCATACCTATGTGCGCAACTGCGTCGTCTATACAGGAACCCACGACAACGACACCTGCCGAGGCTGGCTGGAACATGCCAGCGCTGAGGCCCGCGCCCGAGCGCTCCGGTATCTTGGAACCGATGCAGAAACCTTTTCCTGGGACATGATTCGAACAGCATGGGCCAGCTGTGCGGACCTTGCCCTGGCGCCCATGCAGGATTTTCTAAATCTTGGATCAGAATCACGCATGAACTTTCCAGGGAAAGCCGGCGGTTACTGGACCTGGCGCATGGCCGACAACAGTCTGTCTCCCGAATTGGCTGAAAGAATCCGGATACTGGGAAAAACCTTTTTCAGAATTGGATAAAAAAACCGATGAGGGCTAAGCGCGGAGGCTTACCCCTCTTTCCCCCACTCCATAACTTTAGCACAATTATGGAAACACTACCCTCAGCGCCTCACAAGACCATAGAGAATGATTTCCACTGCGTTCTGCAAAAGCAAATCCTTGTGCTCTTCCGGCAATTCGGGTTCCAATACCATCCGCGAAGCAATTCCAAAGATAGCCATCCAGACACTCTGACTCAGCAGTTCGCTGTCTCCTTCTCTGAAAATGCCCTGAGCCATGCCATCATCAAGGATTTTGCTGACCAGCCGGAAGGTATCTCTTGTTCTCGCGACGCCTGGCGATAATGAGTTTACCTGTTTTCGGGCAGCCCCGCTGGAAGAAAACATCACAGCCTTGTAGAAATTTGGGTCAGCAAGCGCAAAATCGACATAGGCTTTTATTACATTTGGGATAAATTCAGCAGGATTATTGGATTGAACAGCAGCTGATTGCAAATTCTGAACCAGCCGCTGATACCCTTCATCGATAATCTGTGCAACAAGTTCGTTCTTATCGGCAAAATGCCGGTAAATCGCCACCTGCGAAATACCCACCTTTTTCCCAATCTTCCGCATCGAAACAGCGCCAAGCCCTTCCTGGCTAATCATTTTTCGCGCTGCTTCCAGAATTTTCTGGCGCGTCGTCATACCGTTTGCCGATGCTTCCGCGGTTCCTAGTTCCAATTGGTCTGAAGGCGGCTTTGTATTATCAGGCATGAAAATTTCCTTTCCAATTTTGCATATTAACATTGTTAACATACCAGAAAGGAAAAGCCTGGTCAATGGAGCGCATTATCCATGGCTGTCATTTGTCTTAGGACTGCTTTGGGAACCAGTGCTGGGTTCGTTTCGCTATGGCAACCAGACTCAGCATGACGGGTACTTCTGTCAGAACACCGACGACTGTCGCCAGAACAGCCCCTGAAGATAGCCCAAACAAGCTTATGGCGACCGCCACAGCAAGTTCGAAAAAGTTGGATGCGCCTATCATGCCCGCTGGTGCTGCTATCTCATAGGGAATCTTCCAGACTCTAGACCATCCATAGCCGATGGCAAAGATGAAATAGGTTTGAATAATGAGCGGTATTGCGATAAGGAGGATAGCAAGCGGATTTTTAAGGATGATTTCCCCTTGGAAGGCAAAGAGAATTACCAAGGTCAGCAGGAGCCCTCCTTCGGTTATTCCATCGAATTTTCTAATGAATTCATTCTCAAACCATTCCTTGCCTTTGGTTCTGACAAGGCGGGACCTGGTCAGCGCTCCAGCGCTCAAGGGTATTACGACAAAGAGCACAACTGAAAGTATGAGTGTATCCCAGGGAACATGGACATTACTGATTCCCAGCAGGAGGCCGACAATGGGTGTAAACGCCGCAAGAATGACAAGATCATTGATCGCAACCTGAACAACGGTGTAGCCGGGATCGCCGTCGGAAAGGTACGACCATACAAACACCATAGCGGTGCAAGGCGCTGCTCCAAGCAGGACTGCTCCCGCAAGGTATTCAGTCGCCAGTTGCTCGGGAATGAATGGCTTGAAAATGACTTTCAGAAAAAGCCAGGCAAAAAAGTACATGGTGAATGGCTTTATGAGCCAATTGACAACCAAAGTGACCGCCAATCCCTTGGGTTTTTTGCCAGCATTTTTTATACTGGTAAAATCAACTTTGAGCATCATGGGGTAGATCATGAGCCAGATCAGGATGGCCACAGGGATGGACACATTGGCGTATTCAAAGCGGCTTAAAAAGCCTGGTATGGCTGGGAAGAAATATCCGATTGCAACTCCCAGAACAATGCAGATGAAAACCCAGAGTGAGAGGTACTTGGCAAAAAAGCCTATTTTCTTTGCACCCATGCAAGACTCCTTATTATTTGGTATTTTCACCAAATACATAAACGCTGTCAAGTTCGTTCACTTGACGAACTGTTAATTTTTGGTAAAAATACCAAAAATATGAACGAACATGATTCAGTGACGCATTTGCGGAGGGTTGAAGTGCTCAAGGCACTGGGGCACCCCTCCCGTCTCTTCATTGTTATGCGGCTTGCTGAGGGGGAAGCTTGTGTCGGAGATTTAACCCGCGAGATAGGCGATGATGTTTCTACTGTCTCGAAACATCTGGCGATTCTCCGGGCTACCGGGCTGGTAATCGACAGACGGGACGGACAGAACATCTACTATTCGCTGGCATGTAACTGCATCCTAGATTTTATCCATTGCATCGACGCTGTGGTACCTGCAAGCAATCCTGAATCCAGGCGCTTGCCAGGCTGTTCGATTGCTAGAAAAAATAAAGATTGAATAATGGAAATGGATTGCCGAAGATGTTGATATTTTACTGAGCAATTTCAGAAATTAGCTTCTCTTGAAAAATTCCAAACCAAGAATATGAGCCGCACAAGATTCGAACTTGTGACCCACGCCTTAAAAGGGCGTTGCTCTACCTACTGAGCTAGCGGCCCGAACCACGCTTTTACAAAGCGCTTGCGAGGAATGTCAGCCATTCCTCGCGGATGCTAACAATACAGAAATTCAAATTTTATGTCAACCAGTTTTGCGAAGACAGATGCTAGAAACGGATTGCCCCCTGGAGCGCGATACCGGTTCTCGTTTTTCCCCCTGCACCAAGAGGTTCGGAAAAGACTGCCGCATCAACTTCGATCAAGGCAAAATCGATGCCGGCTCCGAGCGACAGGAGCCCTTTGTTGAAACCCGCCCTCAGGAAGATAAAGCGCAGGAGATCCAGTTCAGCGCCGATATGCAGCTGCGAGGGGATGGCTTCGATATTAGAAGAAATCAGGGGAATGAGGGACATGGGATCATCTGCCTCAAAATAGAGGGAAGTCGCAGCGGGTCCTGTCTGGTTGAATCGAAGAGCCAATCCTGCTGAATATTGCGGTGCCAGTTTGAAAAATTCCTCACCGCCCAGGGGAACCGTGTAATTCGTGATCATTTCATCGAGCGTCGATTCCTGCATGGAAAACCTGTAGCCATAATCGCGAACCATGATACCAAGTGACAAAGGCCCAAAGGACAGGGTTGCTCCTGTGTCCAGCGCCATTCCAAAACCGCCGCGGAGGGTGTTGGAACCTAAGCCCAGCAACAGAGGCTGACCATTGAGAAGGTTGGCGGCCATAGGGTTGAATGCCCATCCGTTGGCATTGGTTTCCAGTAAGTAAAAGCCCCGGACGCTCGCGCCGAATCTGAAGCTGACCGGGCCGAGTTCAAGCGGCCACGCCATGCCGAAGATCGCGTTGGCTTCATTTCGGGTAGTAAAAACAGCAGTATCCAAGGTGCTGCCTTCAGCAACCGAATCGCTTATAGCGGTCAGGCCAATTCCGAAGCCCTTGCCTGTCCAGCCGAGGCCGAGGCTCGCACCGCCGCCAAAGCCATTGTCAGCAACCAGTGACTCAAAAAAAGCGGAACTTTCCGTGATGTCGAGCTGGCTGTTCGCAAGATCCAGAGCCTGCTTGATATTGAGCGGCGTGGGTTTGAAATAAACCCAGGAAGCAATGTCGCCGAGGGTGAGTGTTCCACGACCAGCAAAGCCAGCCGGGTTGCCCGAAAGCGCAGCGTAGCCCTCGGAGAAAACTCTGAATGAGCCGCCCATGCCCATGGTTCGTGCGTCTTTGGGCTGCAGACCGGCTATGCTGGTTTGGGCTGAGAGAAGTCCAACTGAAAAGAGTGTAAAAAGTGAAAAAACCAGAAAAAACCGGCGCATGATGACCTCCATATGCTCGATCCTATGATTCCTATCAAAGGTAAAAATTCTTGAATCGTCAAGTGCTCTGCTCTAGTATATCGGAAGAAAACGGTAAAACATGAAAAAGGGCTGCCCCTTTAGGACAGCCCCGACAGAAACAGAATCCAGGGTACTGCTATCAGAATCGAATGGCAACCTGAACGACGATGCCGGTTCTTCCAAAATCGCCAGGACTCATGCCCAGTTCTTCGGTGAAAAGCGCTGCGTCGAGTTCAAAGATAATGAGATCGATGCCGGCACCAAGGGAGATGTAGCCCTTGTTGAGACCAGCCCGGGCGCTGATGAAATTCAGCAGTTTTAATTCTGCACCTGCATGGAGATTGTTCCACACGTTATCAAAGCCGCCGGAAATGACAGCCTGAGGATTGTCAAGCTCGGCATACAGAGATGGAGCAAGCAAACCGCCCAGTTTGAATCCAAGTCCAGCGCCAACTGTCACTGTCGGCTTGAGCATGTAATCAGTTGTGCCTTCGGTGGGAACCATCATGGCATTTATGATGTCGCCAATCGTCTGTGACTCATCCATCTTGAAGCCCATGCCGAAATCGCGGACCACTGCGCCGAGCGACAGCGGGCCGACTGAAAGCGTCAAGCCGCCGTCAAAAGCAAACCCGTAGCCGCCGTACATTGAAAGGGCCTGGATTGAAGTCATGGGATCCGCGTCCGGGTCAGTCAGGAAAGCTGTCGCTATGTTGCCGACTGTCCAGCCCGAAGCCGGCGATTTGAGCAGGTAGAAGGCTCTCGCGTCAGCGCCGATCTGAACCTTGAGGAATCCGAGATTGATAGGAATGCCAAGACCGACAATGCCATTCAGCTGGGTCTGGCTTGAAAGTTTGGCGCCAAGCAGTGAATTGCCCGATACGACTTCATCAGTAACCATGGTGACGCCAGCGCCAAAGCCTTTGCCTGCCCAGCCAAGGCCGAAGGAGGCTCCTGCTCCAAGTCCGTTCTGGGTGATAAGGCTGTTGAGAAATGTTACCCTATCGCTTGCTGAAAGGTTGTCGTCAACCAGGGCCATGACCTTGTCAATATTTTCCTGGGTCGGTTTGACATAGACCCAGGCAGCCGCATCAGAGATTGTCAGCGACCCCTTTTTTGAAGCAAAGCCTGCCGGGTTTCCGAAAAACGTGTCATAACCGGTGCTGAAAACCCGGAAAGCTCCGCCCATCCCCATCGACCGCGCGTTCTTTGGAAGCAGACCTGCAACTTCGGTCGGCGACTGTGCGCTGACCGCGCCAATCAGGAGCACCGCGAGCATCAGAAATATCAATGTCTTTTTCATACCTTTGTTCTCCTCGTTTTTCCTGTATCAGGCTTGCTCAATTGCTGCCATTGGACTGGTCAATAAGCGCCTGCAGATCGATGCCCGCGGCGGCTGCCAGGGTCTGGGTTGCCGGGTCGTTCAGAATGCTGTCGACATCGAACGCTGAATAATCGATATAGACCGAAGGATCGAAATCAGGATCTTCCAGATGCTCGAGTACAGCCGCAACAGAAGCGCCCAATGATGGGGTTCCAGCAGGATACAGCGGTTCCAGCATGTTCATGGCCCGCACGATCAGCCCAATCTGCGCCAGAGTTCCCGCGTCGAGGCCGTCAGCGATGACACCTCCATTTTCATCGATGCGCGCAACTAAAGCATCAATATAATCGGAAATGGATTGCAGGCGATCGACGATGTCGGCAATGACGGCAAGCTGAGCCTCCGTGAAAACAGACTTGTTGAGAAGGCTTGGAGGGAAGAGAGCATCGATGAGCCTCTGCAGGTCGGCGGGATCGGTTATGTCAAAGTCATTTTCCAGCAGCAAAGCGAAAGCCGCTGGTGCGTTCTGCATGACCTGGTTTGCATCAACTTCATTCAGGTTGATTTGAATCGCCAGGGCGATGGCGGCCTGAGCGATGGCTGGCTGGGCCGCAGGGTCATTGATAATTTCTTCAAGCTTGTCAATCACTTCCTGCTGAATATCCGGGTTATTCTTTACCAGATCGAAAAATTGCTGGGAGAGCTGGCCGGCGAGGATGCCCGACTGGTCAATAAGGTCTTCAGCTGGTGCATTTTGAATTTCATCAGGGCTGAGCTGGCCGAGTCCCTGCTGTTTATACACATTGCCGAACAGAGAGTTCAGGGTGAAGTTGGAACAGGATGCCAGGACCAGTACCAACAGAATGGCAGATGCTGCCATTGAAATTGCCTTTCGTTTCATGGATACCTCCGTAGTATACATTTTAATAGTTTAAGTGTAATCCAATTCCCAGCTATTTCAAGAGGCGGATGGGAAAATGTTTGCCAAAGGAAGCCCAAATGTGCTAAAAAGCAGCAAAATCGCTCTCAGCGTCAATTCCGGCTTTCGCGGATGGCTCTTTAATGATTGCGGACAGGACTGTGCCTGCGGGAGTCCCGGGCGGCAGATGAGCTATGGAAAGCTTCAGATAATTCGCTGAAGTTCCCCGGTGGTCTGTCTTTATAACGGCAGCTGAGTCATTGGCATCTTCCCCGGCGGAATCAGTGTCATGCTCAAGAATCACGGAAACCTCTCTGCCTTTCCAGCGTTCGACATAATTTTCCTTGCCGAGTTCAGCCAGGCTCGCAAGACGCGCGACTCGCTCTCCGGCAATGCGCTCAGGAATTTTGGGTTTCATATCGAACGCTTTGGTTCCGGGGCGGGCAGAGAATGGGAACGCATGAATCCATGCAAGGTCCAGTTCGGCAAGCAGGGTAAAGGTTTCTTCAAATTCAGCATCTGTTTCACCGGGGAAGCCGGCGATAATGTCAGCTGCGAGAAATGGGTCATGGCGGACGCGGCGCAGGGCCAGAACCGCTTCTCTGATTCGTTCCGCTGTATAAGGGCGGGCCATGCGGCGCAAAACCGTGTCGGAACCCGACTGCATCGCAAGATGCACATGCGGCTGGATTCGATCTTCGGTAAAAACGCTCAAGAAGGCTTCGTTTATTTTTTCCGGTTCGTAGCTGGAAATTCTGAAGCGGATGCTGGCGGTATTTCGAATCAGGAAGGCAAGCAGGCCGGGAAAATCCATGCTTCCGTCGCGGTATTGCGAGAGATTGACGCCCGTCAGGACAACTTCGGCTTTTCCTGCTGTTTCAAGGCTGCGCACTCGCGCGAGTATTTCTTCAGCGGAGAGTGAAACCGCGGGACCGCGGGCAATACAGACCCTGCAGTAGGTACAGCGGTTGTTGCAGCCGTCTTCGATTTTCAACGACGGACGGGAATGAAAGGCGAAGACAGCTGGATTGAAGGCAAAGGGATTCCGGTCGGTTCGATGCTCTGTTTTCCATTCGAGGACAGCATCCAAAAGATCTCCGTGGCCTTGCCAGTTGTCCGAAAGCCACTCCGCAAGGGCAAGGAGGGATGCTTTTTCTTCGCCGGGGAGGACCACAGCCCGGGGATGGATCGCAGCAAGGTTGTCTTTTTCGAGCTGGGCATAACAGCCGGTAACCAGCAAGACAGCACCAGGCGCGCGATGAAGTGCGTGGCGAATGCTGGCGCGGGCTTTTTGTTCGGCTTTGCTGGTAACGGTGCAGGTGTTGATGACATAGAGGTCAGCCTGCTCGTCGAAATGGCAGATTCTGGCTCCTGCTTTGAGAAAAGCTTCAGCTACCGATTCGGTTTCCAGCTGATTGAGCTTGCAGCCCAGCGTGCGGAAGGCGACATTGAGGAGTTTCATCAGCGCATGCGGTCCGTTATCCGCTTTTTGCCTCCGAGGGCGTCGGCGAGCCGTGGATTGATGGACAGCGCTTTTTCGTAGGCTCGCAAGGCCTGGAACAGCTTGTTGGCGTTTTCGCGCGCCCAGCCTGCGCGGGTCCACCATTCAGGATTGCCTGGGCTGTACTGCACAGCGGTTGTAAAAGCGATGTCAGCGTGCATATAGAGCGCTTTTCTGAGATAGAGTTCGCCCATGAGGTAGAAAGACAGACCTGCCCGCGGTCCTTCAGGGTACGAGGCGATGTATTCCTGCAGCATGGTCAGGGCGATGTCATTTTTGCCGAGGTAATATGAGGCTTCGCCCAGCGCCTGTGCGAGGCGGGGGTCTTTTCTGATGGCGTATCCCTGGCTGGCATAGAGTTCAGCTTCCTGATAGCGTCCCATGGCGACAAGGCTCCAGGCAAGGCTGACATAGGCATCGATATCTTCCTTGAATTCCTTTATTCTGGCAAGCGCTCTGATGCGGGCTTCTTCGTGCTTGCCGGCGGCGGTCAGCTTGAGTAGTTCGAGGCCGGGCATGGTAGTTCCCGCTGTAAAATAGTAGGAGGGAATGGTCGAATCGGGACTTTGGGCAGGTGTGTAGATTTGCTGAGCAGGCAGCTGCACATTGGCTATTCTGAGCTGCTTGTTTCCTGTGTTTTGCGCGTCAGCCGTTATCGCACAGAACAGAATCAGCGTGACAAGATAATATCGTCGAATGCGCATATCATTCCTGCTTTTCGGTTTCTGTCGGTGCTGAAGGCTCAGCAATGGTTCCCCTAAAGCTGTCTTTGTCTTCAATGGTAATGTCAGGTGCTTCAAGCCGAGCGCTGACATTGCTGCCAGCCAGGATATAGATGCTCTGCTTTGCCCGCGCTGTGCCTTTCAAGGTACCCCGGCAGGAGATGGAGAGGGCGTCGATTTCCGCATCCACCACAGCTTCAGGGGCGATGTACAATTCATCATGACAGATAAGTCTTCCTGAAAGGTTTCCTTTTATCAGCAGGTCGCTTTCAGCTTCTATGAGTCCTGAAAATGTTATATCGTTATTGAGGATTGTATCGACTTCATCCTCATTGATGACGCTTTTCTGCACAAAATCCATAGCGGTATAGTACTTATTTAATGAAAAAACTACAAGGAGCGGAGCCAATTTCAAAAGTCTATTAACTTTTTAAAATTGGCTTTTCAGGTTTATGAGCCGCTGATCTGCTTCGCTGACTCATAAACTGCCCAGAGCTGTTCGGGGCGCAAGGCTTCAGCTCGAACTGAAGGTGACAGGTTCATGCTTTGCAGGATTTTTTCAAGATTCCCAGCCAAAAACGGGTAATCATGCGAGATGTTATTCTTCAAGGTTTTCCGGCGGGAGGAAAAAGCTGTGCGGACAAAGCGTGAAAAGCCTTTCCTGTCAGTTGCGGCAATGGGGTTTGTGCGGGGCTTCAAGACAACCACTGAGCTTGTCACGCGCGGCTGAGGCCAGAACGATGAAGCGCCGATGTCATAAAGAATTTTGATGTCGCAGACCGAGGAGCAGAGAACAGACAGCGCTGAGTAATCCTTGTTGCCCGGTTTGCCGGCGATTCTGAGCGCGGCTTCTTTCTGGACGGTAAAAATCATTTTTTCCGGCACAAAATCCTCTTCTAGAAGGTCTGCAATTATGGCCAGAGCGGCATTATAAGGCAGATTCCCAAAAATCCTGTCCGGCCTGCCCGATTTTTCAGCCTCGGTTTCCCAGGTTTTCAGAAAATCACCGGCAACAAGGGAGAAAGCAGGATTCTGTCCGTACAAGCCTTCAAGAACGCGTATGAAGCCGTAATCAATTTCAAACGCTTTTACCCTGCATCGTTTTTCTAACAATAACGAAGTGATCGAACCGATTCCCGGACCGATTTCCCAGACTGAACTTTCTTCTGATATTTCAAGCACTTCAACAAGGCGTTCCCGTGCATTCCGGTCAATGAGAAAATTTTGTCCAAATCGCTTCGACATTGCCAGATTTTCAGATTCGAGCAAAGTTTTGATGGATGATGGCGAATCATAGGTAAATTCATTCATGGCGGTTTTTTCTTGTGCCCCTGTCGCGCTTTAAAAAAAGCATATTCCAACAGCGGGTAAGCATATACAAACAGGCAGATCAAGACAATGCCCATGCAGATGATAGCTCTTCCCGGCCCTTTTTCTGCAGGCAGTGCGGGCACCAGCGCTCCTGTTTTCATAATGGTGAGAAGCAGTGAAGCAAGGAACTCGTGTATCGGTATGAAAAGACAGGCCAGCGGCGGCAGCATTGAACAGACAAGAGAACCCGCAAGCAGCAGCCACATGAATACAAGCAAAACCGGTCCAGCCAGAGCCGAGGTTATTAGGCCAATCAGAGGCAGGCGCCCGAATGTTGTGATGGAAACCAGCGATGTTGCGCATAACGCTGATGCGGAAGCTGTCAGTACTTTCCCCAATGCATCCGGAATGGGAAAATTGGAAATAAGAAGCCCCATCGGCTCGGAAAAGACAATCAATCCCATCATGGCGAGATAGGAAAGAATAAACCCAAGGCTTTTGGATTCAGCCGGCTGAAAGAGCAAGGCCATGAGAAACGCAAGCGATACAATAGCAAGCGGCGGCTGAGGGCGATCCAGCGCCGCAGTTACCGCCCCAATGCCGAACATCAGCAAAGCCCGCAATAGAGAGGGACTGAACCCAGCGATTCCAACAAAAAGCAGAGCAAATAACAGCGAAAGCCACCCTGCGAGCTTCGGCCTTTTCATGGTTTTTACAATAACAAAAGAAATCAGTGAACAAAGGATGGACAGATGCTGTCCTGACAATGCCAGAATGTGAGCACAACCTGCATCGCGAAACCATGCGGTAATGTTCGTGTCCAAATCGTTCCGAATACCCAGCAGAAGGGCGTCAGCGAGCGGGAATGCCCGCCCGGAAATTCTTCGGATAATTGCTTGAAATGCCTGGCGGGCTGTTTTTCTAAACGAGGCAAGGCCGGAAGCAGAGCCAAGCATAAAAAAATCTTCTCTTCGAACAAAGAACACTGCGCTGTCCAGGGAAATATAAGTGATCCTTTTCGCAATAAAAAATTCGCCGGCGGCAGTATCCGGCTCAGCCTCAATGATAAGAAGCGCATTGAATGCGCGTTCCGAAAAACTGCGCATTTTGGGGATGCGCTCGAATTGGGTGCCCATTTTTGTTGTCCTTATGTTTACCGCGTTTAAAAGCGGAAATTCCATCTGAACTTCCACACCTTCCTTCCGGCACGACAGTGACCTTACCGCGACATCAAGCGCAGTGTTCCCTGAAGCGGTTCTCCGGGCATCCTTGGTGCTCCATCCCGAAATGCTGGTTATCTGCCAGGAATACAAAGCATCAGGAAACTTTCCAGCATTCGCGGCTAACACCGAGCCAGCACCCCAGACCAGGCCAACGGAAAACCAGATCGCAAGACGTGAAAACCAGGCGCTGCGTTTCATGGTCAGCGCTATCCCCAGTCCCGCACAAAAAAATGCCGTCCGAAAACTTATGAAAACTTGGTTGCCCAGCAGATAGACAGCCGCACAGGCTCCCAGTCCCGCCACAACCGGAAAACTGACCCGGCACAGAGTTGACCGAAAGCTTTGGCGCAGTTCGATATTCAAAATTGAAACCAATGCTCTCATACCATGTACCATCACTTATATAACGCTCAGGATTCTCGGTTTTGATTCAATCCGGACAGTAAAACTTGGCGAAATTTTTCAAAATAGCCTGCAGCGATTGCTCGCAATACCAGACAGGCTCCTTGGAGGCTTAACCAATCGAGGTTACAATCAAATCCGATTATGATGAAAAGCAGAGACTTTCCGCCCATCCATCGCCTTGCGCTCATCGGAGCTGTCTATCTGATGCTTTACTTCGACATGGTAACCGGCTTGGTGTCCCCGCCTGCCGGCACTGAGGCATGGCTTCTTGCAAACATTATAAAAAACAGCCTGCGGATTGGCGCTGTCTGTGGGCTTATGGCATGGATGGGAGGCTTCGGTGCATACCTGCAGCCAGGGGTCAGACTATTTCCCACCGCAAAGGATATTCTCGACGCGCTCGCTATCGCTGGCATTATTGGTCTTTTTATTGCTGTCAGTTCATGGCTTCTCGCTCCGCATGACTGGACGAATCCGGTTTTGACTTCATTGCCAAAGGCCCCTCAAAGCTGGCGATTTATAACGCTTGCGATGGTTTCCAGCTTTGGAACGGGCTACGCCGAAGAGCTTTTTTTCAGATTCTTTTTAATCAAAAATTTCGAAATGACCGGCTTCAGCACTTTGTATTCAGTTTTAATCAGCGCTGTCATTTTCGGTCTTTCTCATCAGGCACAGGGCATTCCCGGCATGCTGATTGCCGGAGCTGCAGCACTCTTGTTTTCCCTCGCGATGCTCAAAGGCAAATCTCCGCATGCGCTCGCTCTCGGGCACGCCATGTATGACGCGGGGATTCTGCTCCTGCTGACTACTTAAGTTATCTCATCATTTTCCGATATACTGAACAGATGACAGGAACCGAAAAACTTATCAGCGATATTCGCCGCTCTCTGGCAAGTATCGAGCCAAATGGAAATCCAGCACGTGCGCCTTCGCTGGAAGCCTTGATTTATCAGCATTTTTCATTTCTTCCCGAATCCCTGCGCCAAGGCTTAAGCGAAGCTTTTATTTCGAAATACGAGACCGATCGGGAAAAGTCGAAATATTGGCTTGAAGCCATTGCCGGCATCTTTTCTCAGGAATATGACGGCGCAAACCTCAGCCTCGAAGAGTGGCGGGAAATCAGAGAAATGATTTCAGCATCCGCCGGCGATCTGCCTATGGATTTATTGACATCGATAATGTCGCTGATTGTGGACCACAAGGCTCTGTAGCGTATGACTGAATGGTTCGAGGATGAATCGTTCTGGGTTGCGTATGCGCCGCTCATGTTTGATGCATCACGATGGGCTGAAGTACCCGATGCGGTCGATTGGATAACTGCGACTGCGGCTGTCAGCGCACCAGCCTGTATCCTAGACCTTTGCTGCGGCGTCGGCAGATACAGCCTCGAATTTGCCCGGCGAGGCTTTGCAGTTACCGGAGTGGACATAACACAGGCTTATCTTGATGCGCTGACCGATTCAGCTCGTGAAGAAAGTCTTTCCATTGAGGTTGTCAGAGACGATGCCCGGACATTTTCTCGACCGGAAGAATTCGATCTTTGCCTCAATATGTTCACAAGCTTTGGTTATTTTTCAGATATCGATGACGATGAGCGGCTTCTGAAAACCTCTTGCCAGAATTTGAAACCTGGCGGAGACTTCCTGCTTGAAACTATCGGCAAGGAAATCGCGGCGAGGGAATTTAGCCCGTATGAAAGCTTTGTCCGATCGGGCTGGAATGTGCGGGTTGAATACGAAGTGATTGGTGCCTGGGAAGGTATGAAAAACCGCTGGATTCTTGAGAATGAAGAACAGCGAATTGATAACACCTTTATTTTGCGGCTCTATTCAGCAACTGAGTTGAAACGCGCGCTTTTTGAAGCGGGTTTCAACTCCGTCAGAATTTACGGCGGTCTGGACGGAAGAGCCTACGATCATAATGCTTTATCGTTGGTGGCTTTGGCTGAAAAATGAGTATATACGCATGATTTTTAAACGTTTGCGAATTTTTGCGGTAATTTTGCTTTTTTTCTGTGCCGGCATTTTTATTTCGGCCCAGGAAAGCGAGGCCATTCCTTCCTCCGCTGCCGAACAAGAACAGCTAATCCCGATTCAACCTATTGAAATGCCGCAAATGCAAGTTGCCGAAGAAACCGCTTTTCTCTCGCTGCCAGTTGCGAAGAACGGTGAAGGTGCCAGCGCATTTTTCTTTGAAGCGAAAAAACTGGAAAGTGACACATCGAAAAAGCCTGAAGAAAAAAGTGACGTTATTCGATTCATGTATACTCTCGCGTTTCGTTTCGGCGAACCATCCGCGGCAAAAGAAGCAGGAAGAGCTCTTGTCGCTGCGTCGTTGACTGCCAAGGATTATGCAGGCTCGATAGACCTCGCTCAGGAATGGCGTGACGCTTTCGGGCTTGATTGGGATATTGAGCGCACTATTTTCAGCAGTTATGCCGCGTTAAGCGATTTCAAATCAATGCTCGCAGAAATTGACTATTTGAAAAAAAATTACTCATCCACAGCAAAAGCAAAGACCAGCGAGCTGACCTGGTACGAATATTCCGCCAGAGCGGCAATGGGCGATTCAACCTGGCTTCCACAGGCTCTCGCACTGCTGAAAGCAACATACCCCGACAGCTGGAATATAAAAGTATTCAGATTGATTGCCGAAACTGAAACTGCCGAGGAAACTGATCGTGACCTTGCTTCGATGCGAGCTGACTATTATGAAAAAAAATATGAGTCCGCGAAAAATCATGTTCTGAGGCTGGACTCTTTCCTGGCAAAAGCAGACACACCCCGAATATTCCTGTCGGAAGCCGGCAAATCTTTGGTCAGCGCTCAAGCAGGGGCGGAAGGCACGGCTCTCTTTTCGAGATTGATCACTGGCCGGAACACAGAGCCTCAAATTCAAGACAGCTATATTTATGAAACATTGATTCCCGTTCTCGCCAATGAAAAAATCGACGAGAAACTCTGGATCTCTGGATATTATCTTGCAAGGCTTTTGCAGGTATCCAATCGGGAACAGCTGGCTGGTATAATTTTTCTAAACCTGACAGAAAACGCTCCCTCAAATGGTGACGCTGACAGCGCCTTGTGGTACTGGATGGACATAACTCTGCGCCGCATTGCCGATACAGCGACAGACGAACTCGATTCCGCGGACAGCAGTATTCTGCGCTCAAAACGTTCACTCGAAATCGCTGCCCTGCTGGAAGCCAGCCAGCGATGGAAAAATCCTTCATTTTTCGATGACATCCTTGATCGCTTCACGCGGACAATTCTGAAAGAAAAAAATCATGGCGATATTCTGGCTCTCAATCTGCTGCTGGCTGATCGGATTTCGGCATCCATGAAAACTCGCTGGCTTTACCTTTGCGGAAGATTGATTGAGGAAGGTCTTGCCGTGCCGCACTCAGCATTGCAGACAGGTCAGAATGCCGAAAACGTGCAAAATTCGGTTCCTCAAGAATGGTCAGCTCAAGACTTGCAATTTGCAGCGAAACCCTATTTTGAAAGTATTCTCGCAATGGACAGTGCAGAAGAATATTATCGAACCATGGCTTCATGGCGTCTTGGCAGGGATATTCCATTTTTAAAATCCATCCCGCAGAATCCCGATGGATCGCGCACATCGATTCTCACAGCATCGGCAAATGGTAAAGCAATCGCTGAAAACGGCTATTCAGAAAAGCTGAAACTCGTGAAAAACTATCTTCTCTACGATCTGGATGAGATCGCGGGCGCGACTGCGACAAGCCTTATCGGCACTATCGACGCGTCAACACTTGCAGGTCTTGCATTCGATCTGTCATCGGAAAATCAGCATTACGCAGCATTGCGGCTTGCGAGAGAAGCGATTTACCGCGGGGCTGCATCGCAGTATCCCGGGCTTTATGCCCTGCTGTATCCAAAAGCTTGGAATGAGCCAGTGCGGAAGTTCGCGGAGAGCATGCGTGTTCCCGAAGCCTTATTGTATGGGCTAATCCGTTCAGAAAGTGCATTCAACCCCAGAGCTGTTTCGTCATCAGGCGCGATAGGTCTGACACAGCTCATGCCTGCAACCGCGCGTGAAACCGCGGCCGGTCTGAAAATGAGCAATTACTCACTGACCAATCCGGAAGACAATCTAAAAATTGGATTGACGTATTACTCGTACATGCTTGCCCGATTCAACAATAAGCCGATGCGGGCAATGTTTGCCTACAATGCGGGGCCGGGAAGAATGACAGCCTGGAACAAAGAGTCAGGGGAACTCCCTGACGATATTCTGCTGGAAGCCCTTCATCTCTCTGAACCGAAACAATACGCAAAGAATATTATTCAGGCTGCGCTGGCGTATGGAAAAATCCATTACAATATTACTGAAGCCGATATGCTCAATTTTCTAGTGCTGGGGAAACCGATACCCGATAAAGCTGTACTAGCGCCTGAACCTGCCGCGGCAGAAGAAGCTGTTATTGTGCCGCCAGCATCTGAACCTCCTGAATCAGCGTCAGGCGATTCAATGAAAATACAGAGCGGCAATGTGCCGTGATTATGGTTTTTTTATTATTCGCTTATTTTACACTCGCGCGGTAGAGCCTGTCATTGATTGCCCGCCCAAGTCCTTCATCCGGGCATTTTTCCGCTACCAACACTGAAAAGTTTCTGCTGTCGAGTTCGTGCAGCAGCGCGAAGAGATTCGCGGCGGCATCACGCAAATTTCCGTTCGATGAAAGCGTGAATACCGTGGAAAACCCCGCGCGCGCGGCTTCCTGCGCCCGCGCATCATCAAAAACAATGGCAGCTGCCAAGCCGGGATCCATTCCCTCAATAAGGCAATGAGCATTGCCAAGATTAAGCGTACCGTATTCAAAAAGAAAAAGCTGGGTGGAAGGCGCGTAGTGGCTGTCCAGCTGCCCCGGGCTCGAAACAACAGCGGATTTTTTCACAGACATATCCACTGGTCCGATAATTTCGATAATGCGTTCTACTGGCATGCCGCCCGGCCGCAAAATTTTCGGCAGATCGTGTGTCATATCGATAACCGTTGACTCGACACCGACTTCACAGGCGCCGCCATCAACCAGATAATCGATTTTTTCCCCCAGCAGGCGTGCGACATGCTCAGCACGTGTCGGTGAAATATAGCCAAAGGGATTGGCGCTTGGCGCGGCTATCGCAGTGCCTGAAAATTCGATTATTTTTCTTGCAACCGGATGCTGCGGAAAACGCACGGCGGCCGTTGGCAAACCTGAAGTAACAATGTCAGGCACTTCGGAACGCTTGGGAAGAATCATGGTCAGCGGCCCGGGCCAGAGATGATCCGCCAGCAATTTGGCTTTGGGAGGAATGGAACTCGCGATTTTTTCCAAATCTTCGATACGAGCAATGTGAACAATCAATGGATCGAAGGAAGGCCGCGCCTTGGCCTCAAAGACCCTTGCCACAGCCGCGGCATTGAAAGCATCTGCGCCGAGACCGTAAACCGTCTCAGTCGGAATGGCAACCAACTTCCCTTCAGCCAGCGCTCTGCCCGCAATTTTAAGATTTTCTTCCGATATGTCCAGCGTCATCATGGGGGGAATCCTAGCGGGATTATCTGTGAATGACAAGACAGCCGATGGTTCAGCGAGGGACGGAACTCTGCAAATATTGTTTCCCGAGTTTTATCCTGACGTAAAAAAATGAGGAGACTGCTTACAGCTGTCTCCTCATAATTTCAAAATCCCGTTACATACGTGTTAGTGCGACATTCTCTGTGCTGGCAAGGCCTTTAATCCCATCGCTTCAGCAGATGGCGGAACATCCTCGCTGACCGGCAGACCCATGATGTACTTGATTGAACGGGCAAGCATCAGCTTGAACAGATCCCTATAGCTTGTAGAAAAACCATCAGGCTTGTCGGTTGGCCCATTAGCTACATAGTATTCAAGCGGTGCTGTGCTTGCCAGCACTTTGCCGCTCCCTGTTCTGTATTCGATATAGGTTGGGAGCAGTCCTGAAGCTTCCTTGACGTAAACCATCAGGTTTGTCAGCGGAAGTGAATCGAGGTTGTCGAAACCGCCGTGGCTTGCGTAATTGCCATACAGCTGTTCAGGGAAATTCCTGGTAATTGGGTGCTCAAAATAAACGATATCATTATAATTTTCATACCGATCGCGCCAGGTTACGCCGCCGGGCAGGGTCGAAGTAAAATCTCCCGCTTGCCAGCCGCCGTCACAGGCAATCCAGAACATGGTGCCGCCACCATCAACAAAGTTGTCAAAAACCGCTTTGTTTACAGTGTATGTGTTATAGAATGAAGTTGTCTGGTCGCCGCCGATAATGATGAGATCGCCGAGATTTGGTGTGTACCCCGCCATTTCTGCAGAGGATTTATATTCGAACTGGTTGGCTCCAGAACCTTCAGTCATGCCAACTTCATCCGCAAGAATGTCGCCGATGGCGGTTGTTTCATTCCACTCGCCGCTACTATCCCTGAAAATCACCACATGCTGAATAGCTTTGGTAAGAACCAGATCTTCCGTTGTCACTTCACCATTTGCGGCAACGGTTACATACAAGTTTGCAGGCTGATATTCGCCCGAAGGATCTTCGGCCACAACAATGTACGATCCCGGTGCAATGCCGTTAAATGAAAAACGGCCGTTGGAAGAAGTGACTTTTACCAGCGGGGCAACATCGAGCGGTACCTGGTTGGGCTTAATAATAATAGTTGCGGACAGGAGTGTAATTCTGATTCCGCCATTCTGATTCGCGCCTTTGTCAAAATACTTTGCCAGCCCTTTGATTATGGCGTTCCCCTGCCACTGCATAAGCTGATCACAGCTTGAAAGCACTGTCCCGAGTACCAGGACAGCCAAAAGTATGATTATTGTCTTTTTCATGACTTGTCTCCTTTTCCCTTTTAAGGGAAATGTTCCCCAAAAGGGATTCCTCAGAAGTTGAGGACTGCTCCAAAGGTCAGATGAAAGTTTTCAAATGCCGATTTGAAGGTTAAGTCGACAATCGTGCCTGCTTCGGCATAAGCGCCTAAAATCAGAAGATTCAGCTGAAGCCCGACCTTCGCTTGATAGATATACGGCGAATACAACTGAATATCGAATTGCTTGTTGCCAAGATCATCAGGAAGATAGGTCAGGTCGATCATGGGTGCCAGGCCTCCATAGAGGGTCAGCGGTTTCATTCTCAGGTTGACGAGCAAGAAAGGCAAAATCTGCGCATACTCGATGTCCTGATAATGAGCAATCAGGAATTTGGCATTTTCGACAGGGTCCATATAGCTGGTGAGGCTCGGGGTTATAACCATGAGGTCAAAGCCCAGAAACCCCTCACCGACGCTCCGGATTGTCGCGCCGAAGAAATCTCGCTGAAATCCCGCCTGTTCCTTGGTGTAATTGACTCCAAAGTCAATGGCAAAAAGCGGCGCGGCAATGAGCACCGCGACTATCAGCGCAATACATCTCTTTTTCATGGAAGCCTCCTTCAAGGGTCAGCTATCGCCTGCTGTTAGGCATTTAAATGTATCCATAGATAAGCATAAGGCATTCCAGAATAAATGCAATGGTTAATTCCAAAAATTATTCTTTTTTATTTAAGATCGATGCGTATCCAAAAGCCAGGCGGATTTTGACAAAGCATCCTATTCTAACTTCAAAATCTCAGCTGCAACCTGCCTTGCTCTGGCTTTCAGAAAACCAGCCAATTTTTCAGCCGCAATGGGCAGGTCAGAACCTTCGCTTCCTTCCGGCGCATAGATGACAGCCAGCAAATTCCGGGCTCCTTCAAAAATCTTGGTCGCCATGGAATCCCTGACCGGATTGGCTGTTGGCAGCCAATCGGCGCCGGCCTTACGGTAAATGCAGAGGAGATCCGTGACATTGATTTCCTGCCCGCCAGCGTTGAAAATAAAAGCATCGCCGGTTTTGCCCCGCCTCAGCAACAAATCAGATCCAGCCTTATCCAAATCGATAATGCTGATGGGATAACCGGCGGCAAGACTCACCAAATTCGCAGCATCCACAAAATAATTCACCCTTGGAAAATCCCCTTCAAGCATTGCCTGCAGAAGATATTCGCTGGAGGGTTTGGCGCGGCCTGCCGGTTTGTAACTGCCATGCCGCAGCATGTCGCGGACCGCTTTTTTCCGTGATGGTGAAACAAGAGATTCGCCCGACGCGAGACAGCGCTGAAGTTCATCCTGAAATACCTGCTCAAAGGAGTATGGTTCCCAAGAAACACCCTGCGCTTCCACCACTGCAGCGATGATATTTGCAAGGCTTCTGTCATTATCGAATGAAAATTGTGTTAGCATAGTTTTTCTCCCGTTTACGCCTCATTTTCTCAGTTTCAGACTGCATTTTGTTCGGCTTGGATGGCTTTGAGGCAAATTCTTGCCTGTCTGCATCGAATCGTCAAGAATAGCCGGCAGAATATTCATGGCAAACTGAAAGAAAAATGCAATTGCGTTTTATCTGCGGATAATTCATACTAAACAAAAATGGAGGAACGACTGTGGTCAAATTCCTGAAACAGCCAATGATGCGGAAAGTTCTCTATTCGCTTATCCCTCTGTATCTCTATGCACTCTGGATGTATGGCTACCGGGTAATCCTGTCGGCAGCTGTCGTGTTTCTGCTCGGAGTCGGCACCGAGTGGCTTTTTGAACGCAAAAAATCAGGTAAAGTGAGCGAGGCGGTTCTGGTCACCTGTGCGCTCTTCGCCCTCGCCTTTCCGCCCAAAACTCCGCTCTGGATCCTTGGTGTCGGCATCATATTTGCCGTTTCCATGGCAAAAGGCGTATACGGCGGTTTTGGAAGGAACATTTTCAACCCGGCCATAGCGGGCAGAGCGTTTGTCTATATTTCGTTTGCCGTCGTGCTCTCTGCCAGCTACACGAGTTTCGGCAATTTCGGGATTGGTGCGGCCGATGTCGTCGCCAGCGCGACTCCTCTGGGTGTCATGCGCCAGGGCGGGCAGGTTCCGATTCTCAACCTGCTTCTTGGCCAGCGCTCTGGAGCAATGGGCGAAGGGATGGTATTGCTGGTCATCGCAGCTGCCATCTATCTTATCGCGACAAAAACAGCCAGCTGGCGAATCATCCTCTCATCGGTACTGGCAGGCGCGGTTCTCAACGCCATTCTGTATTACAGCGGTGTCAAACGAGCCTTGCCGATGGAAAGCCTGCTCGCCGGTTCTTTTCTCTATGTTTCGGTGTTCATGGCAACCGACCCTGTTTCGGCACCGAAAAAGCAGCTCTCCCATTATTTCTACGGCGCGCTGATTGGCGCTACGATCATCATCATCAGAACATTCTCGGCATTCCCGGAAGGCACCAGCTTTGCCCTTCTCTTCGGCAACACCTTTGCCAACCTGATAGACATTGCGGTCGATTCGGCCAAAAAACCCGGTCCCGCGAAACAGGGAGGCACTAAATGAAATTCAAAAAAGAATCGATAGGGTATGTGGTCATCTTCACATTCATCGTGTGCGTCGCCTTTGTCATTCTGCTTTCAATCGCCAACCAGCTGACGCTTGACCGAGTCAAGGCAAATAAGAGCTATGAGTCACACTTTGCGGTTCTGAGCGCCTTCGGTCTCGCCGACGGAAACACCCCCAAGGATCAGGTCGAATCCATCTATGCAGCTTCAATAAAGGAGCTTGCGGCGGCAGATCCTGGTGTTTCTGCCTATTCAGCCGATATCGATGGAACGAACTACCTTGCGGTCAAGCTGACCAATCCGGGGCTGTGGGGGCCGATTACTGGAATTCTCGCAGCGGATATCAAAGCTGAGCGGATCCGCGGATTTGCTATTCTGGATCAGCAGGAAACGCCCGGTTTGGGAGGTCGAATTTCCGAACCATGGTTCATCGCCCAATTCAAGAATGAAAAAGTCGCGGGAGATGGAACGATCGCGGTAATTCAGGGTTCCGGGAAAGGGGATCCTGACAGTGAAAACGGACAGGTCGACGCGATAACCGGAGCGAGCCGCACGTCCGACTTTGTCAAAACACTCGTCAACAAGTCCTTGGATCAAATCCGGAAGATTGGAGGCAGTCTATGAGCCCCGCGAAAAAAGTCATGAAAGATGGGTTGTGGAGCAACAACCCCATATTCGTTCAAGTGCTCGGCATCTGCTCAACGCTGGCAGTTACCAATAATCTGCGCAATACACTCATCATGGTGCTGGGTGTTACCTTTGCCACCTCCATGGGAAGCATGACCCTGTCCTTTCTCAAGGATCTGATTCCCAGGAAAGTGCGCATGATTGTGCAGGTTCTGGTGCTTTCATTCTATGTCATCATCATCGACATCCTGCTGAGAGCCTACCAGCCAGCGATTTCCAAGCAATTGGGGCCTTATGTCGGACTGATTATCACCAACTGCATCCTCATGGGCCGCGCTGAAGCTTTCGCAGCGGCCAATAAACCTGGCTTGTCCTTTATCGACGGTATCGCCAATGGGCTCGGCTACGGCTGGGTTCTGATTTCCATTGCCTTTATCCGCGAATTTCTGGGGTTCGGAAGCTTGTTCGGTATCAAATTAGTAGGGGACCAGTTTACCCCCTGGACTATCATGGTCATGGCCCCGAGCGCTTTCTTCCTTGTCGCCATCGCACTCTGGATAGCGAACAACTACAAAGCGGCCGCTGAAGCCAAAAAAAAGGCCAAGCCGGCAGTCCAGCCAGCGTCGCAGTCAAAATGAAAGGAGACTACCATGATTAACGCACCTGATGTCGGTTTGCTTTCACTCTTTCTCGCGAGCATCCTGACCAGCAACGTTCTGCTCGCCAACTTTCTGGGCACCTGCTCCTTCATCTCGATTTCAAAAGATTTCAAGAGTTCGATGGGGCTGGGCGTCGCTGTCACCATGGTTATCGGCATCTGTTCGGCTATCTGCTGGGCAGTGCTGTATTTCATTATAAAGCCGCTCGGCATCGAATACCTGTCCTTTATCATCTTCATTATTGTCATCGCAGCGGTTGTCCAGATGCTAGAAATGATCATTGACCGCTTTTCACCCGGGCTGTATCTGGCGCTCGGTATTTTCCTGCCGCTCATCACGGTTAACTGCGCGGTTCTCGGCGTTATCCTGTTCATGCAGATCCGCAACTACAATTTCATGCAGGCTGTCATCTTCGGATTCGGTTCAGGCGCCGGATGGTGGCTCGCAATCATGCTGCTCGCCTCCATCAGAAAGAAGCTGGATAACAATAATGCGGTGCCGGCAGGTCTGAAAGGAACTGGCATAACCCTTATCACAATCGGTTTCATGGCCATGGCATTTATCGGTTTCTCCGGCATGATTGCCGTCCAGTGATCAAGGAGCCGATAATGACACAGATTTTAATCGGTCCGCTGGCCGTCGCGATCATCTCGACTGTTTTGGCATTTCTTATCGCTATCATCGACAAAGTTCTGAATAATTACGGCCAGGTGAAAATTTCGATCAATGGCGGGAAAAAAGTCCTGGAAGTCAAGGGCGGCTCGCCGCTTCTGGGAACCCTCGCCGCAGAAGGAATTTTCGTGCCCTCAGCCTGTGGCGGCCGCGGTTCCTGCGGTGCCTGCAAATGCAAGGTGACAACTGATGTCGGGCCTCATCTTCCAACCGAACTCCCCTACATGAGCCCTGCGGAAATTCAAAAAAACATCCGGCTATCCTGCCAGATCAAGGTTCGGAAGGATCTCGAAATCGAACTTCCTGAAGAATTTTTCAGCGTCAAGAAATTCCAGACAAAAGTCGAAAGTATCAAAAATCTCACCTATGACATCAAGGAAGTTCTGCTGGCGCTTCAAGATGGGCAGACAGTCGAATTTGAGGCGGGCCAATACGTTCAGCTCGTCGTTCCGCCTTATGGAGAAATAACCGAAAGCGTTCAGCGGGCCTACTCGATGTCGTCGAGGCCGCTGGATAAAACACATATCGAACTGCTGATCCGCCTGGTCCCGGGCGGCATCGCGACAACCTGGGTCCACAAATTCCTCAAGGAAGGTGACCGTGTGGAAGTTGTGGGACCCTTCGGGGAGTTCCATATTCACGACACGCCGGCCACCATGGTCTGTGTCGCAGGCGGCTCCGGCATGGCGCCCTTCAAGAGCATGCTCTATCACATGTATGAAACCGGCGCCTTCCAGGAGAAGGAAATCTGGTACTTTTTCGGTGCGAGGACCACCAAGGATATGTTCTATCTGGATGAACTTGCCGAACTGGCTGCCAGATGGCCGCGATTCCATTTTGTGCCCGCTCTTTCCGAGCCGAAACCGGAAGAAAACTGGAAAGGCGATGTCGGACTCATCACCGATGTGCTGGATCGCTATGTTCAGAGCACCATCGACAAGTCCAAGGGATTGGAAGGCTACCTCTGCGGCTCTCCAGGCATGATCAACGCCTGCATCAATGTAATGAAGAAAAACGGCATGACGGAAGACAAGATTTATTTCGACAAGTTCGCCTGATGGATTGTGGCGGGAGGAAGAGACATGAAAACAAAACCTGAAGACAGGATAGCATATGAAAAGATGCTGCCGGGAGTGCTGACCGCTCAGGGCTTTCTCGGCAACGATATCCGGCCGCTTGCAGAAATAATCATGGAAGATGAGCAGGAATTCATTCGACTGGGGCTCGATTTTGAAGAAGTCGCGGATAGGCTGGATGCGTTGAAACAGGCCGGAGAAAAAGGCTTGGGCGAGCCGATTACCGTTGGGGAACTGCTGGTTCAGACGGGAGATGCGCGCGGGATGCTGCCCTGTCCCTGGGGCGATGGGCTGTACCATAAAAATGCGATAAGCATACAGCCTGCTGACAAGCCGCAGGAAGCCTGTGTTGAAGGTGAAGACATGCTCATATTTTCTGACCTTTCGATTCACTTGCTGCGAGTCCATCACTTCTGCCAGGGGCTTGGGTCGCCGTTCAGGCTTGATCCCGTATTCCTCAAACACCTGATTTACTGAAAGCACTGTGTTCCAGCATGGATTTTAACGCCTCACTTTTTTCGGACCTCAAGGACAAAGATTTCAGCGCTCAGGGGCTGATGGTGCTTGAAGGTCGAATTACCATCGAAAAAGCGCTGGAAAAGGGTATCAAGCTGATCGGACTTGCATCGATTCCGGAGCGGGCTGAGGAGTGGAGAACAAAGATTGGTTCCGAAATACCACTTGTTGAGATGCAGCAGGCAGAGCTGAGCGGGATCGTTGGTTTTCCATTCCACCGCGGGAGCCTGGCGCTCGCGATTCGACCTGAAATCACAGAATTTTCCGCGATATCCTCATGCCAAGCCGCAAGCGCGCAAAGGCCCTGGTTTGTCTGCCTCTGGGACATCGCCGACCCATCCAATGTCGGCGCGATAATCCGGTCAGCAGCCGCCCTGAACGCCAGCGGCATCATTCTGGGGCCGGGAACAGCTGACCCCTTATACCGAAAAGCCATCAGAGCCTCGATGGGAAACGTTTTCAGCCTTCCGCTCTATTCACTGCAAGAAAAAACGCTGGAAGATCTGGGTTCCGCCGGCGTCTATCGAATTGCGGGAGCTTTGTCTGCAAAAGCAGTGCCCCTGGCTGAAGCCTGCCAATTGAGCCGGGGCAGATTTCCTGCCATCCTGCTGGTGGGCAATGAAGGCTACGGTCTGCCCGAGAAGGTTCGGTCTGCCTGCGATCTTGAAGTTTTCATACCAATGATCAGGGGTGTGGATTCGCTGAATGTCGCCGCCGCCTCAGCCATTCTGATGTACGAGCTTTTCGTGTGAGCCTTGCATTTCAGCACAAGATTGGAAACACTGCTATTGATCCGTCACAATCACGGCGATGAGCGAAAGTTCCTCCCCGCTGTCAGCTTCAATGCTGTGTTTTGCACCGCCCGTGGTAATCACTACATCGCCTGGCTTCACTTTCTTGAGCGTGCCATCGTCATTCACCGTCCCCGAGCCCTTGGTAATGAGATAATATTCGGTTTCATGGAGGTGCTCATGCTCCCCGATGCTCGCCCCTGCCGGGATGAGGATTTCAGCCAGCACCCTCAGATGCTGCTGCAACGGCTTTGCCCCAAGGTTTGTAACATTGCAGACACCCTTCCCGCCCCGCATCTGGGGACGAGCTTCAACGTCCATATCCTTCCTTTCCAGTACCATTACCCGCTCCTTTCTCTGATATCGAATTCGAGTATATACTCGAACCATGAATGACCGGAAGCATCGGAGAACTCCGAACCATCCGCATGAAAACCCACCTGCACCATCGCATCAAGGGAATACTCCCCGACCCCGCCGCCAAAACTCAAGATTTTTCGAAATATTATATGAAGACAGCGACCTGATTGTCGTAGAAAAACCTGAAGGCTTGCCGGTCATCGCGCCAGAAGGATCGCGCGGCAAATCGCTGTATGATCTCGTAACCCGGCACATCCAGAAGCGAAACCCGCACGGAAGAGCGGCGCTTGTTCATCGACTAGACCGGGACACCTCCGGTGTCATGATGTTCGCAAAAAACCCGCAGACCAAGAAAATCCTGATGGACAATTGGAATGCTTTAATTAAAAAGCGGACATATACCGCATTGATTGAAGGACAGCTCCCGGCGGAAGAAGGCATCCTCGATTCCTGGCTGATGGAAAACCGTGCCGGCCAGGTCTATGAAGTTCCTGCCGGTACTCATGGTGCCCTTCGCGCCATAACTCGATGGAAAGTACTGAAAAATTTACCAAAATTCAGCCTTGTCGAACTCGATCTGGAAACAGGGCGAAAGCACCAGATACGCGCCCAGCTTTCCGCTGTTGGTCATCCGGTTGCCGGTGACAGCCGCTACGGCGCCAGTTCGAACCCTTTCGGACGTCTCTGCCTCCATGCTTCAGCGCTGGAATTCGAGCATCCCAGGACCCACCGTGTGATGCGGTTTGAAAACCAGCTGCCTGATTATAAATTTTAAATCGCTTTACAGGTGAGGAAAGACAGTCTATAGTTTTTTAAAAGAGTCTATGGAACCATTAAAGTTCAACATTGTCAGCGGCTTGTGGCTTCTCTTTGCCATCCCGGTCATCATCAACGCGCGAAAAGGCCTGAGCAGAAGCGAGGTTCGCGGTTCCAGGGCTTTCGGCTTCCTCAATCTTTCCATCGCTTGGTATCTGGTCTTTGCCGCTTTGGAACTCATGAGCAGAACCATCGAGCAAGTCTTGTTCTTCACCCATCTCGAATATCTCGCGCTCTGTGCTTTTCCCGTGGAAATACTGGCTTTTACCTTCGGTTTTCTGGATATTGAATTCAAGCTGAAAAAGCTGGTTTTATTTGCTGCCGGCGTATTTTCCTCCGCTGTTCTGCTGCTCCAGTGGACTACAGCCCGGCATAATCTTTTCTACGCAAACCCGCGGCTCATTCCTTATCAGGATCTTCTGGTCATCAAATTTGAAAAGGGACCGATCTATCTTCTGTGGGTCGTGGCGTTATTGATGGTCATAACATCCGCAGCGCTGCTGTTCATTCAAAGAACTTTTCATGCACGCGGTCTTGTTAAAAGGCAGCTTTTCATCATTTCCGTCGCGATGTGTCTTCCTCTGGCTGTTTCTCTTCTGTATGTTTTCCAAGTCTTGCCGATCCCTTTCGATTTCAATCTCTTTTCCTACATCCTGATTAGCATCCTCACATCCTATGCCCTGTTCAAGGCGAAAATGCTGGAGTTTGCGCCTGTCAGTGATGATAAGGTTTTTGAATTTTTACGAGAAGGCTGCATGATACTCGATGAACATCATACCATCATCAATATCAATAATGCGGCGATTGATCTGCTTCCCAATATCGGAGAAAAGCTGATAGGAAAGACCATACAGCAAGCTTTGCCAACTTGCGAAAATCTGATCGCTTCCCTCGTGAATGATGTTCCGGCTACAATCGAATGTGACGGATCGGTATTTGGGGGACCTGAACACTTGACCGTAAAAACCTCACCCATAAAGGCAAAAGCCAATCAGGTTCTAGGTTGGCTCATCACCATGGAAAATACCAATGAACGGTTCCAGCTGCTTGAAGAGCTTCAGCATTTCGCGACGCATGATGACTTGACGGGGCTTTGCAATCGCCGATTTTTCTTTGAGCAGGTGCGCAAACTGCTGGGCACTGATACGCCGCAAGTCCTCACATGCGCTTTTATTATGCTTGACATCGATGATTTCAAGACAATTAACGATTCGATGGGTCATCAAACAGGTGATGGTGTCTTGCAAGCTGTCAGTGTATGTATCAGCCAGACTATTACGCCGGATGCCCTGGCCTGCAGATTCGGAGGCGATGAATTTTTACTGTTCCTGCCTGGCTTGGATTTAAAGACCGCAATCGAAGAAGCGATTCAGCTCAGACAGGCAATTTCCGAAATGGATAGCAATAGAAACTCGGTCGCCAATATTACCGTCAGTATCGGGGTCGCCGCTGCCGCTCTCTATACCGCTGAAGATATCGATATGCTTATTTCCGCGGCTGACAAAGCCCTATACAAAGCGAAACGCGCAGGGAAAAATCAGGTGGCAAGCCAAGAAACCCTTGTCACGCAAACGCTTAAACCGCGGAACTAAAAACCTTCAGGCATTGCCTGCTGAATCATCAGAATCCATTGGGTCAAGCAATGGCGGCCGACTTCCTGTTACACCCGGATTGCGCATGACATCCCTCGGTTTGGAGCCCTGGGCCGGTCCGACAATGCCGCGCTCCTCCATAAGCTCAACCAGCCGAGCGGCGCGGTTGTAGCCGATTTTCAGACGGCGCTGAATGAAGGAAGCGCTCGCCTTTCCCTGCTGCAGCACAATTTCAAGCGCTTTTTCAAAAAGCGGATCACCGTCGCCGTCATCAAAAAGACCTGGCTCGGCATTTTCCTCTTCTTCATCATAAAAAATCTCATCATCGATATATTCCGGCTCGCCAAGCGTTTTGACATGCTCCACCGCGCGCTCCACCTCCTCCTCCGAAACAAAAGCACCCTGCATTCGAACCGGGAAAGGATCCTGAGCTCCCGAAAACAGCATGTCTCCGCGTCCGAGCAGTTTTTCAGCCCCGACCATGTCGATAATAATGCGGCTGTCAAACTTGCTTGCCACCATGAAGGCGATGCGAGAAGGGATGTTCGCCTTTATCAAGCCTGTAATGACATCGATGCTCGGCCGCTGAGTAGCGAGAACCAAGTGAATGCCCACCGCTCGGGACATGGCGGCAAGCCGTGCCAGCGTCGATTCAAGCTCTTTTCCGGTCTGTGCCATGAGGTCGGCAAATTCGTCAATAATAACAACAATATACGGCAGTTTTTCCTGTGCGAGCCCTTTATCCTTGATTTTCCGGTTGAAAGAACGAATGTCGCGAACGCCTGCTTTGTCGAGCATGGAATACCGGCGCTCCATCTCGCAGATACAGTACTGCAGAGCCTGAAATGCACGTTTGGACTCGGTAACGACGGGTGTCAGCAAGTGCGGAATATCGTTGTACAGTTTCAATTCGACTATTTTGGGATCGATCAGCAGAAGCTTGACTTCTTCCGGAGAGCGGCGGTACAGGACGGAAAGGATAATCGCATTGACGCAGACGGACTTTCCGGAGCCGGTCGCTCCGGCAATAAGAAGGTGCGGAGTCTGCGTCAGGTCGATAAACTGAACTTCACCGGCAATATCTTTGCCAAGCGCAACCGGAATTTCCATTTTGGCCGATTTGAATTGCTCATGCTCGATAATTTCGCGCAGAGAGACAATAGCGCGCCGGTCATTCGGCACTTCGATGCCAACCGCGTGCTTTCCGGGAATCGGCGCAACGATACGCACACTGGAAGCTGCCAGCCGCAGGGCGATATTGTCGGAAAGGTTGGTGATTTTAGAAATCTTGACTCCATGCGCGGGCAGAATTTCGAACATGGTAATAACCGGACCTTTTCGAATGCCGGTTACTTCAGCCTCAATATTGAACTCGGCAAGGGTTTCACGAAGCACTTCAGCATTCCGCCTGGTTTTTTCATCGATAATCCAGTACTGGCCGTCGGGATAAGTGTTGAGGATGCCATCGACAGGAACGGTATAGGGTTTCAGAGCTTTTCTCTCGAGTATTTTTTTAATGATGTCCTGTTTACGGCTGTCATCAGTACCTGCGGCATTGCTGTGCCCATCCGAAACTGTCTGGGGCGGCACCGAGGTAAATTCGATTTCTTTGCCATTGGCGTCAAGCTTCGTCTGAACCGGCCCGGCAGGTTCAGAAGCCGCTTTAGCGCTAAAACCGGGCGAACCTTCCTCAATAGTTTTCTGATTTCCGTTTTGCTGATTCAGCGATTTCATGTCTCCGACTGGTTTCAGGGCAGGCAAGTCGAAATCAAACGAGTTGGCAGCCAAGGCTTCCGCATCTCTGAGTTGTTTTTCAGCTTTGGTCCTTTTTCCCCGCCAGTCAGCGTACCATTGCTGAATACGCATTTTGGCGCGCAAAAAGAACGGCTCCTTTTTCTTCAGCGAGCCGGCTTTCCGTGCGAGAACATCGGATTTTGCCGCTGTTGCTCCCTTCGCTTTAGCATGTTCCTTGAGGTTCAACCATTCGTTGAGCTTGAAGTACCCAAGAGAAACCAGCACCAGAGAAAGAGCGAACAGAAAACCGACACCGGCATACAGCGAAGAAAGACCGACCGCGGCAAAAACAGGGTGGTTTTCAAAAAAAGCTCCCGGTTCGGTGGAAAGCCTTGCAAAGATGGTCAGAACCAGGAAGGGCAGCGCAGCGGCTCCAAGAAAATAGGTCAAGCGCGGATAAAATCCCGGAAGAACAATCAAAACAGCAGCACAGGCAAGCCAGAGGGGCAGAAAAAAGCCAGCCCAGGAAAACCGTATCAGAATCTGTTTCCCGGGTTCAGTAAAGACAGCCCAGCCCTGCGGCCATTTGAGAGCGAGAAAAAGCGAAAGAACAAGGTATGCGGCGGCAAGCGCCGTAAGAAGAGCAATCACTTTTGATGGCGAAGGCCAAAGAGACGTTTCGCGTTTCGATTTTGCGGATTTTCCATTCCCGCGATTCTGCCGCGAAGGGGGTGAGGCAACAACTACCGAGGCTTTCCCGGCATTGCCATGTGACTCGTCATCGGACCTTGCCATGCATGCTCCACTTTCAATGAGACCTGTTCCTTATAGTATCGGAACACTCATGGGCATTCTCAACCTTGGGGCGAAAAAATCTGCTATTCAGAGGAAAAGCAGTCCCGCGGCGCCCGCCAGGAGCAAATACGGCGCGAACCAATACAGTTTGCCGTTCTTGACTATTTTCATTAAAAATTTCAATGCAAGATAGCCTGAAAGGAAGGCGGTAACAAAGGCTAAAGCCAGATGAGCGGCGGAAACCTCAGCCATCATGGAACCTGCGTCTTTCAGCGTGAGCACCAAAGCTCCAAGAATGGCGGGGATGGACAGCAAAAAGGAAAACTCACCGGCTGCCTCGCGATCAAGACCAGAAAAAATGCCAGCTGATATCGTGATGCCTGAGCGGGAAATGCCCGAAAAGACCCCGGCTCCCTGCGCCACGCCGATTAACGCGGAGCGTCCAATGCCGATTGAGCCCAGCTTTCTTGCGCCTGGCTTGACAAAAAAGGTAAGCCCCAGAATGGCTGCGGTAATGAGCATGCGGACAGCGACAAACTTGATATTTTCATCACTGAAATACTTCTGAATCGCATAACCAAGGACGGCGGTAATCACCGTCGCGGCAAGCAAGGGAGGAATGACAGCGAGATTCTCCTGCGTGCCTTGGTCCTGCCCGTCACCAATCTGCAAACCGGCTCTGCCTTTCGATACAAACAGCCAGAACGCTTTGAGCATGCCCACAATTCGTTTCCAGAAGACAATAACAACCGCAAGAAGCGTTGCCATGTGCAAAATGACATCGAAAACAAGCGGCACCTGCTCCAGCCCCAGCACATTCTTGAAGAGTGCCAGATGCCCGCTGGATGAAATGGGCAAAAATTCCGCAAGGCCTTGAATAAGTCCAAGAATAATCGCTTTAACTGCGGTCATGCGTTCCCCTTTGCTGATTCCGCTCGCTCCGCTGATTTTTCCCGTTTGCGGTTCCTCAGCCAGAGAACGGCGTCAATCGAAACCATGGAAGCATTCAGCGCATACAGCCAGACTACGCCATCCGGCTTGTAGAGTATCTTGTTCAATATGCCAGAAATGTAGCCGACAATGACAATCACGAGAAAGGCGAAGCTTTTACCGCCTGTTTTGCCGGTTTTGAGTGATTTGGCGATTGAAAAAGGCCAGGCCGCGCCGAAACACAGCAGCATGATGATTTCAAAAATACTCATTGGTGTCACGAACCTTGTTGATGCCATTTTACCCAGTTGCCGGAAAAGGTCAACAGATTAAAAAAACAAGAAAGCTCATCTATACATGAAAGAGTTTGTCTGAGAGAGTAAAAAAGAAGGTTGCCCCTTTCTCCGGTTCAGCCTCGAACCAGATTCTGCCCCCATGTTTTATAACAATTCTTTGGACGACTGATAATCCTATTCCGATTCCGGGAAATTCAGCATCAGTATGGAGACGTTGAAATGGCATGAAGATTTTATCAGCATATTTCATATCAAATCCTGCTCCATTATCTTTTACAAAGAAAATCGGGGATTTTGAATCGCCAACCAAATCGGAACACCCGACCTCAATGACTGCCTTCTCCTTTTGTGAAGTATATTTTACAGCATTACCTAGAAGGTTTTGAAAAAGAATATATATCAAATCACGATCAGCCTTAATATATGGCATGCCTGGTTGTATATGAAATTCGACATATCGTTCTTTTATTGACTCTTCAAGCTCATTCACGGCATTATGAACAAGTTCCGAAATATTGAATTTCTCATATATCATTTCTTTGCTCGATAAACGAGATAATTTGAGTAAACTATCAATCAAGCTCGTCATTTTGTCTGCAGCATGACGAATTCTTTGTAGATAATGCTGGCTCTCTGATGTAAGCGTGCCTTCTGAAGACTGTGCAAGCAATTCGCTGTAACTTGTAACACTTCGAAGCGGAGAGCGAAGATCATGGGATGCTGAATAGGCAAAAGCTTCCATTTCCTTATAAGCAGCTTCAAGTTGAGCAGTTCTATCACGAACCCTTGCTTCCAGTTCTTCATTCATTGACTTGATCTGAAGCTCAGCTTCTTTCTGCTTGGTTATGTCAACCATTGTGGTAATGAAATATTGCGGTTCATTTTGGTCATCTCTGAAAATAGCTATACTGACATCAGCCCAAATCATGCTCCCATCTTTGCGAACATACCTCTGTTCAAATCGAGTACTGCTTATTTCTCCGCTCAAGAGTCTTTGCATAAGCAAATGCATGGGAACTGTTTGTTCAGCCGGAACTACTTCCTGCCAAGTCTTCCGTTTCAATTCTTCTTCAGAATAGCCAAGCATTTCGCAGAATTTTTTATTGGCAAAGATAGTACCATCAAGCCAAATTATCGATTTGCCAACATTCGCAGTATCAAAAATAATCTTAAATTTTTCTTCAGTTTTTCTTATCTCAAGGTTGAGTTCATGAACCCTTGCCTTTTGCCGTGACACATAAACCCATAACAGGCTGAGAGTAGTAAGAATTGCCAGCATAACAACAAAGAGAACATAAATAGCCAAAGATCGGATTTCAGAGAAAACTTCTTTGCTATCCAGTTTCGCAACCATTCTCCAGGTTGAATCCGGGACAGGAAGAATATATGAGAGGACCGGAACATATCGATAATCCATACCTTCAAAAAAACCATATATGCCAAAAGCTGCGCGGACCGCAGGAATTTGATTGTTTTCCAGGGGCAGCCTGAACTCGAGGGGACGGTTCTTTGAAAAACGAAGGGTATTCAAGAATACAACTGAATCACCTTCCCGTTCAACAAGCAAGGTTTCTGAAGATTTGGATGGAATCGGCCAGTATTGGAGCAAAGGATAGAGAACAACCGATACATCGATTTGGATAATAATGGCATGGTGCGGCAAAGATTTTTCCGAAAAAATCGGAACCATGATATCAATATGCGGATTTTCATTTATATTTGATACATGTAATTTGCCGACCGTGATACGATCTAATTGAAAAATATTTGATGCTAATTCCGAAAGCAAATCTTCGCTACTAGAAAATGCGGGGCTTTTCATACTGCTCCCAGTTATTACTTTTGCATGAGAATCTAAAAGGTAGATTGCATATATTTCCTCTCTCTTTTTCAGCTGTGACAATCTTTCTTTGAGTTTTAGTTGTATAGTTTTATTATTAGGCTCCTTGATCAGAATATTGGTAGATTCCATGAGTATTGGGTCTGCTGCGATCAACATGGCTTCCTGAACCAGCTGTTCCTTCCATTGTACAATCTGGTTGATTTTCAAACGTGCAATGGATTCAAGTTCAAGAACTTTGGCTTGCTTGATCCTTGCTATCTGTGATTGAAGAAAGAGGAAGCCAGCTAAGCAAAATAGAACAGAAACAAAAAAGGCAAAGGAAATTATCCGATGAGGTTTGATCTGAATATCCATGTGATCGATTTCTCCTGGTTTTCTTTTTTCCATATGAAAACTATACGTCATATTATCGAATTCAGCAAACTACTTTCCTTCTGTTATTTCGGAAAGTCTTTCCTGAATCCTCGGCTCTTTTTTCAAGAATACGTCATCCAATCATTGCTTAATTATCCATTTCGTTGTTATAGTATAAACTATTACAATTATCGGGTTTCCAGTCTGCGGGTAAGCAGTTGCAATATCTGGTTATGAAAGCAGTTGACCCGGAAGGAATTTTTATGGATATTCAGAAAGACAAGGTTGTCACGATCGATTACAGTCTCCGCGATGAGGCCGGCAAGCTTCTGGACTCTTCGGAAGGCGGAGAGCCGCTCATCTATCTGCACGGCAATGAAAATATCATTCCGGGGCTGGAGAAGCATCTTGAAGGAAAGAATCCCGGCGATTCCGTCACCTGCACAGTTCCCGCTGCGGAAGCGTACGGCGAGCGCGACGAAAGCCTCGTCTTCAAGGTTTCCCGGAAGGATTTTGGCGAAGGTGTCGAAGTGGCGCCTGGGATGCAGTTTGAAGCGCACGACGAAGAAGGTGCGCAGATTGTCACGGTTGTCAATGTCACCGGTGATGAAGTTACCATCGATGCCAATCACCCGCTTGCTGGTGAGAATCTTCACTTCGATGTAAAAGTCCTCAACGTTCGTGACGCAACCGAAGAAGAGCTTGAGCACGGGCATGTTCATTTCGCCGGCGGCTGTTCAGACTGCGGTGATGGCTGTGATTGCGGCGACGAAGGTTGTGGCTGCGGCGATGACTGCGACTGCGAAGAATAAGCGCCGTCAATCCTGACTCCGCCGCTGAATCATTCAAACTAAAAGAACCGCGGTATCTGTCATGATTTCATGAGCCGCGGTTCTTTTTCAACTATGATGAAAATCTTAATCCGTCCCAAAATTCTCGATATCGCAGTTTTCCTCCTCAGTGTTCTCGCTGTCGTGTTCATTTCGATTTCAGTCTACGCAACACAAGGCAACGCCCTTTATGTCCACATTTCAGGCGCAACCGGCGAGTGGATAGAATCATTGGATAAGGATCAGGAATTGCAGATACCGGGACCGCTGGGAATTACCTATGTTCATATTGAAAATCACAGCGTCCGAATCGAAGATTCGCCGTGCGACAACAAGCTGTGCATTGCAATGGGTGCAATCGGCCAGGCAAACCAGTGGGTAGCCTGCCTGCCGAACAAGGTTTTTGTCAGAATTGAAAGCGGAGCACAAAAGGATGAAATCGATGCTGCAGCGTTCTGAACGGCGCTCCGAATTGCAGGTCAGCCATGCAGACCTCACTGCCCTCTTGGGCGCATTTTGCTTCATTCTTTCTGCCATCGAGTACATGCTTCCCAAGCCTCTGCCTTTCATGCGGCTTGGTATCGCCAACCTTCCAATTCTCCTTGCAGTGGACTTGCTCCCCTTCCCATGGTTTCTGACGCTGGCAGTGGTCAAAGTGATTGGCATGAGCGTCATTTCGGGAACCTTGTTTTCGTTTGTAGCTTTATTCTCTCTGCTGGGAACTTTTTCAGCAGCGCTCGTCATGTGGGCGGCGCGGAAAGCCGGCGGGAGATGGATCACGCAGATAGGTGTTTCCATACTTGGGGCAATCACTTCCAACGCAATTCAGATTTTTGTCGCCCGCTATGTTGTTTTTGGCGAAGTTGCCTGGCTCATCGCGCCGCTTTTTATTCTGACAGGTTTGGTAACTGGCACAGCGCTTGGAATTTTCGCTGCTCATTTCGCAGAAACATCGCAGTGGTACGCCTACGCCTCAGGTGTTCACCAGGGAGACACCCCTCCCAGTGTTCCGGAAATTGGGGCGAAATCACTCGGCAGCTCCATGACAAGTCAGAAAAAGCAAAAGAAGGGAGAACAGCGGGCACAACGGCGCCAGCGTTTTGAATCGATGTTCACTGCCTGGCAGCTGGCACTGGCAGGCGCGGCAGTAGCGCTCGTTTTTCTCTTTGAACGGCGGCTGGCCGTAAAAACCGCGCTCTTCATTTTTTTCATTCTTGCAACCTATCTTGCTGGCAAGCGCTTTTCTCTGCTGACGACACTGTTGGTTTCCGCAGGGATTATTTTGACGAACCTGCTGATTCCTTCGGGCAGGGTGCTGGCCAGATTAGGGCCGCTGGCTGTCACCGAATTTGCGCTGACTGAGGGTTTGCTGAAAGCCCTAACCTTTGAAGGACTCATGTTTCTTTCCAAAGCAAGCATCATGCCAGGCTTGACAGTTCCGGGAAAGCTGGGTTCCATCGTCAGTTCGGCATTTCTCTATTATGACAGAATTATCGAATACAAGGGGAAGGTTCGGCCCGCAACCTTGAGCAGCGATATCGATGCCATGATGTTCACGGTCTGGCGGCGGGAGCTTGGCGCGGACAGCACGCAGGCGCATGCGGCGGCGGCCGCATCTCCCGGCTACAAATCGCTCACCGGCACCGTCATCCTCATGCTTTGCGCCGTGCTTGCCCTTGTTTTCAGCATTCTATTCTAAAAACAAAAGGGAATGAAAGAAAGCACATGCTTTCATCCATTCCCCGCCTCCTTGACAGCACCGCTTTCCGCCTGCCCCGGGATTTGGGAGCAAGGGAACCAGCAGTGCGGTTATTCTCTATCCTTTTACAACCACGTTCACCAGTTTATCGCGGACAACGATGACCTTGGCAATTTCCTTGCCGGCAATCCACTCCTGCACCTTGGGCAGAGCCATTGCCATGGCTTTGAGGCGTTCTTCGGCCGTACCTGCCTGTACCGCAAATCGCTCGCGGATCTTGCCGTTGACCTGGACAACTATTTCTTTCTGATCATCGAGGGTCAGAGATTCCTCATATGTCGGCCAGCTTGCTTTGGACACCGATTCCTGATGCCCGAGCTTTTCCCAGAGTTCTTCGCCCAGATGCGGCGCGTAGGGCGCGAGGAGGAGGACAAAAGGCTCCCACAAGGCACGCGGCATTTTTTCGAGTTTTCCTGTTTCGTTCAGGAAAATCATCATTTGGGAAATTGCCGTGTTGAAATTGAGTGTCGCGGTATCGGCGGTAACTTTCTTGATGGTCTTGTGCAGTATTTTCTTCTGCTCGAGCGAAAGTTCTTCTTCCGTCACAGGCTTTTCGGACATTGCCCAGGCCTTTTCCAGGAATCGGCTGACGCCGATGAGACCCGCGGTAGCCCATGGCTTGGTCACTTCCAGCGGCCCCATGAACATTTCATACATCCGCATGGTATCGGCGCCATATTCCCGGATGATGTCGTCCGGATTTATGACATTGCCCCGGCTCTTGGACATTTTCTGGTTGTCTTCGCCGAGGATCATGCCTTGATTGACAAGCCGAATGAAGGGCTCATCGGTGTTCACTACGCCGATATCGTAGAGCACTTTGTGCCAGAATCGGCTGTACAGCAAATGGAGAACCGCATGCTCTGCGCCGCCGACATAGAGGTCAACCGGCATCCAATAATCGATTTTGGACTTATCAGCAAAGGCTTTATCGTTGTTCGGGTCAAGATAGCGAAGATAATACCAGCAGGAGCCGGCCCACTGCGGCATGGTGTTGGTTTCACGGCGGGCCGGACCGCCGCATTTGGGACAGGTGGTGTTGACCCACTCAGGAATATTGGCAAGGGGTGACTCGCCGGTTCCAGTCGGAGCATAGCTTTTTACTTCGGGCAAGAGGAGCGGAAGGCTTTCTTCAGGCAGCGGCACGATACCGCAAGAGTCGCAGTGGACAACGGGAATCGGTTCGCCCCAGTAGCGCTGGCGGCTGAACAGCCAGTCCCTGAGCTTGTAGTTGATTGCCTTTTTGCCAATGCCGCGCGATTCGAGCCACTCTGTGATTTTTTTCTTGAATTCAGCGGTGGGAAGGCCGTTGAATTCGCCTGAATTGACGGCAAACCCTTCGCTCGCCGTGCATTGTGCTGGCTCATGGTCAAAGGGGTCTTCTTCTCCCGGCGCGGCGACAACCTGAATGATGGGCAGGCCGAAGGCCTTGGCAAAGTCCCAGTCGCGTTCGTCATGGGCGGGAACTGCCATGATGGCGCCCGTCCCGTAGGAAATGAGAACGTAATCGCTGATCCAGATGGGGATGCGGGCGCCGTTGACCGGGTTGATCGCGTAAGCGCCGGTAAAAACGCCGGTCTTTTCTTTCGCGAGGTCGGTGCGCTCAAGATCGCTCTTTCTGGCGGCTTCTTCGATATACGCCTCTACCGCAGGTTTCTGGCTGGCTGTGGTTATTTTTTGAACCAGCGGATGTTCAGGCGCGAGAACCATATAGGTTGCTCCAAAGAGGGTGTCGGGACGGGTGGTATAGATTTCCAGCGTGTCTTCATGGCCGTCGATGCCGAAAATCACCTCGGCGCCTTCGGAGCGGCCGATCCAGTTGCGCTGGCTGATTTTGATCGGCTCGGGCCAGTCCAGCTGGTCGAGTCCCTCGAGGAGGCGGTCGGCGTATTTGGTGATCCTGAGAACCCACTGGCGAATCCGCTTGCGGGTCACTTTGGTGTGACAGCGGTCGCAGAGTCCATCCTTGACTTCTTCATTGGCGAGACCTGTTTTGCAGGAAGGACACCAGTTGATCGGCATTTCGGCTTCATAGGCCAATCCGCGCTTGAAGAGCTGGAGGAAAATCCACTGGGTCCATTTGTAATAATCGGGGGTGCAGGTCGAGACTTCCCGATCCCAGTCATAGGAAAAACCGAGCGCTTTTATCTGGCTTCTGAAGCGTTCGATATTGGCTCTGGTGGTGATTTCAGGGTGAGTTCCTGTCTGAATGGCATAGTTTTCGGCGGGGAGGCCGAAGGCGTCAAAGCCCATCGGATGCAGGACATTGTATCCCTGCATGCGGAGGTAGCGGCAATAAATATCGGTCGCGGTATATCCTTCGGGGTGTCCGACATGCAGGCCGGCACCTGAGGGATAGGGGAACATGTCCAGCACATATTGCCGCTTTTCTTTCGGGAATGAAGGATCCTCATGTGCCTTGAATGTCTTGTCTTTCTCCCATCGGGCCTGCCATTTTTTTTCGATACTCTCGAATGGATACTTCGCCATAGTGATGACTCCATTAGTGAACTGTATTGCACGATACTATCAGGTTTAGCCTTTTGCAGGCAAGGTCTTTTCACGCGACTTGCCCGGTAAAGTCAGTTTTGCGAGAACAAGAAACACAGCGGCGGCAGCAAGTCCCAGCGCCGCGATGGGTTTTGACGGGGCAGTGACAAAATATACCTCACTGCTGCCTGGCGGCGGGAAGGGAACCGGATCCAGCGGGATGCCTGATTTTTGCGCTAGTCCTTTTATGTTGAGGAAATTGATGACCGGTACACCGCGGTCGAGAAATTCCAGAACAAGACCGCGTTCAGGGGAAGATGTTTTTACCCGATGGTTTTTGACAATGCCGTTTCCCAGGGTGAGTGTTTCCGAAATTGTGCCAAAGTTGGCATCAGCTCCGCCGATGTTGATGAAAGCTTTGACTGGACCGCGTTCAGCGTAGAGATTAAACCGTGTCCGGATATTCTCGGCGAGCGAAGGCGTTTCGATGATCGGGTAGCCTGCGCCATGGGCGAGCCGCACAAGATCATCGACAGGGCCTTCAACATAGAGGCCGCCAAGTCCTGAATCATGCTCTCCGCCCGGGCTGACAGCGACCGGTTCAGCCACCGGAAAACCTTTGGCTTTCAGAATCTTGATGATTTCAACCGTCGAAAAACCAGGGATATTGGCACCAAACTGGGAAGCGCCGATGGATAGAATCATCACTGGTTCAACATCCAGGGTCGAACAGGCGGCAAGCACAGCAAGCAGGATGCCCGGGAAGGAGCCGGAAGCCCCTATTGCCACCCGGTCGCCTTTCGCAATGCCGAGTTTATAAAACTGCCGCACAACCAGCGCCGCAAAATCAGGATTCAGCGATGTCCGCTTGGAGGTCAGGTCTCCGGCGGTTGTCGTCAGCGGGCTGTTTTCAAGACCTATCAAGCCGGTTTTATTGGGATCGAGCGCAAGGTCGATGCCGCCGCGCTGTTCCGCGATAGCTGCTGTATATCGAATCATGAGTTCTGCAGCTTTTTTCATTTCGAATTGGCGGGGATGCGGCGCCATGACCGTTGCCGACGTTACCAGGAGGCAGGATGCAAGCAGTGTCAGCAGGGACGCGGCTATAAATATCGAAAACTTCTGATTTTTCATCGCTGAACCACGCTACTGAAGCAGAAACAGGGCCAGTCTGACCGTCAGCGTTACAATGGCCAGCCCAGTGAGGGTGCGGGGCAGCCCCTGCCGCGCAGCATCATTGGCTATGAGGCCGGGAACGATGAGGCCGATTGCACGGACATCCAGCCCCTGAGGCAGAGCAATAGAAGGGAGAACAAACGGCGCAAGAAGGTCAAAAAGCCACAGCAGGCTCATTCCCGTTAGAACATACGCCATAAAACGCCTTCTGCCAAACAACACCAGGTATCGGGACAGCAGTCTGACGCAGGCGAGGGTCAGGCCAGCTGCCAGCAGTGTTGCAGCAATCCGCGAAGGATGGTCCAGAAAAAGGGCAAGATACCCGGGTACAACAAGGCCGCCGGGCAGAAAGCCCGTCAACTCGGTGAGAAAAAATCCGAAAACAACACTCAAAGCAATCGATTCCGGTATCATGGGATTTTCCGCTCCTGTTTGGCTTCCGCTGCATCGCAGATGAACTGGGTGAGTTTCATGCCAGCTCCTTTCATATTCCCAGCCATAAAAATCAGGGTTGTCGTTTCGGGCTGTCTATCCTTGACTGCAAGCTTGAGAATATCCCTTGGGGCCGCGCAACCGCAACAGACCAGTTCCGGCAAGGGATGGGTTTGCCGCTTTGTTCCAGAATCGGTCTCGCTGGCTGCGGGATGCTGTCGTGCAAAGCGCAGGGCCTCCGATTGCAGATCTCCGCAAAAAAGAACTTTTTGAACCGGAAGTCTGCTGACAACATCCCAGAGTTCCCGAATCCTGAAAGGCCGGTCCGAGCGGTGGTTGAGAATGGCGACAACAACGTCAGCGTTTTGCATGCCGCCTGACTCTTGTATGTCATCTGTCCTGTTCTGCGGTGCTTTAATCAGCGGCTGTCCGAACTCCCGCCAGAAAGCCAGGGTCGATTCGGCATCATTGGCAGCAAAAGCGTTGACCGCAACCATGGTTTCCCCGTCAAGCACCATGGTAAACACCGGAACCACGCCGGGGTCTGCGCGCGCCTGCGACATCCGCTCAATTGCGGTCTCTTCATCGATGCCGCAGTGCTTCAGAACAGCCAGCGCGGCCGCCAGGTTTTCCTTGAACATCGGATAGGAGAATTTGGCTGTATAATGGTCCGGGATTACTTCTGGATTCACAGAAATAAACCGAGTGCCGCGCTTTTTGCACTCGGCTCTGAAAAAATCTTCAAATTCGCCGGGATTTGCGATATATACCGCCCGCTCAGGAATGCTGAGGGCGAGGGTCTGCGCGATTTCGAATTCATCCTGCCCCATGACATCGGTATGATCGAGCCGGATGTTGGTCAGCACCCCGATCGTGGATCGGTTCAAGTGCTGCTCGAAGACACGCTGATTTTCCGGCGTAACCGCCATGCACTCAACCACAATTGCATCGGCTTTAGCTTCTGCGGCGTTTTTGACAAAGGCGATCTGCTCTGAAATCCGGGCCGGGCCCTTTCGCGCCACGGGTTCTTCGGAACCATCAGGGAGAATTTGCCGTGCTTCTGTTCCGGTTGTTTTGGCGATAGTTCGAATTGTTCTACTCTGGCCATCAGATGAGCCATGCTGGCGAGCGCCGCGCAGTCCTGCTGCAATGAGCCGTGTCACCGTGGACTTGCCTCTGGTTCCATTGACAAGAATCCGTATGGGAATTTTGGCAAGTCTTTTTCGATGCAGGGCTGATTCGGAAACGCCCAGGAGGAGCATTATCAGGGTGAGGCAGGGAATAAGGGGCAGTGCGCTCATGGTCATTGATTTTACGCCGGGCCGAAAAGGATAGCAATTGAGCCCATCAGTTGGCCTGCAAAAAAACAGCTCAATCAGTAAAAAAAGCATGAAATACCGACTTTCCCACTTGCAAATATTCAAAAATAATAATATAAATATATCTATATAATTTATAGTATTCTATTGCCTTCAAAAAAGGAGCATATATGGCACGATATCTGGTAGTCGGCGGCGTCGCAGGCGGCGCCTCAACCGCAGCCCGCTTGCGGCGCATGAACGAGCAGGCGGAGATCATCCTTTTCGAGCGCGGATCGCATATCAGCTATGCAAACTGCGGTCTTCCATATTATGCCGGTCAGACCATCCAGGAGCGCGACCGGCTTTTTGTCATGACACCTGAAAAATTCCATGCATGGCTGAATGTCGATGTTCGGGTCCGCACAGAAGTCACCGCTATCGATCGGGCGGCAAAATCAGTGCTGGTCAAGGCATTGGATTCCGGCCGCGAATATCGTGAAAGCTATGATTTTCTGGTACTTTCCCCCGGTGCCGATCCTATAAAACCGCCTATTCCCGGTATCAGCCAGGAGGGAATTTTCACCCTCCGCTCGGTAACCGATATCGATTCAATCAAAGAATATATCGACACAAAACGCCCCGAGCGCGCGATTGTTGTCGGCGGCGGCTTTATCGGCCTCGAAATGGCTGAAAACCTGCATGCTCGCGGTGCCTTTGTTACGATTGTCGAGGCTTTGGACCAGGTGATGAACCCGATCGATTTCGAAATGGCCGCTCTGGTGCATCAGCATTTAAAGAGCAAAAATGTTGAACTTTACCTCGGTTCCGCGGTTCAGAAGTTCGAAAAACGCGGCTCGCGAATTGTCGTCTTTCTTTCTGACGGCACCGAACTCGACGCTGACATGATCGTGCTTTCCATCGGCGTCCGCCCCGAAGGCACGCTGGCCAAGAACGCCGGTCTCGCAACGTCTCCGAACGGGGCCATTCTGGTTAACGAGAGCCTCCAGACCGCGGATCCCACGATTTTTGCGCTGGGCGACGCGGTAGCCTTCCCCCACCCCATCCTGGGCATGGCGATGCCTGTTCCACTCGCCGGTCCCGCCAACAAGCAGGCGCGGGTTGTCGCGGACAACATCGTCAAAGGTGCGGGAACCAGAGTCTGGAAGGGCGCAATCGGCACTTCAATCGCGAAGGTTTTCGACATTACCGCTGCGGCGGCTGGCGTCCCCGAAAAGCTTCTTAAAAAGAACAATATTCCTGTCCGCTCCATCATTACACATGGCGGCAGTCATGCCGGTTACTACCCCGGCTCCCAGCCGCTCACCATTAAGACGATTTTTTCATCCGAAAACGGGCAGATTCTGGGCGCGCAGGTTGTCGGCTACGATGGTGTCGACAAGCGAATCGATCTGCTGGCTGAACAAATCCGCCGAAAGGCTCACATTTCCGAGCTGGCGGAAATCGAACATGCATACGCGCCGCCTTTTTCCAGCGCAAAGGATCCGGTCAACATAGCCGGCATGGTCGCGGAAAATTTGCTTGCTGGTATGACCAGGCTTATCGCATGGCATGAAGTCGAAGCGTTTCAGAAGCAGGGCGCCTTCTTTCTCGATGTCAGGACTCAAGATGAATTTTCGCTTGGCACAATTCCGGGAGCAGTGAATATCCCGCTCGACAATCTCCGAAGCAGCCTGACGGAAATCCCCAAGGACCGCTTTGTTGTCGCGTTCTGCGGCGTCGGCCTTCGAGGATATCTCGCAGAGCGCATCCTGCGCCAGAACGGCTGGACTGAAGTTGCCAATCTCTCGGGCGGCTACAAAACCTGGGAAATCGCGACAGAACCGCAGTCGCACAAGGGCGTCTACCATCGCGGCCTGGCCAATGTCCAGATGAATGTCGCCGGGAGAAAAGAAGACCTGGTTCACACGACCTTCGCCGAAGGTTCGGGCATGCCCGAACAGCTGGCAAACCGAAAAGATACTGTCGTCCGGGTGGATGCCTGCGGGCTTCAGTGCCCCGGCCCCATTATGCGGCTGAAGGCGGAAATCGACAGACTGCCGGAAGGCGGCCGCATCATCATCAGCGCCTCCGATCCGGGTTTTGCCCGCGATGTAGCGTCCTGGTGCAGAGTCACGCACAACCTTCTGGTTTCGCTGGAAGAATCCAAGGGAATCTATACCGCGGTGGTCGAAAAATCCGCCATGCAGGCTAAGATGCTGTCAGCGATGCCGGGAGCTTCGGCGCAGGGAGCGCCCATGGTGCAGTATTCACCCGAAGGAGCGACCATCATCGTGTTCTCGGATGACCTCGACAAAGCGCTTGCCAGCTTTGTCCTAGCGAACGGCGCAGCGGCAGCGGGTAAAAAGGTCACCATGTTCTTTACTTTCTGGGGCTTGTCTGTCCTGAAAAGGCCCAATCCGCCCCATATCGTCAAAGATTTCATGGGCAGAATGTTCTCTTTTATGCTGCCGAAAAATCCGGCTTCCCTCAATCTGTCCAAGATGAATTTTGCGGGCGCAGGCCGCATCATGATGAAATCGCGGATGAAAGCCAAGAACGTAGACATGGTCGAGCAGATGATCGAAAGCGCGCGAAAGGCTGGTGTCCGGCTGGTTGCTTGTCAGATGTCCATGGATATCATGGGCGTCATGAAAGAAGAACTACTGGATGGCGTCGAAATCGGCGGTGTCGCAACCTACATGGAGGCGGCTTCCGAATCGGGAGTCAATCTGTTTATCTAATCGAAATCAGACTTCTGCGATTGTAAAACATGAAAAAAGGCTGGTTGGGAAATTCCTCCCGACCAGCCTTTTTATTTACCCGAGTTTCCAGCTACTGCTGGGCGTTTTCAGCGGTCATGTCGATTTGTTCGCCTGACATGTCGGAGCCGAAATGCTGTTGATCCGGCGTTTGTGCCTCAACCTGCGAGTTCTGCTCCATCAAAGCCGTAAAGGGCTCGATGAAGGGTTCGATATTGTTGACCAGCTTTGGCACTGAAAGGATTAGCATTTCATTGCCAAACGGCACGGTAAAGCTTTTTTCGATTTTCTTTTCTTCATTGAATAACTCGATGCGGATTACGTGTTTCTGTCCTTTGACAACCGCCTTATCCCGGTCGCCGGCATAGTATTCAGCAGCTTCCAGGTTGTCGACCTGCACTGACATGCCATCAATTGCCTGATACGAACCGTCTTCAGCGTCTTTGTTGTCAATAAGTATGGTATGCCGTTTCCCCGAATAAACCATTAGAATGCCAAGCAGAATATAGGCGGCAACGAGAAGCGCCCGTATGATGAATTTCTTGCTCTTCAGCGTCTGCGCCAGATTCATGCCTTGCCTCCTTTGTCATTCTGCTCTTTCTGCACAGGCTGTCCCTGGCGGAGGCCGGATCTGGCATCCTCAATGGCTTTTCTGTTTTTCCAGGCATAGAGCACCAACGAAAGCGCGATAACACCGTAGCCTATGAACTGCCTGAAATATTCGCCGATCATTGCCGAACCGAACAACCTCTGACCGGCCATTGGGGTAACAATGAACATGGCATGCAGAAGAATAACACCGATAAAAACATTGGGAATATTGGCGTGGGTGACCGATGCACCGCCGACCAAGATTGCCGCGACCGCGAAGAATCCCGTCTGATCATGCGCGTTATAAGTGGCCATGTTGCCCATGTTCTGCAGAAAAATGATCTGTCCGGCGCATGCCAGGGCTGTTGATATGAGAATGGCGATAATTCTTGTTTTCTCCACAGGAATGCCGGCTGCGTCGGCGACAGCCATGTCCTGGCCGACAGCCCGCATGTCCTGACCGAGCTTGGTCTTCTTGAACCATACAATAAACACGCAAAGCAGCCCGATAATCACAAAGGTTACGATTGGAACAGCAAAACCGCCGAGTCTCAGCATGAGAATGGAATCCAGCGATTGCCGTACTGATTCCAGGTTGAGCGTATTCCGAACGCCATAGCCTCGAGACAGCACAATAGCGGGATTTCGCATCGGTATCACCGATCCCATCATGTAGAGAACAAAGAATTGGTAAATTCCATTGATGAAAAATGCCAGTATGTAGCCGGTCACCATTTCTCGGCCTTTGGCTTTGTTCATGACCTTGCCGGTAATCCAGCCGAGCAGAATCGAAATCGGCAGACCGACCAGCAGAGCGAAAACAAGTCCCTGCCATCCCGCAACACCCCAGTCGACCGCAAAGATAAGCCCTATCTGTCCAGCCATGGCTCCCAGGGTCATGGCGAAGTTGAGTCCCATGCCTGCGTAAATGGGCAGAAGCAAGGCGATAACCAGGAAGGAATTGCGCCCGAGTCTGGTTATGACTTCCTGCACAATGTACTTGATTGAGAGTCCCGACGGGGCTATTGCCGCAAGCGTTATGACAACAAAAATCAGGACAACCGCATATTCCGAGAGAAATTTGGTAAAGCTTTTCTTGTGTGCGCTCATTTTGTCACCTTTGTCTTGCGCGTGAGCGCGTACAGTATCATACCGTTGGATACAATCATCCGGATAACCTCGGACATGTCAGTCTGCAATATCGAATTGATGACTGACGGGGTCATGGTGAGCAATCCCTGGAAAAGGAAAGTCCCCACCAGAACATTGATGATGTTCGCCTTATTGATGCTCGCTCCGCCGATGAGGATCGCCGCGACTGCCGGGAATACCATGGGACTCGGTGCCGTATACAGCTGAATGAATCCAAAACTCTGCTGATAGACGATAATGCCGACCGCGCCAAGGAAAGTGCTGATAATGACTGAAATGACTCGCATTTTATCGGCGCTGACACCGGAAGCCCTGGCAAAATCAGGATTTGAGCCAACAGCGGTCATTGCGGTGCCGGTGCGGGTTTTCAGGAAAATCCACATGCAGAACGCGCAGAAGCCGACAAAGAGCAGGAGCCCGGTTGGGAAAACAAAAAATTGGCCAATCGGTATCGACAGGAAATTGTTGAGAATCTTGAGCCAGTATCCTTCAACCGTGATGGTTGTCCGCAAGCCCTTGCCGGCATAGCCCCAGACCATGGTCGGGTTGTTGTAGGGAAGCAGCAGCCACATGATGCACATCAGCATGACTGAGGCAAAGCCGACATACATGGCGATGGTCATTTCTTCGCCCTTGACCTTGTTGAGCAGTTTGCCGTACAGGTACCCAAAAAGAATCGAAAATGGCGCAGCTAAAAGGATTGCCCCGAAAAAGCCAATAAATCCGCGAAGCTCAAACTGGAGCGACAATGTTGATCCCAGAAGTCCAGCAATGATGCCCAAGGCCAGTCCGAAATTCAGCCCGGCACCTGACTGGATCATCGGCACCAGCGCGAGGACCAGAATCGCGTATTGCCCGAAACGGTTAAGCACATCGGAAACGGACGCATCAAGCCTGACACCGACAAAGGGTGCCAGAATAAAAAGTGAAACCAGGAAGAAGAAAATAATGATGCGAGGCCAGCCAAAATCCTGGATGAAAGTTTTCAGATCACGCATTGGCAGTCTCCTCTGATGATACGGTTTCGCCAGCCATGAGAATTCCGAATTCCGCAACATCTTCGGTCGCAGGCAGAATTCCGGCAATCCGCCCTTCATCGATAATGGCTATCCGGTCACAGATGGAGCGGAGTTCTTCAAGTTCGCTCGACACCATGACAATGGTTGTGCCATATTCCCGGTTATACCGGTGCAGGGTATCCAGAACCAGTTTTTTCGCCCCAACGTCAATACCCCGGGTCGGCTCTGAAACAAAAAGCAGATTCGGTTTCAAGGCAAAAGCCTTGGCAAGACAGATTTTTTGCTGGTTGCCTCCAGAAAGCTCCTTTGCCTTCTGTTTATGGCTAGTGCATTTAATATCGAGCAGTGAAATATATTCTTTGCAGAGATCTTCCATGCCGCGGTCGTCGCGGAGGGAGAATAGCTTCCCAAGCACCGGCTTCAGATACTGGCCATGCACTTGCATTGCCGTAAACGCGATATTCCAGTCGAGGCTTTCATCGAGCAGAAGCCCGACGCCCCGCCGATCCTCGGAAACAAAGGCCATGCCCGCCTTGAGCGCGCCTGCCGGATCATTCAGAACAACCGGTTTCCCATTGAAATTGACCTCGCCGCCCGCGGGATACAGCCCCATGATGCCATTGGGAATGCCCAGTTTTCCCTGCCCGGCCAGACCACCGATGCCGAAGATTTCGCCTTTCCGCACGGTGAAATTGACATTTTTTACCGTTTCTCCCGGCATGTCGACCCAGAGGTTTTTGACCGAGAGAATGGCTTCTCCAAAATGGCGTTCTTCATTTGAGCGGTCTGTTTCGCCCGATACCGAGCGGCCGACCATCCAGGACGCAATATCCTTGACAGCCAGGCCCTTGGAGGGAACATCCTTGACAACCAGGCCATCCCGGAGCACGACCACCCGGTCAGAAACGGTCAGAACTTCGTGCAGACGATGTGAGATGAAAATGATGGCTACGCCTTCTTTTGCCAGCTTTCGCATTGATTGCAGAAGGATTTCTGCCTCGGTTTCCGTCAGAACCGCAGTTGGCTCATCGAGGACAAGAAGTCTCGATTTGTCGCGGCTGATCTCGCGCGCGATTTCCGTAAATTGCTTGTGGCCGACCGGCATTTCCGAAACCAGCATGTCCGGATCAAGCTGGACACCCAGTTTGGAAATAGCCTTTTCGGCTCGCGTTTTCATGATTGGACGATCCAGGATGCTCATTCGTTCGCCGAATACATTGTTCAGCAGACTTGGATGCATCGATTCGCGATTCAATACAATGTTTTCCGTTGTCGTAAAGCCCGGGATAAGGCTGAATTCCTGGTGAACCATGCCGATGCCGGCATCGAGCGCGTCAAAAGGGCTTGAAAAATGGACTTCGCTGCCATCAATGCTGATACTGCCCTTGAAGCCGCCTGTCTCCGCAATGACAGGCATCCCGAAAAGAATGCGCATGAGCGTTGTTTTGCCTGCGCCGTTTTCACCCACAAGACCGAGAATTTCGCCCTCATGGAGATCAAAACTGACGTTCTGCAGAACAACGTTTCCGTAGAATTCCTTGGAAACATTTTTCAAGGAAAGGAGAGGACCGCTGTGTCCCATAATGATTCCTGAAAGTTAAAGATTTCCCAAACCGGGAGATGTGTCATTCAAGAAAGAACCCGCACAAAAGTCAGGCTTCTGTGCGGGCGCTTTCAGCAAAGCTCGGCACCGGCGCTGCTCCAAACCGAATAAGTCCCGATGCCGCAGAATGTCTGCATGAACAGCAGACTGCCTGAATAAACCATAAAAGCGGCTAGCTTACGCCGCCGCTTTTTGCTTTGTTATTTCTTGGCCTTGATCGAGTAATACTTCTCGGGCACCTTCTGCTTGGTGGTGGGAAGGAATCCCTTGCCGAAAACATAGGTATCCATATAGATCAGGACCTGGTTCTTGGCGCGGACGCCAGTGCCCATGTCGACATAGTAGGCCCCGTTCCACTTGGCGCCGGGGGTAAATTTTCCGAGCGCGGTGAACACGTCTTTCAGGCTGTCTTTCTTGGCCTTTCCTTCAATGACGTTCTTGGCGAACTCGCCGAGACCAGCAGTGAGGCTGTAGCCATAGGAGAATGCCCAGGTTCCGAAGCGGCCGGCACCGCCCTTGGCCACGACAGCGGCTTCAACTTTCTTCAGGATGGCAGGGAAATCACCCGCTTCCTTGGAGAGGTCGAGTCCGAGAGCTCCGGGGTAGCCCATGAGCGGCGATGGAAGGTCAGCTTCCACAAATAAACCGCCGTACTGGAAGAGCTGCTTAAGAAGGGGCTCAGTATGCGCATCATTCGTGCAGAAGAACGCAGTATCTTTGCCGTATTTTTCGATCCACTGAGGTACTTTCTCTAGAATGAATTGCTGGGCTCCTGGAACTCCAACGTCGGATGTCGGGTCCGGAGCAGTTTCAAACGCCCACTTCAGTCCAAGGTCTTTGCAGGCTTCTTCCATGATGGCGCGTCTGCGTCCCAGGGATTCATAGCTCATGTGGCGGGCGAAGGAAATGTGGACGAAGGTCTTAGCGCCAAGCTGTTTGGCTGCCCAGATGATAGTGTAGCCGCGGGACACGAAGTCAGCGGAAAGAGCCAGGTCGGCAGAGCTCTGAATGACGAGCGGGTCTTCATGGGGTTCGCCGGCAAGCAGAAGAATGTCCGGCCTTTTGGCCTTGACACGCTTGAAAGCTTCAGTAGTTCCGGGGATAGCCTGGTTGATGACAATCGCTTTCATGAGCGGATCGTCGGCAAGCGCTACGACAGAAGAAATGAAGGTTTCCTGCTGGGACATGAAATCATCGGGATAGGTGATATGCTGGATCATGCCGCCTGTTTTTACCGAGCCGTAATCCTTGATCAGTCTTTCAGCGCCACGCAGATCATCTTCAGACTGGGAAACGGTGCCGGTCACGACGCCGATATGGAATTTTGCCTTGGTCTGGGCAAAAACATCCGCTCCGGCCAGGATGAAGGTCAGCGCCAGAAGAATGGCGGTGAGCTTCGCGAGCTTTTTCATAGAACCTCCTTTGAAAATAAGAACCAAATATTGGCTTGTCTATTGTACACCCTGCGCGGTCATAGTCAAGACAAATTTACCGAATACCTCGCCTGGTTTCGTCCGGGGTATTTCCCAACAAGGCAAGTCCGTTTACAATGGGAGCGATGAAAACCAGATTGCGGCGGTTCAGCGAAGAAGCCTACTACTACAGCAGCCAGCTTGTCGTGCTGTTCGTGGTGATCATTTTTCTGACATCGGGATCCCTCTCAATGGGCATCACATCCTCGCTCATTATCGTGTTTTTCATGATTGCCCAGATTATGCTCCTGGTCAGCCAGGGGCACCTGCCATTGCTTCGATTCCTGTTTTCACTCATCACGCCGCTTGGATACTCGATTCTTCGGGCGGCCACCAGCAACTACGCTTTTACGGAAACAACCAGCCTCCTGCTTTGGGCAGCAGCTATCTATATCGGCTTTTTCCAGGCTGTATCGCTGTCTTTTCCGCAGGGATTCATCAAGCGGATCGCGGAAACCGCCCTTTCACTCGGCTCGGCGGTCATCTTTTTCGCCTTTTATTATTATCTCGATCTTCGGATAAGTCTGCAGAAAGCGTATGAGATGGGGGAAATCAGCCTGGAGGTTTTCAGAACATCGCTCCAGATTGGCAGTTTTGCAAAGGGATTGCAGACCTTCATCACCTCGCCTCAGCACCTTTTTGCCCTGTTGGGAATTATCAGTTTCGATACCATGCTGCTGGCGTCTCGGATGCGCTCAATCAGCCTTCACGCACGGCTCGATGCCATGCTTGCACAAAAAGCTCCCGGTCCTGAGCAGGTGCCTGCTGAAGAAAGCACCTTCGGCCAGGACATCCGGAGAGACAGCGGACCGGTCAGATTGATCGTTTCTGCGGTTTCTTCCGACATTATCAGCTTTTCTTCGTTGTCTGAAATGCTTGGCGCCCAGAAAGCCGCTGATTTTCTGAACCGTTATTATGCTCTGTGGACGCATGCTGCAAGCCCGCTGGGCGGCAGAATCATCTCCACCGGCAGCGATTCGGTTATCGTATTATTCGGTCTGGTCGATGAGACCAACCAGGCGGACCGCGCGCTTCAGGCAGTGTACGACTTTATGGATAAATTTTCAGGCTTGAAAGAAGACCTTGCAGAGCTGGCTCTGCCGAATGAAGTGCGGATTTCGATTGGTGTCCACACCGGCAGTGTCGTGGCGGCCACGCTGGGTCCTCCGGGCGAGCAGAAAAAGACTGTCTTCGGCGATACGATCGCGGTAGCTGCGCGCCTCGATTCGCTGTGCCGCGAGATGCATCAGGAAATTCTTGTCAGCCATTCCACATACCGGCGTCTCAGCCTTGAACAGCAGGCAACGCTTGATCGAATCGGCGAAGTCCTGCTCAGACAGAGTTCACGGCCAGTCCCGGTCTATACAAAAAAATAAGCACCATTTGGAGGTACCCAATGAAACATGCCGTATCGAAAAGCAGCCCGAGCGCACGCGCGCTTGATTTTTCTCCTTGGACAAAGCGTTTCTTATTCCCGGCCTTGCTTTTGATGCTGGCATTTTCATCCTGCTCGGGAAAAATCGAAATGGCAGTCAGGAGTGATTACTCTGCCCGTATAGCAGTAAAAATGGACATCCCTGAAGCCCTGAGCGCCAGGATTCGTCAGATCGGGAACATCGGTGCCTCAGCATCGCTTTTCGATGTGGTAAAAATTCGAAATGAATTCAGTGCCCGTAAAACGCTTCTGCTTGTTGACGCCTCATCCGCATCCAAAGACGCGATGACCGCGGTGCTATGGGTACCGAACCTTGAAGATCTAGCCAGAGATATGAGTCTGACGCCGCCAGGCATGATTCGATTCGAGACAGTATCAGGAACCCAAGCGCAGGGTGTCTTGCGGGAGCTTTCAATCACCATCGACAAATCCAATGCCGCCCGAGCATTCGCGCTTTTCCCTGGCATCGATTCGCGGCTGGTGGACAGCCTGAGCCCGCCGGCTCTCGAAGAACAAAGCATTACCGCGAATGAATACCGGATGAACCTCGAAAATGTGATCATCGGGAAAAAAGCAATGCCTGCCTTTGATGCCTGCGCCCTTGAAGTGAATCTGACGGCACCGAAAACTATCGTCTCCGCGACCGGCGGCACCGTGGCAGGCCAGACATTCAAGGCAAAAATTTCGCTATTCGACCTGCTTGTTCTCGAGAAACCGATTGTGCTCGCGGTCAGGTGGATCAACTGAAAGGAAAGGCAGCGGCACCGGGAAGCCCCTCCCGGCGGACCGCCTCAAACACGGCATGGGCTTCTTCCTCGGGATATTCCCGGCAAACACTGCTTTCAATGAATCGCTTGTAATCCAGGGTTTCCAACTCAGGCTCGAAGCGCCAGGATTTTACATAAAAAGCTTCCAGACTCAAATTCAGCGCGCTCGTCAGGCTGTCGGGCAGCTCCATGCTGAAGGCTCTTCTGCCGATGTGTTCCGGAAAATGGGCATCCGAGCCTGTAATGACCGGCAGACCGCCGCTCAGCGCGGCTCCAACCGGTCTGATTGCCTCCACGGCATCGAAAGGACCGTCAGGCAAGAAACCCAGCTGGCTCGAGATGGAATTGACCGGCCTGTCCACATGTGCAGGGATTACCAGCGCTCCGCCCTGCTTTGCCATCATGGCCGCCTCATCAAGAGAAAGGTCGAGCGAAGCGCCAAACCATATCTCATGCAAACCAAGAACCTGCTCATCAGCATCGACGACAGCTTCATCGCCGAAGCGGACAGAATCCAGCGGCATTTTTGGAAGATAGCGGAACATGAGCTGGCCAAACTCCAGAGCTTCCCGCGGTGTTGCGAAAACGGCAAGAAGGTGGACTTCTTCAAGAGTTTCCAATTCCAGGCCGAAAAGCGGCAGAATCCCATCCCGAGCCGATGTCACAGCAAAGGCAAGGGTGTTTAAAGCGCCGTTGTGGTCGGTCAGTGCGACAAGCTTCAGCCCGCGCTTCCGCGCTGTCCGTGAAATAACGGAGGGCGACATGGAAAGATCGCCGCAGGGGCTGAAGCAGGAGTGGTTGTGGAGGTCCGCCTTGAGTGTCATGAAGATTGTTTACGCGCTTTTTCCCGCGGACAATACTGACCAGAGACGCCCGGAAACTTCATACTGCGAAAGGTCTGTCCGCAGAATGGCAATATTCTCTTCCCGGGCAGCGGAAATCATTTCCTCCGGAATCGGCCGGGAATTGCAGATGACAATCGCCGGCATCCCGACGAGCCCCGCAACTGCGATGGTATTCCGGTGTGCCTGAATGGTTATCAGAGCTTCCTTGGCCTTCGCGTGTCCCATGACATCGGACAGAAGATCCGAGGTATAGCCGCCTGCAATTTCGACATCTTCATAAACACCCTGCACAACTTCAGCGCCGAGCAGCTGAATCAACTCCCGAATTCTCATCAATTCCTCCCTGTCGAGCAAATAAGAATGGCAGCCGCGGTTGTTCCCTTTCCAACTTTGGAAGTTATGGTAAAGCGATCCGCAACGCGTTTGGCGTTCGGCAGTCCCATGCCGGCACCGAAACCAAGCGAGCGAATCCACTCGTTGGCTGTCGAATATCCTTCCTGCATGGCCTTTTCGAGGTCCGGGATGCCCGGCCCTTCATCCTGCGCCGTAATTTCTATAATCGAATCCATCACCTTCAATCGCATGACGCCGCCGACGGAATGAATGACCTGATTCAACTCAAGCTCGTATGAGATGATGGCTGCGCGCCGCGCCAGCTCGGGTGGACAGCCCCGGTCAATCAGCGCCTTTTTAAACTTCGTGCTTGCCAAGCCGGCTTTTGCAAAATCGAGCGGCGCAATCGCAAAACTCATTTCCATAACCGTCGGTGCGTCTGAATCCCGGTCAATGTTCTGCCCGCTGATTCGCCTTTCCAGCTTGCTGATTTCTTCGTTCATCGCGACCAGCAGCCGCCGCACGATATCGGAAGCGGTAATGATGCCAACAAGGCTTCCGCCGGGTCCCAGCACGGGAAACCGGCCGTAATTATAGCGCTCGAAGTACGTAACCGCGAATGAAAGCGGCATATCCTCATCCAGCGAAATGACCGAAGTGTTCATCCCCTCGCGCACCAGCTGATTGATATGTCCGTCATCAAGCGCTTGAATTATGTCCCCGATTGAAACAAGGCCCAACAGTCTGCCCTGTTCTACGATCGGCACGCCGGTTATCGCGTGCTCTTTCATCAGAAGCTGGATTTCCCGCAGCGTCATGTCCGCACTGCCGGTGACAACCGAGCCGGACATGGCGTCGCGAACCTTGAGCTGGTAGAGCAGTTCGAGCACCACGCTGGGGCCGGAGTCGGTATTAATAGGTACAGTTGCCATCGCTGCCATTATGCTCCGACTTTTCCAACCTGAAAAGGTGCAATTTTTATCTGAATGGATTGCCGTAAAGCCAAGAACGCACTATCATTTTGAAAGATGAATTTCAGCATGGCCGCGGAGAGGTAATTCATGATCGAACTTAAAAACATTTCCAAAACCTATGGGAAAAGCACGGTCAAGGCAGTGGACTCACTGAGCCTGACAATTCCCAATGGTGTCATCTTCGGCTTTCTGGGGCCGAACGGCGCCGGCAAGACTACAACCATAAAAGCCTTGAGCGGCGCGCTCCGGCTGGATGAAGGCTCAGTCGCCATCGACGGCATTTCAATGGCTGACGCTCCACTGGAAGCCAAACAGCATATCGGCCTGGTGAACGACAACCCTGAACTGTTCAACCGCCTCAAGGCGCATGAATTTCTAAACTTTATCGGCGACGTCTTTTCCGTACCCTCCGATATTAGAAAAGAACGAATCGATGATTTGGCCAGGCGCTTCAGCCTTTCCGATGTCCTGACAACCTCAATCGGAAGCATGAGCCGCGGCATGAAGCAGAAACTCTCCATTATTGCGAGCCTCATTCATGATCCGGAAAACTGGATTCTGGACGAACCCATGGTAGGTCTCGACCCGCAGGCTTCCTTCGAACTCAAGGAAATCATGCGGGAAAGAACCAAAGCGGGCAAGTCCGTGTTTTTTTCGACCCATGTCATGGAAGTTGCGGAAAAGGTCTGCGACCGGCTCGCTATCATCAATAAAGGCAAAATTATCTTTGCCGGGAATCTGGATGACCTGCGCTTGCTGAAATCCGGCCAGCAAAACAGCCTGGAAGAGCTCTTCCTCTCCCTCGTCGATTCAACGAACGGAGTTTCATGATGAACAGCAGGCTCCTCAAACTGATTTCGCTCTATATCAAAAGCACTTTTGCCATTTCCCTTCCCGCAAAAGCCGAATGGAAAAAGCCAAAGGTTCTTTTCAAATGGATCGGTATTGCGGCTCTGACAATCCTCGTCATCGCCGATTTCAGCTTCATTTTTATCATGATGAATCTGTCGCTCTATGATGGGCTGAAGCCTGCGGGCATGCAGAGCATGATGCTGCTGAACGCAGCCACTACCTCGGCTGTTCTGGTTTTTGTGTTCGCGTTTCTGATGGCGCTTTCCATGTTTTCCATGGCGGGCATCGAATCCAGCTTTCTTGTGCTGCCCTTTTCCGCGCGCCAGCTTTTTGCCGCAAAAATCGCCCTGGTCTATGTTTCGGAAGTCATTCTGGGCGCTTTCATGCTCCTGGTCGCGATGGTGATTTACGGCATCAAGGAAAGCCCGCCCTTCATGTTCTATGTCAATGGCCTCATCACCGCATTTGCATTGCCCCTTCTGCCTTCCGCCATTGCGTACGCGATTCTTGTCCCGCTGATGAACACGTCAAAAAAATTCAGGAACAAGAATTTCATCCTCTATGTCGGCGGTTTTATGGGCATGGGTTTTGCCTTGCTTTTCAATCTCTATCTCCAGCGATCGATGGCGAATGTTGCCAACCCTGCCCAGCTGGCATTGATGACGGGGCCTGATTCTTTCATTTCCAAATTCGGACAGGCGTGGATTCCTTCCTGGCTCGCCTGGATATCCATGCGCAGATCAGACTCCCTGACAGGATTTCTGGCAGTCCTGGGAAACCTGGCTATCGGCTCAGCTGCTCTCGCCGCAGTCGTATTTCTATTCGGCAAAGCCTATGTCAGAAGCATCCAGGATTTCAGCGAGACCACCATCAGAAAGCGCAGGCTCTCGCGAAAAGAACATGACAGTCTTTTCAGGGCTTCGCCGAGGCTTCTCTCCCTTATCAAGCGCGAATTCAGACTGATGAACCGAGAACCCATGTACCTGCTCAACGGTCCTTTTGTCATTCTGCTCATGCCGGCGATTCTTGCCATTGTTTTCATCGCGCAGAAAGATGCCTTGCGGGAAATTTCCGGATTACTGGCACCGATGCTCCAGGGACCGGCGGGCTATCTGGTGCCGGCTGGTTTCGGCGCTTTTCTCGGTTCATCCACCAGCATCGCCTGCACCTCGGTTTCCCGGGACGCAAAAACCATACCCTTTATCCGTTCTCTCCCTATCACTCCGGGCAGCTATTTTCTGGCGAAATTCGTGCATGCGGAAACCTTTTCTGTTCTCGGCGCGCTCTTCGGGTGCCTTTCCGGGCTGTATCTGCTGAAAAACGGACTTTCCGACACGCTGATGGCGTTTGCGCTTGCCCTGCTGTTCACAACTGCCGTTAACATCTACGGGCTCTGGCTGGATACCGCGAATCCACGGCTCAGGTGGGACAATCCGATTGCCGCGCTGAAGCAGAACCCGAATTCGATCATAGTAATCCTGCTGGTTATGGGGCTGGTTGGTGGACTCGGCTATCTTTCATCCATCCTGAAGCTTTCGCGGGCTGGCTATTTTCTGGTGTACGGCGGCATTCTGCTGGCGCTCGACATTGCGGGTGCAGTCTTCTTCGGACGCTATGCCGCCAGACGAATGGAGTACCTGGAATAACCGGCCTGAAGTCAGGGAATCCGGTATTCGACCCAGCGTACGCGTCCGTCGATTATAGCCTGGCGGATGCTGCGCTCGGCGGCCGACAGGGCGGAGTCGCCCGATTTGACTTCAATAAAGACAATTTCATCGATATCGTTTTCATTCGACCCTGAAAACGCGACAAAATCGACCGGCTTTCCCAGAAAGCGCACATCCTGCGGATGGCAGGGAAAGTCCGGAAGATAGGGCGCAACCTGCTCCAGCACCTGGCCGCCGATAACCGCCCGGGAACGCTTGACCGCATCGCTGCGCTCCAGATCGAGCCTGGACTCCGCTTTGCTCGACGCGATGACCTTTCCGAGTTTCACGCCGACAGCGACGCCCGCCATCACCAGGATCAAAGCGGAAATTGAAAGCACGACAATCAGAGATATGCTCATGGATCCCAGTGTAGTGCCTCCCCCTTCGCACGGGCAAGCGAAAAAGCTATACTTCCTGCAATGAATTTTTTGCCCGCCTGTCTCACGGACCTTACAAAAGCCGGCTTGAAGCCGGGGGATCTCGATGTCATCTTCGTTACCGGTGATGCCTATGTGGACCATGCTTCTTTCGGGGTTGCCCTGTTGGCGCGATTTCTTGAATCAAGGGGATACAAGGCTGGCATCCTGGCCCGCCCCGATCCCGATGATGTGGAAGCTTTCAGACAACTTGGGAAACCACGGCTCGCGTTTCTGGTGACAGCGGGCGCGGTTGACTCGATGGTCTCCAACTATACGGCGAATCGAAAGCTCCGTTCCGAAGACGAATACGCGCCGGGCAAAGCCAGAGAGCTTTGCCAGCGGGCTGACGGGACAATCGGGCCAGGCATAAAAAACAGAAGCAACGCGCGCCCGGATCGGGCGACAATTGTCTACACCGGGATGTGCCGGCAGGCCTTCAAGGGTGTGCCGGTTGTCATCGGCGGACTGGAAGCCAGTCTCCGCCGCCTTGCCCATTACGATTTCTGGTCGGATTCGGTAAGAAAATCCATACTGCTGGACTCAAAAGCCGATATTCTGGTTTACGGAATGGGCGAACTTCAGCTGGAAGAAATTCTGAAACGCCTGACCGAAGGCTCCGCCCTGGATGGAATACCAGGCACGGTGCGCGCTGTTCATGTCGGCGCCATGCCCGAACATGAGCTGAAGCAGGCCTATCCCGAGGCGCTGATTCTGCCCGGCTACAGCGCCATTTCCGGCGCCGATCCAGTGTCCCGGCAGCATTTTGCCGAATCATTCGCAGCGCAATATCGAAATACCGACCCTTTTACTGCTAAGCCTTTGCTTGAGCGATACGGCGATAGGCTTGTCATTCAGGAACCGCCAATCCGCCTGCTGGAGCGCGGCGAACTGGACGCGCTCTACGCCCTGCCCTTCACGCGGCAGTGGCATCCCATGTACCAGGTCTTCGGAGGAGTGCCGGCGCTGGCCGAGGTGAAGTTTTCTCTGCTCTCGTCACGCGGCTGCTATGGGGCCTGTTCGTTCTGCGCCCTGACCATGCATCAGGGGCGGCTGGTGAGTTCCCGGAGCGCTGAGGCGATCGTCAGGGAAGCGCAAGAGTTGGCCGCTCTGCCCGATTTCAAAGGCAATATCCACGATGTCGGCGGTCCGACAGCGAATTTCAGAAAGCCTGCCTGCGAAAAAATGGCGAAAAAAGGCGCCTGCGTCGACAGGCTCTGCCTTGCTCCCAAACCCTGTAAAAACCTTTCGGCCGATCACCGCGAATATGTGGAAATATTGCGAAAGCTGAGAGCACTGCCGGGGGTAAAGAAGGTTTTTGTCCGCTCAGGCGTTCGATTCGATTATGCAATGCTCGATCCATCGGACGAGTTTCTGAAGGAGCTGGTGGAACATCATATATCCGGCCAGCTCAAGGTGGCGCCTGAGCATGTCTCAGAAAAGGTTCTGCAACTGATGGGCAAGCCGCCGCTCAGCTCCTTCGAGGCGTTCAAGAAGAAATATGAAGCATTAAACCAATCGCTCGGAAAAAAGCAGTATCTAATACCCTATTTTATTTCGGCGCACCCGGGATCAGGGCTCGCTGAAGCGCTGGAGCTCGCGCTGTATCTGAAAAAAACAGGGTTTGTACCGGATCAGGTACAGGATTTTTATCCAACCCCGGGAACGCTTTCTACCGCGATGTGGTGGTGCGGCATGAACCCGCTGGATGGGGAGCCCGTCTATGTCGCCAAAGGAGCGCACGAGCGGAGTCTCCAGCGGGCGCTTTTACAATTCAACAAGCCGCAGAATCGGGAATTGGTGAAAGAAGCATTGCAAATGCTGGGGCGGACGGATCTCATCGGTAATCGCCCCGGCTGTCTGATTCGTTAATGGTCCAGATCCAGGAAGTGGCCAAAGCGCTCCTTTTTGGTTTCCAGGTAAGCCCGGTCATGCTCATGCGCCGGCAGTTCATGCTGAACCCGCTCCTTCACGACGATTCCATGCTTTTCCAGCTCCGCAACTTTTTCCGGGTTGTTGGTCATGAGCCGGACGCTTTTAATACCGATTTTTTTCAGCATAGCGGCGGGAATGGCGTAATCGCGCTCATCAGCCTTGAAGCCAAGCGCGAGATTGGCGTCATAGGTATCGTATCCAGCATCCTGCAGCGCATAGGCTCGCAATTTGTTGACAAGCCCGATACCGCGCCCCTCAGCCTGATGGTACAGAACCGCCCCGCGCCCCGCCTTCTCGATGATTTCGAGTGCGTGATGCAGCTGGGGGCCGCAGTCACAGCGCATGCTGCCCAGCGCGTCGCCGGTAAGGCAGGCTGAGTGAATACGCAGGAGCATGTCCTCACCATCACCGATCTCGCCCTTCAAAATAATGATATGGTCCTTGCCATCTTTGTTGTTCACAAAACCGATGATGGTAAAATGGCCGTATTCGGTTGGAAAATCAGCGACCGAAGCCACCATGACGCAGACTTCTTCGGAACACGCGGCGCAATTGTCCGCGTGAGGGCAGTGCCGCAGGAATTCCACATCTTCCCTTATTACCTGTTCTATGCTGGGAATGATCATTCGATTGTCTCCACACGGATCATATTCGTTGAGCCTTGCTGGGCGAGCGGGAGTCCCGCAACAATGACTACCTTGTCGCCGGCAGCAAGAAGATTCCCTTTTTTGCAGATTGTAATGGCTTCATCGACGACTGCGTCGAGCCGTGTTCCCTTGCCGCTGTGCAGGAACGGCGTAACGCCCCAATTGAGCGCCATCTGATGATACAGCCCTTCATTGGTGAGGAAGGCATAAATGGGCATCCGCGGCCGGAGGCGTGACAGAAGGCGGGCCGCATGGCCTGTTTCAGTCAGCACGATGAGTGCTTTCGCGTTGCAGCGATACGCCACGGAAACCGCGTTATACGACATTATCGCAGGGATGTCGCCATTCTGAACCTCGGGCGGAACATCGTGATGAAAATCCAGATAATCGAACTGCTTTTCAACGGTATTGATGATCGAGCGCATAACGCTGACAACCTGCACCGGATATTTTCCCATCGCGGTTTCGCCGGAAAGCATGACAGCACTCGTTGAATCAAAACAGGCGTTGGCAACATCGGAAACTTCAGCCCGCGTCGGCATCGGATTTTCGATCATGGACTCAAGCATCTGGGTAGCCGTGATTACGGGTTTAGCTGCCAGATAGCCTTTTCTGATAATCGATTTCTGAGCTATCGGAACATTTTCTATGGGCATTTCCACACCCATGTCGCCTCGTGCAACCATGATGCCGTCAGCTGCCTGCACTATTTCATCGATATTCGCAAGACCTTTCGCTGATTCAATTTTCGCGATAAGTTTGATATGCGTATGTTTGGACATGGAAACCGCAGTACGCTGAACCAGTCTTCTGACTTCTTCAATATCTGTCGCACAACGTACAAAGGAGAGCGCGATAAATTCGATATTCCGGCTGACCGCCCAGTTGATATCAGCGATGTCTTTTTCGGTGAGGAATGGAATAGGATAATCAGCCCCGGGAATGGTGAGGTGGGCTTTTGGCCGCAGTTCACCTTCATTTTCAATTTTTACTCTGACGCTGTCCTTTCCTCTGCCGACAACATGTCCGGTAAAATAGCCATCCATCAGAATGATTTTCTGGCCAATCGCGCAGATTCGATCTATATTAGGAAGATTGGTAAAAACTTCCCCGGGTTCATCGGACTTTGAAGATTCGATGCCGATGGGGTCATGGCTTTGAATGCTCAGCTCCTGTCCTCTGGCAATCTGAATTTTTTCGGAATACCCATAGAGACGCAGGGCTGGTCCCTTGATGTCGGCCATGATTGCGACCGGCTTGCGGAGTTTTTTCCGGACATCGTGGATCATCGCGATTGCCCGGTCAGCCTCATCATGCGATTTATGTGAAAAATTGAGGCGGAATACATCCACCCCCGCTTCAACCAGCGCTTGAATTGTTTCAGGATTTTCCGAAACAGGTCCGGTAGTCGCGACGATTTTTGTCCTTTTATCCATTAAGTGCTCCTTTAGTCAAATCTATTCAAGGGCTTCCCATTCCATGCTTCGGGGCGGAAGTCCGATGCTCCGCGAAAGCAGATACTTGCGAAGCGCGCGCTGAGCCGATTCAAAGGCGATCATGTCCCAGGGAATGGTGTCAGCGGAGAGCAAAAGTACTTCAGACGTTTCCTCAGGGTCAATATCCAGTTCAGCGCTGTTGAAACTCGGCACCTTCGCTGAAAAATACAAATCGCAGGTAGCATAGGGAATATTGTGGTACTTATAAATGTTCGGATACGAGGCAAGAAATTCGATTTTTTCTGGAGCCCAGCCGATTTCTTCCCGGCACTCGCGCAAGGCGGCGTCTTCTGCGCGCTCGCCTGATTCGACAAAGCCGCCGGGCAGGGCATAGCTGCCTTTTCTCGGTTCCTTTGCGCGCTTGAGTACCACGATTGAGCCGTTTACTTCTATGATGATGCCCGCCGCTGTCGCGACATTGTGAAAATATTCAAAGCCGCAATCAGGACAAACCCACATCCGATCGCGGACACTGTACAGCTTCGGACTTGCACAAGCAGGGCAGAATCTGAAAGCCGCCGCAGCTTCGCGTATACCTCCAAGATGCAATAATGTCTTCGCCGCCCGCTCGTTCTGTTCCTGCAAAATGGACGCATTATCGGAATTCCGATTTTTTTTTGTCGAAGAACCCATGTTTGTCTCCCGCCATTGCACGGCGCGCTGATGCCGGAATGGCTTCAATGCAGTATACTATATTCCAATGAAGGATGACGAGAGGAAAGCCCCGCGGCAACTATCGCCGTTGGCGGTAAAGAATGCCGAATTCAGAGCGCTGGCCCGGCAGGCGCCCGAAGCACCCGGCGTCTATATCATGCGCGATGAAAACAACACTATCATCTACGTCGGCAAGGCGAAAATTCTCCGCAACAGACTGCTGTCGTATTTCAGCGGCAAGAAAGACATTAAAACACGCCATCTCGTTGAGCGGGTTGCGCATATCGAATGGGTTCTGGCTGGCAGCGAGTACGACGCGCTCATCATGGAAAACAATTTTATCAAAGAGCACAACCCGCGGTACAACATCAACCTGAAAGACGGGAAAACCTATCCCTCAATCCGTATTACCGCTGAAGAATTCCCCCGTGTTTTCAGGACACGGCGAATTATCAACGACGGCAGTGAATATTTCGGCCCTTTCCCGAGCGCGGAAGTTATCGACACCTATCTGGAGCTTATCAAACGGCTGTTTCCCTTGCGGCGCTGCACTGTCATGAAAAAGCGGGAAAGTCCTTGCATGTATTATCATATCGGCAGATGCCCCGGTCCCTGCGCCGGCAGGATTTCTCATGAAGCCTATATGGAGCGTGTCCGGGAAGTGAGGAAACTGCTCATGGGCGAAACAGATTCCCTGCTTGCGGATTTGCGAAGGAAAATGGAAGAAGCAGCGAGCACCTTCAAATTTGAAGAGGCGGCGCAGGCGCGCGACGCCATCAAGGCGGTCGAGCAGTTCGCGGGAAGAACCAGTGTGCAGGATTTCGATCCTGAAGCACGAGATTATCTGGCATGGCATTCAGACGGCGACCTGATTTCACTGGTCGTTTTCCAGATGCGCGAAGGCAGACTGCGCGGCCGGGACAGCTTTATTGCGCCGCTGTATTCAAGCGAGGAAGAGGCAATCGAGACGTTCATGATGTCGTATTACTCGCAGGAGCGAAAACCGCCTGCAAGGCTGTATCTGAAATCGAAAATCCCGGTGCGGCCGCTGAAGCGGTATTTTAAAGCTCAATACCACGTGACACCTGAATTTCTGATTCCCGATTCGAGCCTGCATTCGGCATCGATGCAGATGGCGGTGCAGAACGCGAAGGAAGAATTGATTCGCAGGCGAAGAGAAATCGGCGACATGGCAGCGTTGGCCGAACTCAAATCCATCCTCGATTTGGAAACCCTGCCGGTGCGGATAGAAGGGTTCGACATAGCGCACCTGGCCGGGAAATTCACCGTCGCGTCGCTGGTCAGTTTTCACAATGGTATCCCTGACAAAAAAAATTACCGGTATTTCAAAATCAAAAGCCTCGGCGGCGCCATTGATGATTTCGCATCGATCCGGGAAGCTGTGGCCCGACGATACACTCGCCTTATCAACGAGGAAGCGGAATTGCCCGACCTGATCCTGATTGATGGAGGCGCAGGGCAGGTTTCCGCCGCGCGGGAAATTCTGGATGAGCTGGGGCTTGACTGCGGTCTTGCAGGGCTCGCCAAAAAAAACGAAGAAGTTTATCTGCCCGACCGTATCGGTCCGATTGTATTGCCCAAAGATTCTCCTGCCTTGCGGGTATTGGTCGCTGTGCGCGATGAAACGCACCGTTTCGCGACAGGGCTGTCGAAAAAACTCCGTACAGAAAATCTGAAATTCACCGTGCTGGAAGCGGTTCCGGGAATCGGTGAAAAGAAGGCCAGGAAATTGCTGAAAATTTTCGGCTCGCTGAAGGAAATTGCCATGGCTGATGTCGAGCGGATTGCAGGTGAAGCGGGGATTTCGCGTGAAACAGCGCTCATGGTCAAGGAAAAGGCAGGCGGAAGCTACGGATTGTGAGTTAGCCGTATGCACTGGACAAAATCCATGGCATACTGGAATAATTATCGATAAGGAGTATTGCACATGGATATTCATTCATTGGAAAAAATCGCTTTGTCGGTCAGAAGTCTGACCATCGATGCTATCCAGAAGGCTAATTCCGGGCACCCCGGATTGCCGATGGGCGCTGCGGAACTCGCCGCCTACCTCTATGGCGTCGAAATGAAGTACGACCCCGCTGATCCGTCATGGCTCAACCGGGACCGCTTTGTTCTATCAGCCGGCCATGGCTCGATGCTCTTGTACTCCATTCTCCACATGGCAGGGTTTCCGGTTTCGCTCGATGATATCAAATCGTTCCGCCAGATTGGTTCAAAATGCGCGGGACATCCAGAATATGGTGTCACCCCCGGTGTTGAGACAACCACGGGCCCGCTGGGACAAGGCATCGCAAACGCGGTCGGCATGGCGATAGCCGAACGCATGCTCGCGGCGCATTTCAACACACCCGATGCCGAAATTATTGACAACTACACCTATACGCTGGTGGGCGACGGCTGTCTCATGGAAGGCGTCGCCAGCGAAGCCTGCTCACTGGCCGGTCATCTCGGACTTGGCAAACTCATCGCCTACTACGATTCCAATTCGATATCCATCGACGGCTCCACATCCATCTCCTTTACCGAAGATGTTTCCAGCCGATTTGAAGCATACGGCTGGCAGGTGCTCCACGGCGACATGTACGACTTTGAAGGACTCGCCAGACTTACCGCCATGGCCAAGGCCGAAAAGCATAAGCCAAGCCTGATTGTGCTGAAAAGCATTATCGGCAAGGGCTCTCCCGGCAAGCAGGGCACCTCGGGCGTGCACGGTGCGCCGCTTGGCGAAGAAGAGGCCGCGAAGACCAAGGCCGCGCTGGGCATTCCCCAGGATGTGCCTTTCTATGTCGCACCTGAGGCCTATGAATACTTCGCGCATCATCGCAAAGAACTTTCTGCCCGCAAGGCTGACTGGCAAAAAATCTATGAAGCCTGGGGCAAAGCCCATCCTGAGCTCTCCGAGGAGCTGAGCGCCTGGTTCTTCAATCGGCCGATGTCAGAGCCGGATCTTCCTTCCTTTGCCCAGGGAGAGAAAATCGCTACCCGCAACGCTTCCGGTAAATGCATTACAGCGGTCGCAAAAGCCTGGCCGAATTTTGTCGGCGGCTCGGCTGATCTCACCAGCCCCAATGTGACCCAGCTCCCGCCCGCTCCGGACGGCAATTCCCAAGTGTTCAGCAAGACCAATCCAAAAGGGCGCTACATCCATTTCGGCGTCAGGGAGCACGGCATGGCAGCCATCGCCAATGGCATGGCGCTCTACGGCGGGCTCCGGCCTTTCGCCGCCACCTTCCTCGTTTTTGCTGATTACCTGCGGCCTGCGCTCAGACTTGCCGCGCTCATGAAACTCCCCGTCATCTATGTGCTGACCCATGATTCGATTTATATCGGAGAAGACGGGCCGACGCATCAGCCGGTGGAAACCCTCGCCTCACTGCGAGCCATTCCCAACGTCAGCGTTGTACGCCCCGCCGATGCCGAAGAAACTGCAGTTGCCTGGCGAATGGCTATGGAAAAAACCGACGGCCCGACAGTGCTGGTGCTGACGCGCCAGAATCTGCCGGTATTCGCAAAAGATGATCCGGAGTGGCCGTACACCATGGCGCTTGGCGCCTATGTGGCAAAAAATACCGCTACACCGCCTGACGCGACCATCCTGGCAACCGGCTCGGAAGTCCAGCTCGCATGGCAAGCCTGCGCCTTTGTCGCCGAAAAGCGGCCCGAACTGCAAATCCGCATTGTGTCGGTGACGGATATGCGAGCCTTTGCCAACGCCCCTGCGCCTGTCAAGGAAGCAATCCTGTCTCCTGGTGCCACGGTATTTGCCGTTGAAGCGGGTGTCGCGCAAGGCTGGGAGCGCTTTGCCCGGCCGGATCGAATATTCTCTATTGAGCGTTTTGGCGAATCAGGCCCTGGCGACAAGGTCGCTGAGCATCTCGGTTTTACCGCCGAAAAATTCGCTCAGCTTCTGCTCGCTCATCTGTAAGTTGGGGAATGCCAGGAAAGCAGGAAAATTCCTGCTTTCCATTTTTCAGCAATGATGTATACTGTTTGAAAAGTCCCCGCGCTATCCAAAAAGTCCCTGAATTAATCCACTTTCAGAAGCGAGGTATTTCCGGTATGGGACAGATGGCAGAGTTTTCCAAAGGGCGAAAGAATTCAGATATCACCCAAGGCTTCAACAGAAAGTCAAAGCTCCGCGTCTCAGCCGCAGAATTTATCCTTGTTATCTGCGCTATCCTGGTAATCTTAACCGGACTTGGCATTTTTGCGGCAAGTCAGTATGCCCAGCTCGCTGCCCAGACCGAAAAGCTGCTCGCTTCCATTGCCTCGCAGAAAGCAGACAAGATTGCATCTTTTTTTAAATTTCACCTGATTGCGGCGCAGGAAAATTCCCGAAACAAGGAATTTTCAAGCTTTGGGGCGAATATCGCCCGCAGTGATAGCAACAAAGAGTCGCTCGAAATGGCAGCCTCTTATCTGACTGCGGTTGCTGAATCCTATCACTACTCCGCTTCAATTCTATTCAGCCAGGATTTTTCAATGAGATGGAGCACCATTGACAACATCTTTGTTGATGAAGCCATGTTGTCAGCCCTCCGGCAATCTGGTGCTGAAAGCAAGCCTGTCGTTTCAAGGATTTTCAATATACCCCCGCTGGGCAAACCTGGTTTCGCTGTTGTATACGGGCTTTATGCAAATACCCCGGATCGAAAGAATCCATCCGCTTATGTCATGCATCTGCTTGAGGCTGAAACCGATTTTTTCCCCATGATCTCAGGCTGGCCAATTCCATCAGAAACAGCGGAATCCTACCTCATCAGAAGAAGTCAGGATGAAATTCTCTACCTCAGCCCGCTTGCATCCATGCCGGGAGCCGCGCTGACCTTTTCTCATCCTGTCTCACGGGGCAATTCCGCGGAGGCACAAGCTCTGTCAGGAAAGACGGGGCTTCTGAAAGGCAGGAACTATCATGGCAAACAGGTCTTCGCTTATGCCCTGAGGATACCGGACAGCGACATGACGCTCTTTGTCAGCATGCATCAAAATGAAGTTATGCGGCCTTGGATCGCCTCGCTCATCTCGCATATTCTTGCCGCTTCAGCCTTGCTTGCCTGCGGAATTATAGCCGTCCACATGATTTCAGCAGCCCGGAAGAACCGTGAAATGCAAAAAGAACTGACCCTGGCAAAACAGCTGCAAGAAGAGCACAAAAAATTCGATGCCTTTATGAAATATATGCCTTCCATGATCATGATGAAGGATAAAACCAGCAGAATTCTGTACACCAACAGCAGATTCGACTCGCATTTCCCCGGGCATGAGTGGATAGGAAAAACTCCGACTGAAATTTTCACCCCGGAACAGGCAAAAATTACGCTTGCGATGGATCGAAAAGCGCTCGAGGAAGGCTATTGCGAATATCAGGAAATCAGAACCGATAAATCGGGCAACGAGCTCATTCTGCTGACTCAAAAATTCAGGATTGATATCGAAGGCAAGGATCCGCTCATCGGACAGATTATTACCGACATAACTGACAAGGAGCAGGCTTTCAAAGAGATCATCAAACTGAACGAAAATCTTGAACAGCGGGTTAAGGAAAGAACTGAACAGCTGGAAGCTTCCAACGCTGAACTCCGCAGTTTTTCAAATTCAGTCGCGCACGATTTGCGAAGCCCGCTGCGCGCTTTTGATGGATACCTTCAGCTTTTATCTGAACGATGCCGCCCGATTTTCGATGATGAAGGAAAACGCTACCTTGCTAAATTGTCCGCTGCATCAGAGCGCATGAAGACAATTATTGACGACCTTCTTCTTCTGTCAAAGATATCCAGCACTGAGATGATTCTGGAAAATGTCGATCTGGGAGCCTTGGTCAACCGGGTCGCGTCAGATTACATTGTCAGGGAGAACAGCAAATCGATATCTCTTTCTATCGCACCCAAGGCAAAAGCGTTATGCGACGCCCGGCTTGCGAACATACTCATCGAGTGCCTTCTTGATAATTCATTCAAGTTTTCTCGAGATATTCAGGATATTAAAATCGAATTCGGCACAGCAAAAAATAAAATGTTCTATCTCAGGGACAATGGACTCGGTTTTGACATGGAATATGCCGGTAAACTGTTTCAGCCATTTCAAAGAATGCATCCTGCCGATGAATATCCCGGCAATGGAATCGGCCTTGCAATCGCGAAAAGAATTGTCGACAGGCACGGCGGAACCATCAGGATCGAATCAAGCCCGGAAAAGGGTACAACGGTGTATTTCAGCCTTGAATCAGTTTGACATAGTTGGTGATGCCGCCCAGGAGCATTTCAATCGCAATGGCGGTCAGCACCAGCCCCATGAGTTTTTCAATGGCGCTCAAGAATCGAGAGCCGAGCCAAGCCTGCAATCGTGTCGAGCTGAAAAATACAACCGTCGTTATCGCTATGGCGATAAAAATGCTGCCCACCCATTCAAGCTTCCGATCGGGAAAGGATTTTGCGAGCAGCATGACCGTTGTCATTGCGGAAGGTCCTGCTATCAACGGAATCGCGACCGGCACTATGAAGGGCTCACTGCCTGATTCTTCTTCGACAAGCTTGCCGCCAGAGCCCGGGAACACCATATTCAAGGCAATCAGGAACAGAATAACCCCGCCGGCAATCCGCAGCGTTTCATCCGAGAGGTTGAGCGCGTCGAGGAAGGCCGAACCGAAAAATAAAAAAATCACCAGCGTGAAAAATGCGATGGCGCATTCGCGGACAATGACAATCCGTCTCCGGCTTGGTTCGACATGTTTGAGCGAAGCAAGGAAAAGCGGAATATTCCCGAGCGGGTCGGTAATGAGAACCAGCAGGATAGTCGCTGAAATAAAACTTTGCTTCATGAAGCCCCCTTTCCGGCTTTTCGAATCGAAATGACCGAAGAAATCAAAACCGCAGAAATAATGACAAGACCGCCCAGAATGGATTTGCTGCCGGGAATTTCGCCCGTAACAAGAAAAACCCAGACTGGGTTGAAAATTGGTTCGATAACTGCCGTCAAAACACCTTGCAAAGCTGTAACCCGCTTGATGCCATAGGAAAAGAGAACCGCCGCGAGACCGATCTGCACAACACCAAGCGCCGATATGGCGGCAAGAGAGCGCGGTGAAATCATAGGCGGCACTAGAAACAGCGAAATAATACCCGCGATAATCGCGGCAAAAACATGCCCCAGCAGCATCGAGGAAAGCGGATCGGCATCCTTTTGCTTTCGCATGAGCACAATGTTCAGCGCAAACGCGAAACCGGAAATGACTGCTACCGTATCGCCCAGAAGATGCCCGGCAGCCAGGGAATCCATGAAGAACAGAACCATGCCGGCACAGATAGCCAGCAGAGCCAGCCATTCTTCCAGTTTTGGAACTTCCTTCAGCATGTAGGAGCCAAGCAGCGCCACATATACCGGCGCTCCATACTGCAGAAGAATCGCGTTAGCTGCTGTCGTATGCTTGTTGGCAAAAACAAACAGCAGCATCGTTGCCGCGTACGCGAGCGCAGAGCTTGTCTGAAGCAGAGAAAACGTGAATTTAGGCTTTCTGATCCAGATGAAAAGAAAAAGAGCCGCTATGGCGCTGCGGGCACCGGCTATCGCGAAAGGCTGCCAGTCGATGAGCTTTATGAATAAACCGCCCATGCTCCAAAGGACAGCGCAGCCAGCCATTGCCAGGAGCCCAGCTCTTTTCCGCTCTGCGGAGGCGGCTATTTGAGCTGATTCCTTGCTAACCGCACTAGTGTCCACTTCAGCGCTCCAATTTTCTGTACACAATTCTATGCGGCCGATCAGCGTCGATACCGAGTGTCGCCCGGCGCCATTCCGCAAATTCAGTCCAGTTGCCGTCAAACCATATTGCCTGAGAATCCCCTTCAAACGCGAGAATATGCGTACAAACCCTGTCGAGGAACCAGCGGTCATGGCTCACAACAAGCGCTGCCCCAGCAAAACTGTCCAAAGCTTCTTCAAGAGCGCGCATGGTATTCACATCCAAGTCGTTGGTCGGCTCGTCAAGTAAAAGAACGTTCGCCCCTTCCTTGATCATCATGGCGAGATTAAGACGATTGCGCTCACCGCCTGACAGCACGCCGACTTTCCGTTGTTGATCCTGACCGGAAAAATTGAACCATGAACAGTACGCCCGCGAATTTATTTCACGCTTGCCGCCAAGCAGAATCATGTCCAACCCATTGGAGAGCTGTTCCCAGACGGTTTTTTCAGAGTCCAGGCCTTCGCGCATCTGATCCGCATAGGCAAGGCGGACAGTGTCGCCCAACGTCAAAGAACCGCTGTCCGGTTTTTCTTTTCCTGTAATCATGCGAAGCAAGGTTGTTTTACCAGCGCCGTTCGGCCCGATAATTCCAACCACCGCGCCGGGCGGCACTTCGAATGACAAATCCTCAAACAGAATTTTATCCCCGTAAGCTTTGGAAATTTTATCCGCCTTCAAGACAACTTTGCCCAGGCGCGGCCCGGCTGGAATGACAATTTTCGTTTCGCGGATTTTTTCCTTGCCCTCGTCAGCTAGCAATTTTTCATACCGCTCAATACGAGCCTTGCTTTTCGCGTGGCGCCCCTTGGCGCTCATGCCGATCCACTCGAGCTCGCGCGCAAGCGTCCTGGCCCGTTCCGACTCACCCTTTTCTTCCTGCTCAAGACGCTTTTTCTTCTGATCCAGCCAGGAAGAATAATTGCCCTTCCAGGGGATGCCCTCACCTCGATCCAGCTCGAGAATCCAGCCTGCCACATTATCCAGAAAATAGCGGTCATGTGTTACGGCAATGACAGTTCCCTGATAATCGCGCAAATGGCGCTCAAGCCAGGCGACCGTTTCAGCATCGAGATGGTTGGTCGGCTCATCGAGCAGAAGAATGTCCGGTTTGCGTAAAAGAAGCCGGCACAGAGCGACACGGCGTCGCTCGCCTCCGGACAGATTGTCCACCACCTGATCCGCGGGCGGACACCGAAGGGCATCCATCGCGAAGTCAAGCCGTGAATCCAGATCCCAGGCATCCATCGCTTCCAGCTTTTCCTGAAGCGCCGCCTGTTTTGACGCCAGCTTGTCGAAATCAGCATCGGGATCGCCGAAGGCTTCATTGATTCTGTCAAATTCAGCCAGCGCATCAACAATTTCCTGGACACCCTCGCTGACTACTTCCTTGACCGTCTTCCCTGGCTGAAGGAAAGGCTCCTGCTCCAGATATCCGATTGTATAGCCGGGAGCGCAGGAAACCTCGCCCATGAATTCGGTATCGACACCGGCCATGATTCTGAGCAAACTGGACTTTCCAGAGCCGTTCAGACCTATGACGCCGATTTTCGCTCCATAAAAATAGGAGAGACTAATATCCTTGAGTACCTGTTTTGTTCCATGACGCCGTGAAACCCGGTACATGGAGTAAATTATTTTCTTGTCATCAACTGTTGCCATAACGCCACTATATAATAAATGCCGTGTTTCGTCTGCCCTTCATTTCCTTCAATATTGCGGACGGATCAGTATGACGAATCATCCGGAGAAGGTTTCCGTCTGTTCCGTTTGCTGACGCCGTGCACATGCTTGCTTGCCAGTTTCCTTTCTTTGGAGGCCCGCGAAGGCGCAGTCGGAATCCTCAGCCGGGGCTTGCGGGCGGCTCGAATCAACAGGTCAGCCATCTGGGCAACCGCGATTTCCCGATTCCTAATCTGGCTCCGTTCTTCCTGAACGACCACCACCACTTCATCCTGCGTTGTAATTCTGCCGGAAAGCTTCTCTCGGACCAGCGCAAGCTCCTCCAGGCTCAGGCCATCGATATCAGCCAGACGCAATCGCGCAGTAACTTTTGTGTTGACTTTGTTGACATTCTGCCCGCCCGGGCCTGAAGAACGGGAAAAATCGAGCTGGATATGCTCCAGCAACGAATTAAGAAGAGCATCGCGATTCATATCGGCAGTATAGCCCACAGACCGCCAACCTCATCAAGTAGCACAATTTTGGAAACACTGCAGGTTTACCTTGGCTTGTGAATTTATTACTATTTTAGTATGAATAAACGAACCTTTTTTACAGTTTTTTCGATAGCTCTTTTTCTGGTGCTCTCCTCCTGCGCGGGGAAATCAGGCAAAGCCTCAGCCCAGGAAGCCCCTACCCCCTCCCAGCTCATCATCCCTGCTGCTCGATCTGGCACAATTTCGGAAACACCACAAAAGCCATACACAAACTCACCGCCCTATTCCAGCCACAGCTTCAGCACACCCCTTCCTCTCACCGAGCCAGATGGTTCACAAGTCGCTATCCTGGCAGGCGGCTGTTTCTGGTGTCTGGAAGCGGTGTTCGAACTGGTGCCCGGCGTTACCGATGTTGTTTCCGGCTATACCGGCGGGAAAACACGCCGCCCCAGCTACACAGCGGTTTCCATGGGCGCAACGGGACATGCCGAAGCTGTCCGGATTGTCTATAATCCGGCCATTGTCAGCTTTCAGGAACTCCTCGAGCTCTTCTTTAAAATTCATGATCCGACCACGCTCAACCGCCAGGGTTATGATGTTGGCACCCAATATCGTTCAGCGATTTATTATGTCGATGAAAATCAGCGTGCCGCCGCGGTTGCTGAGATCGAAAAACAGCGAAGCCACTGGCGGGACCTCATCGTTACTGAACTTCTGCCTGCCGGAGATTTCTGGATTGCGGAAGAATATCATCAGGATTATTTCCGCCTGAATCCAACCCAGGGGTACTGCATCGCAATTATCGGTCCAAAGGTAGAAAAGACAGGACTCGCACAATAGTGCAATTTCAGGGACATTTCCCACGTTTGCGCATCTCCGGGCTATCGCGCTCCCTTGTTCCTGAACGCTACTCAGCTTGAGCTTTAACTGCAAAAAAAGACGGCAGCCGGTGTGAACCGGCTGCCGCCAGCAGTTTCTCTCAACGCTCGGATACCGGGAGGCTTCAGTACTTGGAGAGTTGAGTCTGGAAAGCTTTCAAGTGGTTATACGAAGCGTTTTTAAGGTTGGTAAATAGCGCTTTGAGATCGGCATAGCGCGTATCCTGCATCAGCGGGGTTGCAAGAAATTTGTCATACATCGCAATGTTATCCAGTTCTGCTTGGACACCAGCCTCAAACGCCGCTTTCAGCGTCGCCGGAACAATAACATGCTGTTTCGCGTCATCGGCAGGCAAGCTCAGCTTGTAGGTCGAATATGCCTGGGTAATCCAGCTAATATGGGTGGTTTCGGCATCTTTTATATTGGAGAAGGGCCGCATGGTTCCGAATTTCTCCATGATCGCAACATATTCAGCCCGCGCAAAATATTCGTCCTGAATCGCATACAAGAGCATATCCTCGATGGTCAAAGTAGTATCGGCCTTGGCCGCTAAGTTGCCATACAGTGTTCCCGAACCGGCGTCCGCCGCGAGAGGTGCGGTTCCTGCGAGTATCAAAACCATCAATCCAATCAATCCTAATTTTCTGTTCATCATGAACTCCTTGTTAATTTTTCCGCAATTGTCTGCGGCACTTATATAATAGCAAGAAGTGTGCCAATATTAAATATTATTTATATACTAAATAATTCTTTTTATTGTAATTAATTATAATTCGAAAAAAATTTTGGGCTGATTAATTTAAACCGAATTTGGCTGAAAGCTCGCGGCGAGCGGGAAAATTCGACCCAAAAATGCACGACAGCGAGTAAAAATGTACTATCAATCAGCGGCGGTTTTTCACTCAGCCCGGCTTAAAGGCTGTTGTCGAAATTGGCAGCTTCGATTTCCTTGAAATATCTGACAGTCCCGACCCGGAGCTCCAGCGTCGCGTCATCATCGCAGACAATCATGGCTTTGGGGTGCAGTTGGAGGCAACTGACCGTCCACATATGGTTGACCCCAAGCTCGACAACATGGCGGAGCGCCCGCGCCTTATGCTGCCCCGAAACGAGCACCAGCACTTCCCGCGCGTCCATGACCGTCCCCACCCCAACCGTCAGCGCCAGCTTTGGCACAGCTTCAACATTATTGCCGAAAAATCTGCTGTTGGCAATTTGGGTATCGTGGGTCAGCGTTTTTACCCGGGTTCGGGATGAAAGCGAAGAGCCCGGCTCGTTAAAGGCAAGATGCCCGTCATTTCCCATGCCGCCGACAAAAAGGTCAATGCCGCCAGCAGCGGCGATTGCCTCTTCATAGCGGCGGCACTCTTGTTCAGGATCGTTCGTCATGCCATCCAGTATGTGGACGTTTTCCGGCTTTATATCGATATGCGAAAAAAAGCTGTCCCACATGAACCGATGGTAGCTCTGCGGATGATCATGCGGCAGGCCCAGGTATTCGTCCATATTGAAGGTTATCACATTCGCAAAAGAAACCTTGCCTTCCTGATACAGTCGAATCAGCCGCCGGTACATTCCGAGCGGCGTCGAGCCGGTCGGAAGGCCCAGAACGAACTTTCTCGTTTCGGAAAAGTCCCTGATTCTGCGGGCGACATAATTGGCAGCCCATTCCGCCGCCATTTCATAATTGTCCCTGATGATGAGCCGCATCTTCAAACCTCGCTTGGCATCGATGGAATTTTAGAAAACACAACGTTCCCGCCCACAATGGCGGCCAGCACGGAAAAATCTTTGTCGAGAATCGTCAAATCTGCCCGATAGCCGGGACTCAGCTCGCCGCGCCGCGGCAAGCGCAAAATCCTCGCCGGGTTGGATGTCGCCATCTTTACCGCGGTTTCAAGCGGAATCCCCATGTCAGCAAGATTTTTCAGACCATTGACCATGGTCAGCGAACTGCCGGCGATAACATGGTCGATTTTTCTGTAAAATAAGCCATCTTCTTTTACCACTTCTTCATTGTTAGCGATAAGCGGGTAATTTTTCTGTTCTGTCGGCTTGAGCGAATCCGTCACGAGAACGATGTTGGTGTCGGGTTTGTCCCGTACCAGCAGGCGTATAAGATCTGGGTGCACGTGCTTGCCATCAGCGATGATTTCGCAGGAAAGATCTGGCTGGATGAGAATGGCACCGACCGCGTTCGGGTTTCGGTGATGCAGTCTGCTCATCGCATTGAAAAAATGGGTTGAATGCCTGATGCCCGCCTGCATTCCCTCGATCATGTTCTCATAGGTCGCATCGGTATGGCCTGCCTGCAGGACTATGCCGACTTTGGCGCAATAGAGGGCGAGTTCCCGCATACCCTTCAGTTCAGGCGCCACGGTCATGTTGGTTATGTGACCCTCGCTCGCCTCAAAAAGACGCTGCATCAATTCGATATCGACCGGACGGACAAATTCAGCCCGCTGAACACCAAGCCGTTCTTGTGAAATGAACGGTCCTTCAAGATGTATCCCGAGGATAGCGGCTCCTTCTTCATGCCCCATGGCCTGGACAATCGCTTTGATGGCTTTGATCATGTCGGCTTCGCTCATTGGATAGAGTGTCGGGCAGAAAGCCGTTACGCCGTAGCTTGCAAGATCCCTGGACATCGCAAGTATGGATTCCGATGTGAGATCTTCCGTTCCGTGCCCTGCAAATCCATGAATATGGGTATCGATCAAGCCAGGGAGAATGTAGGATTGCTGAGCATCAACAATCTTCGTATCAGCTGGAAAAGTTCTTTGCAGGAAGCGGCGTTCGGAAAAAACATCGACCAGGTCAGCACCTTCTATGAGTACGGCACTGTCAGGCATGTTTGCGTACCCTGCCAGCACGGTTCCGTTATGAATACAGAGCTTGGGCATTTCGGAATCTCCCGGTACCCGCGTCATCTTGTTGTCCAGCATTCGTCTATTATAGAAGAAAATGGAGGTTTCGCCATCCTGCTGGGTCATCAGAAACAAGATTGCTGCAGATACACCATTTCATAATTTATATTATATGAAATTTATTTTCATTAATCCAGTGTCTCAGCAATATTTCAGGATTATTTCATCGCTTTCTTGACATTGTTGGCAAGGGATATGACACTGCGGTCATGGATCACCCATGGATTTTCGGAATTGACGGCGGCGGGACTTCTACCAGGATTCAAGTCGAATCGCTGGAAGGAACAGTACTCTGGTATCGGGAAAACAGCAGCATCAACCCTCGCTCTGTCGGATGGAGCGGTACCGAACAGGTGCTCAAGGAGCTGTTCACAGTTTTATATCGGGAAACCGCATTGAAACCCGCGACCTGCGCGGGCGGCTTTGCCGGAGCCGCGGGCATTGGGCGCACCGATGACTGCGAGCATTTTACGGAAATCCTGCGCCGGGCTTCGGGGCTTTCCTGCCCGCTTCAATCAGACAATGATGCTGTCATCGCGCTGGTTGGGGCTTTCGGACAAAAATCAGGGGTTCTGCTGATCTGCGGAACCGGGTCCATTGCCGTATCAGCCAATTGCGAGGGCGTCATGTTCCGTTCTGGAGGCTGGGGGCATATTCTCGGCGATGAAGGTTCGGCATGGGATGTTGGCAGAAAGGGGCTCAAGGCGGCAAGCCGAAGTGCTGACAAGCGCGCTGAAAAGACACTGCTGCTCGACTACGCGCTTGAATACTTTCATATCGAAGATGCCTATGACCTAATACCCGCTGTTTATGAAAACTTCAGCAAAGCCCAGGTGGCGGGTTTTGCCCGGCTGGTTGCCCAGGCACGCGATGAACAAGATCCGGCAGCCTGTGCCATTTTTGCATCAGCAGTCACCGAACTGGAACTCCTGATTAAAACCGCTGCTTCTCATTTGCGTTCTCCCCGTGATAATCACCAGATTGCTTTTCGCGGCGGCTTTATCGAAAACGATGGCTGGCTTGCCCAGCATCTTTCTGATGCGCTCAGGGTATCGCTTCCCAACTTTGAAATCATCCCGCCTCGCTTTGAACCGGTAGCCGGTGCCTGCATTCTTGCGCGTCACTTATGAAAAGTAAAAGGCGCTCCCGGAAGGAGCGCCTTTATTATTAACTCATCGTATGTATCTGCTGATTTATTCGGTAGCGCCTGAATTGGCATCATATTCTGCAGGGGGCGGGGTTGATTCGTCATATGTCCCGCTGTCAGTCGCCGCTGAACTAGCGTCTGCTTCTGAACTCTGGGTAAGCGCATCATTCCATTGCTGCTGAAGATCCTTGATGACCCCATATACTTGGTGACCTTCAGGATATGATCCCGAGCTCTTGAAATACTGTTCGGCTGTCGCGAGATCCGCAAGAGCATTTTTAAGAACATCGACAGACTCCGCAACTTCCGCTGCCAAAAGCGCCTTGTAAAAATACAGAACCGCCATGGAATCATCACCCGGTGCTTTTGCGATTGTCCTGTCTAAATAATTGAATCCGGATTCTACGTCATTTGCATTCAACCAGGTTGAAAGAATGGAGCGGACAACATCGGGACTGCTGGGGAAGGCCGCGGTCACTTTGTCGGCGGCAGCATCAGCTGCTTCTGCATCGCCAAGCCGGACAGCTACAAGATGGCGAACCAGGCCAGGTACAAACTCATCCGGGAAACTCGCCTCAAAGCCCGAAACATACTTTTCCAGAATTTCCGCGTCCTGCAGATCAAGACCGGACTTTATGGCGACAATATAGGCGTCATTCAGCTGATTGTTGTCTTCCGGCGCGGCAATGACCTTGTCCGCTTCAGCCAGGGCTCTTTGATCATCCTGCATCGAATAGTAGGTTTCCGCCAGCTTCAGCTTCAGCCCCATGCTCGAGGGATCCAACTCGACAGCCTTGAGAAGAACCTTTTCTGCTCCTTCAAACTGCTCAAGGGCGGTAAGAACTTCGGCCTGCTGATGCAAGGTGTCCAGCGTGTAAAGGTCATAAGCGAAAGCCCGTTCATAATTGGAAGCAGCTCCATCGAGAACGGTCATCTGATCCTGCACCCACTGATCCTGATATTCTTTCCAGACCGTGTAATAATACGTGCCAAGCATCATGGAAAGGATAGGCGGTATAGCTTCTCCGGAGGCTTCCAGTTCAGCAGCGACCCGATATGGATCGAATTCGAAAGGTTCGAGATCCTCGCCTTCTTCATATCGAACTGTCTCGAGATCCTGACCTTCCTTGAGATCCACAAATCCAAAAACCACATGGAGTGATGTCTGGGCATAACCGTCAAGGGCGACACGAATCTGCTCGGCCAGGAGCCATGGATTCGGTTTATCTTTGGTCGCATCCGCGAGCATATTCCAAGCGGAGAGCCATTTCCCCTGGGTGATCAAGTCCTCGACTGAAGTGACAATCGCCTTATCCTCCGCCGGGGCATCCATGAAATATTCGCTGAAGTTTGTTCCCTGAGCGAATATCATCGCTGGAAGCAGCGCCAGCATAAGGATGAGCGATAAGTTTTTTCTGCTGAATGAACGCATGAATTCTCCTTTTTTTCCGCAATAACCGCGCTTTTCGCGATACTGCTTTCAATATACTGGTATAATATAACATAGGGCCGGGCGTTCGGGCACTACTGATTGAACAAACCTGCTTTCTTTTTGTATCATCTTTCACACGCATTTCATCTCAATTTCATTATTTCAGCCAGAGACACCAACAATGGAAATGGATAGCATGCCTCGATCAGCGAATATTTCGGAACAGAGGATCTCAGCCAGCCGGATACCTGAGCTGTCGGGGACCAGCCTTGGCACAAGATTGGAAACACTGACTTCAGTGTACGCGGAAATCGCTCAGGCTCAGAACGAATTCCTGGCTTCCGCCACGGAGCATCAGGCTCGAACCTCCTGCCCTTCAGGCTGCGGTCTCTGCTGTGCTAACTTTACCCCCGACATCCTGCCCGCCGAAGCAGAATTGCTGGCCTTTTTTCTGCTGACCGAAAAACCCGAGCTCGCAGAAAAAGTGCAATCTCTGGATTCGGTTGCAAAGTCCTCATCGACCTGCCCATTCTGGGATCCTTCCAAACCCGGTCAAAACTGTATGGTCTATCCCGCAAGGCCGCTTATCTGCAGACTTTTCGGTTTTTCCTCGGTCAGAACAAAAAAGCAGGAGCCGCAGTTTTCGCTCTGCAAGCACATGCATGCAATTCCCGGCATCAGAGAACGAAGGTTTACCGGCGCTGCAATCATGGAACAGACTTTCGGCGCCATTCCGCCCGCCATGGCTGATTATACCATGAAGCTTATCGCGGAATTCCCTCAGGAAGCCAGTCAGCGGGAGCTTCTGCCGCAGACTGTGCGCAAAGCCCTGATGCGTGTCGGCCTCATTCTCTCGTTCAGCGATAAAGCGGCTTCCTGATGCTGGCAATGCCGCTTCGTTTTGCGCTTGCAAAATCAAATGCCTCGAAGTAGGCTCAGGTACGATGGATGTGATTGAAATATGAAAAAATACCTCGTGCTGGCGGGAAATATTGGAGCCGGAAAATCAACGTTAGTCGGTCTCCTCGCTAAAAAACTCGATTTTGTGCCCTATTTCGAACCAGTGCTCGAAAATCCTTTTCTGAAGGATTTTTACTCGGACATGAAGCGATGGGCTTTCCATTCCCAGATTTTCTTTTTAACCAGCAGGACCAAGGCGCATCGGGAGCTGTCGCTCGACCCGCGGGCGGTTGTCCAGGATCGCTCTATCTATGAAGATGCCGAGGTTTTCGCGCGGAATCTCTATCTTCAAGGCGCAATGTCGGACCAGGAGTGGAACAGCTACCATGAGCTGTACAAAACGATTTCAGGCATTCTGCCGCCGCCGGATCTGGTAATCTACATCCGAGCTTCCGTTCCGACCCTCAAGAGCCGGATTTCCAAACGCGGTCGGGATTTTGAAGCCGGCATCCCTGACAGCTATCTGGAAGGACTTAACAATTTATACGAGGAATGGATTCAAAGCTTTACGCTGGCGCCGGTGCTGACCGTTCCGGGGGACCGCTTTGATTTCGTGGAAGACAGCTCAGCCTTCCAGGCAATCGCCTCCACTATCCGCAAGCGGCTTGAAGACAAACAGAGCTTATTATTTCCGTATGAGATGTGAACAAGGCAAGCTGCTCAAGCCCAGCGCGCAAGAATATCCTGATATCGGGTTTTGACTTCTCCGACAACATTTTCCCAGGTCCGGCAGAGCGTTTTCTGAGCCTCTTCAGCCACCTGAAGCCGGCCGGCCTCATCATGCAAGGCTTGTATCACCCTTGCAGAGAATGCCTCCAATGAATTCTCGGAAAGATACCCATTCCTGCCGTCATTGATTACTTCCGCAGCAGTAGCGCCATTGATGAGGACCGCGGGAGTTTTAAAGGCCGCAGCCTCCCGAACGACAAGCGGTGCATTGTCATACAGCGAAGGGAACAGGAATAGATCCGCCCGCGCATAGATAGATTGGAGCAATTCCCGGTCATATATGACATCGTGGAAAATAATTCGATTATCGATCTTCAAATCCCTGGCAAGATCCTTGAGCTGGGCTTTGGCATAGCCTTTTCCGACAAAAACCATTCTGAAATCAGGGATGGCAGCTATAACTGCCGGCAGGGATCGAACCAGAAACTCCAGGTTTTTCTCGAGAATATGCTGCCCGACATAGAGGCCGACCGGGACTCCTTCCGGGAAGCCGAGATATTCGGCGCCGCGGTTTCTGAATGGAGTTATATCGGCGGGAGGTTTCATATCGATGCCGTTTTCTACAACCTCATAGGGTCCCTTGTACCCATATTCTCTCAAGGTAATCGCGACTGATTCCTGCGGGACCCAGACATGATCAACACTGTAATAAAAATCGATGATTCGCTTTACCTGATCATCGACAATGGGCTTTATTCCAATCGCACGCTGGAGATCGTCACGGTATTTGGAATGAAAGGTAGCTATAATGGGAATCCCTTTCTCGCGGGCCACTTTCCTGGCCAGCAAACCGGCTGCAAAGGGGGAATGCGCATGCACAATATTAAAATCGCGGTTTTTCAAGAGATATTGAAGACGTATATCCAGATCGGGAAGGCCGATTCGATAGGGAGGCCGGACAATCGTCGGAAACGAAAGAAACCGGATGACCGGGAACGGTTCTTCATCCTTATGGTTGGGAACGAAGGGGGTCACGACATACGTCGGCCCGAGCAGTTTATTAAGCCAGAAAGCATAGTTTTTAACCGTTATGGTGACCCCATCCATTATGGGTACATATCCATCGTTGAAAAGCCCAGTCACAATTGCGCTCATAACAACCAAAAATATCGGTAAGAACAATAAAAGTCAATCAAACCAAGCTCGCTTCCGCTTCCCGGTTTTTGTTGACTTTGGCTTGATGCTGACGTTACTCTTTAAAAAAGGAGATTTTTCATGGTAAAACTCTTTATTCCGTTGGCCATTGTATGCGCGCTTTCGGTGGTCCCAGGTTTCGCGCAGAGCTGGCCGGAAAACAAATCTTCTGACCGCTTCGATACCGGGAAAGGATATCTGGAAATTGCTTTTCTGGGGCATGGATCGCTTGTTCTTTTTTATAATGGCTCTTACATCTATGTGGATCCAGTGAGTCAATACGCGAATTTTTCAAAATATCCTAAAGCTGACCTCATTCTGGTAACACATGAGCACGGTGACCATCTTGACGCAAAGGCGATTGCAATGCTCGGCAAAGACAGCACCCGCATTATTCTGCCAGAAGCGTCGCGGCAAAAACTCGGTAAAGGCGAGGCGCTTGGACACAACCAGGCTGTAGAGGCGGCAGGTGTACGCGTAATGGCGGTTCCAGCGTACAATGTGACGCCGGGGCGGACCGCCTATCATCCCAAAGACAGAAAGGATAATGGGTATATCGTTACCGCAGGCAGTGGTAGTGATGCGCTCCATATCTACATAGCGGGCGACACCGAGCCCATTCCCGAAATGGCGGCTCTTGGGCCTGTAGATATTGCTTTTTTACCCATGAATCAACCCTATACCATGACACCGGAGCAAGCCGCCAGCGCTGCACGCACCATACATCCCAAAATTCTGTATCCCTATCATTTCGGCTCGACGGATACGGCCGTGCTTCAGAAGCTCCTCGCAGCAAATCCTGAAATCGAAGTCAGAATCAGAAAGCTCCAGTAAAGGAGCGACACGAAGCCCCATAAACTGACCCGCGCGGGGTTTGCTGCTTTACCGCCCTTGCCGTTGCGCGCTGCATTCCATATTTTATAAAGATAAAATGTATTGATATTGCCGGCTTGCCGGCAGAGGAGAAAAAATGGCCACTATCACATTCAAAGGCAACCCAGTACAGACAATTGGAACACTTCCCGCAAAAGGCAGCAAAGCCCCTGAATTCCGCCTCACCGGAAGCGATCTCAAGGATGTCGGCCTCGCTGACTTTGCAGGGTACGTGAAAATTCTGAATATTGTCCCCAGCCTCGATACCGGCGTATGCGCCGCAAGCGCACGAGCTTTCAATAAAGCTGCCGCTGCGCTTGGAAAGGTTGTCATCCTCACTATCAGCAGGGATCTGCCTTTCGCTCAGAAGCGATTTTGCGAAGCTGAGGGAATCGACAAGGTTGTGACACTTTCCGAACTGCGAGACAGGGAATTCGGCAAAACCTACAGTGTTGAAATGACGACCGGACCGCTGGCAGGTTTGCTCTCGCGGGCTGTTGTCGTGCTCGATGCGAAGAATACGGTGGTTTACACCCAGCAGGTTCCGGAAATCGCCCAGGAACCGGACTACGAAAGCGCCCTTGCTGCGGCAAAAGCCGCACTCTGAAGCTTCAGGATTTCAAAAGAAAAGGCGGCTTTGGCATTACAGCCTCTGCCGCCTTTTCTTATCATGAACAGACATCACAGAGCTGTGCCCCGGTGATTGAACGCAGCTGCTCAAAGCTGGTAGGAACCCCTGTGGAATTGGTGCCAGCTGCTGGATAGATGACATCCCAGGTTTGCAAACTTGCATCAAGATAGACGGGAATGTCCTGCACACCAAAGGGGCAGACCCCGCCTGGGAGGAAACCCGTCAGGGCGAAGGTTTCATCGCTGCTCGTCATGGACATTTTTTCGCCGCACAGCTGTTTCATCTTGCTTGAGGAAATTTTACGATCCCCAGCACAGACAATCATCACCGCTTTGCCGGAAGTCCCTTTGAAAAGCAGACTCTTTGCAATCTGGCCTACCTGCACCCCGATTCGGGCCGCCGCCATTTCAGCGGTCGGCGTCGAACCGTCTTCAAATTCCAAAGCTGAAAGCCCGTGCGCATCAAGAATTGCTTTGACTTTTTCAGGAATCATGACAGCCCCGCAATTTTTCCCGTCGCGGTATCGATATCCATCCCCATATAGCCGGGCACGGAGGGCAGACCTGGCATAGTCGTGATTTCGCCGGAAAGCGGGTAGATAAAGCCCGCACCGGCTGCGAGACGCACATCCTTGACCGGGAAGACAAAGCCTTTCGGCGCACCCTTCAATGCAGGATCATGCGACAATGAATACTGGGTCTTGGCCATGCATATCGGCAATCCTGCATATCCCAGCGAACCGAAGGTTTCTATCGCGTCCAGCGCTTCCGGAGTATACGTTACTTCTGCCGCGCCGTAGATTTCCGTCGCGATGGTTTCGATTTTTTCCTTGATCGGCAGCTCGAGCGGGTACAGAAACCGCGGTTCCGAGGGCTGATTGGCAGCCTTTTCCACCGCACGGGCAAGATCCGCCGCACCTTCTCCGCCCAGTGCCCAGTTGCGCGCCACAATTGCATCGACAGCGCCGGCACGCAAAGCAGCCTCTCTGATAATCTGATGCTCGGCTTCTGTGTCCGTCGGGAAGGCGTTTATCGCGACAACAGCAGGCAGACCGAATTTCCGGGTTATCGCCAGATGCGCCTCGAGATTCGCGACACCTTTTTTCAAGAGCTCGATATTTTCCTGCGTGTATGCGGTGGCAAGAGGCTTTCCGGGCGTCACCTTCGGGCCGCCTCCGTGCATTTTCAGCGCCCGCACCGTCGCAACAATCACGACAGCATCCGGCATGATGCCTGAGGAGCGGCATTTGATATCCACAAATTTTTCAAACCCCATGTCGGCACCGAAACCTGATTCGGTGACCACATAATCAGCCACCTGAACAGCGATATTGTCGGCGAGTATGGACGAATTTCCATGGGCTATGTTCGCAAAAGGTCCCGCATGCACAAATGCGAGCTGTTCTTCGAGGGTTTGCAGGATATTCGGCTTGAGCGCATCCTTCATGAGAATAGTCATGGCGCCTGCCACCTTCAAATCCTCCGTTGTAATCGCTTTTCCGGACTTGTCCAGGGCGACAACAATCCGTCCGAGCCGTGCCCGCAAGTCTTCGAGGCTGGTCGAAAGCGCGAGAATCGCCATGACTTCGCTTGCAACTGAAATATCGAAGCCAGTTTCCCGCAGCGGGCCATTTTCCAGCCCACCCATGCCGACCATGATTTTCCGCAAAGTCCGGTCATTCATGTCCATGACCCTTCTCCAGAGGATGGAGTAGGGATCGATATTGAGTTTTTTAAGACCGAGTTTTTCAAAATACGCGTCCGACCAGCGGCCTTCATGGTAAAGCCGGGCATCGAGCGCGGCGGCGCACAGGTTGTGGGCGGCGGAAACCGCGTGAATATCGCCGGTCAGATGCAGATTGAAGTCAGCCATCGGGACAATCTGGCTGTAGCCGCCGCCAGCCGCTCCGCCTTTTATCCCAAAGGTCGGCCCCATGGAAGGCTGGCGAATCGTCGCGATCGCCTTTTTGCCGATAAATCCAAGTCCCTGCGCGAGTCCGACCGTCGTTGTCGTCTTGCCCTCGCCCAGCGGCGTCGGCGTAATGGCAGTAACATCGATGTATTTCGCCCGCTTTCCCTTCGCGCCTGTTCCCGAGAGAAACTCGAGCCGAACTTTGGCTTTGTCGCTGCCGTAGTGCTCAAGATAGCTCTCGTCAATGCCATATCGAGCAGCGATCTCGGAAATCGGTCTGACATCGGCTGACTGCGCGATTTCGATATCGCTGGGTACTTTTACCTGGCGAATTACTGACATGTTTGCCCCCTTACATCATTTCGTTCCAGCAGAATCAATTGAAGCCTTTTAAAGCCTCAGTATCATGAAAATTTAATATAGCCCGCAGCGCCGGTCAACCATGCCCGGACGCTTGTTAGTGCCATTCGGTAAAGGCTTTGGCAAAAAGGACGCCATCGGCGGTCAAAACGCTGAAAAAACCCGAACGTTCAGCCCAGAGCGCCGTCACTTGCTGACCCAGCTTAATTTCGTTCAAAAAATCCACCTTAAGCCGCGCAAGCCTTCCAGTTCCTCTTTTTTCCAGCGGAATCGCGTCACAAAGCCAATCGATGATGTGTCCGTTATTCACATGCCCGTTATAATCGATATGGCGAGCGCCCGCGGTAATTTGAAAGCTCTGAATGAAAGTTTCGGAGATGCACTTATTTTTCAGCAAGTCGAATTCTGGAAAATCCGACAACCCTGGAGACAGATCCGCATACGGCGGCGGGAGGTTGCAGACCATATCGGGAGAAAGAATTCTTTCCGGGCGGAGCGGACGCCTCTTTTCGATATCGACGATGAGGTATTGATAGAGGGCGCCAGCCATTTGTCTGCCCTGGCTGTCCAGCAATTCGAGATAACGGAGCGCGAAAAGACGGTCGGTGCCGGCCGGCCAGGTTCTGACTGTAACCGAATCGCCTTGAGTTGGGAGCTTTTCAGCCCTGATATCAATACGGGACAGCATCCAGGTGCGCCCGTTGGCAAACATTTCATGCATCCCGATACCCAGAACGCTCGCATGGATTCCCGCTGATTCTTGAAAATAATTGGCTAAAGAAAGCGGTCTGAAAGGGCCGCCGTAGCCGCAGTCAAAACCTCGCACTGTGTGCGTTATTTCGTGAGGCCGGAGAGGCTGTGCTGATGACATACCACTGGAGCATAACAAATTTGCACGGTTTGAGAAAGCCATGGTATACTTGATGTCTGCGCTGCGGTGTCAGCATTCGGCTGGCGCATCAGAGGAGGGAAAATGTGCGGAATCGTTTCATTGATATATAAAGAAGAAAATCCCGATATGGGCAAGGAAGCGGAAGCTTTGCTCCGCCGGCTCGAATACCGGGGTTATGATTCAACCGGCGCGAGCTTTATCGATGCGAACAAGAGGATTGTCCTGCGAAAAAAGGTGGGGGCGCCGTCTAAAGTCTGCCCGGCGCTGGGGATATCCTCATTTCCCGGACAGCGGTTTATCGGTCAGGTTCGATGGGCCACCTATGGCGCGGTTACAGACATCAACAGTCAGCCGCACCATGTCCAGTGCAAGGTGGAAATGGTCGGCGCCCACAACGGCAATATTTCCAATACCGACAGCCTGAAAAACTGGCTGGCTTCCCGGGGGCACGCGGTCATTTCCGATAATGACGGCGAAATCATCGTTCATCTGGTGGAAGAGCATTATGCCGCCAACGCCCTGCTTTCCAGCGCGGAACTGTCCGGCATGCGCCAGGCATACGCAGCCTCGGGACTGCAAGAGGGTGTGCCCGACGCGGTGCTCAGGATGGTGGATGCGATCCGCAAGGCCGAAGCGCTGGCGGAAGGCTCCTACGCCGCCGCAGTAGCAGACCCGACAATTCCCGGCATCTTCGCTATAAAATCAGGTTCCTCTCTGTACGCAGGGATGGGGACGGATTCTCATGGCGACTTCATTGTCGTTTCCTCAGACCTGACCTCGGTGCTTTCAAAAACACGGGCGCTGATTCCTCTTGCTGAAGGCGAGGGCCTTTGGTTTACTGAATCCACCTACCTTGTGTTCAATTTGAAAGGCGCTCCCACTTTCTCCCGTCCGCGTCTCAAGCGCTCCAAGCTCTCGGTCAAGGACACACAGCTCAACCCTCGCTACAAGCATTACATGGAGCAGGAAATCCTGGGCAGCCCCGCCAACATGGAAAACATACTTCGATATTATTTCAGAGACACAAGCCAGGAAGCGCTGACCGCTGTTTTTGAGGATAAGAAGAACGAGTGCAAGCAGATCGCCGACTCCGTGGCGGCGCTGGCGGAAAAATTTGGCGAAGGCGTTTTGAAACCCGCACTCAAAGCGATTTTTGCAAGCCCAGAATGGGCAGAGATAAAGGCAAAAATCCAGGCAACATCGCAGGCTTCATCGCCTTCGGGCACAACCGCCGCCAAGCCCGGCGAGCGTTTTGTCAGTGATGAAGCGGAACTGCTGGCCGAGCTTTCTCACCTGGCCCCGAACTTTTCTGGCGACCTTGCCCTCATGGACTCGATATTCGTCTGGAGAAAACGGCGGGCAGTTCTGCGCTATCTGAATGAATTCAAGACAGCCCTGCTGGAGACGAACAATTCAGGCGGCAGAATCTATTTTGTTGCCTCGGGTACGTCGTATCATGCAGCGCTGACAGCTGCCTATTTTTTCAACGGCATCGCGCACCTGCCCATCTATCCCTGCAATCCGGGCATCTTCCGTTCGATGTATTTTTCCTGCCTGAAAAATGAAGATTTGATACTCGGTATAACGCAGTCTGGTGAAACCAAAGATTTGGTGGATATTTTTCAGGACGTCAAGGAAAGGGTTCCGGGAATCCGCCGCGCCTGTCTCGTCAACAATGAAAACAGCCGAATTCCGCAGGAATTGACGGATTTCTACCTGCCGATACTATGCGGTCCCGAAATAGCAGTTGCCGCCACAAAATCCTTCATGAACCAGCTGGCCATTCTCTACCTGTGCGCTGCCAGCCTGGTGCACTCGGAAAAGGAAGTCAGGGAGCGCATCATAGCCGCCAGAAATCTCATGAGCGAAACCATGGAAACGACTATCGGCGACATCGAAACAGCGGCATTGCGGCTCTTCCAGCGGCCATCCGTGCATATTCTGGGAACCGGACTGATTGGGCTGGCCCGCGAGGGTGCGCTGAAAATCCGGGAAGTTGTCCTCAACCACACCGAAGGCTATGATGCTGCTGAATTCAAGCACGGACCCAACACGATTCTGGGCCGAAATACGCTCTTCTCGCTGTCAGATATTGAATCAGCCCTCGACGCGTACCGGGAGCTTTTGCAGAAAGAACCCGTTTTGATTGAGGATGAAGCGCATGCCTTGCTGAAGAAAAAGCCCCAGCTTCTGGAACAGCTCTTCAAAGGCTATCCGCTTGTCTTTATCTGCCCGCCTGAGGATCGCGACGTCAGAATTACCATAAGCCAGATTCATACCCACAAAATCAGAGGGGCGGACATCATCCTTATCGCGGAACGGCGGCAGGATCTTGGTATGGCGGTGGAAGGCAAGCCGATGGGCGACGACAGCTACTGGTCAAAGTACATCGAGATTCCTCATACGGGCGATCCGTATCTGTTCGTTTTCGGCGCCACGATTGTCCTGCAGTATCTGGCTTACAGAATGTCGGTGCGTAAAATGGAATGGCTGGACGAGCTGGGCGTCGATGAACACGGTGTCCATCCAGACGCGCCGAAGAATGTTTCCAAATCGATTACCGTTGACTGAGTGCGGTGCATGAAAATGACGGGTGCCCGGGGGCGATTGGCTCAAAGCTGGCGCAAAGAGGTCGGAACCCTGACGCCCGTCAATTTTCACTGATTTTTCAACGTTCCAGCAGTTCCTTGGTTTCGAGATACTCTTCCTTGGTTATCTCACCGCGGGCGAGCCGATCGGCAAGAATCTGAAGAGCGTCGCGGTTGTCTGCCGGAACTTCGGGTTTTTTCTGCTTACTGCTTCGTACAGCAAAGAAAATGATAGCGGCGATAACGCCGATTCCGATTACCCAGGATACGATATTCCACCAGGGGAAGCTGTATCCCATGCCATATCCATAGAAACCTCGCATTGGTTTTCCTCCATGCATTCAAGAGTATTGCTAATTATGATGCAATTTTCATGCCAAGTGAAAAGAATTATTAATTCATTATAAAATATAGAATTATAAAAATCGCCTGACGAGGAGTTGTGGAGTTTGAGAAAAAGGGCAACAATACGGGAAAAAATTGCGCTTGCTTTTAGGGTAATATCAGCAGATATACAGCGCGGCTCCCAGCGCAGTCGCATACTGCGCCAGATCCGGCACGATAAAGCGGACACCGTAAATCGGATACAGGCCGTCCAGGACCTGCCTGGCCATCGGAATCTGCATCGTGTTTCCGACAACAACAATGGCAGGATCATTTTCAGCGCGTGCGGCTAGAATGGCGAGCATGCCGACCGTTTGAAAGACCATGTTGACAATCCCCGCGGAAATATCATCGGGGCTCGGGCGATCCGCCATTTTGCCGAAATTGGACGCGGTGGCGTTCTGCGGCAATGAGCCGACAGCCCGTGAGGAAATGTCGCCGATAGTCAGGTCGACGCCTTCCACCTTGCCGCGCGAAGCTGACTGCGCGAGGTTGTCAAAGTCGCTGATGCCAACCAGGGCCTTGCCAAGCCCGAGAATAGTACCGCCGCCGACTCCCGAGCCGCCTAAGTGGCGCGCATTCCGCCCTTCGGCGTGAACGATGGCAGTGCCGGTGCCGACGGAGACAACCAGAGCCCGCTCTGCGCCAGAAAGCTTCAAACCGCCGAGGCCGATAGCTTGAAATTCTTCAACATGTTCAGCCTTGATGCCAAGAACATCATCCTTGATAAAGGTGGAACCCACACCGGTAACCGCGAGCCGTTTTATGTCCTGGATTTTAATGCCGGCTACCGAAATGAACTTGCCGATCGCCCCCGCTGCGGAGGCGACCGGGTCATTGGCTTTTACTGTCGTGTATATGATTTCATTGCATTGGCTGAGACCAACGATTTTGGTTGTCGTTCCGCCGATATCGATTCCGATGGTCATGGAAAAAGCTCCTTGTCCGGTTTACTGCATGGATCGAAAAAACTTCATGAGTACCGGTTTGAGTTGCGGATCCTGAGCCGCGTTGTGCAGAATTGCTTCCAGATACCCCGCTGGATCACCGGTGTCAAGGCGGGTGCCTTCAATGCGGCAATAGGCTACCTTGTCAGCTTCAATCATTCGATCGAGGGCGTAGCTGTGGTAGTATTCGCCGCTTTTATGCTGTGCCCAGCCTTCTTCCAGCTTATCGAAAAATTCCGGGGTGTAGAGATATCTGCCGATCGAAACTTCATGGCTCGGCTCTTTTCCGACTGCCGGCTTTTCTATGAAGCCTCGCACCCCGACGCCGTCCGGTTTGGGGTCGACGACGCCATAGCGCGACACATCGCCTGGTTCATGAATGGTGGCAAGGACACATTTTCCTGTTTGTTCATAGATCGAAATGAGCTGGCGCGCGAGCGGAACCGTGCCGAGATGGAGGTCGTCAGGATACGCGACTACGCAGGGCTCACTGCCCACCAGGTTTTTAACCTGCAGGAGGGCATGCCCGGTGCCCTTCATTTCAGTCTGCCGTACAAAAGACATGGAAGCTTCAGGCGGCTGGATAAGGGCGAGTTTGTCCAGTTTGCCTTCTTTCAGAAAGATCGATTCAAGTTCGATCTCACGGTCAAAGTAGTCTTCGAGTGCTTTCTTTCTGCGGGAAGAAATAATGATGATATCGGTAATTCCTGACGCGACAAATTCATCGACAATATAGGCGATACTCGGTTTGAGGCCTACGGGCAAAAGTTCCTTGGGAACAGTTTTGGTAGCGGGCAGGAATCGGGTTCCATAGCCAGCCGCGACAATGATTCCTTTCATGGGGGAAAGTTTACCTGCATTCAGCAGGTCTGGCAAGCCACTTTAGCCAACCAGCTAATGTCGGCAGCCGAAGGCTTCGTCTTCATCATGAATGCCTTGAATTTCCGGCAGCCATGCGGGATAGCCAATCAGCAGTGTTTTTATCATCACCTTAACTGCATCTCTGCCGGAAGTCTCGCTCGATGGTGAAATTTGCGAAAGCTTTTTTCTCCGGCGGCGCTTTGCTTCGGCGACAATTGCAAAAGGGACTTCGAAGGAATGAAGAATCAAGATGCCGATAAAGATAGAAAACAAAAGCGACGGGGGGACTCCGGGGAGCAGGCCAAAGAGCGCCAGAAAGCCGGCACAAAGCGGTGAGATGGTAATCAGCGCGGTCAGCACTGCCTGCGCGCGGTATAGAGCCTTTGGAATTCGGTTCGGAATGAAGGTTCCTGTCAGCGATGCGAAAAGGGAGTCATCTTCAAATCGAAGCTGCCGTTTCAAGGTTTTTGGATCTGTCCGGGCAGGGACGGACAGCGCCTGCCAGGGTGGAGATGCGTCTGTTTCGGCTCCAGGTTCAACGGCAATTGCTGCTGAATCGATGATAGGGAAATCCATGTCAAGTATCGCCCCCGCTTTGATGAGTTTCAGGCGTGCATGCCTCGTCTCGAGCAAGGCTTTGATAAACAGCGGAAAATGGCGATTTCCGAACCCCAATATCGCACAACGCGTTCTGGTAAACTTGTGCAGGGCCGCATGCGGAGCGTTGGCAAGGGGCATGCATCCAGCGACATACTGGTCACAGATTCCAGAAATTGATTTCGTACAGCTTCCTATACAGAGCTTATAGCCTTTCAGCGCGGCGATATCCTGAACCGAATATTTTTTGCCCGAAGCGTCCAGCCAGTATCCGTCGATTCCGCTGCCGATAATTACTGTGCCCTGCCTTGCTGAGCTTTTCCCTTCAGCTATGAGCATCTCGAAGGCAAACCGCGTTGTCGCGACACAGCCGCCCCGGCATCTGGCCTCGATAGCCCGGACATCTACATCGGAATTTTCAGGATTGCCGAGTCCATGCTTATCGATGCCGTATAACACGCGAATGTTGGGGAAATGACGAATAATTCGATCTGAAAGGAGAGAGTAATCGGGACTCGAAAACCCATTGGCAGGCGCTGCTTCGCTAATAATTCGAACTGTGTCGTCATTGAAACCAAGTTCATCAGCGATGGTCAGCAACGGAATGCCTTTCGGATCAAAGCCCATGAATCGGACCGCGGCTCTGTCGGTCTCCACTGGATTACTGCCCGCAATGAGCATATTTGAACTGACAGGATACACTGGAGCGGGACAGGGGCCATTGCCGCCGATTATGCCGTCGATCAGGGTCAAATCAGGCTTTACCAGGTACATCATCTCAACAAGCTTTCGATTGATATCATAATGATGCGCATGCTGACGCTCGTTATATGGAATGATGCCCATGGAATTTTTAAAGCCGAGAGTAACCCCGGTGTAGAGATTAGTCTTGAGTTTGGGGACCGAAATGTAGAAGGCTTCGCCCCGCGCGACCTTTCCGAAGGTATCCGGAATATACAAGGTTCGTGACACCCGGGCTTTGGGCAAGCGATACAGCTCGCAGGGGCGTTCCTCCAGAACAACCAGCTCACAGCCCCGCTTTTTCGATAGTCGGTCAAGCCCTGAAATCGCAAACGAAGCGCGTGTCGGAGACCCTCTGCCTGAAGATTCCGCAATGGTTATTGTATCGGTATATTGTTTCAGCCACAGCACCAGCGCGTCGATGACCCGCGGATCCGTTGTTTCGGGAAACTCAGGCTTGACGGTGCCGATATTCGAAAACACGATAACGAGATTCGGCTTTATCACGACCGGCTTGCCGCGAATTTTCGAAACAATCTCTTCATGAGCGTCAAGTTTTTCAAGCAGAGAAAACAACGCTTTTCGAATCGCTGCAACTTCGGAAAGTGCTTCCCATGCGGGCGTTCCATATTCTTTTGGAAGCGCGACACAGGCATTTTCATAGTCCAGCGCCGGAAGCTTTTCAAAAACAACCGTGCTCATGGCTGCTTATAAACCCAGGCGCTCAAGCGTCTGTTTCAGCGGGACACCATTGCGCTCATCCCAGCCCATTTCGCGCCAATACAGGCTGACCATTTCCGGAACCGGTACCTGCTTGCCCCGCAAAGGCCCTGCCGGAAGCGGCGGCTTGCCTTGCAGCCGGAGCGGAATAAAATTCGCGGTTGGATCCACACCATGTTTCAGATTGAAAAGTTGGCGCAGCGACTGTGCCCGTCTGCCAATTTCCATATATTCATCAGGACTGCATTTCAAGCCGGTCGCCGCGTTGAGCATGTCGAAAAGATCCCAATTCTGCACGCCGGCAATCATCGCAAAAAGACAGCCTCCGGCCATGTCAGCAATCTGCTTGTATAATGTCGAAGCGACAGCCTTCCTGGCTTCTTCCGTCGTTGCCTCGTACTCTCGCTTTTTCAAATAAATGTGCGGAACCGCCGGCGCCCACGAAACCTTCGTCCAGAGTCGCATAACGTTATAGTAGACATCCGCTGCTACCGTGTGGCGGCCTGGCGTCGGATCAGCGGAAAACGCGACACCCATCAACGGATCCATGCGCGAATCATGCATGCCCGGTTCCTGGCCGCCTGCATGGATCGCGAATGCGCTGACATCGCCGCCGGTAAGTTCAGACAGGCGCTCCGCAGCTTTTCTGGTTCCATCGGCAAAAATCGCGCCGACCCCTTCACGATTCGCCATTTTTTTCAGAAGCTGAACGATTGCTTCGCTGTTGCCCCATCGCAGATCCAGCCCTTCCAGCTGTTGTTCCGTAAGAATGCCCCGTTCGCAGCACTCGATGGCGAATGCGATTGTGGAACCTGCCGAAATAGTGTCGAGCCCGCTTCGATTGCAGATATCGTTGCAGATAAAAATCGAATTTTCATCATCATTCAGGCACATCGGGCCGAAGGCAGCATGTGTTTCATATTCAGGCTTGTGCGCATGTGAAGCGCTTGAATCTGCTGTTCCTTGATTTTCCACGATTCCGCTGACATCGCAGATGCCGCCGCAGCCGATAACGCAGGAATAGCAGAAGTATTTTTTTGTCTCGCGATCGGTCACCCAGTGAGCGTTGATTTTTTCATATTTTTCTTTCGGATAATCCCTGACGCTGCCGGCCCAGTTTTTTATCGGTGTATCGCCGTTGACTATACCGCCGGTATTGTTGTAGATGGTTCCCCACTTTTTAAAAAATGCGGTGCTCAGAATTCCATTCAGTCTGAACACAATGGGCAGACCGAGCATTTTGCCGAGAAGATCCAACTGCCGATAGCTGACAAATTTCGGCACATTGGATTTTTTGACCCGCTCTGAAAAGCGCGAAGAAAGTTCGTGCATTTTTTCAGGATCGGCACAGCCGATTTTTTTATTGCCGGCAAGCACCAGCGCTTTCAGCCGTTTCGATCCCATCACCGCACCGACACCGGATCGTGCCGCATAACGTCCACCATCATTCGAGATGCCAGAAATCAGCGAAAGCTTTTCAGCGGCATAACCGATCGCGGCGACCGCAGGCTTTTTTTGCACCTTCCATTGTGCCTTGATCGCCAGTTCGGTTTCTATTGCGTCCCTGCCCCATAATTCAGCTGCCGGCTCCAGGCGGGGGCCTTCAGCATCACAGATAAAGATCACCGGAGCGGGTGCAATGCCTTTGAAAAAAATGCCGTCATATCCGCACTGCTTGATCGCCGGAGACAAGTTGCCGCCGCAATTGGAATCACCCCAGCCACCAGTCAGCGGCGATTTGCAGGCAACCATCCATCTGCCGGTCACCAGCGATCCTGTGCCGGTCAGCGCGCCGGCCATGAACGCTAAAATATTGTCTGGACCCAGCGGATCGGCGCCGGCTGGAATTTCGTCCAGCAGAATCCGCACGGCAAGTCCGATTCCGCCCAGATATTCGCGATACAGCGAATCGGAGAGCGCCCGTTCTTCAAAGGAGCCGGATGCAAGATCCACAAAGAGAATCTTGCCCATATTGTTTATCACTCAAGGCCTCCTATTTCCCGTATCGGCAACTCGCGATGCATCTCATACGCCTCAGGAAAGAAAGTCTTCCCGCTGCGGCGTAAAAGCATCCAAAAGCCTGCCCTTGGCATGACAGACGACATAATGAAGTTTGTTGGACTGAATATAAATGCTGTCACCGCTTTTCATCCGATGGCTGACACCTTCGACACAAAAATCGAATTCACCCTCAATACAATAGGTAATCTGCTCATGGAAGTGCTTGTGCTCGGGAGCCTTGGCGCCTGTTTCAAAAAACACTTCAACCATCATCATCTTGCTGTCATGCGCCCGAATTTTTCTGAAAATATTTCCAAGTTCGATAATGTCCGTTTTGATTTCTTTGTCCGGGAAAAATATTTTTTCCATTTCCTGCCTCCATGATAATCACAGCCTGGTGTGTATCTTGACTATAGCATCAGTATCTGACAAAATAAAGGAAATTCAGTGAAAGGAGCACAGAGCTATGACAAGAACCACCAATGTATCCACAGCAGCTGATTTCAGGTCTGTCTGAGGCTCTGAAGTACTCCACCCCACGTTCAGCGCATTCCAGACACTTCGTTTTTCATGACCTTGAAAAAAGTCATGAGCGGTCACGCGTCTTGCACGCAAAGCAACTATTATTATGTCTGAAGGACAGGACACAACAAATTCTCATGCCTTGAAAGGCTTATTCAAAGTTTACGGCGGACTGCCGCGCCCGCTGTACGCACTTTTCGGCGCAACCATCGTCAACTCGATGGGCATATTCGTCTTTCCCTTTCTCACGCTCTATCTGACAGCCAGACTCGGCATGTCACAGAGCGAAGCAGGGAAGTTCATGTTTCTGATTTCGCTCGTATATATTCCGGGCAACTTTATCGGCGGCAAACTCGCGGATAAATTCGGCAGAAAAAAGCTGATGGTAATAACACAGATAATTTCTGCGGCACTCTATATCCCCTGCGGATTTCAGGTTTTTTCACGATATGTTCCCTGGCTGATTCTCGCAAGCGTGCTGTTTGATGGCATCACAGATCCCGCGAGAAGTGCGATGATGACAGATCTGACAAAGCCTGACAACCGGAGGGCAGCATTTTCAATGACCTATCTCGGACACAACGTCGGATTCGCCATTGGATCGCTCATCGCGGGTTTTCTGTTCGAAAACGCATCATCATGGCTCTTCTGGGGCAATGCGATCGCCATTTTTGCCGCTACTGCCATTGTCGCGCTTACCGTACCTGAAACAAAACCGACGCAGGAGCAGATTGACGCGACGATTGGTTCAGGGAGCACTGAAGAAGCCCATGAAGGCAACATTTTCTCAGCGCTGCTGTCCAGGCCGTTTCTTATTCTTTTCACCATGATCACAACCTGGTTTGGCTTTGTGTATGCCCAGCACCGTTTTGCCCTGCCTTTGCAGACCAAGGCGACTTTTGGGCTTTCCGGCGCGGCGATTTTCGGCTCCCTTATGACGCTCAACGCAACACAAGTCATTTTCCTCTCTACGCCAATTATGGCGCTGACAAAAAAATGGAAACCGATCAACGCCGTGGCGCTTTCAGGAATACTCTTTGCAGCAGGCTTTGCCATGATCGGCGTTGCCGGAAACATCTGGCTTTTATATGTTTCCACCTTTATCTGGACGCTTGGAGAAATCGTGAATGCAACCAATGAAGGCACCTATGTTGCTAATCATACACCGATTTCGCATCGCGGAAGGTTTCAGGCAATTCTGCCGTTAATCGGAGGGATTGGCTGGACTATCAGCCCGCCTGTTATTGGCTCGCTCATCGAAAAGCGCTCGCTCGCTGCGGTCTGGCCGCTTCTTGGAATTATCGCATTCGCGTCATCGGTCTTGTTGTGGCTTCTTGGAAGAATTGAGGATGCTCAAATAGCGAAAAAAGTGAAACAGCTGGAATTTTCGGATAAATAGGGTTATAATAGAGCAAAAGGAGTCCAAGGGGATGCCGTCTGGTTTCCCCTCGGTCTTAATGGCTCACTGCTATGAATTGGGTAGATTAAAAAAACGCTGTCTGGGCGATATTGGATTTGAACCAATGACTTCTACCGTGTGAAGGTAGCACTCTCCCGCTGAGTTAATCGCCCGAACAGCGTTCTTGGACTGTAGTGGAGCCTACCAAATGTACGCTGACATGTCAAGAAGTTACAGAGGTATTCATGAGGCAGGAAACTGGAACCCTGTTATTGCGGGAAAAACCCAAGGAATCTGAGGAAGCTGACCATAAGCATCACCATGATGAAAAACTCGAGCCTTCGATAAAAACATCAAGCCTTCGTTCCAGAGCAACTCCTGAAGAAATCTCAATCGAAGTAACAAGAAAATCCATTCATCTGCTCATCGCTCTGACACCTTCATTACTGGCCTTTTCCAGAACTCTTACTATCGCACTTCTTGCTGCCGGGACCCTGGCCTATAGTATTTTTGAGGCTCTGCGGCTGCGGGGGATATGGATACCGCTGGTTTCCTGGCTTACCAGCAAAGCGGCCCGATTGCGTGACAACGGAAATTTTGTTACAGGACCGGTAACGCTTGGATTGGGAGCTCTTTTTTCAGTATTGATTTTCCCTCCCATGCAAGCCTCCATTGCCATCTATATCCTTGCTTTCGGCGATGGATTCTCAAGCCTGGTCGGCAAAGCGTTTGGCAGAATTACCCTCCCGCTCACCGACGGGAAATCGCTGGAAGGAAGCCTTACTTGCTTCCTGACAAGCTTTCTTTCTAGTTATCTTGTTTGCGGTCAGCTGTTCGCCTCCATTGGCATCGCGCTTGCGGCGACAGCCGTGGAAGCCGCCCCGACCAAGGATTGGGATAATATAATTTTGCCGCTCACCGCAGGCGTCATGGCAGTCATCCTGCTCTGAACAGCCCGCAGCAAGCATCATTGCCAGAGATAGAACGAATGGAGTCTGATGACATACAGAAGGCTTCCCGATGCCATGGTCAGGATCGATATGAGACTGACTGCCGGAGCCATATCGAGGCTGAGCAGAAAATAGCTGACGGTAATTCCCGCGATGCCAAGGGCTATCATGAAATAAGCCCGGTCGCTTCTGAGCCGCGCAGCTATCAGGTAGTTCATGACCGTAATCAGGATAACAGCGAATGAAAAGCCTTCGAACATCCGCGAATACCCAATCCGGTACAGCAGGTTCATGCCAAAAATACCGGTATTGACTGGCAGGATGGATGCGAAAAAGACGCTTACCCCGATACCGCCCGCGACGAGTGCGAAATGCTTTTCGCTCCGCATGCCAGCAGCATAAAGACCGGAAATAAAAATCATCACCAGCCCGAGAAATTTCGCTCCCATGTATAATTTGGCAATAAATGAAATGAAAATATAAGACAGGTCAAGAATCGCGGCTGCAAGCCCGACCAGCCGCAGAGCTTCAAACGCGACTGTCCCAACCCACAAGCAGAAAAAGAAAATTTCTGCGGAAACTGTCTTTTTGAAGACTTTCAGGATAAAAATGCTGATGGAAAATGAAAACAGCACCGATACGGCTATATCAAAGATCGAAAGCATGAACGAGGGAATTCTGATGCCTAAAAACGGATGAACCTTGTATGCGCCATGCTCAATCAGAAAAACAGGCACATCTTTGCGAATGAGGAGAAAAATGGAAGCAGCGATAACCAGGGCGAGCATGAAAGCGCTCACCAGAAATACAGCCCAATAAGTTCTTCTTCGTACAAGGAGTGTCACGCAGGAAAGCATAGACCGAAAACGGGTCTTTTGGTAGCCCCGTTGCAGTGTCCTTGATAGGAAAGGATTAGTTTTATATAGTAGTGCCAATGTAAATGCCAATTCCAAAACTCGAGCAGGGTTTTGGAAAAGCCGGCAGTATTGCAAGACAGAGGTATAAGATGGCTGAAAAAATCACACCCCGAGAAACCGATTACTCGCAGTGGTATATCGATATCGTTCTGAACGCACAGCTTGCCGACTATTCGCCGGTAAAAGGCAGCATGGTTATCAGACCGCGCGGATACGCAATCTGGGAGCGCATCCGTGATGAGTTTGACCGCCGCTTCAAGGAGACCGGCCACTCGAATGCCTACTTCCCTTTGCTCATTCCCATGAGTTTTCTGCAAAAGGAAGCAGAGCATGTCGAGGGCTTTGCGCCCGAATTGGCGGTTGTAACCCATGGCGGCGGAGAAGAGCTGGAAGAACCCTACTGCATCAGGCCGACAAGCGAGACAATCATCTGGTCCATGTATAAAAACTGGATCCAGTCCTGGCGTGATCTGCCCTTGCTCATAAATCAATGGGCGAATGTTCTGCGATGGGAAAAACGAACCCGCCTCTTCCTCAGGACTTCTGAATTCCTCTGGCAGGAAGGCCATACAGCCCATGAAACCGAAGCCGAGGCAGTTGAAGAAACGCTTAAAATGCTTGAAGTTTACCGTGATGTGGTTGAGCGCTATCTCTGCATCCCTGTTATCCCCGGCGTAAAAAGCGAAACTGAAAAATTCGCCGGAGCGGTGCGAACCTACACCATTGAAGCGATGATGCAGGATAAAAAAGCCCTGCAGGCAGGCACCAGTCATTTCCTGGGGCAGAACTTTGCCAAAGCTTTCGATGTCAAATACCAGACGCGCGGAGGAACGCTCGATTATGTCTGGGCAACCAGCTGGGGTGTATCGACCCGTCTCGTCGGCGCTGTCATCATGACGCACTCCGACGACAAGGGGCTTGTCCTGCCGCCTTCCATCGCGCCTGAAGAAGCGGTCATCGTGCCAATTTATAAAAACGATTCCAAGGCTGCGGTCTTGGAATATGCTGGGAAAATTTACAGCCAGCTTAAAGCCCTCGGTCTGCGGGTTGTGCTGGACGATGATGATTCATCCAGCCCCGGCTGGAAATTTGCCGAATGGGAATTGCGCGGCACGCCGGTTCGGCTCGAAATCGGCCCCCGCGACATGCAGAATGGCAAAGCTGTCATGGTTCGAAGGGATAATGGCGAAAAAACCGTTATCGATGCCGCTCAGGCTGGCGAAAAAGTCAAAGAAACGCTGGCTCTTATCCAGGTATCGCTGTATGAAAAAGCCAAAGCGTTCAGAATCGCCAACACCAAACCGATTGGAAACCGTGAAGAACTGCTTGCCTTTTTCGGCGCTGAAGGGATGGGCACCGCGGATGCGCAAGGCGGTTTCGCCGAAGCGCTCTGGTGCGGCAGTGCCGAATGCGAGGCTGAACTCAAAGCCCAAACCAAGGCAACGCTTCGATGCATGCCGCTGGACAGGCAGGACAATATCTCAGGTACCTGCGCGCTCTGCGGCGCTCCCGCTAGGCATCGCGCGATTTTTGCCCGCAATTATTGAGCAAGGAATAAAAGCCGGTCATTATCAGCGGCTGACAATCAGAATCAAAGGGGCTTGGCTGCCACAAAGCGGTCACGCCCCTCTTTTTTTGCCTGATACAAAGCCTTGTCAGCTTCGGACAGCAGATGCTCGATAGTCATGTCCGACTCGACACCCTTGAAGAACATGACACCGATACTGACAGTTGTTTTCAGGATTCGGTCGTGAAAAGGAATCTCCAGATTGCGTACCATCGAGATAAAGCTTTCCGCCATCAGCATGGAATTCAGGTAATCGATTTCTACCAGTACCATTGAAAATTCATCGCCGCCATAGCGTCCGAAAATATCGGACTTCCGCAGCCTGGCTTTTAAGGCTTTGGCGAGCGCTTTCAGCACCGCGTCCCCAGCCTGGTGCCCGAATGTATCATTGATTTCTTTCAGATTGTCGACATCGATCATGAATATCGCAAATTGTTTTTTATATCGAATTGAACGCGCCAGTTCCTTTTCTGCTTCTTCAAAAAATCGCCGCCGCACAAACACGCCGGTCAATGAGTCAAAATTCGCAAGCCGGTACAGGGTTCGCATGATTCGTCTCAGCCGAGTGATATCCTTGAAAAGATACACCTTGCCCATTTCCGCGCCCTGTTCTTTCAGATTGGTGATCTTTAATTCGTAGTAGAATTCACGCCCGTTGCAGTTGATATTGACCGTCTTCCCCGCTTCAATTTGACTCAGCAATTCCTTCGCGACAGGCAAATCCTGAATGCGATACCCAATAGCCTCGGGCGACAGCCAGCTGAACATGCGGGCAGCAGCGTCGTTGTAATCCGCGATCCGGCCATTCTGATCGAGCAGAAGAGCTCCCTCGCTCAATTTTGTAAAAATAATTTCCTTGAAGAGATCATTCGATTTGAGAAATTCATAGCGGAAAATGGCAATCGCGAAACACAACACCGCAAAGAAAAAGGAAAATGGTACAATATCAATACCATAGGGAGTCAGCCCGAATGCGTAAAGCAGTTCCATTCCAACAACAATGAGCGTTCCCGCGAAAAACCAGAAGGCTTTTGCCCGTATGACCGATTTGTTTTTTCTGAATACCTGGAAAAATATCGCAAGACTCAGCAAAACAATGCAATTCATGTAGACCGTAAAAACATAATACCAAGGGCCTTTGGCAATCTGCGCAATGCTCATGCCGTCGATGCGGACAAATGACAGCTGGCGGTAGTATAGATGGTGGTATTCATTGGTGGAGGATAGCAGCAGTGTCACAAAGGGAATGGCAAAGATGACCATGGTGAGATTTGATGGCATCGCCTGTTTTCTGTTGAATTTCCAGGCAAATACGAGAACGAGGGTCGGCATGAAGGAAAGCCCGAAATATTCGACTTTAAGCCAGAATTGCAGTTCTTCCACCGATTGCGAGCCGAGTTCGAAAAAATAACCGCCGACGTAGACCATTCCCGCAAGAACAGCGAGCGAAAAAAGCTGAGCAAGATAATTCCGACGCCGTGTCAGTGAAAAAACAAAAACAAAAAAATACAGGAACTCAACGATAATGAGAATCATTCGTTCAAGCGGCATCTAGCGATCCTGATAACCAGCGGTTGACGATGCGGCATCCCAAAGACCCGCGAGATAGATGCCAACTTCCCCTTCTCTGGTCTGAGCTGCCGGCATCTCAGGCTGGAGAGACCAGGATGTGACCAGCGGCTTGCCTGCAAAAAGCGGTTCGTCAAAATTCGATATGTGCCCAAGCAAAAAACCGCCGGCTGCGCTTATCGCCATGGTCAGGCACAGAAAAACAGCCAGCAAAATCCTGTTTCTGATGGTGTGCTGTTTTACATCTGCCTTATATACCGATTCAAAATCGGGGAAAACCGGGCTTTCCCGCAGTGCTGCATCCTTCAGCAAGTCAGGATGTCTGAAAACTGAATAATCATCGGCCATATCCGGCCTCCGTTAGAAGTCTCGCCACTCGAATCCTGGCGCGGTACAGGCGTGATTTAACAGTTCCCTCGGGCAGCGAAAAATATCGCGCAAGTTCCTGAATCGAAGCATCTTCCGCTTCATGCAGGTATATGAGAGCACGGTCAGTCGGATCCAGCTCGCGCAAAGCCCTGATGAGCTGGAGCTGAAGGTCCTGCCGCAGGATGCCTTGTTCAGGAGTCTCGCCGGAAGCCGAAAGTTCCAGTCCCGGCAAGTCCTCGAGCGACACCTGTCTGCTTGCAGCACGCGCAGAACGCCGCATGACATCGGAAGCGGCATTTCTGCAAATTGCATAAATGAAGGCTCCAACCGAACTTTTTTTTCGCAGATTTTTCAATGAACGATAGAGGCGGATCAGCGTCTCCTGGGATGCTTCCTCCGCCATATCCGGATCGAATCCAACAATAGCCGAACAAAACCCTCGGATTCTATCCCACCAGCGCCAGACAAGCCGCTCGAATGCTCCTCGATCTCCGTTTGCAGCATGCACAGCCAGTTCAACATCGAATGTTTCATCCGAAGGTTCGTGCTGAGAAAGGGTAAAATACCGCGGCTTGTCTTCCATAACTCAACCCTTATCATACGCTAAAATGCCAGGATTGCAAGACAAGGCCGCGGGAATACGCAGGTTCTGCTCTTGTTTTTACATGAATCGCTTGAGCATCAGCATCATTCTGCCCCAGCGATCCGCATCCTTGGGATTCATGCCTTTTGAACTGAAGGAATCAGCGAACTTCCCGAATTTTTCAGATACACGGGCTTCACGGACCAGCATGAGCACGGTCTGCCAGCGTTCTTCTCCCAGCACTTTTTTCACTTCCAGCTGGCGTTTGATCTGAATGAATTTGATAGTTTTTTCATATTCAGCGCTCTTGCCGATTTCTTCTTTGATTGCGTCAAGGTCCGGCGCGCTTTCCAGCATGAGGCGCGCAATCTTCGACTGGATTATCTTGATTTCAGCCTGCGCCCTTGCCAATTCGGCCTCATCCGCTTCGATTATTTTCGCAATTTCCTGAAGCTCCTGATCGGTCAGCCTGAGGTTCTGAAACCAACCTCTGACCGCATCCTTGCCCATTGGACGCATCTGGGCAGAAACGAGTGCTGCTGAAGCGAAGAAAAGCACGAAAACAACTGCTGCCGTGAGGATTTTTCTGGTGGATTTTCTCATGGTAACCTCCATGTATCGAATTTCGCTGCTATATAGTCGTTCAGCATGGCAAAAAGGTTTCAGATTTTTTTCAATTCGGCATAATACTGTGGTAAAATGCCATACAATACAGCACACTGGATGGGAAGGAGCTGAACCATGGATGAAGTCCGCCCGCGCTTGTTCATGTCCCGTTGTCTCGGCTTTGAGCATTGCAGATGGAACGGCGAAGTCATCAATGACGAATTTGTCAGGCAGCTCGAACCATTCGTCGACATCATCCACGAATGCCCGGAAATGGCGATAGGCCTGGGCTGTCCGCGCGACCCTGTCAGAGTTGTCAGGGACGGGGATACCGCGGAACTGCTCCAGCCTGCGACCGGCAGGCGATTCGGACCGGTGATGCGCTCCTGGGCTGAAGAATATTGCGGCAACCTGGAAGCGCCTGACGGATTCATCCTGAAATCCCGCTCCCCATCCTGCGGCTTCAAGGATGTTAAAGTGTATGCTTCTTTTGCGCCTGAATCAGGCTCAAAGCCGGGAGCCGGCATTTTCGGCGCAGAAGTTGTCCGCGCATTCGAGGGCATACCGATAGAAGACGAAGGGCGGCTTAGAAATTTTACCATTCGGGAGCATTTTCTCGGGGCTGTCTGGACTCTCGCCCGATTCCGTGCCGTGAAAAAGAAAGCCGCCATGGGCGCGCTTGTGGATTTTCACGCTTCACACAAGTATTTTCTGTTATTGCATAATCAGAAAGAAATGCGGCTGCTGGGATCCATTGTCGCAAATCTGGATAAAAAACCGCTGTCTGAAGTTTTTTCGCTGTATGAAATCGGACTGAAAAAGGCTCTGGCCAGCCCGCCCAAATATACTTCGCTCATCAATGTCGTCCAGCACACATTTGGCGGATTTTCGGAGTCGCTTTCAAAAGAAGAAAGAGTTCTGTTTGTCAATCTGATCGAACAGTACCGCGATGAGCGGATTCCGGCGAGCGTCCTGCTCCAGCTTGTCCGCTCCTGGGCTGTGAGATTCGGCGAAGAATATCTTCTGAAGCAAGTGCTCTTTCAGCCATATCCGCTTTCGCTGGTGGAAATAACCGATTCAGGGAAGGGGCGTTCGTACTGATGCATACAGAAGAGCTGCTGTTGTTCGCCGCTGACACTGCCCGGCTGATGCTGGAAAGCGGCGGCGAAACCTACCGGGCAGAAGAGTGCGCCATTTCAATCATCACCAGCCAGGGCGGCGCCGAAGCCGAATGTTTCGCGACCGCGACAGGCCTCATGCTTTCCTTTGTCAGCGATGACGGCAAAACTCATACCGTAGTCAGAAGAATCAAAAAGCGAATCATGAATCTCGAAAAGGTTTCCCGAATCGATAGGATGGTCAGAGATCTCAAAACTGACCAGATAGGCTTTGAAGAGGCTGAAAGCGAACTGGACAGAATCGAGCGTCTGCCCGAGCGGTCGGGCAAGACCCGGATTGCTGCGGGGGCTTTTGGCGCGGCATTTTTTGCCCTGCTGTTCAGGGCGGATGTTCGAGAAGCCTTTGCAGCGTTTTTCATTGGAGCCTTTGTGGCTCTGGTGGTGCGGCTTTCCGCACGTCTCAGAATGCCGGATTTTATCGCCAATCTGGCAGGGGGGGCGCTCGCAGCTTTCTGCACCTTGCTGCTGGTTCAAGTCGGACTTTTATATCGGGCGGATGTGACTATCATTGGGGTTATAATGCTGCTGGTTCCCGGCGTAGCCATTACAAACGCGATCAGGGATACTATTGCTGGCGATTTTGTCGCGGGGCTTGCGCGAGGCGCTGAGGCTTTCCTGGCAGCAGCAGCCATTTCAGCGGGCACCGGCGGCGCCTTTGCCCTCTGGCAGATTCTCCAGCCGTTCTTCGGAAAAGGGGCTTGAACATGCTGGCCCCCCTGTACGCCGCCATCGCGACATCAGCATTTTCAATCCTCTTCGGTCTGGGCTGGATAGACGCAAGCGTAGCTTCCTGCGGCGCCGCGCTTGGCTGGGCAGTGTACGAATGGTTCCCCGCCCTGCACGCTGAAGCCTTTTCAGTCTTTTTCGCAGCCCTTGCTGCCGGCCTCTTCAGCGAAATTGCAAGCTATTTCAGAAGAAAGCCCGCAACCGTCTACATGATTGCCAGCATCATACCGCTCGTGCCGGGCGGCGGTATGTACTACACCATGCTTTCGACGCTGGAAGGCAATACCGCCAAATCGGTCGATACCGGCATTGCCACCTTGATGACCGCATTTTCCATCGCGATCGGCCTTGCAGTGGCGAATGTCATAGGAAGAATTGCCTTCGGCAACCGCTATCGCCCGCTCCGAAGCCAGAAATAAGATTCGTGTCTCGAACAAAGCATGCGGTTGGGTGAAAATAAGGGAGCGTTGGGAAAGGATTCGATCGGCCTTGAGCAAATATACAAGGTTCGAGACACTAAGCCAGCTTTCCCCCCGCCCGATTTTTTGATACCTTCAAACCATGTCACAATCGACTACTTCCAATCCCTGAGGAGAATTTCATGTCCTTTACGCTTATTGAAGAACGCCAAGTCCAGGAGATAGCTTCGATCGTTCGGCTCTATACTCATGACCAGACAGGAGCACGGCTTCTTTCCGTCATCAACGCTGATGAAAATAAATGCTTTGGAATCTCATTCAGAACTCCGCCTGAACATTCCGACGGAGTCGCCCATATTCTGGAACACTCTGTGCTCTGCGGTTCGCGGAAATATCCAGTCAAGGAACCATTTGTCGAACTGATGAAAGGTTCCCTCAATACCTTTCTCAACGCGATGACTTTTCCCGACAAAACCGTCTATCCCGTCGCCTCAACCAATCTGAAGGATTTCCGCAATCTGGTCGATGTATACTTGGATGCGGTGTTCTATCCGCGCATCACGGAAGACACCTTCCGCCAGGAGGGCTGGCATTATGAAGTGGATGATTCGACGGGAGAGCTCAGCATCAAGGGTGTCGTATATAACGAAATGAAAGGCGCCTATTCAGATCCTGAAGATTTGCATGCTGACCTCTGCAGGCGTTCGCTGTTTCCGGACACCGCCTATGGATTGGACTCCGGCGGCGACCCCGCGGTAATCCCCACCCTCACGTACGAGCAGTTCAAGAAATTCTACCAAACCTATTACCATCCATCCAACTCATTCATCTTTTTCTATGGCGACGATGATCCCGAAGAACGGCTTGCCCTGCTGGACGAGTGGCTTGCTCCCTATTCGGCACAAAAAATAGAATCACTGCCGGGCATTCAGAAACCTTTTACCCAACCGGTCTCCCTGACGGTTCCTTTCTCATCAGAAGAAAACAAGGCATACACGGCGATCAACTGGGCTTTGCGCGAACACGGCGACCAGGAATTCAACCTGGCAGCCGGAATCCTTTCGCATATTCTGACAGGCACCCCGGCATCTCCGCTGAGAAAAGCCCTAATCGAGTCCGGCCTCGGCGAAGACCTTGCGGGATTCGGACTTGAGGACGGCCTGCGGGTCAGCGCGTATTCCGTTGGGCTCAAGGGTGTCGCTCCGGAACGAGTCGGCGACGTGGAAAAGCTGATTCGCACAACGCTGGAAAACCTCGTTGCCCAGGGAATCGATCCGGACACTATCGAAGCCTCAGTCAACACCATCGAATTCGCCCTCCGCGAAAAAAACACCGGCCGCTTTCCCAAAGGGCTCGCTGTGATGCTGGAAGCCCTCGGCGAGTGGCTGTATGACCACAACCCCATCGATGCGCTTATTTTCGAGCCAAGCCTCTCAGCCATCAAGGCTCGGCTCGCCCGCGAAGAACGATACTTCGAAAGTCTGATCCAAACGCTTTTTATCAACAACAAGCACGCATCGGTTGTCACGCTCCTTCCTGATGCTGAAATCGAAGCGCAGCGCAGTGCGGAAGAAGCAAAAAAGATGGCGGAAATCAAAGCACAGCTTTCAGAACTCGACATTGCGAACATCAAGCAGGAGGCGGAGCACCTGAAAAAGCTCCAACAGACTCCGGACTCGCCGGAAGCGCTCAGCACCATTCCCTCCCTCGCGTTGAGCGACATCCCAACGCAGGCGCCGCGCATTCCGCTGGAAATTTTCGAAAACGGCGGCCAGACAACCCTCTTCCACGATTTGCCGACCAGCGGCATTCTCTACCTCGATCTCGCCTTCCCCTTCACTCATATCGAATCCAGACTCCTGCCCTACTTGAGCATATTCGGACGGGCTCTGCTGGAAATGGGCACCGACACGGAAGATTATGTCACGCTGAGCCAGGAAATCGGCAAGCATACCGGCGGCATCGGGGCGTCAGCTTTTGCCGCGACTCGGTACGGAAGCGCCGAAGCAATTTCCGCCTTCACGGTACGCGGCAAGACGCTCCTTGAAAACTCGGAAAAATTCTTCAGCCTCCTCGAAAAAATTCTGCTCAAGTCTAATTTTTCCAACCGCGAACGGTTCAGACAGATTGTGCTGGAAGAAAAGGCACAAGCTGAAGCCTCAGTCATTCCATCCGGTCACCGGCTCATCGGTCTCAGGCTGAAATCGAAGCTGACCAGGGCAGACTGGATCTCCGAGCGAATCAACGGGCTTGAAAATATTTTCTTCCTGCGCAAGCTGGCGGAGCGGGTCGAACATGAATGGGAAGCGGTTGAGCAAGATTTGCGGGCTTTACGCGATAATATTATCACCCGGAACGGTCTCATCGTAAACGTGACCGTCGACCATGAAAATTACAGCTCCCTCAGAACTTCGATTGAGGGTTTTATCAGCCATCTGCCTCAGCGAGGGGCGCAGAACACGGAGGGCATTGCATCCGTCGCTGCCCAGGCCGAGCTCGAAGTTCCAGCACGCCAATCCGGCAGAGCCGAAGCTCTGACCGCCCCGACCCAGGTCAATTTTGTCGGCAAGGCCTTCCCGCTCGGCACCGCAGGCGCACGGCTGCCCGCTTCCTTCCAGGTTGTTAAAAAATATCTGGACACAACCTTCCTCTGGGAAAAGGTTCGGGTTCAGGGCGGGGCTTACGGCGGATTTTCCATTCTGGACATGAATGCCGGTATCATGCTGTTCCTTTCCTATCGTGATCCGAACCTTGTTGATACGCTCGCTATTTACGACCAGGCAGCTGAATTCCTGTCCAGTTTGGAAATTTCCCAGGAAGAACTGACAAAGTCCATCATCGGTACGATCGGTGATGTAGACAGCTATCTGCTCCCGGACGCCAAGGGCTTTACCTCGATGATGCACTATCTGACCGGCTATTCCCAGGATATCAAGCAGAAAACACGGGATGAAATTCTCGCGACAGGCACTCATGATTTTGTGAAGCTGGCCGATGCCTTGCAACTAGCCCGGCCCCAAGCCCTCGAAGCGATGCTGACATCCAAGTCCACGCTCGACACGCTGGATTCAGACCAGAAAGCGCGGCTGGAAATTTCTCCGCTTTTCTGATATCGATGAGGGCATTCAGGATCAAACTCGAGGAGCAAGCATGAAGCGCGGTGATTTTATCTGGGGCGGTGTATTCGCGGCAATAACCGCTTTTCTCGTCATTCCGGAAACCCGGCATCTTTTTGAGGCCGCCACACGGTCGCATCCCTATATCATGGGCTTTATAAAATTCGCCATCATGGCATCCATGGGCGAACTTCTGACCGTGCGCATGCTCCAGAAACACTGGAAAAAGCCCGCAGGATTTGCCGCAAAAGCCATTGTCTGGGGCATCATAGGCATGGTCATTGTGGCAATGTTCGCGCTTTACTCCGATGGAGTCGCGGGGCTGCTCAGACGGGGGCTGTTGTATGCAGGTCAAGGGAAGATTGCAGCGTTTCTCACCGCCTTGTTCACCAGCGCCATCATGAACGGCACTTTTGGCATCTTGCTGATGCTGTCGCACAAAATCAGCGACACCTATATCGATCTGCGCACCGACCGGGAAAAGCCCAATTTCCAGATGACTCTCAAAGCTGTCGACTGGCCCGCATTTTTCAGCTTTGTCATCGGCAAGACCATCCCTTTGTTCTGGATTCCCGCCCACACAATCACCTTCCTGCTTCCCGCGGAATACCGGGTTTTGGCAGCAGCTTATCTCTCTGTTGCGCTGGGGATGATTCTCGCCTATGCGAAACTTCGCAATCAGGAAAAGAAATAATAAAGCCGCCGGGCATTGCGCACCGGCGGCTTTTTTTCAGTTTGAGGTTCGCTCAGACCTTTGTTTTCCGGGTGCTCACATCGAATACAACTGCTGTGACCAGAACGATTCCCCTGATAATATACTGCAGAGAAATATCAGTACCCAGCAGGTTCATGCCATTCATGAGCGACATATACACGAGCGCTCCAATCAAGGAGCCGGTCACCTTTCCAACACCGCCAGCCGCCGACACACCGCCAATATAGGCCGCAGCGATCGCGTCCAGCTCAAACAGGGTTCCCGCCTGGGGCGTGGCTGACTGCAGGCGCGAAGTGAAGAGAATACCGGAGAGCGCTGTCAGAAAGCCCATGGAACCAAACACCATCATGGTGATTTTCTGAACATTGATGCCCGACAGGGAAGCTGCTTCCGGGTTTCCGCCGACCGCGTATATATGCCGGCCAAGGACCGTCTGCTGAGTTATGAAATCATAGGCAAAGACAACAATCAGCATGATCACGACCGTCCATGACATGCCATTGTAGCCAGCCAGAATCCAGGTAATAAAACCAAGAATCGCGGCCATGAAAATCAATTTCATGACGAACATGTCAGTCGGCAGGACATCAAAGCCATATTCCATCTTGCTCTTTCTGTTCCGGATTTGCCCCGCAATAAACCAAACAATGGCGAGTGCGCCGAGAATGAGGGTCAGCTTGTGCACACCCGGCAGAAACGTCTCACTTTTTATGATGTCCGGGATATAGCCATTGCCCAGCGCGTTGAACGTAGGATTATCGATAATGATGGTCCCCGTCTGTCCGGTTACCAGCAAAAGCGCGCCTCGATAAATCAGCCAGCCGGCAAGCGATGTGACAAAGGAAGGAATACCGAGTTTTGCGACGGGATAGGCAGTCAGCAAGCCTGCGAGAACACCAAGAATCAGCACTCCAGGCAGTACAAGAATCAGGGGCAGTTTCCACGAAACCAGTGCGATGGCTGTTACCGCTCCAATAAACCCAGCGAGGAAACCAACTGATAGATCGATATGACGAATGACAATGACCAGGGTCATCCCGACCGCGAGCACGACAATATAGCCAGATTGATTCAGAAGGTTGGCGATATTTCTCGAAGAAATGAAAAGTCCCTTGGTCAGAACCGTGAAAATAATCATGATGAGCGCCAGCGCAATATACATTCCGTAATCCCGCAAATTGCTCCTCACCATTTTTTTGATATCGTTGGTTGTCACAACTCCCCCTCCTTAATTGGTCGCCATGTGCATGATTTTTTCCTGAGTCGCCTCGGCAGCCGGAAGCTCACCGGTAATTCGACCTGTAGAAACCACATATATTCTGTCACTCATGCCAAGGACTTCAGGCAGTTCCGAGGAAATCATGATGATGCTCATGCCCTGCGCCGCCAGGTCCCGCATTATGCAATAAATTTCGTATTTTGCGCCGACATCGATGCCCCGCGTCGGTTCGTCAAAAATCAGAACATCGGGCTTCGAGAAAAGCCACTTGGCTACCGAGACTTTCTGCTGGTTGCCGCCGGAAAGATTGACAACTTTCTGTTCGACATTCGGTGTCTTGATGTTGAGTTTTGCCCGATACTCCTCAGCAACCTTCACTTCGAGATTTTTATTGACAACATTCCAGCTCTTCATAATGTCCTTGAGATTCGCGAGCGTAATGTTGTTTTTTATATCTTGGATAAGAATCAAGCCATTGCCTTTCCGGTCTTCGGAAACATAGGCAAGTCCAGCCTTGATCGCTTTCTCAGGATGATTAAATGCTGCTTTTTTGCCTTTCAGAATGAGATCGCCCGAAAGCTGGTAGTTATCCGGATTACCGAACAGGCTGCGGGCGAATTCGGTCCTTCCTGAGCCGATAAGGCCTGCCAACCCGACAATTTCGCCTTTTCTGATATAAAAATCGACATTGTCCAGAACTTTTCTGCCAGTGACCGGATGAAAGGCAGTCCACTGTTTGGTCTGCAAAATGATACTGCCAAGTTCTCGTGTTTCCTGCGCTGGATAGATATTCTGTATCTCCCGCCCGACCATGTGCTTGATGAGGACATTCTCGTTCACTTCGCCTTTATGGGCGTCAAGGGTACAGATTGTCTGGCCATCCCGCAAAACCGTCACCTTGTCCGCGATCCTGATAACCTCTTTCAATTTATGGGTTATCATGATGCAGGTGACACCCTGTTCCTTCAGCCCGACAATCAAATCCAGGAGGTTGTCGCAGTCATTCTCGTTCAAAGCCGCGGTCGGTTCATCCAGAATGAGCAATTTAACATTGTGGCTCAGCGCTTTTGCAATTTCCACAAGCTGTTGCTTGCCGACACCGAGGTCTTTGATTTTAGTCGCGGGATTGACTTTGAGCCGAACCTTTTCCAGAAGTTCAGTCGCGCGCTGGATAGTTTTATTCCAGTCAATCGCGATGCCCTTCCTGATTTCATTCCCGAGGAGAATATTTTCATAGACTGTCATTTCAGGAACAAGCGCGAGCTCCTGATAGATGATCGCGATTCCCGCTTCTTCGCTGTCATGAATGGCTTTGAATTTCTGCTCGGTTCCATTGAACAGGATCTGCCCCTCATATTCGCCATAGGGATAGACACCGCTCAGCACTTTCATCAGCGTCGACTTGCCAGCCCCGTTTTCACCGACCAGACAATGAATTTCACCGCGCTGAACGGAAAAATTGACATTGCTGAGCGCTTTGACACCGGGGAATGACTTGGAAATATTCTTCATTTCCAGAATTGCTGTTTCCATTCCTGCCTCATTGTTGCGTGCGCCGCATACATTGTTTCGGACAACAAGAAAGGACGGGCTCATGCAAGCCCGCCCTTTTCCGTTCATTCAAACATTATAAATCACAGACCCTTGAAGTTGCTGGCAGGCCAGTAACCGGAATCAATGATCGCGGCTTTCACATTTTCTTTGGTGACCGTGGTAATCATGGTCGGCTTGGCCGGGACATCAACCTTTCCATTGTTATAGGTTGTTGTCTTGGGAGGAACCTTGCCATTCAGGAAATCAACGGCAGCAGCGATGGCGTCCTTGACCAGGATACGGACATCTTTCAGAACAGTCATGGACTGCTTGCCATCGATGATGTACTGGATTGAAGCGATTTCGGCATCCTGTCCGGTGATGTAGTACTTGGTAACATCCTTGTCGGCGGCGAAAGCATCAGCGATTGCACGGGCGGTTCCGTCGTTCGGGGCTGCAATGTAGACCGTACCTTTCATTTCTTTCTTGGCGGCGGTGAGGTTGGCTTCAGCCTTGGACTTTGCGTCGGCGAAGTTCCAGTTTGTGGTTACCTGGCCGATGATGCTCGCCATTTCATCGCGGGTGAGTGTGGCTTTCTTGGAGAGCGCGACAGCTTTGTCGGAGTTGCGGACAATGAATGTTCCGTCAGCGATCTTGGGCTGGAGAACTTTCCATGCACCTTCAAAGAAGAGGAACGCGTTGTTGTCCGAAGCGGCGCCAGCATACAGATAGAGGTTGTTGCCCTTTCCGCTTGCTTTGGAAACGAGGTAATCGCCCCATGCCATACCGACCTGGACCGAGTCGAAGGTGACATAGTAGTCAACAGAAGCGGTTCCGCGGATAAGGCGGTCATAGGAAATGACTTTTACACCGGCTTTGTTGGCGACATCGGCTGCGGCCGCGGCGGCTGTTCCGTCATGCGGGCAGATGATGAGGACTTTGATGCCCTTTGAAACCAGCGATTCAACGTTGGCGCGTTCCTTGGCAGAATCGCCCTGGCTGAAAAGAACTTCGGCGCTGATGCCGGCAGTCTTCAGTGCGTCGAGGAATCTAGTCTGGTCCTGAATCCAGCGGGGTTCATCCTTGGTAGGAAGAACAATACCGACTTTTACCTGTGCAAACGCTGCATTTCCCAATACTACCAGGAAAAGAAGCGATGCGATCAACATAGCAGCACGTTTCATCTGTGCCCTCCTTGAACTAAAAAGACAAAATGTCTTTTGCGCGGTCTGCGCTGTAATCAGTCTGAGGCCGTTTTAAAAATCCGTCATTAGGAATGATTGCACGTGATTGTGGACTTGTTTGAGTTTTTTATGAATTGGCAGCGTATTAGCACTTTTTGTGCAAGACTGTCCGAAAAAGTGCTAATACGAAGACCGAACATTTCGGTATACATCAGCTCTGGAATGGAAACCATCCTTGATGACAGTCTCATCGAGCAGAGGTTTTGTAACCAGGATTGGTTCCAGTCGGACATACGGCACCCCGCCCTTTTTGAGTCCGTCGTTGATGGTCGCGTCGGTGGTGATTTTTTCCTTTTTTGCCAGCATGACCGCAAAACCAGCCGCACGAAGCGCCAGCCGGTCGATGGGCTTGTAGATGGTCGCATATTGCGAGCCTTCGGCGATTCGCTGGCAGGCAGCCAGTTCCGCGTCCTGCCCCACGACCCGGGTTGTCGAAAGGAGGCGGTTTTCTGACAAGACATTGATGGCCGCTTCAGCGAGCATGTCATTTCCCGCTATGACCGCATCGATGGCGCGCGTTCTTGAGAGCACCTGCTCGAGGCCTTTCCTCGCGGCTTCGTTGTCCCAGGTTTCAGGCCAGATTTCTTCGAGGATGTGGATATCGCCCCGTTCGATAAAAGGATCCAGAACTTTATGCATGCCGGTGTTGAGCATAATTGCGTTGTTATCCGTTCTTGCCCCATTGATGATGACATAGTTGCCGCGCGGAACCACCTGAACCAGCGATTCGGCCATCAGACTGCCCACTTTTTCATTATCGAAGGAAACGTAGAGATCAACACCAGCGTTTCTGACCAGCCGGTCATAGCTCAGCACCGGGATTCTTTTGGATTTCGCGTACTTGACGGAGGCGGTCAGCTTGTCGGCATCGTTGGGGATGATGACAAGCACATCAATACCGCGGCCGACCATCGACCTGACCTGCTCGGCTTGGCGGTCCGCATCCTGATCGGCAACCTCGTAGATAAAATCTGCTCCCATCTCTCTGACTGATTTTTCGAAAATTTCAAGATCCCGTTTCCAGCGTTCCACAACAAGCGAATCAAGAGAAAAGCCGATGACCAGTTTTTTATCCTGGCTTTTTTTAGCGCTTCCTCCGCATGATACAATAAAAGTGCCCGCCGCTAGTATGGCGCACAGAATAAGCATTGGTTTTTTAATCTTTGTTTTCATGAGCGCCTCCTGTTTTCCTCGCAAATTCGGACATGTACGCAGTCGGTGTCGTTCCGATCAATTTTTTGAAAAGCCTGGCGAAATAATTCTGGTCTGGATAGCCGCAGGCGGCGCTCACTTCCTTAACGCTTGCACCTGGCCGCTCCAGCATCTTTTTCGCCTGGTCGATTCTGAACATGACCAGATAGCGCGAAAATCCCTGTCCGGTTTCTTCCGCGAACAAGCGTGACAACCTTCCAGGAGATATTCCGATCGCGTCGGCGACTGACTCCAGGCTAAGTGGTTTTGCATAATTATTGTGAACGATGGACATTGCATCGGCAACAATGCGTGAATATTTCCCCGGCGCTTTTTCAAGGTGCTTCAGTAAAAGGCCGATTTTTCTTTCAGCTTCTGCAGCGAACATATCAGCTGAGCTGCCCAGGTAAAGGGATTTAACTCGCATTATATCCTCAGCCTCTTCCTCTGAAAGGCAGGACCTCTCCCGCAATTCTCGAGCGACTCTGCCGACTAACGCAATAAAAGTACCAATCTCGCTTTCCGAAGGAAGCCCTGAAGCGCGGGCGCAAATGGGGATTTCTTCAAGCAGCGGAAGCACAGGCTCTGTCTTTCCGGTCTGGAGGCTGTCCGCAAGTTCATTTTCCAGCGCGGCAAGAAGCAGCTTCCAGGAATCGCCGCTTTTCTTTTGTGCGGTATTGTTAAGATTGCCGATGGCAGCTTCCCAGGATGCGGGACTTTCCGCTGTCTGACACAGCGAACCAAAACCACGTAAAGCTCCTTGCATTCTCTTCAGGATTTCATCAAGTTCGCCGAACGCTTCTTTTGAAGCTTCAACTGCTTCCGTGTTTTTTATGGGAATGAATGCCGCTAGAATTGCGGGAGATATCTTTTCAGCCAGAATGCTGGTCTTATATTGAATATCATTGAGAATTTCATCGAGATCTGCAGGCGCCGCGTAGATTGCGCAAGCAATACCGGCTTCGGTATTCATGTCGAGCATTGATTGCAGCAGTCGCGCTTTTTGTTCGCTCAACGTGCCTAAAACCATTGAGTAGATGAGGTTCTGCGCAGCGAGGGTTTTGCATTCTTCTTTTAATTCATGAAGAATCAGGCTTGTTTTTTCAAGCTTGTCACGATTTTCCAGATATTTTTCAGCCCGCTTGAGCGAAAGGGCGAGCGCCTCCGCGGCAACTGGCTTGAGAAGATAGTCGACCACCCCAAGCTCCAGCGCTTCGCGGGCAATTTCAAAGCGCTCATAGGCCGTGATCATGATAAACGATGGATTGACACCTTTGACCTTGATTTCGCGTATCGCTTCAAGACCGGAAAATCCTGGCATCTTGACATCCATCAGAATTATGTCCGGCGCGGTCCGGATAGCTTTTTCCACCGCTTCTCTACCCGAATTTGCGATGCCAGCCAGTTCATAGACTCCGGAAAAATCCCGCTTTATGATATGCGCTATCCCGGAAGCCACTGGCAATTCATCATCGACAACGAGAATGCGATACACATCAGTCTCCTTTCCGGGGGATTCGAATGGTGACAACTGTACCACCGCCCAATCTGGAATGTATCTCGACAACACCGGCCCCATTGGTGGAAAGCGTTATGCGACGCATGACGTTGCGCAGTCCTATGCCTGAACCATCTTTTCGCGCAGGTTCATGATTAGTGTCGAGCTCCTGATAGAGTCTTGCGATTTCATGTTCGCTCATCCCTTCGCCGTCGTCCTCGACCTGCATCACGACATCGGATCCGTCGAGCGCTATTGCAACTTTTATCGTACCGCCCTCTTCTTTTTTCGCCAGTCCGTGTGTAATGGCATTTTCAATCAGCGGCTGAAGAAGCAATGCGGGCGTTTTCGCGCTGAGCGCTGATACTTCAGCATGAAGTTCGAATTGGTAACGAGCGCCGAATCGTGCTTGCAAAAGTCTGATATACCGCTGGGCACACTCGAGTTCTTCGGACACAAGCACCGTGCGGAATGTCGGTTTGAGCGCATATCGAATGAAACCTGCGAGGTCCTCCAGGAAGTTGCTGGTTCTGTCCGCATTTTCTTCCCAGGCAATTCCCATGCCGGCAGAAAGCGTATTGTAGAGAAAATGCGGATTTATCTGGCTTTGAAGAGCGAGCAGTTCAGCGTCTTTCAATTTATGCTCCATATCGAGCACATGCATGCGTTCCTGCATCAGGCTTTTTTCCATTTCAGCCTTTTCCTGCATGCTGTTGAAGGACTGTTTGATATTATCGCGCATGGTCGAAAAAGCTGTTGCCATAACGCTTATTTCATCCATTCTCTCAGGCTTCGGAAGTTCAGCCTCATAGTTGCCTGTGCCGAGCGCGTTAGCCGCTTCAGCCAGGACCGCGAGAGGCTCGGTCAAGGTATATGAATAGGAAATGAGCAGCATGAGTCCGAGAAGCGTTGCCGCGACAACCAGAATCGCGTTCGTGGTCACCGCGGGAGAAATAACAGACTTGTAATTGCTGAATGCAGCGATCGAATCGGCAATAAACACCTTTTCATTTTTCTCAATCAGAAATCGTATGACGTCAGCGATTTTTTCTGATTCATAATAGGCGGTTGAATAGGTTTGGACATCGCGGCCTCGTTTTCCGGAAACGCTGGTTTCCGTCTTGATGATGTACTGTTCTATTGAGCGAGCCAGATCACGCTGGAGAAGCAGCGATTCGTCATTTCTGATTTCCTGATTGAGTTTTCTTGCCGTATCCGACAGATGCGTCGAATTCTTGATATACTCTTTCAAGGCATCGGAATTTTTCGAGGTCAGATAATTGGTAAGACTGGTTTCTGTCCGGGTGAGCGACTCGCGAAGGTCTTTCATGAGGAGGTTGTTTCTGAAGAGCACGCTAACTGAATCAGCGAGCTGGAATGACGCGAGTCCGGTATACAGGGTTGCCGACATCATGATAAGCAGAATGAGGGCTGAATGCCGGATCATCCGGCTTCGCACCGTATCCGGTTTCCGCTGGCTTTTCATGTTTTTCATCATCGTACAGCCCTCATCGTAACGCCGCCTTCAGGCTTTGTTGATCCAGCACAAAAAAACCGCTTTCATATCGGGCGGGGTTCTTTATTCCGGAGAGCATGTCGGAAAACGCGCGCAAGGCGGATCGACCGATGGCTGAGGAATCACGGACAATGCTTGCGGCAACAACGCCATTCTGTATGTAGCGGCTTATTTCGGGCGTTTCGTCGGTACCCACGATGAGCACTTTCCCAACGGCATTCCGGTCAACAACGACCTGCACCGCACCGATGGTATCGCGAGCGCTTGAGCAGATGAGCGCATTGACCGGCTCGCGGGAATCCAGCATGCTGGCAGCCGATTCCTCGCCGGACATAGCACCCGGCCGTGAGCGAATGGCCGCAACAACACGGGCTCCTGGGAAATTTTTCATGGCTTCAAGAACACCCTGATAAAAAGCTTCATTCAGAATATTTTCGGAACCGGTCTGCGGAAGTATCACTCCGATGCGTGCCGAATTCCCTAGCCTGGGCAAAATTGCCGAGGCGCTCGCGAAACCTTGTTTTTTCAGATCGGAACCGACAAAAAAAGTATCTTCATCCAAAGGCGAATCCATAAAAACCGGAATGAATCGCACATTGCTTCTGTCAGCCAAGGCCTTTCTTTCAGCAAGCGGATCACCGCGCTTTGAAAACATGATGAGCCCATCAACCCGCGCCGCCATTGCCAGATTGAAATATCGTTCAGCCTCGGTATTCGATTCGGCGGGATAGCGGAATATCTGCACAACCGCTTCAATTTTGGATGCTTCTTCATTGAGACCGTTGATGAGTCCGCGAAAATACGAGTCATCGGTGTCCGGGAAAACAGCCGCCAGGTGGTATCGCGCAGGTTTAGCTGAAGATGAACTGCGGAAAATGCCGTCCGCAAGCGCTTTCTGGCTTTTGACAATGAGGTCGGCATTGATGACAGTCGCAGCTATCAGCACAAGGCCGAAAAGTATTGCGAACAATCTTGCGGCGTTTTTCATGACTCTATTCCAGTGCCCTTATTTTCCAAGCCTGGTGAAGTCAGCGGGATTCAATTTCCCGAGCAATCCTGGATCGCCTAACGCGACCCAAATAAAACCGCCATCGAGAACATACCGCGAAAATGCTTCCGAAATTTGGCCAGGCGTTACCGCCTGAATGCGCTGGACATCCATGATCCAGTCCGCTGGATCGCCGCGGTTGACAACCGATCGGATCATCATTCCGGCCATCGCGGAATTCGTGCGCACGGCATTGAAATACTCGTTCTTGAACATCTGCTTGTACGCTTCAAGCGCGTCGGAGATTTTCATGAATTTGGACTCCTCTCCCGGCCGGCTTGGATCGACCGATACACAGCGGCCTTCCGCCATGACTTCTGCCGCTTCATCGATATAGGATTTTATTTTCTCAGTTGCCGATGTTTTGTAGATGGTGATAGAGCCATAATTCGCGCCAAAAGAGCGGATATATGAACCAGGTGTGTAGACCGCGCCATACTGGTCTCTGACAATGGTAAAGAGAAGATCGGAGAAAAGCTTCATGGCAAGACTGGTTGGAAAATAGTCGGAGCTGTCCGGACTCGGAGCAGTAAAATCGCCGCGCATATAGACAACTCCGCGCGATTGCTCGTCTTCTTCCGTATACAGCCGCCCCTGAGCGGTCTTGGCAAAATCCGTCGCTTTAGGAACTGGTCCGAGCCGCAAATTCGGAATGGATGCAAAGGTTTTTTCAAGCTCGGTTTCAAGCGCCTCATTAGAAAAATCACCAACGGCGACAATGAATGCCCGATCTGCCGAAAGATTTTCCGTATACCAGGCTTTTATGGAATCCAACCTGGCCTTTCCGATAGATCCTTCAGTGCCATCTGGATTGGCGGCGTAGGGATGACCTTCAAAGAATTTTTGATTGGTCAGCAAATTGGTCTTCGCCCAGGGATTCTGGTCCTTGGATTGGATATTCAATTCAACTTCGCTTTTAGCCTGATCAAAATCGGATTTTGCGAAAGCAGGCTGTGTCACCATGTCAGCCCAGACTGGCAGGAGCTTCACGAAATATTTATCAAGCACATTGAGGCTCAGAGCGGTATATTCAAACGTCGCTGAAGCCGATATCGAACTCGATGTTTCGTCAAGCAAATCCGTCACAACCGCGTATGGATAATTGACCGATGCTCGAGCTGCTGTCTTGAATGCCAGCAGCGGCCAACCAGCTTTTTCCTGTGGTATCGTGAGCGATCCGCCTCGCAGAACAAATGAAATATTCCGAACTTTATTTGCCTTATTCTCCTTAATATAAACGGGAATGCCATTGGAAAGCGTGAATTGCCTGAACGTTGTGCGATTCATCTCGACAAAATCCACTTTCACTTTTTGCGCCGCCTGGGCACTGACGCCAGATCCGATCGTAAAAAGCATCATCATCGCAATCGCAAGAACCGCGCATTTTTTCCACAGCATGTTTTTCATGGCTGCCCCCTTTACCGCTGCCACCAGAAGGAATTATCGGCATTCACTTTTTCGAAACCATATTCCTGCATTTTTGCCGCCATCCTGGAATCGGAACCGAAGGTGCTGGTTCTGATTCTGAGCATGGTTGCAATTTCAGGCGCCGGCGATGCTTCCGAACCGGTGATATAGTGCTGAATCAGCGCGCGGATATCATCCCAGCTGACCTTGCTGCAATTTTCTTCGTAACCGAAAAAATAATCCGCGGTCGCCGTTGACCACCAGAATGTGAGCGTATCAGTGACAAAGGATTCAGCGGATTCCATGGCGAAAATATTCTGATCGATGAGTTTGGTTTTCGCTTTCTGCAATTCATTCGATCCGAAATATCCGGAAGGGTCTCTCGCGATTTCTTTAAACTCATCAAGAACCGCGTTCTTCAAATTCATCACCCGATCAAGGACCGCTCCCTCGGAAGCCGGCTTTTGTATGAGCATATAGGTTGAAAAAATATAGTTGCCGCCGTCGCGCGCTGTCGGATAGGTAAAATCGATATATTCAGCGTCGTAGAGTCCTTCGACCTTTTTCATGATCGAATCCTTGAACCGGCCGATGGGCGATGAAAGCAAAAAGAGCAAGACATCTGATGTATAGGTATCCTGTGCCTGCGCGAGGACATCGGGGCCTCTCCAGCGGAATTGGATATTTCCGATACCGCGGTAGAATTGATCCTCGACCGAAACAAGATTGATACCAGCCGGGATTTTTCCATGGGGCGGTACACCGAAGGACGGCGCACCCTGTCCTTTCCAATCCCCAAAATACTGTTCCGCAAGCGCTTTGATTTCTTCCATGGTGCAATCGCCGCCAACCATGAGCGCCATGTTTCCTGGCACATAATAGCGGCTTTGCATTTGCTTCAGCACCTGAACTGTCGCAGACTGCACATTGTATTCGGGGCCGTCGATATTTTTCCGCCACGGATAATCCTTGAACATTCTGGACTCAAGCGCGTTAGCTGCTATTCGGGCCGGATCTGCGTGATATCCTTTGATCTCATTCAAGACAACATTTTTTTCGTTTTCCAGAACCGCTGGTTCGAACAAAGGATTGCGGACAGCCTGAGCCCAAAATTCCACGGCTTCATCCGTTTTTTCCGATGGCACGGTAATGTAATAATTGATATATTCAGTGCCTGTCGCACCATTCCACGCTGTCATCCCCATGCTATTGAGAGCCGCGTTGAACGATTCCTTGGTCGGGAATTTCGAGTTGCCGGCGAACATCATGTGTTCATACAGATGAAACAGCCCCGCGGTTTCAGGTGTCTGCGCGCTCGCTCCTCCTCGGAACGCGACACAGACGGTCACCAGCGGCACGGAATGATTTTCCACAACGAAAACTTCGAGTCCGTTTGGAAGCACCATGTGCCCAACATGGTTTTGCGCGGATTGCGCTGACAGGATTTGGAGCGGCAACAATAAAAACGCAAGAAGTGCAAAGCATACGGCTTTTCTTGTACAACTCTTTTTTCTCATCGCTCGACCCCCTATTTCATCATTTTCCGTATGAGCGTTTTCAAATCATCGGCATCGAGAACCGCCGGAACGGGATAGGGCGTTCCGTGCGCCTCTTTGATGGCTCCTTCAGCAATGCTGTCGATATCTTCCGCGCGGATAAAATCCCCTTTTTCGGGAATGCCTATCTCAAGTTCAAGCGCTTTGACCGCATCGCAGAAAGCGCGAGCCTTTTTTTGATACCAGGCTCTGCGCTCGGCTTTGTTCATGGAACGGAGATTGAATTCCTGCTTGGGCAGCTCCATTGCCCGGGGCGCTTCGGGCGCTGCAGCCACTTCCGCCTCACCAGAATACGCCTCGCGCCGCGTATCCTCGCGCCGCGTATCCTCACGCCGCGTATCCTCGCGCCGTGTATCCTCACGCGGAACCATGTCCGCCAAATCCGCCAGGCGCTCCGGGCAGACATCGACATAAAAATCGAGGAACCAGGGCAGTGCAATGGCGTTGGCCAGCCCGTGCGGCACATGGTATTTTTCGCCGAACCGATGCGCAACCGCGTGAACATAACCCACAAAACCGCGGGTAAAGGCCCTCCCCGCGATATGCGACGCCTTCAGCATATTCTCCCGGGCTTCCAGATCGCTGCCGTCAGCATAGGCTCTGGGAAGATTAGCGAAGATGAGCCTGGCTGCTTCGAGCGCCTGAACATCAACATCGCGATAATGCAGAGTGTTGCAATACGCCTCAATGGCGTGCGTCAGTGCGTCGATGCCGGTAGCCGCGGTCAGCGCAGGCGGCAAACCTGCTGTCAGCGCCGGGTCTAGAATCGTTGAATCAGGCGGAAGCCGCGGGTCGAGAACCGTGACTTTTCGATGTTTTACGGAATCGGTAATGACTGCAGCAGCTGTTGCCTCGCTGCCGGTGCCAGCGGTCGTCGGTATGCAGATAAACGGCAGACCGCGGTTTCTGCATCTCAGCAGGCCCGCAAATCGGGCAAGCGGTTTTTTGTGCGTCGCGCCCATCCGGACCAGCTTGCCGGCGTCCATCACCGAGCCGCCTCCCAGCGCGATGACCGAATCGCAGGAGTTCACGCGGAGCGCTTCCAGCGCCTTTTCACAGACTTCAAAGGTGGGGTCAGGCGTAATACCCGAAAATACAGCATACGGAATGGAGGCGCTTTTCAGAATCTCCGTGAGCTTTGCCAGGATTCCCGCTCTTTCAACCCCAGCGTCGGTTATAATCAGCGGCTTTCCCACTTTGAGTGTCGCCAGCTCGCCAGGGATTTTTCGTACAGCGCCAAGGCCGGAAAAAAGCACGGGTACTTTCTGCGGGATGACCGTCAAGGCTCTGCCGCCAAGCGAAAAAAGCAGCCGCTTCAGACCATGTTTCATGATATCGCCTCCGGCGAAAAAAGTATCAGTTTTTCAGCATCCGCAGGAATCCGGCCTTGTCGATATAGTTGCTTTCCTTGACAAGCTTTCCATTACGGTAATATCGGACATAAGGAATTTCGCGATTGCCGAAGCGGTCTTCCTTGAATTCGAGAAATTCATCATAAAACGGCTCATGGTCATATTCGAGCCAGTAAATATCCATTTCGGGAGCTTCGGCAAGGGCTGGGAGATAGGACCGCATCCAGCCCCATTGAGGACACCAGCTCTGTGTCAGGACTATCGCGACTGATGGTTTACTCGAAACAATAGCTTGCGAAAATTCGCCATTTTTCATGGCATCGCGGCATTCAGCCTCAGTAAGTTTCCGGTACATGCGTTTATCTTACTTTCCTCAGCAGGATGACGCAAGGCGAAATCCTGAAGGATTATGAAAAGCGGCTCCCTGCAGCGAATAAAAAAAGGCGGCCATTGCAGGCCGCCCTTCCACCATCAAGAAAAAATCAGAGGTGTTTTTGAACAACTTCCAGCAGTTCGGGCAAATCCATGCCGATAGCTTTCAGATGTTCGGGCGTTGGAATGCCGTTGTTGTTCCAGCCGCGGCGCTTGTATACAGCGTCCAGGAGGGATTCGTACTGCTGCTCGCGCCATTTGCGGGTCGCGGCCATTTTTTCCTGCAGTGTCATGGATTCGGGATTGAGTCCCATCTTTTCTCTGAGCTGTTTGTCGTAGCGTTCCTGGCGTGAAAGATATTCGGCTTCGGTTACCGGGCCGACTGCGCGGTACGGCGGATAGTCTTCATTGCGTTTTCCATACCCCATGCGGAGATTGAAAATGCGCTGGAAATTGTAGATTCGTTCTGATTGCCGGATCAGTTCGTCCCAGGTCAGCGGCTCACCAGTGACAGCCTGGTAGAGCTGGCGGTAGTTGTCGACATGCTCGGGAACCTTGTTCGGCTCGGGCCACTTGGCATTGTCAGCCGGTTCGATGTCGTTCCAGGGCAGTTTGCACAGCCCCTGCAGACCGAACCAGGTCCGGAACATGGGGAAGTAATGAAGGGCTTCTGCCTTTTTTTCAAACGTCGGCAGCTGATTGTTCACCATGTCCATGAAAATGAGCCAGGCTTCGTCATGCTGGGGGCCTTTGTTGGTCAGATAATAGCCGCCCTGCTGGGCGAGGGATTCCTTGGACAGGTACTGGCTCTGCTCAAGGCCTTTGCCGTTCAGAGCAATGTCTTTCATGAGCTGGGGATCGGCGCCAAAATTGGCGGCAAAATACTGGGCAAGATAGCGGGTGCCTCGTCCAGCCAGCACCCCGAAGCCTTTGCCTTCAGCCATCTGGTGTAAAAGCTCGCAGGCAGCTTTCCAGTCGCCCCACTCCAGCTTGAGTCCGCCAGTCCGCGCTTCGTTGAGAATTCCGTATTCCCAGCATTCCATCAGGAAGCCGACAATGGTTCCAAAGCTGATCGTATCGATGCCATAGGTATCACAATAGAAGTTGATCTCGATGACGCCTTCCGGATCCCAGATCGCGAGGTTGGAGCCAACACCGGCGGCGGTCTCATACTCCGGTCCATCGACAACTACTTTCTTGCCTTTGTAGGGGCCGGTCTTCAGTTCGAAATGATCTACTGCATGAGCGCAGGCGAGCGTACAGCCATACCAGCAGCCGTCGGGCATGCCTTGGGTAAAATACTTCTGCCACACCCAGGAGGCAAGACTGATCGCGTCCTTGTCCTGGCCATAGCGATGATTTTTCACAGGGAGCAGATCGTAGTCGTTCATGATTTCCATCAGGTGGGCAGTACCGACTTTTCGCATCTTGCTCTGTTCATCGTCATGCTTCATGATTTCGCGGTGCAGTTTGAGGCCGATTCTCTGCAAGGCCGCGGGATCTGCCGCGTGATTTTCGTTTTGGGTCACATGCGAGTATTTGCAGACAAGGGCTTTGATTTTCTTGTCCCTGAAAACTGTTCCGATGCCGCCGCGGCCTGCCTGCTTGACCCGGATTCCCTTCCTGCGTTTGTCGTAAAGTGAAAAATTGAGCAGTCCAAGCCAGGTGTGCTCGGCCGCTCGGCCCGTGGAAACGACGGCAACATGCTGGCGGTCTTCTTCGTTTGCGGCAAAGGCGTGGGTCAGCTGTTCGGCGAGAAGATGGGTATCGGACTCGAGTTCTGCCGGTGCTTCAAAAACCTGAATTTTTCCTTCATCGCCATCGATGTAGATAATCAAATCCCTGTCCGATTTGCCGCTCAGCTCGAGCGCATCGAAGCCAGAAAATTTGAGATAGGGGCCGAAATATCCGCCGACGTTGGAATCGATGGGAATGCCGGTCAGCGGTGAAAAGGTGACAACCAGGCTCTTGCCGGACCCGGGATAGTTGGTATTGCCGCACAGGGGACCCATGGCGATGACTATGTCGTTTTCCGGATCGTCCCATTTGGTTTCCGGTTTGATCGCGTCCCAGAGCAGGCGCATGCCGAAGCCCTTGCCTCCGACAAAGCGTTTTTTCATCTCTTCGGAAACAGGTTTTTCAGCGATTGCTGGTGATTCCGGAGGCAGAATTGCGCCTGGTTTCCCGCCGCTCAGTTTGCCCACATCGATGGCGAGGGTCCGCATATTGTAGCCGCGGAGGACGGGCTTTTTCTCATAGGAATATTCGGTGACGAGTTTGAATTCGACTTTCTGGATACTCATGCCTGTGCCTCCGGTGTTTTCGGTTTTTCTTCCTTGGTTGCGATTTCGAGGGCGCCGGTCGGGCATTCTTTGGCGCAGGCGCCGCAGGCAATGCATTTGAATACCGTACTTTGCCCGGGATAATACCGCATGGCACCGATCGGGCAGATGGCGACGCAGGCGAGACAGCCGACGCACTTTTTCTTGTCGACGATGACAACACCAGCTTTGCTGATTGAAATAGCCTGCACTGGGCATTCATCGACACAGAGGCGGCATTCCTGATCGCAGACGGTAATCTGAAATTGGCTTTTTGCGCTGTTCTGAATGACGATCGAGGATTTTGCGGGATTCTCTTCCTTGAAATACAGCCGTGAACAAACCGATACGCAGGTATTACACCCAACGCACTTTTCATCGGTATGCTTGAGATATTTTATCACAGTCGCCGAAGCCTCCCTTTTTTGAGGTGATGAGGATTTGTAGTATACCAGAAAACCGCAAAAATCGCAACGGAAAATGGATACATCAGAAGATTGGAAACCGCTGCATCTAGTTCTCTTGATTATGCCGTGCATTTTGGCTAAGGTTAAATCTGTGAAAATCACCATCAACCTGCAGGAAGAAGAGTTTCCGGAAGAACGGCTTTCAATTGCCGAGATTCTGAAGAAAAAGAATTATTCGTTTCCGCACATCATCACCAGGCTGAATGGAAAGCTGGTCGAGCGCGGGCAGCGCGATTCGACCTATGCCCAGGATGGTGATGATGTCGAACTCTACCATCTCATCTCGGGAGGCTGAATCGATGAATAAAGCCCAGCTGCAGTCCGACTACGGTCGGTTCGCCGGTATCCCAGATCATATACAAGCTTCCTGACACCAATGATTGCCGGCCAAGCGTCATCTCCGCGGAGAGTTCCGCCTTGAGCGAATAGCTGAGCGGCGGCTGAGGCCCGAGCCAGTCAGAGGCATACGGACTGCTGTAAGTATATTCGTCCGACTCTGAGCCGAGAATTGTGAAGGTTCCTGCCGCTTTCAGGCTGAGGCGCTCTTTTGAATACCGCAGATCCGCGCGGAAAAGCATCCGGTCAGGCCCCAAAGGATAGGAAAACCAGGGCTGGACAACAGACCAGCCGAAATTCTGGTTCTGCAAAAAATACCGGGTGTAAAAAGCTTCGTTCGGGGCTGAAGCAACCCGACGGTATAGATAGGTTGATGCCCAATACCATTGCAGGCTGGCCTTCAGCCTTCCATCCAGCTGTTCCGGCCCCAGGCTGACCGCATAATCCTTCCGATAAAACCTGGCACGTTCCGAACTATGTCCGGGAATCAGCACTGCTTCAAGCCCCGCTTCAAATCCGAAGGCATTGGGGTTGGAGGCTGAGCTTTCAGAACCAAGCTGAAAATCGTCCATGAGAATGCCCCCCCAGGCTCTGAGGCGATCGGAGGGTTTCAGCTGGCCATCCAGCTTGAACATGACATTGGAACCGCCCGCGAAAAGATGATGATAAATGAGGAACGGGCCAATATCCTGCAGATCGAGCGGAACTCCCGCAACCGTGTTGAACTCGGCAAGGCTTGCCGACCAAACGGGAAAATCGAATCCTATCTGATGCAGAAAGAGGGATTTGCCATCATTGCCTGATCTCCGCTGGGTGCTGATGGCGAGAAAATCGTACCGCAGACTGCCAGCGCTGAGCGGCGCTTCGAGTTCCGCAAGCACATGATCATACCAGGGATTGGCGCCTGACACAGTCAACGAATACGTCCCGGCGCCGATATTCACGGACCGGCGGCCGGCGGAAAAGCGCCAGCCATTCCCAACGCCTTCCACAAAGCCGACATTGGGGTAGTTGTTGGAAAAAAAGAAGGTCGTATAGTCGTTATTGATTGGAAGATTTACCAGGCTTCCGCCGAGAAACAGTTCACCGACATCCTGCTGAAGTTCAACTGACATGGCAGCAGACAGAGGGCCGCGTTTGAGGCTGAATCCAGCAGTCAAAAAAGCCGGCCGGCTGTAAAACCATTCAAGATAGGAAGCCGGAACCGGAGCTCCGGCAGCAAGAACTGGGCGGGTGGTCAATTCGACAAGAGGAGCAATATCCAGCCAGATACCTGCTCCGGAAACTGCCGTTTTCGGTTTTGTGCTTTCCTGGGAATACACATCCAGTGGGATAGCGAGCGCCAGCAGGATGAGCAGAAGGAATAGGGCTGTTCCGCAGCGTCTCTTTCCGGTCTTCATAATTCGCTTCCGCAGGCTCATGTTTTCTGAGCCATGCTGTCATGCAGATCAATGTCTTTTGCGTCCCAAGGATAGACAATCCAAACATCGCCTAACTGCTGGCCGACGATATAGTGGGCTACCTGCGGAGGCATGGTTCCGCGTTTTTCCTTGTTTTTATTGTGCAGAACAGCGACGGAAATCGCGGCGGGATGATGGCGGAGCAGTTCAGTAACGCAGTATTCCAGCGTTGTCCGCGAGTCATCGACCTCGTCGACGAGCAGAATCCGCTTTCCTGCCAGATGGCGTTCGGCTTCTTCAATCCATTGCACCTTGCGGGGAAATTCCGTGGGCTTGTCGTTGGCGTCATAATACGCGATACCGACGGCGAGGATGGGCTTGCCCAGAAAGGTTCTGATGATACGGGCGGGTATAAAGCCGCCGGTTCCTATGGCGACGATGACATCTGGCTCGAAATTACAGGCCGTAATCTGTTCCGCCATGCTTTTAGCTGTCTTGTGGATTTCCTGATAGGTAAAATAGCGCTTTTCCATGGATGGATATTAAAGCCTGTCGGACATTTTTGCAATCCAGGTTTCAGATTTTTGTTGAATTGCGCGCCTGCCCGCTTGACAATTTAATTGATAATGATTATCAATATCATTATGAACGAACGCGAAATCTTCGTCGGCTTCCTGAAACGGAAAGGATTGAAGATGACCCAACCCCGCGAGACAGTTCTGCAGGCTTTTCTGGCGCACGAAGGGCACCTGACAACCGAAGATATTCTCCACGCATCACGGATGATTGACGCTTCCATCGGCCAGGCTACCGTGTTCCGAACCATGAAACTGATAGCTGAAGCCGGGCTCGCCCGGGACGCCTGCCAGGACGAGGGGCCAAGGAAATATGAGCACGCCTATCAGCATTCGCATCATGATCATCTGCATTGTATCGGCTGCGGCAAGGTAATCGAATTTTTCGATCCCGGTATCGAGCAGGCGCAGGAAGTCATTTTCAAACAGTATGGTTTTACCGCAATCGGTCACCGGATGGAATTGCAGGGGTTGTGCGCAGAATGTTCAGCACAGCAGGATAAAAAAAGGATGCAACCATGAGGCTTTCTGATTTGAACCCGGGTACTTCGTTTAGTGTTGTACGTGTCATGATCGGCGGACAGATCGGCAAGCGGCTTGCTGACATGGGATTTACTGAAGGCGCCGAGGGACTGATTGTCCGCGGCGCTTTCATGCGCGGTCCGCTCCAAATTCGAATTCGCGGCTACGATATTCTGATTCGGCGCGGCGAAGCGCATTTAATCGAAGTAAAGCTTGCTGAAGGGTCGGAGACAGCGCCTTCGGCAGAGGCACAGGCACCATACAGCGCATCAGCGCTCCGCCCGAACTTCCAGTTTCTCCAGGAAGGACGGCCGGGATATCGAATTCGACATGGAAAAGGCAGGATGGCGCGGTTTTTCGGCCGCGATACAGACTGCTGCGGCAAGTGATTGAATTTTTACAACAGGAAACAACATGTCCCAAAATACGGAAAAGACGATAAGGATCGCGCTTGCAGGCAATCCGAACGCCGGCAAGACCAGCATGTTCAACGCTCTGACCGGCTCGCATCACAAGGTTGGCAATTATCCTGGCGTCACGGTGGAAAAACGCGAAGGAAGCCTGGAATATCGCGGCGTGAGGTTCTACCTGATAGACCTGCCGGGAATTTACAGCCTGACCGCGTATTCGCTGGATGAGGTGGTGACTCGTGATTTCGTGCTGGATGAAAAGCCGGATATTGTCGTGGATGTTCTGGATTCGACCAATCTCGAACGAAACCTCTACCTCTGCCTGCAGTTCCAGGAGCTTGGGATTCCGGTTGTCGCCGCGCTCAACATGTCTGACGAGGCTGAACAGAACGGGCTTTTGATTGATGCGAATATGCTTTCGCGGACACTCGGAATTCCCATGGTCAAAACAATCGGTACCGAAGGAAAGGGCAAGGAAGCGCTGTTGGACGCGGTGCTGGTGGCTGTCGAGGCGGGAAGTTCGGGGAAGATGCCGAATTACGGCACGGAAATCGAGGCGAAGCTGACGCTGCTGGAAGCGGGCCTGAAGTCCGATGCGGTTTTTACCGACAAGTATCCGCCCCGCTGGATGGCGATCAAGCTGATAGAAAACGATGAGCACGCAATCGCGACGCTGTCCCAGCATGGCTCAGGGGCAAAATTAAAGGCACAAGCCGAAGAGTATCGCACCTGGCTTTCCAGGCATTTTGGCAAGGATGCTGAAATCATCATCACCGAACAGCGGTATGGGTATATCCGCGGCGCCCTGAAGGAAGCGGTGAAAAAAATGCCGCGGTTCAAGGCTTCGGTAACCGAGTCGATTGACAAGGTTCTCATGAACGAATTTCTCGGGCTGCCGATTTTTTTCCTGATAATCTGGGGAATCTTCAAATTGACGTTTGCGGTCGGCGAATTTCCGGTTCAGCTGCTTGAGCGGTTTTTCACCGGGCTTTCCAGTTTGCTGATGACAGCCCTGCCCGCAGGCTTTTTCCGCTCCCTGCTGGTGGATGGGATTATCGCCGGCGTGGGCGGAGTATTTTCGTTCGTGCCGCTCATTGTAATGCTCTTTCTCAGCCTTTCCATTCTCGAAGACACGGGCTACATGTCGCGGGCGGCTTTCCTGACGGATAAATTTCTTCATGCTTTCGGCTTGCACGGTCAGTCCTTCATGCCGCTGATGCTGGGGTTCGGCTGTACGGTTCCGGCTATCATGGCGACACGGACGCTCAAGAGCCCGCGCGACCGAATCGCAACTATTCTCGCGGTGCCGTTCATGAGCTGCGGCGCCAAGCTGCCGGTCTATGTTCTGCTCGCGGGGGCTTTTTTCACGAAGAACCCGGGCAATGTTGTCATGGGGATTTATCTTGCCGGTGTCATTCTTTCCATGCTTTCCACGGTTTTCCTGCGAAAGACGATATTGAAGGGTCAGACGACGCCTTTTGTCATGGAGCTCCCGCCCTATCGGATGCCGACTGTGCGTGGCATATTCTGGCATGTCTGGGATAAAACCTGGCAGTATGTCAAAAAGGCAGGCACGGTCATCCTCGCGGCCTCGGTGCTGATCTGGGTTATCACAACCTTTCCGCAGGTTGGCAATGAAAGCGAACTCGCCGGCCGCTTTACCGATGAAGCCCGGATCGCAGCGCCCGCTGCCACGCAGGAACAACTAGACAGTATTGCCGCTTCTCGGCTTTCAGAATACCGGCTCGAGCACAGCATCGCCGGCAGTATTGGTAAATTTCTGGCGCCTGTTATTCAGCCGCTGGGCTTCAATTGGAAAATCGGAGTCGCGCTGATTCCCGGATTTACCGCGAAGGAGCTTGTCGTATCGACACTGGGGATTCTGTATGGGGCGCAGATCGACGCGGGGGACGGCGCTTCATTGCAAGATGCTTTGCGAAACGATCCGGGGATGAACCCGCTGGTTGCCCTGACGCTGATGGTGTTCATTCTAGTCATGCCACCATGTTTCGCCAGCCTGGCTACCATTCGGGCTGAAGCGGGAAACCGATGGATGCTCTTTCAGGTTGGGTATTCACTCACCCTGGCGTGGGTACTCGCCTTTCTGGTGCGGGTGGCTGGCAGCCTGCTGACCGGCATGTAGACAATCGGCGCAGGTGCCGGTCGCGTACAAAGTGTGCGAACGGATCCTGACACCGGTTGCCGCTTCCATCTGGCTGAGCAGCGGCTCCACCCTGCACTCTCCCAGATCCACAAACCGATGACAGACTTCGCAGTGAAACCAGTGCCGGTGCTTTGCGGAGCTGGCGACATAATAGCGTTCAGTGCCATGTTCCCGGCAAAACAACACGAATGAATCAGCCAGCCCCTGTTCCTCAAGGTAGTGAAGAGAGCGGTAGACAGTTGCGGTATCGCAAGAGCTCATGGTATGGGCTTCCACGCCAAGCGCAGAGAGCGGTGTTTCCGCCGTTTCAAGAATTTCCAGGATTTTTTTCCGGGTTCTCGTCATGCTTTTTCATCCTCCACACAACAACTACGCCAGTTTTCTGATCCGAAGCGCCGAAACCAGGAGAAACACAGCGCCAGCTACCAGCACAACGACCGCCCCCGAAGGAAGATCCATCTGCCAGCTCACAAGAAGTCCGGTGAGCGAAAAGACCAGTGAAAAAACAGTTGCGCTGACCATCATACCGCTCAGGTTTTTTGAAAAATAGCCGGCTGTTCCCGCTGGCAGGGTCAACATCGCAATAACCATGACAATCCCGACAAAGGTCTGCAGGAGGACAACAGCGATAGCAGTTATTGAAAGAAGAACCAGAAACACCGTGTCGGCAGGTACGCCGCGAGTTCTGGAAAATTCTTCATCAAAAGCGGTCGCTTCGATTTGGGGATAAAAGCGCCAGGCAAGCACAATAACGATGACATCGAGGATTGCCAGCAGGATGATGTCACGGGTCGAGACTAGGAGTATGTTGCCAAAAAGATAGCTCATGGGGTCGACATAGCCGGGGGTTTTAGCGATAAACAGAATGCCGATGCTCATGCCGATTGCCCACAGCGCGTTGATGACCGTATCTTCCCGCTGTTTGGCTTTCAGCGAAACCACGCCGATGAGGGCGGCGGCGATGACCGCAAAGACCAGAGCCCCGACTATCGGCGGCAAACCCGGCACAATATTTTTCGCTGCAAGAAAAATCGCAAGACCTATACCCCCAAGCACTGCATGGGAAATAGCGCCCGCAAGTCCGGCAATCCGTTTGACTGTAACAATGGAACCGAGCACGCCAAAAAGAATGCTCGCCAGCGCGCCAGCCAGAACGGCATTCCGGACAAAAGGCATGGTCGGATCCAGCAAGGCCGATATAAAACTCATCGGGCAGCTCCTTGCCGTTCAGTGCCGCAGCAGATGTCGTCGGGCAAATCGGTGTCATGAAGAATGCGTACAACGTGACTGCCGTACAAATCCACCGGAACATCTTCGGCAGGAACCGAAGGGTGACGGACAACATGATGGCTCCCCTTCCCATCTTCGGTGACACAGAGCACAACATCCGTCAGGGCTGAAACAAAGCCGGTATCGTGTGTCGCGATCAGAATGGTCGCCGTTTTTTTCAGATTGCCCAGCACCGTATAGAGCCTTTTTTCGCTTTCTACATCCATATTGGCCGTCGGCTCATCGAGAATCAAAAGCCGGGGATTACTCGCCAGGGCGCGCGCGACAAGGACCCGCCGCCGCTGACCGCCTGAAAGTGCCGCGTACGGACGCTTGCGCAAATCCGCAACCTCAGCAAGCTCAAGCGCCGTATCCACATCGGCGCATCGCTTTTCCATACAGCCTCGGCCGAGTCCCACAAGCCTGCCCATTTTTACCACTTCTTCTACCGAAATGGGAAAAGAGCTGTCAAAATTCATGTACTGCGGCACATAGCCGATAGATGCCTGCACCGATCGAGGACTCGCACCGAACACTTCGACTTTTCCCGAAGCAGGAACCGCAAGCCCCATGACAAGCCGGAGCAAGGTTGTCTTCCCTGCCCCATTCGGACCGACAAGTGCTACAAATTCCTTTTCATGGACATGAAATGAAGTATCCCGCAAAACATCGACTTCTCGATGCGAAAAACTGACCCTTTCAAAACGAATCGCTACCTTATGTTCCATTATCAATCCTTGCGGCTGAATCCGCGCCGCACCTCGCCTTTTCTCGATTCAGCGTGCAGCCTTTTTCAAGGCGTTCCCTATAACCATTATATTCTCGAGCCAATTCGACGCAAGCGGATCGATTTCTACTACAGAACCGCCGATCGCCTTTGCAATAGACTTCGCGGCATTAGTTGAAAATTGCTTCTGGACGAAGATGACTTTGACCTTGTCTTCCTGGGCCTGCTTGATAAGAACCGCAAGCGATTTCTGCGAAGGCTCTTTGCCGCCAGCTTCCACCGCTTCCTGAATAATGCCAAATTCATCAAAGAAGTAACCAAATGACGGGTGGTATACGAACACCGTCTGCCCTTTCATCGGCGCCAAATCCTTTTTCAGCTGAACAAACGCAGCGTCGATCGCCTGAACATAGCTGTCATGATTCTTTTTGTATTGCGCCTTGCCCGCGGGATTGAGCGCTGTCAGCGCATCCAGCATGACGGCAAGCTGGGCTTTGACTGCATCGTGTCCTAGCCAGACATGCGGATCTTTGCCGCTTTCTTCTTCAGCCTGTGCCGCCTCTCCTTCATGGTGATGAGCTTCAAGATTCCTATAGACAATTCCCGCTGTCGTGTCGATGATTTTCAGCTTCGGATAGAGGGATTTTATTTTCGGCATCAGTGCGTTTTCAAATTCGACACCAATCGTAAACCAAATTGAAGCTTTGCCAAGCTCGGTCATCTGCCGAGGACTCGGCTCGTAATTGTGCGGCGAAGCGCCCGGACCGACCAGCGTCACAACGCTGACACTGTCGCCCGCGATTTTCTGCACAAACTCTGCCTGCGGCAGGATGCTCACCGCGATGACAGGCTTTTGTCCTGAGGACGAGGATGCTTGCGCTGAGATCGCAGCCAGGGGCAGGACCAGGAAAAGGACAGCAGCGAACCCCGCGATTATGGGAATATTGCCTCTCCCAAGCATAGGCTTGTCGTGCAGACCATGATGCGTTCGTTTCATACATTTCTCCCAAATATGCGAATGATTTGCAAATATACTCAATAAATTTGAAAAATGCAATCGGTTTGCAAAAAATTCGACATAAAAGAGAGGACTATCAACACGCAGAACCAAACTAGATCGTATTGATAATAAAAATACAATATAGTATATATTTTATATTATGACGCACATATCGAAAGCTCTCATCAAGAACCGAAGAACAATCCAGGCAATTGTCGCAACAGGAGTATATATCGCGGCTAGCGCGCTTGGGCTCAATCTTATTTGGATCCTGGTTGCGGGAAGCGTTTTAGGAGTCCTGTTTGGGAAAGTATTTTGCCGATGGGCTTGTCCGATTGGATTTTTCATGGAATTAGCCATGAGTTTCAGTAAAGATGGGAAGTTCCGTCAGATGTATCAGTACCACAAAGTCGGTTGCCCAATCGCATGGATTTCAGGAACGCTTAACAAATATTCGCTTTTTAGAATCAGGCGTGACGATAAGTCCTGCACAAAATGTGGCGCGTGCGACAAAGTCTGCTATATAAGCAGCCTGGAACCCTCTCAATTCAGCCTCTATAAACGCGGCAAAGACAATCCAGCAACCAGTTTTTCCTGTTCAAAGTGCATGGAATGCGTTGCTGCCTGCCCTACCAAGAGCCTAATGTTCACATCTAAATAAGCACAATCGGCAGGTGCTACGGTTTATTCAATAAACCCCGCTCTTTTTGATACAAAAGCCTTATTCAGCTGTTAGTATGAAAGGACGAAACAGGAGGGAACCATGAGATTTGGACAGAAGCGCGGTACTGCTTTGCTTTCATGTATTGCCATTCTTGCCATGATTGCCGTTGGCGGAGCAACGGCCGGCGCACAACCCGCGCAAACCATACGAGTTGTCGGCGAAGCCATTATGAGTGTTGATGCAGATATGGCGGTTTTGGTTCTTGGCGTGGTCCAGCAGGGCAAAACGCCGACACTCGCCCAGCAGGCGGTTTCCATGGCTTCGGATCGAATTTTGGCGTCCATAACCGCACTCGGCATAGATCGTAAAAAGGCGCGGACGGGCAACTTCAGTATGTATGCTGTTTACGATGACAAGCCGGGGAAGCAAAATGATATCATCGGCTACCGGGCGGAAACCAGCATTACTGTCACCATCGAAGATCTGAAACAGGTCGCGCTTGTCATGGAGCGGGCGCTCTTCGCGGGCGCCAACCAGATTCAGAACCTGCAATTTCAGAAAAAGAACGAAGAAGCGCTGAGGCTCCAGCTTTTGAAAGAGGCCGCAGAAAATGCTGCAAGAAAAGCGCAGGCCATCGCGAATGGGCTCGGCCTTTCAATCTTAAAGCCAGTCAGCGTTGAGGAGCAGTCGTATTCCATGCGTGCCCCTAACCGCGATATGTACCTGACCAAAGCTGCGGCGGGGTCAGGGCAGGATCCCTTTGCTGCGGGAAGCATCGAGCTGACTGCTTCGGTTTCAGCGCTGTTCGAGGTTGCTGCTGAAAAACCGTAAAGGGTTTGGCTGCAGCTGATTCATCGTTCCAACAGCTGCTCGAGGTATTCTCTCATCAGATAATCAGCTTCTTGCGGCTTTTCGAGGAAGGGGTAAACATCGTTTCTTGCTGCGCTGAAGTCGGTTTGCTGCAGTTTTTCCCGCAAGAGCGGACGCCAGTCGCCTTCATAAGGTATGCCGAATTGGGCCAGAGCTGAACCGAGCAAGTCCGCATTCGGTTCAATACCTGGTGTCTTGCTCAAATACCAGACTGCGTCGTACCAATCCCGTCCTTTGGTGAATGGTCTGGTAATGAGCGCATTGAGTTTTCCTGCCAGAAGCGAGGGAAGATCGTGGTGCCTGACCGCAAAGAGCGCATGGCGGTTGACCAGCCTTACCATAGTGGCGGCACCTGCCGGTGGGTTGGTATCGATTTCGATCTTGATCGAGAGTTTCTGTTCAGGCCTGGATGACAATCCAGCATCTTTCATGACGCTGGCAATTCTGATCCATCCGGTATGAACAGGTTTCGTCGAATTCCAGCTCATTTCAACATTGAAATTTTGAAACTCAAGATCGCTTTTGAGCTTTGCCATCCAGGCATCAGGAAAATAGTTCTCGGGAATTTCTAGCGAAAAGTCGAGATCTTCCGAATAGCGCGGCAAATCGAACAGAAATCGGAGAGCGGTGCCGCCAACAAAGGAAAGTGCTTCAAATGCCCGCGACTCATGGAGACTGCGTAGCGCCTGTGCCTGGATATATTCTCGCAGCATGTTGAGCCTGCCTGTTGGGTCGGCAGTTCTCAGTGCGAATCTCAGCGCTTCTTCCTTCACAGCTTTGTACCTCCTTCGGTCTGTCCGGCATAAATAGCCCATGCTTTTATGGCGCGAATTAGACGCGGTGGACAGGATTGAGCCAGTACATGCAGTTTCCCAGTGTCGATGATACGCGTTTCGAAGCGCATCGACTCCATGCGCGCAGCTGTCCATTCGCCCTTCTCAAGGTACCAGAGATCGAGCAGCGCTTTTTCAGGAGTGGCTATTCGAACTTCTGCGGAAAGGATTTCCTCAGTCTGCCACGAATGAAAGAAACGCCCGTCGATCGTTCTGTACCGATACTCGCCAAGAGCATTTTTAAAAATCCGGGTAGCCCTAGTGGTCACGCTGGTAATGAGGGTCACTTTTTCAGGAATGACTCCATACCAGGAAAGCGCCCAGAGTTCCGAAACATATGATGGTGAATAGAGGACTTGAGCAATCTGAAGAGGGTTAAGAGGCTGAGAGCGGTATGGCTCGGAGAATGCATAGATACCGCGTTTCAGCTCGCGGAGAATACCGCGTTTTGCAAAGCGGCTGAGGGCAGTCCTTGATGTGTGGTCACTTTCACTCTGGAAATGGAGCCGTACCGCAGGATAGTCGAAGTATGGCTGGCTGGCAAATGCCTGTAAAAGCCTTTCAAGTTTCATAGATTACAATAATACACACAAGTGTAGATTATTGTAAACATATTCATACGAATTATCGAAGCAGTGAGAACCAGAGAAAGGCGGCACAGCAGGCCCGCCGATGAGAGCGGGCTCGGACTGCTTGTAACAAACGGCGAGGTCAGAGGCCACATCCCGCTATGACATCGCGATAGTAATAAAAGCTTTTTTTCGGAATGCGGTTCAAGGTTTCAGGATGGAGCCGAACGATGCCGAAGCGTTTCCGGTAGCCGTATGCCCATTCAAAATTATCGAGCAGAGACCACAGAAAATAGCCTTTCAGCGGTATGCCTTCTGCGATTGCGTCGCGGCATGCCTGCAGGTGCGCGCGGAGATATTCGATTCGCTCCTTATCATGCACAACACCATCGGCATCCGGTACATCGTCGAAAGCGGCGCCGTTTTCCGTTACATACAGATTGCTGACCGGCCAATTGCCCGCGATATATCGCAAAAGGCGGAGCATGCCTTCAGGAACAATGTCCCAGCCCATCGCGGTTTTTTCATGCCATGTGTCGGCTAACGCGACTCCGAAGGGATTTCGCTCATCAGCGGGAACGGCTTTTACTACATGTTCAAAATAATAATTGACGCCGAGAAAATCGGGCGGCGACCCGATGATTTCCATGTCGCCGTCAACAATGGGCAAATCTGCTCCGAAATATTGCATGAATAATTCCGGATAACCTCTGCTGTAGAGGGGATCGAGCCAAATCCGCGTCGATTCAATGCTGGCTATTTCAGCGGCGGCGTAATCTTCCGGCCGTGCGGTAGCAGGTCGTTGCCGGCCGGGATTTATCACGATGCCGAATTTGCCAGAAAGCCCGGTTGTGCGGTATGACTTCTGCGCCAATCCATGCGCAAGCAAAAGATGATGCACGGCGCGGTTCGCCAGGACTCTGTCTCGCTTTCCCGGCGCCTGAACCCCTTCTCGATATCCCAGATACGCCGAGCACCAGGGCTCGTTCAAGCTCGAATAATGCGTTATGCGATCTCCAAAGTGAGCAAACATGATTTCGGCAAACTCCTGAAAACGAAATGCCGTCTCCCGGTTTGCCCATCCGCCCCGATCTTCCAGTGCTTGCGGCAGATCCCAATGGTACAACTGCATCCATGGTTCAATACCCGCCTCAAGCAGGGAATCGACTAGCTTGTCGTAATACGCCAACCCTTTAAGATTGGGCTTTCCGCTGCCGTCCGGCTGAATGCGCGGCCAGGCGGTAGAAAACCGGTAGGCATTCGCATTCAGTTCACGCAACAGCGCGATGTCTTCCGGATATCGGTGGTAGGAATCACAGGCGATATCGCCGGTATCTCCCTCAGCGACCTTTCCCGGTGTGTGACAGAAGGTATCCCAGATCGAAACGCCGCGCCCATCTTCATGTGTCGCTCCTTCAATCTGATAGCTTGATGTTGCGCATCCCCAGATAAAATCATCAGGAAATCCATCGGTTCTTTTCATCGTTTACGTTGCTCTCTTTCAAATTTTTGCGGCTGCCGGCATAATCGCCGGGATGCCTTTATTCCATCGGTGCGTATTTCAAATGAGCACCAGTATTGCACTCATATAAACAGGAATCGTCATCATGCTGATGACGGTTGTCAGCGAGGTTCCGATCGCAGCGTACTCCGCATCAGCCTGATAGGCTTCCGCGACAATCGGGTTCTGGGTCATGGCGGGCATTGAAGCCTGCATGATAAAAACCTGCTTCATCAACAGCGGTAAATCTATTGTTCGAACCAAAAAAAACATCATCAGCGGCGTCAGCAAAAAGCGGCCCGCCAGAATAACGAGATAATCCCGCTCGAATTTCATCTTTTTCCAGTCCACCCGCGCGATGACGATACCGATGAACAGCATCGATAGCGGCGTCGTGAGATTTCCCAGATATTTGCAGGTATCCATGACGAATTTGGGCAATTTGATTTCGAGCAGAATCAGGACGATGGCAATCAGAAAACCGAGCAGAGGCGGAGAAAAAATTCGTTTTAAGCCTGAAATCGAAACGAGGGACGGCGCCGGCCTTCCGGTCCGCAAGGCGCCGTCGCGCGCAATGCCGTACACGCCGATGGTCCAGAACAGCGTTGTATTCGTGATGTAATATAAAAGAGCGAATGGCAGGCTTCGTTCGCCGAACAGCAGAATGTTGATTGGCAGTCCGATAAAAACGGCGTTCGAGAGGGCGAACATGGACTGGAAAGCGCCGCGCCTGGTTTTTTCAACCTTGAAAAGCACCGCCAACAGCATCGCGATGAGATAGCTTGCAATCATGATGCCGAAGGGAATCGGGAGCCCGGGCACCATGGAAAGGAGTTTCGCCCGGTCATAGCCGCCCATCAGGTTGGAAATCATGTAGGTCGGGAGGGCAATGTTGACGACCAGACGCGAAAGGATGATCTGGCCGTTCTGTTCAAACCACTTTTTCCGCGCCAGGACAAAGCCCAGGCCAATCATGAGGATGACCGAAAGAACACTCTGGAGCGCCGTGAACATGGGCTAATCATAGCTGAAAAAAGTGTGGTTGGTATAGGCGGGGGAATGGCTCGAAAAAAGGGGGATTTGAAACAAAATTGAGCCATTTTCAAAACTTTATTAGCTTTGAAATTGGCTTTGCGGTTTCTCGCGGTTCTTGTGAACCGCTGCGAAACGCGCGCAATTTAGCGTCGGTCTTTCAAAATGCTTCTTCATTTTGAAAGACCCTCAATTTTAAAAAAAATTCCCCTGAAATTTCAATCCATGATATATTAGTATCATGTCACGAAATCCCGAACTGATGAAGCATAATATTGCCGAAATTGCCAAAGCGCTGGAAGGTGCTGACGCCAACCTCATTGAGAGCTTTCTCTATTCATTGCTGACTCCGGCGGAAGCCGATGAAATGGCCAAACGCTGGGCGCTGGTTAAAGAGCTTGCCCAGGGAACGGCACAAAGAAAAATTGCTGAAGAGCTGGGGCTTTCGCTCTGCAAGATTACCCGCGGGTCCCGGGAACTAAAAAAAGAAAATTCGGCTTTCAGAATATTACTCAATAAACTAGATGAAGCATCGGCCCAGGATCCGAAAAAACAAGGCTGAGATACTTGCGGAAGTATGACCTGGCGGCTATGCTTTCAGCATGGAACTTCCCCTTCGATTAAAAAAACTCAAAGATGGTTCACTCATATACGGCATTTCGCCCTGGTTCCGAGTAATGAATGGCGTGTTTGTGGCGCTGATTGCAGCGGCTTTTCTCATGAACGATATTCCGATGAGCGTGCTCGCGTGGATTCTGGAAGTCGGGCTTGCGCTCGGTGTGCTGTATGAGGAAAACTGGAAGGCTGATGCCGCTGGCAAGCGGCTGGTGCACAAGGGCGGCGTCTATCCTTTTATCAAATCGACGCCGGTAGATTTTTCCGAGATTGAGCATTTCATGCTGGGGGCGCTGGCGCGCGGGACGGTGCCGGGCTCGAGCGAAGAGCGCGATGACAAGGCGCGGGCGCAGACCATGATGAATGGCGGTTCTGATGAGCGAAACGCGCCCGGCGGGATGTTTGCACGGAATCTCCGGCGAAAACCGTTTGTCAATCTGATACTGCAGACACGGAGCGGCGAAGCCTATCTCATCGATTCTTTGCCTGCACGGAAAGCGAAACGGCTTGAAATAGCAGGAATGGCATTTGCGAGCTCGTGCGGCTGTCAGTTGGAAAAAGATTTCTCAGATGCCTTCTAAGGTTTTTGGCAAGGCCAGGTTTGGAGGCATTTTCGCGGCGGCTTTCAAGGCAAGCGTTCCTGTTTTGCTTGGATACACAACAATAGGCTTCGCTTTCGGGCTCGTGCTGACCGGCGCCGGTTTGCCCTGGTGGCTGTCGCCGGTCATGGCGCTCTCGGTGTACGCCGGCGCGGCTCAATTCATGGGTGTCGGCCTCATGGCCGCGCACGCGGGAATTGCCGAAGCGGCGCTCCTGACCCTGCTGATGAACGCGCGGCACGCGGTATACGGTCTTTCCTTGCTTGAAGAATTTTCGAAGGCAGGCAAAGCCAAGCCGTATCTCATATTCGGACTGACGGATGAGACCTATGGTCTGCTCACAACCGTCAAACCTCCGACCCCGGCAGATCAAACGGTGTTTCATACCATAATCACAGGTCTCAATCAATTCTATTGGTTTTTGGGATGCACTGCCGGCGGGCTGATTGGCAGTTCCCTGCCTTTCGATACCAAGGGGCTGGATTTCGCGTTAACTGCGCTTTTCGTGGTTCTGCTTGTCGAGCAGATGAAGACCGTGAAAACAGCCGCGCCTTATCTGCTGGCAATTGCCTCCGCAATACTCGCCCTGATTTTTGTCAGCGGCAGGAATTTTCTGCTTGTTTCGCTGGCGCTGGCCTCTTGCCTTCTGCTCCTCTTCAGAAAAAGGATACATCAATGATTCGCTACTATCTGCTGGTCATTGCCGTCATGACGATTGTGACAGTTTTTACCCGCGCCGTTCCTTTTCTTTTTTTCTCAGGCAGGAAGCCGCCGCAATGGCTTGATTATCTGCAAAAGTTCATGCCGCCGGCAGTCATGACCTTGCTGGTCTTCAATGCGCTGAAAGATGTCAGCTTTGCTGAAGCGCCGTACGGACTGCCCGCGCTGGGCGCAGCGCTTATCACAGCCCTCCTGCACCTGTGGAAACGCAATGTTCTGCTTTCCATAGCTGGAGGAACCGCCGTGTACATGCTCGCCATCAGACTGCCGCTATGACAGTATTCAGCTTGGACTCGAGCCAGGAACGGAGAACAGGCAAGGTGTCGGCCGCCAGATTGGCAAGATCCTCTGCCCGCTCCGCTTCATACTGGGAGAGAATGAACAGGCTGAGTTTTTCCGCCAGATCTGGCGCGAAAATTGTGTGCTTGAACGCTTCATAGCCCTGCGGCTTCGGTTTCACATAACCTTTTAACACAATCAGCGGCTTGTACGCTGGATCGAAAATGGCGCGGAGCGAGCTCTTTGTCCTCGGTTCCTCACGGAAAAGATACAGCAAATCCAGCATCGCGGCGTACCGCGTGCTTTCTTCAGCATCGCTGATCAGCGGAATGATTTCTTCCAGATTCTGGCGCCGCAGGCGCAGTACCTTCAGGTATTTATTCCCGCCTTCGATAAATCCCGCAATAAAATCCGACCAGATTTTAGTCTGGACGATACTGGGAATACCGATGAGGTTACCGACCGGCGCAAAGATGGTTGCGAAAGGCCAGGCCAGAACACTTCGGAAAAAGTTGAGCCGCACAACTTTCCGGTCAAAGCCGCGCAAGGTATTGTGCGTTGCGAGATACAGGCCGTTGGCGAACGAGATAAAGAAAAATTTTACCAGGTTGAAGACAAGCCCGTCATGAACACCCGGCCAGACAGTATCGAAACTGCTTTTGACAAAACCGAGGATGGGAACCGAAAAGCCCGTCCAGAACAGGGATTGAACAACGTTGTCAAAATTGATGCTCTTGATTTTCCATTCATTGAGTTTTGTACCGCGGGTGGAGATAAGATCGGCAATGCTGTTTCGGAATCCCGTAATGGCTAGCCACAACAGGGCATAGCCCCAGCCGATAAACGAATCGGCTACGAGAAAGCCAATGCTGACCAGGATGATATTTTTTACCGTTGGGTTCAGGTATCGGAACGCGCGCCATGGGTTGATAAATTCGTTCTGGCTCTCCCGCTCCTTTCCGGTGGAAATCTTCCCCATGCTGATGATAACCGGCGCACGCAGGATGTCCTCTTCCGAAACATGCCTGCCTTTCGCGTTGACCATGGCTGAAACTATTGGCGGCAGGGCCATGTGGCGTCTGACATAGCTGTTTTTTCGTGCGCCGATAATTTTGTCCTCAAAAATAAAGCCCATGCCGGGAACGTGCGGATTTCGGCCGGTCGAGTCACTGCCGCACACCGATACCAGCGGCGGTCCGTCCAGGGCATTCAGGCGGTTAATCATGACGGCGAGCGCTTCAATCTCCTCTGGTTTTCGCCCAATGCAATCCTGGGTGCTGAATAATTCGACCTCATCGATAATGCCACGATACCTGGTGAGTATCTTTTCAGCGTCATCGAGCCCGAACTCGAGCGGATGCAGCATTTTCAGCCGGCATCCAGCCTGCGTCAGCTGGGATTTCAGTTTTTCGATATCTTTGAAGACCGAAGTGTAGTCGATAATGCGGGGGCCGGAAAAATACCGTTCCATGAGGATATCAGGCGTGAGGTTCTTTAGTTCTTTTTTCAGCGCCGAATACAGCTTATCGATTTTCCGGAATTCCGGACTGTCCGGTTTTTTCCTGCCATGCCCCTGCTTCATCCCGGCGCGCAGAACCTTCAGATGGAGGAGGCGATTCTGCAGGATTGGCTTATAAATATTATACAGATATTCTGCGATGTGCAGGCGGTTGATGCTGACGGTCGGAATGAATTCCTGCAGGCTTTCCAAGGTCAGCTCAGGGACTCTGAAAAGCGGCGAATCGGGAAACCCTTCATTCAATTCGACTAAATACGTCTGGTTGAATTCTCTGAACAGCTGGCGCACCGATGCCATCCGATTCAGCTGATTGGTTGCCAGGCCGTCGAAAAACTCTTTGAGCGTCTGTTCCCTGGTGTCGAAGAAAGCGCGGACATCGGCCGGGGTTTTGATGGAATCTGTCAGAAGAGCCATGAAGTGCCCTCGCTTTCCCATCACTTCCATGCTGAACTCGATGCCGAGATGGATTCTTATGCCGAGTATCGAGCCGGCTTCCAGCACTTCCTCCATCGTCGCGATGTCGTCAGCCGAGCCATAGGCGCACGTCAATTCGGAAATTCCCTTGATAAATGCGTCGATGATAAGCTGGGTCGCGTTTTTCCGGCCGGTGGTCGCGGTGTCGTGGACATGGCTGTCCCAGCCGTAGCTGAAATCTTCCAGCCTGAGCCCCTGCTCCGGAAGTTCGATGATGTTCAATTCGTCGCAGAGCCTTGCAAGCACCTGATGCTGGCCTCGGGACGAAATGGTGAAGTCGTGCAGAAGTTCGAGCTGGCGGCGCTTGTTGGTTCGATTTTTCACAACGCCTTTTATCAGCGCCATTTGCACGCGGGCAGTATTGAGCGGGTAATCGAGATTTTTCGAGTGGAAGGCGACATCGGCCAGCACACGGAGCGCGTCCAGCCGCTTTTCGGCATATTTCGAATCGAGATTGCTGACAACCATGAGGTAGGATTCCGCGATCGAAACCCTGCGTTTTTTGAACCAGCGGTTTACCCCGAGCGCGTGGGCATGCATGCCGGGGCTTATCGTGTCCGGCATGTCGATTTTAGCGTTGAGCTCCCGGCGCATCTTTCTCAGCTCCGAGCTGAAGCTCAACGTACTGATGAGGTTTTTATAAAGCTTCGTGACAATCTGAAATTTCATACGACGACCCGGGCCTTTTTTTCTAAATGCTGTGCATGTTCTGCAGAAATTATAAAATTTTATTATATACTGAATCACCCCCTCCGTGCAAAGCAAAGCTGAAAGATTTTTCTTTTTTACTCTTGACAGATGAGAAAACCTGGCTGATAATGTTTTTTGTTCAATGTAATCGTTTACATTGATACATCAAGCCTTCCAAGGAGCGTTTCAGTGGCAGAACCGTTGATTTCAGTTCGAAATCTGAACAAATCCTTTCCCGGTGTCCATGCGCTCAAAGACGTCCATTTCGACCTGTACCCAGGAGAAGTTCATACCCTTGTCGGAGAAAACGGGGCGGGAAAATCCACGCTGATGAAGGTGCTTGCGGGCGTGTACCAAAAGGATTCGGGGGAAATTCTGATCAATGGGAAACCGGTGGAAATTCCGAACCCCCGCGCAGCCCAGCGTCTGGGTATTTCCATAATCCATCAGGAACTCAACCTGATGAACCACCTGACCGCGGCTCAGAATATTTTTATCGGGCGGGAACCTAAAAAATATCTCGGTCTCTTTCTGGATGAAAAACAGCTCAACAGCAAGACACAGGATCTTTTTGGTCTTCTGAAAATGGATATTGACCCGCGGGTAAAAATCGGAGAACTGACGATTGCAAAGCAACAGATGACTGAAATTGTCAAAGCGCTGAGCTATAACGCAAAAGTTCTGATTATGGATGAACCGACAGCCGCGCTGAATGAAATCGAAATTGAAGAATTGTTCGGGATCATACGGCACCTGAGGTCGCAGGGTGTTGGGATCATTTACATTTCCCACAGAATGGACGAGCTGTTCCGGATTTCAGATCGAATCACGGTCATGCGCGACGGGCAGTACATCGATACGCTCAAAGTTTCGGACACCAATCTGGATCATGTCATTTCGCTGATGGTCGGAAGAAAAATCTACGAAAGCGCGCCCCAGATCGATCTTGCCGTCAACAGGCCGGTGGTTTTGAAAGTGAACGGACTCAATCAGGGGAAAACGCTGAAAAATGTCAGTTTCGAAGCCAGAAAAGGTGAAATTCTCGGGTTTGCCGGCCTCATGGGGGCAGGCAGAACCGAAACTGCGCGGGCTGTGTTCGGTGCGGACCCGATTGATTCCGGAGAAATCCTGGTCAACGGGAACAAAGTCACCATCAGGCATCCCAGCGATGCGGTCCGGCATGGCATAGGCTACCTGTCTGAGGACCGGAAGCGCTATGGCCTGGCGGTGGGCATGGATATCGAAACCAATATCGCTCTCGCTTCCATGCAATCGTTTACAGGCTTTGGCGGGTTCATCAACATAAAAGCGACCCGGAAAGCCGGCACCGACATGATACAGAAGCTTTCCATCAGGACTCCTTCGCTGAGCCAGAAAGCCAAGTACCTGTCAGGAGGAAATCAGCAGAAAGTGGTTGTCGCGAAATGGCTGATCCGCAATTGCGACATTCTCTTTTTTGACGAGCCGACCCGGGGCATCGATGTCGGCGCCAAACAGGAAATTTACAAACTGCTGAACGAACTGGCTGAAGCCGGCAAGACAGTAATCATGATTTCGTCGGAACTGCCGGAAATTCTCCGGATGAGCCATCGTATCGTGGTCATGTGCGAAGGCCGGGTGACCGGAGAACTGCTGGCTTCGGAAGCGACGCAGGAAAAAATCATGAAACTCGCCACCCAGCGTGAATCAATGGTGAAAACCGCCCAAGAAAGGAATCAGTATGCCTGAAAAAATTATCGCGGACAAAGCCGCCAAAGACAGTTTTTCTTCTTCCTCGGCAAAGCAGAAAATTCTGGCCTTTTCCAGCCTTATCATTCTGCTCATCGTTTTCTCCTTCGCGTCGCCCAACTTTTTCCAGTCGAACAACCTGATTGCCATCATGCTGGCCACCGCGGTGAATGGTGTTCTGGCCATCGGGGTCACTTTCATTATCATCACCGGCGGCATCGACCTTTCTGTCGGCACCATGATGACCTTTACCGCGGTCATGGCAGCCCAGTTTGTCGCCAACTGGCACATGCCCGTCATGGTGGGCGTTCTGGTGGCTATCATGACGGGAATGGTCTGCGGATTTCTGTCCGGCGTCATGGTTGCCAAGCTCAAGATTCCGCCCTTTATCGCGACGCTCGGCATGATGATGCTGACCAAGGGGTTGTCGCTGATCATCGCGCAGAGCAAGCCGATTTATTTCACCGAATCACCAACCTTCGCCCTCATCGCCATGGGTTCGATTTTTTCCTTTATCGAGTCCTTTAAAATTCCGAATGCCGTTCTGATCTTTTTCGCCCTGGCGATTGTCGCGAGCATCATCCTGAACAAGACGGTATTCGGCCGCTACACCTTCGCGATTGGATCGAATGAAGAAGCTGTCAGGCTGTCAGGCGTCAACACCGACCGATGGAAAATCGGAGTCTATGCCTTTTCCGGCGCCATCTGTGGTATTGCCGGCATAATCATCGCCTCACGGCTGAATTCGGCCCAGCCGGCCCTGGGTCCCGGCTACGAGCTGGACGCCATCGCGGCTGTCGTTATCGGCGGCACCTCGCTGTCAGGCGGCGAGGGCACAATTCTGGGGACGGTTATCGGCGCTTTTATCATGAGTGTGCTCACCAATGGACTGCGAATCCTGTCGGTTCCCCAGGAATGGCAGATTGTCGTGACGGGCGTGATCATCATTTTCGCTGTCTATGTGGACATGCTGAGGAGAAAGAGAAGCAAATGAGTCCCCTGCAGAGGGCTGATATGAAACAGGTTTCCACCGGTTACCTGTGTGAACCGGAAAGAATGTTTTCAAGGAGGCTACCATGAAGAACCGAAGGATCATGACCGTTCTCATTGTGGCAATGATGTTGGTAGCGGTAACCACTGTCGCCGTCGCTCAGACAGTGTATATTCCGCTTATCTCCAAGGGTTTCCAGCACCAGTTCTGGCAGGCTGTCAAGGAAGGCGCCATGCAGGCCGCGAAGGACTACAAGGTTACCATCACATTTGAAGGCCCTGAATCGGAAGCCATGGTCGACAAGCAGATTGACATGCTGTCTGCGGCTCTGGCAAAAAAACCGGCTGCTCTCGGTTTTGCCGCTCTGGACAGCAAGGCTGCGATTCCGTACCTGAAACAGGCGCAGGCCGCGAAGATCCCCGTCATCGCGTTTGACTCCGGTGTTGACAGCGACATCCCCCTCACAACCTGTGCGACCGACAACATCGCCGCTGCAGCCCTTGCTGCAGACATGATGGCAAAACTCATCGGCGGTGAAGGTGAAGTTGCGGTTATCGTCCACGACCAGACCAGCCGGACCGGCATCGACCGCAGAGATGGATTTGTCAACCGCATCAAGGAAAAATATCCGAAGATCAAGATCGTCAGCGTGCAATACGGCGGCGGCGACCACCTGAAGTCCACCGACCTGGCCAAGGCTATCATTCAGGCCAACCCGAATCTCAAGGGTTTCTTCGGCGCGAATGAAGGTTCCGCGATCGGCGTTCTGAACGCAGTCAAGGAAATGGGCAAGATCGGAAAGATTACGGTTATCGGCTATGATTCCGGCGCTCAGCAGATTGCCGCGATCCGCTCTGGTGAAATGGCTGGTGCCATCACCCAGAACCCGGTTGGCATCGGATACAAGACTGTTGAATCCGCAGTCAAAGCGCTCAAGGGCGAAAAGCTCCCGAAATTCACCGATACTGGCTTCTATTTCTATGACAAGTCCAATATCGATGATCCGAAGATCAAGGCTGTTCTGTATCAATAAAAATTGAGCGGTGAGCCAGGCTGCCGTGTCCGGTATGGATGCGGTAGCCTGGCGCGCAGGCGCCAGAGTTTCGTCACAATAAGCGGAGAATTTGCATGATTGCCTGCATTGGTGAAAATCTTATAGACATGGTGCCGCTGACAGCAGTTGAAAACGCACCGTATGGCGCTTTTAAGGCAGCGCCCGGCGGCTGTCCCTACAACAGTGCCATAGCAGCCGCGCGCCTCGGAAGCACGGTGTTTTATATTGGGAAGATTTCGAATGATTTTCTGGGAGACCGGCTTGTAAATCGCCTCGCCGGCAATGGGGTTCGACTCGATTATGTTGCCAGAGCGGAAAACCCGGTAACGCTGGCGTTTGTGGAAAAATCGGCGAGCGGCGAAGCCCGGTATGCTTTTTATGCCAGCAATGCTGCCGATCGTTCGCTTGAGGCAGGGGATTTACCTGCCATCCTGAATCCTGATATTCATTTTTTGCTCCTGGGCTCAATCTCGCTTTTACTGGAGCCGGGGGCAGGTGCAATTTTGGATTTTGCGGAACGCGTAAAAGAGCGCGTCCTTGTCAGTTATGATCCGAATGTCCGCGCGTCTATGATTCCGGACCGCGCGCAGTTCAGAAGTTCGTTTGAAGCGATGTGCGCCCGCTGTGCTATTGTTAAAGCCAGCGACGCTGACCTTGCATGGATTTACGATTCACCGTTCGATAGGGGAATCGTTGCACATATTCTTGATTGCGGTGCGAAGCTTGTGCTGGTAACCCAGGGAAGCCAAGGCAGCCTGGCGGCGACCGGACATGCTTTTGCTTCCGCAGAAGCTGTGCCGGTGCAGGTGGTGGATACAATAGGCGCCGGAGACACCTTTCACGCGGCGGTCCTGAGTTTTCTCGATAGTAACAACTGGACAACCGCGAAGGACCTGGAAAACCTGAGCTCAGCCCAGCTGGAAAGAATTCTGCGATTCGCCTCAGCGGCCGCGGCAATGGACTGCATGCGGGAAGGTGCGGAGCCGCCGACCCTTGAAGCCTTGCTATCGCGGTTTCCTGATTTGACTCTGCAATAAGCAGGAGGTTTGTATGCTGATAGGAATCAAACCGTGCATTTCGCCGGATTTGCTGACGGCTCTCTATAAAATGGGGCATGGGGATGAGCTGGTGCTCGCAGATGCTTTTTTTACCGGCGATGCGCTGAATGCGCGGGTTGTGAGGGCTGATGGGCTCAGAATTCCCGACTTGTTGGATGGAATTCTGCGGCTTATCAACCTTGACGATTTTGTGGACGATCCGGTTATCATGATGCAGCCGGTTCCCGGCGATACGCTTGATTACGAGGTGGAACGCCGGTATCGTGAGGTGATTGACCGGCATTGGCCTCAAACACCGCCGATTGTCCGCATGGAGCGGTTTGCTTTTTACGGACGCAGCAGAAAGGCTTTCGCGGTTGTCATGACAGGCGAAACCGTAAAATATGGCAATATCATCATTAAGAAGGGTGTGCCGCCGGTCGGGGAATTTGCCTGAATTTCAATTTGAATTTGAATAAGCGAACGTGTGTGAACTGGGAGGTTGAGCGTGGGCAAGCAGAGCATCACCATCAAAGAAGTTGCAGAATATGCGAAAGTGTCCACGGCAACCGTATCACGGGTTATCAACAATGACAGCAGGGTCATCGATGACACAAAAGAACGGGTTTTGAAGGCCATGGATGAGCTTGGCTATAAGGTGAATATTGTTGCCCGCAGTCTTAAGACCAATCAGACAAAAACAATTGGGGTCATGGCGCCGGATCTTTCGGGAGATTTTTTCATGTACATTGCGGAGAGCATGGACAAGGAATTGGCTGCCAATGGCTATTCACTGGTTGTCTGCGCTTCGCACGATTCGCTGGAAGAGGAAGCCAAGCGGCTTCGGCACCTTGCTGAGCGGCTGGTGGATGGTGTGGTGGTCATTCCTGCGACGGACCGCGGCAGTCACTTCAGGTTTCTTGAAGAATTCGGGATTCCCATTGTCTTTGTCGACCGGACGGTGACCGATTTCGCAGTGGACGCAGTACTGACAGAGAACGAAGAGGGCGCGTATGAAGCGACCAAAGCGCTTATATCGGACGGATATTCCAGAATCGGGTTTATCGGCGGAAAGCCGGAAATTTCGACATCCAAAGAGCGATTTTCGGGATATTCACGGGCTTTGCGGGAAGCGGGACTTCCAATTGAGGCTGAATTTGTCCGTTTTGGGCCGCCTACCCTGCCCTTCGGCTATCATGCAATGGAAGAAATGCTTAAAAACGATCGTTCTCCTGACGCATGGTTTCTGGTCAACGCCTTTACCCATATCGGCGCTACCAATTACATCATGTCCGACGAGTCCGCGAGGCGGCGGAATATCGTGATCGCGGCCTTTGACGAAATGCCCTACGCACCACTGCTTCGCTTTTGCCGCTATGCGGTTCAGCAGCCGATAGCTGAGCTTGGCCGGACCGCAGCCCGGCTCATTCTGAAAAAAATCATGGAACCGGATCCGACGCGAACCCAGATTGTTCGACTGAAGACGAGATTGATAAAGCACAATTACCGGGAGGTATCCTATGGAAGAATTTGAAGTGCAGGAACCGCAGCTGCGTTTGCGCGGCGGTTTACCGAAAATTGGTATCAGGCCGACCATCGATGGGCGGCTTGGCGGTGTCCGGGAGAGTCTAGAAGCCGTGACGATGGGGATGGCGAAGGCCGCGGCAAAGTTGATTTCCGAGAACCTCAAGCATCCCTCAGGCCATGCCGTGGAATGTGTCATTGCCGATACTACAATCGGCGGTGTCGCTGAAGCTGTTGCCGCGCAGGAAAAATTTGCGCGCGAGGGTGTCGCGGTCACTCTGACCGTTACGCCCTGCTGGTGCTACGGCTCGGAAACAATGGATATGGATCCCAACACCATCAAGGCGGTCTGGGGCTTCAACGGCACTGACAGGCCGGGCGCGGTGTACCTCGCCGCTGTTCTTGCGGCGCACAATCAGAAGGGACTTCCGGCTTTCAGCATCTATGGGCACGATGTCCAGGATTTGCAGGATACCGACAAAATTCCCTCCGATGTGGCAGAAAAGATTCTAAAATTTGCACGGGCGGGACTCGCGGTCGCCTGGATGCGCGGGAAAAGCTATTTGTCGGTCGGTTCGGTTTCCATGGGGATTGCCGGCTCAATTGTCGACGCTGACTTTTTTCAGTCCTATCTGGGAATGCGGAACGAATATGTCGACATGAGCGAGATTACGCGCCGAATTGAAGAAAAGCTGTATTCGGAAGCGGAGTTTGAGCGCGCCATGCGCTGGGTCAGAACCTATTGCGCAGAGGGCCCTGATAACAATCCGCCCGAAAAACAGCACTCACGTTCCAAAAAGGATAAAACCTGGGAAACCAGCGTAAAGATGGCGATCATCATGCGGGATTTGATGGTTGGCAATCCCGGCTTGCGGCGGAAAGGACTTGGCGAAGAAGCGCTCGGGCACAACGCACTGGTCGCGGGATTCCAGGGCCAGCGGCACTGGACAGATCATTCGCCCAACGGCGATTTTATGGAAACCATTCTCAATTCGAGCTTTGACTGGAACGGGATCCGGCAGCCTTATATTGTCGCGACGGAAAATGATTCGCTGAATGGGGTTGCCATGCTGTTTGGGCACTTGCTGACCGGCTCTGCGCAGATATTCTCCGATGTCCGCACATATTGGAGCCCGGAAGCGGTCAAACGGGTTACCGGCTGGCAGCCGGAGGGCATCGCGGCGAACGGATTCATTCATTTGATCAATTCTGGAGCGACAACCATGGATGGAACCGGAAAACAGCGCAAGGATGGAAAACCTGTCATGAAGCCGTGGTGGGAAGTTACGCCAGAAGATGCCAAAGCCTGTCTTTCAGCGACCAGCTGGCGATACGCAAGTCTTGGCTATTTCAGGGGCGGCGGGTATTCGTCAGATTTTCTGACAGAAGGCGGCATGCCCGTAACCATGTCGAGGATAAACTTGATTAAAGGCCTGGGGCCGATGTTGCAGATCGCAGAAGGATACACCGCGACATTGCCCGAACACGTGCATGACTCTCTGGATTTGCGCACCGATCCGACCTGGCCGACAACCTGGTTTGTACCTCGGCTGACAGGAACCGGGCCGTTCAAGGACGTGTATTCAGTAATGGCGGCATGGGGCGCAAACCACGGCGCCCTTTCCTACGGGCATATCGGCAGTGATCTTATAACACTGGCCTCAATGCTGCGCATTCCGGTGAGCATGCACAATGTCGAGCCTAGCACAATTTTCAGACCGAGTTATTGGACTGCTTTTGGCATGGATCCGGAAGGGGCGGATTACCGGGCCTGTTCGGCGCTTGGCCCTCTGTATTGATTTTTTAATGTTGGCTGGCAGCTGTCGCTGCCAGTTTTTTTTAATAATGAAGACTCGAGAAAAATCCTTAAAATCAGCAACTGAAAGCCTATCTTTTTTCCTTTTACCTTTGCAAATCTTCGTTTGATGCACGAAATTTCATAATAGAGGAGAATCACCATGAAAAGTGTAAAGAATGTACTAATTGGCTTGCTTTTGCTTACTGCGGCGACGACCGTGTTTGGTCAATACGCAGGAGGCACCTTTCAGACGGATTTTGGGAAAATGATGCTACAACAAAATGGGAGCCAGCTTTCGGGTACCTATGATTATGCCGGGGGTAGGATAGAAGGTACTATCATGGGAAATACAGCAACCGGCTGGTGGTATCAGACAAACGGTAAGGGAAGATTTATTTTTGTCTTTAATCAAGATTTTTCCGCCTTTACCGGGAAATGGGGTCATGATTCGAGTGAGCCATCAGCAACCTGGAATGGAACGCGGATTGGAGCTGCGCCTATGCAGATTCAACCACCTGCTTCCTACGGTACTATGGGTCAAGCTACAGGTGTATATTTATCTGACTTTGGCGACATAACACTTGAGCAGAATGGATCATCGGTTACCGGCCGATACACGCACGCTGACGGCAGGATCGAAGGCACTTTGAATGGAAATGTCCTCACAGGCTGGTGGTATCAGAGCAATGGGAAAGGAAGATTTTCATTTGTCTTCAATAGCGCATTTACTGCCTTTGCCGGGAAATGGGGTTATGATTCTAATGAGATGACCGGGACCTGGAATGGAACACGGAAGGAGAGCTCAAAATCTTCAACGAACCAGCAGACTGTCATACAGGTTGAGGGAACTGAAGTTTTCAGCAATTGGAATAAAGCCGGTGTTGCGAACTTGCCCCCATCTCATACATATTTTTATATTGCAAAATCTATGACAATAACGAGAATCGTCAATTACCATTGGAATGATGGTCGGGGTCAATATCCGGGATATATAAGTCTGAGAAGTTCGGATGGTAAAACCTATGGACCTTGGCAAGCAGTGGGGACAAGCGGAACCGGGGGGGCGCAGAATGTAAACTGGATTGTATATCCAAATGTTCTGATCGCCATGGGGTTGTATCAGATTGTTGATAGTGACCCAGGGAGCTGGTCGCATAACGGGATGTCATTTGGAAGTGGATTTTCCTCGGTAACAGCGAAGTAAAATTAGTGTCACGAACCTTGTATATTTCTTTTTGAAATTTGAAGCAAACCCTTAAGTCCAGCGCGTATAGGAAGTAGCAAGGAGGACTACTTCCCCATGGACAGCTTCACCTTCTGCCCTAACCCCGA
>Ga0302250_1000052_pt1 | contig 207699 bp, 204 predicted proteins | sample AAG_RA_Asp_MG_FD_193536 | JGI IMG/M metagenome (GOLD analysis project Ga0302250, IMG submission 193536) | Enriched activated sludge microbial communities from anaerobic digester in WTTP, New Holstein, Wisconsin, United States - AAG_RA_Asp | ecosystem: Engineered > Bioreactor > Anaerobic >... | reverse complement strand
TTCGCCTACCTATAAAAAAAGCATATCTGGCTTCGGCTGGCAAGCCAGCATCATATTTAGAAAAGGCGAAGGCTGTCCGCCGGAGCCAGATAAGATAAAATAGATAGGCGCAGGCGGACAAGACTTTTTAATGTTCGCCTACCTATAAAAAAAGCATATCTGGCTTCGGCTGGCAAGCCAGCATCATATTTAGAAAAGGCGAAGGCTGTCCGCCGGAGCCAGATAAGATAAAATAGATAGGCGCAGGCGGACAGAAACAGGCAGAAAATGTACCACGTCTATATTATCAAATCACTTAATTATCCAAAACAAATATATATTGGTTTTACCAAGGACATCGAATCGAGAATTTTAGAACATAATAATGGTCGAGTACCCCATACATCAAAATTCATGCCTTGGGAAATAGTTACTTTCAGTACTTTTCGGAACAAAGAAAAAGCTGTAAATTTTGAACAATTCCTAAAAAGAGGGTCTGGTAGGGCTTTTTTAAAAAAGCATTTTCTTTGATTATCCCATTTCAAGTTTCTTGTAGCGGTATTTGTGGATAATCTCCACCTAATATGTTATAATACATAGAGTTATGAAGAAAGAATATCAACCGGTCATATCGAACCGTCAGGCGCTGAGGGATTTTACGGTCGAGAAGACCTATGAGGCCGGTATAGAGCTCTTTGGGAACGAAGTGAAATCTTTGAGAGGAGGCAGCGCCAATCTTAAAGGTAGTTTTGCCACGGTCGAGAAAGGACAGGTTTATCTGTACAACATGCACATAAGCCCGTACGCGTTCTCGAGAACGGATTATGAGCCGCTCAGGAAGAGAAAACTCCTTCTGCACAAGACCGAGATTAAACATCTCGAGGAAAAGGTCCACCAGAAGGGGTACACGGTCGTCCCCTTAAAGGTATATTTTAAAGGCAGTTACGCGAAGGTCGAACTGGCTGTCGCGAGAGGCAAGAAGTTCCACGATAAGCGCGAATCGATAAAGGAAAAAGAGATGCGTCGCGAGATCGAGAAGGAGACGAGACGGCGGCGGTGAGCGCAGTGGCTCGCGGTCAGCCGTTCGCGACATAAGGATAGTGGGATCGTTCTTTGGAAGAAAAGAGTCTTAAGAGAATCCAAATTTTCCCATGAAGGAAAGGGAATATTAAGGGAAAACCATTGGTTTTCCCTTAAAGAAATTTTGCTGCGTTTCCCAGCAGCTCAAAGGACAAAATTTCCTATTGGGGGTGACAGGACTCGACATGTTCTCTTGTTCTAGGGGCAGCATGCAGAGGTTGTCGGGAGGCCTCTTTAAACACCTGACACAAAACAGACAACGCAGACTACAATCCAGTAGCCGAAGCTGAGGCGATATTGGCCTCAGGCGCGTCTGCTCCTCAAGTAGGAGCGGGTTCTTTAGTTGGCGCTCTAGCCTTCTAATTGGACCTAAACACTAACTAGAGACCGCCCGTGGCCATACCTTCGGGCCATGGGTCAAACGTAGAAGGTTGCTCCCGGGGTAAGCCCCGTTTATCGGGCTTCCCGGGAAAAGACCAAAGGTAGAATAAGCATGTAGATACTCTTAGGGGAAGGTTCGTGGACCCGGGTTCAATTCCCGGCACCTCCACCATTTTTAAACAAAAGGCGGATTAGAATAAATTCTATCCGCCTTTTTTGTTTAAAAATGTGCCGCTTTCGCGGCTACCATTCGTGTCGTTCGCATTTTGCAAATAAATTTCCAAAATACTCACTCCACTCATGGCTGTGTAGGCACCGGGGCTCCGCGACCTCACTTAGTTCGGTCGCGTTGTCCCGGCACCTCTAACTGGATAGGTGCCGGGGATCTGCGCGCCTCGCGTGGCTCGGCGCTTGATTACCCGGCACCTCCCAAATTGTCATTGCGAGGAGGCCGAAGGCCGACGAAGCAATCTAAATGCCGCATATATCCTCACTTGGTTCGGTCGAGTTGTACCTGTACCTTTCTGATTCGTTTAATGTTCCCAAAAAGTCATAATATGGTATACTTGATTTTGCTAGCTATACCATATTAAGGAGAAAATATGACATATTTGGATCAAGATGTAAAAAAACGTATAGAATCGAAGATGGGTGAACTTGCCCGTCTAAGGCCTTTGCCGCCGGCTGCGGTAAATAAGCTCCGCCAGCAGTTCGAGATAGAAATGACTTATAACTCCAATGGGATAGAAGGGAACAGCCTGACGCTGAAGGAAACTTATCTTGTTATAAGCGAAGGGATCACGGTCAAGAATAAGCCCCTAAAGGACCATCTGGAAGCAAAAGATCATTATGAGGCGCTGGAATTCATGATGGAACTTGTGGAGCACAAAAAACCGCAAACTATCTCGGAGCATCTGGTAAGAACTCTCCACCGGATAGTTGTAAGAGATATAGAAAAGGAATGGGCGGGTCAATACAGAAATAGTAATGTGATTATCACCGGTGCGAGGCACAGGCCTCCGGATGCGGTAGCTGTTCCTTTGAAAATGGATGAGCTTATAAAATGGTTCAGGGAAAATGAGAGGGAATTGCACACGATCGAACTGGCGGCGCTTTTTCATCATAAGTTCGTCAACATACACCCGTTCTTTGACGGGAACGGGCGGGTAGGGCGGCTTCTTATGAATGTAGTTCTGCTGCGTCAGGGATATCCGTTGTCGGTGGTCCTTAAGAACGACAGGAAAAAATATTACGATGCGCTCGCGAAAGCGGACGAGGGGGATTACGCGTCTTTTGTAAAGATGATAGCTCAGAGCGTCGAGAGGTCACTGGATATTTACCTTAATGTTTTGAGGCCGTCAAATAAAGGGAATGAGAGATTTCTGCTTTTATCGGAAATAAGTTCTAAAACGCCGTATTCGACCAAATACCTGAATTTGCTTATCAGGCAAGGGAAACTGGAGGCCCACAAAGAGGGCCGGAATTGGCTGACGAGCTTTGAGGCAGTTGAGAGATATATCCGGAAGAGAAAAAGGAAGAGGATACATAGATAAAAAGTTCCGGTGCCGTGTATGACCCTGCTCCCAAATCCATTGGAAATACCACGATCCCGGCGTTATAATGAAACAATAAGGGGGACACTTTCACCCTTAAAATAGGATACAGGTTGCCGATCGAAAGGACAAACGGTACAAATTACTTAATGTTCCAGCATAAAGCCGATTTCGTATTTGAAATCGGCTTTTTTGTTATAAGTCCTATAAAAAACAGAGACATAGAAAGGAATATACCCCCATAGACCGTCAGTCTCGGTCAGTCCTAAAATGACCGTTTTTGACGAAAATCGTGGTGAAATCGTGGTGGAAAACCGCTCAATTAGGGTATTAGACAGTCACAGTGGAAAGTAGTATAATTATCCCCGAGAAGGGGGATTATTGTATGGAACACACTCAGATAGTAAGCTCCACAGATTTGGAGCGATACGCTGACACTATAGCGAGTGAAGCTGTTATACCTGAGTTAGTCTGGATGTTAGTCAACCAATCGACCTCTGATCTTACAACGTGTCGTATTCCCTATGGTGATGACATTAATCAGCCTGGATTGGATGGCCTAGTTGAGACTGAGAATGGCTTCCGACAGTTTGTTCCCAAAAAAAGGAGTCTCTGGGAAATAGGAACAGGTAGTTCCCCTCAGACCAAAGCGACGAAGGTTTATGGGGAACGTACCCGAGAGATTGCATTGCAGGAACGGCAAGAGGCTGCATTTGTTTTTGTAACGCCTCGTGCGGAAGGTGTCGGTGGATGGAAAGAACCCGCACAACGCAAGTGGATTGAAAAGCGAAAAACGGATGGTTGGAAAGACATCAAGATTATTGACGGCGGCCAGCTTGCCGATTGGATTCGGGGATTTCCGGCTATTGGAAGATGGTTATTGAAGAAAATTGGATCTATAAATACAATTACTGGTCTTAGTACTCCTGCCGAACATTGGGAAAATCTGCAAGAACTTGCTCATCTGGATCAGCTACCGTTATCACCCAGAATATTTCTTGTGGGAAGAGAGCAGGCTTGTGCAGAGATGCATCGGCTTTTTCGCCGTGATATAAAGAAAGTGGTATTTACGTATGAATGCGTGAATGATACAGAGGATTTTGTTGCTGCCTTTTTGGCCTCTTTGGACGATAAAACACGGCAGTCTTTTTGCAATAAATGTCTTTTTATCGAAAGTCCTGATGTATGGCGGTCGATGATAAATTTGGAGATTCCTCATGTTTTTGTCGCACACCCGAAACTTGATTTAGAATCTTCAGGTGAACAATTGCTTTTGGCAGCATTGGCGAAGGGACATGGCGTGGTTATGTCAGTAACCGGTGAAAGCGATCATCTCATTCCGTTGCGTAGTCCCTCAGCATCTGCGCTTGAAATTACGCTAAAAGAGGCTGGTTATAAACACGATAGGGCGCACGAGTTAGCAGCTGCAGGTGCCTTGTCGCTGAGTAGACTTAAACGACATATGCTAAAACTTGAGGTGCTAGCGCCTTATGCTATGTGGGAAAGTGCACGGGCGTTATCTCTTGCTGGTCTTCTGGGGAGATGGGATGGCAATAACTCCGATGATAGAGCGGTGGTAGAGAGAATAGTAAAAAAATCTTACGGAGAGTGGATTGATGTTGTGCGCCCCGAAACACTACGTTCGGATACCCCCTTGATTCAGCATAATGAGAATTGGAAAGTGATATCACGCGGTGAAGCATGGTCAGCTTTGGGGCCAAGGCTTTTTGACGACGATTTGGATTGTTTTCAAAAAGCCGCGCTTATAGTGCTTGGTGAGCGCGATCCAAAGTTCGACTTACCGGAAAAGGAACGTTTTGCTGCGAGTTTACATGGGAAAGTTCTGCAACACTCCTCGGTTCTTCGCAAGGGTATAGCTGAAACGCTCGCTTTGTTAGGAAGCAGGCCGAGTGCTTTATCTTCCTGCTCACAGGGGAAAGCAGAGCTTGTCGCCTCGTTGACGGTGCGAGGGTTACTAAAGGATGCGGACTGGGTCAAGTGGGCTGGTTTAGATAGCCACTTACCCATGTTAGCAGAGGCAGCGCCTAATGAGTTTCTGGATGCCGTGGAAAAAGCGCTGTCGGATCCAGCCAAAAGTCCATTTAATGCGCTTTATGCTCAAGAAGGCTCTGGTGTAATGGGTTGGAATTACACTAGTGGTTTGCTCTGGGCACTCGAAACGTTAGCATGGCATCCCGATTATTTGGTGCGTGTTACTGTGCTGTTGGGTGAGCTCGCTTCTATTGATCCTGGTGGAACTTGGGCTAATAGACCAGCCAACTCATTAATAGATATATTTTTGCCTTGGCATCCACAAACCTGTGCTACCATCCAAAAGCGCAAGGAAGCTGTGAAATTATTGCTTCGAGAGGAGCCATCCGTAGGATGGAAGCTGTTACAAGCTTTGTTGCCTAATAGATATGGGAGTACTTCTGGATGTCGTAAGCCGGCATGGCGTGACTTTATTTCTGCGGGGTGGTCAGAGCGAGGTACTAATCATGAATATTTGGATCAAGTGTCTGGTTATGCAGAGTTAGCTGTTAGTACGGCGGCAGCGGATATACCGAAGTTGGCAGAACTAATTGATCGTCTACCAGATTTACCTCTTCCAGCGTATTCTAACGTGCTTAAACATCTTTCCACAGATGTAGTACTTGGTTTAACAGAGCTTGATCGGTTGCCGCTTTGGGAAGCACTCGTTGATTTAGCTGCAAAACATCGCAAGTTTGCAGACGCTAAATGGGCGATGCCGATGGAGGAGATAGCAAAAATTGAAGCAACCGCAGCGAGGCTAGCTCCAAAGCCTGCCAATCTGATACATCGTCGCCTTTTTAGTGATCGCGACTTTGATTTGTTTGAAGAAAAGGATGGTTACGAAGAGCAACAACGAGAGCTTGATCTCAGGCGCCAAGAAGCAATAAAGGATATTATAAAAGAGAACGAAGTTGCAGGTGTCTTGGATTTCTCGCGGCAAGTGGCATCTCCCGAGAAGGTAGGGTATGCTCTAGGTTCTATAGAAGGGGATTCGGTCGATGTATTATTGCTGCCCGGTTATCTGGAAAAAGAGGATAAAGTAACCAAGAGTTTTATTGGCAAATTTGTCTGGGGAAGGTTTTGGACGAAAGGCTGGTCTTGGGTGGACGGCGTGGTGGGAGATACTTGGACTATTCAGCAAAAAGCCACATTTCTTACTTTGCTTCCATTTGCGCAGGACACGTGGTGCCGGGCAGAAAAACTTCTTGGAAATGATGTGGGAGCCTATTGGAAAATAACTAAGGTAAACCAATGGGGGGTACGAGATCATCTGCATTTACTAAAGGCAATAGATGAACTCTTGAATAATGGACGGCCCAAATCCGCCTTAGCGTGTTTAGGCCGTCTTGTTTATGATAAGGCCGTTTTTTCTCCTGATCTTGCGGTGCGCGCGCTTATGGACAATCTGATGGTAGAAGAAAAATCAAGTACTCTCGATCAGCATGATATACTTGAAATCATAAAATGGCTACAAGCTAATTCAAGCACCGAAACTAAGGCACTTTTTCAAATAGAGTGGAACTACCTTCCATTCTTGGATCATGAGTTCGGGGGAGAACCTAAAACGCTCGAACGTCAACTAGCTTCAGATCCTGCTTTCTTTTGTGAAGTGATAGGCCTTGTATTTCGGTCTGACAAGGACGAGTGCAAAGAGCAACCAACCGACAAACAAAGGAACATTGCGCAGAATGCATATCGCCTTCTCTGTGCGTGGAAAACCGTGCCGGGAATAGTTCCGGACGGTTCCTTTGATAATAAGTTTTTTACCGAATGGATTGCTGAGGTCAAAAAGCTTGTCGCAGCATCGGGCCATTTTGGAGTAGCAATGAGCCAAATTGGACAGGTACTTCCTTACTCTCCGCCAGATTCAAACGGTTTATGGATTCATCACGCAGTTGCAGAAGTTCTAAATAATAAAGATGCGGAGAGAATGAGGTCTGGGTTTACCATGGAACTTTATAACAGGCGTGGCATGCATGGCTTCACAGCGGGTAAAGAGGAAAGAGAGATTGCTGCAAAGAGTCGGGAACAAGCTGAAGCGTTAGAACACTACGGATATCATCAGTTTGCTACTACAATGCGCAAGTTCGCTGAGGGCTACGAACGCGAGGCCGAACAAGAGGCTACCAGAGAACCGTTTGAGGACTGACTAATGGGGGCTTTCCCTTTGGGTAAGGCATAAATGAACACAGCCAAAAAACCTCTAAGGAACCTTGCAGCGTTTGCCGTTTTTAGCTTTGCAAGTATCCTCTAAAATAATGGTGGAAGTGTCCATGAGAGTCAGGTAGACTCATATCGTTTTTTCACAGGTTGCCGATTGGGATGGCAAACGATACAAAGTATCCAAAAAGAAAGAATCATTCTATGAAAAGATGGCTATTTGTGATGTTGTTTTTGATGATGGCGTGTGAAATATACGCTGCCGAAAGAGTTCCCGGTACGAGGGTCTCAATTGAGCCACCCACAGGTTTTGAACAGGCTAAGCAATTTCCGGGATATGTTCTTCGGGATACTGGATCCTCTATCATGATTACGGAAATACCAGCTCCATTTTTAGAAATTTCTAAAGGTTTTAATTCTCGGACTCCTCAGGGTATGGCGTTGATATCAAAGGATGTGGTTAACATTGATGGATATGAGGCATTGCTTTTAAATGTCGATCAAAATGCCTACGGGATGCGGTTTGAAAAGTGGATCGTTGTGTTTGGAAATGAGAAAGAGACTGTAATGATAACAGCAGCATTCCCTAAGGGGAAAAATGAACTTTCTGATACGTTGAAGCAAGCTGTTTTGTCAGCGCAGTGGAATCCTAATGCAAAGGTGGACTTTTTTGAGGGATTGACTTTTAAGGTCGCTGAGTACGGCGGGTTTAAGATAGCAAACAAGGTGGGAAATAATTTAACACTGACTTTTGGGGGTGCATTCCCTGTTAAAAATGAAGATGACCCTGTGATCGTTGTAGGAGCGTTACTTATAGATAGTAAGATGATCACAGACAGAAAGCAATTCGCAAGAAAGAGTGTGTACCAAACAGCCACTCTTTCAAACTTCAAAATTTTAGAGGAATCAGATGTTCGCGTTGCTGCTTTGCCAGGGCGTCGTATTATTGCGAAAGCTAAAGATACGAAAACGGGACATGATAGGCTGTTGTATTCTGTATATTTGTACAACTCCGATGAGTGCTATGTATTTAATGGGATTGCGGATTTTTCGAAGAGAGAGGAATACCAAAGTATTTTTTCTTCAATCCTAAATAGTTTTAGTGTTAACTAGTCTTGTGCCGTTTACAGTTTAGCTTTGTGGGTTATGATATGAATACACCCAAAAAAACTTTATACATCGACATTGACGGCGTTCTCTTGGGCAAGGACGACCCTGAGAGCTCAGAGGTCGTTCTGGCCAAGCACGCGAAAGTTTAATATCGGATCAGGGGGAGGTAGCTATGGACATAAAAGTTGAAAAGTTATCTGACGCCGAGATCAAGAAAAGAGGTATATTATCCTGGCCGATATGGACAAAAGAGGTTTCTACTTTTCCATGGGTCTATGACAGCAAGGAAGAGTGTTTACTTCTGGAAGGCCAGGTCACGGTAAAGACAAAAGACGGTAAAAGCGTGAAGTTCGGAAAGGGGGATTTTGTCACCTTTCCCGAGGGCCTTGAGTGTACGTGGATAGTCGAAAAAGCGGTGCGGAAACATTATAATTTCGAATGATCTTTATTGGTCCTCGGGCGACAAAAAGGGGACAGGCTACTTTTAAAGAAAAAGTATAAAAAAGCAGCCTGTCCCCTTTTTTGCCTCAAGATGCTTACCGCGATATTCCTTGATTATAATGCTGCCGGGAATGGGAGGCATCTATCTAGCCCAATGCTCTTTTTCCGTGTGCCGGTTTTCAGAGTCATTTTCCGACCGCATATCTTTGTTATTGAGGGGATCATGCTGCTTCCTGGCCGCCAAAACAGCTCTTTATGCCTGGCTTGAAGCTCATCAATTGGCACATCTTTAAAAAATGGATAGTACCTTTCGTGCTTAATTTTATCGGTGGCTTCTGAAAAGATTCGAACCCTAAACAAGGGCACAGGATGGAGTTTTGATGTCCAATAGTGCGCGAATACCGAGAACACCCCAATTCGTTAAATTATAAAAAAGTAAGAATTCGCATCTTGACTTTTCTTGGGTAGCTGGTGTATAATCTTATAAAAATGGTTACGTATCCACTTTTGAGGACGAAATGAAGATTACTTTAATGAAGATAGCTGAAAAAACCGGGTTGGGGTATGGTACGGTTTCACGGGCATTGAGCGATAATCCACGACTTGTTAAGGAAAAGACGCGGAAAAAAATTCTACGAGTCGCAAACAAATATGGATATATAAAGAATGTGAATGCTCAGGCTTTGGTAAAAGGTTGTACGGCTGATATTGGTCTTGTTATACCTGCTATATTTGGCTCCTCCTTTTATAACGATTTTTATATAAAATTGATATCATCCGTAATTGAAACTGCAAATCATTGCGGATACAAGATTAGGTTACTGTTTTTATTGCGGGAGTCAGGCATAAAGGGAGTTCTTAATGAGGCAAAATCATTTAGATTGGCGGGGCTAATTTATTCTTCTATATATTATGGGGATTTTTATGTTGCGCAAAAGGATATACAAGATATCAATATGCCCGTTGTTGTTATAAATGAACATATAAAAGGGCGTAATGTACACTCAGTAATTCTCGATGATTTTAAGGGTGGATATGACGGGACGGAATATTTGATCAAATTAGGGCATAGGAAGATCGGTGTTATACGTGGTTGCCGGGCGGATATAGAGCAGCGATTTGAAGGATATAAAAAAGCTATGGCTGATTATGGGTTGGCAGCAAAAGAAAAGTATGTCTTGAAGGGTGATGGTACAGAAACCACCGGCTATTCAGAAACCATGCGGCTTCTTGAAGGCGGAAATCTCCCAAGCGCTATTTACTGTCTCGACGATGAAATGGCTGCAGGAGCATTGAGAGCGATGCGCGAAAAAGGTTTAAATTGTCCAAGCGATATATCTATTTTAGGGTTTGATGGTATGGATATAGGAAATTTTATGAACCCGCGCCTTACCACAATGGTTAGACCAGTTTCTGAAATGGGTAGAATTGCCGTAGATAAAATTACAGGAAAAGATAAAAGCAAAAAATGTACTATTATAGGAGTAAATATTCTAGAGCGAGAATCCTGTTGTAAGGGATAATTTTTTTTCGCAAATTGTTAGAGCAACAAAAACCCAAAACGGGGGTCTCGGATGAAATCGAGCATACGATCAATCAATTTTTTTATTGATAAGGCGATAAAAATAGTTCTTAGCAGCACTATTTTATTGTCGACTATATTTATTCCTCAAGCTAACTGCTTGTCGCCAGAATTTAGAACAAAAATGGCTGATTTCAGGGAACTATTTAAGGCGGTAGCTATATGTAACTTTATAGAAAAAAATCAAAATCTAAACAGCGTTAAGGATGTCTTGGACAAGACATCCTCTATTGATAGTAATTTTGAAAATATTCAATATTCTTTAACGCTGCCTTATGACATGATTATGGAAATTCCGGGTGAAGGATTAGCGGCCCGATATTTTGACCCTACTAAAGCCAATGTTATAACACCTTATTCTGATGTAACAAATCTTTCAACGAAAATAATAACTAAAAAATTACACAGACAAATTATTCATAGAATAAAAGCTTTGCCTTTTGTCGAGTCATCATTTGCGCAGGCAAAAACAAGCCCTTTATTGCGAGGTGCTATAGCTGAACTTAGTGAACCATTACCCGAAAATAGTCCTACGCATAAGAAAAAAGTGAACGTATCGTTGGTTTTCTTGTCAAAGCCGGATAATCCGGAATATATCGTTGAGCCGTTAGGAATTGAATCAATTGCCGGTTCCCTCAAGAAGGAATTCGATGATAAGGTCGAAATACATGGCACAGTAGCTCATAAGTATAATAATATTGAAGATGTGATACAAAAAATAATTAACGAAAAACCAGATATCTTGGCCCTGTCTTTATTTTTCAATACATTGGAAGATTTGGATAAAATCATGTGTTATATATCAAAGATACCGAGAGGTGAACGGCCAATGATTATTCTCGGAAACGTTGTTGCCACACACAATGCCGAGTTGCTGCTAAAAAGATATCCCAGTGTTATAGTGTGCCATGGGGACGGTGAATTGCCCGTGATCGGTCTGGTTAAATATTTTACTAGCGAGACGACGTTGTCACAAATCCCCAGCATTAGCTATAAAAAATCCAACGGTACTATTACACGCACAAGGATCGAAGAATTTGTGCCTGCAGTACCGCACAGATTTATGCTTCAAGATATCATTGACTCGAAAGGGAAGGTTTATATAGAGACATCCAGGGGTTGCCCATTTAATTGCTCATTTTGTGAGCGGAGATGTTTTTTTGGTCATAAACGTATAGAAAAGCCACTCCAGGATTTGCTCGAAGAAATAATATTGTTAAACAAAAAAGGCTTTAAAATGATGGACGCTATTGATGAAGACTTCATTTCAGGTGATCCGCAAAGAGCGATCGATCTTGCGAAGGCCATATTGGACCTTAAGTCTAGAGGCGTGATAGATAATGATATGACGTTAGTTGGCTCAATTTCAGTAAGAGCTGTTTATGATGCAAAAGCACCCAATGCAATAAACGATAAAAAAGCAGAAGCATTGAGCTTGTTACATGAAGCCGGTTTTGTCCGGTGCTTTATAGGCATAGAATCCGGTTCACCGATCCAATTGCGGCGATATGGCAAAGCACAAACGGTAGAAGAGGCTAAGTATGCAATAAATATCCTTAAGGAAATAGGTATCACAATAGAAAGCGGCTTTATAATGTTCTATCCGCCCATGACATTAGGGGAAGTTAAAGAAAATATTGAGTTTTTACGTGAAACCGGGTTAGTAGAATATGTGTCGCATATACCTACGCAATTGCGTCCTCAGATCAATACGCATATTCAGACAGAACTGGCAGCCGAGGGCTTGATTGTGGAAGGAAGCTATGATCCTAACTGGCTCACATTCGAATATCGATATAAAGATAAAAAACTCGCCGATATAGTTTATTATACAAAAGAATTTGAGAGCACGTTAAATCCAATATCTAACATTCTAAAAAGAATATATAGATCGAATAATTTCCAAACCTTGCCACCAGATATTCAACAATTCATTTTGGATTGCAAAAGATCCATTAATATAATGTTGTGCGATCTGATATATGACCTCGTGATATGCATGGAAAATGACGATCCCTCTGCATGTAAAGTGCTGGACAAACACAATGAGAAAGCAATTGATTTTCTCGAAGACCTGTTGAAAAAGGGGGGTAAAACCGGGGCATTTAAGTATCTGGAGAACATGAAAAATGTATGTGAGATTCTTTTGGTGAAAAGGGCCGTTCTAAGATTTTATGCATACGATATGTTCGATGCGCAAACGCTAGGTGAAATAACAGGCCTGAAAGAAGGGAGAGTTGCCGGAATATTGCGAAGCTTCATTGCGAATACGGAGATTGAGGAAAAACAGCCGGGGCAATATAGAACGCTTGATAAATTCTTCGAACTTAATCTTGCCATTCCAGCAGATTTTCCCAGGCCCGCGAAAGATGTTCCTAAAGATCTTGATGTTTACGATATTTCCCGCATGTTTGATACGAAGGAATTGGACTCGAGGACCATATTATTGATCCGGGAAAGCCTTCTTTCGTATGTGCGCTCAAATCAGATAGAGATCGATACTAACCGGATCAATCATTCTATTAAAATTGCCCATAAACTATATTTAAACCCAAGCGTTACATCAAAGGAGCTATGCGAAGAATTTAATATGTCACGGGAAGATATGGTGGCACTCTATTCTTCAATACGCCGCATCCCTGTGTTTCAGGCACTCTTTTTAAAGGCTTCGTCTCACTCGAAATTTGTTGATACATTGATGTTTCTTTTAAATGACAGGGAGCGCATCGCGAAAATAATTACAGGTAAAAACAGAGGCCCTATAGAGGTGGATATGCAGTTATCAACAAAATGTCAGCGTAATTGCGTTCACTGTTACAACCAAGGTGCATCATATGATTCTTTTCCCGGTTCCATATTGGATGAAAAACAGATATATGATCTACTGTATCAGTTGCAACAAAACAACGTCAAAATGATAAATTATTCGGGAGGGAAAGAGCCAACGCTTCTTTTTGGTAATCTGTTGCCCGGGATAATGGCATATACTCATCGCATAGGATTGAAATTCCAATTATATTCAAATGGTATTGAAATGGACAAAAGTCTGCAAGTTGCTCTTATGGATGCAGAAAGGGTTAGAATAAGCCTGGATGCTGCAACTCCGGAAACATATACACGTGTAAGCAGGATTTCTCCGAAGAGAGGAGAAGAGTATTATAATAGAATTATTTCAAACATCAGGGCAATAGTCTGTATGAAAAAAGAGAGGCATTCATCCGTTAGAATAGGAGTCTCTTTTGTAGCAACCCCGTATAATTATAAAGATATTTTGAAATTTTTAGACTTAGGCGCTTCTCTGGGGGTAGACTTCATTAATATTAGTTGGGATTATTTGAAAAAAAATCAATTCAACGCTGATGAATTGGCCGAGATAGAAAGAATTATATTCGAGGCAGAAAGTCATATAAGGGGTAATAAATACGGCAAGTGCAGAATAACCTTCGCTGAAATATTTACAAAACAGGCCAAAGCGGGCAGGTATGCAGAAAAATTGCGCATGCCAGATGTCTGCAGGGCCTCGGAGATAAAAATAGCCATTGATCCGAAAGGCAATGTGCATCCGTGTTGTTATTATGTAGAGCCCGGATATTTTGAGCAGAAATATATATTTGGCAATATCGCTAATGAGCCTTTCCAAAAGATTCTGATAAATGGCCGTCAAAAGGGCATAGATCCGAATCTATGTGCAGACTGTTATGATTTTGATAATTATGCCAATATTGCCTTAGACAAGTTAGTGCGTGATACAGAATTTGGGATCGATGTGCGGCAGCAACCTTTTCTTTCCTTGTCTGAATACGGCGAGATGAGGTATCCAACATCTGGTATTTCGACGCAATCTAGTATGGATTCGCGAATACAAAAGGCAAACATAAACTATATAGATAGTAATGAAGCGCTGTATGAAAAAATCTTCGCGGAAAGTAATTTTGATACCCTTGTCAGGGTTCCTATTGAGGTTATCGAAACAACAGGTGTTGAAAATATCAGCGATTTCCTTGCAACGTTACAAGCAGCTCCTAATGGTTATGTGGAGCTATATTTTATGTCCGGAATAGGAGAGGTGGACGAAAGCGTGTATCGAAAATTCGGGTTGCAGAAAAAAGCACTACCCAAAGACTTTAAAAGGACAAGGGAGAACACCGTTACGTTATTCCCGGCCCTTAAAGGCGAAGAGATCGATCAATCTACTATTGCCTCGCGGCTTGGCAGCGTAAACATGACCCCTGAAAACACCATCCTTTCACCTATAGGATTACAGCATGATTCGGCAGGTGTGATAAGGGCAGCAATCTTGGGTTTAAAGATCATGGATATTGCACGACAAGCTAAAGAAGGGAAGCCGATAGATAAAGACGCCGTACACATCAGCATATTAAATCAACTTAGAGATGTCTTCGATCCGTCTGACTTTCAGAATTTTGACCTGACCCCGGACGATATAGTAGCCCTTGCCACAGGCAATATAAATAACATCCTGACCGCCTTAAAGAAACTAATTAAACTCCTGCCAATCACTCCTATAAATGCGGAAGAGTTAGGACAAATATACGAACATGTCAAGGCGGTTATAACAGCTGCATGATCTTGTAATGCACCTCATTAGCCAAGGCATTTTCAAGTTAGGATCAGCTCTTTGTCAAGGTATGATTCATGACTCTGACACGGTGTCATGTTGTTGAGCGCCTGATGGGCGACAAAAAGGGGACAGGCTACTTTTAAAGAAAAAGTATAAAAAATCAGCCTGTCCCCTTTTTTGCCTTTTCCTGTGTCCAATATTCCCCGGCACCTGTACGGTGGCAACCTTCGATGAGGTTGTCAGTGGCCGAGAAGGATAGTATAATACGGTTCAGAATGACTTCTGCAAATAAGATCTCACAACGAAGAATTGTCTATTCTTTGGTGATCCCGTTCGTGGTCATGGTCCTGGCGTGTCTTGCGGGGCCGTTTTCCGCGGCACAGTACGACGACGAAGACATCTTCTTTTCCTATGAGCGTTTCTACTACAGAGCGGCTGTGATGCAGGCGCCTCCAGAGAACGGGATGCTGCAGAAGGATGTCAGCATGTTCCTGGACGAATTTTCAAAAAGCATATACGCCATTTCCGGCGGGAATATGGAACTGGCCAAGGAACATCTTAAAAAAGCAAGGATCATATGGCCGGAATATTTCGGGACGGATTTTCTTCTGGCCCGCGTGAACGAGGATACCGGGGATTTCCGGCTGGCAGCCAGGTATTATAAAAGTTATCTCAATAAACTCCGTTCTTTCTGGCTGGGGGAGTACAGGATATCGGAGAGACTTATAAGAGCCCTTATGCCTCACAGTGTAGAAAATTATGACGCGGCAAAGGACCTGGTCCGGAAAAGGCTGAAGAGTTACGGTATCGAACTGGACAGGGTGAGGCCCATATACACCGTTCCGCCGGTGGTCGGTTCGCTGGCCTTATTCGTTGCGGCCGCGGCGGCCGGTGTTCTTTTAGTATCCGTTATTCTACCTTACGTGCGCAAACGTATTCGTATCGCCGGTGCTCCCGAAGGATACTGGATATGCCCAAAATGCGGGACTGAGAACACGGTGCTTCAGAAAGAATGCGGGGTATGCCGTACGCCCGGGCCTTGAGTGTACGTGGATAGTAGAAAAAGCTATACGGAAACATTATAATTTCGAATAATTTTTTGGTTACCAACCGATGTATAATCCCGTCTTGCACAAGGGTACAATATGACCTTGATGTTCCCCTGAATGAGTGGTATATTGATTGTGGGTAAAGAAACAAGTGGGAAAAACCCATTTGACAACAGGTGGGAAGCATGATATACTCTAATTGAAGTGAAGGGAGGGCCTGATGAACAAGGATAAGGCGATACACATAGAGGATGACTTCGAGGAGATCGAGTCCAAAAGTGTTGATCAGCGGCACAGACTTGTTCTGCCTATGGTCCGTGGGATCTCTGAGATAAAAAGGGTCAAGATCTATATAAATTCCAGGGGTGAAGTTTTGATCAGGCCCGTGGTCGAGATCCCCGCGTCGGAGATGTGGCTGTACCGTAACAAAAAGGCTTTGGCTTCCGTGAAGAGGGGGCTGGACGAGGCCGCCAAGGGAGAAGTCAAAGAGCTTGATGTAGAGTCTTTGGATAAATAGGTAGGAGAAGAATTTGTTCAAAATATTTCTCACTCCGGAGGCGCGGCGGAACCTTGATCACCTGAAGGCAAATAAAAGCCTCGAGAAGCGGTATAAAGCCGCGGTAAAGGCGTTAAAATATCTGGCCGATAATCCTCGTCATCCCAGTTTGCAGACACACCCTTATGAAAGTATAGCCGGTCCGAACGGTGAAAAGATCTTTGAGGCCTATGCAGAACAGAACACACCAGCCGCATACAGGATATTCTGGTTTTACGGGCCGCAAAAAGGCGAAATAACGGTTTTTGCGATAACGCCTCACCCGTAAGATCGTGGTGAAACGGCGGTTTTTGGCGCGAGGAGTTATACTTATGCATATAGAGAAACCGGATATCAAGGAGATCGCAATAAAGACCGCTGTCCGGGAAACGGTGATCATCGTTTCGTGCGCCGCGGCGGCGTTCGGCATTGTCAAATTTATGCCCGGTGGGGCCAAGAGCTTTTTACCGGTAAAGCTGGCGGCTCTTTAAATAGTTTTAGTACCGTGTATGGGGCCAATCTCAAACCTGTACCGCTTGCCTCGAAAAACCGAAAGTGATGCAAAATATATTTCATAGTGAGATGTACGATACACGATGTATTCTGCACGGTACTCATGATCAGGAACGCGCGAACTTGATCAATGGCGAGTAGTCACCGTTGTCGGCGGCGTGCAGCGCTTCGATGTATCTTTTCCGGCAGTCTCCGGCCCGTGCCAGGTCGGCGCTTCCCCAACTGAATTCCTTGTCGTTCAGGACTTGTTTTTGTATAGGGTTTGTCATCATTCTGGCGTGCCTTCCGTTCCCGTTCGCGAACGGATGGATCGAGACCAGGCGATGATGGAACCGCGCGGCTATTTCGTCGTTATTGTAAGGTTTATGTTCGAGCCATGCGTTGAGATCGTCGAGGAGTTTTTTGAGTTCCGCGGATATTTGCCAAGCGGGTACGCCGATATTTTTATCGGAAGTGCGGAACTTGCCCGCCCATTTCCAGACGTCCCCGAACATTTTCTTGTGCAATTTGAGGACAAAACCTATGGTGAGCAAGTCCCCGTGTTTGCGCGAATTGCACCATTCTTCGGCTTTATTGATGTTTTCCTGTTCCCACCGGTTGAGTTCTTCGCGGGTGGTTATGTGCGTTAATATAAGCCCTTCCTGTTCGTCCGGGTCTATGGGTGTCGCGCCTTCCGGATAGATCAGTTTCATGTTCTCAATCCCAAAGCGTTTTAGGCATATTTTTAATAAGTTCGTCCACCATGGACCTCAAGACTTTCTGTTCTTCCTCACTAGTAAGCTGTTGGGCCTCGAGCAGCATGGATTGTGTTGTTTTTGCCGTTCTTTGTTTCGCCACATTTTCGGCCTGTTTTCTGATGGTATCTTTCAGGCTCGAATAGGGGACCAGCCCGTATACAAAAACGCAATCCAGCGCTTCGGCGGCGTGCCGCATTGTTTTTATCGTCGCGGAACCCGTGTTCTCGTTCCGTTCCAAGAGTGTTACGCTGCTGCGGTCACTCAGCTTTAAACGCTTGGCGAATTGTCTGCAATTCATATTGAGAGCGTTCCGGATAGCCCGGACCCAGCCTTTTTGGGGGACACCAACGGACCTTAATATTTTGAACTGGCTGAGCTTATAATCCAGTTGCTCTATGACCAGCTCTCTATTTTTTATCTTCATAGCGGAACTCCTATATTTGTTGAGTTTAAACAAAACAAACGTTAATAATTAGCTTATCTAAAGTTAAACAAAAATATAACAAATGTTTATATAAATTTAAACATTATTTAACTCAAATATACATTAATTCAATTGCTATGTCAAGGTCACCATCGCGATTCGCAAAACAGTACAAAGCAATTTTCTTGGCAGGCAAGGGGTTGTCAGCGGCATAGAAGGATAGTATAATACGGATCAGAATGACCCCTGCAAATATGATCTTACAACGAAGCATTATCCGCTCCTCAGTGATCCTCTCAGTGGTCATGATATTGGCCTGCCTGGCGGGACCGTTTTGCGCGGCACAGTACGACGACGAAGAATTCTTTTTCTCCTATGAGCGTTTCTACGACAGAGCAACGGTGATGCAGGCGCCTCCGCAGGACGGGATGCTGCAAAAGGATGTCAGCAGGTTCCTGGACGAATTTTCAAGAAGTATATACGCCATTTCCGGAGGGGATATGGAACCGGCCGAAGCACACCTGAATAGGGCCAGGGCCATATGGCCGGAGTATTTCGGGACGGATTTTCTCCTGGCGCGCATAAACGAAGATGCCGGGAACTTCCAACTGGCGTCCAGGTATTATAAAAGTTATCTTAATAAACTCCGTTCTTTCTGGCTGCGGGAGAACAGGATATCAGATAAACTTATAAGGTCCCTGATGCCTTACGGGGTGGAAAAGTATGAGGCGGCAAGGGACTTAGTTGGGAAAAGGCTGAAGAGTTACGGTATCGAACTGGATAGAGTTAGACCCGTATACACCGTTCCGCCGATGGTCAAGGCGCTGGTCCTGTTTTTTGCGGCCGCAGCGGTCAGTGTTCTTTTAGTATATGTCGTCCTGCCTTACGTGCGGAAACGTATTCGTATCGCTGGCGCTCCCGAAGGATACTGGGTATGTCCAAAATGCGGGACTGAGAACACTATGCTGCAAAAAGAATGCGGGACCTGCCGGACGCCCCAAAAGGGCCCCAAGTCTTAATGTTTTGTTGCGTGATCGATACCACTATAATTGCCTTGCCGTGCCGAATAGAAATAATTATAGAGAGTTCTAATGCCGTGTATGGTTCTAATTCCAAGCCCGTCCTTTCCTCAAAGCTGAACCTGTACTCCCTGCCTTGAAAAACCGCAAGGATGCAAAACATATTTCGTGGTGAAATGGTCAATTTGAGCGGCGCCTTCTGACCTCGCTCTAAAGAGCGGGGCATGGGCGTCGTCGAATGGGTCAAAATTTCAATTGCGGCGGATAATGTGATATATTAACATTACATATACACATACAGACGGAGAAGATCGTTCAGAATGAAAAGGTAAAGGCGGCATGAAAAACATACGTATGATCGCGAAACAAAGGGCGGCCGTTCTTTTAATGGCCGGACTGGCGGTGATGTTTATGGGATCGAACGCGCGCGGGGAGGACAAACTGGAAAAAGCCATTTTTGCCGGAGGCTGTTTCTGGTGCATGGAGCCTCCTTTCGAGAAGATCGACGGCGTGACCGAAGTTGTGGCCGGATACATGGGGGGCGGGACAAAAACCCCTTCTTATGAAGATGTCTCGACAGGGGCCACGGGGCACAGAGAAGTCGTTCAGGTAACATATGACCCTTCCAAAGCGAAATATGAGGAGCTCTTGGATATTTTCTGGCGGAACATCGACCCCACTGACCGGGAGGGCCAGTTTTCCGACAAAGGCTCACAGTACCGGACGGCGATCTTTTATAATAATGATGACCAAAAACGGCTGGCGGAAAAGTCAAAAAAAGACCTTGAACGCTCCGGGAAATTCGACAGACCCATTACGACCGAGATCCTCAAAGCGTCCGAATTTTACAAAGCGGAGGACTATCATCAGGATTATTATAAAAGATCTCCTGTTCAGTATGACCGTTATAAGAGCGGATCGGGCAGGGAAGGCTATCTTAAAAAGACCTGGGGCGGAGGCAGGAAGGAAGAACTGAAAAAACGGCTGACGCCGCTGCAATACAAGGTCACGCAGGAATGCGGGACCGAAAAACCTTTCGAGAACGAATACTGGAACAACGAAAGAGAAGGTATCTATGTAGACATAGTTTCCGGAGAACCTTTGTTCAGCTCGACCGATAAGTTCAAATCAAATTCAGGATGGCCCAGCTTCACGAAACCTCTTGAGAGGGGAAACATTACCGAAAAAGAGGACAAGAGCCTTTTTGAGGCCCGTACCGAGGTGAGGAGCAAGCGCGCGGATTCGCATCTGGGCCACGTATTTGAGGATGGTCCGGAGCCGACAGGGCTTAGATATTGCATTAACTCCTCCTCACTCCGTTTTGTCCCTAAGGAAAAACTGGAAGAGGAAGGGTATGGGAAATATAAGCCACTTTTTGAGAATAAATGATCCGGTCCGGAGCGCAAGGCGCAGAGCACATAGCGCAAAGTGCAAAGCGCTTTTTCCTTTATCCTTTATCCTTAAGATTCGTGCACTTCCTTAACGCCCACGATGTACGACATACGATGTACGATGAAATATGTCAGGGGTCAGACACCATTCTGCTGTCTTGTTAAATCCCGTGTTTGATCTTTGTGATCTGTTCGGAGAGGTCTTTTATTTCTGTTTGCCAATACTGGGTTGAACCCCATTGGGGGGCAAGGTTGGAGAAGCCTCTGTCGGCTACTTGGTGAGCGCACCACGCTATAAAATGGATGTAGCGCATAGCGCGCAGGGGTTCGATAAGTTCGAGGTCAGTACGGTCAAAATCCCGAAAAGTCTCGTATCCTTCTATGAACACGTTCAGCTCGTGCCGCGAATCTTTAAGGTATCCCGGCAGGAGCATCCATACGTCATGTATCGGCGTGCCTATTGCCATGTCGTCAAAATCTATCAAATAGAAAGACTCTCCCGGTCGATGTATTATGTTGGCCGAATAACAGTCGCCGTGTATGCGGATAAGGGGCTTATTTGCGAAAAGCGGGCTTATAAGATCGATAAGTTCCCCGGTGATGTCCACGAATTGACCGGCAAGTTCTTTAGGAACAAGATCTCGTCCGAGGATAAAGTCTATATGTTCGCGCGTAGCTTTTTGGGGGGTAAGGGTGATCCTGTGTTTGGGCATACGCATGGCGCCTATGTTGTGCACCCTCGCTATCAGGCGGCCGAGTTCCAGCCATTCGTCCTCCGAAAACTCATCCGAGTTACGGCCCCCTTTCTTCGGGAATATGGCGAACATCATGTCGCCGGCCACGCCTAAAGTCCGGGAGCCTTTTAAGGGGAGGGGGGCGATGACGGGTATTTCAGCTTCCGCAAGTTCCAGAAGAAAATCGTGCTCGTCCTCGAGGGCTTCTTTTGACCATCTTCCGGGGCGGTAGAATTTTATAACAAGTCCCGTCCCGTCTTCCGCGGCAAGCTCGAAAAGACGGTTTATATAGCTGTTGTACGGGCGGCAAAGTCCGGTTAACCGTGTCTTGAGTTCTTTTTCGGCAAGGGCGATGATCGTCTCATTTGTCAGCGAAGCAAAATGCGGTGACTGGGATATTCTGTCCATGTGCCAAGTATAACTTATATCGCGGAAAATTCACATGACAAAATATCCCCAGAGAGCATAGCGTCAAGCGTTAAATAAGTTCGGCGATCGTCCCTCGACTTCGCTCGGGATTGTGAGCTTGTCGAACCATTTTTCGGTTATGGCTACGATACGCACTGGTCGCATATTCAATACGTTTTCGAAATCATTCAGGAAACTGTCTGGGAGACACTTTCCTGAATGATTTTAAGACACTTTCCTTCACATTACCCAATAACATCGCAATTTCTACGGCATGCTCCTTCTCGTCGATGGTCACATTATTTTCTTACTTGAACGTTTTCGTTGCTGCGTTGATAGAAGATGATCGAAAAGTAATTTTCTTAATTGGCATCTTGTCTTTAAGAAGCTCGTAGAAAAGCTCGCAAAGATTCTCACAAGTAGAAACTTTTTTGGTCACAACTATTCTGTATTCCGGATATGACCAAGCAAGCGCGTGGTTTATCTTTTTAAGAGGAACACAATGCTCCGGATCGTTATTAATGCCTTCCTTTTTGTATACAGCGATAACCGCGTCAAGAAGCGGGTCGCCTTCTTGAAACAATGATGCGTGGTGGAAATGGTCACAAACTTCCCATGCTTTTTTGAATCCATCTTTACAAGCGTGTGCAAATCCGGTCACCGGGTCTACCGTATCTTCAAGTTCGATCTCCAAAAGACCTGAGTGCCCGTGAAGGTGCTTTGCTTCTCTCGGCCATTTCATAAACCTGTGTGCGTACTGGAAGTCAAGCTTGACGATTGATGTGTACTTGTCGTTTGACATGATAGCTTCCTCCTTTTGGTTGACAGCTATATTCTTATATTATTTGCTCCTACAATCTGAACAAATACCCTCCAACACAACCCTCTTATTCATTACCTGGAATTGCCTGCCCAGTGTCTTTGGGACCTGTATTAAATCATATCCTTCGTCGCAAAAGTCGATTATCTTCTGGCATTTAATACAGATACAGTGATGGTGGTTTTGAATATTGGGCTCAAATCGTTTCCTGCCATCGTAACTCTTGACAAGCCTGATAAGCCCGAGTTCTACGAGCGAAAGCAATGTTCGATAGACAGTATCAAAAGAAATGTTGGTAAACGTTTTCCTGACACGTGTATATAATACATCGGCGGAGGGATGATCCTTGGCCTCCAATAACTCTTCGTATACCGCAATCCTCTGGGGGGTGATCTTGAGGCCTTTTTGCGCACATGTCTTTTTGAAAAGCTCTACGGATGCTTCATGATCCCTATTTGTCATGCGAATACTATATAGTAATTATTATTATTTGTCAATCTGTTTATTCGGGAAACTGTCGGGGAGACACTTTCCCGAACGGGGCAAAGATACTTTCCTTCATAAAAGTGAAAACGTCTGTAGTATCGACGCGGGCAGGTGCCGTCAGTTATAGTCAGGGCAAAAATGGCCATTTTTAGAAAAAATCGTGGTGAAATTATTCCTTGGATTTAATTTTGACAAAGGAAGACGGGGGAGCTATAATGCTAATGAAAACCATTTTCAATAAAGCGAGGTTAATTCATGCCAAGAGGTAATTGTCAGGGACAAGGGTGGTGGCACGGAAAATTTAGAGGCTGTGGATACAGGCTCACTGCCGGCAGGGAGGCGATTCTTGATATTCTGTCTAGATCGGAAGGCCACTTAAGCGCCGAAGACGTATATATGAAAGTCCATCCGAAGTATCCCAATATAGGCCTGACTACCGTTTACCGGACGTTGGATGTGTTATCGGATCTTGGCATGATCTATAAGCTGGATTTTGGAGACGGCAGGGCACGCTACGAACTTGTGGGTGGACCCAAGAGCGTTCATCACCACCACTTGGTCTGCACCGAATGTAACAGGATCATTGACTATGCTGATTTTATCGATGACGAAGTAGAGCTTCTTGAACAAACAGAGAAAGGGCTTTCTAAGAAATATAACTTCAAGATAACTAGTCATCTGATACAGTTTTACGGTCTATGTGAGAAATGTAGCGGCAAAAAGTAGCCGCTATATTATTTCTCCTATAATAGAAATAGTTTTCACTAGCAAGAAGGAGGTGCGATATGCCGGGTTTTGACGGAACGGGTCCTCGAGGGCAAGGAGCAATGACGGGGGGTGGCAGGGGATATTGTATGGTGGCATTGAATGGCACAGGCGGAAGACCGACGAGCGGTCGCGGTTTTTACGGCAGTGGCGGTGGCCGAGGGCATAGAAATTGTTTTTACGCGACCGGGGTTCCCGGATGGGTGAGGGCGAGAGGTGGGATGCAGGCGTTCGGAGGTCTTAGCCACGTGGCATCAAAAGATGAGGAGTTAGCGATGCTTAAAGATCAGGCTGGTTATCTCAAAGAGGAGCTTGACGCTATACAGGCGCGTGTTCAGGATCTAGAGGGTAAACAAGAAGCTTGAAAATAGCTATCCCAAAGCTTCATTAAGAAAGGAGTCTACAAACATGAGAGTTGGAGTCGTTTTGGAAGATGAGAGCGGCGTTCTTGGTAACGTTTGCGCGCATTTCGGCCAATGCAAGTTTTTCTTATTGGCGGATATTGATAAGGATAAGAAGAAAATAACCAGCACGCGTATTGTGCCGAATACCGCTGTGCATGGCGGAGGCGGGTGTGTCGCGGTCGATGAGATATTAAAATATAAAGTTACCCATGTTATTGCCGGGGGCATGGGGATGGGCGCTCAGCAGAAATTCGCTCAAGCGAGAGTTCAGGTGTTTGGCTATTCCGGAAACGTGCAAAAAGCGCTTGATGATCTCATGAATAACACATTGGGCGGTCTTGACGCGTGCAAAGATCACGGCCACAGCGGCAGTTGTCATTAAAAGGAAGGTGTCAGCATGAAAATATGTATTACATCTGAGGGCGAAACTCTGGATTCTAAGGTCGACCCACGATTTGGACGGTGCCGGAATTTTATTTTTTTTGACACCGATACCGGAAATTTTGAGGCGGAGGAGAACACCAGTTCTCAATTCCAGGGGGGGGCCGGCATCCAATCGGGACAGCTCGTGGTGTCCAAAGGGGTTAATGCGGTCCTTACCGGGAATGTCGGGCCCAACGCGCATCAGGTCCTGTCGGCCGCGGGAGTTGCTGTATTTACCGGGGTTTCAGGAACGGTAAAAGAGGCCATAGACGGCTATAAAAGTGGGAAATATAAACCCGCAGGCGCTCCGAGTGTAAGTTCAAAGTTCGGCATGCCGGATAAGTAAGGAAGGTTGTTTTGGATAACGAGATCCTAGAGAATCACAAGAAATATTTAGAGCGGCAGGCGTTATTCAAAAGTTTCGGTTACGACGTAGACAAGGAAAGGGATTTTATCCTGGGGCAGGCGAAGCCTGTCTGTGGAAGGATCCTTGAGGCCGGGACCGGTAAGGGACATTTTGCGCTCGCTTTGGCTAAAGCAGGCCATTCGTTTGTTACCTTTGATATATCTGTGGATGAACAGCGTTTCGCAAGGCTGAACATTGCATATTTCGGTTTTGAGAAACAAGTAGATTTCAGGATAGAGAACGGCGAACATACGAGTTTTGCCGATGGCAGTTTTGACACGGTCTTTTCTGTGAATGTTCTGCATCATCTGTGCAACCCCTATCAGGTAACGGATGAACTGATCCGCATACTTTCACCCAAAGGCAAGGTTGTATTAGCCGATTTTACGGAAGAAGGGTTTAGTGTCATGGATAAAATACATGGCCTCGAAGGCAAGACGCATGAGGTTGGAAAAGTAAGCCTGTCGGAAGCGGAAGAGTATTTGATCAAAAAGGGTTTTTCGGTTAAAAAGGCAAAGAGCGTATATCAATGCGTCCTCGTTGCCGGGAGAGACAGTATTTAGGCCATGATCATTTCAGTCGCGAGCGGAAAAGGCGGGACGGGGAAGACCACGGTGGCGGTCAGCTTGGCGTTATCATCCGGGAACGTGCAGTTCCTGGATTGTGACGTAGAAGAACCGAATGCCCATATTTTTTTAAAGCCCCTCATTAAAGGGGTATACAAGGCGGTTACGCCGGTTCCCCGGGTGGACGAGGAGAAGTGTGTTTATTGCGGCAAGTGCCGGGAGGTTTGCGCATATCACGCCATCGCCGTGCTCCCCGGAATGAACGGCCGTAAAGGGAATATTTTGATCTTTCCGCACTTGTGCCACGGCTGCGCGGCCTGCGGCATGTTCTGTCCCGAAGGAGCTATCGAAGAAATCGACAAAGAGATAGGCAATATAGAGATCGGCAATAAAGCTGACATGCAATTCGTTCACGGGCGGCTTAATATAGGGGAGGCCATGTCGCCTCCTGTGATCAGGCAGGTCAAAAGTTACATTAATCCTACGCGCACCGTCATTGTCGATGCGCCTCCCGGGACGTCGTGCCCGGTGATTACCGCTGTCAAGGGGAGCGATTTCTGTCTGTTGGTCACGGAGCCGACGCCTTTCGGGTTGAACGACCTGATATTGGCTGTTGAGGTCCTGCGGGAGATGAATATACCTTTCGGGGTGGTCATTAACCGGTGCGATATAGGTGACGGAGCGGTTGAAAGTTATTGCGGAAGGGAAAGCATCGAGATCCTAATGAAAATACCATTTAAAAAAGAGATCGCCCAGGCTTATTCCCGGGGGGAAGCCCTCGTAGAGGCCTTTCCCGGATACAAAGAAGACTTTAAGGATATGTTGCGCAAGATAGCCGGCATAACGGTTTTGAGACCTCGGGAAGGGGGCATCTCGTGATAGCCGATAAAGCGAAACGATATTTTTTGGGCAAGGAAGGCAAGCGGATGAACTGCGCCCAGGCTGTGGTAGCCGCCGCGAGTAGCGTGTTCAAACTTCCGGAAAGCGCTATAGAGATCCATGGCCGCTCGGCTGCCGGACGGGCCCCGGGAGGATATTGCGGGGGTCTTTACGCGGCTTTGTATGTCCTTGAGCTGCTGGATAAAGATAGAATGCAGGAGTGTGAAGACCTTTTTAAAGCGTGCGCCGGAGCGCTTACCTGCAAAGAAATACGAGCCGCCAAAAAATTGGACTGCGTAGAATGCGTAGGCAAAGCGGCGGAGTTCCTCGAAAAGATAAAAACTCACGGAGGAGTATGAAGATAAAAATCGACATACTGATCGTGGGCGGCGGGGTGTATATCGGTCGTAGAGATCGTCAATGTTGTCGGAGAGCAAATGAAGCAGATAGCGGTTATAAGCGGTAAGGGCGGTACGGGCAAGACCGTGATCACGGCGGCTTTTGCCGCGTTGGCCAAGAATAAGGTCATGGTCGATTGCGACGTGGACGCGACGGACCTGCACCTATTACTGCATCCCACGATAAAAGAACGCCATGAGTTCAGAAGCGGCCAGACCGCGGTCATAGACGGGGATCTATGCAGGAAATGCGGTAAATGTGCGGTAGCGTGCAGGTTCGGGGCGATAACGCCCGGTTTTACGGTCGAGCGGTTCTCGTGCGAGGGATGCGCCCTGTGCAGCCGCGTATGTCCTTATAAGGCGATACGCATGGAAGAGAACGTAGCCGGGGAATGGTTCGTGTCAGACACGAAATACGGCCCTTTCGTCCACGCCAAACTCGGGGTCGCAGAGGAGAACTCGGGAAAACTTGTAGCGAAGATACGGCAGGTCGCCAGGGAATTAGCCGAAGAAAATGGTATCGTTCACGTTATCATAGACGGGCCGCCGGGCATTGGGTGCCCTGTCATCGCGTCGCTTGCGGGTGTTGATTGTGCGTTGATCGTTACCGAACCGACGCTTTCAGGTCTGCACGACGCCGCTCGGGTAATTGAGGTGGCTGGACATTTTAAGATCCCGGTGAAACTGGCTGTTAATAAGTGTGACCTGAATCCCGAGATGACGCGGCAAATAGAGGGATTTTGCCGTGAGCGGGGAGTGCCAGTTATCGGCAGGATAAATTTTGACAGGACCGTCGTCGACGCGGTCGTAGCGGGAAAGACGATAGTTGAATATCCGGAGTGCCAGGCAGGAGAAGAAGCGCGGAAGATCTGGGCAATATTGGCAGGTTGATATAAGAAAAGCAGTATATGATCTACAATGTGTCGGGCGGGCAGGAAATGCAGCTCGGCGGTCACGGTGTTTTTCTCAGGGAGGCCAAGCTTCCGGTTCTGTCGATAAAAGTTCCCAGGCCACAGGCCGGAAGGAGGGTGCGGCATGGAAATCAACGGCAAGGATGATCTTTTTGATTATCCTCGAGAGGTCATAGCCTTGATCAACGATCCCAGGTATTTCGGCAGGATGAATGACCCCACAGCCTCGTCATATTTAAAAGGGCCCTGCGGGGACGAGATGGAGTTTTATCTGGTTATCTATAAAGATAAGATCACCGAGATAAAATATTATACCGATGGCTGTCATGCTACGAGGGCCTGCGCGGCTATGGTGGCAAAACTGGCAGCGGGGAAAACCATAGAAGAGGCCCTTTCGATTTCCGCGGGAGAAGTGGCCGCGAGATTAAAAGGGCTTCCCGAAGACCATTTACACTGTTCGATACTCTCGGTAAGCACGCTTTACCGCGCGATAGCGGATTATTTATTAAAACCTTGATTTGTGCATAAAAATTTAACAACGGTAAAAAATGAAAACCGGATTTAAGTACATTTACGGGCCTGTCCCTTCGTGGAGACTGGGGATCTCTTTGGGGATAGATCTGCTTTCGCAAAAGGAAAAGATCTGTAATTTTAACTGCGTTTATTGTCAGCTTGGTCCGACATTGAAATACACGACTGCAAGGAAAGTTTATGCCCCGGTTGAGAAAGTCGTTAAAGAACTGAGGTCGCTATCCGACATAAAAATAGATTATATTACATTTTCCGGCAGGGGAGAGCCCACTCTGGCGGCCAATTTAGAGGAAGCGATAAAAGCGGTGAAGTCGATCCGCAAAGAACCAGTCGCGGTTTTGACCAATAGTTCCTTAATGGGTCTGGATGAAGTAAGGAAAGAGCTCGCTTTAGCGGATTTTGTCGTCGCTAAGTTAGACGCCTGTTCTTCTGGGTCTTTGCGGGAAATTAACAGGCCTGCAAAAGGAGTGGAATTCGGCGATATTTTGGACGGTATAAAGAAATTCAGGGAAAGTTATCAGGGGAAACTGGCTCTGCAGATAATGTTTATCGAAAGCAATAAAGGAGATATCGATAAATATATTTATCTGGCGAATTATATTAAGCCGGATGAAATCCAGGTTAATACGCCATTAAGGCCTTGCAATATTAAACCATTGGCAAAAGAAGAGATTCTCAAAATAAAAAATTATTTTATTTCCGCCTGTAAGGGTATCGATGTAGTTTCCGTTCATGACGAGAGGGCGTTTAAGGATGTCGCGTCCATAAGCGGCGAAGACACGTTAAAAAGAAGAGGCAAGGTCAAATGAGGAAGTCTTAAATGCAAATAAAGACCATTTTTGATAAAAGCACTTTAGACAAAAACCTTCATACCGGCTGGGGTGTTTCATTTTTGGTTGACGATAAAATATTGTTTGATACCGGAGAAAAGGGTGAGTGGCTGCTTGAGAATATGCGCTCTTTAGGGGTCGACATAAAGAAGATCGAAGCGGCAGTGATCTCCCATGACCACTGGGACCATTGGGGAGGGTTATGGGACTTATTGAAAGAAAGAAAAGGGCTTAAAGTATATGTTTGTCCGGGTTTTTCCGGGGAATTTAAAGATAAGGTAAAAGACGCTCAGGCGGAATTGATCGAAGCCGCGAGGTTTATGGAGATTTCGCGCGATATCTTTATTACGGGGGAAATTGCCGGCGACTATCACGGTAAATACATGGCCGAGCAGGCGCTTGTTTTGAAAACAAAGAACGGCCTGACGGTTATCACCGGATGTGCTCACCCCGGTATCTTAAAAATGGCAGAGAACGTGAAGATGGAATTCCCGGCCGAGCCTATGTACCTTGTATTGGGTGGATTCCACTTGATGGAGTCGGACAAGCGGGCGATAGAGATAGTGGCCGAGGATTTCAAAAAGATGAACATAATAAAAGCCGGGCCCACACATTGCTCCGGAGAGATGGCGGAAGATATTTTTAGAAAATATTATGGGACGGACCTTGTAGCGATCAAAGTAGGGCAGGAGGTAGAGGTCTAACATGATAAGATGATAGGTCAGGGTTTAAAGGAACCGAGGTTTAATGTTGTGACCGTGGAAGAGTTTTAATAAAAAATAACTGAAAAAGGACGAATATATGCACGAGACAAGGTTTGTTAATGAAATATTCGCTGTTTTAAAGCAGGAGATGAGCGGAGACAGGGCTCTCAGGAAAGTTATAGTCAATGTCCGGCTGAGCCCTTATAGCCATGTCTCCGCTGAAAGTTTGAAGGGGTCTTTCAAGGAGCTGAGCAAGGGGGAATATCTCAGCAATGCGCGGATCAAGGTCTTGCCGCTTGAGATATTGCTGAAATGTAAAACCTGCAAACGCAGCGCCCGCATTACTGAAAAAGTGTTTAGCTGCCCTTTTTGCGGCAGCGCGAATGTCAATATTCAAATGGAAAAGGAGTTTTTTGTCGAGTCTTTGGAAGTCGAAAGGGCCTGAAAAACGGACGGAGATATGTTGAAATTCAAGCAGATTAATGAAGCGAGAAAGATATTAGGGTTAGACGAAGAGGCGAGCATGGAAGAGATCAAGAGGGCCTTTCGGGACCTGGCCCTCAAGTATCATCCTGATAAATGCGGGGATAAGGATAAGAAGCGGTGCGAGGAAATGTTCAAGAAGATCAGCCATGCGAAAGATATTCTTGTAAGCTATTGCGCAAAATACCGGTATTCTTTCAAAGAAAAAGAGGTCAAGAAGAACATTTTGTCAAAAGAGGAATATGAGCATCTTAAAAGGTTTTATGATGGTTGGTGGGGCGATCTGAGCATATGAGGAGGGCCGGCTGAGCGGGAAATATTGAAAAAAAGAAAGGCATCGTTGTCGGTATCTTTTTGTTATGTGTACTTCCGTGCGCCATCAACGCCTCTATGAGTGTAAAGTATGAAAAATATATTTGACCGGTGCTGTAAAAAATATGACGCGTGGTATGACCGGAACAGAGTCGCCTATCTGTCGGAACTTTACGCTTTTAAAAAAGCTTTGCCGGAAAAGGCGGGTTTGTGGTGATGTCGGCAAAAAAAGGATAGCTTATAAATGACCGAGACAAAAATAGATCTGACACAATTGCGGCCGGGAGAAACCGGTGTTGTAGAAGAGGTCATGGGAGGCTATGGCGTCATAAGAAGGCTGCAGAGTATGGGCTTGCGGCCGGGGAAGAGGATCACTAAGGTGAGCTCACATTTCTGGCGCGGGCCGCAGACGGTAGAAATAGATAATGTTCAGATCGCCATCGGTTTCGGTATGGCAAAAAAAGTATTTGTCAAAGTTGAGAGATGAAGTTGGAAAAGATTTTGTTAATGGGTAATCCCAACGTCGGTAAGAGCGCGATATTCTCGAGACTCACGGGAGCGCGGGTAGTTATCTCTAATTACCCGGGGACTACGGTTGAATTCACGCAGGGACAAATGAAGGTCGGCGAAGAAAACCCGACGGTAATAGATGTCCCCGGGACTTATACTTTAGAGCCGACATGCAAGGCCGAAGAGGTGGCCTGCCGGATGCTGCGGGAAGGCGGCCTGATCATTAATGTCCTCGATGCCACAAATCTGGAGCGGAACCTGCATCTGACCCTGCAATTATTGGAGAAAAGGACACCGGTCATAGTGGCCTTGAACATGTGGGATGAAACCAAGCATAGGGGTATCTATATCGATGTTAAAAAGCTGGAAGAACACCTGGGGGTACCTGTGGTCCCTGTTTGCGGGTTAAGCGGGGAGGGGATCAGGGAACTTGTTGCCCGTCTGCCGGAGGCGAGGGCCCTGGACCTGCCAATTTCATCGGATGGCCAAAAATGGGAAGAAATAGGCAGGATAGTCGAAGAGATCCAGAAATTGACGCATCGCCATCATACGCTTTTGGAGATATTGGAAGACTTGAGCATCAAGCCGTTCACAGGTCTTTTGATAGCCGCGGGTGTTTTATATGGAGCTTTTTGGGTGGTCCGTTTCATCGGTGAGAACCTGATAGGCCATATATTCGAACCTCTCTTTGGGAAGTTATGTCTGCCTTTGTTGACTCAACTAAGCGAGGTTTTAGGCGAGGGGAGTTTTTTGCAGCACATCCTTATCGGTAATCTTATCGACGGTAAAATAAACTTTGGTCAGTCTTTCGGGGTCCTGACGACGGGACTTTACGTGCCGATCGCTATGGTTTTGCCGTACATATTCAGTTTCTATCTTGTGTTGGGGTTATTGGAGGACCTTGGGTATCTTCCCCGGCTGGCGGTACTGGCGGATAATCTGATGCATCATCTTGGGCTTCACGGTTATGCCATGATCCCGTTCATCCTTGGTCTGGGGTGTAATGTGCCGGGGGCACTGGCTACACGGGTCTTGGAAGAAAAACGCGAGAAATTCATCGCCGCTACTTTAATGGCGATCGCTATTCCTTGTATGGCGCAAACCGCCATGATCGTTGGACTGGTGGGGCAGCGGGGAGGACGGTACGTAGCGATCGTATTTTTAACTCTTTTCGCGCTTTTGATCGTTAAAGGTCTGGTCTTGAACAAGGTCCTAAAAGGCGCAAGCCCGGAAATATTGGTTGAGATCCCTCCTTACAGGATGCCGCAGGCTGTGGCGGTGGCCAAAAAACTTTGGATGCGATTGGCCAATTTTCTGGGGGAAGCTCTGCCTTTTGTGCTTTTAGGCGTACTTTTTGTCAATATCCTATATGCACTCAAGATCATAGATTTCTTTGCTTATATTTTCGCTCCGATCTTAACGAATTTATGGGGGCTTCCTCAGGAAGCTATAGGGGCTTTGATAGTCGGTTTTTTAAGGAAAGACGTTGCCGTGGGAATGCTCGGGCCGCTTGACTTGACCACAAAACAACTTGTGATCGGGTCCACTATTCTAGCCGTATATTTTCCGTGTATTGCCACCTTTGCTGTTTTGTTGCGCGAATTAGGACTAAGAGACACATTGAAAGCCGCCCTGATCATGATTGCAGCTGCGCTATCGGTAGGAATATTTCTCAACTTAATTTTATAACGGTGTGTTCACATCTTATTTTTATTGACACTTACATTGTTGCATGATATGAATAAAAATCATTACGTATTTGAGCGGAAAAAATTCGGCTGTGCAACGTAAAAACATGTTTTGCAAATAGAGGGTCTATGTTCGCAATACAGATGAAAAAGTCGCGCAACGTATTGTTGTTACTTGGTGTTTTGGCATACACGTTTTTACTTGTCGCGGCGCCGTTACTGCATGATCACCATGACGCGGATCACCACGACGATTGCCCGGTCTGCCAATGGGCGCTTATTTGTGCTTTTACCTTTCCTGTCATTCTCGCGATATCCTCCCATCTCTACTTCTGCCGAAGGGTCATTCCATATATTACCGCGTTAATATCGAGCTTCTGCAACACGAACCTTTGTCTCAGGTCTCCACCCGTCCCTTTTGATCTGTCTTTTAGCTCATAATATTTTAAGCGATCATAAATTTTAATCGGGGGAGATAAAAATGAGAAAAATGTTTATATTTATTGTCGCATTTTCTTCGTTGATCTGCCTGGCTGCGATCGACGCAAGGGGGGACGGGGTCGTTCAGCTGCAGACGGAATTGGCGGCATTGAGGTGTCAATTCAATGAAATGAAGGTGAATTATGAGGAAAGGATATGTCAGCTTGAGACCAAGATCGAGGGTTTGACGAAGACTTATTCAATGGAGGCGCCGGAAGAGAAAGCCGCGGTACCGGCCCAAACCGCATCGGTTGGCCGTTATCTGCAGAGTTTTAACCCGGAGATAAGCGCTATCGGGGATTTTGTTTATCACGGAACGGACACGAAAGATACGGAATTCCGCAATCAGTTCCAGATGCGTCAGACAGAGCTCGCGTTCTCGGCGTCCGTCGATCCGTACGCGCGCGGCGACTTTTTCTTCCATGTTGAACAGGAAGACGGTGAGTGGCACATAGGGCTCTGTGAAGGCTATATGACGCTCCTCAGCCTGCCGGTAGACGATCTACAGGCAAAGGTCGGGAAGTTCAAAGTCGATTTTGGCAAGGCGAACAAACTACATCTCCACAACCTGCCCTGGGTCGACTATCCTAACATGGTAACTCACTATTTCGGCGGAGAAGGTATGAGCGAGCCGGGTGTGTCGGCGAGTTATCTTATGCCTAATCCCTGGGATAAATATATAGAATTGACCGGCCAGGTCGTCAATAACCGTAACGGCGCGAGTTTCGCGGGTACTGACGGCAAGGATCTGGTATATCTTGGGCATCTGAAGAGTTTTTTTGATATAAATGACGAATCGACGGTTGAACTTGGCTCAAGCGCCGCCACCGGCTCGAACGGCGAGGGCCACGGAAAATACGGGAAGAACATGACGACACTTGAAGGCGTTGACCTTACCTATAAGTGGAGGCCGCTGCAGCAAGGGCTATACCGTTCGCTTGTGTTCCAGAACGAACTGCTCTTCAGCCAGAAAGACCGTCCCTATTTCGATGACGGGACAGATATCATAGAAGGGAAACGCATAGACTCATGGGGAGCCTATTCATCGCTTGAATACCAGTTCACGAAGAACTGGTCGGTTTTCGGGAGGTATGATTTTGCCGAATTTCCGGATTCTTCATCACAGCGCGATAACGCCTATTCTGTAGGGCTTACTTTAGCGCAGAGCGAGTATTGTTTCTGGAGACTGCAATTCAAGCATACGGACAGAAATTACGGTAAAGACTCGAACGAGATATGGCTCCAGTGTGATTTCGGGATCGGGCCTCACAGGGCGCACCAATATTAATTCAAGGAAGAGGTGAAAAATGAGAAGGATTTTTAGTTTAATATTATTATTTTCAAACGCTGTCACACCATTGTATGCTGAAAGCGCAAAAATAAAGATACTGACGACAACGGAAGACCTTAAGTCTATCGCTGAATACATAGGCGGAGACAGGGTAACGGTAGACAGCCTCGCCAGGGGATGTCAGGACCCTCATTATATCGAGGCAAAGCCGTCTTTTATGATGAAGGCAAAGAACGCCGATCTCTTCATAAGAGTAGGTATGGAGCTGGAGATAGGATATGAGGAGCTGATCATAGACGGCTCAAGGAACAAGAAGATAAGGATGGGCCAGCCCGGGCATCTTGACGCGTCCGAAGGGATCAGGCCATTAGAGGTCCCGATCGCCAAGATAGACCGTTCGATGGGGGATATTCATCCTATGGGGAATCCGCATTATTGGCTCGATCCGGTGAACGCGAAAATCATAGCTTCTAATATAGCTTCCCGTTTGAGCGAAATTTCACCGGGGAAGGAAGTATATTTTAAAAAGAATCTTGCCGATTTTGATAGAAAAATAGATGAGAAACTTATCGAGTGGGCAGAAAAACTAAGACCTTTCAAGGGGAGCGAGGTGGCGGTCTATCACCGTAGCTGGCCGTATTTTACCAACAGGTTCGGGCTTGCAACTACCTGTGAGCTTGAGCCGAAACCGGGTATTCCGCCTTCGCCGGGGCATTTAAAAGATGCAATAGATATTATGAAACGGGATAATGTGAAAATGATAATTGTGGAAGTATTTTATGACGAAAAACCCGCGCGGTTCGTTGCCGCTGAAACCGGGGCAAAGGTGGTCGTGGTGCCGAATTCCGTTGGTGGCACAGAAGAGGCCGGGGATTATTTCAGCCTTATCGATACCATTGTGGAAAAGATCGCGGCGGGATTTATTTCTTCCGCAAAGGGGTAAAATATGGACATACTGACTCTTGTGGCCGCTCCGTTCGCCGCTTGTCTGGTACTTACCGGGATACATTGCTATCTCGGACTTCATGTGCTGACGAGGGGCGTGATATTCGTCGATCTGGCGCTGGCTCAGGTGGCCGCTTTTGGCGCGGTTTTGGCGCTTCTCTTTGGATACGATCTATCCAGTCCCGAGGCTTATATAGTTTCACTCCTTTTTACCTTTATCGGAGCGGGAATATTCGCTTTAAGCCGGTTACGGGAGAAATTGGTCCCTCAGGAGGCGGTCATCGGGATAGTTTACGCGGTTTTTTCGGGAGCGGCTATACTGGTGCTGGACCGTGCTCCCCACGGCCATGAAGCGATGAAGGCGATGCTTATAGGAAGCATTCTCTACGTTAATTGGCCCGCTATTTTTAAAATGTTCCTGATCTATCTCGCGGTGGGAGTTTTTCACTACATTTTCCGTCAGAAATTCCTTCTCATATCGCAGGATGTTGATGCGGCGAGAAAAAAAGGGATCCCTATTCTATTTTGGGACCTCCTTTTTTATATTACTTTCGGTTTTGTGGTCACCAGCTCGGTAAAGATCGCTGGCGTGCTTCTGGTTTTCAGCTACCTTGTCGTGCCGGCAACGTGCGCCATTCTCCTGGTGAGAGGCATATGGCCGCGGCTCATCCTTGGGTGGATCATAGGATTTTTAGTCAGTGTGATGGGCCTCTTCTTCTCTGTAAAATGGGACCTACCGACAGGTGCGTCAGTAGTGACTTGTTTCGGTTTGGCGCTTGTCGTCTCCGCGGGGCTGTCGTTTTATTCAGCAAAGAGGACCTGAAAGTTCGATAGGCAAGAGAAGTGTTTTTCATGTCAAAATAAAAAGGAGGTAGCCATGCCTGAATTTGGAAGTCCGTTTTTCGGAGTGAAGAACGACCGCAAGGTCACGAAGGAGGAGCTCATCCGCGCGATACGATTTATGGTCGCCGCCGAGTATGAGGCGATACAGCTCTACATGCAGCTTGCCGAGTCGACCGATAATAAGCTGGCGCAGGAAGTTTTGAAAGACATCGCGGATGAGGAAAAGGTGCATGCCGGTGAGTTCCTGAGGCTGCTCAAAGAGCTTGCTCCCGACGAGCAGAAGTTCTATGACGAGGGAGCTGAAGAGGTGGAAGAAGAAATAGAGAAGCACGGTAAAAGCTGACACAAAAGAGGTGCTCCAGACAATAAATTAACAGAAAAGCCAACCAGAAGGTTGGTTTTTCTGTTAACAGAGCATTGGAGCATTTGATCACCCGCCAGATTTCAGGGGATTTGAAACCCCAAATTATTGTTATCGTTCTTGCGATTTAGCTGAAGATGGGCTAATATATGGCAGAAATTGCAATGCGTTTATGAGACCGCGTTGTGAGTATTCAATGGTCCTGTTTAGATAAAAGTTTGCCAAGGCGGCGAAAAGTTCAAAAAGGGGGCAAAATGAAAAAGTTCTTTTTCTGCATGGTTATTCTGATCTCATCGGTCCTGATCCCCGGTATTTCATATTCCGAGGCCATCTCTAATGATGAAGCGGACCTGGCCCGGGACGTGATCCAGGCGGAAAGGCGACTGGCCATATTCAGGGTGATGAACCTTACCGAACAGGAGAAAACCGGGTTCTGGCCGCTCTATGACGAGTTTACCGAAAAAATGGACAAAACCGGCGACAGGATGGTCGCTTTGATACGTGAATGTTCGGTGAATTATCAGGATATGTCGGACGAGAAGGCGATGGATATGTTGAACGAGATGATATCCATAGATATGGAAAGACTGAAGATCAAGTCCGAATATGTGAAAAAGTTCCAGGCTGTCCTGCCGGGTGTGAAGGTCGCCAGATTTTTCCAGGCGGAAAATAAGCTTGATACGCAGAGAGACTTGAATCTTGCCGCGAAAATACCGCTTGTGGGTGGTGTAAAAGCGCAGCAGGTGCCCGAAGGGGAAATTTAAAACACGACCGAGGTGTTAAATTATGCCCAGAAGCGCGAAAATGACCGTCATTATTTTGATGCTCCTTTCGGGGCTTTCCATGCCCGCCGGCGGAGTCACGAACTCCGAGGTCGGTCCGGCATTGGTCAAAATGGAGGCATCCGGAAAATCCTCTCTGGGAGAGAATGTCGAGATAAAATATTGGGACAACGGGAACCCCCGGGTGTTGACCGAGAGCAATGATCTCGGCGACGTTACGGGGATGGCTTATTTCAGGGATGATGGCACACTGGAACAGGAAAAGACCTTTACCGACAGCGGGAAACCGCTTTCGATAGCGCATTTTGATTCCCGCGGCGGGTTAAGGGATGAGGGGGAAGGCTGGGCGGCGATAGTCTGGAAATATGATAACGGTGTAATGAGGGGCCAGGGGTATTACGATACGTCGGGGAAGTTGACAAGGTATATGGTCTATAACTCCTCAGGGGACCTGGTTTGTAAAAAATATATAGGTGATAAAGAGCCTGATCCGACCGAGCTGTACAGCAACAGACATAGTACGAGCCTGGCACCGCAATCTTTCGAATTTTATGATTCATATGGCCGTCGGACGGGGACAGTGACCGCGTATAAAGAAGATTACCTTGACTGGTTCCCGTACGATTACCCGTATTGGCATTATCATGGATATCCCTTAGGGGTTTCCGGCAGGTATATCGAGATATAGGGACCATATGAAAGTTTTGTGCCGCTTATGGTTCCGCGCCCGGTCCTGAATAGATAAAGGAAGGTTTCATGAGAAAGATATTTTTTATAACGGCAGTTATCATTCTTCTGGCCGCCACGGCGCTCGTGGTTTTTGTTGCGACCTTTGACATTAACAGATACAACAAGATCATCGCGGCCCGGATAGGGTCTGCCGTCGGTAATCCCGTAGAGATAGGGCGTCTTTCTCTCGTGTGGAAAGGGCGTGTCCTTTTAGGTATCGAGAAGTTCCAGATATTCGAGGAAGTTAAAGGGCAACGCGTAAGCGTGTTGTCTTTTGAGAGGGCCGACGCCGCCCTGGAATTTTTGCCGCTTTTGAGGCGGGCGATAAGTGTTTCCTCGATAAGTATGGAGCGCCCCGTTATCAGCGTATCAAGGGCCAGGGACGGAAAAATAGAAGTGCGCGGTTATAATACCAAACCCGCGGGGGCGGCGGAGGCTGTGATAACACCGGGTGAGGCCGCTTCCGCTATGGCGTCGGACATCAGCATCGATTCGATAGTCATACGCGACGGCACGGTGCGTTTCATTGATCTCTCGGGCGGGGCGCCGATGGACATCGTTATCAATAAGCTCGATGCCGACATAAAGGACGTATCGCTTACCAAGCCGGTAAAATTCAACGTGAAAGCCGCGTTTTTCAGTAAAGAACAGAACGTCAGTGTTGCCGGCACGGCGGGCGGGTTCGTTACGTCGCCCATGTTCGTCAGGGACCTCAGCGTGGATATGGACCTCGGCACTATTGATCTTGCCGCATTGTCCAAGGGGATACCCGCGGTGCGGAACGCCGGGTTAAAAGAGGGGCCCCAGGGCCGTGTCAGCGCCAAAGTCGCCGAGCTCGAGCTCACCGGCAATAAGATCACCGGGCTTTCGGCGAGTTTAGATCTTATGAACGGGAAGCTGGCGCTCACGCAATTGAAATCCCCCGTTGAGGACATCAACATGTCCGCTTCGGCCGAGGACAACACTGTTACGGTAAAGTCATTTTCGGCCAGGCTTGCCGGCGCGACGCTCAAAGGTTCCGGGGACGCGAAAGATATTTACGGCACGCCGAAGACGACCGTGCATGCCGCGGCGGAGATCCCGGAAGTGAAAAAATTTATCTCGTCCTCTGCGGGCATAGAACAGATCATCGACGGGAAGACGGGCCTGTCTTTTGACGGCAATATGTCCGGGACCACATGGGACGCCATCTTCAATACACTTGCCGGGTCCGGGACGTTCACGCTCGATGAGGGCGTTCTTGTGGACACGAACCTTTTGAAACAGTGCCTTGGTGCGCTGAGCATGTTCCCCGGGCTCCTGGATACAATAAACGGGTACTTGCCGGCTTCTTTAAAAGAAACGCTCGGGAAACAATATACGTTGTTAAAGTCTATCCGCCAGTCATTCACTGTGAGGGACGGTATGGTGGACCTTCCCGGGCTCAAAGTGGAAACGGACTTTGCGGATATTAACGGTGAGGTGGGCCTTACTCTCCAGGGAGATCTTGCCGGCAGCGGGACGATACGATTTAGTAAAGAACTGTCGAGCGCCATGATGAAAGCTGTTCCGGAAATGAGTTATCTTGCCGATCAGGACAACATAATAACGTTCCCCGTGACGTTCAAGGGGTCGCGTATAGGGTTTTTCATTTTGCCGGACGTGCAGTATATAGCCAAAAAGACCGTAATGAAGAAGGGCAAAGAGATAATGAACGACTTGCTCAAAAAAGCGTCGGAGCCGAAACAGGACGCGGGGGCCGGCGGCGAGACACAACCGACGTCACAATTCGACAATATCATGGATAAGATCAGGGCCATGGCCGACGAAGCGAAAAGATCTTCGCAAGGGACGAACCAGTAGAAAGAGGCATTATCCGTTCATGGCCGCGGGCCCCGGGATGCTCAATGTTTTGTTGAAATATCGGTAGTAATCCCTATAATATATATCGTAATGTGCGGTGGTTTTTTTGGGGACCCATTCATAAATAGGGGGTAGTTTTTATGGACATCTCTCGGAATGTGAACAGTTTTTTTATTAAGCAGATCATCAATTTTCTGCCTTTCTACCTGAAAAAAGCGTCCAAGAAGGACCTTGTAAATCTCTTCGAGTTCGCGTCCAGGTTCGCCCACAGCGAGGAGGACAAAAAAGAGATGTCCGAGACCATCTGGAGATTGAAGAACAATTACGGGACGCTGGATTTTTTCAAGCGCCTGATAGACGAACTGAACATGAAGTCGTTGAGCAAGTTCTTCGCGAACGCTCATCTGGTCTATCGCGATATCAGGAAGGTCAGCCTGGGATTTCAGGAGAGGGAAGGTTTCAGGGGGCCCGAAGTGATGGTGATAGACGTCACCGCCAGATGCAACCTGAGATGTAAGGGATGCTGGGCCGGGGAGTATGACAAAAAAGCGGAAGATCTCCCGATGGAACTTCTTGAAAAAGCGATAGACGAGGCGAGATACAAGATAGGGCTTAATCATATCGCCATAACGGGAGGAGAGCCGCTCATAAGAGAGAATATTTTCGATATTTTTAAAAAATATTCCGATTGCCAGTTCGTGCTCTATACCAATGGGACGCTTTTGACGGATGAAAAGATCAGGAGAATAGCCGAGCTGGGAAATGTTTATACGCTTTTAAGCATAGAAGGGAATGAGGAATTCACCGACGCGAGAAGGGGGGCGGGTGTATATAAAAAGGTCATAAGCGCCATGGAAAAGCTGAAAAAAGCCGGTGTCATGTTCGGCTTCTCATGTAGCCCCACGCGCGCGAACATCGAATACCTGGCAAGTGACGAGTTTGTTGACAGCATGCTCGAAAAAGGCTGTCACTACGGTTTTTATTTCCAGTATGTCCCGGTCGGCAGGGACCCGGACACGGAGCTTATGCCCACGCCGGAGCAGAGGAACGCCTTAAGATACAGCGTTTACAGGCACAGGAACACGAAGCCTATCCTTCTGGTAGATTTCTGGAACGACGGCCCAGAGGTCAACGGCTGCATGGCCGGCGGCAGAAAATATCTGCACATAACCAATAACGGCGATATCGAGCCGTGTGTTTTTGTACATTTCTCCGTGGGGAACATAAAAAATATCAGCATAACCGATGCCCTCAGATCCCCGTTCTTCACCGAAATAAGGAAAGGTATACCGTATGACGGGAATCTCCTTAAACCCTGCATGCTGATCGACAGGCCGGCCGTTCTGAGGAACCTCGTTGAAAAGCATAAGCCGTATCCTTCCGACAGGGACGCGGAACTTATACTTACAAAATGCAGAGAAGGGCTCGATAAATATTCAAAAGAGCTCAGCGAGGTCGTTGACAAGGAATGGAAGGCGGGGAAATGGATGAATTTTTACCCGTCGCCGGAGAGGCCGGAGATAATAGGGCTTGATAAAAGAAAATAAGGAGGAACCGCATGAAGAAGATCCTGGCAGCGATACTGGTGGTATTATTCACGGCGACGAGCGTCCCCGTTTACGCCGCTCCGTTCGGGGAAAAAGGGCCCAGCTCCACGGCTGTGGAGAACGCGTCGAGTGATTCGGCGATCGACCGCGTGGGGGACTGGATCGCCACGAGAGGCAAATCCCAGTCGGAAAAAGACCAGATACTTTTGCAGAGAAGGACCGAAAGGGCCGCCAAGCGTGTCCAGAAAGCCGCGGAAAATGCCCAGAAGGAAATGGCGAAAGAAGCCAAAAATATGCAGAAGAACCTTAACGATATGTTGAAGAAGTAGATATCATCCGGTCGACAAAAAAGCCAACCGGAAGGTTGGCTTTTTTTGTCGGTTTTACGGATGTTAATGGGTTTTATATCCGGGCGGTGAGAGCTTATGAATATATGGGAACAATGTAAATGTTCAGTGGGCCAAACCTGCCCGTTCTGCATGTTCCTCGCCGTCGTCTCCATCTATGCCGTCCTTGGCCTCCTCGTGGGGTATCTTATATGGAGGAAGAGGAAGAAGTGAGGGGGGGGCTTTCCTGAACCCGTTCCAGTCCGCAAAGCGAAGCAGGCTTCCAACCATATCAATGCAACAAACGTAATACCCCATCACACGGAGCAGATTTATTTTCAAAAAATGAAAGAAAAAGCTTCATAAGGTTGTCTCTCAATATTGTGATCCAATATGCCGGGCAATCGCAGATCAATACGTTTAAATGATTATGATTATACGGAACAAGGCGTGTATTATGTGACGATATGCGTCGAGGGCCGGAAATGTGTATTTGGCGATGTATGGTGTGGGGAGATAATTTTGAATGGTATGGGACGGATAGTCGCGCGTAATTGGAATGAATTGCCGGAACATTTCCCAAATATAAAAATTGATGAATTTATCGTAATGCCAAATCACACGCACGGAATAATAAACATCGTAGGGGCGGGGTTTCCCCGCCCTGATGATAATGGGTACGGTAACGATGGTAAAGGGCGAGGAGACCATGATAAAGGGCGCGGTAACCGCGCCCCTACGCTGGGTCAAATCGTGGCATATTTCAAATACGGGACAACCAAACAAATCAATGCGATTCGGCAAACGCCTGGTATTCGTCTATGGCAACGCAATTATTACGAACACATTGTCCGTAACGAACCAGATCTGGCCCGCATCCGCGAATATATCGTCAATAATCCCGTTCAATGGGAAGAGGACGAATATTTTTCTCCAAATTAGTTGGATGAAAGATAGGCACGTGTTGACAATTAGGTGACGATATGGTACACTTTTAGGTGACAGGAGGTGCAGGATGAAGTTCGTCACTATAAGGGACTTTAGATCGCGGTCTTCCGAGATACAGAAAGAACTGCCCGAGGAAGGGGAAATGGTGCTTACCTCCAATGGGCGTCCCATCGCGATAATATCGTCCGTTACTGAAAAAAATCTGGAAGAGATATTGAGCGCTTTCCGCAGGGCGCGTGCCATAGGCGCCGTGACCGCGATGCAGCTAAGGTCGTCCCGGGAAGGCAGGGACAAGATCGGTCCCGCAGGGATAGATAAAGAAATAGAAACCGTCAGAAAGAGCAGGAAGGCGAGATGAGAGTGGTCATCGATACGAACGTACTTGTCTCGGGGCTTTTGACGCCTTACGGGTCCCCGGCCGAGATAGTCAGGATGATCGTGCTGGGAATACTGGAACCCTGTTACGACGGCAGAATTCTCAGCGAATATGAGGAAGTGTTGAAAAGACCGAAGTTCGGCTTTTATGACGAAGAGATAAACGCGCTCATGGAATATATAATCCATGCCGGGTTCAGTGCGGCCTCTCAGCCTGTGCCTTCAGTCCTTACCGATCCTGACGATGAACCTTTTCTGGAGGTGGCAATAGCGTCGGGTGCGCGGTATCTCATAACGGGTGATACAAAGCATTTCCATATGAGGACCTATAAGGGGATAAAGATCGTTCCGCCTTTGCAATTTCTAAAAGAATATCGAAAATAACGAATTTGACGGGTCTTGATGTGGGTGAACGTGCATCCACGCAATACTCACCACGAGTCACGGAGCACTCGCCCCTTGACCCTCATCTTTTCCAGCGTTATCATATATAAAGTTTTAGAACCACTTAAGGTTCCAATTTCGATATTGTGTTCAACCCAAATAACTCGAGGTAATAGACCGGATGTAGCAGGATACCGGATCTATATTTTTACAAAACGATCGAAGTAGGCATTTCGCGGGTGGCTGGGGTGTCACCCGAGCATCGCACAAGGGAGAAGCGCAGGGGGACACCCCAGACAGGCCCCGCGCAATTTCTGGATTCCCGCTAAGAACATGCGGGAATGACGAAGTTGGAGATGTAAAATGAAAAAAGTAGATGTCAGTAAATTAAAATTGAAAAAAGCCCGTGTGGACGATATTGAGATCGCCTACAAGACGTTCGGCAAAGGATATCCCATAGTCCTTATCATGGGTTTCAGCGGTACCATGGATATGTGGGACGGGCGTGTTCTGGGCGCACTTTCGGCGCGTTATAAGGTCATAGTGTTCGACAGCAGGGGGATAGGAGAGTCCACGGCGACAAGCAAGAAATTTTCCATTGAGTTATTCGCGGATGACGCCGCCGGTCTCCTCGATGAGCTGGGGATAAAAAAAGCCCATATCATGGGGTGGTCTATGGGCACTCATGTCGCGCAGGAACTTGTACTGAGGCACCCCGGTAAGGTCAATAAGCTTGTTCTGTATTCGGCCGATCCGGGTGGCAAAGATTGTGTTCATCCGGAAGAACCGTTAAAGACGGTCGAAGATACCTCCGGTACACTGCGCAATAGAGAAGAGAGGGTGGCCGGGGTATTGTTCCCAGACCGATGGCGCAAGGAACATCCTGATCTCCGGGAATATTTTCCTTCCCCGAAAGAAAGGACCCCGGTGAAGAACATAAACCGGCAGGCGCGGGCGATGGATGAATGGGCGGGTAGTTATAGAAGGCTCGGACGGATAAAGCGCCCTATGTTGCTGATCACCGGTACCGACGACGCTATTTCGCCGGCAAAGAATTCGTTCATTATAGGAGAAAAGGTCCACGGCGCCTGGGTCACGCAGATAAAAGGCGGCGGGCACGGTTTGATGTACCAGTATCCAAAAGATTTCAGCGCCGCTGTCCTTACATTTTTAGAGTCAGGGGAAGGACAAGCGTAGTCAGAAGGATATTGGATTTACGATGCTGAAAAATGATATGAAATATTTCATTCTGATATTCATGATCGTGTGCGTGATGGGGTGTGCGCCGGTTTTTGCCGATGACGATACGATGAACTCTATTATGGGCATGGTGGTCCAGTCGCTCGGCGGAGGGGGAGAAACGACAGAGGCCAATACCGAAGAAGACCAGAAGCTTGCTTATTATACCGATCCCCGCAGCCAGGGCTATTTCGAGCAGGTATGGGGCGGCGCGTGTCACCGCTGCGGGCAGGTATTCCCTCTGAGCCGGGCCGAGATATGCGAGAACAAATACGCTTTCTGCCCCAACTGTCACGCTGTCAACAATCCCGCGCAGGCGAACGAATACTACACTTCCCGTCAGGGCGGGCAGCAAAATACCTCGCAATATTCTTACGGCTCCAGGCAGCGGCAAAGCGGAATGAAGTGGAAGTTATAGAGTGGCGTAAGCCTGTACTAATTCATTGACCATTCCCGCTTTAAGCGCTATACTGAGCTTGAGACGGTGATTTAAGGAACCGTGGTGTCATGTTCCGGCACATAATACCTTTTGACATCCCTCTTTTTGTTCTGTTCAGAAAAAGACTTTCATAAATTCCCCGAGTGTCAATAGAGTTTCAAAACACGCTCCAGTTCTATCCTTATGCATGTTCGACCGCGCTCAAGGAGTCCGGTGACAATGAAATATAAGCATGCTCTCTTCCTGAATCCTTATATCGAGAACACCTCGACAAGCGTCATGGGGCTTTTTCCGCCCACAGGCCTTGAGTATGTGGCCACCAGCGCCGAAGGCCTGGCGGACAAAATAACCCTTCTTGATCTGCGGTATGAAGAGGACCTGCGCGATACTGCGAAACTGATGGATTTCATACAGAGAGAGATCGACATCGTGTGCGTTAGCGTGGGGTGGGACCGCCAGTATGAAGAGATATGTAAATTATTGAACGTAGTGCCGGAAAATATACCTTTGGTCGTGGGCGGGTATAAAGCCACGATAGAGGTCGAGGGGCTCTTCAAAGCCTGTCCGAGGATAGATATTATCGTAAGAGGCGAGGGCGAAGAGACGATAAAAGAGATACTGAAAGACGTACCGCGCAAGGATATTTTAGGCATCTCTTACCGGAGCGGCGAGGAAATAGTCCATAACGCGCAGAGGCCCTTGCCAGACGTCGATCTTATAGGTTCGCCGGACCGCGGTTTGAGACGGAATACATACCGCTTGAGGGTGAACGGTATCGGTGTGGCAGGCATGACGTTCGACTCGGTCTTGACCGCGAGGGGATGCCCTTTTACCTGCAAGTTCTGCACTTTCAGTTTGAACCCGCTGGGCCAGAAAAGAGGTTACGCGGCGCGGAGCGTCGAGTCGGTTGTGAAAGAAATAGAAGGTGTCAGCGCCGACACTATACTTTTAAGCGACGACAACTTTTTCACGGACGTAAAAAGGTCGGAAAAGATCTGCGACATGATAATAGAGCGCAAGATCAAGAAACGCTTCATAGCGCAGGCGCGCATCGATATAGCCAGACATCCCAGGCTCTTGGGCAAAATGGTCAAGGCGGGGTTCAAGATACTCTTCATGGGGATAGAGTCCCCGCATGACCGCATACTCGCTGAACTTGACAAGGGTTTTGACTCGGGCACGATAAGGAAAAGCTTTGCCGTGCTGAACAAATTCCCCATCTACTACCATGGTTATTTCATTTACGGGAATATAGGCGAGACCGAGAAGGAAATGCTTTATATAGCGCAATTCGCGAAGGAGATAAACCTTGATTCGATCACTTTTCAAAAGTTGAGGATAGAGAAATTTTCACCGCTCAGGAAGGTCGCGGAAAGAACGCCCGGCTATCATGTTACCGCGAGGGGTGAACTTTATTCGGACACGTACAGTCATGCCAGCTTGAAAAAGATAGGCAGGCGGATAAAATTTTCGTTCTATACGCCGCTGCAGGTCCTGAAGATATTAAGAAAATTCCTGGTAGTGGATTTTTTCACTTTCAGGGAGATCCTTGTTTTTCTGGCGGCGGGTCCGCGTTTATTAAAAAGTGTCATAAAAAGAGAAATGCAAAAGAAACGTCTCGGCAACTCCCTGAAACGCATATTCGTGAACAATACTTGACGCTTAACGCTCTATCTCTTGCCAAATCACCCCAATTGAGTTACGATAACTGACAAAGGTGTAAATATCATTATTGTGTATTTTTTTTAAGGAGGACGCGATGAAAAGATTATTGTGTTCAGCGGCTTTATTATTTATCGCTTTTACCATGACGGGGTGCGCTATTGTAGGCATTGAGGACGGGCAGGCCGGTGTCAAAATAGATTTCGGGAAGATACAGGAAAATGCCGTAAGTACCGGATGGCATTTTTTCATACCCGGTATATCCTCGATAGAAGTATGGGACATTAAACTTCTGGAGATAAAAGAGATCGCGCAGGTCCCGTCTTCGGAAGGGCTCATATCGCAACTTGAGCTTTCGATACTTTATTATATACCGAAGGACAAGGTGACCATGGTCCGCAGAACGATCGGAAGGGACTATCGCTCGACCGTTCTTGAACCGTATATAAGGGAAGCGATAAGGAATGTCGCCAGCGGATATGAGGTCAAAGCGCTTTACAGCGACGAGGGTAGGAATAAGATAGGCAAACAGATGCTTGAGTTCCTTAAAAGCAAGCTTGATGCCAAGGGCATAGTCGTTACAGACGTTCTCTTGAGGGACGTCAAACTGCCTCCGGCGTTCATGGAAAGCATACAGCAGAAACTTAAGACCGAGCAGGAGGCCCTTCAGAAACAATTTGAGCTGCAGAAAGCGCAGAAAGACGCCGAAATAGCTGTGGCGAAGGCCAGGGGCGTTGCGGAAAGCAATAAGATAATCGCTGGGAGCATCTCTGACAATTATCTTCGTTATCTGTGGATAGAAGGACTGCAAAGCAATGAGAAGCAGATAATCTATGTGCCCACGGAAGCCAACCTGCCTATAATGGAGGCGGGAAGGGCCAGGATCGAGAAAGAAACGAAATAAGACAGGGGATGGATACAAGAATAAGGAGGAATGATCGCATGAAAAAGCTGATCCTGGGTGTTTTTTGCGTGCTGGTATTGTCCGTCGGGCCGGCTTTTCCGCATTGTCAGATACCGTGCGGTATATATGATGACGAGGCGAGGTTCAGGATGATGGAGGAGGACATTCTCACGGTCGAGAAGTCCATGAACGAGATAAACAGACTGACGAAAGAAAATGATAAAGATTACAATCAAATAGTGCGGTGGGTCAATAATAAGGAACATCACGCCGACAAAATAAGCGAGACGGCGACATATTATTTTATGGCCCAGCGCGTAGCTCCTGTCGATATCGGGAAAGAGCGGGAATACAGGGCATATATGGACAAGCTTTCGCCGCTGCATGAACTGGTGTTCTATTCAATGAAAGCCAAACAGACCGTGGACCTTTCTTATGTGGATAAGATGAGGGCCGCTCTGGAAAAATTCAGGGCCGTTTATTCGAATAAATAAAGAAGGGCGGAGGTTGAAATGGCAAACTGCACGAAGATAATAGTGGCAGCAGCGTTGATCTTTTTCGCCGCCCGCGCTTACGCGGCCGAAGAAGACATACAGTATGAGACCTTGACGGCGGGAAAAGCCAAGTGTGACGTTGGCATCCTTTATAAAGAGGCCGAGGAAGGCATGGAGCTCAAGGTCGCGGCCGTCGCTACAGGTAAGGGCGCGGATTTTAGAAAGTGGGAGGTCATCGATATAAAGCTCGACGCCGGCGGAGAAGTGGTCAGGCCTTCATCGAGCGAAAAAGGTTGGGGTGGCGAAGAGTCGTTCTTCCGCCTTCCAGCGGCGTTCATATTCTCCGCTATCGGTACGCAGTATGAAAGGTACGGCTCCGAGTGCAGCTCGGGCAAGACATGTTCCGTTACCGGCCAGACTGCAGGGGGAGACGCTCATCCCGGATATAAAGGTTCCGCCGCCCGGGCGATAGACAAGGCCGGCATGGCCGCGGGTATGGGGCTCCTTACGTCGCAGGCGAAGGGCGAGATACCCATCCTCAAATGTTCGTTCCTCCTGGACAGGGACCTTATCGCGAAATTCCTTGAGGGCAAGCTCAAAGTCAGGCTCAATATCGAGAACAAACATAAAAACGATATAAAAAAAACGGAAATCGATCTTACAAAGCAGTTCTCCGATTTTGTAAAGAAGCATCCCGGCGTAGAACATAAAGCGGGGGTGGAAGCGGGAGGGACGTTCATAGTGGTCACAGAGAAGGAGAATAAGGGCCTTTCGGGTGGTCCAGCGGAGCCGTTGGGAACAACAAGGGCCGTAGAAGTGGGCGGGCGTAAATATAAGACCGTCCCCGGAGGACGGTTTGTTAGCGGAGAGATCGTGTCGGAATATGAGGATGTTCCGGAGGAAACAGGGATCGCAGGGGAAGGGAAAAAAGAAAATGGAAAATATCCCGGAGATGTCGAAAAGAACAAGGAACTGTTCAAGGAAGAAAAATGGAAGAAAGTCCTGCAGCCTTTAAAGGAAAACATGGCCGCTTCCGGACCGGCGATACCCGCGCCGTCGGGGGAAGTGGCGCCAGTCCCTTCTGAAGCACCGGGTGACGAGAATCCCATGCTGAAAAAGAACCAGGACGATTATTTGCGCCACAGTAAACGTCTGAAAGAGATCGATCCGAACAGTGAAGAGGCGAAGGCCATAAGAAGGGCCCTCCCGAAGTTCGAAAAGGAAATAAAAGGAATGGGCGGGGAAGTGCCTGTGACAGAATGATCATAGGAGGCAAAAATGGATAAAATCAGCATGGAGAGAGTGATCGATTTCGCGGTGAAAGTACCGGTCGGAAGCCATGTTTGCCTTGTTTATGAAACGGACGAACAGGTTGTCGATATTGTGGTCCCATATTTTGAGGAGTCTTTGCGGAATAACGAGGTCGGTATATGGGTGCTCACAAAGTCCCTCAAAAGAGACAAGGTAAAAAAGGCGTTAAAGATGAATATTCCGGGCATTGATGATTATATAGAGAAAGAACAGATGATAATCATTGGCGATGAGGACGTGTATACGAAGTCCGGCAGGTTCGATCAGGAACAGACATTGCGGTTCTGGGCTGGAGAGCAAAAAAAGGCGTTGGATAAAGGTTTTAAAGGGATCAGTGTCTGCGGCAACGGCAACTGGGTCAGGCAAGCCCAGTGGAATGAACTGGTAAATTATGAGAGATCGGCGCAAGAGTTCATGCGTGGGAAGCACATAAAAGCCATTTGTGCTTATTCAAAGGAAATAGCGGGTTTGCCCGAAATATTGTCTGTAGGCATATGCCATACCAAAGTAGTTTATTGCCAGGGAAAAGGATGGAAGATCCTTGATACCGACGATATCGATCTGCTGCTGAAAGACCTTGTCTGTTAACACCGTACCGTTCATTATTTCAATATTTTCTTCATTTTTTCTCGACTTTTCGAGCTTTTTGCTTGCCGTAATACCGGAATATGATATAATAGTTATGAACATATGTTCATAACGGGGGACAGTAATGAGGCCGAAAAAAACGAGATCTATCAAATGCCTGCCGGGTGAACGCTGTTTCAAACCGCTTTGCAGGCCCATAAGCGAACTGAAGTGTGTTTGCCTCACGTTGGACGAGTTCGAGGCGATAAGGTTGGCGGATTTGGAAGGGTTGAAACAGGTTGACGCGGCAAAGAAGCTCAGGATCTCGCGGCCTACGTTCTCGAGGATAATCTCGTCCGCTCGGTGTAAGGTCGGCGACGCGCTGGTCAGCATAAAAGCCATAAAGATAGAAGGCGGATGCTGTAAGGTCATGAAAGGGAGGCGGTGACGGTGGACAGGAGAACAGTATTTGCGGTAACAGTACTTTTACTGATCTTTGGTGTGATCATTGTATATGAATGGGGAGGGACATGGTCCGGGCTCAAGACGACGATGGAAGCAAATAAGGCCATATCCGCGGAACTGCTCCAGGACAACAAGATCCCCGTACATCAGTTCATGATATATACGATAATAGACTATGTCAAACATTCGTGGCTGTGTCTCCTTTTAGCTTTTATTGCCGCGGGCGCGCTCCAGGAGTTCGCGCCGAGAGAAAAGGTGATCCGGCTTATGGGCTCCGGCCGCGGATTTATACCGTACGCGGTGGCTGGTCTGGGCGGTCCGCTCCTTTCGATGTGCTCGTGCAGTATCATCCCTCTTTTTGGCGGGCTTTACATGCGGGGCGCGGGACTGGGCCCGGCGATAACGTTCCTTCTCACGGCGCCGGCGTTCAATCCCGCGGCGATACTTTTGACACTGGGACTATTGGGATGGAAGTTCGCCGTTGCGAGGATAATAGTCGCACTTACCGCGGGCATTGTTACCGGATATGTAACTGACAGGGTTTTTAGGAACAAATTTCCCGCGCCCGAGCCTCTCCATATAGACGCCGAACCGGCGGACATGAGCCAGGAAAAACTGTCTCCTGCCAGGCGTATCGCGGACATGTTCCTCTATTCGTGGGAATTCGTTAAGATGGTGCTTCCCCTTATACTTCTTGGTGTTATTTGCGCCGGACTTGTAAAGGCGTTCCTCCCTCCGTCTGTCATAGTGAAATATCTTGGCAATGGTCTCTTACCTATAATGTTATCTTCGGCTGTCGGGGTCTTTATGTACACACCCACGCTCGTTGAGGTCCCTCTTGTCAGGGGGCTCCTCGAGTCGGGCATGGGCACGGGCGCGGCGCTGGCGTTCCTTTTGACCGGTCCGGCCCTGAGTCTGCCTTCAATACTCGGGGTGTGCAAAATAGTCAAACCTAGGGTACCTTTGGTGTATGCGGCGATAATGTGGGTGTTCGGGACGGTCGCGGGTCTTATCTTCTGGTTTTTTGTCCCAAAATTTTAAGCGAAGGAGGATAAAATGAAAATTGAAGTGTTCGGGCCGGGATGCCATAGATGTCAGGAGGTCGAAAAGATCGTGAAAGACGCCGTTCTTGAGCTCAATGTGGCCGCGGATATCGAGAAGATAAAAGATGTGAAAAAAATAGTAGAAGCGGGCATCATGCTCACGCCGGGATTGCGCATCAACGGCAAATTAAAGTGTTCCGGCCGTGTTCCGCGCATAGAAGAGGTAAAAAAATGGATAGGGGAGGAAAAATGACGAGAGGGTCGCGTATATGCGGAGCGGTGGCACTATCTGTCATTCTTGTATGCTTTTGCTGGTTGAATAATGCATCCGCCCAAGACGCAGGGGGCCATCCCGAAAACTTTGTAAGAGTATATTATTTCCATACCAATTTCAGGTGTGTGAATTGCCACAATATGGAAAAATGGACCAAAAAGACGGTCGAGACTGATTTTAAGAACGAGCTTGTTTCCGGCAAGCTTGATTATCAGGTGGTCAATATCGAGACAAAAGGGAACGAGCATTTCACCCAGGACTACCAGCTTTACACTAAGTCGGTCGTGCTGTCGCTCGTTAGGGGCGGGAAAGAGGTAAAGTTCGAGAACCTCACCAGGGTCTGGGAGTATCTGCGGAGCGAAAGAAAGTTCTGCGAATACATCAAAGAAAATATAGAGAAATATCTTAAGGAGCTTTGATGGTGGCGATCATCCTTACCTCCTTGTGGCTCGGGATACTGACCTCGATAAGTCCCTGCCCTCTCGCGACCAACATCGCGGCGGTTTCTTTCATAACTAGAAAAATAGAACATCCATGGCTGGTCTTTTTGTCGGGGCTCGCTTATACTGCCGGCAGGATGGTTTCGTACGCCGTGGTCGGGTATCTGATAATAAGTTCCATTCTGGCTGTGCCTGTTGCCGCCGGTTTTCTTCAAAAGAACGCGAACAAACTTTTAGGCCCTATTTTGATCATTGCCGGGCTTTTTTTGATGGATGTGATAAAATTCCGCTTTCAAGGGTTGTCACTCTCGCATAAACACCATTCCGCGCTTGCCGATTCGGGGGTTTGGGGATCGCTCCTTCTTGGCATGATATTCGCTCTGGCTTTCTGTCCGGTATCTGCGGGGCTTTTTTTTGGGAGTCTGGTCCCTCTTGCGCTCAGCAATAAGGCCGGCGTTCTTCTTCCGCTGATCTACGGCGTGGGGACCGCATTGCCGGTCCTTATCATATCGGTCGCGGTCGCTTTCGGTGTGACTTCGTTCGACAGGTTCATCCATCATATGAAGAACATAGAGTTCTATACCCGAAAAGCCACGGGGATCGTGTTCGTTCTGGTGGGGATATATTATTGTGGATTGTATTGGATGAAGCAGTGACTCGTGATCAACGGGGCCTGCCGCTCGGGGCCCTGCGTGGTGACTTAGGAATGCCGTGGGGCCTGTCAGATATGTCATTCTGCGCGCGAAAAATCGTGCTCGAATGATATATCCGCCACCCACGGAATGCCGTTTCTGTTACAGGGAAGAGGGAACTCAGTTAGTTGTTTTTCTGATTTTGGCTTGGTACTTTTGTGTTGAATAGCATGCTCCCTCGGGACCACTCGCGTCACCCGTTCATCAATGGGGGAGTTTTCATGAAAAAGCCTGTTCCAATCTACGCGAGGAGAAATGTATGAAGGACAAAGATGTAAAGAAGATCGTGAAAGAGGGATACGGCAGGATAGCGAAAGGCGGAGGGTCCTGCTGCGGCCCCATGAAACAATGTTGTGGACAAGACAGCGCGGCGAAAAAGATCAGCAAAAACATCGGGTATAATGAGAAAGAGATGAGTTCTGTCCCGGAAGGCGCCAATCTGGGGCTTGGGTGCGGGAACCCTGTCGCTTTGGCGGCATTGAAAGAAGGAGATACCGTGTTGGACCTCGGCTCGGGGGCCGGGTTCGACGCTTTTCTTGCCGCGAAAAAGGTCGGCGATAAAGGAAAAGTGATCGGTGTGGATATGACGCCGGAGATGATAGCCAGGGCCAAGGCGAACGCCCGAAAAGCCAACTACGATAATGTGGAATTTCGTCTTGGAGATATAGAAGATCTGCCCGTGGATAATGGTTCTATTGATATTATCATCTCGAATTGTGTCATAAATCTTGCGCCTGATAAGCGGAAAGTCTTTAAAGAAGCTTTCAGGGTTCTGAGGACGGGCGGCAGGTTGATGGTCTCTGATCTTGTTCTGACAAAAGAGTTGCCGGAAGCCGTAAAAAACTCTGTGGCCGGGTATCTGGGATGTCTCTCGGGTGCGATAGATGAAGAAAAATATCTTGATGCCGTCAGAATGGCGGGGTTCCGGGACGTAAAGGTCATCGAGGAGACGGCTTTTCCCGTTGATTACATGGCTAACGACCCGACCGCACAGGCATTAATGGGCGATCTTAAAGTAACCCAGAAAGAGATAAAAGAGGTTGCTTCTTCGGTACTGAGCATCAAAGTTTCTGCCATAAAGAAATAGCTCGGAGGGAACAATGCTTTATACAAAACATGAGATGACCGAACTAAAGAAAGAGCTGTCTCTTCTGGACAAGCTTCTTACACCGCTTATATTTCTTGCTATGGGGGCTGGGATAGCACTGGGGTATTTTGCTCCGGGTGCCACAAAGATCATATCGGATATGCAGGTAGGAACGACATCCATACCGATAGCCGTCGGGCTTATCCTCATGATGTATCCTCCGCTCTCCAAGGTAAAATATGAGGAAATGGGCAAGGTCTTCAACAAGCCAAAACTGCTTGTACTTTCGCTCGTGCAGAACTGGGTCATAGGCCCGATCGTCATGTTCGTTCTCGCGGTATTTTTTCTGCGTGCTTATCCGGAATATATGATAGGCGTTATTCTCGTTGGCCTTGCCAGATGTATCGCAATGGTCATCGTATGGAACGAACTTGCCGAAGGTGACAGGGAATTCGCCATTGGTCTTGTCGCGTTCAACGCGCTTTTCCAGGTGCTTTTTTATGCGGCCTATATATATGTGTTCATCACTCTCGCGCTTGGATGGCTGGGACTTGCCAACGGGCTGGATATTCGCGTCTCGATGGTCGACGCGGCGAAGACGGTGCTTTTTTATCTCGGCATACCGTTCCTCGCGGGCACCGTTACCCGCGCGGGCCTTATGAAACTGAAAGGCAAGAGGTGGTATGAAGACGTTTTTATACCGCGCATAAGTACCATCACGCTTCTGGCCTTACTTTTTACGATAGTCGTCATGTTCTCTCTAAAGGGGCAATATATTATCCGGATGCCGCTCGATGTGGTGAGGATCGCCGTACCGCTTGTCATATATTTCTTTGTTATGTGGTTCGCCACGTTCTTTGTCGCGCGCGGGATGAAGATCAGTTACGCCCAGACTACGGCAGCTTCTTTCACCGCGGCGAGCAACGATTTTGAACTTGCGATAGCGGTCGCGATCGCTATCTTCGGCATCAGTTCAGACCAGGCTTTCGCTACCGTCATAGGCCCGCTCATAGAGGTCCCCGTTCTTATTATCCTCGTAAACGTCGCACTGAGATTTAAAAGGAAATTTTTCCATCACCACCTTCACGCTTGACGCTAGACGCACACAATACCCAATACGCACTACGCAATACGGACTGCATCTCGCTTCTCTGGCACGCGGCGATATCTATGGTATACTTTACCTGTGTCTATCGTTTGATTCCGGTCCGTAAGTCAAAGGAGGTAGGAATGAAGAAGATCATTATCGCGCTATTTGTGGTCAGTTTCGTGATGGCAAGCGCTTCGGCGTATGCCGGAGAGTCGTTCTTTCAGTCCCTTGCCGACGCGATACATGGCAAAAGCGCCACAAAATCCGAATGCGTATGCAAGGTGTGCAATTGTTCGCCTTGTAAATGTGAAAAGAAATAAGAATATTTAACAAAAAGAAAAAGGATAAAGGATAAAGGATAAAATGGGGGAAAAGTTGATCCCTGTTTTCTTTTAACTTTATCCTTTTTTCTTTATGCGAGGTAATATCCGCGTGGACCTGAAATTCTTAATAAAAGACAACAAAATACGGACTATGGTGAGAGAAAGCTGGGCCGTCAGCTGGCCAATGACGTTCATAATGCTCTATGAATTTCTGATAGGTCTTTCGGATGTGTATGTCGCGAGCAAGTTCGGGAAAGTCGCCCAGGCCGCGTATGGGTTCGCCTTTCAGCTTTATTTTATTTTTATCATCATTGGTATAGCCCTCAGTGTCGGAGCAGTGTCGGTCGTCTCGAGGCTGTTCACGTCAGGTGACAAGGAAAAATTTGACACGGCGGTGGGTTCATCTGTTGCCGCGGCGGTCGTAGCGGGCCTTGTGTTTGGTGCTTTCGGTGTCCTGTTCTCGAACGACCTCATAAATGTTCTTGGCCTGCCCGGAGAAATAAAACCGCTGGCGATCCCTTTTCTTAAGATATATTCTCTGGCGTTCCTTTTCGATTATATACTCATGAGCACGAACGGTGTTCTAAGGGCCTGCGCGATGGTCAATAAGTCCCTTTGGGTAATGACCATCGTGTGTGTGATGAACATCGTTCTTAATTTTATCCTGGCGTTCGGTACTCCGCTCGGACTTAACGGTATCGCGGCCGCTACCGTGATAAGCCTTTTTACGGGGGCCGTCATAAGTTTGTTCTATACTAAAAGGCTGGTGTCCGCTTTCAAGGTGTCTTTCGCGATAATGAAGAACATCCTCGGCATCAGCTGGCCGTCGGGATTGTTGCAGGCGTTGTGGCAACTGGGGGCGCTGGTCCTGTTTTTGATATTGGGGTTATTGCCGGAACATAATATCGAGATCATGGCGGCGTTGACCAACGGTCTTAAAATAGAGTCGGCGATATTCCTGCCGGCCTTTGCGTTCGATATGGCGAATGCCGTGGTGATCGGTAACCTTCTGGGTAAAAAAGACAACGAGGGTGCTTTTCGCGCGGGTGTGGTCACGGCCGTCATGGGGGTCATTACCGCGGCCGTCATGACGGTGATCATCATGCTTAACGCGCGACATATAGCGGCGTTCCTGTCGAATAACGATATTGTGGTCAGGGAAAGCATTAGGTATATCTATATCGCTCTTATAGCCGAACCTATCATGGCCTGGGGAATAATTCTCGGAGGCGGCTTGAGCGGCGCGGGCGACACGAGAAGCGTTATGGTCATTACGGCGATAGGCGTATGGCTGGTGCGTATTCCGCTGTGCTATATTCTGGGCATTCATTTTGGACTCGGTGTGACCGCGGTGTGGTGGGTGATGAACTTCTCTATTATTGTGCAGGCGGTCCTTCTTACCGGGCGTTACTGGAATAAAAAATGGATCGCTCTTGCGGAAAGATCTATCGCTGCGTGAAGGTCGGTTTTTTGCTCTCGATTTTTCGTTTTTCGTTGTTCGTTTTTCGTAGCAGGTGAACGCCTATTCCGGAATTTTCCAGATGCAGTGTCCGCATTTTCTTGAGTGCTTCAAAAGATATCACGATGACGAGCGCGATCATTATCAAGGAGAGGGCCGCATTGAGGTTTCCCTGGAACGTGTGTTTGGGAAGGTAGTTGTCGGTTATGTTCATTATGCCCGCTGTGACCGTGGTGACGAACATGAAGACGCCGGGAATGAAGGTTATAAGGGAATAGTACCATTTTTTTGTTTTTTTCAGGATATAGACCGTTCCCACCGCGAGGGCCAGTGTCGCGAGGAGCTGGTTCGCGACACCGAACATGGGCCAGATCGTTGAAATATCACCGTTATAGACCAGATATCCCCAGAGGAAACTGATGATAATGCCGTTCAGGGCCATTCGCGAAAAGCGTTTTTTTCGCCTGGCTTGTCCCGGGTCGGCGATCTTGCCGAGCTCATCCAGTATGTAGCGCGCGACCCTGGTGCCGGCGTCGACCGTCGTCAGGATGAAAAGGGCCTCGAACATTATCGCGAAGTGGTACCAGTATCCCATAAGTGCTTTCATGCCCGGTATCGAGGAAAGTATGACCGACATCCCTGCCGCGAGGGAGACCGCTCCGCCGGGCCTGCCGGCAAGGGTCTCCTGTGTCATTTGTTCTATTTCATGCAGGGCGGTCGTACTGAGGCCCATTTTCTGGAATACTTCTACCGGGACGTTTATGGCGAAATAATCGCCCGGCAAAAGGACCGTCGCCGCTATGAGCGCCATGAGAGAGACGAACGCTTCGAAGAGCATAGCTCCGAAGCCTATCATGCGTATCTCGGATTCCTTATTTATCATCTTGGGGGTGGTCCCCGAACTTATGAGGCTGTGAAAACCGCTGATAGCGCCGCAGGCGATCGTGATGCACACAAATGGCCAGACCTTGCCCGGTATTATCGGACCGCCTCCGTGTATGAAACTCGTTAAGGCCGGCATTTTTAACTGCGGGTTCACGACGAATATGCCGACCACAAGAAGCAGAATGGTACCTATCTTCATATAAGAGCTCAGATAATCGCGGGGAGTAAGAAGCAGCCACACAGGCAGTATTGAAGCGATGAGGCCGTATACCGGCAGCATTATCGAAAGCGCGGGTTTTGAAAAGACGAAAAAATGCCCGAAACTCGACCGCGCGAGAGGTTCTCCAAGGACCACCCCTCCTATGATTATCGCCACACCGATGAGCGACGCTTCGAGTATCCTGCCGGGCCTTAGTTTGTCCATATAAAGGCCGATGAAGATGGCGGCCGGGATCGTAAGGGCGATGGTGAATGTTGCCCAGGCGCTTTCGCTTAAAGCGTTAACGACGACGAGCGCGAGTCCGGCAAGCGCGGTGACGATGATGAATAGTATGGCGATGCCCGTTATGATGCCGGCGGTGTTGCTGACGTATTTCTTTGAGAGGCGTGTGAGTGACAGACCTTTTGTCCTTACTGACGCGAAAAGAATGACCATGTCATGGACCGCTCCGCCCAGGACGGCGCCGATGAGTATCCACAGGAACCCCGGAAGGAACCCGAACTGTGCCGCGAGGACCGGCCCTACGAGTGGACCCGCGCCGGATATTGCGGCGAAATGATGTCCGAAAAGGACGAACTTGTTCGTCGGGTGATAGTCGTGGCCGTCTTTGAATTTGTGCGCCGGTGTGGGGATCGAATCGTCGAAAACGAGTATTTTAGTTATTATGAACTTCGCGTAAAAACGGTACGCGAGGGCGAATACAAGAAGACTTATGATTATTAATGTCAGAGCGGACATATATTTAGGGCCCTTATGTAAAAGTATTCCTATTAATGTAATTGAGGAAGGGGGGTGATGTCAAGCTTGATATGGTCCGAAGAAATGTCCGCCCAGATTTTCTCGGGGACGCTCGATTTTCCCAGCGAGAAAATCTCGCTTAGAGATTGTCCTCGCTCCCCCTCACTTCGTTCGGGAACCATGCCCGCTCGTCCAATCTATACCCCTCTAAAATCGGGCGGACATTTATTCGGATCATATTGTGTGAGGTGTGTTCGGGATTTACGACCGGTGCGTGTAGTGGTATAATTAGCGCCATGGTCGAACCGGTAGATACAGAGACAAGTTTTAAGCCTGATACCGTCGGCAGCATCATGGGGACGGCGTTTATCGCCATCCCCGTGCATTTTGATGTCGGCCAGGCCGTTGAAAAGATACGTTCGGTGCCGGAGCTTGCCGATAAGCCCGCTTATGTCTATGTAGTGGATGAGCTTGACCGGCTGAGAGGCGTTCTTTTTATGAGGGACCTTGTTTTCAGCTCTCCCCGGCGGCCGCTCAGTGAATTGGCCAACGACAACCTGATAACTGTTCAGGCGGATATGGACAGGGAAGAGGCCGCGAGGATACTTCAGAAGACGCGTTTTATGGCCCTTCCGGTAGTCGATAAGGACGGGCGGATCGTTGGGACGGTCACGGCAAAAGATATATCGAAGGTGATACAGGAAGAGGCCACCGAGGATATACTAAAACTTTCGGGTATCGGCGGCGGACATGAAAGTTTCGAGGTGTCTTTCATGACTTCTGTGAAACACAGGCTTCCGTGGCTTACGCTCAACATCTTCCTGGATCTGGCGGCGGTGAGCGTCATAGCGTATTTCCAGGAAACAGTGCGCCAAGTCATCGCTCTCGCGGTGATCCTTCCCATCATTTCGGACATGTCAGGTAATGTCGGTATCCAGACCGTGTCCCTTGCCGTAAGAGAACTGGCGACAGGCGACATCAGCGTCAGGGACTTCTGGAGGATAATAGGTAAAGAGCTCAGGGTAGGTTTCCTGAACGGCCTTGTTCTGGGCGTTATCCTTGCCGGTGTGGGATATGTCATGCAGAGGAATATTTTCCTTGGTGTGATCGCGGGGTTGGCCCTCTGGATCAATACCGTGATCGCCGGGATAGTCGGCGCGGCGGTGCCGCTTATCCTGAAGAAAAAAGGGCTTGATCCGGCGACCGGGTCCGGCATCTTTCTTACCACAATAACCGCTTTCTCGGGGTTCTTTTTAACACTGACACTCGCGACACTTTTCATATCTCATCTAAAATAAATGATATTTTCCAGGACTTCGCTTGTAAATCCAAGTATTATTGAGCATTATTGCTATTAGCTGGACGAATGGAGAAAAAATGCGAAAATGCCCGAAATGTGGAAAGACTTTCGACCGCTCCTGGAAGATGTGCTTGTACTGCGATGTGGAACTCGAAACTGTGGAAAAACTTCCTCCCGGAGAAGAGACCACGGGCTGGGAGGAACTGCCCGGCAGTAAGTTAGAGATCGTTTCTTTTGGCATGTTCTTCATCGTGCTTATCCCGCTCATGCTTGCCGTCATGTATTTCGCGTATTTTTATTTCATGAGGACGCAGGCTGTCGAACATGAGAAGCGGGAGATCAAAGAATCCGTTATTTTCCCAAAAGCGGAGAAAAAAGAAGAAAAAGGGCAGCAAAAAGAGTAGATATGGTTTTAGAATGGGCTTGGTGTGTTCCTACCTGGGCCCCTCCGCCCGGTGTGGACCTGGTGTATGATGGATGGGGCCTGCCGCTCGGGTCCCTGCAAGGGTGGGGATATGAAATTGGGTCCTGTCGCTCAGGTCTCTGCGCTTCTCCGCGCTCCGCTTGTGCGATGCTCGAGACCGTTCGCGCCACCCATTTTCACTATGTTTGGTGGTATAAAAGCGGGACTGCTCGCTATTAACGCAATAAGCCTGCTCTTACGGGTCACGAGCCACGAGTCACGAGCGACGAGCCACGGTATGTTAAACTCTTGTCTATTGCCTCTCTTGCTTATATAATACTATGACCATGATGTCCAAAAAGAACAGGCCTATAGGGATATTCGATTCCGGGGTGGGAGGGCTCACCGTCGTCAAGGAGTTCCGGCGGCACCTTCCGGAAGAGGACATATTGTATTTCGGTGACACCGCCAGGGTCCCTTATGGCAACAAATCCCGCGCGACCATCAAGAAATTCTCACGGCAGATAATCGACTTCATGATGGAAAAGAAAGTGAAGATGATAGTTGTCGCGTGCAACACCGTTTCGAGTCTCGCGCTTCCCTCTCTTAAGGATGATTATTCCGTGCCGGTCGTCGGAGTTATCGAGCCCGGTGTGATAGAGGCCCTTCGTGCCACGAAGAACGGGCGTATCGGGGTTATCGGGACAGGGGCTACAATATCCAGCGGCGCGTATGAAAAAGGCATCAAAAGGATAGTTCCCGCGAGCAGGGTCTTTTCGAAAAGCTGTCCGCTTTTCGTGCCGCTCGTCGAGAACCGTTTTTTCAGCGGGCCCGTAACGCGACAGATAGTGGAAAAATATCTTGGCGGTATGAGGGCGAAGCATATCGATACTCTGATCCTCGGTTGCACGCATTATCCGCTCCTGGAAAAAGTGATCGGAAAAGTAATGGGTGAAGTTGAGCTTATAGATTCGGCGCGCGCGATGGCGAAGGCAGTAAAGGCCATGCTCGTGGAATGCGGGATGGAAAAGGGAATGGCAGGCAAAAAAGCCTCTCTTAAATGTTATGTCAGTGACGATCCTGAAGGTTTCAAACGGACCGCGGGGATATTTCTGAAAGAAAAGATAGAAGTGAAAAAGGTCCCTTTATGAAAATGAATTTTATAGAAGCAAAAGAGGTTGAGAGGGTGGTCGCGGGTCTTTGCGTCAAGGCGAACACTTTTTTACGGCCCGACGTGCTTAAGTCTATAAAAAAAGCGTATCAAAAAGAAAAGAACGGCTCTCTCTCCCGGGAGATGCTGGGGATACTCATAAAGAACGCCGAGATCGCCGGAAAGAGCGGGCTCGCGATCTGCCAGGATACGGGCATGGTCGCGGTTTTTGTGGAAATGGGCAGGAACGCCGCTATTAAGAACGGGGACCTCATGAAAGCCGTCAATAAAGGGGTAGCGAAAGCTTACAGGGACAAATATTTCCGTAAGTCGGTCGTCGGCGATCCTGTCTTAAGGAAAAATACCGGCACAAATACTCCCGCGGTGGTCCACATTGGCATCAATGAAGGAAGTTCCATAAAGATATCCGTCATGGCAAAAGGGTTCGGCAGCGAGAATAAAAGCAGGATGGTCATGCTGGATCCCACGGCTGGCGTGGAAAGAATAGAGGATTTTTGCGTTGAGACCGTGAAAAAAGCGGGGCCGGACGCGTGCCCTCCGTATATTCTGGGAATAGGGATCGGAGGAACACAGGAAGAATGCGCTCTACTCGCGAAAAAGGCGCTGCTCAGGCCGATCACGAAGCCGAACCGTCTTAAGCATATCGCGCGTCTCGAACGGGAAATAATGGATAAAGCGAACGCTTTGAAAATAGGCGTAATGGGGCTGAGAGGGGCGTCTACCGTTATCGGCGTCAATATCGAAACAGGCCCCACGCATATAGCGGGTCTGCCGGTCGCGGTCAATGTGTCGTGCCACGCGCTCAGGAGCGCGTCCGCGGTTATCGGGAAATAGAGTCATCATGAAAAAGAAAACAATACATATGCCGTTGGACCGGAAAGATATCCTTTTCTTGAAAGCGGGAGAGCAGGTCTTCTTGAGCGGCGTGATCTATACCGCGAGGGACCAGGCCCATCTCAGGATGGCCAATATGATAAAAGAGGGGAAAGGTCTTCCTCTCAGTCTGGAACGGGAGACTATTTACTACGCGGGACCTACACCTTCTCATGGTGGCAAGATAGGGTCATGCGGGCCTACGACGTCGAGCCGTATGGATGTCTTTACTCCGGCTTTGCTGAAAAAAGGCCTAAAGGGTATGATAGGGAAAGGGAAAAGAAGTAAAGTGGTAAGGGACGCCATTAAGAGTTCGGGCGCGGTGTATTTTGTGGCGCCGGCCGGTGCGGGGGCATATTTAAGTACCAAGATCAAAAGTATGGAACCTGTGGCTTTCGAGGACCTCGGCCCGGAAGCTATTTATCGATTGACGGTCGAGGATTTTCCGGTGATCGTGGCCATTGACGCGAGGGGCGGAGATATTTACGAGAGATTGAGTGAGGGAAAATAGCGTGAAACGTTAGGTTCGTTTTTCGTTGTTCGTTTCTCGTTTTTCGAAGTTTGCACCTATCGAACAACGATAAACGACAAACGATAAACGAAAAGGAGAGCACTCATGAGAAACGACGGACGCACGGCCGGCAGTTTACGGCCGGTCTCGATAAAGACGGAATATCTTAAATACGCGGAAGGGTCATGCCTAATAGAGATGGGGAACACCAAGGTGATCTGCAGCGCGAGTATCGAGGACGGTGTTCCGCCTTTTTTAAGGAATAAGGGCAAGGGATGGATCACCGCCGAATACGGGATGCTGCCGAGGTCGTGCCAGACAAGGATACCTCGCGAAGCGTCTACCGGTAAAAGGTCCGGGCGGACGTTCGAGATACAGAGGCTGATAGGCAGGTCCATGCGCGCCGCTTTTGATTTTGATAAACTGGGAGAGCGCACTGTATGGATAGATTGCGATGTTATACAGGGTGACGGCGGGACGCGCTGCGCGAGTATAACCGGCAGTTTCGTGGCGGTGTGCCTGGCGCTGGAATCGTTGAAAAAACGGGGAGTGGTCGGCGAGACACCGCTCCTTCATCACGTGGCGGCGGTGAGCGTGGGCATAGTTGACGGGAAACCCTGTCTGGACCTTTCGTATGAGGAAGATTCTTCGGCCGAGGTAGACATGAACGTTATAATGACCGATGCGGGCGAATTTGTAGAAGTCCAGGGGACGGCGGAAAAGGAGCCTTTTAGTCATGAGATGATGAAAAAAATGATAGACCTCGCCGAAAAGGGCGTAAGCCGTCTTATCAAGATACAAAAAGACACATTGAAAGGAGTTGTTCAATGACAAGATTGCTGGTCGCCAGTCATAACGTTAAGAAACGCGACGAGATCAAAGTTCTCCTTAAGGAATTCAAGGACCTTAAGATCATATATTTTGACGACCTTGATGGACCCGTCCCGATGATCGTGGAGGATGGGAAGACCTTTAGAGAGAACGCCGTCAAAAAAGCCGTGATAGTGTCGAAATTTTTCGATGACCTTGTCCTTGCCGACGATTCGGGCCTCGAGGTTGACGCTCTCTTTGGTAAGCCTGGTGTCCGGTCGGCCCGTTTCGCCAGGAAAAATGCTACGGACACGGAGAACAACGAAAAACTCCTCAATCTTCTTCTTAAAGTGAACGAGGAAAGCCGTGCCGCCAGGTTTGTTTGTCATGTGGCCCTGGCGAAAGGGGGTAAACTCCTTGAGGATTTTGGAGGAGAGGTCAAAGGGACCATCGGTTCCGCTCCCCGCGGCAGAAAAGGGTTTGGCTATGATCCTCTTTTTATACCGGAAAAGAACACGAAGACCTTCGGCGAGATGCCCGCGGCCAGCAAGAACAAGATAAGCCATAGGGCGAGGGCGCTGATGAAGATGAAGAAAGTGATAGGGAAATATGTTAAAGGTTAATGGGGCCTGGCGGTGGAGGCCTTGCGCGCTTTCGCGTTAATTCATTTCGTCATTGCGAGGAATTCATATGGTTTGAGTATGGTGACGAGGCAATCTATAATTAGATTGCTTCGCCGGGCACCACGAGCAGGCGAGTGGTCGCGCTCGCAATGACGCGATATGTTATGAGTTGGGTGATGTTTCGAAGGACCAGATCTGATCGTTCAGCGTGCCTGTGAGGCGGGCTTTCCCCAAAGACCTGCCGAAGTTCACGAGTCCCGTCCGTATCATGTCCGATAATGAGGAATTTCCCGTCGAAACCGAATCTCTCCATCGGTTCTCGAATGTGAAGTCAAGGCTGCCGTTAAAATCCATGTAACCGCGGGATTTTATAAAGAGGTCCTCTCCCCAGAGGATGAGATCGTCCGTCGTTATCTTGCGGTCCGATATCTCGAAATCCGCCGACGCGGCTGATATCTTAAGGACCTCGTCCGGGAAGAATGTTTGCTGGAAGTTGACATAAAGGTCGCCCAATAAAGGCGCGAGTATCGGCATGGGGCCGAGGTCGGCCTTTACGATCTTCGCTTTGCCGGAACCCGAACTGTCGCGGAGGCTCCTGATATCGCCTTTAAGGGCAGCTTCGAAGTTCAGTGCTCCTGATATGTCGTTCTCTTCTTTACTTACATCCCTCAGTATTTCGCTGAAATCGACGTTCTTCAGTTTAACGTGAAAATCATAAGGCAGCGACGTCGCTAAGAGCTCTACCTTTAGTTCAGATTCAAGTTTTCCGTGATACAGGGACCCTTTTATATTGGGTATATTGAGGCTGCGTTCCTTGAAGAAAAGCGTTCCGCTCAATTTGTCCGCACGGATGTCCCTGATCTTTGCTTTTTCGAGATCGCATTGGACCGATCCCGAGTACATGAGAAGGTTCTTCAGAAAATCCGAAAAGCCGTTCTTGGCTGTTGTAAGTGGGTTTATGGGTATCCCGGCGCCCTCGTTCTTTTCGAGGAAAATGGTCGCGTTCAATTTGCCGGTTATGCGGTTCTTGTTGTTGTCAAAGTCCTTGAGGAAATGGCCGATCCATATATTGCTTACCGCGATCTTCATGAAGCGCAGATTTGCCGTATAATCCTGTGTCAGGTCCGCGGTAAGTTTCCCCGTGATGTGTCCCCCGTAAAGGGATATCTCCATGGGGGAAAGGAACAGTTTTCCTTTCGATATATTGAGCGACGTGGACAAGTTATCTAAGCGCAGTTTCCCGGAGATTATATTTTCCCCTTGGATGTCGGCTTTGAGTTCCCATTGTTCTATTTTGGGGCCGGTGATGGTAATATCCGCCTTGGCTTTTATGGGGCCGTGTACGTCACTCGCCCTGATATAATCCGAAAGTTTGAAGGGGAGGGAGGCGACATCTTCGATCGTTCCCTCTACCGTACCATGAAGGCGTAATTTTCTTTCGGGGCTGAAGATGTCAGTTACTTCGCCTTCCATGTTGAACCGGGACGAATTGTACAGCGCCCGGATATTCTTCAGAAAGAAAACCCGGTCTTCTTCTATGACCATGCTTTTGAGGGCGAAATGGTCGGTGGTAAGGGATATAGCGTGTCCTTTGGGGATGGCGGGGAGTTTTACGAATGAAATAAGATAAACCCTGTCTTTGTAGTTGAAAAATATCTTTCCCTGGCTGATGTACAGGCCCTTGATGGACATGGTGCCGTATATATCTTTGCAGGCGGCGTTCGGTGTTTTTATATGTCCGCTGAGCACCTCGAGGGAGTCGATAAGGTCGATGGAAAAAGCCTCCCGGAATACCGGGGCTTCACGTGAAATAGTCCTGAAACTGACGTCGCAGTACATGTCTTTATAAATGAGACCGGTGATGTCGACCGTGGTAATAAGGCGTCTTTCCTTGAAAAGAGAAAAGATATTGGGGGTAATATTGATCTTACCGATCATGACCGTTTTTGGGCCTTCTTCTGTCGGGATGACGATCTTTACTTTCTTTAGCGAGATCGTCTGGAATGGGACATATCCCACGTCGCCGATCTCCACTGTCCGAGCGGTAAATTTCGAAATTATCCCGGATAAGCGCGCGGTCGTCTCATCATGTATGGTGTCCCTGAAGTACATGTACCCGGCGCCTGCAGACAGGACCAGGAAAAGGGCGATAATTATAGATATTTTAAGGAATTTTACCATATCGCGTGGAGTATAGCATGTTAAACAAGCGCTTGCAACTGGCTGTCCTCTATCATAGTTTATGCACGGGGCCTGTCATGGGCGGCATCCTGCGCTTCTCCATAGTGCGATGTGAGTTTAGGAATCCCGTGGGGCCTGTCAGATATGTCATTCTGCGCGCGAAAAATCGTGCTCGAATAACATATCTGCCACCCACGGAATGCCGTTTTTGTTTTGGGGAGATAATTCGATCGGCTATCGCGCTATTTTTGAGTTAGTACTTTTGTGATGACTTGTATGCTTCCCATCAATTGTGGGAATTGTATAAAACGGCGCCATCCCATACGCAATACTCAATACACAATACTCAATACGGATCTTGCTAGAATTATATTGACTATGGTTAGATACATTAATAGAATACCTATCATTCTTCGGTGGTGAGCGTAGCTCAGTTGGATAGAGCTCCTGACTGTGGCTCAGGTTGTCGTGGGTTCGAATCCCATCGCTCACCCCAGCCTTCGCCTATCTATAAAAAAAGCTTACCTGGCTTCGGCTGGTAGGTCACCATGTAATTATAGAACAGGCGGACTGTGTTCAGGCTGCTGGGAAGTGCAGCCTGATTTTTTTAAAGAGAAAACCAAGGAGGGAGGCATATGGCGGACGTTAAAAAAGAATTAGTAAGTATGTTGAACCATGCTCTTGAATTGGAGCATGCCGCAAGGATCCAATATCTTGCTCACGCGGAGTTGATAAAAGGGATAGATGCTGAAGTGGTAATAGCGAGGCTGAAAGAGATAGCCTCCGATGAGCTGAAACATGAGGAAAAATTCCGGGAATTGATAGGCTCCTATCTTGGGGGAGAACCGGTGATGACCCTTGCCGAAACACATAGGGCAAAAGATATCAAAAAGATATTGGAAATAAATCTTACAGGAGAAAAAGACGCTATCGATTTTTATAAGAAGATCTATCAGAAGGTAGTGGATGAGAAGAAGAACTTGCATTACGAATTCGAAGCCCTTGAGCATACGATACGCCACGTGATCCTGGACGAACAGGAACATGTAACTGAGCTTTCTCTGCTTTTGGGAAAATGATCTGTTTTTGGCGTTTCGCTTGATCAGCAAACAGCATGTTAACTTTAGAGCTAAATCTGTTCCATGCTATAAATAAAGGCTGCGTGAATGTCGTCTTTGACTGGTTCGCGTTTGTTTCCACGGTCGTTGGCGAATACGAGTCTGCGCTTGCTTTCGCTCTTTTTCTTTTTCTTTTTCTGCGCAAAGAGAAGAAGATGATTGGCCTTGTCTTGCTGGAAGGCCTTTTAGTGAGCGGGTTTGTGGTTTTTGTATTTAAAACCGGGTTTTTAAGAGTTGCCCCCTTCGTGGCGCTCGAAAATGTACGGCAAGCCGTCATAGAGACGGATATGAGATCGTGTTTTCCTTCGGGACACGCGACATGCTCTTTTCTGACCGCGACGGTCTTGTCCTGTTACTTCAAGCGAGGATATCTTTTATTTTTTCTCGCCGCCGCTATCGCCTTGTCGCGTGTTTATAACGGTGTTCACTATGTATCGGATGTTTTAGCAGGCGCTATGATCGGGGTCATTACCGGTTATGTGGTGGTATATGCGGCGAGAAAGATGTATAAATTGCAACGATTTTTTATTAATATGGTAAGCGGGGACTGAACAAGGCGGCAGACTTTTCGCTAATATGTACAGGAAGAATGCAAAGATGTGGGCGAAGTGTTTTTAAGAGATGTTCTGATTTCGTTTGATTTTGTACGTTCTCTTTAGTATATTATAGACAAGAGATTTTGGATTAGGGGAGGTCGGTGGACCGGCCTGAGAGTTCCGCGAAACAAGCGGATTACCCGATGAACCTGATCTGGATAATGCCAGCGTAGGGAAGATAGAAACGGATATTCGGACCCTTATGCTCGGGCATTATGCTCGTGGCATAAGGGTTTTTTATTTCAGTGAGCACATGATTTACGAGCACGATAGTGTGAGTAAATCATAGGTGCGAATTGACCCTGAGCGAGCACGAGGTGAACGAGTACGATCAGTCGAAGGGTCACGAATAACAAGGAGGAAGATATGAAGTTGGATGAGATAGTGATCTCCAGGGCGATAATAGAATCCTATAAGGACAAGCTTGTAAAAGCGCTGGATGTTGACGTGGCGATCGTTGGCGCGGGGCCCGCCGGAATGGTTTGTGGCTATTATCTGGCCAAAGCAGGGAAACATGTAGCTCTCTTTGAAAGAAAACTTTCCGTCGGAGGCGGTATGTGGGGCGGCGGTATAATGTTCAATGAGATCGTGGTGCAGGAAAAAGCCAAAAGGCTTTTGGATGAATTCGGTGTCAGAACGAAACGCTATGAAAAGGGTTACTATCTGGCAGATTCCATTGAATCGGTATCGACCATTTGTTCCAAGGCTGTCAAAGCGGGGCTTAAGATATTCAATCTGATAAGCGCCGAAGATGTTATGGTGCGTAATAAAAAAGTAGAGGGTCTGGTATTGAATTGGACGGCGGTAGAAATGGCCGGGTTGCATGTAGACCCTGTTTCCATGCGGGCTAAATTTGTTGTGGATTCCACAGGGCATCCGGCGGAGGTAGCGCGTATTGTCGAAAGAAAATCCGGCATCAGGCTAAAGACAAAGACCGGAAAAACCATGGGCGAACAGTCCATGTGGGCGGATGTCGGTGAAGATACCATTGTGAAGAATTCAAAAGAAATATGCCCCGGCCTCTATGCCTGTGGCATGTGCGCGAACGCCGTATTTGGCGGGCCGCGCATGGGCCCGGTGTTCGGCGGTATGCTCCTGGCCGGCGAAAAAGTCGCCGGCGACCTGATCAAAAAGCTTTAGGCTGAGGGTCGACTGTCCGCTCCGAGATGACGCGCTTAAAGCAGCGGTCATAAAACTTGCGCTAGGGCCTCCTGCGTATGTATACTTACATACTAAAGAGGGCGGAGCATGAAAAAGATATCAAAAGAGTATGAGATAGGCGATAGGGCCATCGATAGTTTAATATGTGAACTTGCCAGAAAGACCGGTTTTTCCAAAGACGGGCACTTGCTGCGAGAGATCCTCACCACCACTATCAAGTTGGGGATGGAATCGAACGATAGAGGGGATCTCAAACTTGTTAATAACGCGCTTAAAGAACTGCGTTATTCTTTCAAGATATTTGCCCCTTACAGGAACGTAAAAAAGGTCATAATTTTTGGCTCGGCAAGAACGAAACGGACATCGGCGGAATACAAGATGGCGGAGGAATTCACGCAAAAGCTGACCCACAAAAAGGGGTACATGATAGTGACGGGTGGTGGTTCCGGGATCATGGAGGCCGGCAATAAAGGCGCAAAGGCCGGCAGGGAATTCGCGTTGAACATAAAACTTCCGTTCGAGCAAAAACCCAATCCATATATAGACGAAAAAGATAAGATAATAAACTTTAAGTATTTTTTTACCAGAAAGCTGATCTTTGTCAAAGAGACCGATGCTACCGCGCTTTTCCCCGGCGGGTTCGGCACGCATGATGAGGGGTTCGAAGTGCTTACGCTGGTCCAGACCGGTAAATCAAAGCCCAGGCCCATAGTCCTGATGGAGCCGGCGGGTTCCACATATTGGAAAACATGGAAGCGCTTTGTGGAGAATGAATTGATCAAGAACGGCTTTGTGGACAAAGAAGACCTTAATCTTTTCCGCATAGTGCAAAACACCGATGAGGCGGTCAAGTATATCGAGGATTTTTATAAAGTATATCACTCAATAAGATATGTTTCAGGGTTGACCGTGATAAGGCTGAATAGAGTGATTTCCGAAAGAACGCTAAAGCTCATAAATCAGAAATTCAAGGACATCCTGACATGCGGTGAGATCAAGATCTCGTCCCCGACTCATAAAGAGGTCCGGGAGGGGGAATATCTTGATCTGCCCCGTCTTGTAATGAACTTCAACCTGCGTGATTATGGCAGGCTCTACGAGATGATACACGTTATTAACAGGGACCAGTCATGAACATATCAGGACCATATGGACCACGCCGCGTTTGAAATGATCGTCAAGGATGTTTTGGAGAACCTTCCTAGAGAGTTCAAGGATAAGCTTCAGAATGTAGATGTGGTTATCGAGGAAAAAGTCGATATGCGGGCCATAAGGAGGCATGGCCTTGGTGGGAGAGGCCGGCTCCTGGGCCTCTATCAGGGTGTCCCGCTGAAAGACAGGACGCATTATTATGGAATGGTCATGCCGGACAAGATCACTCTTTATAAGCAGAACATCGAACACGCTTGTGAAATGAGCGGCTTGGATGTCCGTGAAGAGATAAAACATGTCGTACAACATGAGATAGCGCACCATTTTGGGATATCCGATAAGCGTTTAAGAGACCTGGGCGTTTACTGATATTTTCGTGACCTATGTGAGGCGTATGAAAAAGCGAAGGACATTCGGACCGGATCGGACAAAAAGATCAAAGCGTGTAAAGGGCCGTGGCGCCGAGGTCGAACGGCTTAGCCGAGAGATAGGCAAATACCGTGCCGAGCTTAAGTCACGGAATGACGAGCTTGATGAAATGCGCGTCAAGTTCAAGGAACTTGAGCGTATAATTGATTCCGTCCCCGCGCAGGTATTTTATAAGGACAAAAATAACCGCTTCCTGTGGGTGAATAAAAAGTTCTCTGAACTTATGAAGATGCCTAAAAAGGAATTGATCGGTAGATCCATGTCTGACATTTATCCGGAAGAGCAGGCGAAGGCTTATTGGAAGGATGATCTGGAGGTGATCAGGTCGGGGAAACCTAAAAGAAATATCATAGAGCCTACGCGGATCAGTAAGGGGACCTTGTGGGTCCGGACGGACAAAATACCTTATCGTGACGCAAGGGGCAATATTATAGGCGTATTGGGGTTCGCTATCGACATTACTGAGCGCAGGCAGGCTGAAAAAGAGCTGCAGCGCAGCGAGAAACGCCTTTCTGACATCGGGGTATTGGCCGCGACCGTCGCGCATGAACTCCGCAATCCTCTGGCGGTCATAGGTATGGCGGCCGCTAATATAAAACGGAAGGCAGGGAACCCGTCGCTGGATGAACATCTGTACAATATTGAAAAGAAGGTCCAGGAAAGCGGCCAGATCATCAACAATCTATTGTCCTATGCCAGTCTCAGACCTCCGCATTACGAAGATGTGTGTGTTAATGAGATGATAAGTGAGTGCGTGCGGTCGCTGCGGCAGTTGTATCCCAGGAAGAACATATCCATCAAGCAAGAGTTGGCCCTGACAAAACAGGTCTCGATAGAGGCCGACGCGCTGCAGATGAAGGAAATATTGAGCAATATTTTAAATAACTCTTATGACGCGGTCCCGGAGCAGGGCGGAAGGATAGAAATAAAGACAGTCGGTAAGGGAGAGTATATAGAGATCAGGGTCAAGGACAACGGCAAGGGGGTAGCGGAGGAATATCTGGAGAAAATATTTGACCCGTTCTTCACCACAAAAGCGAAAGGTACCGGGCTTGGGCTTTCTGTCTGTAAACAGATAATTGATATGCACGGTGGGACGATACAGGTGGAAAGCAAACCGGATCAAGGCACTGTTATCCATATAACTTTGCCGAAGGGAAAAGAAAGAAGTAAATGACCGGGACTTAAATTGATGGCAAATGATAACGTTGAGCTTGTCCAATGGTATTGATAAAGAATGATCCCTGTGTTACCGAAAAACTCGCGATCCTGTCGAACGATTCGCGTTACGATCTTGCCTGTGCCTGTGGTACGGGTGATGACGAGCATCGCCGCCGTTCGAACGATAACAAATGGATATATCCGGTCAGACTCCCTAACGGCGGCACGACATTTCTTTTCAAGACCTTGCTTTCCAACGAATGTGTGAATAACTGTAAATATTGTCCGCTCAGGGCGGGAACGGACGCTCGCCGCTGCGCTCTCGGTCCGGAGGAACTGGCCCGGGCTTTTCTTTCGTATCATCGCGCGAAAAAGGTAAGTGGACTTTTTTTGACCAGCGCCGTCAAGGACAACCCGGATAGCACTATGGAGCGCATTAACCGGGTAGCGCTCAGCCTGCGCAAGGCGCAGTTCAAAGGGTACATCCATTTGAAAATAATACCCGGCGCCTCGGAAGCGGCCATCCATCAAACCATATCTCTGGCGAGCGCGGTGTCTTTGAACATAGAGACCGCCGGTGAGAATAATTTTAAACAGCTTAGTACGACAAAAGACTATATTAAGGACATCATCCGGCCGATACAACTTATCAGCCGCCTTACAGAGAAAGGTTCCCGTTATGAAAGGGTCAAACAGACCACGCAATTCGTCGTTGGGGCGGCCCGGGAGACCGATAAAGAGATCATAGGATACTCCTGGAAATTGTATAAGCAGCTCGGTCTGAGCCGTGTTTATTTTAGCGCGTACCAGCGTGGGGCCGGTATGCCGGAACTTGCGGGTGAACGTTCGACGCTGTCCAATGGCGACCTTCTTACACGGGAGCATCGTTTATATCAGGCGGACTGGCTCATGCGTAAATACGGTTTTAACGCGGAAGAGATACCTTTTGGGGCAGGCGGGAACCTGTCGCTTGAAGTAGACCCGAAAGAAATGTGGGCGAGAGCGCATCCCGAGTTCTTCCCCGTGAACGTAAACAGGGACGATAAATACCGTCTGCTTCGCGTCCCCGGGTTAGGGCAGGTCGCCGTTGAGCGGATACTGGAAGCCCGGAGAGACGGGACAAGGCTGAGGTCGCTTGCGGAGTTGGGTAAACGGGGGAAACTGCTCAAAAAAGCCGCGAAATTTGTTTCGTTTTAAAAACATGTTAAGGGAAATTTTGCCGACAAGGCGGGTTAAAACTAATAGTGGATTTTACTCTAATGGAGCGAAACCTGGCATTAGATACTTTTGACGAGGATAATGTGCTATATTATCATGTGAAAGGTCCTGAGGGGACCCCTATGGAGAGGGGAAACTATGAGTGAACAGATAGATGTGGACACAGGCGAGGTCGCGGTCGCTTCAGGTTCGGGCAGTCTCCGTGTGCTGGCGCTTGGTTCCTGTGTGGCGGTCATAGCTTATGACAGGGCAGGTAAAAGGGGAGGGTTAGCGCATGTAATGCTACCGGGCAGGTCGCCGAAAAGGAAAGATGAAAATAGAACGAGGTACGCCGAGGACGCGATCGATGTCCTGTTTGAAAAAATGAAAGGTCTCGGTGTGAGGATAGAGGATCTGGAAATAATCCTTATAGGGGGGGCGAACGTGCTCGGAGAAGGGGATATCCCCGTATTGGTGGTGAATTCCGTGTTTGGCTACTTTAAGGAACTGGGGATCGAACCCGTGAAGGTCGAACTTGGCGGAACACAACGCAGGAGCGTGTTGATAGATACAGGTTCGGGGCGGATAATATATACGAAGGGTGATGGCCCGGCGGAAGAACTTGAGACTGGCCGCTGAACTTATCTTTGTTTGAAAAGGGGGATGGAATGGTCGAGAAAGATGACATTAGGCGCAAAAAGGCGGAAGAAGAGGGCATGGTATCAATGGCCCGTATGCACGATCTTTCGAAATACGCGAATGATTTCATGATCCTTCTTGATGAGGATTTCCGATTTCTGGAAGTGAATGAGCGCGTGGTGGAGGTTTACGGGTACAGCCGTGAGGAATTGAAGACTATGCGCGCGATCCAGTTCAGGACGCCGGAAGAGAAAGCTGCTTTTGCCGGACAGTTCAAGGACGCTCAAACGCATGGAAAGACCCTTTATGAGACAGTGCATCAGCGCAAGGACGGGACAACATTCCCGGTGGAAATAAACCTGCGCGTCGTCGATTCCGAAGGAAAAAGGTTCTATCAGGCCATTATTCGCGATATCAGCAAGCGCAAAGAAGTGGAAGGTAAATTGGAAGCCCTGAATAACCAGCTGAAGGCGAATATGCAGCAGTTAATGGCTTCGAACCAGCAGCTTCGCGCTAATGAACAGCAGCTAAAAGCCGCGAACCAGCAGCTCCGCGCTAATGAACAGCAGCTAAAGGCCGCGAACCAGCAGCTTCGTGCCAGTGAACAGCATGTAAAAGTCGTTAACCGGCAATTGGAATCTTCAAATTTGCAGCTTCGGAGAGAGATGGCCGAGCGTAATCAGATAGCGGAAGCGTTAAAGAATAGTGAGGCCATGCTCAGGAGCGTTGTTTCTACGGTACCGATAGGGATAGGCATCATCTATGACAAGAGTATACAATGGACGAACGATCATCTTTTACAGCTAAGCGGGTATGCAAGAGAGGATATGATGAAGCAAAATGCCCGTTTATTTTACGAGAGCGACGAACAATATGCTCAAACAAGGGATAGGTTTTACCGGGAGTTGAGAGAAAAAGGGAAGGCGCAGATCGAGACCCAATGGAGTATCAAGAACGGAGGTATTCGGGACATACTTCTCACGGGAGCGTTTTTGGATGGAAAGGACGAATCCCGGGGAGTGGTTTTCGCGGCTTTGGACATCACTGATCGCAGAAAAACGGAAGAAGAGTTGAGAAAAAAGATACGAGAGTTCGAGATAATATTCAAAAGCGCGGTCGGCCGTGAAGAAAGGATAGTCGAACTGAAGAATAAGATCAAGGAGTTGGAGCAGGAACTGAAAAAAAAATAGCCGGGAAATGTTGGTTGGTCTTCGATAGTGCAGCGAATTATACTTGCATTTGTCATCCCCGAATGTTTTAATCGGGGATCCAGTACTAGATTCCCGCTAAAAGTGTGCGGGAATGACAATAATGTTTCCCCTTTTGTATTGACAAAAATATTTCTTGATATATAATCATTCCCCGAGTGTTAATTTCTTTTTATTGATCCCTGCCTCGTTATCAGGTCTTCTTGCTAGAGAAGATAATGTGTAAAGCCGGCCGCTATGCCGGCGAAAACTGAATAATACCTTATGAGACCGGAATTAATATTACTAATTACTATATTTCTACCTATTATCGGGTCTTTTGTCCTGCCGTTGATCGGCAGGGTCTCGGTCAGGTGGAGGAACCTCTTCTCGCTGGGTTTTATACTGGCTTCATTTGTCCTGTCTCTCAGCATGATACCGGAAGCCTTGTCCGGGAAGAACATAATAATAAATAAAGAGTTTGCCGGCGGGTTCAACCTGGTCTTTGTCGCCGATAACCTGGCGGTCTTCGTGGCGATCTTCTCGTCCATGATAAGCTCGGTGATAGTGTTCTATTCTTTCGGATACATAAGCCATTATGAGAACCAGAACGAGTATTATTCAATGGTGACTCTGTTCCTCGGGGCCATGCTTGGGCTGGTCTTCTCGGCGAACCTGATACTTTTGTATCTCTTTTGGGAGATCACCGCTATCACAAGCTGGCGTTTGATCGGGTTTTTCAGGGAAAAAACGCATGTGATGAGGGCGGATAAGGCATTTCTCGTGACGTTCTTTGGCGCGGTGCTTATGCTCCTCGGGTTCATCATTATCTATCAGCAAACCGGGTCGTTCGATCTCGCTGTTATAAAAGAAACTTTGGGGGCGAATACCATTTCCAACATGGCGGTCCTCTTGATACTTATGGGGATATTGTCCAAGTCAGCTACGCTCCCGTTCCATACATGGCTTACGGACGCCGGTGTCGCGCCTTCCCCGGTCACGGCTCTTCTTCACGCCGCGATACTGGTCAAGATAGGCGTGTATGTTTACGCGAGGCTTTTTGTGGCCACGTTCCATATCCCGGAATTCTGGCATACGGCGGTGCCGGTGATAGCCGCGGCAAGCGCCATAGTTTCCGCGGGGGCCGCTTTGATAGAGACCGACCTTAAAAGGATAATCGCTTATTCAACGATCAGCCAGATCGGTTTTATTTTTTTTGGGCTCGCGGTAGGCAGCGGGGTGGCTGTCGCGGGCGGGATACTCTACATCCTTATGCACGGCATCGCGAAAGGCGGGCTATTTCTTTGCGCGGGTATAATCGAGCAGAACACAAAGACCAAGGACATCACGAAACTCGGTGGCCTGGCGGCAAGCATGCCGATAACGGCCGTGTCGTTCCTCCTTTGCGCGTTCTCGGTCATGGGGATACCGCCGTTCGGCGGGTTCTTCAGTAAATATCTTGTTTTCGCGGGCGCGGCCCAGGCAGGCCAACTTTGGATAGGGTTTGTCTTTATGGCGGGCGCGTTCCTTACGATAATCTATCTTTTAAGAGTGTTCAATATGATATTTTTCGGGGAAGCGCGAATGCCCGGCGTTAAAGAGGGCAGTCCCGTTATGGTCATGAGCGTCGGGGGATTGGCCTTGCTTTCGCTTTTTAGCGGTGTTCTGGTGAATTATCCTTCCGAATTCGTTCAGGTGATCATTTCAAATTTGCCGGGGATAGTTAAATGAAGGACATGATACTCTTTTTACCCATAATCGTACCTCTCGCCTTCGGGATACTGGTCTTTTTTATCTCGAAGAAGTCACGCATAGCGGTCGAGCTTATATCTTTATTCACGATGCTTGCCGGGCTTTTGCTGGCAATAAAGCTCTTTAAAGAAAATATTTCTTTTACTCTGCCGTGGGCTGGCTTCGGGATGGACCTCTCGTTCAGGCTTTACCACTTTAGCGCTTTTATGCTTCTTGCCCTGGCCGGTTTCGGGTTCCTGATAAGTCTGTATTCCATTATTTTCATGAGGAACAGAGCTTCAATAGGGCAGTATTACGCGTATTTTCTTATAACTCTTTCATTCGCGAACGGCGCGGTCCTTTCCAATAATCTTGTTATGATGCTTTTTTTCTGGGAAGGCCTCTTAGGCACTCTTTTCGGGATGATATATATAGGGAACAAGGCCGCGTTCAGGACCGCGACCAAGGCGTTCATCATCGTGGGTATTACGGACCTCTGCATGATGTTGGGTATCATCCTTACCGGGCATCTGGCGGGGACGCTCACGATGTCCGAAATAAACCTTCCTTTGGGCGGGTTGGGGAGCCTCGCGTTCATCCTTATGATGATAGGGGCGGTCTCCAAGGCCGGTTCGATGCCGTTCCACAGCTGGATACCGGACGCCGCTATCGACTCGCCGCTTCCTTTTATGGCGCTGGTCCCGGCGGCCCTTGAAAAACTTCTGGGGATATATCTTCTGGCGAGGATATCGCTGGACCTTTTCAAACTTACTGCCGGTTCGTGGGTGAGCGTTCTCCTCATGATCATCGGCGTGACGACCATACTTCTCGCGGTAATGATGGCGCTGGTCCAGAAAGATTACAAGAGGCTCCTTTCTTATCACGCGATAAGCCAGGTGGGCTACATGATCCTGGGTATAGGCACCGCGGTACCCGCCGGGATAGTGGGTGGCCTCTTCCATATGATAAACCACGCGCTTTATAAAAGCGGGCTCTTTTTGAGCGGCGGTTCGGTGGAAAAACAGACGGGTACGACCAACCTGGAAAAACTGGGCGGGATCGGCAGGAACATGCCGGTGACGTTCGCCTGTTTTATTGTAACCGCGCTTTCCATTTCCGGTGTGCCGCCTCTTAACGGGTTTTTCTCGAAAGAACTTGTGTATGACGGCGCACTGGAAAGAGGAAAGATATTCTATATTCTGGCGCTTGCCGGTTCTTTCTTTACCGCGGCATCGTTCCTAAAACTGGGGCACGCGGCGTATCTAGGCAAGAGAAGCGAAGAGAACAGGAACGTGAAGGAAGCATCACTTTCGATGTTGATACCAATGATAACTATCGCTTCCATATGTGTGCTTTTTGGCGTGTATAACGCTTTGCCGCTAAGGACACTGATACAACCTATCCTCGGTGAAACAAGGCTTGAAGGCCATAATTTTTCCGGCATGCCGACAAACATGATGCTCATAGTGCTTACTATCGTTGTGTTAGCGGGGGCTTTATTGAACCATCTTTTCGGTGTGAAGAGGACAGGCAGCGGTCTCAAGGCCGATGACCATATTCTTTACGCCCCGGTCCTTGGGAACATTTATGACAAGGCCGCGAAGAGGTTTTTTGATCCTTATGATATAGGTTTAAAGATAGTGGATGTTGTGGCGAAGATCTCATGGTGGAGCGATAGGGCGATAGATTGGATATATAATAATTTTACGGTGAAGACCGCTTACGCGATCACCGATAGGATAAGAAAAGCGCATGCCGGGAACTATTCGATTTACCTTGGGTGGTGTCTGGCGGGATCGGTCCTGGTAGTGTTATTCATAATTTACTCGTTCTAGTGACAGGAGAAAAACTGTGTATTCGTGTCTGGTGCTGGCGCCGTTCCTTGGCGTGATAATCTTAAATCTGCCGTTCAGGGCTATAATGAGGAAAGCGGCTTTCTGGCTTTGTCTCCTGATATTGTCCGCGCAAATATGCCTGGCTCTTTTCCCTGCGGCTCTTTCCCGGTTGTGCGGCATTAACGCTCTCGGGTCATTCCTGCAGTTTGACTTTACTGCCGACAGTCTGACGAGATTGCTCCTGCTCTGTATCGGCATTGTTCTTTTTGCCGTGCTTTTTGTGCAGAGATATATCGCGAAAGAAGAAGCGAGGTTCTTCAATTTTGTGAGCATGCTGCTACTTACGCTCGCGGGGATGAACGGCGCCGTCATGGTGAGGGACATTTTCTCGCTGTACGTGTTCCTGGAGATCACCGCGGTCGGCTCCTTTATCTTAATAGCTTTTAACGACGACGCCGACTCGTTCGAGGGCAGTTTTAAGTATATGGTACTTTCGATGGTGGCGACGGTGCTTATGCTTGCCTCGATAGCCCTGCTTTTGGTCGTTTCGGGAGACACTTCCTTCTCCGCGCTGCGTTCGGCGATCCAGTCGTCGCCGAATAAAGTGTTGATAGATATCGCGCTCGCCATTTTCCTTTGTGCCTGTTTTATCAAGGCGGGGCTCATGCCGTTCCATGGGTGGCTCCCTGACGTGTATTCGTCGGCACCCGCGTCTGTGTCCGTGCTTTTGGCCGGCATAGTGACCAAGACAGTCGGGGTATATACGCTCATGAGGATAGTAGGCTCGGTGTTCGGGTTCGGCGGTCCGATAAAAAATATTCTTCTCGTGGTAGGCGCGTTATCGGTGGTCCTCGCGGCGTTCGCGGCTTTGGGGCAGAACAATTTCAAAAGGATGCTCGCGTATTCCAGTATAAGTCAGGTAGGTTATATCATACTGGGCCTGGGGTGCGGGACGGCGCTTGGCGCGGCGGGCGCAATGTTCCATCTCTTTAATCACGCGATGTTCAAATCGCTCCTCTTCGTGAACTCGGCGGCTGTAGAACACGAAACCGGCACGAGAGACATGGGAAAACTCTCGGGTCTGGCACAAAGGATGCCTCTTACCGGAGTGACGTCGATATTGGCAAGTTTGTCGGCCGCGGGTGTGCCGCCGCTTGCGGGTTTCTGGAGTAAACTTTTGATAATCATCGCGCTCTGGATGGCCGGTTTGCATTCTTACGCGGTGATCGCGGTGCTGGCGAGTATTTTAACTCTGGCGTATCTTCTTACGATGCAAAGGTCGGTTTTCTTCGGGGAGCTGAAGGGTGACCTTGCGCGCGTGAAAGAATCCGGGTTCTGTATGGCGCTGCCCGCGGTGATACTTGCGGCGATAACGGTTGGCGTGGGGATAGCTTTCCCATTCGTCATAAATATATTTATTTCCTCGGTAAGCGGTGTTTAGGAGGTCGTTTTGCAGATAGATATCGCGATACTTTTGGCGCTTGTATCGGCCGCTTTGTGGAGCGTGATGACGCGGAGCCTTCTGCGCTCCGCGATAGGGCTCGCTTTTACCAGCGTCATTCTTACGATCATTATGTTCCGTATGGGATCGCCGCTCGCGGCGGTCTTTGAACTCTCGGTCTGCGCGGGACTGATCTCGGTATTATTCGTCAGTACCATAAGCCTTACACATCCCTTGACGGCGCGGGAAGTCCTCCAGCACATGAGAGAAAGGCTTGCCAGGTTCTGGCTCTTGCCGGTCATACTGATAGCTGTGGGTATCATACTATGTCTTGTCACGATAAAACCCGTTATACCGCTGCCGCCTCCGGAACCGATAAAAGACGTGCGCGTTATGTTGTGGGACATAAGAAAGACAGACCTTCTGGGTCAGGTGATCGTGCTTCTGACCGGGGTTTTCGGTGTTGTGATACTTTTTAAAGAGAGGGTGAAGAAGTGAGCGCTGAGATCACACATCTATTCGTTGTTTCCGGACTTTTCGCCGCCGTGCTGTCGGTAATAGGCATTTATTGCGTGCTTATGACGTTCAATCTTATCCGGGCGCTGATAGGACTGGAAATACTGATAAAAGCCGTGACACTTCTTATTATAGTCGCGGGACATGTTACCGGCCATGAAGCCTTGGCGCAGAGCTTGGTTATAACGCTTATCGTGATCGAAGCTGTGATGATCACCGTGGCGGTCGGTATAGTTCTCGGTATACATAGCCACACGGGTTCGCTCGACGCGCGGAATATAAGGAATTTAAAAGGATAGGAGAGAGTTGATGGGAAAATGGCTTTTGATGCCTCCGGTCGCTTTTATCGTTGTTCTCCTGGCGGGGTGGCTCCTTTTGTGCCTTTTCTCGAAGTTGTCGTTCAGGCCGGGCAAGCATTCCGTCGGTGAGGGTACGTCTTACGCCTGCGGAGAAGAGAGCTATAACAATATGGCACAGCCGGACTACAGCAGTTTTTTTCCTTTCGCCTTCTTTTTTACGCTTGCGCATGTGGCGACCCTTATCATGACCACAGTGCCGGCGGAGACGATCCAGACGTTCGTTATGGCGGCCATTTATGTGGGCGGCGCGGCGACAGGTTTGTATATTTTGTTCAGAAAGTGAAGCTCCTCTAAAGAGGATAGAAAATATGGGGATCATAAAAAAAATAGTTCACTGGGGAAGGCTGAAATCGCCATGGGTACTGCATTTCAATACCGGAGCGTGTAACGCGTGTGATATTGAGATCATTGCCTCTCTAACGCCACGCTACGATATAGAACGTTTCGGTGTGCAATTAAAAGGTACGCCCAGGCACGCGGACATACTTCTTTGCTCGGGGCCTGTGACGAAACAGACAAAGGACAGGCTCATCAGGATCTATGAACAGATGCCCGAGCCTAAGTTCGTCGTGGCGATAGGGACCTGCGCCTGCTCGGGAGGGGTATTCAGCGGTTGTTATAATGTGGAAGGCGGGATAAACGAAGTGATACCGGTTTCGGCGTTCATACCCGGCTGTCCCGCGAGCCCCAAAGCGATAATCGACGGTGTGGTAAAATTATTGTCGAGCCTGGAATAACGAAAAAAATAGACGGAGGCACCATGGCTGGCGAAGAAAATATCAAGCAGAAATTAGCGGCGAAGTTCGGTTATCTGGGGGAAAGTATCACTGTCCCGCGCGCGAGGCGCCTGTCGCTTACGGTCGATCAGGGGAAATTCGGGGAAGTTTTTGACTACGCGGTGAAAGAATTGAAATTCTGCCATCTATGCACCATTACCGGCCTTGATGAAGGGGACAAATTAAGTTTTATTTACCATTTGTCCCAGGATGAAGGTGTTTTATTGAACTTGAAAATAAGCGTACCCAAAGAAAATCCCGTGATAAGAACGGTGGTGCCGTATTTTCCCGGCGCGGACATCTACGAGAGGGAGGTCGTGGACCTTCTGGGGGCCAAGGTAGAAGGTCTCGCTCCGGGAAGGAACTATCCGCTTACGGATGGCTGGCCGGCCGGACAATATCCTTTAAGGAAAGACTGGAAAGCTTCCGGTGTCGCGAAGAAGGAGGCGGATACCAATGCATAATTCAGACAAATTTAAAATACCCATGGGTCCGCAGCACCCGGCCTTGAAAGAGCCGGAAAGTTTTGTCGTGTCACTGCATGGGGAAAAAATAACGAATGTGGACATCTGGCTGGGGTACAACCACCGGGGTATAGAGAAAGCCTGTGAAGAAAGGACATATGTTCAGGACATGTATCTTATCGAACGTGTCTGCGGCATTTGTTCGCATTCGCATTCCACCTGCTTCGTGCAGGCCGTGGAGGAAGTGGCGGGCCTTGAGGTCCCCAAGCGCGCTTTGTACATACGTACATTGATCGGGGAGCTGGAACGCATACACAGCCACCTTCTCTGGCTGGGTGTCGCCGGCCATGAGATCGGGTTCGATACTTTGCTTATGTACACATGGCGCGACAGGGAGGTCGTAATGGACCTCTTTTCCCTTCTTACGGGGAACCGCGTCAATTATGGTATAAACACGATCGGCGGAGTAAGACGTGATATTACCAAAGAACAGGTCGAGGAAGTACTGAAGGGGATGGATATACTCGAGGAAAGGACCAAATATTATATCGAGGTCGCCACTCAGGAAACGACCGTTATCAAAAGGTTGTCGAAAGTGGGCGTCCTGAACTATGAGGACTCATTGAAATTCGACGCCGTTGGCCCTACAGCGAGGGCTTCCGGGGTGAAGCGGGACGTCAGGCACGATGATCCCTATGCGGCGTACGGCGAAATGGACTTTAATGTTATTACCGACACACACAGCGATGTTTACGGCCGGACCGTGGTAAGGGTGCTGGAACTTATGGAATCCTACAAGATCGTCCGCCAGTGCCTTAAGAACATGCCGGACGGCCCGATAACGGTAAAAGCGCCGCGCAGGATCCCTGCCGGAGAGGCCATTAGCCGTTATGAGGCCCCTCGCGGCGAGGATGTGCATTATGTGAAGTCCAACGGTACCGAAAGGCCCGACCGCGTGAAAGTGAGGGCCCCGACGCTGGCTAATATCCAGGCGGTCAAACATATGCTGAAGGACAGGTACCTTGCGGACATGCCGATCGTTGTGGCGGCGATAGACCCCTGTTTTTCATGCACCGACAGGTCTGTGGCTGTCGAGCGTCCGGGAGAGAATAAAGAGATCATGACCTGGGAAGCGCTTTCGGATTATGGCGTGGAATGGCACAGGGCCCGCGGGCTGGATTTCGGTGATCTGAACAATAAATTAAAGAAGAGGTTGGAAGGTAAATAATGGGAAGTGCACTTTTCTCGATATTGATATTTCCCGGGTTTTTGTTCGTGAGTGTTTTCGGGCTTATCGCGGAATTCATCGACCGCAAGCTTTACGCGAGGATGCAGAACAGGGTGGGCCCTCCGTGGTTCCAGACGTTCGCGGATTTTGTAAAACTGCTTGGCAAAGAAGATATCGTTCCTTCCGCGGCCAATCGGAGGATGTTCACCTGGGCGCCTCTATTCGCCCTGGCCTCTGTAGTGACGGTATACCTTTATATTCCCCTTTGGAAAGCGGAATCGTTGTTCGCTTTTAACGGTGATATCATCATGGTACTGTATCTCTTGACGGTCCCCACGCTGGCGTTCTTTATCGGCGGATGGTATTCCACGTCGTTATTTTCAAGGATAGGTTCCGTTCGCGCAGTCACTCAGCTTTTCGCTTATGAAGTGCCTCTCTTTATGAGTATCCTCGCCGCCGCTCTTTTGGCGGACACATGGTCGCTCGCGGACATCGTTATTTTTTACTCGGCGCATCCCGTGTATACATTATTCAACCTCGCGGGTTTTGCCATAGCGGTGGTGGCGTTATTGGGAAAACTCGAAAAAGTGCCGTTCGATATTCCCGAAGCGGAAACGGAGATAGTCGCCGGGGCCTTTACCGAATACAGCGGCAGACGCCTTGCGATACTCCGGCTGACGATAGATATAGAAATGGTGGTCGGTTCGTCGCTCCTGGTGGCGGTATTTTTTCCGTTCGGGTTCGTGCTTGGGCCCGTGTTGGGTTTTACAGTATTCATGATAGAGACCGTGGCCGTGATAGCCTTGCTTTCGCTTTTGCGCACGGTCGTCGCGCGTTTGCGTATAGACCAGATGATAGATTTCTGCTGGAAGATCCTGGTGCCTTTGGCCCTTTTTCAGCTCCTTCTCAATCTTATTTTGAAAGGAGTGCTTGCCAGATGAGACCCGGTAAAATGATAATGGAAGTGCTGAAGTCGGTGTTCAAAAAACCGGCTACCAATCTGTATCCCGCGGAAAAGCTGGAAATGCCGCAGGGGTTCAGGGGTAAACTGGTCTTTTATCCTGAAAAGTGCATAGGATGCAAACTTTGCATGAAGGATTGCCCCTCGGGCGCCATAACTATCAATAAAGTCGGCGACAAAAAATTCGAAGCGGTCATTGATCTGAGTAAATGCATATATTGCGCTCAGTGCGTGGACTCCTGCCCCAAAAAAGCCCTGGAAGCCACAAGGGACGTTGAGCTCGCGCAGCTGGACAAAAATAAATTGACGGTGACCTTCGGTGACAACACTAAAGACGACGCTAAAAAAGTGGACGCGTGACGCGGAGCGGATCGCCCTTCTTGGTGTGGGTTCCGAATTAAGAGGGGACGATATCGCCGGGCTCCTTGCCGCAAAGCATTTCGGCATGTCCTCAAAAAAACACAAAGGCCGCGTAACTTCCAAAGTATTCATCGGTGATACCGCTCCGGAAAACCTCACAGGCGAAATAAAAAGATTTAAGCCCACGCACCTTATTATTGTCGATTCGGCTGATATGGGTAAAAAACCGGGCACGGTAAGAGCGATAGACCCAAATAAAGCCGGCGGCCTTTCATTTTGCACGCACAAACTGCCTGTAAAGATACTGACGGATTACATAGCGGAGTCTACCGGTTGTCAAATAATGATCATCGGCATCCAGCCCAAACGGATAGAATTTTGCGGCGTGCCTTCCAAAGAAATACAAAAGTCCGCGAAGACCATCGCGGACACCATCGCCCAGAGCATTCCCAAAAGATCGTAGGGGCGGACCCACGTGTACGCCCATCGTAGGGGCGCGGTCTCCGCGCCCTTGTGTGGTGTAGGGGCGGGGTTTCCCCGCTCTGTTCCCAATTTGTCATTGCGAGCCCCAAAGGGGCGAAGCAATCTCGCTCTTCAAGGTGTCGGCCATGTTTCTCGACATGAAATTATCGAGACGGCCGGTGTCCGTAGCAACGTGGTCAAGATTTTAGGGATATATCCCTTGGTTGCCAGCGCAAAGGTTGTTTTTCCACCCTGGGTCGAACTTAGATAAGAATTTTACGCCTCGAAACACGCCCGACACCTTATTTACGAGTCACGCCTGTCCGCCGTAGCCTTGGCGAAGGCGGAAGCGATGAGTCACTGTTCTTTTGGGGCACTTTCACCCTTAAAATGGGGTACACTTGCAAAGCTAAAACTCCAAACGGTACAAAGGATCCAAAGGATCTTCAATTTTCTTGACATAACCAAATTGTTAGAATATACTAAGCTAACATTTTGGCAAATAATCTGCTATGAGGAGAATAACCATAATGAAAAAAGTAGTAATAGCTTTGTCTATATGTTGTTTTATGATAAATAATGTTACTTTTGCACTTGCCCCTTCTCTTATGTTGGGCGAGCTTGGGAGGGATACCTATCATCATAAATATCTTGCTTTAGCGAAGATAGGGTTGCAAAGGGATCTAAAAGTTTTAGATGGATTAACGAATATTGATAACTCAGAAAGTATCCAGGAAATACGAGAAGCTTTTCATAGGTTCGAAGAACAAAATTATGTAGAAAAAACCAACCCAGAGCACAATCCTGCCAGTATAACATCTTACTTTAACATGGTAGAACATGTTGGAGGCCATGTTTTTATGGTTCCGATATCCGTGGAGAAGAAAGGAGTAAGGGAAGATTATCGCTTACTTTTTTCGACGATAAGGGACAAAGACCAGGGGTTTCCCACCGTATTGTGTACAGAAAAAGAGTTGGCAAAATATCGATCCCTTATGGCTTTTAGGGATAGATTGCCAATACGTTCAAAAGTGGATGAAGTAGCCATTAGTAGATATATGCACCAGGAAGAAGGCATCGATATTGTACTTAAGTATGCTCATGACAATGGACTTGCCAAAGAACCAATACAGGACCTTTTCCCTTATAAAAAGAAGATCCAGCACATCTTAAGTAAGCTGAAAATAGATGTAAATACGCCGGATGGGCTTTTATCGTTGGAGGATAGAAAGATTTTTTTTGTTAAAAAAACACCTGAAATCATGCAAATGATGAATGTGGTAAAAAGCGTCGACGGATCAGGAGAACAATATGACATAAGATACAACGCCCATTCAAGTAATAATGCCGTGCACATATTTGTGAATGAAGATAAGTTTGAGGTTTTGACCAATAGGCAGGAAGCTTCGATCACCTTTGATGATAGTGAGTTGCTCTTTCAGCTTTCTCATGAAATAGGTGTTATGCTGGGATATCCCATCGAAGATATCACTAGTGATTATTTAGAAGGGGAGCGAATCTATAACGCAATAAGCAAGCGATGGGAAAGATCATTGCATGGCGAAGGCATAGGCGATAGATTAAAAGCTTCAGTTGCTGATCTCGATAAAAATCTGATAGAACGCGATTATGCGTTAGGAAATCTAGAGGGATCGCGCAAAGAATTGCGCACATTTATGCAGTATTGTCAGGATACTTATAAAAAGTCTCCGGAAGATATCAGTGAGCTTGAACTATTTATGCTATGGTCGCTTTACTTAACAGAACTATCCTTTGTTTTTTTTAAGTCTAACGATTGGAAAGAGGCATACTCTCATCTATACGGTGAGTATAGTGAACATCTGGAGAAAAGCAGAATAGATCTGCGATGTGTGAGATCATATGTTCCGATTATTAGAAAACCATTTGTTGATATAAACGAAGTGAAAGACTATATAGATACTTCTACTGAATGGTCTATAAATTATTTACCCGAACCGGCTGATTGGAAAGGAGCCAGTCTTTTTAATTTTGTCTTATGTGTGATGAATGACAGTCAGGTCAATATGGGTGTTTATGGCCTTAGTGGGGTTATAAAAGAGTTTCGTTCTGATGTGGAAACAGAACGAGCATTAAAAGAAATAGGACTTATAGGCGGGGATGGGATCCTTGTCTTGATCCGTTCATCGTTGCGTGAGGAGTTAAACTCAAGCTGTGTTCCGGGTATAGCCGACAGCATAAGCTTGTGCGGGCATTCTCATCCCAAAGGAGCTGGGATCACGCCCTCTGGTTCGGCTTCTAATTTGGGTAGTGACTTTTTTTCTCAGGGTGATCTTGGGTTGACATATATGAAATACGCGAATTTGCCGGCAGAGTTCCCCGTGGATGAGGGTGCATTATCACGACTAAAGGATTTGGCAGGAAGCAAACAAGATAAAACATCAGGGAAAAGGAATGAAAAGCTTGGCCCCCGTACCGATAATTATAACAGCACGGGTAAGGACAAAGAATTGATGAAATCCTTAAGTGATTATGCAATAAAGTTGGGAAAGTTTGCCGAAAAAACTTCTGACCCCGAAGCACCCTTGGGGGAATTGGCATTGTATCTTAGGACATTGGTTTCGATGTATGAGAAAACTATTTCCAGATGTGAAGAATGGGAGAGGGCTATCAAAGATAAAGGGTCGGTACCGTATTATAAGTACGATCTTTATAGTTATCGTGCTGAGTTCGCGGGAGAATTGGCTTATCACCCGATGTTCCAAGAAATTGCGAAAGACATGCTTCAGACTTCTTATGATGTTGCGATGGAATTATTTGACGAGAACAGAGAAGCGCCCTATATATTAGATGGACTGAGTTCCCGGGACGAAACGTGTATCGTAATGGATCAGCTTTTTACTGAGACCGCAAGGCACCCCGAATTAAGGGAATTAGCACTCGATATCATCAATGACCCGGTTACTTATGGATTGAATGGTCCGGGTCATGTGAACTATCCGGACCAGGCGAGTGAAGACATTCAAGCTGACTCCCGGACAAAAAAACCTTATATTCAAAGGATGATAGGAGTAATAAAATCTACGGTTTACAGGGTTTTATCGAAAGCGAATGATACCTATGCGATCGATAAGGAGGACGTTATCAATAAAGAAATGGGCAGAAAAACAGGAAATGAAGATCGGCTTGATATAACAAGTTTTAGGGAAAGCTCCGATGAGATAATTGAGATATTGCAGGAGGATCAGAGTGAATATTCGATAACAAGGGATGCTGTCACAAGAAGAGCAAAACGCTTGTTAGTTTTGGCAGATGCCTGCGCAAAAGATGATTTGGAGTTAGCGAAAAAGTCTTTAGAGGAATATCGCAGAATGCTGTCCGTTTTTAACGAAAAAGTCAATTTTTATTGTGCGGTCACGATTATTCAATACGAAGAAATCATGACGAATAGTGAGATTAGACCACTGTTGTTAGATATTGTCAACAATATCAAGAATAAGGAAGATAAGTCTAACATGTTGATTAACATCGCTTCACAGCTTATGAGAGAGAAAGATTACTTAAAAGCATTGGAGGCACTGGAAAAAGCCGAAAAAGTCACATCTAAGTATGTCCTCTATGAAGTTTTGAGCCTGCTGATGGATGTTGAGATCACTTCTAAGGGGTATTATGAGAAAACAGTTCAGAGGATTGGGCAGATAATCGCAGATTTGTCGCCTACTATTAAAGATTGTGCTGACGAGAAAGTGCGCTTGTTCGTAATGTTGGGAAACAGATTTTATTACACTGGTTTTGAAAATGAAGCGCAAACTTTTTATAATAAGGCTTGGGAAGTTTCGTGTTTTACCGAAGAACCTGTGATTATAAGATTAAAATACATGCTGCCGCTAATGAGGGAAAAGGGCATTGATTTTCCAATAAAGAGAACAGACGTGCTGGAAGAGGTGAAGCGTATCGCTGAAAAGAATATCACGGGAACAGAATCTATATATCAAAAACCAGATGTTATGATACTTTTGGCTCGTGAATATGCATTTGCGGGTGAATATGAAAAAGTGGAAGAATGTGTTAAGTTTATACGCAGTAATATGAAATATCCTCAGGATGCATGTGATGATTGTTATGAGGGAATGCTGGAGGCTGCGATAGTGGCGGAAGATGATATCGTGATCAAATATATTTTTTCAAAGAAGCCGTATCATGTGGATTGTCACTTTGCGTTTGGAATGGACCAGTTGATAGAGAGGGGAAAATACGAAAATGTACTTCGATTGGCCAATAAAATTATGGAAGAGGGGTGTTTGGGTAATTTTGATCTAGAAAGATTGAATCAGGCATGTTTGGGCGCTATCAGAGATATTTTAGTACGTGATGACAATGAAAGATGGATCGGCCCCTCGAGAGAAGTGTTGAAAAAAATATTAAACGTGGGTATTAATAGCGCTGATCTTGAAAGATTGTTAAGTTTAGTTAAAGAGTTCCCTGCGTTAGACCCGAACGGAGACTTTATTTTTACGGCCCTAAAGGCGGGGTTTGAAAATAATCGTTCTGCGATCAAACATACCTCTCATCGTGTGATTTTAAAAGTTTTGAGAAAGCTTATACAGGACAAAGTTTCAAGAATGAGAGAGCCAGAAAAAACATTGGCAGATGTGTGCATCAAGGTCGAAAGAGATATGGCACGTTCGGAAAGTGGCGACATGGAAAAAGTCGATAATGTCAGGAGTTTGCCGACAAGAGCTTTGTCTGCTGTGATCGTTAGGGAAAAATTTCAGAATAGTGATACAAAAAAAGAAAACACTGTTGTTGACGATGCCTTGGCTATTATCCCTCAGGAATACAATGAAAATGGTATGAATAGAATATCTCTTGTTTATGCTTTAAATGATGTGGGAGGATTGGGACTTGATATGGCAAGAATGGATAAAAAATCAGCCCTTATTTTTTCGGAAAGGGTCACATTTGATAATGGCGTAGGAGTGCTATTAGCCAAACTTACAAAAGCAGGAATAAAGGTTGCTGTAATTGCGAAAAATGATAAAGAGCGGCAATTGATAGATGAACTTAACGATAAAGAGCTACATGGCAAGGAAAATAAAATTATTTATATAGAAAATGTTGTTGAGGCAGTTTCAGTAATGAAGCACATTGCGCGGTTTTATTATTTTAAACTACCTGATGACCCTCAAGAGGCCACTTTGCCGGATAATATAGAGATAATAGATTCACTCCTTGTAAAACAGATAATAGAATCTATTGGCAGGGCTTCCGGGGTAGTGTCTGCGGGGATGATAGAAAAGTTACATGAAGCTTCGAGACAATTTGCCATAGCGGTATAATTCTTGTTAAAGAGTAGCCCCGGTCCGTTTCCGCCGCCAATCTCACACCCGTCCCCGTTAGTTGACTGTCGACAGGCATTAGATCCTTCCTCCTTCGCCGGATCATTTAATATTATCTGGCTTCGGAGGACTTCGTCGTCGCTTCGCTCCTCAGGATGACAGGCGTCGTCTAACCCGCTCGCGATATACGATATACGCTGCACGCTGTACTCCGCACGCCTCACTCACTACGCACTTACTTGACGCTTCGCGCTTCACGCTTTCTCTGAAAGAAAATCCCTCCCGAGGTTGTCTCTTATAATAGGGAGGTGTTATCAACTTGAAAATAAATTACCCAACGAACATTATTAAGCTAATGAACGTTGGTTAACCAGCGCTATTGACTTCTGTTACCTAACAATATATACTATTATATATATTGTTGGTTAACAGGAGGAGCTATGAGAGGAGTGATAAAGGGAGCGCTGGCCGAGGAGCTTGCTAATTCTATCCGGATGAAAAAGGGATATGAGGAAGCTTTGAAAAAGCTGCCTAAGGGATGCCTCGCGGTAAAAAAAATAAAAGGACATGACTATTGTTATCTGGTGCGGAGAGTGGGCGGTAAAGTAAGATATTTCTACAGGGGCAAGGTCTCGGAGGAAGAAAAAAAGAAATACGGAGAAGCAAAGGTCTTGAGGGCAAAATACAGGCGGTTATTGTCACAGGTAAAAAAACAGATCAGGTTTTTGAGGAGTTCTTTGCGTGGAAAAGAAGCAGTCTGAATTATGTTTTGAGATATTGAAGCGGTTCCACAGGGCCGGTATATTAAAGGACTTTGTCCTTATCGGCAGCTGGTGTGTGTATTTTTATAAGGAATATTTTCCCGGCAGTCCGTATATAAGTCAGGCCGTTATTAAGACCAGGGATATCGACTTCCTCGTAGGCGATCCCGGGAAAATAAAAAAAGAAGTCGATATTCCCGAACTGCTTAAGGACCTCGGGTTTGTCACTATATTCAAAGGTGATAAAGGATATATTAAGCTGGATCATCCGGAGCTGATCCTTGAATTTCTGGTCCCAGAAAAGGGCAGGGGTATTGATAAGCCGTATTCCTTGCGAAAGTTAGGCGTTAACGCTGTTGCCTTGAGATTCCTGGATTTTTTGTTGGCCGATACGATCAAGGTCAAAAGCGAAGATTTTGTTTTAACGTTGCTCCATCCCGCCAATTTTGCGCTGCACAAATTGATCATTTTTCAGCGTCGGTCGAACAGGGAAAAGGCCGTTAAAGACAAGAATGCCGCTCTTGATGTTTTGAAGGCGTTAATAGAGAAAGGCGAGATGCACAAGATCGAAAAGACTTTTGTCTCTGTTCCTCCGAAATGGCGGAAAAAGATATTAAAGGGCTTGGAAGAGAGCGGAGAGGAACAAATTTTGCATATATTGAGAAATAGCGCTTAACTTTACACTACAAAATAACAAAAAAAAGATAGTTGTAGTGTAAGTCCATACGGTCCCGCCGCCGATCCCACACCTGTCCCCGTTAGTTGACTGTCGACAGGCATTAGATCCTTCCTCCTTCGCCGGATCATTTAATATTATCTGGCTTCGGAGGACTTCGTCGTCGCTTCGCTCCTCAGGATGACAGGCGTCGTCTAACCCGCTCGCGATATACAATATACGCTGCACGCTGTACTCCGCACGCCTCACTTATTACGCACTTACTTGACGCTTAACGCTTTACGCTTCACGCTATGAGTGTTATGACGTTTGCAGTTTTAACTTTTCAAGTGTACCTTATAGTAAGGATGAACGACCTCGATAAAAATATTTTGTTTAAGCGGTATGGTATTTCCAATGTTTGTAAAAGATAATATCTGGATAAAGGTCCGAAGACAGCTCTTCAGGAAAAAGAGTGCTGTCCTCTTTTGTTTTGCCGCGGCAGCGTTCTCGGCGATCGCGCCGGTCCATGCCGCCGTAGGGCAATCCGCTCCCGTTCGTGAAGATCCAGGGTTCGCTTCCTGGCTGGGCCGGCAGTCTTTGACCGGCGATTGGGGCGGGCTGCGCAGCAGCTTTAAAGACAAGGGGATAGATCTTTCTGCGAATTTTACCACCGATATCGCCGGCAATCCTTCGGGTGGCAGGGAACGAGACTTCACTTACGCTGGCTTTCTGCAGGCTTCAGCCGGGCTGGACCTCGAAAAACTTATTTCTTTAAAAGGCTGGGCGCTGACAATAAGCAATTATCTGGCGTCCGGGAATAATCTTTCCAACGGCCTGGGTAATTTCTTCGGCGTCCAGGAGATCTATGCTCCGGGGGAATACTATTTCGGCCAGCTCGCCCTTTCCTATACGCTGCCCGGCGATAAGGTGATCTTGGAAGGAGGCCGCCTGTTCGCCGGGGACGTTTTTGCCACTTCGCCGTTATGGGATTATTATATGAGCGGAGGCATCAACGGAAATCTTGTTTCTATCTCGACCAATACATTTTTCCCTAATTTCCAGATCGCGACATGGGGCGCAAGGGTTACCTTTGAGCCCGACAAAGAATGGAAGCTTTCCGCCGCGGCCTATAACGCCAACCCCGAAGTCCAGGAGACCTTCAAGCATGGCCTTGATTTTAGTTTTGATACGGACCACGGTTGTCTGGGTATCGCCCAACTTACCTACAAACATAATCAGGCGCACGACGAGGGCCTGCCGGGGAGTGTTACGGCAGGGGGGTATTACAACAGCGATAAATTCAGCGGTGTGGCCGACCCGACCCGGACCTGGCGCGGTAATTACGGTCTTTATTTTATGATCGACCAGATGCTTTTCCGCGGCGAATGGCCGGAATATAATGGGCCCACGCATTTAAATTCGCAAGCAAAGTATTCCGAAAAAGTCAAATATCCTCATTATCAGCAAAACGCTCAATTCGCCGACCGGCCCGTGGGATTGACCGCCTGGTGGGCGACATACGTGGCCCCCAAGGAAGAGATCAATACCGAAACATATCAGTTGGCGGGAGGGTTGGTATATCACGGATTGATCCCCGGCCGCGAACGTGATGCTACCGCTTTTTGCGTGCTTTACGGCAATTTCAGCAATAAATTATCGGGTCAGGATGCCGAAACGGTGATCGAGCTTAATCACCGCTTCCAGCTCGGGCCATGGTGTTATGTTACCCCGAGCGTACAATATATTTTCAATCCTGACGGCCGGCACGATATAGATGACGCGTTAGTCCTTGGTGCCGAGGCCAGTATTAATTTTTAAAATAGGAGGATAGTATGCTGCATTCTCGAAAAAAACATCATGTAACCAGGGAAGCGAAAGAATTGCTGGATCCTGTTTATGGTTCATCGGAATTCGGCAAGGTACTGCCTAAACATAAAATGCCGCAAAAAGAAACGTCGGCAGAGGCGGCGTATCGCGTCGTCCGTGACGAGTTGATGCTTGACGGGAATTCCCGGCAGAATCTGGCGACGTTTTGCACTACCTGGGTAGAGCCGGAAGCCCAGCGATTGATGATGGAATGCATCGATAAAAACATGATCGATAAGGATGAATATCCGCAGACCGCGGAGATAGAGTGCCGCTGCGTGCATATGCTGGCCGATCTTTGGAATTCTCCCGAGGCCGCCGATACAATAGGCTGTTCCACGACCGGCTCAAGCGAAGCGGCGATGCTTGGAGGCCTGGCATTAAAATGGGCCTGGCGTAAGAGAAGAAAGGCGGAGGGTAAAAGTGCCGATAAACCTAACCTGGTCACCGGCCCGGTGCAGATATGCTGGCATAAATTCTGTCGTTATTGGGATGTGGAGATACGTGAAATACCCATGGAAGGTGACCGCTACCTGATGAACGGCGAAGAAGTTTTGAAGCGTTGTGATGAGAACACGATCGGTGTGGTCCCGACATTAGGAGTTACTTTTACCGGCCAATATGAGCCGGTCAAAGAAGTGGCCAAAGCGCTGGATGGATTGCAAAAAAGAACAGGGCTGGATGTTCCTATCCATGTCGACGGAGCAAGCGGAGGGTTCCTCGCGCCGTTCCTTTCTCCGGAGCTGGAATGGGATTTTCGCCTCAGCAGGGTAAAGTCCATCAACGCTTCAGGGCATAAATTCGGCCTGGCGCCTCTTGGCGTAGGTTGGGTGGTTTGGAGGGACAAAGCGGACCTGCCGGAAGAGCTTATTTTTAATGTAAATTATCTCGGTGGCAACATGCCGACTTTTGCCCTTAATTTCTCACGGCCCGGAGGGGAGATCGTCGCTCAATACTATAATTTCCTGCGGCTGGGCAAAGAAGGGTATTGCAAAATTCAGAAAGCCTGTCAGGATGTTGCTGTTTATTTGTCCGCAGAGATCGCAAAGATGGGCCCGTTCGAGATCATTTATAACGGTAAAGGCGGAATACCCGCACTTTGCTGGAAACTTAAAGATGAAAAAGCGGGTAATTTCAGTCTTTTTGACATGGCTGACCGATTGCGTACGTATGGATGGCTGGTACCGGCATATACGTTGCCGCCTAATCGGCAGGACCTGGCCATACAGAGGATACTGGTGCGCAGGGGATTCAGCCGGGATCTGGCGTCATTGTTGTTGGACGATATGCGCCGGTCTCTCGATCATTTCGGCCGGTATCCGCGGGTGAAATCTTTGACGGAAAAAGAGGCAGGCGGATTTAAACACAGTTAAATAAGACGGCAAAAGGAGGGCGATCATGACGGACAAAAAGGGAGCGCCGATGTCTATTTTTGCTATGGCGATGATGACCTCGGCCGCGATCATGAGTTTGCGCGGTTTACCGATGATCGCCAAAGAAGAATTCACTTTATTTTTTTATATCGGATTTGCGACGGTCATGTTCTTGATACCGGCCGCGTTCGTCGCCGCGGAACTTGGCGGTATGTTCGGCGAAAGGGAAGGCGGAGTTTATACCTGGGTCAAGGAAGCGTTCGGAGAACGCTGCGGTTTTGTCGCTATATGGATGCAGTGGGTGCAGAATGTGGTCTGGTATCCTACACCGCTTGCGTTTGCCGCCGCGACTTTTGCCTATGTTATCGGTTTTGGAGGTCTGGCTTCGAACGGTATCTACACAGGGTTGTTCTGCATAATCTTTTACTGGCTGGCGACCTGGATCTCGGCGCGCGGCAGTAATTTGATCACCCGAGTGACAAGTTACGGGTTCGTAACCGGGTCGATCCTGCCGGCTTTGATCTTAGTGGCCTTGGCGGTCGTGTGGTGGCTGCGGGGGCATCCTCTCGGGTTCGCGGACCTGCCGGCTTCCCAGGGGGCACTGGACGTAGTGGTGAATGATCATGTGTCGCCGCGGGTCTTTCCGCATATCAGAGGCTTAAGCGATATAGCTTTTCTTGCGGGAGTGGTCCTGCTTTTTGCCGGAGTTGAAGTGCATGCCGTCCACGCGAACCGGATGTCGAATCCCCAGGTCCAATACCCCATAGCTCTCTTTGTGACTTCGATAATAGTATTCGGTATTTTTGCGCTCGGCGCTTTTTCCGTAGCCGCCATCATGCCTTATAGCGCCATTAATGTCGAGTCCGGTCTTATCCAGACCTTTGAGACGGCGCTTGACCGGTTCCATATGTCGTGGTTCCTGCCGATAGCGGGGATCTTGATAATGTTCGGAGCGTTGGCAAGCGTAACTTCCTGGATCGTCGGCCCCAGCCGGGGCCTTTTAGAGACCGCGAAAGACGGATTATTGCCGGTATTTATGGCTAAGACCAATCAGCGCGGCGTTCAGGCCAATATTCTTCTGATCCAGGCGGTGATCGTCACTCTATTGTCCTGCATATACTTTATCCTTAAGAACGTAAGTGTGGCGTTTTTCCTTATCGGCGCAATGACGATCACCCTGTACCTGATAATGTACGTATTTATGTATGCCGCCGGCATTCGCCTGCGTTATACCCGTCCGGATATGCCGAGGAAATTCCGCGTTCCCGGAGGCATCGCGGGTATGTGGTTTATGGGTTTACTGGGGCTAGCCGGGGTTATTTTTTCTTTTGTCGTGGCATTTTTCCCGCCATCGCAGTTACCGGTTGGTAATCCCGCGACATATGTGATCCTTGTAAGCGGCGGGACGGTAATATTCGGGGTCATACCGTTTTTTATTAAAAATTCAAAAAAAGTCCCGGGACGGTCCTGACGCCGATCTTGCACCCGTACCCGGGATCGTACCCTTATCGGAATACGTAGGGGCGGGGTTTCCCCGCCCTGATGGTGGATGATGGTATCGTCATAAAGGGCGCGGCAATCGCGCCCCTACGCACCACCAACCACGCACTACGCACAAAAAACTCCTTGTCAGAACAAATTATAATCTATATAATTACGCTATAAAACAAGAGAAAGGTTCTTGTGATCATAAAAAGAAGTATTATAGTTCTTCTTTTATTGGCTGTTGTTTCCTCTCTTACGGGCTGCCGGACGCTAAGGGCGCCTTCCGATTTTTCCGATGACTGGACTCCTCCAAAATGGGTGAAGGCCGCAAAATCCAAAGATAAGGTCTGGGCTGATATACGTGCCCAAGAAAGAGAAGTCGACGTGTCTAAACCTCTTTCGGTATATGAGTTGTGCGAGATAGCTCTCGGTAACAGTCCCAGTACCCGCCAGGCGTGGGAGACCGCCCGCGCCGCCGAGGCCCAGAAGATGCAGGCCCAGAGCGCGTGGTATCCCAAGGGTACTCTCGCCACCGAGATCAAGAGGGAGGAGATAGCGTCCAGTAACGATCTTAACGACAATAATTTTTTCCAGACCAGCCCTTCGGCCGCCGTAAGTTATCTCTTGTTCGACTTTGGCGGAAGGATGGCCCGGGTGAACGGTGCCAACCAGACACTTTTGGCCAAGGATTTTCTGTTCAATCAGTCCGTGCAGGACCTTATCAGGGATGTCGCAAAAAATTACTATGAACTCTTCAGCGCGAAATCCAGCGTTATCGCCGCTCAGGCCGATGTCGATAACGCGAAGACGGTTTTTGACGCCGCCGATCAGAAATTCAAAGCGGGCGTAGTGTCCAAGCTCGATGTTCTGCAGGCGTCATCCAGCTATTACAGTTTGCTTTATTCTCTTGAAGGCGCCAAGGGGCAGGTTAAAACCACCCAGGCGAACCTGGCGACCGTCGTGGGCCTTCCGGCCGATACCAAGTACGCCATTCAAGAACCGTCAAAAGAATTGAAAGCTTACCTTTCAAAAAGGAATGTGAGCGAGCTGATAGGAAAAGCGCTTTATTTCAGGGCGGATGTCGCCGCGGCAAAGGCCAATGTACGTGCCAAAGAACAGGCCGTGTGGGCGGCGAACTCCGATCTCTGGCCTTCGGTGAACTACCAGGCCGGTGTGACAAGGGACCTATACAGACAATACAATAACGAGAAACATTATGCCGACGATTATGACTATGTCCCCGCGGGAGTGACCGTAACATGGGACGTTTTCGACGGTTTCAATAACCTGAACAAGAAACGCCAGGCCCAAGCGGAGCTCAGGAACGAACGGGAAAAACTGAGACAGACGGAGCTTGCCGCGTCGGCGGATGTCTGGATCAAATACTATAATTATCAGACCGCGATAAAGAAGATCAAGGCCAGTACCGCCAACCTGGAAGCGTCAAGCTCGTCATATGACCTGGCGCTTGAAGGATATAAAGCGGGCCTGAAAAGCATGCTGGACCTGATACAGGCCCAGACCGATCTTTCGCGCGCGAGGAACGAGGTCATTCAGGCAAAGAAGGACATGTTCACATCGCTTGTGGAACTTGTGCATTCTATCGGGGCTATCAGCGCCAAAGACGCGCGGAAAGCCGCCAGGGAGATGAGTAAATAATCGACGGGAGAAAATATGCCTATAAAGATGATCATCGAAAAATGCAAGGCGATGCGGGGAGATAAAAAGGTGAAGAAGAGCGTGATATGGGCCGTTATTCTGATCGCGGCGTTCTTCCTTGTAAAGCCCTTCTTTGTCAAACCTCATAAGCCGGAAATGTCTACCCGGCCGGTGGAGACGGCCATAGCGGAGCAAAAGGACGTGCCGCTTTATCTTGTCTCGTTCGGGAACATGGTCGCGCCCCAGGACGTCGCCATCAAGGCACAGGTGACGGGCGAGGTAAGGGAGGTCCATTTTACCGACGGTATGGAGGTCAAAAAAGATGACCTTCTTTTTACCATAGACGAAAGGCCGTACAAGGCGGAGCTGGAAAAGGCGGAGGCTAACCTTGCGCAGGACACTGTCAACCTGAAGCTCGCGAGAGATACGCTAAAAAGGAACGAGAGCCTTATATCCTCGAACCTTATATCGAAACAGGATTTCGAAAAATATCAGACCGATGTCAGTGCCATGGAAGCTAAGGTGCGTCTCGATACGGCGAGCGTCGATCTGGCGAAGATAAATCTCGGATATTGTTCTATACTTTCGCCGATCAACGGTCTTACAGGAAAGAGGCAGGTCGATCCGGGGAACATCGTCATAGGGAACAACGGGCCGACGCTTGTGACCGTGAAGACGATCGATAGCCTTTACGTGGATTTTACCATCCCTGAAAAGGACCTCATGTCGGTGCGGCAGGCGATGTCCGAAGGCAAACTCTCGGTCGAGATCAGTGTAGAGGGTGACACTGACGGGCCGTACAAAGGGGATGTAATATTTATTGATAATACCGTCGATAACTCCACCGGTACCGTCATGATGCGTGCCGTAGTGAATAACGAAAAAAGAAATCTTTGGGCGGGACAGTTCGTTACGGTAAAGCTCATACTCGGTATAAGCGCTGGCGCGGTGCTTGTGCCTTACGAGGCCGTCCAGATCGGGCAAAAGGGGCATTATCTTTTCGCGGTCACGCCGGACAATAGAGCGGAAGTCAGGATAGTCAAAACAGGCAGCCGTCAGGGTGCCAAGATAGTCGTTAAGGACGGCGTTTCTTCCGGAGAAAGAGTCGTTACTTCCGGCCAGCTGGGGCTCAGCCAGGGTGTGCCTGTCGTTGATGTGGCCGCGATGAAAGACGCCGGGAACACCGATCAGTCCAGGAAAAAATGAATTTCACGGAAACATTCATAAGAAAACCCATCATGACCACGCTCATTATGGTCGTGGTGCTTATTTTCGGTATAGCGGCGTACATGCGCCTTCCCATAAGCGATCTGCCGGTCGTGGATTCTCCTGTTATAACGATCAATGTGTCCTATCCGGGCGCCAGTCCGGACATGATGGCTTCTACCGTGGCTTCGCCGCTTGAGAACCAGTGCACACAGATACCGGGACTTAAGAACATGATCTCGGACAATACCGAGGGCCAGACCAAGATAATGCTCACGTTCGATCTTACGAAGAACGTGGACCTGGCGGCGCCTGATGTACAGGCCGCGATATCGCGGGCGAGCGAATATCTTCCTACGGACCTTCCCGCGCCTCCGTCATATTTAAAGACCAACCCGAGCGACGCGCCTATCATGTATCTTGCGGTGACTACCGATACTCTTACGGCCGGGCAGCTTTACGATTACGCGAATAAGAGGATAGCCCAGCGCATAAGTATGATAGACGGTGTTTCCCAGGTGCAAGTATGGGGCGCAAAGAGGGCCGTGCGGATACAAGTGGTCCCTCAACGCTTGGCCTCCTATAAGATAGGGATCAACGAGGTGGCCGAAGCGGTCAACAACGGGACCGTGACCATTCCGGGAGGGAGTCTTAACGGCCCGGTCCGCGCGTTCGCCATAGAGCCCGCGGGACAGCTTTTGAACGCGAGAGAATACGATAACCTTATCGTGGCGTACCGTAATAACGCCCCCGTGAAGCTCAAGGACATCGCCAAATGCGTGGAGAGTTCTGATAACGACGTTATTAACGTCATGTATGGCCGCTCCGGCGATACCATGCGTTCCGGTGCGCTCGTTGTAGCTATATCCCGCGCCGCGGGTACCAATACCGTCGCGCTTTCCGAGAGGGTCAAAAAGATGGTCGAGGAGCTCGGCAGGGAAATACCCGGGTCGATAAAGCTCGAACTTTTCTATGACAGGGCCGATTCCATAATGGAATCCATCAAGGACGTTAAGACGACCATTATTATCGCTCTCATACTTGTTGTTCTTGTCATATTCTTATTTCTCGGAAGGTTATCCGACACCATTATCCCGTCGATAACCCTGCCGATGTCGCTTTTTGCTACGTTCATTATCATGTACGCCGCGAATTTCAGCCTCGATAACCTTTCTCTCATGGCGATCATTCTCGCTATCGGTTTTGTCGTTGATGACGCCATTGTTGTCCTTGAGAACACCGTGAGGCTTATCGAGGAGGGGAAAAAACCCCTGCCCGCGGCGATAGAAAGCGCGCGGGAGATAACGTTCACCATCATTTCGATGACGCTCTCACTTGCCGTTATATTCATACCGCTTGTCTTTATGGGCGGCATTGTCGGCCGGACATTCAGGGAATTCGCGATAACGGTCGTTCTTACGATCATTTGTTCCGGGATAATATCTCTTGTTCTGAGCCCCATGATGTGTGCCCGTATGCTGAAGGAAAAAGGCGGGAACGAGACCGGTCTCCAGAAAGCGGTCGGTAATTATTTAAAAGGGGTCATAGACAAATACGGGGTCCTTTTGAGATGGACGCTTGAACATAAATTCATTACCGTTATCGGATGGTTCGTGTGTATACTGGGGACGGTCGCTTTCTTTTTTATCATACCCCAGACATTCCTTCCCGAAGGTGACAGCGGCGCGATCGAAGGGCAGATGATGATGCCGCTCGGCGCGTCGACCGCGCAAATGCGGGAATTCCAGTACAAGGTCAACGAGGTGTTTCTTAGCGATCCCAATGTGGACAAGATCATTTCCGTGACCGGGCTTACACCCGGGGCCGATCAGAGCACAGGGCCGTTCTTCGCTACTTTGAAGCCGTTGGGCAAGAGGCAGCCAATGCCGAAGGTCATAAATGAGTTAAGGGCGAAAATGGCGAAGATACCAGACGGGTTCGCGTTCCTTCAGCCCATACCGGCGCTTAAACTCAGTACCGGCGGAGAGAGCACGGCCGCGGGAAGCAAATATTCCTATACTATCGTTGGATCGGACCAGGACCAGCTTTATCAGGTAGCGCTTGCGCTGGGAGAAAAAATAAAGTCCCTTCCCGGGTTTGTCGACGTTCAGAACAGTGTGAAACTGAACATGCCGCAGCTTTCATTGTCAATGCTGCGCGACAGGGCCTCGACACTGGGCATAACCTCTGGGGAGATAGAGTCGGCGCTTACGCTCTCGTATGCGCAGGGTAAGACCACGATGTATAAAACAGATATCGACCAGTATAACGTGATCGTCGAAGCCGATAAAGAGCATCAGGAGTGGCCAGAGAACCTTTCCGAGATATATCTCCATTCGACACAGACAAAAGGACTTGTGCCGTTAAGCGCTATAGCTAAATGGAAAGAGACCGTGGGCCCCCAGAATGTGCCGCATTACAACCAGCTGCCGGCCGCGACGATATCGTTCAATATCCGGCCGGGTGTTCCGCTCGGTACCGCCACCAAGGCGCTTGAGGAAGCGGCCAAGCTTATTCTTCCGCCCGGGGTGACCGGTACTTTTCAAGGGGAAGCCGAGGAATTTCAAGGCGCTATTGTGAGCCTCGGTATACTGATACTCGTGGCGATATTCATAAAATACGTTATCCTCGGCATACTTTATGAAAGTTATACCCATCCGATGACCATCATTACAACGCTTCCCGTCGGGACTTTCGGTGGGCTGGCGACGCTTTATTTTTTCAGATCTGAACTTTCATTGTACGCGTATGTAGGCATATTTATGCTGCTCGGGATCGTCGCGAAGAACGGTATCATGATGGTCGATTTTGCGCTGCAGAACCTCAAGGAAGAGAACACCAGCGATTTTGAGGCAATTCATAAGGCAGCTATTGTCCGGTTCCGTCCTATCCTTATGACAGGCCTGGCGGCGATCATGGGCGCTATGCCCATCGCGCTTGGTTTTGGCGCGGACGGCGCGTCGAGGAGGCCCCTCGGTCTCATTGTTGTGGGAGGCCTCATATTTTCGCAGGTGGTGACGCTTTTTATCACTCCTGGTATTTTCCTTTATTTGCAGGAAATACAGGCAAAATATCTCGACAAATTTGAACTTTTCCGGTCCGAAGCGGCGCGTAAACGCGAAGAAGGCGAAGCATAAGCCTAACGATAAGGGGGATGCCATGAAACCAAAGATACTGGTCCTGTATTACAGTATGTACGGTAATAATTTTCTGATGGCAAAATCTGTCGTGGAAGGGATAGAGCGTGAAGGAGGAGAGGCCGTTCTCCGGACAGTGCCTGAACTGATGCCCCAAAAGGTGGTCGAGTCGGACGAACGTATCAAAAAAGCGAAAGAGGCGCAGAAGGAAGTCCCTGTCGCGAAGCTCGGGGACCTTGAGGGTATCGACGGCATAATATTAGGCTCACCGACGAGGTTCGGGAACATGTGCGCGCAGCTTAGGAATTTTCTGGACCAGACAGGGTCCTTGTGGATGAAAGGCGCTTTGATCGGTAAGCCGGCGGGGGTATTCTGCTCGACGGCGTCCATGCACGGAGGGCAGGAAACAACGCTTATCTCAATGATGTTCACTTTGATCCACCATGGCGCGATAATGGTCGGTGTGCCTTACAGCGTGAAAGAATTGGTGGAGTCGCGGAAGGGCGGCACGCCGTACGGCCCTACGGCGGTGGTCGGGGTCACGGCTAACGAGCCTCCGACCGATATGGACCTTAAGATAGCCGCTGAACTGGGTAAACGGGTCACTTCGATAGCGACGAAATTGAAGTGATCTTTTCTGTATATTTAAAAATGAAAGGGGCTAAAGGCCCTGGCTGGTAAGACCGGTCAGGGCCGTTTTTATGTTTCATTTAGAACGGGATAATTTTAAGCTTGTTTTCAGGGCTCTACGGAACAGGAATTACCGTCTTTTTGTCAGCGGGCAGAGCATCTCCCTTGTAGGGACGTGGATGCAGCAGATAGCGATGAGCTGGATGGTGTATCGTCTGACAGGTTCCGCCCTTATGCTCGGCGTTGTTGGGTTCTTCGGACAGGTGCCCGCTTTTTTTCTTATGCCTTTTGCCGGTGTGATAGCCGACAGGCACAACCGCCGCCGGATACTTATCGTCACGCAGACATTAGCCATGCTGCAGGCGGCGATTCTCGCGGCGCTTGTTCTCTCGGGGCGTGTACAGGTGTGGCATATAATAGTATTGAGCATAGTACTCGGTGTCATAAATTCTTTAGATATGCCCGTGCGGCAGGCTTTCACGATAGAGATGGTCGAGAAAAAAGAGGACCTTGCCAACGCCATAGCTTTGAATTCCTCGATGGTAAATCTCGCGAAACTTGCGGGGCCTTCGATTGCCGGAATAGTAATCGCTGTCACGGGGGAAGGCGTATGTTTTCTGCTCAATGCCGTGAGTTATAGCGCCGTTATATTTTCCTTGGCGGGGATGAAGATCGATGTAGCGGAGGTAAAGGCCAGGCATCCGCGCGTTCTCTCGGGGTTGAAGGAAGGACTGGTCTACGCGTATAATTTTATGCCTATCAAATACATTCTTATGATACTCGGCCTGGTGAGCCTGGCGGGAGCGCCTTATATGGTGTTGATGCCGGTTTTCGCGAAGGACATCTTTCACGGCGGTCCGGAGACTCTGGGGTTTCTGGCGTCCATGTCTGGTATTGGGGCGCTCGCGGGTACGATATATCTTGCGGGAAGAAGGAGCGTTATCGGCCTTGGGAGGGTGATCGCCTTGGCTTCCGGTGTGTTCGGCTTAGCGATCATGGTGTTCGCGGGATCCAGGATACTCTGGTTCTCCATGATGGTCGCCTGTGTGAGCGGCTTCGCGATGATAATACAAATGGCGGCAGGGAACACGATATTACAGATGATCGTTGACGATGACAAGCGCGGCCGTGTCATGAGCCTTTATACGATGGCTTTTATCGGCATGGCACCGTTCGGCAGCCTGCTTGCGGGTTCGCTTGCCGCGAAGATCGGGGCGCCGAACACATTATTTTTTGGAGGAGTTTGCTGTATAACGGGCTCGCTTGTTTTTTTCTGGAAATTACCTTTTATACGGAAAAAGATACACCCGGTATATGTCAAAAAGGGCATAATACCCGAGGTGGCCGAAGGGCTTGCGTCGGCTTCAGGATTGGAAGTCCTGTCTGAAAGTAAATAGACGGTGCGTGTTCCTCATTGGAACCGGCTTTCAGCCATAGATATCTGGACAACCTGCCTTTGAAAAGGTATACTCAAGGATACTGAAATATTATGTTATTGAGAGAATAATATTTATTTTATGGTGCGGCAGAGAGGCATGGAGGAGAGACGATGAACAAGAATTTAAAGTGGAGGTTGCTGGCTGTCATAGCGGTATTTGGGATGGTCCTTTGGCTTATATACCCGCCTTTTACCATTAAGGACAAGGATGGGAATATCATCCAGAAAGGCAAGATAAACCTCGGGTTGGACCTTCAGGGCGGTATGCATGTGGTCCTCAGGGTCGATACAAGCAAGCTTTCCCCTGAGGCCCAGAAAGGCGCGGTCGAGCGGGCCATAGAAGTCATACGAAACAGGATAGACCAGTTCGGCGTCGGAGAAATGTCTATACAGCGACAGGGCAAAGACAACATCATTGTGCAGCTGCCGGGTATAACCGACAGGGAAAGGGCCCTTGAGATAATCGGCAAGACCGCTCACCTTGAGTTCAGGCTTGTTTCTGATAACCCCGACGACCTTAAAAAAGCGATAAATAACGAGCCGGTAGATGGCTGTGAGCTTTTATATGTGGAAAGAGAGGATGGCGGCCGTGAACCTATATTAGTGGAGAAAGACGCACCGCTTACCGGCGAGTGCATCGTGAACGCGAAAACCGAGTTCAGCACCAGTGGTTTCGGCGCACCGAGCGTGTCGCTTACTTTGAATCCAAAAGGAGCGGCCCTTTTTGGCAGTGTGACCGCCTCAAACGTTGGCAGGCGGCTCGCGATAGTCCTTGACGGTAAAGTGCAGTCGGCACCTGTGATCAGAGAGGCCATTCCTTCCGGACAGGCACAGATATCCGGTAACTTCAGCGTGGAAGAGGCGAACGATCTGGCGGTAGTCCTCAGGGCCGGCGCTCTTCCGGCACCTGTTGTGGTTGAAGAGGAAAGGACGGTTGGCCCGCTCCTCGGGACGGATTCTATAATGAGCGGTATTAAAGCGGCAATAATAGGGGCCATACTCATAGCAAGCTTCATGATAATTTACTACCGGCTCGCGGGACTTATCGCCAATTTCGCGCTGATGTTCAACGTACTTATCATATTGGCGTTCCTTTCAGCGTTCAAGGGGACACTAACTCTCCCCGGTATCGCCGGTTTGATATTAACACTGGGCATGTCCGTTGATACCAACGTTCTTGTGTATGAGCGTATGCGTGAAGAGATGAATGCCGGTAAAACCATGAAAGCCGCGATTGCGGCTGGTTATCACCGGGCGTGGTCGGCCATCCTGGACGCCCATCTTACCACTCTTATAGCGGCGGCGATACTGTTCAAGTTCGGCACCGGGCCGATAAAAGGGTTCGCCGTTACGCTGACCGTGGGTCTTTTGGCCAACCTTTTCACCGCGGTAGGGTGCACGAAGGTGATTTTCGAGATATTATATGAACAGTTCGGTCTCGCAAAACTCAAGTTCATGCAGCTTTTTGCGAGTACCAACTTCGATTTTATAGGTATAAGGCGGATATGCTACGTTGCCTCAACAATCTTCATCGTGGCAGGTGTGGCGCTGTTTATGGCCCGTGGGGAAAAGAACTACGGCGTCGATTTTTCAGGCGGTACTATCCAGCAATATATGTTCGAAAAACCTGTAAAGATCGATGACGTAAGAAATATACTGAAGAGTATCGGGCAAGGGGACGCTTCCATACAGCAATATGGCGACCCAAAAGAAATTATAGTAAGGACGCAGAACAACATTTCCACTGAGCTTGGCACGGCCTTTAGAAAGGAGCTTAAGGATAACTCGTTTCAGATACTCAAGATAGACTCGGTGGGGCCCGCAGTAGGGAAAGCCCTCAGAAAGGACGCCATACTAAGCCTCGTGCTTGGATTGGGAGGTATACTTCTTTACATTATCATAAGATATGACCTCAAGTACGCGCTTGCCGGCGTCATAGCCCTTATTCATGACGTCCTCTTCGCCGTCGGAGCGATGGCCTTGACGCACAGGCAGTTCGATCTTACGATAGTCGCGGCGCTCCTGACGATAGCCGGTTATTCCATCAACGATACCGTAGTCATCTATGACAGGATACGGGAGAACCTGAGACTGGTCAAAAAAGGAAGCCTCATGGATATTGTGAACCTGAGCGTTAACCAAATGCTCGGGAGGACCGTCCTCACCACCGGCCTTGTCATGTTCTCCGTCATAGCGCTTCTCTTCTGGGGGGGGGAGGTCTTGAACAATTTTTCGTTCTGTATCTTTGTCGGGTTCTTTGTAGGTGTCTATTCGACCATTTACATAGCCAGCCCCATGATCATTTCGTGGCACAGAGTGAGAGAGGTCGTCAAAAAGAAGAGGTGATGGCAGGAGGAGCTGATGGATCTTTTGATTAGTTGACAGCAAAAGGGGCAGACTTGTAATTCAAGTCTGCCCCTTTTTTTTTAGCGGAGGATGTAGATGAAGGACCCAAAAAGAGAAAAAGAACAGCTGGACGAAAGAAGAGGCCACCTTTACGAGGAACTGGGGCATATGCTGTTTTCAACTTCGGTGGTCATCTATATATCGAAGGCATTCGGTGATTACGGTACCACTTTTATTTCGGATAATATCAGGGACATGACGGGATATGGTCCGGAAGAATTCACCGCCAATTCCGTATTTTGGACCGAACATGTCCATTTTGACGACGTTCAGAGGGTTTTAAATGAACTTGAGAATGTAGTGAAAGATAAAACGACCCATATCCATGAGTATCGTTTTCGGCGCAAGGACGAAGGGTATATATGGATACGTGATGAGATGCGGATCATCCGCGATAAGGACGGTTCCCCTCTTGAAATCATCGGGTGCCGGGTCAATATTACGGAGTATAAGGAGATCGAGGAGGAGCTTAAGAGGTCAGAAGAAAAGTTCAAGATGATCTTCCATAATACCTATAGGGGCGTGGTGATCACGGACGGGAAAACGAAAAAATTCAGTTTTTGTAATGAGAGATTTTCAAAAATGCTGGGTTATAGCGCGGCGGAGATAGGGACCATGGGCATTATGGATATACATCCACCGGAAGACCTGCCGCATGTTCTTAGAGAGTTCGATAGATTGTTGAACAATAAGATAGCGGAGACGAGGGATATACGCGTAAAAAGAAAGGACGGAAGCGTTTTTTACGCCGATATCGGTGCCAGCGGGGTAGAGTTTTGGGGAAAGAAGTATGTTCTGGGTTTTTTTATGGACGCTGCCGAGCGTAGACACCTTGAGTCCGCTCTTCGCGAATCGGAAAAATGGTTCAAGGACATTATGGAGATCAGTAGTGACTGGATTTGGGAGATCGATGACCAGGGGAAATATGTATATGTTTCCAATAGCATCAAGTCTATTCTTGGTTATGAGGCCGATGAAATCCTCGGGAAGACGCCCTTTGATCTTATGCCTCGGGATGAGGCTGTCCGGATAAAGCCGATATTCGACAAGATCGTTTTGGAAAAGAAACCTATCAAACACCTCGAGAATTGGAACCTTACGAAAGACGGGCGGAAGGTCTGTGTTGTTACGAACGGCGTTCCGATCCTGTCTGAGAAAGGTCAGCTTCTTGGGTATAGAGGTATTGATAAAGATATTACCGAGCGTATGGAAAAACTGACAGATCTGGAGGTGTTTAAAAGGTTCAGTGATGATGCCGGGCAAGGTTTTGGTATGGCGACCCTGGATGGGTTCATCACTTACGCGAACTCGGCTCTTCTCAGGATATTTGAGGAAAAAAAGCCGGGAGATATTATTGGGAAGAGCATTATGGACTTCTATCCAAAAGAGTATGTCAGTTATATGAAAGAACATGTTCTTCCGATCGCTTTTAGTAAGGGTGAGTGGCGAGGTGAATCCACGATCGTCTCGGTTGGCGGAAAAATAACGCATGTTATTGAGAATATCTTTGTTATCCGCGATGAAAAGGGGGAACCGATATCTTTCGCCAATATTGTGACCGATATCACCGAACGCAAAGAAAGTGAAAAGGCATTGCAGGAAAGTGAGAAGAAGTATCGTCTGCTCGCCGAGAACATTGAAGACGTAGTATGGACCACGGATGTCGGGATGTGCTTTACCTATTTTAGCCCCTCCGTGAAGGAAGTTTTAGGATATGATCCCAAAGAGATGTTAGGGAAGAACGCTCAGTGTGTTCTGTCCCCCTCAAGTTTTGTGGCCGCCGCGAACGCTTTTAAAAAGAATCTGGAGATGGAGGTCCCGCCGCGGAACGTTTCACCCGGTCCGCTTCGTTTGGAATTGGAGCATCTGCGTAAAGACGGATCGTTGGTATGGTGTGAAGTGCAGATAACCTTTTTGAGGGACGAGGAGGGTAAGCCAAAAGGGATATTAGGTGTAACGCGTGATATAGCGAAACGCAAGGACCTCGAGAAAGAAAAAGAGAAGCAGTTGAGGGAACTCGAAATATTTTTTCAGGCAAGTAAGAACAGGGAAGAACGGATACTGGAATTGAAAAAGAAGGTCGAGGATCTTGAAAAAGAGTTGAAAAATACATAATATGGGACATGCGGGTATGCATGAAAAATTCCATTATTTGCGTCGTTTTTTTGTTCCTGACAACAGCCGTAATATATGCGAGTAACGCGTATGTAGGTTTAACATACGGATATGATTATGCTCCTCAGCCAAGGCTTATTTCGCCTGCCAAAGAAGTGGTAGATCTTACCGGCAAGGACGATCTCGAGTTCATATGGAGCCCTCATGAGGGAAGGCCGGTCTCGCGCAGGTATTACGATTTCAGGCTGTATAAAGGGCGCGAGATGCTCGAATCCACGCTAATCTTTAAAGAACGTGTCGGACCGCATATTCACAAACTCAGCTTGGGATCAGGTCTCTTTGAGGATTCAGAGGTCTATACATGGTCTTTAAGGCAGGTCTATTACACATCAGGCAAAAGTCTCCGGAGTTCCTGTTCTTTTATGGTGATCAAAAAGAGCGAATGACCGTACCCTAATCCGCTTGACAACCCCGGTTTTTATATTATTATGGGATGAAACGATGGTTGCCGTTATTTTTGTAGGAGCTGTATCGTGCATGAGCACCATATAGTCGAGGGTCTTGTTAAAGAGATCATTAAAAAGGCCGAGGCGATGAACGCTTCAAGGGTCATGAAGGTCACGCTTGTCATGGGCCCCTATTGCGGTTACAAGGAAAGTTCGGTGAGGCTTTATTTTGAGAGTTTTTCAACAGGGACCATACTTCAAGGAGCGGAGTTGATGGTGAAACCGGTCAAGGCTGGTGAATCCGGCACGGAATTCTACGTGGACAGTGTTGAGATCGATTCCGTGTCGTAGTGTGTGGAAATAGCGCGCGGAAAGGACGGGTTTGTGGAATTCATCGGATATATAGTGGATTTTGTTCTGCATATCGACGAACATCTGGATGTGATAATCCAGAATGCGGGGCCCTGGTCGTATTTGCTCCTTTTTGGGATAATTTTTTCCGAAACAGGTTTCGTTGTGACGCCGTTCCTCCCGGGGGACTCCTTGCTTTTCGCCGTCGGCGCGTTCGCGGCCCTCGGATCTTTTGATATTCTGATCCTTTATGTGACTCTGGTGAGCGCGGCCACTCTTGGGAATATGGCGAATTATGCCATTGGCAGGACATTCGGGGTGAAAATTTTCAAGCACGGTGGGGCCGGGTTCCTGAAAAAGGAATATATGGACAAGACTCACAGGTTCTATGAGAAATACGGCGCCAAAACGATTGTGATCGCGAGGTTTGTCCCGATAGTAAGGACCTTCGCGCCGTTCGTGGCCGGTATCGGTAAGATGTCTTACCGGCGTTTTATGGTCTATAACGTCGTGGGTTCTCTTCTCTGGGTGACGTTCTTTGTTCTGGGAGGGTTTTATTTCGGGAACGCGCCGATCGTCAAAGATAATTTTACCGTTACAGTGTTGATCATCATATTTATCTCTGTTCTGCCGGTGATCATAGAGATCTGGAGGCATAGGAGGAAGAGCGTTAAGCGTCGAGCGTAAAGTTCGTTTATCGTTGTTCGTTCCTCGTTTTTCGAATTTTTATCTAACAACGAAAAACGATAAACGATAAACGAAAAACAAGCTTAGACAAAGTGGGAAAATCAGTGAAAGAGAAAATACTGGTAGTAGAAGATGAAAAAGATATAGCGAAAATGCTGGAATATAACCTTAAAAAAGAGGGGTTCAGGCCTTTTTCTGTTCCGAACGGGGAAGACGCTCTGGGCCTGACAGATAAGGAACATCCGGATCTTATTATTCTCGACCTTATGCTGCCCGGAAAGGACGGTCTCGAGGTATGTAAGATATTGAAGAACGATAAGAAGACTGCGGGCATTCCCATAGTCATGCTTACCGCCAGGTCCCAGGAACGTGATAAGATCTCGGGTTTTGAGATAGGAGCGGACGATTATGTGACCAAGCCTTTTAGTCCGAAAGAACTTATCGCCCGCGTTAAGGCCGTATTGCGGCGTACCAAAGGAAGTATTTCCGGGACATTGAAAGCGGGAGACCTTGCGGTCGATCTTTCAAAGATAAAAGTCTCGGTCAAGGACAGGCCGGTCGAACTTACGTCAAAAGAATTCGAGCTTTTAAAAGCGCTCATCGAAGCGAGAGGCAGGGTGCTCTCGAGGGAATATCTCCTGGATGCGATCTGGGGGTTCGGGCATGCGATGGATATACAGACACGCACAGTGGATGTCCATATCAGGACGCTGCGTAAAAAGCTGAAAGGTGGATCAAAATACATCGTTACCGTCAAGAATTACGGCTACAGGTTCGAGAATGAAAATTGAAACCATTGATAAAGTGTCATTGCGAGGAGCTCGTGTCGTTTACGTTAAGGCGACGAAGCAATCTTAAGGTAAATAGAGATTGCTTCGCAAAGAACGCTCGCAATGACGCCACAAAGAGGGTAGATAGTGTTCAGAAAAAGCCTTAGATTTAAATTGATCCTCTCGTATGTTTTTGCAGCATTGATCCCCTTTGTCTTTTTTGTTTTATATCTGCTCAAAGACCAGAAAGAAATATCCTTCGGTACCGTAAAGTCCTTGCTCATTTTTCACGCCGGACTTTTCTGGTGGCTTTTTTTTGCCGTTGTTCTTGCCTTTGCTCTGGGCTCGCTGATGGCGTGGTGGATCGCGGGGCCGATCGATAAAGTCGTCCGGGTATCACGTAAATTCGCGGAAGGGGATATCAGCGGCAGGATAATACATGATACTGACGATGAGATCGGTGACCTGGCCGCGGACCTCAACAAAATGGCCGAAAGTGTGGAGAAGAAGATAAGTACCGTTGAAATGCAGAACCAGAGGCTTGAGGCGATATTCAATAGCATGATCGAAGGTGTTATAAAGGTCGACAGGACCGGCCGGATAAGTTCCGTTAATCCCGCTGTCGAGAGGATGTTCGGCATATTGGATAAAGATGTGAAGGGAAAATTTTTCCTGGAAGCGGTCCGTAATAACGACATTTCCGATATTATTAGCGGTGTTCTGGAACATGGCAGGTCTATGTCGGGAGAAGTGAACCTTGTCTGGCCGATACGGGGGGTATTCCGCATCAACGCCGTTCCTGTTTTCGATAGCGGTGCTGCGGCTGAGGGATGCCTCGTGGTAATACACGATATAACGGAGATAAGGAAACTGGAGACCATACGCAGGGACTTTGTCGCCAATGTTTCGCATGAACTGAAGACCCCGCTTACTTCGATAAAGGGTTTTGTGGAGACCCTTCTTGAAGGCGCTTTGGACGATAAAAAGAACAATCGTGATTTTTTAAAGATCATACAGGACCATGCCGAACGGCTCGATAAATTGGTAGACGATCTTTTGTCCCTGTCCCGCATCGAGTCCAAGGGGATAACGCTGGGAACATGCGAACTTGATCTTGCGCGGATATTTGAAGACGTTATTCCCGCCTTCATGTCACAGCTGAAGAAAAAGAACATAACAGTCCGCAACGGGTTGACCGGAAAACTTGTGGTGATAGGGGACAAAGACAAGATCGGGCAGGTGTTCATTAATCTTATAGACAACGCCATCAAATTCAACAGAGAGAACGGCTATATCAAAGTGTATGAGCAGAGAACGGGCGGGGAAATAAAGATCATCGTGGAAGACTCGGGAACGGGTATTCCCGAGAAAGACAGACCACGCATCTTTGAACGGTTCTATCGTGTGGATAAGGCGCGTTCACGAGAGCTTGGCGGGACCGGTTTAGGGCTTTCCATTGTCAAACATATCATTGAATTGCACGGAGGGAAAGTGGGAGTGGAAAGCGTAGAGGGCCTTGGTTCGAAGTTCTGGTTCACCCTTCCCGCGCATAAATAGCCTAAAAAGACTTTACCTCGATTTTACTTGTCCTTGAAATGGATTTAACACCTTCAAGATATACTCTTTTCGGAACGAAAGGAGAAAAAATGAAAAAAATAATATTCGCAGCGGTCTGTCTTATGATCATATTGGCTGACCAACGGGCCCATGCCTACGGGGAAGGGGATTTTCAGGTATGGAATACCGAGGACCAGGAATTCAAATTTTATGAGAAGACAAAAATATTCCTGCAAGAAGAGGTGCGTATAGGGGATGACGCTTCGGACATTTATTATTACCATTTTGACGGTGGTTTAGGCTACGACGTCGGGAAATATCTTGATCTGGGTATACATTACCGCCAGGTCTATGAGAAAAGGAAAGGCAAATTCAAGATAGAGAACCGGACGTACGGGAACGCCATACTTAAGTACGATCTTTGCGGTTTCAAACTTTCCGACAGGAACCGTATTGAGTACAGGCATTTCGACTGGCAGGATGATTCGTGGAGATACCGCAACAAGTTCATGGTGAAGTTCCCATGGAAATTCACGAAAATGGAGATACAGCCCTATGTGGCTGACGAAATATTCGTACCGCTAAAAAATGACGGTTATCTGAGCAGGAACAGGTTCTATGCCGGGTTGGGGTTCAACTTGACAGAGTGCATAAAATGCGAGGTCTATTATCTTTTTCAGAGCGATAAAAGTTCGGGGAAATGGACCGATGCCAATGTGTTGGGAACGAAAGTGAAGGTCATTTTTTAAGGCTGATTTTACACAGATTTAACATCAGCCTTTAAGAAGTGTAATTATAATGATGTTCAGTGGTAGAGGAGGGGTGATGCTGAGGGGTATATCAACAATTTTGTTCGCGTTTATATTGGGTATTGCCGGCACCGGCTGTGGTGCTAAGAACGAGAATTCTATTCAGATAAAAGGGTCCGATACCATGGTCAACCTGGCTCAGTCCTGGGCGGAAGAATACATGGAAAAAGATCCCGCGGAATTCGTGGCCGTTACGGGGGGCGGGTCCGGTACAGGTATTGCCAGCCTTATCAGCGGTACGTGTGATATAGCGATGAGTTCAAGAAACATCAAACAGAAAGAAATAACCCTCGCCAACAAAATAAATATATATCCGAACGAAATAAAAGCGGCACTGGACGGCCTGGTGGTCGTAGTGAACCCGGCCAACCCTGTGGATAAACTTACGATGGATGAGCTTGCGGGTATATTTTCGGGAAAGATCTCGAACTGGAAAGATATCGGGGGGAAGGACGAGACGATAGTTATTCTTTCGCGCGAAGTGAATTCCGGGACGCATGTTTATTTCAAGGAACATGTGTTGCGAAGAGGCAACTCCAAAGGCAAAGAAGAGTTCGCTCCCGGCGCGCTTCTTCTTTCGTCCTCACAGGCTATTGCCGATGAAGTGGCCGCTAATTCTTCCGCTATAGGGTATTACGGTATGGGGTATGTTTCACCCAGACATAAACTTATCGCTGTTGCTAAGGATGAAAAGTCGGAATATGTTGTACCGACGGTGGAAAATGTCTTGAATGGGAAATATCCGATATCAAGGCCTTTGTACCTTTATACGAACGGTGTGCCGGCGGGTCTGGTGAAAAAATTCGTGGATTTCGCTCTTTCCAAAGAAGGGCAGAAGATAGTTCTTGAGACGGATTTTGTTCCGGTCACGGATAAATGACATGCGTAAAATTAAAGAATTAATTATCGAGAAATTGATAGTGATCTCCGGGCTTGCCTCGATATTCTTTGTTGTATTGATATTCCTATTCCTACTCAAAGAAGGGCTTGCGGTTTTCAAGGACGTAAGCTTTTTGAAATTTCTTTTCGGAAAGAGCTGGTACCCTATTTCGGAACCGCCGGAGCTGGGGATACTGCCGTTGATACTCGGCTCTCTTTTGGTCACTGTCGGAGCGGCGGTCATTTCCATACCTGTCGGTATAGGCTGCGCGATCTATATAGCCGAGATCGCTCCGGCAAAAACTAAAGAGGTCCTCAAGGCAGGGATAGAGCTTCTGGCCGCTATACCCAGCGTTGTTCTCGGGTTTATCGGGATGGTGACCCTCGTACCGCTTGTAAAGACGCTGTTCCATCTTCCGACGGGACTTACGGCGTTGTCGGGCGCGATAATGCTGGCGTTCATGGCCATGCCTACGATAGTCTCGATAGCGGAAGACGCCCTGTATACCGTCCCTAAATCATATAAAGAAGGGGCTTTCGCGCTTGGGGCGACGCACTGGCAGGTGATCCATCGAGTAATATTGCCCGCGGCGTCCAGCGGTATACTCGCTGCGGTCATGCTCGGGATCGGAAGAGTTATCGGGGAAACGATGGCGGTCATGATGATAACCGGTAACGCGGCGGTCATGCCGCAGAGCATCCTTGTGCCGGTAAGGACCCTTACGGCGACGATCGCGGCCGAAATGGGGGAAGCTGTGGTAGGGAGCGAACATTATTTCGCTCTTTTCGCGATCGGAATAGTCCTATTCGTCATAAGCTTTTTTATTAACGTGACAGCGGACTTATTTTTACATAAAAAGCAATAACTATGCCCCATTCGACTATTGCTCAGGGACATCCTGAGTGACTAAAGGAATCGAAGGATGAGAAATTCACAGAGGACACAGAAAATAGCGTTTTTCCTGCTGTTCCTTTCCACGCTTCTTATAGTGGTGCCGGTGGGACTTATAGTCGTGATCATAGTACAGAAGGGCCTTCCTGCCATCAACTGGCAGTTCCTGTTGGATGTGCCGCGGCATGGGATGCGTGAGGGAGGGATATTCCCGGCGATCGTAGGTACGGTATATCTCGTGACGGGTGCCGTTATATTTGCTTTGCCCATAGGGCTTCTTGCCGCTGTATACTTGAGCGAATACTCAAAGGATAACACTCTTAACAGGGTGATAAAACTTGCTATAGTGAATCTCGCGGGCGTGCCCTCGGTGGTATACGGCCTTTTCGGATTGGCGCTTTTTGTGGTTTTCTTCCGGTTCGGGGCTTCGATACTTTCGGGTTCGCTCACGCTGGGCATAATGATATTGCCGATCATTATAACCGCTTCACGTGAGGCGCTGGAAAGTGTCCCGCAGTCGTTCCGCGAGGTGAGCCTTTCTCTGGGGGCCAGCAAATGGCAGACCATACGGCATATTGTCCTTCCGAACGCGATCCCTGGTATTTTGACCGGGGCGATATTGGGTATTGGGAGGGCCGCCGGAGAGACGGCGCCGATACTTTTTACGGTAGCGGCCTTTTATCTGCCGCAGCTCCCTAATTCCGTGTTCGATCAAGTAATGGCTTTGCCGTATCACCTGTATATCATATCGACACAGGTACCGAATGTCGACGAGAAGATGAGGTACGGGACCGCTCTTGTGCTTCTGGCGCTTGTGCTATTCATGAATTTGATCGCGATCATTATCAGATATAAGTTCAGGAAGAAGAAAAAATGGTAAAATTCAATATTAAAGACCTCGATATATGGTTTGGCACAGTGCATGCCTTGAAAAAAGTCAGCATGGAGGTACGCGCAAACGAGATATTGAGCGTTATCGGGCCCTCGAACAGCGGGAAAACGACTTTTTTAAGGATGCTTAACCGGATGAATGATCTGCAGCCGAGTTTCAGAATGACGGGAACCATTGGTTTCGGGGCGGAAGAGATAAGAAAGATAGACCTTGAGGTTCTCAGAAAAAAGGTTGGCATGGTGTTCGCCCTGCCTTTGCCGCTGCCGCTCTCTATATTCGAAAATGTCGCTTACGGATTAAGGATGCACGGAATGAACAATAAAAGAAAATTATCGGAAAAAGTGGAAGAAGCGTTGAAACAAGGGTATCTTTGGGAAGAAGTGAAGGACAGACTCGATGAATCGGCTTTTAAGTTGTCCGGCGGTCAGCAGCAGCGTTTGTGTATTGCCAGGACCCTGGCAGTTGAGCCGGAGGTTATCCTCTTTGATGAACCGTGCTCCGGTCTTGACCCGATCTCTACCGCGAAAGTGGAAGAGGCCATGCTGGTATTGAAAGAGAGATATACGATAGTTCTCGTGACCAATAATGTGAAACAGGCCGCCAGGGTCGGGGACAAGACGGCTTTCTTTTTGGGCGGAGAACTGATCGAACTGGACAAAACGGACATTATCTTTACCGCGCCGGGAGACAAACGTACCGAAGATTACATCAGGGGTAAATTCGGTTGATACTTCGACGGAGAGGGATCGATGGGGAAAATAACGGCTGAAAATTTTAATTTATGGTACAGCGGTTTTCACGCTTTAAAGAACGTGAACCTGTCTTTTCGGGAGAATACGATCACTGCGATCATAGGTCCGTCGGGGTGCGGTAAATCGACCCTTCTCAGGGTATTTAACCGTATGAACGATCTGATCGAAGGCGTGACCGTGGACGGGAAGGTCCTTATCGATGGAATGAATATCCTGGACCCGCAGACTGATCTTGTAAAACTTCGCAAAAAGGTCGGGATGGTGTTCCAGCGGCCCAATCCGTTCCCCCTGTCTATATATGAGAACATAATTTTCGGTGAAAGGATACATGCCGACAGCATAAAGAAGGACAGATTGGATGAGATCGTGGAAAAAAGCCTGAAGAGCGTGCTTCTCTGGCACGAGCTCAAGAACAAACTGAACAGGCCCGCATTGAGGTTAAGCCTGGAACAAAAACAAAGACTGTGTATTGCCAGGCTTATCGCCGTAAAACCTGATATACTTCTTATGGATGAGCCTTGTTCCACGCTGGACCCGCAGGCCACGGCCAGGATAGAGGAGCTGATGAGGGAGCTTAAGAACGAGTATTCCATAGTGATCGTGACTCATAATATGCAGCAGGCGGCAAGGGTCTCCGACGATACGGGTTTTATGCTTTTGGGCGAGCTTGTAGAGTTCGGTGGTACGCATGAGATATTCACGGCGCCGCGTGATAAACGGACTGAAGAATATATTACCGGAAGATACGGATAAACGATCGGAGGGATCGAATGGAAAGGCATTTTGACCAGGAATTGAAAGATCTGAATAAGGATATACTGAAAATGGGGACCTTCGCCGAGGAGGCCATTTATAAATCCGTTGAAGCGCTTAAGAACCGCGACAGGGAGATGGCGAGAAGTGTGATCGATAACGATAATAGCATCGACATCCTGGAACTGGCCATAGATGAGAAGTGTATCGATCTTATAGCCCGTTATCAGCCTATGGCAAAGGACCTTCGCTTTATCATGACGGGCATGAAGATCAATACGGAACTTGAAAGGATAGCCGATATCGCCGTGGATATCGCGCAGCGGACGCTCGAGCTGGTGGATAAACCTCTCTTAAAACCTCTTGTCGATATACCCAGGCTTACGGCCATAGCCCAGAACATGGTAAAGATGTCCATAGACGCTTTTGTGAAGGGTGACATAGAATTGGCGAAACAGGTCCTTCGCTCGGACCCCGAAGCCGACACGCTACGGAACTTTATACAGAAAGAACTTGTTGAGGATTATATGGTCAAGGACGGTTCCACGGCGCCGAGAGCGGTTCAGCTCCTCCTGATAGTCCGCTTCCTTGAGCGCATATGCGACCATTCCACGAACATAGCGGAAGATGTGATCTATATGGTCCAGGCGGAAGTCGTCAAACACCATCCCGAAAGATTAAAAGGGGATCATTGATAGAAGGAAAGATCATCCAAAAGCCCGGCCACAATAAAAAGGCCTTTTTTGACAGGATCTCAAGGTACGCGAGGTTGATCTATCTTAAGCTTTTCAGGATCAATGATGATCCCCAAAGGATAGCGCTTGGCTTCGGCCTCGGTGTGTTCCTTGGGGTTATGCCGGGTGTGGGCCCCGTAGCGGCCCTGGTTTCATCTTACATATGCAGAGTGAATCCCGCGAGCGCTTTACTCGGAAGCGTTCTTACAAATACATGGCTGAGCATACCGGTCTTTTTGATGGCTGTTAAAACGGGATCCGTTATGACCGGTGCGAATTATGGCGCGATCTGCGACGCGTGGTCCTCGCTTTTAAAAGATCTTACATGGGCCAAATTGTTCCAGGTATCGGTCAACGATGTCGTTGTTCCGGTCCTCACGGGTTATCTTGTGGTTTCGTTATGCGTAGGGTTCATCGCCTACGCGGCGGTTTTAATGATAATGGCGCGAGTAAAGGGCGGAAAACACGGGACCATGAATAAAAAAAGGACAACATGACGTTCTTGTTGAAAGACATTCAGGGTATAAAAGGCCTTTCCGAAAAAGAAGTCTCAGAAAGACTTGAAAGGAACGGATATAACGAGCTCCCTTCGTCAAAGAAAAGAGGGGTGTTAAGGATCGTTATTGAAGTTTTCAAAGAGCCGATGTTCATACTCCTTGTGATATGCGGTGCTCTCTATCTTTTGCTGGGGGACATAGGGGAAGCGGTGATGCTTCTCGGTTTCGTTTTTGTGATCATGTCCATCACTATTTATCAGGAAGGTAAAGCCGAAAAGGCGATAGAGGCGCTCAGGGACCTCTCGAGCCCCAGAGCGCTTGTGATACGAGGCGGTGAACAAAAAAGGATACCCGGCAAAGAAGTGGTCGTGGATGATATTGTGCTGGTGCGGGAAGGGGACAGGGTCCCGGCCGACGCTGTTCTTTTATGGGGGATGAATATCACGGTGGATGAATCTCTTTTGACCGGGGAATCGGTCCCCGTTCGTAAAAACCCTTCGGAGGACATTTCTTCTGAGTCACGAAAGCCCGGCGGTGATGACTCGCCGTTCCTTTTTTCGGGGACACTTGTAGTGCAGGGGCAGGGAGTGGCCAGGATAATCTCAACAGGTGTTGATACCGAAATGGGTAAAATAGGAAAAGTGTTGACGAGGATAGAAGAGGAGCCGACTTTTCTCCAAAAAGAGACCGGTAAACTCGTTAAGAGCGTTTTTATAATAGCGCTGATACTTTGCGCCATTGTGATAGGGGCTTATGGCCTTACGAGAGGCGATTGGGTACATGGGATACTATCCGGGATAACGCTGGCGATGGCTATACTTCCCGAAGAATTCCCGGTCGTACTCGTGATATTCCTAGCTATTGGAGCGTGGCGTATATCGAAAAAAAATGTTTTGACCAAAAAGGTCGCGGCTGTCGAGATATTGGGATCGTCGACCGTTCTCTGTGTTGATAAAACCGGTACGTTAACGGAAAACAGGATGTCCATAAGAAAAATATTCAACGGGAAAGAATTCCTTGATGTAAAAGCGGGGACGGACTTACCTTTACCCGAGTCTTTTCACCAACTCATAGAGTACGGGATACTTGCCAGCAAAAAAGACCCTTTTGATCCGATGGAAAAGGCTCTGGAGGAACTTGGCCAGAGGGCTCTCAATAACACGGAACATATTCATGCGGACTGGCCGCTCGTGGAAGAATATCCTCTCTCAAAGGATATGCTGGCGTTATCGCATGTCTGGGAAACAGGGGATAGAAGGGGATATATTATCGCCGCTAAAGGTGCCCCGGAAGCGATAGCTGATCTCTGCCATCTCGGAGATGAAGAGAAGAAAGCGCTCATCGCGAATGTTTATATAATGGCTAATGAAGGCCTTCGTGTCCTGGGGGTGGCAGGGTCTTTATTCAAAAAACAGGACCTGCCGGCCTCCCAGCATGATTTCGATTTCAAGTTCATAGGTTTGTTGGGCCTCGCGGACCCTGTACGCGGGAATGTCCCCCCCGCGGTCAAAGAATGTTACGGTGCGGGCATACGGGTTATCATGATAACAGGGGATTATCCTGTGACCGCTCAGCGCGTGGCTAATGAAATAGGATTAAAATACCCCGATAGGGTCATTACTGGGTCAGAGATAGAAAAGATGGGTCCCGAGGAATTCAGGGAAAAGATACGAGAAGTGAATATTTTTTCGCGGGTCGTGCCGGAGCAGAAATTGTTGATAGTGGACGCGTTAAAAGCGAATGGAGAAGTGGTCGCCATGACCGGTGACGGTGTGAATGACGCGCCCGCGCTTAAATCGGCCCATATCGGCGTGGCCATGGGTGAACGCGGGACGGATGTCGCGAGAGAATCTTCCGGTATAGTTCTTTTGAAGGATGATTTCTCGTCGATCGTCGAGGCCGTGCGGCTTGGGAGACGGATCTTTGATAATCTTAAAAAGGCGATAGCATATATCATTAGTGTCCACGTACCCATAGCCGGGAGCGCTCTCATACCAGTTCTTTTAGGATGGCCGATCATCCTTTATCCTGTTCATATCGTGTTCCTGGAGCTGATAATAGACCCGGCCTGTTCGGTCGTGTTCGAAGCCGAACCGGCCGAAGTGAACATTATGAAACGCAAGCCCCGCGATCCGAGAGAATCGCTTTTCGGAAAAAAAATGCTGTTCCTGAGTTTCCTTCAGGGAATATTTTCTCTTTTAGTTGTCCTGGCTGTTTATAAAATAGCGTATCGGCACGGGGAGACCGAGAACGGGGCGAGGACACTGGCATTCATTACACTGATCGTGTCGAATATATGCCTTATCCTGACGAACCGGTCATGGACGAGGAGCATTATCTCCTCTTTATTTGTCTCCAACAGGGCCCTTGTGAGCACGGTCGCCGGCGCGTCGGTGTTCCTTTTGGCGGTCCTTTATGTGCCGTTCCTGCAGACATTGTTCCATTTTGGCGAGATACATACCCGGGAAATATTGATGTGTTTCTTCGCCGGTGTTCTCAGCGTTATATGGTTTGAGCTGGTAAAATTCGTGTTTAAAAGGATGAACCTGGAATTAATGAAGTAATACCGATATATATTCCCGCCCGTCCCAGAAAAATCTTGTTATGCAAATACATTGCGTATATAATTGAGCCGTAATTTATTGGGCGGGGAGTAGCGCAGTTTGGCTAGCGCACCTGCTTTGGGAGCAGGGGGTCGTGAGTTCGAATCTCACCTCCCCGACCAGCCTTCGCCTACCTATAAAAAGAGCATATCTGGCTACAGCTGGCAAGCCAGCAATGCTTATAGAAGAGGCGAAAGCTGTCCGCCGAAGCCAGATAAGAAATAATAGATAGGCGAAGGCGGACATTTTTGTTGTGTTTCTTGCGGATGTGGCGGAACTGGCAGACGCGTTGGCCTTAGGAGCCAATGGCTTAAACCGTGGGGGTTCGAATCCCTTCATCCGCACCAGCTTTCGCCTACTTATAAAAAGAGCTTATCTGGCTTCAGCTGGCAGGCCAGCGATGATATAGAAGAGGCGAAAGCTGTCCGCCGAAGTCAGATAAGTTTTTAAAATAAATAGACGAAGGCGGACAATATTAGAATTTACGCGTGCCCGTAGCTCATCCGGATAGAGCATCTGCCTTCTAAGCAGAGGGTAGCAGGTTCGAGTCCTGCCGGGCACGCCAAAAATCCAGTTTCAATGAAACTGGATTTTTGGCAGAGCAATGGAACAATCGAACATTAGAACATTGGAAGGAAAGTAGAAAGTGGAGAATAGATTGTTCCGTTGCGGTCTAATGCTCTAATGTTCGAATGCTCAAAAAAGGACCATTATGGCCAAACTTATTCGCAAAATCATTATCTATATCATAACCGGGTGCGTGCTGGTTTTTCTGGTCGGTCTCTATATCAACAACATCAGAGAGAACAAGGTGCTTAAGGAGATAATTACGAGGCTTGAGGCGGATTCGCGTATAGCCGAGGTGCTTGTGACCGGGGTGAATTACGATGAGGGGACGAAGAAGGTGTCTACTACGATAAAATTCCTCGAGTACGATGTTAACGGACAGCCTCTTGAGCCCAGATATTTCACATTCTCCGGAAATATAATACAATTCCAGTCCCTTGTAGTGCGTTTTGACGATGTTTATGTGCGTAAGGGCGATAAATTGAAAGGGAAAAGCGCTTATCTTTTCTGGAAAGTGTTCATGCTGGACGGCGCGAAGACTGAGTCTTACGATATCGCAAAGATAGATGATGTACCCGGCGGATACCGTCTCGGCAAGGAAGTTGACCCGTTCGAGAAAAAGATATGGGAGACATTCTGGAAATATGTCTTAGACCCCAAAGAATCCAAAAAACTCGGTATAAAAAATGCCCAAATAGAGGCCCCCGGGACCATGTTCATCCCGGGTGTGCTTTATACTCTAAAGATAGAACATGACGGTGGCATAAGAATAGACGCCGCACCGCTTTCACCTATCCTAAAAGGCGAGAAGATACAATAGATCTGTTTTTTGCTTCAATTTCACCGCATTTTGACTCCAATGTTACATGAAATTCGAATATTTTGGTATTCGCCAAGTTGGTAAATTCAGAAAAAGTAAGACAGATTCTGTAGGGTTACATTATGTTAACCATTGTTAAGAAGGAAAAAGTCATAAAACTTTTTATTGAACTAACTGACGATTTCTATATAATATAACGATACAATCCCAAAAACAATGTAATTTCACATATTTTTGAAAATTTTGGCGATGGTTTTTCAATTTTCGTTTATATTATGAGAATGAAAGTTATATATGTAAAAATAACCTCCGCTTTAGTGGCATTTGTTTTTCTTTTCCAGGAAATGCTTTTTGCCTCCGGAACTTTATCTGCCTCGAATTCCAACGTCGCAAAGAATGATCTTAGATCGGATATCGGGATCGCCGTTCCTTCCGATCTTGCCCAGACAGAAAAACTGTCGGTCGACGGCAAAAAAGACCTCATCGTTAATATACAGGATTGCCATGCGTCACTTTCCGCCCAATATTCGATAGTTAAAATCCTGAAAGAGCTTTATAAAAAATATGATCTTCGGGTGGTCGCTATCGAAGGCGCTTCCGGATATATCGATACTTCTGTCCTTAAGACATTTCCCGATGAGAATGTGAAAGAAAAGACGGCATCTTATCTCATGAAAGAGGGAAAGATATCGTCGGGAGAGTTCTTTTCCGTAATGGCCGATGGGGACATCGCTTTGTATGGGGTGGAGAACAATGCTCTGTATAACGAAAATCTCAGGGCTTTCAGGGATATTTATTCTAAGAATTCGCGCTGCATAGAAGTGCTTGATTCCGTTATTGGAGTCCTGGAAAGTGTTGAAAATGCAGTCTATTCCCCGGAATTGAGCCGGATGGTGCATAAGTCCAGGCTACATCGGGAAAACAGCATAAGTTTTGATGTTTACTGGGATTATCTCGTAAAGCAATGGAAGGATATCGGGTTTTCCGTGCCCTTGTATCCGGAAATAGAAGCTTTCATGGATACGGTCACGTTGGAAAAGAGAGTCGATTTTGATAAGGCGGACGAAGAACGAAAAAATATTATCGCTCGATTGACAGAGATTTGCGGAACAGAGGAACTACAGGAGATAGTGATAAGGTCCCTTTCTCTGGAGAAAGGCGAGACGAATGAGTTCGAATATAACACGTGGCTTTTAAGTTTCGCGGAAAAGAAGGGGATAGCTTCCTCCGAATCGGGAGAGATACGCAAGTACTTGGAATATTTAGGCCGGTACTTTTCGCTTGATATAGCGGGGATACAGAACGGGGCGGACGAGATGGAGAGAATGGTTTTAAACAAGCTTTTTTCTTCGGACAGGGAAAGGAGGCTTTATAGACTTGGGCGTTTTGCGGAGCTGCTGAAAGCTCTTTTTGAGGTGCGCCTTACAGAAAAAGACCTTACAGCGCTCGATGAGAATATCGGGCACCTATCCAGCAGGGAATTCCTGGAGTTCCTGAGGATATCAAAAGAACACACGGCCACGGATATAGCAGCTTTGGAAAATGGTCTAAAGGTGGTCATGAAGGAAGCCGTAGAAGCGGCCAAGTTCTATCACATAGCTGAAAAACGTAACAGGGAGATGTTGGCTAATACGGTGAAAGCGATGCGGAGGGAAGGTAAGAGCGTTGCCGCTCTTGTTTCCGGGGGGCACCATACGAAAGGGCTTACGGACCTCATGAAGGAAAAAGGGTTCTCGTATCTTGTCCTTATGCCGAAATTTTCCGAAGGCAGGCCACGTCCGTATGTAGCTATCCTTACGAAGAAAACTGGGCCGTATAGAGATATGGTCAAGGAAGGTTCGTGTGATCTCGCGCTGGAAGCTCTTTTTGATACGGGAAATGCCTTGGAACTTGAAGAGATGCTGGCTTTTACCATAGGCCAGGCGATGCTTTCCGACCCCGGTATTGATATTAACAGGAAAAAGAAAGAATGGGCCGGACTTTACGGCTTGAAGTATGAAAATCTTCTGAAAGATACGAGCAGGCTGGCCGCGATGGAATATGAACCTTTGACCCCGGATGCTTTCAGGGAATGTCTTGAGTCGATAGATGTTGTACATGTTGATATGAGCGGATGTGAGTTGAGGATAGGGAGGAACGGATACAAAATAACGGCCAATGCAATAAACAGGGTCACGGGAACGGGAGAAGGGGAAGCTGTCAATTTTATAATTGGGAATGTTGACAGAATAATAAATAGGTTCAGTGATCTGTGGCACATGTTTGAGGAAGGGATGATAGAGAAAGAAGTAGCGGCTGGTTTTCAGGGCGGTCGGGCATTCCGTATAATGCTAACGTGGAGAATGGTCAGTGATACCGTTAGGTCCATAGAAACGCCCCTGATCGATGAGATGATAAAGAACGGGAACATTGTCGAGATATTCAGGGAACAAGATGGGAATGGCAGCGGAGTCGAGAATAGTGAGGTGACGGAGAAACTTGTCGCGTATCGTGTAAGGTGGATGGATGATCACGAACCTGGGAAAGCGGACTTTAGCATTTTCGATGAAGAGATAGATATAGACGAACTTTTTTCAAAAAAAGAACAAACGAATATGCTCAAATGGATGGGGGAACATGATCTTCCCGGTAATAGGGGGCCTGTTCATTTCCGCGTCGCGTTGGATAATATATCTCTTGGGTGGGATAACGAAAAAGACTACCGTGAGGTCTCCGCCGCGGGGTATCGTGACGGATGCATATATATCGGTGAGCATCTTTTGCAGCATTTGTTCGGATATTATGATTTTACATTAGATCCTTTCTGCGGATTGCTGGATGAATATTATGAGGGTCTCCTGGGCGAATCTGCGGGAATGCGCGACTATGCAAAAGAATATGAGCGGATGTATAGGAAGATACATCCAGTTATCGAGAGAGTAAAAGAGAAGATCCCTTTGCTTTACGGTTTTGATGAGATGGGTTCGGACGAACAAGCGCTTTTTCGGTACGGTGGCAAAGATAGAAAAGGCGAAGGGGATGTTCACTGGGGCAACTATGCTCCGGGTCCTATAATATCGCCATTGGATCCGCGGCAGCCAAGAGAACCAGTGGCATGGGGCAAGAGCCAGATAGTGACTACCGGCATATATCTGGAAGGACCGCGTTCTAGAGAGATAGCGCCTTCTGCTATAAAGATGAAGATGTGGGGTGGAGCCAACGACGATAGGTCTAATTGGAATGAGAGAAAAATGGAACAGATCTATCATAAATCTTTAGATAGAGGCACGGTTTATGTTTTCGCCGGAAGGATCCCGCCGATGTTCGAGGGTGAATTCACGTTCCAATACTCTATAGACGGCGGGAAAGAATGGCGTTGGGCTAATGACGGTACTAATTGTAAGTTAGAAAGAAGTGGTGCTGTTGCGGATATCGAAGGGCATGGTCCTTATCAGCTGAGGGGCCGGACCATAGGGCTATATGACGGCCGCGTTGATCTGACAGAGATGATCGGACAGGCACCTGTTATAGATGTATTTTTAGAGAATTCCGGTGATCGCAAAAATACTGAGTTGGAACTTAGCAGATATTTCGACGGAGCTGAATTTTTGGAGAATAGAAACAATAGAATAATCCATTACGGGGATGTAAAGATATCAGATGTGGTGAGAAAGAGTGGTGAAGAAACCGGCAAGATGATCATTTACTACGATGATAGAAAAAGAGCAGTTATAGTTCATATAAACAGCAGGCTTGCGGCTCAAAATGTTTCCAAGAGCAATAAAAAAGAATGGCGTCGGGCGTATATAGAGATATCCGTGAACGAGAAAGGCGAAGCGACCAGGGTGGTCCACAAGCGCCAGACAAAAGGTATTTCCTGGCAGCAGCTTGCGCTTCATTTGAAATATTCCGATATGGACAAAAGATTTGATGTTTTGTACAGGCTTCTTCAGAAGGAATTGGTGCTTTTTCCTGTAGACAAAGCTATGACCCATAGCGGAACTTTTGATCTAAAATTTATCCGTGGCCTTGATAAGGCCCTTGAACTGATGAGGGACCCAAAGAAAGCGACCGATAAAAATATTAAACGCATAAGAAAGATAGCTAGAGAATCAGGCTCAAGAGCCATACGCGGTCTTGCCTTGGGCGTCTTGAAGATACTGGCTGATGCGGGGAAGCTCGCAAGGGATGAATATTATAAGGAAAGGAGGTACGCTCTTAATAGGGGCATCATTGAGGACATGACCAGTGTTGAAAGGTATATACGCCAGGATGGTTCAATGATCTCGAAAAAGGGGATCGATCCCGAAAAAGTAAAAAATATTTATATAAGGTGCGTGAAAAGCGATGCGACCAGGTCAGTCTTTCGGTTGACATTCAATATGGATAATGGTGAAGAGAGGGTTTCTGCTGTAGAAGTATTGCATCCAGCCTTCTTAAGGCCGGGCCGCGGCGCTAAAAAACTGAAAGAAGCGGTGAGATTGTGGCAGGAAATGAGCGATTCTGGCGCCAGGTATGTTCCGCATATATCTACCGTCAGATATGTGGACGACTTTAGTCCTAAAATGATCAAGTCCAAAAAACTCCAGTATATGCAAACCAGAAGAGAAGGAGATTTTTTCGTAGCGCCGATGGCTAACGAGGATGCCGTGGTTATATATGATGATATGGTGATAATCTCGAGGGAATGGATGGAAGGGTATGACCTTATTGATCACAGGGCCTGCGGCGGGGTGAGTGAAACAGAGGAGAAAATGGTCCATGTGGCGGGCATAGAAGCGTACTTGGCGATGTGGAAAAATTTCAAAGATAAGAATGGGAAGGGCCCCGGTCTTGTAAAGGTGACACCTGACAAGCTTTTTGTAAGGAAGCGACAAGACGGATATCAGGGAATAGTTTTTGGCCTGGAGGGGCTTAAACCGGATTTGACATTAAAGATGATAGTGGCCGATCTTGAGAGGGGTGGGTTCAGGAAGGAAGATATACTATTTGCCGCACAGCGTGTTCTTGATGATGAGGATTATCTTTTTGCGGAACATACCCTCGCGCCGGAAAATATCTGTGCCGTTACTACTGGAGGGCTTGCAAATGGTTCGTTACTGGGGATGCTCAGTAATATATTGTCGAAGGAGAAAGGGGCGAAAGGCGCTGTCCGAATATTGAACGACGAGGAGCAGAATAGATCTTCGTCCCAGATCAGGGAGGCTCTTGAATATCTTTCCGATAGGGTCAATGATCGACTTACTGATATTCCGCAACATTTAAAAGTGCTGATAACAAGAAGGATAAAGTTCCTTAAGGAGGAAAGGAATGCGGAAGGGAAGATATCCTATTATCCTGTAAGGGCTGCTCAAGGCGAGGTCTTTGAGATGCTTTTTGCTTTTGAGACAGGCAGGATGAATTATTTGATAGAGGGTTTTTTAAATGATAAAGAACTATCCAAAAAAGAGAATTTGGCGAAAGCCTTGTTAAGACAGATACTTTTAGGGTTGGAAAAGGAAAACAGGTCACCTTGGCTGCCGGCGGTAATATCGCAAATAGAAGGGGTTGTGTTCCGGGAAAGCGTACCATTTGATGATATCTTAAAAGAGTATGCATGGAAGAACCAGATCAAAACGGTCATGGAAGAAGACGTTCTTGGGAGAAACCTTATAACGTATCAGAACCTTCCCGATGTCAATGAGGCAAAGAAGAACGCCCAGGAATTCATTGATACGATCTATTCTATAATGCAGGCGGATGTGGAAAATGGAACATTACGCGAAGGCGGTAAAGATGAAAGGCCTTTCCGTGATAAAGACGAACTGAAGATCTATCTCACAAAAAAATTCGGTATCCGAAAATTCGTCATCGCCGGCGGTAAGGGGACGAGGTTCTCTCCGGAGGGTCTTGTTGTTAAACAGCTTTTCAAGCCGGACAATTTCAATACCAACATAAAACAGTCAAGGAAGTCCGCCGCTTTTGGGAAGCTTGACGATGTGATCGTTGTGGACCCTGTAACATTTTTCCATATTCTTAAAATGGGTGGAGAAATGAGTGAAGGGGAGGAAGTGGCGATAGGGGACGTGGAAATATCTCCGGGACTTAGAGAGGAAATTCGGGGAGCCATATGGTCTTTGTTCGTCGATCTTAAGAACTCCAGTGTAATAGATGAGGAAATTGAGAAGGATCTAAAAGCCATCATGGACGAGATCATTGAGAAATATCTGGTCTATGCAAGGCGTGCTGATGGTCTGATGGACCTTGCGATGGTGATGAGCAAAACCGAGTCAAGGTTGGCCGTGGTCATGGGAAAGAACAGGCTTTTGGCGCAGTTCATTGTAGATAAGATATCTTATACTATCTTTAAATTAATAGCGAAGAAAAAAGAATATTTAGAGAAATATGTTGATACGGGCAAAAAAAATGATCTTTTCGGAAAAAACTGTATGATAGTTCTCGACTCCGGTGAAGGGCATGGAAGCGCTTATGTGGAGGCGATGGAAGAACTGGATGAAATGCGCGAACTGGATAGGGCGCGGTATTCCGTAATAGTACACGCTGATTCACCGGGATGGGGTCTTGACAGATATCCTAATGGCGTTTTCATCGGATATTTGAAAACGGTAAATATGTATTCCCCAAAAGTGGAAAAGCTGCCGGTATTCACTATCTCATCCAAGAACCCCTATGATGGGCGTGCGGAAGGGCGTGCTATTGTGACTGTCAAAAGGGCGAGAGGGATACAGGATGTCCCCACGGCGATCAAAGAGTGGAACCAGATGTCACCGGACGAACAGGAGAGGTTAAAAGAGAAAGCTTCCGGGAAAGATCCGGAGTTGAAATTTAACGCGAACGTTTTTATCATCGATACCCCATTCGCTTATGAGAAAAAAGACGAACTAAAAACAGACTTTAGGCATGATCTGGGAAAGAAGGGGAGGGAAAAGAGGAGGGCCTATGAATACTGGCTGACCGATTTTCTGAATATAGCCGCAAGAATGTATTACAAGACATTGAGAGGTTTGGATGATATAAAAGAAAAGCTTAATGAAGTCGCATCTGAACTGGATGACCGCGTGAAGGCTCCCATTGTTAAAGCGATCGATAATTTAGAAGTGCTGAAAGGGCTGCTCGGTCCTTTAAATATTGCGGAACATATGGAAAATCTGCAGAAAATAAGGGAACAGCTGTATGAAGCATGCAACATTAGAGAGCATGGTTCGGCGCTCTTAAGCGCAAGAAGGGATATTCCCATCATGACAAGGCTTGTGGAAGTAGGCACGAATGCTCCAGAAGCGAACAAAACTCTTCAAAGGGCGCTTAAGTACAGGAACGATCTGCAGAGTGAAATAATCAAGAAAATAAAAAAGCTGGGAATTGATGTGGATGATGACGTTACGATATCCATCTCGGATAATGATGTAGGATGCGATTTTGATCTGGATAAGGTCATAACGAACATATTTGGGGACAATCAGGAGATGCAGAAGGGGGTCATACAAGTCGTTCGGGCGGAGTCTGGTGTGATGAAGGAGGTGGCGAGGGATATCAGTGTCGATCAGGATAGATGGAAAGCTTATGGTAATACCAAACTCAGGGGGAGCATACATCTGGGGTCTGGTGTTAAAATACTTAAGGGGGCCATGATCAACGGTGGGCGAAAAAGCGTTTCCATTACAGGGACCTCGGTAGTTCATAGAGGTGTAAGGGTGAACGGTGTTTCCAGTGACAACGAGGATATTGATACTGACCGGTCACTGCCAGAAACAAGATCTATGCAAACATTGCCACTTTCCGGACAGAAATATCTGGTTGATGACAAGAAGATATACGAAAAATTCAATCTTATCGTGGATAAAGGGACAAGGATATATATTCTTGATAAAAAAGCGGAAGAAAGTGTAGAGGATATATTTGAGAGAGTGTTCGGTAAGTCGCCTCGCGAGGGGGAGAAAAAGGTGATTGACCAGATATTTTTGTATGGAACTATCATTATAGATGGTTCGGTCATGATCGAAAATGGTACGGTGCTTGATGGAAGAGAGAGGGACCTTCCCATCGTGCTGGTCGAGAATACCAGGGTCGGGAAAGGTGTCCACTTGAGAGGTGTTCAAGCGCAGAATACGGTTTTTGCCGGTAAAAAAGACCTGAATGTCTATACTTATATTCAACCTGGCTACACGGCCATATCCTGCTATAACTCAAAATTCATTAACTCTTATGTTGAATATCCCGCTATTGTCGAGGATTCGATGGTAATGGACTCATTTATCACCAGCGGGGCTAAAGTAACGAACTTTCGCTTAAATAGAGAGATAGTGGTCGGCGACGATGATATAAGCGAGGACACGAGAATGAAAGAGGAGGATATATTCCGGGAATTCATCAATGCCGGACCGGACGGGACAAGGGATGAATATGTTCCGGGGGCCTATCGTCTTGAGGAAAAACCAAAAGAGGACAGAGCGGAAATAAAAGGATATCAGATCGTGTCCGCACGTAGGCTTTATAAACGGTTCATTATGGACCATGCCATGAAGGACCTGTGCAGGAGTATTCTTGAAAAGTTCGGAAGAATGGGAGGCATTTCTGAAAAGATCGGCAGAATGGCCGGAGAAAAGACTAAAAAGAAGATGGTCGAAGAAGACAGATCCCCAGCGATAAAGAGGCTTTACGATAGCCTGTCGGACGAGGAAAAAGAAGAAAGCGTTATTCAGAATAACTTGATACTGAAGATCGTTAAAACCGCGGATTATGAGGCTATAGAAGAGCTTTATAAAGGGCTTTCCGTGGAAGAGAAGGATGAGGACACTATCCGTCTTTACAGGGATTTTATCAGGAACCGTCAGATATTTGACGGCATGGTAAAAGATACACGTATGTTCCTTGATAGCCCGGTAGTGGAAAAGTTCACCATACAGCAGATACGGCACTATCTGATAGCCAAGACAAGAGAAAATTTACCAAAAACAGGAGAATATCCCAATAACCGGGCCATGGAACAGTTCCGGCCGATGGTTGAAGATCTCAGGGAATATGCCGCCGGGTTCATGAATGAAATAGGCGGTATAGATGTGCATGATACCGGTGAGATGGAAAAGGAGTTCCGCAAGATCAGTATTCTCGCGACAAGGTTCAATTTTTTTGATTTCTCGATGGATCCCAAAGTTTTTGATATTGGTTCCGAGGTCACTGCAAGCGATAGGAAAGGCCCCGAATTCTATAAAGATCTGGTCGATAATAATGTCGAAAAAAAGTTGGGGCTTGATGGGTCTGGGGACCTGGAAAAACTCGTGTTTGGCGGAAAGAAAGGGAAATTTCTCTTTTTAGTAGATAATATCGGTGAGGCGGAATTTGACGCGCTTATCTGGTTTTTCCTTTTAAGGATGGGGCATAAGGTAGTGGTCGCAGCTAAAGACGGTTTTTCTTTCGCGGATATAGATGTTAATGGGGTCAATGAGATAATAGACGCCAATCCTTATTTGAGGCCCTATCGCAAGGAGGGGATGCTGGAGGTTATCAAAAGCGGAACAACGTCCGAGGGGGTTTATATACACAGGTTCAGTCGAGACCTCATAGAGAACATGAAGGACAAAGATCTTCTGGCGGTCATTTCGAAAGGGCAGGCAAATTTGTTCACGCTTTCGGCACGGAACAGGCTGAATGTGCCGGTGGTCACTATGCTTCTTTCGAAATCTATCACGTCCGATATGATCACAGGTATCCCGGTAAAGAAAAAAGCCGGAGGAGAGAAAAGTGTTTGGCCCATAATAACGGTTATTCCCGCCGGTGAACGTGCCCATGAATGGGAAAATTTGATCGGACCTCGTGGTGAACTGAAAAAGAGCGGCAAGGAAGCGGCCAGATACACTCTGCAGAGATTTGGCGAAGTGAACGAAGAAATCGTATGGGGAGGGTCGTTCGATATGATTATCGGAATGCCTTCCTCCATCTATGATAAGCTTGGAAAAGAGAAAATAAATGAGCTCGAAAGAACAAGCGGAACATATATATTACGGGTTAGCGTAGGCGCCGAGGAGGCCATGGTAAAGGATCTTGCGGCTGCCGCAAAGGCGCGGGGCGAGAGATGTATTAGCGCTCTTATCGGTGCGGACGCGGTCGATGTTAATTCTCCCATTGAAGAAGTGCAGAAAGAACTTAAATCTATAGTTTCCGATTTTGCCGTAAAAGCCAAGAGGGACATAATAATGCTGGTAAATCCTTTTGTGACGGAACTTACGGATGAGAACGTAAGGCTCATCCATGATGCGGACAAGCTGAAGGGTATGATAGGCGTGCTCATGAGCCTCCGGGCCGGAGCTGATTCTATGCGGTTAGGAGAGAAGAGCATATATGATATGAGGATCAATAGTGTATATAACAGATATCGAGCAGATTATTCTTATGAACTTAAGAATTATCTTATGAGTGATCTGCCGGCGGAACAAGAACCTCGTTATATCGTAACGACGGTAGATAAAGTTTATGACCTTAAGCTTCTTGCCGGATCGATCGAAGAAAGGCGAAGAACAATGGATGTCGGGGAAGGGAAAAAGGACCCGATAGAGGACATAATTATAGTGCGTAACGATCAGATAAGGGATAATCTTGAAGAGGTCCTGATAAAGACGGGTCTCAGTGAGTGCCTGAAGGATATAAGGGATTCTGGCAGGATGATATTTGTTGATGAAAGTGCCCGGTTGACGCCGAAAGTGGTGTTTGAAATGGTAAGGAAGGCCGTGGGCCAGATACGCAAGGACCAAGTTGCGATCGGGGATAAAACCGGGATGATCAATGTTGATCCGAAAAAGCCCGGGGAGCTTTTTGAGGGAGAAAAAGGCCTTATTATGGTGCAGATGAAGGGCGGGAACGGTCCTGCCAGCGGGCTTTACAGAGTGCTCCTTGAGATAATGGCGAATAATGGGAAATTGCCGTCTGGTTTGGACAAAGCGCTGGCTTGTTCGGATGAAAGATATAGATTCTATGTTTATCTTCCCGCTGTGGAGGAAGTTAATATTGATAACGAGGCCAGAAAGTACGAAGCGTACGTGTTCCAGGTCCTTATTAAGGCGTAAAACCCGATACCGATCTTTCCCCGGATCCATTCTGTACAAATTTTTAATAGGAACTTTTCCTCCCTGTGAGGACTTCCGATTTAGTTTGTAAATACCGTCTTATTAGGTAAACTAAAGGCGATCTTGTTCATCCGCGAAAAACAGATTATTGACTATGATGTTTTCTGATAATGTCAGATTGGTCCGCCAGATAGATACTTGTCTTGACGAGAAAGTCCCTATCCGTCTTGGTATTAACAAAAAGAATGAACTTTTGAGGCTTATTTATGAGATCGTCCGCCGTGACAATGTTTCTCCGGCCGAACTATGGGACAGAATAGAGATGGGTCTTCTCATGGAAGAGGGGAAAGGAGAGATATTCCATAAGATAAAGAGAAGATTGATGCGGATAAGGTATCCTTCCGCGGTCCAGGAGAATGAAGCTCGCCTTGTACCGCTCGAGATCGTGCCGGATGACAAAGATTGCGGTGGGGGTGACCTTTCATATAAGCTGCGGACTATTTTTGTAGAAAAAGGCGTGTCCGGCCTGGAATGGACGAAAAATCTGCTTTTGAACTTCCCAGGCGCGAAAGTCATTGAAATAAAGACTCTCAAGGAGGGAGCCGGGCTTTTGAACGAAAAGGACCCGGTAAAACGATATAACAAGAGACGCGAAGTGTTGTTTCTTGTTCGTAATAAGGACTCTTTTATTAAAGCCTGCCCGTGTACCAGGGAATATAAGAGGTGCGGTTATTTGGTACTTAATATCGGGTTTGGCTGCCCGATGGACTGCGCTTACTGTTATCTTCAACTTTACAGCAATGCTCACGGCCTTGTGCTTCCTGCGAACATTGAGGAATACTATTCTCATATCAGAGACCTTGACAGAAAAGTCAAACAAAGGACAAGGGTAGGTACGGGCGAATTCACGGATTCCCTTGCGCTTGACCGCTACACAGGTTATTCTTCGCTTCTGATACCTTTTTTTCGCAAGACAAAGAACCTTGTCCTGGAACTAAAGACCAAGGCCGGCGATATAGAGAACGTTCTTGGGCAGGAGCCGCATGGGAATGCCGTCATATCGTGGTCAATGAATGCCGAGAAGATCGCCGAAAACTATGAAAAAGGCGGCGTGTCCATAAATGAGAGGCTCTCGGCCGCCTGTATGGCGGCTGAGCGGGGATATAAGATAGGGTTCCATTTTGACCCCATCGTCTATTACAATGGGTGGGAGGATGCATATAGAAAAGTGGTGGATAAGATCTTCTCCAGGGATGTTATCAGGAAGAATACGGTGTGGATCAGTCTGGGTACTTTACGTTATACGCCAGGGCTAAAACAGATCGCGGAAAAGCGGTTCGCGGATTGCGGTATTTACTATGAGGGAGAGTTCTTTGAGTCGGACGACGGGAAAATGCGTTATCCTTACAAGCTAAGAGCGGATATTTATGGTAAAATGGTGCGGTGGATAAGGGGGATGGGGGTGGATGCATGGGTATATCCTTGCATGGAACCGGTGGGAATTTGGAACGAGATAGGCAGTAAGTATTAGTATAGCTATGCTCTAAGAAAATCGACAATCGAAAATAGATCGTACCCAGCAATGGGAGCATTGCCGTGTACTTCGATTTTTTTTGAATAACAAAAAAATCGTGCGCCCGTAGCTCAGCCGGATAGAGCAACTGGCTTCGAACCAGTAGGTGGCAGGTTCGAGTCCTGCCGGGCGCGCCATTCTTCTTCGCTCAATCGTTTACACGATTGAGCTTCGAAGGAATGCCTTGGCGTAGCGAAGAAGAATGGTTTCTACGAAGCTCTACCAGAATTTTCGTATTGATGGGCGGAGTAGAACCAAGCTGTAAAATTCGGTCTTATAAACTGCTGGGAAACGCAGCCGAATTTTTTTAAGGGGGAACCAAAGGTTCCCCCTTAATATTCCCCTTCCTTATGCTTAGGAAGGGGGTAGGACTCGAATAATAGCATACTTACTATAGTAATTTTACTATAAAACCCCTTGCAATGATTTTTTCGTGTGTGTTATAATGCACACCTGATAACGGTGCCCGCATAGCTCAGTTGGTAGAGCAACTGACTCTTAATCAGTGGGTCCAAGGTTCGAGCCCTTGTGCGGGTACCAGCCTTCGCTTTTTTGACTTCGTCAAAAAAGCTACGGCTCGGCAAGCCAGCTTACAGGTCAAAAAAGCGAAGTCTGCCGCGCCGAAGTTCTCATGTATTTTACCATTGGAGGAACGAAGGCGGGCAAGACTAGTCACAGCTGGCAAGTTCGCCTGCGGCGGACTGTTATCCCTCCCTTAAAGAGGAAGGGAAGAGAAAATTGAATAACTCTATAATTTGATATTATTATTGTAGCTTTTTGCTCTTTTTTATATAGAATATAGTAATAACGAGCGGGTGTAGCTCAGCCTGGTAGAGCATCACGTTGCCAACGTGATCGTCGTCGGTTCAAGTCCGATCACCCGCTCCAGCCTTCGCTTTTTTGACTCCGTCAAAAAAGCTACGGCTCGGCAAGCCAGCCTGTGGGGCAAAAAAGCGAAAGTTGCCGCGCCGTAGTTTACATATGTTTTACTGTTGGAGGAACGAAGGTGGGCTGAGGTTTTTGCCTAACAGTTTACCCTTATCACATGAAACAACATTTTGCGTATCATCTGTATTTGCCGCATGTTCCTGATCACACCGTGTATATATCTTTTTGTACAAAAAAAGAAAGAGAGAGTGAAAATACATGAAGATCGTAGACGTTATCATCCCTCAGGCAGTATGTGTGGACCTTAAAGCGAAAACAAAAGACGAAGCGCTCTCGGAACTCGTCGATCTTCTTGTCAAATCAGGCGGTATCAAGAGCAGCGAGAAAAGTTCCATACTTACCAAATTGAAGGAAAGGGAAGTTCTCGGTTCGACCGGTATCGGCAAGGGAGTGGGGATACCTCACGCAAAGTGTTCTTCCATCAAAAAAATGGTCGCGGCCCTTGGAGTGTCAAAAAACGGAGTGGATTTCAAGTCCTTGGACGGGGAGATGACATATATTTTCTTTCTCTTGGTGGCGCCGGGAGATACTCCGGGTCCGCATCTGAAAGCCCTGGCCAGGATATCCAGGCTTTTGGATGACAAATTTATTCGCGAGAGGCTGCGTGCCGGCAAAAGTGCCAAAGAGATGCTTAAGATACTTGAGGATGAGGACAAAAAGTTCCCGCAATAGGGAAAAATATGAGCAGACTGAAGTGGTTGTATCCAGGTATGCTGATAAAGAGGTGGATATTCCTTTCCATCCTCGCCATGGTCATGATATCCATGGGTTTTGTCATCGTTATTTCGGAGCCGAATTCTCAGAATAAAGGGATCGCCGGTGTGATCATGCTCCTCGGGATCATGACCATGATATTTTCTGTGAAGAGGATACTCAAGTCTTTTATGACGGCTCTCGTGCCGGATGACGGGGACAACGCTCTTGTCGATAAAATATACGCGAAAAGGATCCTCGAAAAAGGTCCGAAGATAGTGGTCATCGGCGGAGGAACGGGGCTTTCCACTCTTCTGATAGGGCTCAAACATAAAACAAGCAACATTACCGCAGTGGTTACCGTTGCCGATGACGGCGGATCTTCGGGGCGTCTCCGTGAAGAGTTCGATGTGCTTCCTCCGGGGGACATCAGGAACTGCCTGGTCGCACTGTCGGATTCGGAAGATCTTCTAAGGTCTTTGTTCCAGTTCCGGTTCAATGAGGGAAAAGAGCTTGTCGGGCATAATTTCGGGAATCTTTTCATAACGGCGCTTTCAAAAATAACCGGTGATTTTAATAAAGCCATAAGGGAGTCCAGCAAGGTCCTGGCCATCAGGGGGAATGTGTTTCCCGCGACTTTGCAGAAAGTGCAGCTTGTCGCTAAAAGGGAGGACGGGAGGGAGACCGTTGGGGAGAGCCGGGTACGTGAGGAAAGGGGCAGCCCTATCGAGAGGATGCTGCTCTCACCTGTCGAGTGTGAGGCGACGCCTGAAACGCTGAAAGCTATACGTGAAGCCGATATGATAGTTCTCGGACCCGGAAGCCTTTATACGAGTGTTATGCCTAATCTCCTTATTGCGGGTATTGTGAAGGAAGTTGTCAGATCTACCGCGGTGAAGGTCTATGTGTCTAATGTTATGACCGAAGCGGGAGAAACAGACCACTATTCCGTCAGTGACCATGTAAAGGCCATTCTTAAACATACGTCGCCCGGGATAGTAAGTTATTGCATAGGTAATATCACGCAGATACCTAAGCAACTTTATGAGAAATATAAGCAGGAAGAGAAATATCCCGTGACTATAGACGAGAGGGATGAAAAGTGGTTCAAACAGGAAAGGATAACGCTGGTCAAGGCACATATAGCCAGCATAAAAGAGTTCGTGCGGCATGATCCGATAAAACTTGCCAATACGATAATGAGCATTTATTACAATCGTTGATGTGTCAAAGAGGTGCGACGAAGGGTGCGGTTTTCGGATATGAAAGAACAGAGAGAGGTCATTATTAAGAACAAGACCGGTCTCCACGCGAGGCCGGCGGCGGTGTTCGTACAGATCGCCAATAAGTATGACAGCGAAATATCCATTACAAAAGATAATCAGAAGGTGAATGGGAAATCTATAATGGGGATATTGATGCTTGCCGCGGAGAAAGGGGCAAGAGTGGTCATTACCGCCGAAGGGGATGACGCTAGAGAAGCGGTCGAAGAACTTTCAGGCATGCTTCTTCGCGGAGAAGAAGCCGGTTTTTAATGTCAGGATAGGAACGATGAAAGAAAAAAAGAAACCAGCTATCAAAAAACAGGTCCAGCTTAAAGGTATACCGGCCGCGCCCGGTATAGTGATAGGCAGGGCGCATGTTTTCGGTACGGAAGAGCTTCTTCCTCCCGAAAGGAACGTGGCCGCCGACAAAGTTTCGCAGGAAGTCGAGAGGTTCAAGCTGGCGCTCGCCAATACGAAAAAAGAGATCATCGATATAGAGAAAAAAATATCCCGTGAGATGGGAGTTGAACACGGCAAGATATTCAGCGCCCATCTTTTGGTCCTTGAGGATGTCGTACTGGTGGAAGAGGTCATAACGAGGCTCAAGAAAAAGAAAAAGAACGTGGAATCCGTGTTCTCCGAAGTCCTGGATAAATATGTGAGCGTTCTCGCTGAGGCCAAGGATGAATACCTGAGAGACAGGATAAGCGACATCATGGACGTCGGGGAGAGGATACTCCGGAACCTCATGGGGGCCAAAGGCAATAAACTTGACGATATTACCGAGAAATCGATAGTCGTGGCGTATGATCTATCGCCTTCCGACACGGCGATGATGCACAAAGGGAGGGTCCTGGGGTTCGTTACGGACATCGGCGGAAGGACCTCTCACACTGCTATTATGGCTAAATCGCTCGAGATACCGGCCGTTGTCGGTCTCGAGGATATAACGGACGTGGTGGAGAACGGCGACCAGCTGATAGTTGACGGTATCCACGGAGTCGTGATCGTCAATCCTACCAAGAAATTCATAGAGAAATATGAGAAAGAGAAGAAAAAATACGAGTATATCGAGAAAGAACTGGTAGAACTTCAATCGCTCCCTTCAGAGACGCTCGACGGCAAAAGGGTGGTACTCGCGGGGAATATCGAACTTCCCGAGGATGTGGCAAGTGTTATCTCGCACGGCGCTGAAGGCATAGGGCTTTACAGGACGGAATACTTTTTTATGAACAGGCGCGACCTTCCGAGTGAAGAAGAACAGTTCAACGCTTATAAGTCCGTGGCCGCCAGGATAAAACCCCATAATGTCATTATACGTACGCTCGATCTCGGGGGCGATAAATTCCTTTCCCAGCTTGATGTGCCACGGGAAATGAACCCTTTCCTCGGGTGGCGAGCGATACGCTTTTGCCTTGCGAGGACCGATATCTTCAAGATACATTTAAGAGCGATACTCAGGGCCTCCGCTTTCGGTAATCTCAAACTTATGTACCCGATGGTATCGGGGATAGAAGAGTTCCGGCAGGCTAACACTGTTCTTGAAGAGGTGAAGAGAGAATTGAAGAAAAAAGATATTCCCTTTAACGAGAATATACCGGTCGGCGCGATGATAGAAGTGCCTTCCGCGGCGATGACAAGCGACGTTCTTGCTAAGGAGGCAGCGTTCTTTTCTATCGGGACGAACGATCTCATACAGTACACATTGGCCGTGGACAGGGTCAATGAAAAAATAGCGTATCTTTACGAACCGACGCATCCCGCGGTTCTCAGCCTTATCAAAATGATCATCGATAATGGACATAAAGAAGGTATCCCTGTTGGCCTTTGCGGTGAAATGTCGGGCGATATATCGCTTACCATGATACTTCTGGGGTTCGGGCTCGACGAATTCAGCACCTCGCCGATAGCCGTCCCTGAAGTAAAAAAGATCATAAGGTCCATATCTTTCGCGGACGCCAAAAAAATATCGGAAAAAGCGCTTACTATGCATACCGGCAAGGAAGTGCAGGAATTCGCGAAGAGCATGCTTAAAGAACTAGTGCCTGATATAGTGGCGGAACTTACGTCGGATTGAACGGATGAAAGGGGGAAAGTGAAGGGATTGATCCTGGCAGCTGGTTACGGTACGAGGTTGTATCCCCTGACACTTGAGCGTCCGAAAACACTTTTAGAAGTGGGCGGAAAGACCATACTTGAAAGGCTTCTCGAGAAGATCGAAAAGGTCGAGGCATGCAACGAGGTCTACATAGTTACTAACGGCAGGTTCTACGATGTGATAGATGAATGGGTCTCGGGCCATAAGTACAGGTTCCGTGTGGAGACCATCAACGATAAAACGATGTCCAATGAGGACAGACTCGGGGCCATAGGCGATATAGACCTTGTACTCAAGCTGAAACAGCTCAAAGAGGATATTTTGATAGTGGCCGGTGATAATCTTTTCGAGTTCGATATCGTGGATTTTGTATCGTTCGCCAAAAAACAGGGGCATCTTTCGATAGCGTTCTTTGACGTAAAAGATAAAGCTCTGGCCAGGAGATACGGTATAGTCGCTCTTGATCGTGACAGGCGCGTGGTGGATTTTGTGGAAAAACCGCAGGAGCCGCCATCCACGCTTGCTTCAACGGGGATATATTATCTTCCGGCGGGAAAACTGGAAAAGTTCTCGGAATATATGAGAACCGCAAATCCCAAGGACGCTCCGGGACATTTCATGAAATGGATGGCGGAGAACGATAAAGCGTTCGGTTTTGTGTTTACGGAAGGGTGGTATGACATAGGGGACCTTGTGTCGCTTGGCAAGGCCGATGAAGAATACAGAAAAGATCAAATATAGAAAGGGGAAGGTGAGTAAGATGAAGGATAAGCATTTGTTCACTTCAGAAAGTGTTACTGAAGGGCATCCTGACAAGGTATGTGATCAGATATCGGATGCCATACTCGATGAGATCTATAAAGAAGATCCGTCCGGCAGGGTCGCGTGCGAGACAATGGTGACGACGGGCCTGGCGATCGTAGCGGGAGAGATAACCACTTCCTGTTATGTGGATATCCCGAAGGTAGTGAGGAACACTATTCGGGAGATAGGGTATACCGACGCCAAATACGGGTTCGATTATCTGACATGCGGAGTGATGACGTCCATACAGGAACAGTCCCCGGATATCTCCATGGGTGTGGATACGGGCGGGGCCGGCGACCAGGGTATGATGTTCGGATATGCCACAGACGAGACGAAAGAGTGCATGCCGATGCCTATTACTCTCGCGCATGCTCTTACCCGCCGCCTTGCGAAAACACGTAAAGAAGGCCTTCTGAAATTTTTGAGGCCTGACGGGAAAAGCCAGGTGACCGTGGAATATGACGACAATAAGCCTGTAAGGGTAGATACGGTGATAGTGAGTGCCCACCATGACGGGAAAGTAAAGATGAAAGATATACACCGGGACATTAAAAAATTGGTCATAGACGAGACCATTCCCGCCCATCTTATGGACAAGAACACCAAATTCTACATCAATCCCACAGGGAGGTTCGAAGTAGGCGGGCCCCAGGGTGATACCGGCGTGACCGGTCGTAAAATAATAGTCGATACCTACGGTGGTGTGGGCAGCCACGGCGGCGGGTGTTTCAGCGGCAAAGACCCGACGAAGGTCGATCGTTCCGCGTCATACATGGCCCGCTATATCGCGAAGAACATCGTAGCGTCCGGGATAGCGAAGAGGTGCGAGATACAGATCGCTTACGCGATAGGTGTTGCCGAGCCTGTGAGCATAATGGTCAATTCTTTCGGTACCGGTAGATTGCCCGATGTGAAAATAGTGAAACTGGTCAGGGAGAATTTCAATCTTACGCCCGGTGGTATAATCGAGAAACTGAAATTGCGCCGTCCGATCTATAAAAGGACCGCGGCTTACGGGCATTTCGGCAGGAATGAGGAAGGGTTCACCTGGGAAGAAATAGATATGGCCGGGAAACTCAAGAAAGCGGCAAGCAAATAGTTTGTAGCCCGGAGTTAGGAGTTCGGAGGATATGTAAATAGCTTATATGCTTTTTTATGTGCTCCGAGCTGCGAACTCCTAATTAATGAAAGGATGAATGAGATGGTAAAACATGACGTCAAAGATCTGAAACTCGCGAAACAGGGAAAGCTTAAGATCGAATGGGCGGGAAAGAACATGCCCGTGGTCAGGATGATCGCCGAAAGGTTCGGGAAAGAGAAACCTCTTAAGGGGGTAAGGCTTGGGGCATGTCTTCATGTCACGAGTGAGACGGCGAACCTGGTCATCGCGCTCGTCGCGGGTGGCGCGGAAGTGGCGCTTTGCGCATCTAATCCGCTCAGCACTCAGGATGACGTGGCCGCGTCTCTTGTTAAAGATCACGGAGTCCCGGTTTTTGCCATCAAGGGTGAAGATGGAAAAACTTATTATAAACACCTTAATAGTGTTCTGGGCCTTAAACCGCATGTGACGATGGATGACGGGGCGGACCTTGTCTCCGAGATCCACTCAAAACGTACCGACCTTCTCAAGGATATTTATGGCGGCACGGAAGAGACAACGACGGGAGTGATCCGCCTGAAAAGCCTTGAGAAGAACCACCTTCTTAAGTTTCCCATCATAGCGGTGAACGACGCTCAGACAAAACATCTTTTTGATAACAGGTACGGTACGGGGCAATCCACCCTTGACGGTATCATAAGGGCAACGAACCATCTTCTTGCCGGAAGTACGGTGGTCGTTCTTGGTTATGGCTGGTGCGGACGGGGTGTGGCCATGCGCGCGAGAGGGGCCGGCGCCAAGGTCATTGTTACCGAGGTCAACGAACTGAAGGCTCTTGAAGCGGTCATGGACGGGTTTGACGTAAAACCCATGCGCGCGGCGGCGAAAGAAGGGAATATTTTCGTGACATTGACAGGGGACATCCATGTGATAAGGCCGGAACATTTTCTTGCGATGAAAGACGAGGCGGTCGTCGCTAATTCGGGGCATTTCAACGTGGAGATCGATATAGAAGGTCTTAAGAAGATATCAAGGTCGGTACGGACCGTAAGGCCTTTTGTTGAGGAATATTCTCTTAAGAACGGGAAGAGGGTCATTCTGCTCGGGGAAGGAAGGCTGATAAATCTCGCGGCCGCGGAAGGGCATCCTGCCATGGTCATGGACATGAGCTTTGCCAATCAGGCGCTATCGGCCGAATATATCGTGAAGCACGGGAGCGGGCTTGACGACAAGGTTTACCCGGTCCCGGAAAAACTGGATTCGTTCATATCGCGTCTTAAATTGGCGTCGATGGGTGTCCAGATAGACAGACTTACGGCCGAGCAGAAGAAATATCTTGCCAGTTGGGAAATGGGCACGTAGAGAACGGTAGGTCGTATATCGTATGTAGTATGTCGTGCTTGGACGTAAGTTCGTTAACCCACGATATACGCTATACGACATACGACATACGACATACGTTTATGAGAATAATCAATCGCTATCTCTTAAAAGAACTCGGCGGGCCTTTTGTCGCGTCGCTTTTTGTTTCGACTTTCATACTCGCGGCCGGGAACATCGCCCAGACCATGGACATGGTCGTGAATAAAGGTGTAGAGTTCGACCAGGTGATAAAACTTTTTCTCTATTTTCTTCCCTATGTTCTTATTTTTACCATACCCATTTCGGTCCTTTCGGCGGTACTTCTGGGTTTTGGGCGTCTTTCCGGGGACAATGAGATAACCGCTTTGCGTACGACCGGAATAAGTTTGTATCATATGATCCTTCCTCTTATTCTGTGCGGGGTCATGATAAGCCTTGTGAATGTGCCTTTGAACGATAAGGTGTTCCCTGAATCGGAATATGCCGCCAGAAAGCTCGCGAAAAAGATAGGTGTCAGGCACCCAGCGGCCCTTCTTGAGCCCGGGGTGTTCATAAAAGGGTTCAAGGATTATGTGGTTTTTATCCATTCTATCAAAGGCAATGACCTGCGGGATATTCGTATCTATCAGCCTCAGAAAGACGGTTTGACAAGGACCATAGTGGCCAAAAGAGGGGAGATAGTATCCGGCGAGAACGAGGACAACATAAAGCTCAGATTGGAGGACGGTACGGCTGACGAGATAGTCCCGAACAAACCCGATGAGTTCTTGAAGCTTTCTTTTCAGGAATACCATATGACGCTTGACGTGGACGGCGCGATGAAGGACGAAAGCATCGGCAAAAAGACCAGAGAGAAGAGCATAAAAGAGCTTCTTGGCGATATAAAGGCGCTTGGCTCCAGCAAGAGCGCGTCCGTCCCTTTTCGTATTGAGATACACAAAAAGATCGCGCTCGCTTTTTCGAACCTGGCTTTTGTGCTGATCGGTATACCTCTCGCTATAACGACGCATCGTCGCGAAAAGTTCGTGGGGTTCGGCCTGGCCATGGGGCTTTTTCTCATGTATTGGGGGATAATGCTGGCCGGGATAGCTTTTGCCCTCAGATCGGTCATTCCGCCGTGGGTGGGGGTCTGGTCAGCGAACATAATGCTTGTTTCCCTGGCGTCCGTTCTTATTTACAGGATGACTGTCCGATAATGAAAATACTTGAAAAATACGTCTGCAAGACCTATGTGAGCGCCTTTCTGGGGTGTGTTGTGCTCCTTATGGTGCTTGGTGTCATCGGTGACATACTGGGTTTTCTTGACGATATATTCAGGAACAATATCCCTCTTATGAGCATATTGAAGTTCTATCTATTTTTTACGCCTTTCGCGTTCGTGAATATGATGCCTTTCGCCTGTCTTTTAAGTACGGTATTCGTGTTCAACAATTTGAGCAAGAATAACGAGATGACCGCGATCATAACGAGTGGGTTAAGCATCTGGAACATACTGAAACCGGTCGTTACCGTGACGTTTATCCTGTGCCTCTGCACTTTTATCGTGAATGAGATACTTGTGCCCAGGACCATGGCGAAAGCTTCTATCATCAGGCAGGAAGAGCTCGAAACGAGTGAAGACAAGAAAAAGATCGTGGAGAATATAGCCGTTTATGGCAAGGACGATTTCCTTATTTTTGCCAGGGGATATGACCCTGCCAGAAAAAAACTGGAGAATATCATAATCCATCACCAGAACAAGGAAAGGGATATTACGGAGAAAATAGTCGCCGAAAGGGCTGTATGGGACAAGAACGGGTTCTGGACAGGGCAGAATGTCATGGTGTTCAGGAGGACCGAGGATGGGGATTTCTCCATGGATCCCGAAGTGCATAAGACGATGAGACTGACTATCTCGGAGAAACCGTCGGATTTTTTGAATACCCAGTGGGACCCGCGGCTTATGAGCTTTAAACAGCTTAAAAAATACGTGGATGTCCTGGGGGCCACCTCTCCGCTGGCCGTAAGGCGCCTTTCGGTAGATCTTAATTATAAATTTTCTTTCCCGTTCACCGCGATGGTGACCGTGCTTGTAGGCATCCCATTCTGCATCACGACGAGCCGGTCGAATGTTCTCATTGGGATGGCGAAGGGGATAGCGGCGGGGATGATGTATTTGCCGGTGACTGCGCTGGTACTTGCTCTGGGGAAAGGCGGCTCTTTATCTCCGTTCGCGGCCGCATGGCTCAGTAATGTGGTCTTTATCTCGCTGGGCGTTTATTTCATCAATAAGCGAAGCTGATATCGTTGCGTAACCTCATTTGTCATCTTGAGCGAAGCGAATGATCTCTGATGTTGGTAAATCATGTGTTCATTGAGATTCTTCGGCCTGCGGCCTCAGAATGATATAGCTGCCGAAAGTCATAGTGTTCTGGCCAAAGTAAAACCGCAAATGTGTTTGGCCCCATTTTTTAGCAATTCTTCCGCCGAACTGTCAAGAGTGGCCCCCGTGGTAATGACGTCATCAACAAGAAGGATCGACTTCTTTTCGATGACAGAAGCATTCTTTACCGCGAAAGAACCTTTAAGGTTTTTTAACCTATCATTCCTGGAAAGACCTATCTGGTCCGGGGTGTCCTTGACCTTGATAAGAGTGTTCGTGATGAATGGGATGGCAAGGGCTTTCGATATGGAATGGCCTATGATCTCGCTCTGGTTAAAACCGCGTTCCCGGTAACGTGATCGTGAAAGCGGAACGGCGATAACGAGGTCGGGCTTTTCGCTGAAACCGGAGTTGATATAAGTTGACTCGTGGATGAGGAGAGAGAACACTTTTTCCATTCCGATGTTGTGGCGGTATTTTAGTTCTTTGATGCAGATTCTTATTAGGCCTTCATAGGCGCGCAGGGACCATATCTCACCGATAAAGGTCGTGGCGGAGATGCCGGGTGCTCTTTCATTAGACAATATTTTTACGCATTTTGGGCAGAGGGGCATAGTGTCGTCGCAAAGCCTTATACCGCAAGCGGGGCATTCCTGCGGCATAATAAGTCCGGTAAAAGCTGTTATTAAATCATAAATATTCATGTGGTTTATTGCGTTCATTGCGTTTATAGCGTTTATTGTGTTAAACGTGATCAACGCAATAAACTCAATAACGCAATTAACTCTACTATAAGAGACAACCTGAAGCGTTAAATTCTTTCATGAAAATCACGGAAATTTTTCTTGCATTTATCATGATGTAAGTTAAAATGATAAAAGACCTTTCGGGGGTTAAGGGAGATCCTGCGATGAGCATGAGTTCTAAAGATCTTGCGATGTTCGTTCTTCGTGTCGTGTTGGGGTCCGTCTTTATCGCTCACGGGGCGCAGAAATTGTTCGGGATGTTCGGTGGTATCGGTCTCGAGGGCATGACCAAAATGATGGAAGGGTTGGGTTTTTCTTACCCGGATACGTGTGCTATTGCCTGGTCCGGTATAGAATTTGTAGGGGGGATATTCCTGGTAATGGGTATAATGGCAAGGTATGCGGCTCTATCCATAGGGACCCTAATGGCGGTAAGCATATGGAAAATGGACCTTACGAACGGTTTTTTTATACAGAATGGCGGTTATGAGTACAATCTCCTCATAATAGGGGCGTGTGTCGCGATAGTTTGTATGGGGGGAGGCAGCTGGTCGGTGTGGGATGTGTAGAAAAAAACAGAAAGAGAGGTAACAAGATGAAAGCGATTATTGATCAGGAAGCTTGTATCGGTTGCGGGCTCTGTGCCCAGGTAGCCTCTGATGTGTTCGACATGAAGGGGGATAAGGCCGTATCCAAAGTAAAAGATCTGACCGAAGATATGGTTGAATCGGCAAAAAGTGCGGCAGACCAGTGTCCCGTTGCGGCTATCACTGTTTCATGACAAGGGCAGAAACACTTAGATGTACGACCCCTCAGCGACCGGATCTTTTTACGGTCTCAGTGAGGGGTCGTCTTATTATGGAGGGATCCTAAAAATGGGAAATAAAAAAAATTCCAAAGGTATCCGTGGCTTGACCCTGAAAAAGTCCGTCACCATATTCGTTGTTCTTGTTCTCGCGGCCGGCTCTCTTTTTTACTTTTTATATATGGCTCCGCGGAGGGTCACTCCTATTCTTATGTACCATTCTATAGGTACGGAACAGGGAGATTCTCTTTCTGTGAACCCTTCTAATTTTGAGAGGCAGATGGATTTTATCAAGAAGTCCGGGTATAAGGTCATAACGCTTGACCAGCTCGTGGAGTTGATCAACGCAGGCAGGACATATCTTCCGAAGACAGTGGTAATAACTTTTGATGACGGGTTCGAGGATAATTATATTTCCGCTTTTCCCATACTTTCGAAGTACGGAATGCCCGCGACGATGTTCCTTATTACGGGTTATATCGGCAGGGAAAAAGGATATTTGACATGGGACCAGGTCCAGGTCATGGCGAAGAACGGTATCGATTTTGGGGGACACACCCGCGGTAATGTATATCTCCCGTCAGTCGAGGATAGTGGTATGTTGTGGGAAGAAGTTTCGGGGTGCAAAAATGATATAGAAAGCCATACCGGAGGGGAAGCCCGGTATTTTTGTTATCCGACAGGTGCTTTTACAGAGAAGGTGAAAGACAGCGTTAAACTGGCGGGCTATAAGGGGGCTTGCACTACGCACAGAGGTAAGGACAGGTCTAATAAAGATGTCTTCGCGCTGAACAGGGTGAAAATAACGAATTCCGACATGAATAAGCCCTTTCATTTTCGGGGAAAACTGTCCGGTTTTTATAATTGTTTTAGACGGGCGCGTTAATTGAAAGATAATATGGAGCCTCAATGAAAAATGGCTTGAAGCTCGAAACAAGGTTTTTGAATGGGTTTGTGTCCGGAGAGGATATTGAAAAGATACTCCCGGAGGTCGAACGCGCACATTCATTCCTTATGAAGAAGAACGGTCCAGGGGGAGATTTCCTGGGATGGATGGATATTCCGGAGAATACATCCGGGAGATTACTTAAGGAGATCGAAGAAGATGCCGAAAATATGACAAAAATGTCCGATGTGGTCATAGTCATCGGTATCGGCGGTTCTTATCTCGGGGCAAGGGCCGCTATCGAGATGCTTACGCCGTATTTGGGGAAGAAAAATGTCATTTTCGCGGGCAATAACATATGCGGGGGGTATCTCAGCGAAATAGAGGGTCTGATAGAGAAGGAAGACGTCAGCGTCAATGTCATTTCCAAGTCCGGGACGACCACCGAACCGGCCATCGCTTTCAGAGTGATAGAACACTGTATGAAGAAGAAATACGGACCCAGGGAGTTGAAAAAACGGATAATTTGCACGACTGACAGGAAGAAAGGTGCCTTGAGGGAGCTTGCGGACAAGGAAGGATATAAGACCTATGTGATACCTGACGATGTTGGCGGGAGATTTTCCGTTTTGACACCGGTAGGTCTTTTACCGATCGCCTGCGCCGGGATAGATATTAAAAATATGATTGAAGGAGCGGCAAAGGCGCGGGAAGAGAGCCTGAAATGCGAGATAGAACGGAACATGAGCTATAAATATGCCGCGATAAGGAATGTTCTCTACAGAAAAGGGAAAATGATTGAGATACTTTCCGGTTTTGACCCGGCCCTGCATTATGTTTCGGAGTGGTGGAAACAGCTTTTCGGCGAAAGCGAAGGTAAAGGCAATAAAGGCATATTTCCCGCTTCAGTAGACCTTACCACGGACCTGCATTCGATGGGGCAATGGATACAGGATGGAACGAGGAATATATTTGAGACGTTTCTGTATGTGGAAAAAGGAACGCCAGACTGCCGGGTCCCCGCTAAAAAGGATGACCTGGAAGGACTGAATTATCTAAGCGGGGAACAAGTCTCTTTTGTCAACGAACAGGCATACCGCGCGACGGCGGAAGCCCATTTTGAGGGAGGCGTCCCAAATATTACTGTCTCGATCCCGGAAAAGTCCGCCTTCGCTCTGGGAGGACTTTTCTATTTCTTCGAAAAAGCGGCGGCCGTTTCGGCGTATATTCTGGGGGTCAACCCTTTTGACCAGCCCGGCGTGGAGTCGTACAAAAAGAAGATGTTCAAACTCCTGGGCAAGCCGGAGTGAGCAGGGTGTGAAGGTCGAAGTAGTTCGGCGTCATTGCGAGGAGCGTAGCGACGAAGCAATCTGGAGATTGCTTCGCAAAGAACGTTCGCAATGACGATACATTGTGCAGATCGCTCGATACTCAATACACGATACCCATAACCATTAACGATGGACATACAATTCACTTTTCAAACAGCAGCACTGGGGATGGCCAAGCTTTTCTTCCTGGCGCTTGTGGGATATGGCCTTTATGGGATCAAACTTGTCGATGACGATTTTACCGACAAACTCAGTATCCTTCTTGTCCGGATAATATTTCCCGCTCTTATAATCTCCAGAATAGTTTCCCGGTTCAGCTTTACCGAATACCATTACTGGTGGGTTTTACCCCTTTCGGCTTCGGTTTTCGCGGTATCCGGGATGACGATCGGTTTTTTCTTTTTGAGGTTCTTGAAGGGATTCATATATGGCAGGGAGTTTATGTGCGCCTCAGGTTTTCAGAACTGCGGGTATCTACCCATGACTCTCATAGTTTTTTCTTTTGATAAACTTATTGCCGATAGGATGCTTATCTATGTTTTTCTGTTCATCGCGGGGTTTGATATCCTGATGTGGTCGCTTGTCCCGCTTTTCCTTACCGGTAAATTGAGAAGTTCTTTCAGCTTTACCAGGTTTTTTAATCCGCCTGTCGTGGCTACGGTTTTTTCTCTTCTTTGGGTGGCTTTATGGGGAAAGGGGAGCATGCCTTCTGTTGTCATGGAGCCGCTCGCGCAGCTTGGGGACGCGGCCTTCCCGCTGTCGATGCTGATACTTGGGGCATATCTATGCCGTTACCGCGCGCATGATCCCGAGGAAAAAGGTCCTATCCTGACATGTCTATTTGTCAAACTTCTGGTGTTCCCGCTGCTTGTTCTGGCGGTCTTTATGCTTTTGCCGATAACGGGTGATCACAAATTCTTTCTTTTTCTTCAAGCCGTTATGCCGAGCGCGATATCCCTTGTTGTCGTGGGGGCTTATACCGGCGCCAATAACCGCTTCTTGTCGAGCGTGATATTTTATGGCCATCTCATAGCTATTTTCAGCATCCCACTCTGGCTCCAGATATACAATATGATCTTTAAATGAGCGTTATCGCCGGCCAGCTACCCGGTCTTTGTTTAAAGCAAACCAAAGGTGTGCTTGACATGTTATGCTATGTCAGGTAACTTCGTAGGTAGTTATTAATATAATAGGAGCAAATATGCCGATAAGAGAATTAGGGCCACAGGACCTTAAAAAAGTGTGTGATCCCGCGACCTTTCCTTTTAAGACCACGGAGGATTTTGTTTTTGAGCATGAGCCCAGTCACCAGGAGAGAGGGGTTAACGCCATCGATTTTGGGCTTAACGTGAAATCCGATGGGTTCAATATCTTTGTGTGCGGCCCGACGGGGACGGGCAGGAACACGCTGGTCAAGAAGGCCGTGTATGAGATAGCCGCCAAGGAAAGTACTCCCGATGATTGGAGTTATGTCTATAATTTCGACCATGAAGACGAACCTATAGCGATCAGTCTGCCGTCAGGCCGAGGGAAGGCCTTCAAGAAAGACATGGAAGAGATGGTAGGCGAGCTCAAGATCGAGATACCCAAGGCTTTTGAGAGCGAAGATTATGAGAAAAGGAAGCATGATCTTCTCAGGGATTATAAACAGAAAAGGGAGAGCACCCTCCAGGACGTCGAGAACAAGGCCTACGACGAAGGGTTCGTTCTTAAGCAGACGGCAACGGGGGTGATACTTGTCCCGCGGCTGGAAGACAGGGCTATGAGCCAGGAAGAGTACGAAAGCCTGCCGGATGATGAAAAAGAGAAAATAGAGAAGGCCAAAAGCGAACTGCATATCAAGATAGAGCAGGTATTGAGCGAAGTGCGCAGCATGGAAAAAGAGGTGAAACAGAGGATAAAAGAACTGGAAAAAGAGATAGCCCTCTTTTCCGTAAAACATATAATTGATGAATTTCGTATAAAATACAGGAAATTCGATGACGTGATACAACATCTTAACCGTTTGCAGGAAGATATATTGAATAACATAGATATTTTCAAAGAAGAGGAAGAAGCGGCGTCGATGAATCTTTTCGGGATGAAAGGGGCGACAAAGGAGAACGTGTTCAAAAAATACGAGGTGAACCTTCTCGTGGACCACAGTCATTCGGAAGGAGCGCCCGTCATAATCGAACCCAATCCCACATATTATAATCTTGTCGGCAGGATAGAGTATGTCGCGCATTTTGGGGCCATGTCGACGGATTTCAGTATGATCGCGGCGGGAGCCCTGCACAAGGCGAACGGCGGATACCTGATACTACAGGCGATGGACGTCTTGAGCTCTTTCATGGCCTGGGACGCGTTAAAACGGGTCAGCCGCAATCATGAGATAAAGGTCGAGGACATAAATGAACAGTTCCGGCTTATAAGCACGACAAGCCTGAAACCTAAACCTATTCCGAGCAATATCAAGATAATCATGGTCGGTCCGCCGTGGCTGTACCAGCTTCTTTACGTGTACGATGAGGAATTTCGTAAAATGTTCAAAATAAAAGCGGATTTCGATGTGGAGATGGATTATGACGAGGAAAAGATAAAGAAGTACGCCGCGTTCATAAAAGTGCGGAGTGAAGAAGAGGACCTCAGGCATTTTGAGAGAAAGGCGGTCGCTAAAATAGTCGAATATGGATCAAGGATCGCCGAGGACAAAGAAAAACTGAGCACAGTTTTTATGTATATCGCGGACCTTCTCCGAGAGGCCAATTACTGGGCGGGCAAGGACCATTCGGAATTCGTGCAGGTGGAACATGTCGAGAAGGCGATCCAGGAGAAGATATACCGCTCGAACATGATAGAAGAAAAAATAGTGGAGCTTATCAAACAGAATGTTCTTATGATAGATGTTGCCGGGTCGCAGGTTGGGCAGATAAACGGCTTGGCGGTCTATGACCTGGGAGGGTATTCGTTCGGAAAGCCTTCACGGATAACGGCAACCACGTATATGGGGAAATCCGGGGTCATTGATATAGAGCGCCAGGCGAAAATGGGAGGCAACATCCACTCTAAAGGGGTAATGATACTTTCCGGTTATTTTGGAGAAAAATTCGCCCAGGACGCTCCTTTGAGTTTTAGCGCCAATATAGGTTTTGAGCAGTCCTATGAGGGGGTAGAAGGCGATTCGGCTTCCAGTACGGAGGCTTATTGCCTTTTGTCCGCTCTTTCCGGCGTTCCTCTTAAACAGCACATAGCTGTTACGGGTTCGATGAACCAGCATGGGATGATCCAGCCCATTGGAGGGGTAAATGAGAAGATAGAAGGTTTCTATCACGTCTGCAAGGTGAAGGGACTAACTGGGGAACAGGGAGTAATAATACCCGAAAGCAATGTGCGGCATCTTATGCTTAAAGACGAGGTCATCAAGGCGGTGGAACAGAAAAAATTCCATATCTGGACGGTGTCAACCGTTGACGAGGGGATAGAAAAACTTACAGGCATGAAAGCGGGAGAGAGGGGCAAGGACGGGAAGTATCCCAGGAACACGATAAATTATCTTGTAAGTGAAAAACTTAAGGAATACATGGAGAAACAGAAAGAAGATAAAAAAAGTAAAGCGAAAAAAACAAACGAACCCGGCGAAAAGAGCAAAGACGCTTGAGGCGGTGTCTTGGTTCGTGTTGGAGGTAGAACAGAGGTAAGGGTCGCTAACCAAAGAGAGGGAAGGTGTATGAAGAAAATCCTATTCAGGTCAGTAGCACTTGTGATGTTCATGATGTTCGTTGTTCCGACGACAGGTCAGTGTGGTCAGAAGGAAGAAGGTAATCTTTATGGCAAATTGAGCCAGATGAAGTCGGTCAATGTCTATCTTGCGGATATCAAAGATTCTACGAACGGGCAGAACAAGGTGGATTCGGCGGTTCTTAAGAAAACGCTGGAGGACGCGTTGGTGACAAGAATGACGCTTAACTTTAAACCTGTGCAGAGAAAAGAGGACGCGGATATTGTTATAACGATGGATATAACGGAGTATATGTGGACGCTGCATGACCCTATCGATGAGATATCCGGCGCTGGTACGGCCGCGTGGGATGCCGCGATGGATGAGCATTACATACGTCTTTACGCGATCTTTTCGGTCATTGACGCGAAGACCGATGAGGTGCTTTGGACGAAGGACATAAAGGGTACCGTGACCGATAAGAATATGACGGAGCAGGAAGGCATTGAAATGGTCGATGACCGTATCGTTAAGATGTTCATAAGAGACTGCTTCAGCAAGAAAAAGAGCAGGACGCACACTACCCTCAATATGTAGCCTTTCTTCCCGACCCGTCCCGGATTCCGGGACGGGTCGGGAAGAACTCCCGAAGCGAACTTGACAAAAGGTGTTTTGCATGGTATTATATAGATGGATGTAAATATGTCTATATCTCAATATGAAGAACTGAAGTGGGAGGTCTGAAATGACAGGGGAAAAATTCACCGTGAAAGCACAGGAAGCGCTGGACCAGGCGGTGAACGGCGCGTTGAGCACGGGGCGTCAGGAGGTCGGCATAGAGGACCTTTTATTGGCACTTTTAAGCGATAATGAGGGGTTATGTGCCGGGCTAATAAATAAGATTGGTGGAGGTCTTGGTGCCATAGAAGAGGCGTTGAGGGAGGAACTTGATAAAAAACCCCGTGTAAGCGGCGTTTCCGCGAAACCGTATTTTTCGAGGGGCCTCGGCGAGGTCCTTGCTCTTGCCGAAAAAGAAGCGAAGAAGCTCACAGATGAATACATAAGCGTCGAACATCTGTTCCTTGCCATTATAGAAAAAGCACCGGAAAACATCAAAAAGATATTGAGCGAGCGGCAAGTCACGCGTGACAATGTTCTCCGTGTCCTTAGGGAAATGAGGGGGAGCCGGAGAGTGACCGACCAGAATCCGGAAGAAAAGTATCAGGCGCTTGAAAAATATGGGAGGGACCTTGTCGCGCTTGCCGACCGGGAAAAACTGGATCCGGTGATAGGGCGAGACGAGGAAATAAGGCGCCTTATCCATGTGCTTTCCAGGAGGACCAAGAATAATCCCGTGCTTATAGGAGACCCGGGGACCGGTAAGACGGCGGTCGTTGAGGGGCTGGCAAGGAGGATATCGTCGGGGGACGTTCCGGGAAGCCTGAAAGGCAAAAGACTGATCGCTCTTGACCTGGGCGCTCTTGTGGCCGGAGCGAAGTACCGTGGGGAATTCGAGGAAAGGCTGAAGGCTGTCCTCAAGGAAGTCCAGGAGAAGGCGGGAGAGATCATCCTTTTTATAGACGAACTCCATACGCTTGTCGGCGCGGGAGGCGCCGAAGGGGCGGTTGACGCGTCGAATATGCTTAAACCGGCTCTCGCTAGGGGGGAGCTCCGCTGTATAGGCGCGACCACGCTCGACGAATACAGGAAAGACATAGAGAAAGATAAAGCGCTAGAGCGCCGTTTTCAACCGATCTATATCGGTGAGCCTTCGGTCGAGAACACTATAGCGATATTGCGTGGCCTTAAGGAAAAATACGAGATCCATCACGGAGTAAGGATATCCGACTCCGCCATAATCGCGGCGGCGACGCTCTCGGACAGATATATAAGCGGAAGATTTCTTCCCGATAAGGCGATAGATCTTATAGACGAAGCGGCTTCAAAACTCCGGATAGAAATAGAGAGCATGCCGACCGAGATAGACCAGGTCGAGAGGAAGATAACGCAGCTTGAAATAGAGAAGCAGGCCCTGAAAAAAGAGAAAGATAATGCCGCCGGCAGGGAAAAGCTGGCAGGTATAGATAAGGACCTTTCTGATCTCCGGAAGGGACTATCGGGAATGAAGTCCCACTGGGAGAAGGAGAAGAAGGCCATAGAAGAGATACGCGTTATAAAGGAGAAGATAGACAAAGCGAAAGTAGAAGAAGCGAACGCCGAAAAAGAAGGGGACCTCGCGAAGGTCTCCGAGATCCGCTATGGTAAACTTGCCGATCTTAAAAAGGAGCTGGACAAAAGGACGAAAGACCTGAGCGATATCCAGAAAGAAAAGAAAATGCTTAAAGAAGAGGTCGACGATGAGGACATCGCGAGAATAGTCGCCCAGTGGACGGGAATACCTGTTTCGAGGCTAATACAATCCGAGATGGATAAGTTAATTAATATGGAGGATGTGCTCAAAACCCGGATAATAGGGCAGGATAAAGCCGTTGAGAGCATCTCTAATGCCGTAAGAAGGTCACGGAGCGGCCTGGGCGACCCTAATAGGCCCATGGGTTCGTTCATATTCCTCGGGCCCACCGGAGTGGGCAAAACGCACATGGCGCGAACGCTGGCGTGGTTCCTTTTCAACGATCCTGATGCCATGGTAAGGATTGATATGTCCGAATACATGGAAAAGCATTCCGTTTCTCGGCTCATAGGCGCTCCTCCGGGATATGTGGGGTATGAAGAGGGGGGACAGCTTACCGAGAGGATCAGGAGGCGTCCGTACAGTGTTATTCTTTTTGACGAGATAGAAAAGGCCCATCCGGACGTTTTCAACATACTTCTCCAGATATTGGAAGACGGGCGGTTGACCGACGGGCAGGGGCATATAGTCAATTTCAAGAATACCCTTATCATAATGACTTCAAACATAGGAAGTTCCTATTTCCAAAATGAAAAGTATGATCCTCAGGAAACTGAGAAAAAGGTCAAGGCCGAGCTTAAGGAGCGTTTCAGGCCGGAGCTTTTGAACAGGATAGACGACGTTATCGTGTTCAACCGTCTTACCAGGGAAGATATATTGAAGATAGTGGACCTTGAGCTTGAAAAAGTGAAAGAAAGGCTGGCGGCGCGTGGTATAAACTTTTCTGTTTCGGACAAGGCCAGAAAAGAGCTTGCGGCCAGAGGGTTCGACCCGGATTACGGTGCCCGTCCTATGAAACGCCTTATACAGAAAGAGATCGAGGACAGGCTCGCTCTTGGGCTTCTTGAAGGGAAGATCACGGAAGGCGGTTCGGTGAAGGTGGATTATAGTGAGAAGACAGATTCGTTCGTATGTAAAGCAGGGTGAAGTGACAAGTACCAAGTAGCAGGTGTTTATGTCTCTCTCTTGGCGCGTGGTACTTGGCGCTTGGCACAAGATGTTTATAACTGGAGGTAACGCACAATGGCTGATAAAGATTATTACGCGATGCTGGGTGTGAGTGAGAACGCGAGCGCTGATGAGATAAAGAAGGTCTACAGGAAGCAGGCGCTCAAGTATCACCCAGACAAGAACCCCGGCGACAAAAAAGCCGAAGAGAATTTCAAAAAAATATCAGAGGCCTATTATACGCTGGGGGACGAAAAGAGACGTAAAGAATACGATAACCTGCGGAAGATGGGCGCTTATACCGGGAATTTCTCATCGGCCCAGGGTTTTGATTTCTCCGAATTTTTCAAAAATTTTTCCGGAGGCGGCGGGTTCTCATCCGGTTCCGTGTTCGGTGATATTTTTGGGGACGCTTTTCAGGGGATGGAAGGCCGGCGAGGAAAAGGAGGGTACACGTTCTATTATTCGCCCGGTGGAGGAAGGGGCCCCCGTGAAGAGGAATATGGGTCGGAGGAGAATGTGGACACGGACGTGAAGGCGGTACTTCCTATACCGAGGAACATTGCCGAGAAAGGCGGCGAAGCGAAATTCAAGCTTTCGAACGGTAAGTCCATAAAACTCAAGATCCCCGCGGGGACGAAAAGCGGCCAGAAAATGAGGCTGAAAGACCAGGGAGAGGAGTGTCCTTGCTGCAGGCATAAAGGTGACCTGATAGTGACAATAGAAATAAAAAATAAATAGTAAAACTTAATGTGAAATGAAGATGACATATTTGGTGCGGACCACAAGGCACGAAAAGCGAGGGTTGCCATGAGAGAATATGATCTTGTGAAAATATTCAAAGCGTTGTCTGACAGGACCAGGCAGGAGATATTCGAACTTCTCGAAGAGGAGGAAGAAATGAGCGTAAATGACATCTGCGCGGAGTTCAGGATATCCCAGCCGACGATATCCCATCATCTCCAGATACTCAGGAACTCGGAGATCGTGGATTCTAGGAAAGAAGGGAAAAAAATATACTATTTCGTAAAGCAGGAGATAGTAAACGACGTTTTCGGTAGGTTCGTCCGCAAGATGCATATCCGTATAGAGAAAGATGAGTAAAGAGATAAGTCACGGGTCGCGAGCCACGAGCCACGAAATTCACTCTCCCTTTGCAAATGCCCTCCAATATGCTAATATAAACCCCTCTTAAAAGGCATGATCAAAGGGGTTTATGACCACGCTTGTAGTTGACGGATACAACGCTGTTTACGCCATACCCGAGACCAGGGAGGCCCTTAAAAAAAGCCTTCTGGACGCTCGCCGCGCGATACTTGATCTCGCGAAAAAATACGCCAGAACGAGCGGTTGTATCGACGATGTGAAGGTGGTGTTTGACGGCGACGACAGGTACCGGTATCTGGACAAGTTTGACCTCAGTCGTACAAAATCCCAGGTCTTTTCCAGGACAGGTGGCGGAGACGAGAAGGTCATCGAGATGATCAAGGTATGTTCCCGTAACGGAAAAGTGATCCTTGCCTCAAACGATAATTACGTGAGAAATAACGCCCGAGCTTACGGTGCCGGTATCATGGATGTAAGAGAGCTTGCCGTTAAGAAGAGTAAAAAAATAAAGTCTTGCCGAACAGGTGAAACTAAAGAACTGGACAGGGATACGTGTAGTGAGATCACAAGGGATTATAGAAAAAAACTCGGTATCTGAGAACACGGCGGACCCGATCCGTACCATGATCGAGGCGAAGGTCATACTCGCCCCGATGGCGGGGATAACGGACCCGCCTTTCAGGATGATGGCGCGAAGGTACGGGTGTAAATTCGCTTTTACTGAAATGATCGATGTGAACGGTATATTTTACAAGAACCTCAAAACGCTTCGTCTGCTTGAAAGTGCCCCTGAAGACAGCCCTCTTGGCGTGCAGATAGTCGGGGAGGACGAGAAAACGGTCGTGCATGCCGGAAAGATATGCCAGGAAAAAGGGTTCCCGGTATTGGATCTCAATGCCGCCTGTCCCGTCCACAAGGTCACAAGGGCCGGTAAGGGGTCGGCTCTTCTAAAAGATACGGCCAAGCTCGCGAAACTCGTAAGGGGCCTTGTCAAAAATCTTACAATTCCCGTGACCGTCAAAATGCGGAGCGGCTGGGACAAAAACACGAGAAATTACCTCGAAGCGGCTAAAGCGGTGGCCGGCGAAGGAGCCAGCGCTATTTTTGTCCATTCCCGGACACAAGAAGAAATGTATAAAGGGAAACCCGACCATGAGGTTGCGCGTGAGATCAAGAACGCGGTCACAATACCGGTTTTTGCCAGCGGCAATATTTTTACCCCCGAGGATGTGGACCGAGTGCTTGAGCTTACCGGCTGCGACGCGGTCCTTATTGCGAGAGGCGCTTTGGGGAAACCCTGGATATTTGAGGACATGTACGCGCATTTTTCCGGAAAAGAGGTCCAGGGCGAGGCTTCTCTTGAAAAGATCAAAAAGGCGATGATAGAACATTTCGACCTCTCGGCACGGCTTGATTGCTCCAGGTGGGCTTTTGCGAGGATGTATAAACACGTTTCATGGTATTTAAAACGTTTCAAAAAACTTGAAGTTGTCATGAAAGAATACAGGACTGTCAAGAATATTGAGGCGTTAAAGGCGTTTGTTAACAGGCTCTCCGTTGATGAGAGGAACCATATTAATATATAAAAAGGATGATCATGCGAAAGATAATACTGGCTTCGGCCTCGAAGAGAAGGCACGAGATACTTTTGTCATGCGGTATAAGACATACCGTTAAGCCGAGCGGTAAAAAAGAGATATCATGCAAAAACGTATCTATCATGGAAATGGTAAGAAAAAATGCCGAAATAAAAGCGGAGTCTGTAGCGGCGCGTTCTAAGAACGCCGTTGTGATAGGGGCCGATACGCTTGTTGTGCATGGCAGTACCATTATAGGGAAACCGAAAGACGCGAAAGAAGCGAAAGGATTTCTCTTCAAGTTCTCGGGAAGCGATATCGAGGTTTATACGGGGCTTTCGGTCATAGATAGCTCTAACGGTAAAAAGGCGTCCGCGGTCGAAATGAGCGAGCTTAAAGTGGCGCGTATAGATAAGAAGGACATAGAAAGATATTTTGACCTCCTGGGCCCCTATGACAAGGCCGGCGGGTTCTCGATAGAGGGTGTGGGGTCGATCATATTCGATGATATCAGAGGTTCTTATTTCAACATCCTGGGCCTTCCCATGATGACGTTAAGCGGACTTTTCTCCGAAATAGGCCTGGACCTCCTGGATTTTATCGATAAGGGCCATCCTGCCATAAGAACATGAAACGGAATTATATCATCCCATTCTTTGTTGTCCATGAAGGCTGCCCCCATAAATGCGTTTTCTGCGACCAGCGGAATATCACAGGCCGTCAAAATGTACGGCCCGAGGAAATAGAGACAACTATACGTAAATACCTTTCCACCATACCCCGGGAAAATACGGATATCGAGGTCGGGTTTTTCGGAGGGACTTTTACGGGGCTTGCGAAAGAAGAACAAAAGGCTCTTTTGAACGCAGTGAAGCCTTTTCTTTTGTCGGGGGATATCAAGGGTATACGCCTCTCGACCCGCCCGGATTTTATAGATAAAGATAGTCTTGAGCTCCTCAAGTCTTCGGGTGTGACCTTTATCGAGCTTGGGGTGCAGTCCATGTCGGACAAGGTGCTCGCGAAGATAAAAAGGGGGTATAACGCTGATGCCGTGGCGAGGGCATCGGGCCTGATATTGAAAGAGGGGTTCGGCCTGGGGCACCAGATGATGGTCGGACTGCCGTTAAGCGGTTTTGAGGAGGAGCTTTACACGGCCCGGAAGGCGAAGGGGCTGGGGGCGTCCGAGGTCCGCATATATCCTCTTGTCGTTATAAAGGACACGGAGCTTGCGGAATGGTGGAAGAACGGGGAATACGTTCCGCTCAACGAGGAAGAGGCCGTTAATAGATGTGCCAGTCTTATCCTGTATTTTGAGGCGAACAATGTTAAGGTGATCAGGTGCGGTCTTCATCCTTCGGAAGGGCTTCTCGATAATAGCGCTCTTTTGGCGGGGCCTTTCCATCCGGCTTTCAGGCAGAAGGCGGAGAGCCGTATCTTTGGCATGATGTTAAGGGAGCTTGCCGCGCGGAAAGATGTTACGAGTGTTATGTTCAATCCGGAGGATGAGGCCGCTTTTTTCGGGTTTGAAAAAGAAAACCATGTTTTGCTTAAGACGATCTTCGGCGGGGACTATATGCGGTATGTGGTGAGATCGGGAGATGTAGTGAAGAGAACTCTCGCTTTCTCGTGTGGGACAGGGACCGAAATAATTGATAGGAAAATGATATGGGATATTGGGAACTAAGTGCGTGCACTTATGCGCGGGGCCTGTCGTTCGGTGCCCTGCGAGTTTTAGGGTGTGGAAATGGGTCCTGTCGCTCAGGTCCCTGCGCTTCTCCGCACTCCGTTTGTGCGATGCTCGGGACCGTTCGCGCCACCCATTTTCCACTGTGAGAGATAGCATGGAACGGTGTCACCCGCGGAATGCCTGCTTCGTTCGGCATGGGAGAATATCGATAGGGTATCAAGTCATTCTTGGTGTATTACCTTGGGGACAATCTAACTAAGTTAGTTTAACCTGGTTAGATTAATTTAATGACGATGATTATTATTTATGATAGCCGTATTCCACAAGCGTATGTCAATGCGTTGAAAGATTTTGCCCCTTTCGCAAGGTTGCATCCGCTAACTATTTCCTCGCGTGGCTCTGTTTACGATTCGATATTGTGCCATCCGGACATATATTTTTTCAGATTGGATGAAAAGGCGTTGGTTCATTCGCCGTCGGTGCCGTTTGCATTGATTGAACAGCTTAAGAGGGAGGGGCTTGAGCTTATAAAAGGGGAAAATGTCCCCTCCGGGCGTTATCCTGGGACGGCGCCGTATAATGTGGTGCGCGTGGGCAATATGTTATTTCACAATTTAAAATATACCGATCCGGCTATACTTAATGAAGCCGCGAAGAGGGGTATTAGATGTGTGAGCGTGGAGCAGGGTTATGCCCGTTGTTCTGTTGTTCCAGTAGGCGAGAAAGCGGTGATAACGGCCGATGTTGGGATAGCCAAGGTGATGGAAAAAGAGGGGATCGATGTTCTTCTGGTCGGGCCGGGGCATGTGGAGCTTCCGGGAGAAAAGTGCGGTTTTTTAGGCGGCGCGAGCGGCAATGTGACGGGCCGTAACGGGGTAGTATTTTTGGGTGACATCGATTGTTATCCCGACGCGTTACGCATCAAAAACTTCTGCGCTAAACACGGTGTATCTGTCTTCTCGCCGAAGGGCCTTGAACTCTACGACGCGGGAAGTCTTCTCATAGTCGGAAGCAGGTGTTTTTCCGTTCAAACCGATTTTCCGGGCGGCAAATTTTCTAACTAGTTTTGGCGCCTGCGGAACTCACCTTTAACAGGACGCTCATTTCTCGCCAGCTCGTAATATGCATCCTGTTAAAGGCTCAAACAGTCCTCGGCGCCGCTCACCTATTCGGCGAGCGGTCCCCAAAATAGTTATAAAATTTGCCTGAAAATCGTGATTTTCACTCCAAAACCCCTGCTTCCGGCTTAAGTGGACCCCTTTGATATTGGTTGGTTTTAGGACTACTCCCCTGATGTATTAAACCAAAAAAATACTATTCATCATCGATATTTTTACAACACATCGAAGCAGGCATTACGCGGGTGGCGCTCGGTGCCCGAGGATGCGCACAAGTCCGCCGAAGGCGGACGCGGAGAACCGCAGGGCGCCGAGCGCCAGGACCCGCGCATTGAAGCGGGCTTTGCTTGGCATCGTATTTGATGAAATTATAAAATATTATTGATAATTAATCAAACATGTGCTAGAATGCCCCTCATGGATACGGCCGAACTTATAAGAAGATGTGTCGCGAGGGACAATGGTGCCTGGGAGAGGTTCGTGAGGACCTATGAAGGCCTCATCATACGGAGCGTCAGGTATAAGCTCAAAAAGTCCGGGATGAGCGTCCTGAGCGACGAATTCCGCGATATCGTCCAGGAGGTGTTCCTTTCCATATGGGAAGGGAATTCTCTTTCTTCCGTGCGGGACATCGCGTGCCTGGAACACTGGCTTATATTGACCGCTATGAACAAGACCTCCAATTATTGCAAAAAAAAGATATACAGCGATCCCGGGAAATTTCTCTCTTTTGAGGAGGATATGTCGTCCGAGGGGGAAGGGCTGACGCTAAGCTCAATAATGACTTCCAAATCCTCTTCAGCTTTCACCATGGCGGAAGATATGGAAATGAAAGAGATCCTGAAAAAAGAGATCGATAGACTTGGGTATAAGCAGCAGCTTGCTCTCAAGCTCAGTCTGTACGACTGTAAGAAGCAAAAGGAAATAGCCGGTATAATGAATGTCCCGAAGAACACCGTCTCCACTATGATAAGGCGAGCTAAATTGCATGTGAGGGATGGGGTTGAAAAATATTTTGAAAGAAAAACAGGGGAAGGGGTGTCTCTTAATATAGGAGCATAATGGTCCGTATCTTCTATTTTTAAGGGAGGCGCCGAAAATATGTCTAATCGAATATGTCCGAACGAAACGATATTGAGCGAGTATTTGGCGGGATGCATCCCCGAAAAAGAGAGGGACGCTGTAGAGGTTCATCTCGCTGCCTGTGCGGCCTGCCGCAGGCTTGTTGCGGAGGCGTATGAAGTCGCGGAGGGGGCGGTATTTTATAGGTTGAAAACCCGGGTTATTACGTTCTTTAAAACGTATAAGTGGCTTTTAGGGGCTTTGATGGCTCTTTCGCTGTCCTTTTTATATCGAAAATATTTTCTCCAGTTCCTTTTTGTTTTTGCGGTAACGGGATTCAAGTGGGTCGCGGAGTCCAGAACGGGCCGTGTATTAGTGCTTATAAAAGAAGCTTGGAAGAAGAACGATAAGGACGCTGTCGAGAAAATGCTCTCCCGTTTTGGTCACAATAAGAAAGGATAAGTTGAAATCGTTGAAGAACCCTGATCTGTCATCCTGAGCGAAGGATACCCGGAGATCGAGATCCTTTGGCATAGAGTCTCAGAACGACAGTATTGCCGTTATTTTCTGCGATTTTTATTGGTTTTCTTAGCCAATAAAAAAGAATCTGGTATACTTGATTTAAGACTATTTTAAAGTAGGAAAGGTGAAGTATGGCAGAAAACAGCGGGGATAAAAGAGAGGTCCTTACACCGAAGGAGCTTAAGGACATAGAGAAAAAGCTCCACGAAAGACATTCCGAACTCTCGGAACAAATGGGGCTTCTGGAAGGAGAGATCCGCGAGCCTCTATTAGGGGATTCCGAAGAAGCCCTGAGCATGAAAGAAGAAGATGATATCGTCGAGGAAGAAGATTCGATCGAAGAGTCGGAGATATTTCAGATAGAAGAAGCGCTCGGGCGCATATCCGAAGGCACGTTCGGTATATGCTTTGATTGCGGAAAAGCCATCCCTCTTGAACGCCTGAAGATCGTCCCCTACGCGAAATATTGTGTCCGCTGCCAGGAAAAACGGGAAAAGAAGAAGTAGATCCCGTGATTCGTATTACGTATGTCGTATATCGTATGTCGTGCGGAGTACGTAGTGCGTAGACGAAGTGTCATTGAAATACTCACTGAAAATGGTCTACAATAAACCAATTCGAATATTAGATGAGAAACAAAGGTCGATCCAGTAATAAAATAGTCGGATTAACTTATGATCTATGACTTGATAGGACACGCGAAATATTATTCAAAAGGCTTCGATCGGCTGGCAAAAGCTGTGTCATTCATCCGGAAGATAGGCCCTTCGGTGAAAGACGGAAGATATGATATATGTGGCGACGATATGTACGCGGTCGTATCATCATATCAGACCAAAAAAGACCGTACGTTGCCCTTTGAAGCGCATCGCAAGTATATCGATGTGCAGTGCGTGCTGAAAGGGGAGGAGCGCATCGACATCGTTCAAGGTACCGGTTTTCGGATCAAAAACCGGTATTCGGCAAAAAAAGACGTTCTTTTTATCTATCCTCCAAACCGTTATTCTTCGATAATTCTCACACCGGGATATTTTACGTTGTTCTATCCGCAGGATCTCCATCGCCCGGGGCAATGTGTGACCTCACCCGAAGAAGTGCGCAAACTGGTTGTCAAGATCAGGTTAATCTAACCAGGTTAGTTTAACCTGGTTAGATTGCATTATTCATCGACAAGGAGAGCATATTATGAAGAATTTCAAAATTACATGCTTAATGCTTAGTATGTTTATATTAGTGACTAATGGATGTGCTACGGTAAATGCTGTAAGAAATAGCAAAAATTTTGGGAAATACATAGGTACAGTGAAATCTGAATGGCTCCCAGATGGAAGGAAAATGCGGATACTGGAGTTATTTACGTATATTGATCCTAAAGGTATTGATTGGCAAGCTCCTGCTGGTTCAATAGTGGACGGAGCCTCTATTCCACGGGTTGCATGGCCTATCATTGGGGGGCCATTTGAGGGCAAGTATAGAGATGCTTCTGTTATTCATGATGTTGCTTGTGTGGAACAAGCACGCTCATGGGAAGATACTCACATGGCTTTTTACACAGCGATGCGAGCGTCGGGTGTGAGTTACTCAAAGGCTAGCCTGATGTATTGTGCCGTTTATCACCTAGGCCCCAGGTGGCCCATTATGCAAAAACTTCAAGCAGTTGATGTGTTAGATATCGAAAATGTTAAAAATACTAAACTGCTAGACCATGCCCTAGGAACTGATATTGCCGTTATATCAAGAGAAGCTCTTGTTGACCAACCTGATATGGTGAATTTAGTCTTAGAGATAAATCCGCCTCCCAAAGTATTAAGAGAAGCAGATGTTGCTAGGTTAATGGAAATTATTAAAAAAAGAGAACAGTCGCAACAGGGCCCCATGTCTCTTCAGGAGATACGGGATTATCATCCATAGGTTATCCTAACCTGGTTAGATCCGCAGGGATGCCCGCAATTCCGGTTGCATCGCTTATAATTAAGAAAGGATTGGTAAACTATTGTACAAAAAAACCAAAAAGAAGAAAAAGGACAGTTAAGGATATTGTTGATAAGATGAAAAAACAAAGTAAAAGGAGTAGTTATGTTGAAAAGGGGTATTATAAGTTTGTTGTCCGGATATTATCTCATGTTGTTTTATCCTTGTTCTGGTTTTTCTCAAGAATCGCAAGAAGTTGAGAGTATTTATCTTCGTGTGGATAATAAGGAGGGGACAACGAGTGGCTATGTTATTTGTAGAGATAAGGAAGGGAATATGGTTGTTGCAAGTGGTACTTTATTAATCGGAAAATATCGAAACGATCTATTTCAAGATGAAATAGCTGATCGTGAAAGATTCATCGCATATAACCCTAATTATAAAGCATTAATGGAAATTAACGTTAGCCCCGTCAACTTTGAATGGGCGACTATAAGACTTAGTAAGGATAAAATACTAGCTGTACCTTTTAATTTGGGGCCAGGGCAGGTTGAAAGTGGAGATATTATTGAAGCAGAATTTCGACCTATAAATTCTAGATTACGATTACAATCAAGGGGTAAAATATATTAATGAAAGAGCATCTAACCAGGTTATTCTAACCTGGTTAGATCGGTAGGAAAGATAGAGGCATACGCTTTTTGTCGCAGCTCATTTGTCTCGCCAAAGTTAATGTAAATGTCAGGTATGTCTATTAATTCGTCCTTTTCTCCACTTAGATAAACCCGAGCTCCAGAGTGACGCCAGTCGGCAGGAGTTTTACATAGGCCGGCCCTGACGGGATTTAGATCCAGATAACGCATTACAGCCAGGAATTGGTCATCCTCATTTATTGGTTCAGCGTAAAACCTGTCCTCCCAAAAGTGCCCTTTTCTGCCATAATGTTCGTTGTACCATCGGGCGTACCACCTGTTTATGGAATGCATGATTTTTGAAATATTTTCAGTCTCTGTCAATTTTATGATTAAATGGACATGGCTATTCATTATCACATAATTGTACAGCAAGAAACCATGTTGGCCTTTACATGCTTTGAGAATATATTTGTATTTTGCGAAATCGAGTTCTTTATGGATCAAGGGTTCTTTATTATTGCATCGCGTGATGATGTGACAAAGGGCATTTTTGTAGTTAAACCGTTCTCTTTTTGCGTGAGTTATTGTTAGTGTCATGGGTTTCTGCCTCCGTCTTTTTTCTCTTAGTCTAACCAGGTTAGATTAACCTGGTTAGACTGGTTCTTGACACATCGTCTACGCACTACGCACCCCGCACTCCGCACGCTGTACGCTGCACACTGCACTGTGACTCATGTCCACAAACTCCTATCCAAGCTCCTATACCCGATAGCTTCCGACACATGGTGCGACTCGATCGTTTCGGAAGTTTCCATGTCCGCGATGGTGCGCGAGATCTTGAGGATCTTGTCGTAGGCGCGGGCGCTTATGCCGAGCTCGAGTATCGCCGTTTTTAATAATTCCTCGGCGTCTTTAGAGAGTATGCAAAACCTTTCGACGTCTTTTGTGTCCAGGGAAGCGTTATAACGAATTCGTGAGTTATCGTCTTTCGTCCTTCGTCCCTCGTCTTTCGTTCCCTGTATTCTCGCTCGTTCGATCTGGATATTTCTTGTTCTCTCGACCCGCGTGCGGATCTCTTCCGAGGTCTTGCCGTTCCTTTTTCCGGAAAGCTCATTGTAATCGAGGCGCGGTACTTCGAGGTGGATATCTATCCTGTCGAGGAGCGGGCCGGAGATCTTTGATAGATACCTCTGTATCTGGTGCGGTGAACAGCGGCATTCTTTTTTTGGGTCCGTGAAATAACCGCACGGACACGGGTTCATCGCCGAGATCAGTATGAAACGGCATGGATAGGTAAGGGACCGTTCGACCCTTGAAATGGTGACTTCGCCGCTTTCGATGGGCTGGCGGAGGGTCTCAAGGACGTCTCTCCTGAATTCGGGGAATTCGTCGAGGAAGAGTACGCCGTTATGCGCGAGGCTTATCTCCCCGGGCGCCGCCCATTGGCCGCCTCCCACCATGGCGGCGTATGAGATCGTGTGGTGCGGCGAACGGAAAGGACGGTCCTCAAGCAGGCTCATGTGCTTGAGCTGTCCCGCGGTTGAGTATATCTTTGTCGTTTCAAGTGATTCCTCATAGGAGAGGTGAGGCAGGATAGTGCCGAACCTTTTCGCGAGCATGCTTTTTCCCGAGCCAGGTGGGCCGATCATGAGGACGTTGTGTCCGCCGCTTGCGGCCACCTCAAGGCCTCTCTTCACGTGGTCCTGACCTTTTACATCGCTGAAATCTACATCTAAAGAACGGTTCCTGGAAGCGGCATAGCGGGGGACGTTCTCGACGGCCTTCAGTTGTTTAACGTCTTTTAAGTGTTCGACGACCTCTCTTAACGATCCCGCGCCGAAGACCTCGATGCCTCCGACATTCGCCGTCTCGATGGCCGTGGCCTTGGGCACAATAAAAGTTTTGTACTTGTCTTTTAAAGATATCGCGAGTGGTAGGGCGCCCCTGAAATGTTTGAGTTTGCCGTTGAGAGAGAGTTCCCCCCTGAAAAGTATGGCGTCCAGCTTTTCCTGCTCTATGAGTCCCGTAGCTGCGAGTATGCCGAGCGCGATCGGGAGGTCAAATCCCGCGCCTTCTTTTTTTACGTCGGCGGGTGAGAGGTTCACGGTGATCCTTTTCGCCGGAAAAGAGAACCCCGAGTTCTTGATGGCCGAACGTATCCTGTCGCGGCTTTCGCGTATCGATGTATCTGGAAGGCCGATGACGGAAAAAGAAGGAAGGCCACCGGCCACGTCTATCTCGACGTCGACGGCGTAAGCCTCTATTCCCATTACGCACCCTGAGTGGATTCTTGATAGCATAAGGCTCCTTTATGTGCCAAGTAGCAAGTACCATGTAGCAAGTGTTATTTATGTAGATAGTTGATTAAGCCTCGCAACAACTTGCTTGTATCTTGGCGTTTATTTTCGAGGATGTCATATAATTCACTCTTGATATAACCCAGGTCTTTGGAGAACAATAAATAGGTCTCTATCTCGCCCAAAGAACCTTTTGCCATTCTTAAAAAACGTGCGAATTCTTTAGGTGTTTGTCGCTCATAACCTTCTGCAATATTTGCAATTACTGAAATAGAAGCTCTGCGGATTTGTGAACATAGGACATACTCCTCTTGGTCGGGAAAATATTTAACTGTTTTATATATGTGCAGTGCAAGATCGTATGCTTTTTGCCAGGTCTGTAGATTTCTAAATCCTTTTTGTTCTGCAAAATTATTTCTTTCCATTTTTATCCTCTTGCTACTTGGCACCTGGCGCTTGGTTCTTTTACTCTATCTCTACTGCGTTCTCGATATGCTCCAACGTTTCCAACTTACCATCTAGGTCCAATTTGATCGCTATGACATCTATTCTGCAGACAGGGTCTATAAGGCCCTTTCTTTTTATGTAGTAAAAAGCGTTCTTTATCATGCAATTCTTTTTGTAAGGGGTGATCGCGAAAAGAGGCGAATCGAACTCATCGGTCGTACGGGTCTTCACCTCGACGAATACGAGGTATTCCCCTCTGCGGGCGATGATATCTATCTCTCCGAACGGTGTGGAGTAGTTGCGGTCGATGATGGCGTACCCCTTCGCAAGAATGTGCTTTACGGCGATAGCTTCGCCCATGTGTCCTATAGAGTTGTTATTGTTTTTCATTTTGCTGATCCTGTTGATCCAAGTCCCGAACTTGGACCAGTTCCAAGTTCGGGACTTGGAAAACACATTACTGTTTGTTAGTGTTGTACTGTTCCAGAATAAGTCCCTCGAGGTCCTTTTGCACGTCGCGGGAAACCGGATAGAAGGTGTTGTACCATTTCCCGTCACGGCCTTTTTCCCGGGGCATGCTCACAAAAAGGCCGTTCTTGCCGTCCACGACTCGCAGGCCTTTGACCACGAAAGTATCCAGTAATAGTAGTTCGCAGAATGCCTTGGTGGGGCCATCGCCCGATACCGGGTAGAATTTTTCGACTTTAACCAGTTCTTTTTTCTCCATGTTAGTCTCCTTTTGTTTTGGTTCGTTCCCTACAATAAGAGACAACCTTAGAGATGATTTTCTTTCATTATTTTTTCAATAGGAAGTTGTTTTTATGACTGGGGGGATGTAATATTTTAATATCGCTTTATTGCCGGGAGGCTGAAATGGCGGAGAAGATCGATTTTCGCGGGGATGTTTGTCATTCTCTTATGCAGTATCTGCCGGGTATAGCCATTCAGGGATATAGAACGGACGGTATAGTTTTTTATTGGAACAAAGAGAGTGAGAGGATCTACGGCTATACAGCAGAAGAAGCCATTGGGAAAGACCTTGGTGAACTTATAATACCCGTGGGGGTATTGCCGGAATTCCGGAAGGTGCTGGAACTGGGGAAAAAAGCGGGTTCTTCCGGTGAGCTTATGCCGGCGGGGGACTACACGCTGCGTCATAAGGACGGGCACCTTGTTCCGGTCTATTCGATCCATACCGTTATCAAGGTGGCCGGAGGGGAGCCTCTGCTTTTCTGCATAGATGTGGACCTTTCCGAGCGTCAAAAAGCTGAGCGTGTTCTTACGGAAAGCGAAGAAAAATACCGCGATCTGTGCGATAATATCGAGGACCTTTTTCAGAGCGTTGGAATAGACGGTTCTTTTACATATGTTAATAAAGCATGGCTTGAGACATTGGGATATGACAAGGAGGAGGTCTTGCGCCTTTCGTTCCTTGATGTGATCCATCCCGATTGTCACGTCCATTGCATGGAAATATTCAATCGTCTCATGTCCGGTAAAGAGGTCGAAAAATTCGAGACGACATTCCTTGCCAAGGACGGAAGATCGATCATTCTGGAAGGAAGAGCGAACTGCTGTTTCAGGGAAGGTAAGCCGGTGTCGACGAGGGCCATTTTCAGGGACATTACCGAACGAAAGAAGATGGAAACGTCCCTTAGGGAAAGAGAGGAGGAATACCGGCTTCTTTTTGAAGACGCCGCCGATCCCATTATCGTCGTGGACGCGGACGGGAATTTCGAAAAGATCAATAAGGAATTTGAGAAAGAGACCGGCTATAAACGGTCCGAGATGACTGGGAGGAACATATTTACTTTCGGGATGTTTACCGCGGACTCGCGGGCGAAACTGCTATTCTTTTTTAAACAGCTTTTGGCGGGAGAGGAATTGGAGATGGTGGAAGTGGAGGTCGTCCGGAAGGACGGGACAAAGATACTGTATGAGCTCAGGGCCATGCCAGTAAGAAAGGGTGACAGGATAATGAGCGTGCAGGCCCTGTTCAGGGACATTACCGACAGAAAAATGACGCAGGAAAAACTGGAAGAATATGCTACAAGACTCCAGAGGACTAATAAAGACCTGGACGATTTTTCATATGTTATTTCTCATGACCTGAAAGCCCCGCTTGTGAACATCGAGCGGTTCGCCGATTTTTTGCAGGAAGATTGCGGCGCGAAACTGGGAGACAAAGGAAACCATTATCTGGAACGGCTGAGGATGAATGCCCAGCGTATGCAGCGTCTCATTGGTAGTATCCTGGAATTCTCGCGGGTGGACAGAAATGGTATACTTTTAGAGGAGGTAGCCTCATCGGAACTCGTGGATGAGGCGGAACTTCGGCTGGAATTCCTTATAGCGCGGAGCAATGCCCAGGTTACGGTCAAAGGGGATATGCCGAAGATATCTTGTGATCCGGAGATACTGGTTGGTGTATTTACGAATTTGATCTCCAATGCGATCAAGTATAACGATAAAAAGGTCCCGGTCATTGAGATAGGCTGTGGCGACACCGGGTCTTTTTATGAGTTCTATGTGAAAGACAACGGCCCTGGTATAGAGAAAAAAAGATTCGAGGAAATATTCAAGGCGTTCCATAAGATGAGCTATAAGGAAGGACAGGAGGGGTCCGGGGTGGGCCTTGCGATAGTGAAGAAAATAATCGAAAAACACGGAGGGACTGTTAGAATGGAATCTGTACAGGGGCAAGGCACAACGTTCTATTTCACTATTCCCAGAAAAGAGTTATAATAGCGAGAGGTTAACATGGCAAAGTATAAGATATTGGTAGTGGATGATGATGAGGACACTTTGTCGGCGTACGAAAGGATACTGAGGAACGCCGATTACAAGGTGTTTACCGCCAGAGACGGTATCTCGGCATTCCGTGAGATCAGGAATGTTTCTCCGGATGTCATAATCATGGACATCATAATGCCGGGAATGGACGGGCTTACGGCCATCACAAAAGTGAAAAATATCGCAGAGGAAAATTCCATCCCGATAATCGTGTGTACGACCGTTGGGTCAAAGGACGATGAAATCGCTGCGCTAAATCTCGGTGCCGCGGGATACTGCAGGAAGACGGCCGGTATGGATGACCTTCTTCAAAAAATAAGAAAGGTTTTGGGCGCATGAAAGAGGGCGATATTCCCGTGATAGAAGAAAAAGGGGATGATATCCGTGATGCCAGGGACATTTATAACGGGTTCCTTTTGAAATTGACAGAGGCCAAAGATAACAGTGACAGGGACCGGCAGAGAAGTGCCATCCTGGATACAGCGAAAGGTATTATTGGCACCGTTACTTCCAGAAGAGCGACGCTTTTTCTTTACATCAGCAGGTATTTCAAGGAAAATTATTTATTCGCGCATTCGTTGAACGTCGCGTTACTTTCTGTCAGAATAGGCCTTGTGCTGGGGTTTGACGAAAAACGGCTTGAGCGTATGGGGTCCCTGGCTTTGACCCATTCGGGGGAAGATATGGGGTTGCCGGAGGATATCTTCGCCGGAGTGGAAAACGACAAAGAAACGGACGAAGTCATAAAATTGGCGGATATATACGATACTTTGAGCAATCCGCCTTCCTACAGGCAGGGGATGACCCCTCCTGAGACCATAACGGCGATCATCGATGTGTATGGTTCGTTCGACCAGCGGTTGGTGAAGTCGTTCTTGAAGGAAATAACTTTTTATCCGGAAGGGAGCTGGGTGGAGCTTAACACTAAGGCCATAGGGATGGTAGTGAAGGTTAATGTGAACTTTCCTATGAGGCCGGTCGTAGATGTTGTTACCGCGGGAAAGCAGACGATAGACCTTTCAAAAAATATGCTTATATATATCGCGAGAGCTTTAACGCTTGCAGAAATAGAAAAGGTTGAGAACGACATCCTTGATGGTAAATTCTGATACGCTATGAATGAGAAGACCGAAAAAGGGGCATATTATATGCCCCTTTTAATTTTCAGTGAACACGAGATCAATCGAAACGGTCGATGATAAGTGCCATGAGGAAACAGGTGTTGGCGACGACATAATAGCTGACCGGGCGCAAAATTACGGGGTGAAGAGGGTTCCACCCGGAGAGATTTAATATGGTTCCGGCGAGAAGAAGTATAAATCCAAGGAGTACCAAGGTACCGACAGCAAGGTTCATTTTTTTCATCGCACTTCCTCCTTTTCTATCACCTGTAAAGTATAATGCGATTTACGTATAATTCAAGTTGCCAGCCTGTCCACTCCTTCTCTGCTTGTAATAATCTATTCAAGGATATACAATATGTTACACCCAGCGTTTTTTTGGTAAAAAGGCATTATGGAAAATAGAGAGATATCCAGGATATTCGATCAGATAGCCGATGTTCTCGAGTTAAAGGACGAGAATGTTTTCAGGATCCGCGCTTACCGGACGGCGGCCCAGAATGTCCTCGGACTTTCCCGCCAGCTCAGCGAAATATACGAAAAAGCCCCTGAAGAACTTGGCAATATTCCCGGGATAGGAAAAGACCTCAAAGAGAAGATTATCGAGATGGTGACCACGGGTAAACTTAAATATCATAAGGATCTTTTGAAGGAATTCCCGCAGGGGTTTCTGGACCTTCTTAATATTTCCGGCCTCGGCCCCAAAAAACTTAAAAAACTCAAGGATGTCCTGGGTGTTAAGGATGTTGAAGATCTTGAAAAAGCCTGCAAGGAAAAGAAACTTGAGGCGATAGAGGGGATGGGCGTAAAAACCCAGGAAAAGCTGCTTGAAGCGATAGCATATTATAAAAAACAGGCGGGAAGGATGCTCCTTCCGGAGGCCGCTCAAGAAGCGTCGGAGATAATGTCCTATCTCGAAAGATCTGAACTCTTTACCAAGCTTGAAATAGCAGGAAGCCTTCGCAGGGGCAAAGAAACTATCGGCGATATCGATATTCTCGCGGCCGCGCCGTCCGCGGGGAAAGCGATGGATTATTTCGCGAGGTATCCCGGTATGGCAAGCGTCATCGCCAAAGGAGAGACCAAATCCAGCCTGCTTTTAAGGACAGGCGTCCAAGTCGACCTTCGTGTGATAGATAGTCCGCTCTTTGGCGCCGCTTTAGTGTATTTTACCGGCTCGCAGGGCCATAATATCAAGCTCAGGACCCTTGCCAAGAACAAAGGTCGCAAAGTCAGTGAATACGGTGTTTTTACGGTGGATCCGAAGACCGGCAAAGAGAAACTGATCGCCGCGAAGACGGAAAAGGAAGTATATGTGGCCCTCGGCATGGAATGGATACCGCCGGAACTTCGGGAAGATACGGGCGAGATAGAAGCGGCTATGTCGGGAAAACTTCCGGCATCTTTAGTGGAACTGGAACATCTAAAAGGGGATCTGCATCTTCATACGACTGCCACGGACGGGCGCAATACGATAGAGGAGATGATCCATGCCGCGAAAGAAAAAGGGTATGAATATATCGCTATTACCGACCATTCGAAGCACGTAAAGGTGGCGAACGGTCTTGATGAAAAGGCGCTTATAAAGCATATCGAGAATATCAGGAAAATAAGCGGCAAAATAAAAGGTATTAAAGTCCTTACCGGTGTAGAAGTGGATATTCTTAAGGAGGGAGATCTTGATATTGAGGATGATGTCCTTAAAGAGCTGGACATCGTTATCGCGTCGGTCCATTCATATTTTCAGATGGACATGGAGGCGCAGACGGACAGGGTTTTGAAAGCGCTGGACAATAAATATGTGAATGTGCTCGCACATCCTTCAGGCAGGCTCATAACACAGCGAAGTCCCATGCAGCTTGATTTTGACAAGGTCTTTGAAGGTGCGCGTGACCGCGGGATATTTCTTGAGATCAATACCCATGGTAAACGGATAGACCTTAATGATGTGCACTGCAGGAGGGCGAAAGAGATCGGGGCAAAAGTTGTCATAAATACCGATGCGCATGAAATTTCGCATCTGGGCCAGATAGTCTTCGGCGTTATCGCCGCGCGGCGCGGATGGATAGAAAAGAAGGATGTTCTGAACACGAAGCCGCTCGGCGGTATGCTTAAGGCGCTGAAGCGTTGAGAGCGGAGAGCGGGACGCGGAGCATTTGGTGCAGGGAGCAGAGGGGGGTTAGTTTATCGTTTTTAGTTTATCGTTGTTCGGTAAACGCGAAAAGCTCGAAAAACGAGAAACGAACAACGAAGAACGAACTTACTTAATGCTTTGGACTAAAAGGAATGTGATGCCAAAAGATATCGAAAAGAGGATTAAAGAGCTCCGCGAGGAGATCAAACGGCATAACCGTCTTTATTATACAGAAGGCAAACCTCAGATATCCGACTTGAAATATGACGCGCTTATCGGCGAGCTCAAAAAGCTTGAAAAAGAGCATCCGGAATATAAGTCTGCCGGGTCGCCCACTCAAAAAGTTGGCGCGCCTGTTCGCGGCTCCGGTTTTGCCAAGGTGAAACATTCCGCGCCTATGCTGAGCCTCGAAAGTATACATAAAGTCGAGGAATGCGTGAGGTTTGACAGGAACTGTAAAAAGGACCTGGGTGCTGACAGGATGGTCTACATGGCCGAGCCAAAACTTGACGGCCTCAGCGTCGAACTCGTGTATGAGAACGGCGAGTTTGTCCGCGGTGTTACAAGAGGCGATGGTGTTTACGGCGAGGACGTTACGGAGAACATAAAAACGATAAAGACGGTGCCCCGGCGTCTTAAGGGGGAGAAGGTGCCCGTCCGTTTCGCGGTGAGGGGCGAAGTCCTAATGTATATAAAAGATTTTCAGGAGCTGAATAAAAAACAGGCGGAGACCGGCAAAGACCTTTTTGCCAATCCCAGGAACGCCGCGGCGGGAGCGCTCAGGCAGCTTGACGCGGAAATAACCGCGGGAAGAACGCTTGACGTTTTTTGTTACGAGATACTTGATTCTTCCGAAAAAATACCGCCCACGCAGGAGGAGGTCATCACGTTCATTAAAAAGTCAGGGCTTAAGACCGCCCCGGATTCGAAATGCTGTTCTTCGATAGAAGAAGCCGTGAAATATCACGATGATCTCGCGAAAAAAAGGGATGACCTTGATTTCGAGATAGACGGTGTCGTGATAAAGATCAACGACCTTGATCTGCAAAGGAAGCTGGGATGGAGGACCACTAATCCCCGCTGGGCGGTAGCGTTCAAGTTCGAGCCGAGGAAAGAAATTACCCGTGTCGATAATATAGCCGTACAGGTCGGCCGGACCGGCGTTTTGACGCCGGTGGCGCTTTTGCAGCCCGTGGAAGTGGGAGGCGTGACCGTGTCCAGGGCTTCGCTTCATAATATGGATGAGGTAGGAAGACTCGGTGTGAAGATCGGGGACTATGTAAAAGTGCAGAGAGCAGGGGACGTAATACCCGACATTATCGGGGTGATAACGGCAAAACGTAATGGCAGCGAAAAAGAGTTTCACATGCCGCGGAATTGTCCGAGTTGCGGGACGGCAGTAGAAAAAGAAGACGTTTTTTATCGTTGTCCGGCGGGACTTACGTGTCCGGCGCAGCTCAAGGAGGCGATATCGCATTACGCGAGCAAGGGAGCGGTGGATATCGACGGGTTCTCGGACGGGACCGTCCAGCAGCTTTACGAAGAGGGCCTCATAAACAGTATTTCCGATGTGTATACGCTAAAAGGCGCGGATTTGCTGAAACTTGAGGGGTGGAAGGAGAAAAAGACGGAGAACCTTCTCAAAGCGATAGAAGCGTCCAAGGACGTAACTCTCGACAGGTTCATTTTCGGTCTCGGGATCAGGAACGTCGGAAAACATATCGCATTGCTTCTCGCCGAAAAATTCGGTTCACTCGATAAACTGATGTCGGCCGCGGAAGAGGATCTTCTCGTGATAAAAGAGATAGGGCCGGAGACGGCGTCGTGCGTGATCACGTTCTTTAAAGACAAAAGGAACACCCGCGAGATAGAAAAATTGATAGAACGCGGCGTCAATATCCGCAAAAAAGCTGTTACTGGCAAACTTGCCGGCAAAAAGATAGTTTTTACCGGCAGCCTCGAAAAAATGACCCGTTCCGAGGCCAAGAAACTCGTGGAAGCCGAAGGCGGGGAGGCCCAATCGGGTGTGTCGGACTCCACCGATCTTGTGGTGGCCGGCGCAGAAGCTGGATCCAAACTCGAATCTGCAAGAAAGAAAGGCATAAAAGTCATTTCCGAGAAAGAGTTTCTTGAACTTCTCAAATAGTATCAAAAAAACACGAAAAGGGAGCGGGCACTTTTTAATGGAAAAGTACCCGCTCCCTTTTTTGACCTCATGTTTATAACACAAGTTAGTTGTGCATATTGCAGTCGTGTTATGGATAAAAAAGTTTATTTTGGCAACTTGTTGTGACAAAATATTTATGGCATGCTTTAGATGAGTACAAAGTTAGAAAAAATACACACAGTTTTTATCAAACTTTGTAAACGCATACATATACGTCAACTTTGACAAACAGAGGCGGAGATCGAAAAATTAAAGGATCGTGGCAAAAGGAGATTTTAAAAGTTAAGTGTTCTTGCTATAGGTATTTACTGCTTGGACAGCGCCTGAAAGGTGGTGCGAAATGAAGAGCCCTTTTAAAATATGGAAGATTAGGACGTTGGTTTTTCTTGTCGTTTTATGTTCGGCGGTAATCCTGGTATTGGGGGATGCGGAAGCCGCGCTTTTTCGTGGTTTGGGTGACCTTGAAGGTGGGAGTTTTAGTAGCTATGCATGGAGTGTTAACAGCGACGGTTCGGTTGTTGTTGGGTATGGAGTTTCAGCCAGCGGCAATGAACCATTTCGCTGGACAGAGGCAGGCGGTATGGTGGGATTGGGCGATCTTCCGGGTGGGACCTTTAATGGCACTGCTCGGGGCGTTAACAGCGATGGTTCCATTGTTGTCGGTCAAGCAAACTCAGCCAGTGGCAGTGAAGCATTTCGCTGGACAGAGGCAGGCGGTATGGTGGGATTGGGCGATCTCCCGGGGGGAGTCTTTAGTAGTCATGCAAGGAGTATTAACAGTGACGGTTCGGTTATTGTCGGCCAGGCAAACTCAGCCAGTGGCAATGAACCATTTCGCTGGACAGAGGCCGGCGGTATGGTGGGATTGGGCGATCTCCCGGGGGGAGTCTTTAATAGTCAGGCAAGGGATGTTAACAGCGATGGTTCTGTTGTTGTCGGTCAGGCAAACTCAGTCAGCGGCTACGAAGCATTTCGCTGGACAGAGGCAGGTGGTATGGTGGGATTGGGCGATCTTGCAGGGGGGGGTTTTTACAGTATAGCTATGAGTGTTAATAGCGACGGTTCGGTTGTTGTTGGGTGGGGAACCTCGGCCAGTGGAGAAGAAGCATTTCGCTGGACAGAGGCGGGAGGCATGGTAGGTTTAGGTGATCTTGCCGGGGGGAGTTTTCATAGCCAGGCATGGAGTGTTAACGGCGATGGTTCGGTTATTGTCGGTATGGCAACCTCGGCCAGCGGCGAAGAAGCATTTATTTGGGATGAAGCTAACGGAATGAGAAACCTTGAAGACGTTCTTGTAAATGATTACGGTCTCGATCTTACAGGGTGGACACTATCTAGAGCTTACGGTATAAGTTCTGATGGTCTGAAGATAGTAGGGTACGGTACCAGTTCCAATGGTACGGAAGCATGGTTCGCGAACTTGGGCGATGTGCCGGAGATGCCGGCGGGGACGCTTTCGCTGCTTACTATGGTTTTTGGAATTAGTATGGCTTTTGGCAGGAAGATTGTGAGGAAAGCTTAAAGGTTTGTCGAGTTGATTGCGTTCATAGTGTTTATTGCGTTGTTTGACGAACGCAATAAACACTATGAACTCCCGATAACAAAGGGGACAGGTTGCTTTTTAGAGCGAAAAGCAGCTTGTCCCTTTTTTGTTCTAAACATTGACTTCCACACAGTGTGAAGATATAATTATGTTCTATTAAGCAGGCCAAAACGACGAATTATCGGTATATATATATTATTAGCGTACATGCGGGAGAGAGGAGAACACTAATGACCGAAACAAATCAACCGGCTGATCTTACGCCTCAAAACGAGCTTGTCGAACAAAGATATAAGAACCTTGAGAAACTGGTCGAGGCGGGCATAGATCCCTTTGGTGAAAAGTTCGCGGATACCGAAAGGGTCACAGCCATAAAAAGCGGTTTTTCCGAGGGTAAAGCGGTACGCGTTGCCGGAAGGGTCATGTCCAAAAGGATAATGGGTAAAAGTATCTTCATGGACCTCAAGGACATTTCCGGGAAAATACAGCTTTACGCCAAAAAAGACGCGGTCGGGGAGAACGTTTTTGATCTTCTCAAGGACCTGGATATAGGCGATATCATAGGTGTTTCCGGGAAGCTTTTTAAGACCAGGACAGGTGAAGATACGATCGTCATAGACGAGTATAAGATGCTGAGTAAGTCCCTTCATATGCTTCCCGAGAAATGGCACGGGCTCAAGGACATCGAAACGCGTTACCGCCAGAGATATGTCGACCTCATCGTTAATGACGATTCCCGCGAGATATTCAAGCGGAGGATAGAGATCGTGAAATGTATCAGGGAATATCTCAATAACAAGGGGTTCCTTGAGGTGGAGACACCGATGATGCACCCGATAGCGGGTGGCGCCGCCGGTAAACCCTTCAAGACCCATCACGAGGCGCTTGATATGGACCTTTACCTTAGGATAGCGCCGGAGATATATCTTAAAAAACTTCTGGTCGGTGGCCTGGAAAAGGTCTATGAGATAAACCGTTCTTTCAGGAACGAGGGCATTTCGACGAGGCATAACCCCGAATTCACGATGATCGAGGTCTATGAAGCGTATTCCGACTGCGCAGGCATGATGGAACTTGTGGAAGGCCTTATCAGGGACGCCGCCATGAAGGTCCTCGGGACGGAGAAATTCGTTTACGGGGACAGGGAAATAGACCTGTCTATCTGGAAAAAGGTGTCGTTCGCGGAGCTCATGAAGGAGAATTTCGGAATAAGCGTGGACGATCCGCTTGACGCGTGGGTCTCGAAACTCAAAAGGAAAGGGATAGAGATAGAGGGCGGCAAGGTCAGTAAAACGCAGATAATCAATATCGTCGGTGAACTCGTGGAACCCAAGGCGGAGACCCATCCTGTTTTCGTGGTGGATATGTTCAAGGAGATGAGCCCTCTTGCCAAGGAGAAAAAAGGCTGTCCCGGCATAGTGGACAGGTTCGAGCTTTATATGGGCGGTATGGAAGTAGCCAACGCGTATTCGGAGCTCAACGATCCGATAGAACAGCGCAAGAGGTTCATCGAACAGGTCAAACATGACCCGGATGCCCGGATAGACGAGGATTTCATAAGGGCCTTGGAATACGGGATGCCCCCCGCGGGAGGGCTTGGCATCGGTATAGACCGTTTGACGATGGTGCTCACTAATTCGCCGAGCATCAGGGACGTGATATTTTTCCCGCACATGAGGCCGGAGTGAGAGCAAGTTAGTTGTTAGTTTGTAGTTGTTGGTTGTTAGTTATTTCTGATAACTAAAAACTAACAACTAGCGACCAAAGTACACAATGCGCAGGATAAATATGTGGAATGTTTTCTTAAGTATAAGATATTTTCTCGCCAAGCGGAAGCAGGGGATAATATCTTTTATCAATCTTACATCGGTGATAGGGGTGGCGCTCGGCGTTGCTTCTCTCATCATCGTGATGTCGGTGATGAATGGGTTCGATCTGGAGGTCAAAAAAAAGATCATAGGGACATATGCCCCGATAGTCGTGTCAAGGGAGGCCGGTAATATTCCCGTCGGCGACATACCGCTTATCGAAAGGTCTCTCCCCGGGATAAAAAAAGCTGCTGGTTTTATTACCGGACAGGCGGTACTGGCAAAAGACGGTAACGTGGTCGGGGTGCTTTTAAAAGGCATAGACGTTGAAAAAGAGAAGAAGGTCACGGATGTTCTTTCTTATATCAAAATGGAAGAAGAAGGCTTAAAAGGCAATAACATCGTTCTTGGCAGCGAACTTATGAGGAATATCGGCGCGGTGAGGGGTGACATTGTGGAGATCATAGTGCCATATTCTATCATTGATCAGGAGAAGGTAAAGTTCAAAGTCGTCGGCAGTTTCAGGTCTGGGAGATACGACTATGATTCCAATATCGCGGTCATTGACCTCGCGACGGCCCAGAAACTTTATAGAACGGGTGATACGGTATCAGCCGTGGCCGTGAAAGTGCCCGATGACGATGTCGTGAAAATGAAACAGGGCCTCGAGGCTGTTTTAGGGTTCCCGTATATCGTAAAAAGCTGGATGGACCTTGACCGTAACCTCGTGGCGGCGCTCGCGATGGAAAAAAAGATGATGTTCATCATACTCGGCCTTGTGATATTTGTAGCGTGTTTCAATATTACCGGATCTCTTGTCATGATGGTCATGGAAAAAACAAGGGACATCGGCATACTCAAGGCCATCGGCGGGAGTTCCTGGGGCGTGAGTTCCGTGTTCTTTCTTGAGGGATTTTTTATAGGCGCTCTCGGTATATCGATAGGAAGTATCGGAGGAGTATATTTCTCCCAAAGGATAAATGATATAGCGGAGTTTATCCAGCGTGTGACGGGATATGAGGTCTTCCCGAGCGATGTATATTATTTTAGCGAGATACCGGTCAAGGTTAGCTCATCGGATGTTTCGACAATAATCGTTTTTGCCATGGCGCTCGTGCTCATCGCGGGGTTCTATCCGGCGTGGAAAGCGTCGAGGCTCGATCCGGTTGAGGCGATAAGGTATGAGTAGTGAACGGTGTTAAGAAACAGATCACAGTTCACAGGTCACCGTTTACAAAGGTTGGAGGGGAGAGAAAAGTGCTCAAGGCGAAAGATCTTAGTAAAACGTTCGAGAAAGGCCATACCGCAGTTCATGCGGTCAGAAAGGTCGATATCGAGATAGCCGCCGGTGAGCGCATATATATCCACGGCCCTTCGGGAGCCGGTAAGTCCACTCTTTTACACCTTCTCGGTGCGTTGGCGAGGCCTACGGAAGGGGAAGTGGCCTTTGAGGGCAGAAGCATTTACAAAATGGGCGACAGAAGAAGGAGCATCATCAGGAGCGAAGTATTCGCTTTTATTTTTCAGTTCTATCACCTTCTTCCTGAGCTCAACGTTCTTGAGAATGTTATTCTTCCTGCCAGGATACTGGGAAAAAAGTCGGGAAAGGACATGACCGAACGGGCGTATGGTATACTTGGTAAGGTCGGGATGGGGCACAGGTTAAAGCACCGGCCGTCGGAGCTTTCGGGTGGTGAGTCACAACGGGTGGCGATAGCGAGGGCCCTTGTGAACAGTCCGCGGGTCCTTTTCTGCGATGAACCTACCGGTAATCTTGATTCGGCCATGAGCCGGGAGATATATGACCTGATCTTAAAGGTCAGTGAAGAAGAAAAAATGAGCGTTGTCGTGGTTTCGCATCAGGGGATAATAGAAGGGTTCTATCATAGTGAATATCTTATGAGAGATGGGGTGTTGGAGCGGGTGATCGGCAAACAGTCGCCGGTTACCAGTTTCCGGAGGTTGAGGGGCGAATGATGAATGAGTGTCATTGCGAGGAGTACGCCGCAGGCGGACGACGAAGCAATCTCGAATTGATAGAGATTGCTTCGCAAAGAACGCTCGCAATGACGCTACTCGGCGATAAACGAACTTTATGAACGCAATACTCAATACGCACGACGCAATACGAAGTAAGGAGTAACAGCAATGGGTTACAAAATTTTTCTGAACGGGGAATTCGTCGATAACGGCGCCGCGAAAATATCGGTCTTCGATCACGGACTTTTATATGGTGACGGAGTGTTCGAGGGGATACGGTCCTACAACAGAAAGGTTTTTCGTCTGGATGAGCATCTTGACAGAATGTTCGAGGGCGCCGCCGTGATCCGTCTTAAAATGCCTTACGCGAAGAAAGAATTCCGGTCGAAAATACTCGAGACCCTGAAGGTGAACGAGCTGGACAACGCGTATATCCGTGCTGTTGTGACGAGAGGTCCCGGGGACCTTGGGCTTGATCCGAGGAAATGCAAAGAGCCGACCATTTTCGTGATAGCGCATGAGATAGTCCTTTATCCGAAGGAGTTTTACGAGAACGGTCTTCCGATCATTATCGCGAAGACGAGGAGGACGCATCCGCACTCGCTCGATCCCAGGGTGAAATCGCTTAATTATCTCAACAATATACTCGGGAAGATTGAGGCCATTGACAGTGGTACGCATGAGGCGTTAATGCTCACTGTGGATGGTTACGTGGCCGAATGTACAGGAGATAATGTTTTCGTTATTAAAGAAGGTGAACTGTTAACTCCGCCCAATGAGATAGGGGCGCTGTCCGGTATTACTCAAAAGGCCGTTATCGAACTCGCGCAGAAGAGGGGCTTGGAGTTCGCTTATAAAATGATGTCGCCTGAGGATGTTGTCAGCGCGGAAGAGTGTTTTTTGACCGGGACGGCGGCCGAGGTCATACCGGTGACGAAGGTCGATAACAAAGTCGTTGGTAATGGCGTGCCGGGCGCGGTCACCAAGCTTCTTATGCAGGATTTCAAGGAGCTCGTGAAAAGGGAAGGCGTGTCTTACTAAAAGGGGGGTATCGTGAGATGTGATGTGTGTCATGCGCGTGAGGCGACCGTTCATCTTACAGAGGTCGTCAACGAAGAGGTCACGAAACTGCATCTTTGCGAGAATTGTGCCAAGGCAAAGAGCGAGGAGATGCAGTCGCACTTCGGTCTGACGGACCTTATCGCGAGCCTGATGGATTTTGAACCGGCCCTTCCGGAAGAGAAACCGCATGAAGTTGCGGTCAAATGCGGTAAATGCGGTATGACATACCATGATTTTCAGAAGACGGGAAAACTGGGATGCGAAGAATGCTATGAAGCATTCAAAAAAGACTTGAGTGGGCTTTTAAAGAAGATACATGGCGCCGACAGGCATGTGGGGAAAATGCCGGTCATGAGCGTGGGGACCGCGAGCGATCAGGAGACGCTGAAGCGTCTCCATACCGAGCTTGAGGAACTGGTGCGGGCAGAGGAATTCGAAAAAGCGGCTATTATCAGGGATAGGATAAAGGACTTGGAGGGCAAGTCCTGAGCCTGTCGAAGGACAAGCCCTGAGCCTGTAGAAGGATAAATACTAGCATATGAAATTGGAAGATCTCATAGATCAAAAGGCGGAATGGCTTAAAGGCGAAGGCCCGAAGGCGGAAATAGTCGTGTCCACGCGGATAAGGTTGGCCCGCAATATAAAAGGCCATTTTTTCCCTGGATGGGCCAATGATAAGCAGAGGGATACGGCGCTTGAAAAGAGCATCTCCGGTTTGAAAAGGACCGTCTCTTTCAAAAACGCCCTTTTTCTCAGGATGAGAGAGATGGATATGATGGACAGGGAATTTCTTGTGGAACGCCATCTTATGAGCAGGGAGCACGCCGTTGACGTGAAGAGCAAAGCTGTCGTGGTGGACGAAAAGGAAGCGATAAGCATCATGCTCAACGAAGAGGATCATTTAAGGATACAAGTCCTTCGCTCCGGGTTCAACATTATGGATGCCTGGGGTGCCATCGATAAAATAGACCAGGAGATATCGAGATATCTCCAGTACTCATATTCCCCGAAGTTCGGTTATCTTACGTCCTGTCCTACCAATACGGGGACGGGGATGAGGGCGTCGGTCATGTTGCATCTGGTGGCACTTGCGATGACGGACCAGATGTCCAATGTATATGACGCGATTTCGAAATTGGGCATGACCATAAGAGGTTTTTACGGGGAAGGTACGGAAGCGCTGGGGAATTTTTACCAGATATCCAATCAGGTGACGCTGGGACATTCGGAGCTCGATATACTCGATAATCTGGTAAGGGTGGTAAACAAACTTATCGAGCGGGAAGAGGCGACAAGGACCCATCTTTTGAAGAACAAAAAACAGGAGATCACCGACAGCGTTTGCCGTTCTTACGGGACGCTGCGGAGCGCCAGGATCATAACGTCCGACGAAACGATACGCCTTATGTCCGCGGTGCGGCTGGGTGTGGAACTCGGGTTGATAAAGGACCATGGAAGAGGGGAAGTGAACGATCTCTTTCTTCTCACGCAGCCGTCGCATCTTCAGAAGATCGAGAAAAAAACGTTGACCCCGCACGAGCGGGACATAAAGAGAGCGGACCTGATCAGGGAGAAATTGGGAGAAAGAGCAGAATAGGTTGATTAAAATATGTTGTGTATTGCGTATTGAGTAGTGCGTATTGCGTGAGTAAACGAACTCAATACTCAATACGCATTACGCAATACGAAATATTACGGAGGTTATAACAAATGGCTGCATTCAGTAAATTCACGGAGAGAGCCAGAAAGGTCATACTGCTGGCGAAAGAAGAAGCGAAAAAATTCAACCATGATTACATAGGGACGGAGCATATACTGCTTGGCCTTGTGAAAGAGGGCGAAGGGGTGGCCGCGGCGGTCCTTAACAGCCTGGGTTTGGAGGCCGAGAACATCCGAGAGGAAGTAGAGAAACTCGTCCAGCCCGGCCCGGCTCCGGTACTTGTGAACGACATACCTTTTACCCCGCGGGCTAAGAAGGTCATTGAGCTTGCCATGGATGAGGCGCGTAATCTCGGCCACAATTATATTGGGACGGAACATCTCCTCCTGGGGCTTATACGCGAAGGCGACGGTATTGCCGCGCAGGTTCTTCTTAACGTCGGCTTGGACCTTAAGAGCGTGAGGGAAGAAGTCCTGAATCTTTTAGGGTCTTCCGTGCCGGGATACTCGATAGCCTCGCCGGACCTTAGAAAGAAGAAAAAGACCAAAACGCCGGCACTGGATTCGTTTGGCCGGGACCTTACGGAAATGGCCAAACAGGACAAACTTGACCCTGTTATCGGCAGGGAAAAAGAGATACAGCGTGTCATACAGATACTCGGCCGGCGCAAGAAGAATAATCCCGTGCTTATCGGTGAAGCCGGTGTGGGAAAGACGGCGATCGTCGAGGGGCTCGCTCAAAAGATAATAGAGGGAGAGATCCCTGAAATATTGAAAGGAAAAAGGCTCCTCATCCTGGACCTTGCGATGATGATAGCGGGCACAAAATATCGCGGCCAGTTCGAGGAAAGGATAAAGGCCGTGATGAAGGAGATAAAAGATTCATCCGAGGTAATAGTCTTTATTGACGAGATACATACTCTTGTCGGCGCGGGAGGGGCGGAAGGAGCCATAGACGCGTCCAACATCTTAAAGCCTTCTCTGCAGCGCGGCGAGATACAATGCATAGGCGCGACGACCCTGGACGAGTACCGGAAGAACATAGAGAAAGACCCCGCGCTTGAGCGGCGGTTCCAGCCGGTCATAGTGGACGCTCCCAGCGTGGATGATACCATCAAGATCCTGAAAGGTTTAAGGGACAAATATGAGGCCCACCACAAGGTAAAGTTCACGGACAAGGCGCTTGAGGCGGCCGCGAAGCTTTCGGACCGCTATATAAGTTCCCGTTTTCTTCCCGACAAGGCCATAGACCTTATCGATGAGTCCGGGTCGAGGGCGAGGCTTTCCACGATGATGGCCCCTTCGAATTTTAAGGGCGAAGAAAAGAAGATCGAGGAATATCGGAGAGAGAAAGAAGAAGCGGTAAAGAACCAGGATTTCGAAAAAGCCGCGAGGTTCCGCGATTTCGAGAGGAAAGCACGCGAGGAGCTTGATGTCCAGCAGCAGGAATGGAAATCGAACCAGAGCAAACAGGAGGTCGTGGTGAGTGACGAGGACATAGCCACTATTGTTTCCGAGTGGACCGGTATACCTCTCGTCAAAGTGGAAGAAAAAGAATCCGAGAAATACCTGAAGCTGGAAGAGAGCCTCAAAAAACAGGTAGTCGGGCAGGATGAGGCGATAAGCGCTATAGCTCATGCCGTGAGAAGGTCCCGTGCCGGAGTAAAGGACCCCAAACGTCCGATAGGCACGTTCGTTTTCCTCGGGCCTACGGGGGTAGGAAAGACCCTCCTGGGCAGGAAACTTGCCGAATTACTTTTCGGCGATGAAGACGCCATTATCCAGGTGGACATGTCGGAATACATGGAAAAGTTCAATGTTTCAAGGCTTGTAGGAGCGCCTCCGGGATATGTGGGATATGAGGAGGGAGGCCAGCTCACCGAGAAAGTGAGACGGAAACCTTACGCCGTTGTCCTTCTTGACGAGATAGAAAAAGCGCATCCGGATGTTTTCAATATTCTCCTGCAGGTGCTGGAAGAAGGGCGGCTTACCGATTCCTACGGCAGGAAAGTGAGTTTTAAGAACACGGTTCTTATTATGACCTCGAACATCGGGGCGGACCTTCTTAGAAAAACAGGGTCGATAGGTTTCAAGTCCGCGAAAGAGGAAGAAACCTATTTCGATATGAAAGACCGTCTTCTTAGCGAAGTAAAAAAGACCTTTAAACCGGAGTTTATAAACAGGATCGACGATGTGATCGTTTTCAGGAGCCTTAATGAGACCGACCTTAAGGAAATAGTCAGTATCGAGGTGAATGACGTCGTGGAGAGGCTCCATGAAAAAAGTATCGAGATAACGCTCGACAAGATCGCCAAAGATTTTATCATAGAGAAGGGGTTCGACAAGGTTTTCGGCGCCAGGCCGCTGAAAAGGGCCATACAGCGTTATCTTGAGAACCCTCTTGCCGAGGAGATACTTTCTGGATCGTTCAAAGAAGGGTCGAAAATAAAGGTAACAAGACAGGCGGACAGGGACGAGCTGAAATTTGAGGAAGTGAATGCCTAAGGGAAGGCGAAAAAAATGATGTTCATGATGATCGGGGCAAACGCGTTCAAATACGCGGCGCAAAAGGTAAGGAATTTCTTTACGTATATCGGCGGGCTTGTCGTCCTTTTAACGCAGACGATATTCTGGATGATCATGCCGCCATTCCGGAAAGGAGCGATCCTGGAGCAAATGCAAAGGATAGGGGTCGCGTCGTTCCCCATCGTGTTCCTCATAAGCCTTTTTACCGGTATAGTGCTTGCTCTTCAGAGCGCTTACCAGATGCAGAAGGTCGCGGCCGAGATGTACATCGCGTCCCTGGTGGCTCTTTCACTTACTCGCGAGCTTGGCCCGGTACTTACGGCGCTTGTTGTAGCGGGAAGGTGCGGTGCGGCCATAACGGCGGAAGTGGGGACGATGAGAGTGACCGAACAGATAGACGCCATGGAGACGTTGTCCGCGAACCCCGTTAAATATCTTGTGGTGCCGAGATTCGTCGCGCTTGTCATCATGGTCCCGCTTCTTACTATCTATTCCGATTTTTTCGGTATTGTCGGAGGTTATCTTGTCGGTGTGGGGAAGCTCAACATAACCCATTCCATGTACATTAAAATGACCTTTGATCCGCTGAAGCTCAAGGACGTTGTGACCGGTATAATAAAAAGCCTTTCTTTCGCGGTGATCATATGTATGATATCCTGTTTTGAGGGAATGAATTCGGAAGAAGGCGCGGAGGGCGTGGGAAGGGCCACGACCTCAAGCGTGGTGAGAAGTTTTATTTTAATAATCGTCGCGGACTGCTTTTTTACAGCGCTGTTCTATTTTTTGTTTAGATAGTAAGGATAAAGGATAAAGGATAAAAAAGGCGAGGTATCAAGATGACCGAGGGATATTTTTCCTTTCTCCTTTTTCCTTTCTCCTTGAAATGAGAGAAAGGAAAAAGGTTTGCCATGATAGAGATACGTCACTTGTACAAATCGTTCAACGGGAGGTCCGTGCTTGAGGACATCAACCTTACGATACCGACGGGAGAGTCACTTGTAATACTTGGAAGGAGCGGCTGTGGTAAAAGTGTTCTGCTTAAGCATATCATCGGCCTCATGAGGCCGGATTCCGGCAGTGTCTTTATTGAGGGGGCGGACATAACGAAGATAAGCGGAAGAGAGATAAACGAGATACGAAAAAAGTTCGGCATGCTTTTCCAGGGGGCGGCGCTGTTTGATTCTTTGACCGTTTTTGAGAATGTTGGTTTTCAGATGATCGAGCATACCGATAAGCCATATGATGAGATAAAAACGCGCGTGGCCGAGTGTCTTGCCATGGTGGGGCTTAAAGGCGTCGAAAAATACAAGCCTGCCGAACTTTCCGGCGGCATGCGAAAAAGAGTGGGGCTTGCGAGGGCTATCTCGATGTCGCCCGAAATAATGATGTTCGATGAACCCACGACCGGCGTCGACCCGATCATGGGGGACATTATCAACGATTTCATAAGGAGCCTTCATGAAAAACTGAAGGTCACCTCGATCACGGTCACGCATGATATGAAAAGCGCGTTCAAAATAGCGGACCGGATATGTCTTTTCTACAATAAAAAGCTCTGGCCTATCGGGACGCCGGAAGAAGTGCAGAATTCCGATAACCCGGCAGTGAAACAGTTTGTAACGGGCAATGCACACGGTCCTTTGACCGAAGCGGGAGAGTAATCATGTTATACAAGTTCCGAACTTGAATTCAAGTTCGGAACTTGTATTGAACGATGAAAGGGGAGAATAAAATGTTCAGGAACGAGAAACTGGAGATGAAAGTCGGTCTCTTCATAGGGATCGGGATATTTTTGATGTTTTTGATCGTCTTTTCCATAAAGGATGTGTCTATGCTGGGAAAAGGCTATGAATTCAACGTCACGTTCGATTTTGTGAACGGCGTTACCGAAAGTTCTCCGGTCAGGTTGTCTGGGGTCCGTGTCGGGGAGATCAACAAAGTGGATCTTTTTTACGATGCGGAAGCGGGAAGGACCCGTGTCAAGTTATTGCTCTGGTTACGTGGTAACGTGAATATCGAGGAAGATGCCGTCGCCAGGATAAACTCCCTGGGTCTGTTGGGCGAACAATACGTTGAAATAACCCCGGGCATATCCAAGGTTTTTGTGAAGCCGGGCGGTAAGATAATAGGGCATAATCCGGTGCATGTCGGTGAACAGATGGAAAAGGTGAAAGATATAATGGATTCTTTCGCGGTCATCAGTGGCCGTATAGCGAAAGGGGAAGGGACGATAGGGAAGCTCATGACGGATGATACTCTTTATAACGATCTTGAGGTCATTTTCGGCAGGCTGAAGAACGGCGAAGGTACTATCGGTAAACTTCTCGTGGAAGAGAAGATATATAACGATATGGAGGGTTTTGTGGCCGATATAAAGGCCAACCCGTGGAAATTGCTACATAAGACCGAAGAAAAACCCAGAGAAGAAGCGCAGCCAGTAAAAAAGGGGACTTCGTTCAGTCATAAATAAGATTTTGTATTGGGTATTGCGTATTGAGTATTGAGTGATGCGTATTGCGTGAAAGATTTTTGTTTTTATAGATTTGCTAAAAAAGGAGTTAATGGTGAATACGTTACGTTTTGTTAGAGCGTTTTTTCTGTTCTTATCCGTGTTCTGCGGATATTATGTCGGGACGCTGTTTATGGCCAGTATTGGGTATGGGCCATGGATCGGTATTTTTGCGGGTCTGATGTTCGCGATACTCATAATCTTTCTCGAGATCAAGCTGCGGGAAGTGTCTCTCCGCAACCTTTCCGCGGCAGTCTTTGGCCTCGTTTTCGGTTTTTTCATAGCGTGGATGCTTACGCTGATCCTTAGGCTGATCCCCATGGACGCGATTTTTTACTCTATCTTCCAGATAATTTTTACGCTTCTTTTTTGCTACCTGGGTATGACCATATCGATCAAAGGCAAGGACGAGTTCAACCTCATTATACCCTACGTAAGGTTCTCCCGGGAAGACCAGAGGGACCAGCTTTATCTCCTGGATACGAGCGTTATAATCGACGGTCGTATCGTGGGCATATGTGAAGCCGGGTTTCTGGAGGGAAAGCTTGTGGTGCCGCGTTTTGTGTTAGCGGAACTTCAGCAGATAGCGGACAGCGCCGATGACGCGAAACGCGTGAGGGGGAGAAGAGGCCTTGATATTCTGAACATCCTTAAAAAGATGGAGAAGACGGAAGTGATAGTGCATGATGAGATCCTTCCCCAGATAAAAGAGGTGGACGCGAAGCTCGTACATCTGGCGAAAATACTCAATTGCAAGGTCATTACGAACGATTTTAACCTCAATAAGGTCGCGAAACTGGAAAGCGTTACGGTCCTTAACATTAATGACCTGGCTAACGCGCTCCGTATGGTCGTTTATCCGGGCGAGGAAATACGCGTGTATATCCGTAAAGAGGGGAAGGAAAAGAATCAGGGTGTGGCGTTCATGGACGACGGGACAATGATAGTCGTGGATAACGCGAGAAGATATATCGGGAAACATGTTAACGTGGCCGTGTCGAGTGTTTTGCAGACATCCGCGGGACGCATGGTTTTCGGCGCCCTTATCGAGAAACAGTCGGATATCCGGTCCGAGCGAGAGGAAGGCGCGGAACGGAGGGATTTTCGTCAGCATAGAGGGGGAGAAAGGCCGAGGGATGAAGGACACAGAGGAGAAAATAGAGGCCAGCGGTCTGATGACAGGGGGCATAGATCTGAGGACAGAGGACAGAGATCAGAAGACAGAGGGCATAGGTCGGATGATAGAGGTCATAGGCAGGAAGATAGAGGGCACAGATCGGATGATAGAGGCCACAGGCCGGATGATAGAAGTCAGAGGACGGAGGACAGAGAGCAGAGGCCTGAGGACAGAGGACAGAGGACAGAGGACAGAGAACAGAAGCCCGACGACAAAGGGCAGAAGGCGGAAGGGACGAACGAAGGGCAAGGTGTGGACGGAGGAACGCAAACGGCGTGATTCGTTTGTCGTTATTTGTTGATCGTTTCTCGAAAAACGAATAATGATAAGCGAATAACGAACAACGAAGGGGTCGGTATGGATATACGTATAGGCGTTGGATACGACATACATAGGCTCGTTACGGGGCGGAAGCTCATCCTTGGCGGAGTCGAGATACCGTTCGGTAAGGGATTGGAAGGGCATTCCGACGCGGACGTTCTTTTGCACGCCATGAGCGATGCCATACTCGGAGCGCTCGGTGAAAAGGACCTCGGGTCCACGTTCCCCGATACGGACCCCGCCTGCAAGGGTATGCCGAGCAAGGTGATATTGAAAGCCGCGTATGATATCATGTCAAAAAAGGGTTTCATGATCGGCAATCTGGACTGTGTCGTCATCGCGGAGGCCCCGAAAATATCGGTGTATCGCAAGCCTATAGCAAAATTGGTGGCGAAGATACTTGGTGCCGGGGAAGATGTTATCAGCGTCAAAGGCAAGACCAATGAAGGGTTTGGCGACATAGGGAAGGGTGACGCTATCGCGGTTTACGCGGTGGTCCTTCTTGTGAAGAAGAAAGGAAAATGAAGTTTCGTATGTCGTATAGCGTATATCGTTTGTTGCTTTTTTAAGGTACGATATACGACATACGCTGTACGATATACGTAGTTAAGGGAGCGCTATGATGTGCTTTTTGAATATTTTACTGCTTATTGTTTCGCTGGCGGTCATCTATTACATTCTTGCCAGGATATTCTTTGAGGAAGCGATAAGATCTGTCTTTGAGCGGGACCCTGCCGCGACAAGTTATGCCGAGATCATTTTTACTTATTCGGGCCTGCACGCGCTTATCTGGTACAGGGTGGCCAACTTTCTCAATCGTATGAAAGTCCCGTTCCTTCCGCGTTTTATATCACAGATCGCTAAATGGGTGACGGGGATCGAGATACATCCGGGGGCCCGTATCGGAAAAGGTTTTTTTGTCGATCACGGGATGGGGGTCGTTATCGGAGAGACCACCATCATTGGTGACAACGTCACACTGTTCCAGGGGGTGACCCTTGGCGGGACGGGGAAGGAAAAGGGGAAGAGGCACCCGACGATCGGTAACAACGTTGTCGTAGGCGCGGGGGCCAAGGTCCTGGGGAATATAAATATTGGGAACAACGTGAGTATAGGCGCGAACGCCGTTGTCCTCAGGGATGTACCTGACGATTCAACGGTCGTGGGTGTTCCGGGGCGTATCGCAAAAAAACATGGCAAACGGCTTCCCTCCGGCATAAATCTGGATTATACATCACTTCCCGATCCTCTCCAGCAGGCGCTCGAGAAACTGCAGCACGAGATCGACCATATCGAGACAGAAATCGAGAGTTACCAAGAAAAGAAACACGGGAAGAGCGAGTGAGGACAGGTTTCGTTTGACGTTTTTCGTTTGTCGTTTTTCGCAATGATGTATGCAACGAACAACGATAAACGAACAACGATAAACGAACAACGATAAACGATCATGATCAAAATATACAACACTCTCACAAGACAGAAAGAGGAATTCCGGCCCATAGAGAACGGCAAGGTGAGGATGTACGTCTGCGGGCCTACCGTCTATGACGTCCCGCATATTGGCCATGCGAGAAGCGCGTACGTGTTCGAGGTGATAAGGCGGTATTTTGAGTACAAGGGGTTCGACGTGCTTTTTGTGAGGAACGTGACGGATGTGGACGATAAGATAATCAATAAAGCAGTGAGAGAACTTAAAGACGAAGGTAAAGATATCGCAGGGGACGGTCTTAAAGAAAAGACCCGGGAAGTGGCCAAGCGGTATCTTGATGTCTATCATGCCGAGCTTGTGAAGTTCGGCATAAGGCCGCCGGTCGTGGAGCCAAAAGCCACTGAAAATATCAAGGAAATGATAAGGTTCATCGGCGATCTGATCAAGAAAGGATACGCTTATCCCGCCGATGGCAGCGTCTATTTCGATGTCGAAAAATTCCCCGGGTATGGGAAACTTTCCAAGCAGAACACGGATGAGATGATGCACGGGGCCCGCGCCGATGTCGATGAGAATAAAAAGCAACCGCTGGATTTCGCTCTCTGGAAAAAAGCGAAGCCGGGTGAACCTTCGTGGCCAAGTCCCTGGGGAGAAGGGCGTCCGGGCTGGCATATAGAATGTTCCGTGATGAGCACGAAGATACTCGGGACCAATTTCGATATACATGGAGGGGGGCTTGATCTTATATTCCCACATCATGAAAATGAGATCGCCCAGGCGGAGGCGTGGTCGGGGTGCCGGTTCGCCAATTATTGGATGCATAACGGGCTTTTGACGGTGGGTGGGGAAAAAATGTCGAAGTCCCTCGGGAATTACCTGACGATCGCCGATTTTCTTAAAAAATATAAAGATCCGGACCTTTTGAAGATGACATTCCTCAACAGCCATTACCGAAGTCCAGTCGACTACGGTGATGCTAAGATCGAAGAGATGCGGAGTTCCAAAGAACGTATAGTCATTTTCCTTGATAAGGCAAAGAAATTAGCTGTCAGCGCCAAGCGCCAAGCGCCAAGCGCCAAGTGCCATGCTGACGAGATAATTCGTTCTTTATCCGAGAAGTTCGAATCCGCGATGGACGATGATCTTAATACTCCCCAGGCGCTTTCTGTCATATTTGAGGCGGTCCGTTGCGGGAACGAATTTCTTGCGGTGAAAGACGAAGGTGAGGATAAACAGGACGCGATAATCGCCTTGAGCGAGTTCATAATAAAGGCCGCGAACGTGCTGGGTCTCTCACTTCATACGGCGGGTATAAATAGCGGTGAAGCCGCTGAGATAGAAGGGCTTATCGCCGCCCGCGAGAAAGCGAGAAAAGAGAAAAAGTATAAAGAAGCCGACGATATCCGCCGTAAACTTACGGAAATGGGTGTAACGATCGAGGACACACCCGAAGGGACCATATGGCGAAAGAAATGACAAAAGGGCTTTTTATCGCTTTTGAGGGGCCTGAGGGCTGTGGAAAAAGCACACACTCGAAAAGGCTGGCAAAAGAACTTTCGTCCGCAGGCCACGAGGTCGTCCATACGGCCGAGCCCGGAGGGACGGCGCTGGGGAAAAAGATAAGAGAGATCCTGCTTGAGAAGGAGGATATTCATTTTAATTCCCGGGCTGAACTTTTTCTTTTTGAGGCGGACCGCGCAGAACATGTGAGGGAAGTGATCATCCCAGCCCTTGAATCGAGAAAAATAGTCATATGCGACCGTTTTAACACGGCCACGTTCGCCTATCAGGGGTATGGGCTTGGCGTGGACCTCGGCCTTGTAAAGGCCGTGGATGACATTGCGACTTCAGGTATCGCGCCGGACATGGTCGTTTTGCTGGATATTGATGTCGCCTCCGGGCTCAAGAGGGCCGCTTCGGGAAGAGCGGCGGATAAAATGGAAAAAAGAAGTTTGGATTTCCACAATAGGGTGAGGGACGGATATCTCGCCATCGCTGAAAATGATCCCGAGAGGATACATGTGATAGATTCCGCAGGTGAAATAGAGGAAGTCTATCGGTGTATTAAAGAGAGAACGCATGGTCTTATTGAAAGATATACAAGGGCAAGATAACGCTGTACGGATGCTTTCCAAGGTTGTCTGTTCTGGGAGGATAGCCAACGCTTATCTTTTCGCCGGGCCGGACGGCGTCGGCAAAAAACTTACGGCCAAAGCTTTTTTAATGGCGCTTATGTGTAAAAAGTCCGGAGTTCGGAGCCCGGAGTTCGGGAAAGAGCCCTGCGGCGAATGTCCCGCGTGCAGGAAGATAAACGACCTTAGTCATCCTGATGTAATGTGGATAACTCCCGGAAGCAGTAAAAATATCAGGATAGACGATATCCGTAAGGCGAAAGACATGCTCTCCCTTAAGCCGTATGAGTCGTCCATGAGCGCCTGTGTCATAGAGGACGCCCACGCGATGCGAGAGGCCGCGTCAAACGCGCTTTTGAAAATACTGGAAGAACCGCCTGGCCGGGCGTTGTTCATACTTATTACGGGCAAAAAGGAACTTCTTCTTCCGACCGTGGTGTCCAGGTGCGCCGAGGTCCGTTTTAACGCGCTGCCGTTCCGTAAAACCGGGGAAATAATAATGAGGGAGTCCATTTCCCGCGGAAAGCCGGTCGATAAGGGGACGGCGGGGCTGCTCGCTTATTTTTTTGAGGGATCGCCGGGCAGGGCCCTCGAGATGCTGGAAAGGGACCTTGTGAGGAGAAAAAGCGTGGTCCTGGACCTTCTTGGCAAGCTCTCGGACGAAAAAGAGTTCTCTTTTTGCGGATGGGACAGGGAGGAGAAAGAGCTTCTTATCGAGGACATCGAGCTTCTCATGATGATATTGCGCGACGCAGCGGTGGGCGGGGAGTGTAATGATGAGTTCGTTCTTGATAAAAGCATGGTAGGCGTGAAGATGTATGACGTTCTTAAAAAATATTCTCCGGCGAGATTATACGGCCTTATGGAAAAACTGATCGTCTTTAAAAGGGACCTCGAAGGTAACGTGAATCCTAAGATCGTGGCCCAGGCGCTTACCCTGGAGCTTGCCGGTGAGAAATAAACCACGGAGTGCGGTATGAAAGAGATCGCGAAGATAAGATTAAGGGCCGATGGGGATGTCAGGTACTATCTGGCCAACGGCATGAAGTTCCAACCGGGGGAGAAAGTGATAGTGGAGGCCGACCGCGGCCTCGAGGCCGGGGAGGTTGTATCTCCCAACGAGGAATCGACTGATATTAACCTGGTCGGAAAACCTATGAGAAAGGTCATCCGGAAGGTCAACCGCTGGGATGAGGAACAGATCGCGAAGAACAGGGAAAAGAAAAAAGACCTCATGAACATATGCTCCCAGAAGATAAAAGAACGGAACCTTCCCATGAAACTTGTGGACGCGGAGTACTCCTTTGACCGGTCCAAGATCATATTCTATTTTACTTCCGAGTCCAGAGTGGATTTCCGGATGCTTGTGAAGGACCTGGCAAGCATATTCCGTGTGAGAATAGAGCTTAAGCAGATAGGCGTGAGGGACGAAGCTCGCATGGTGGGCGGATGCGGCCCATGCGGGAAACAGCTTTGCTGCGCGGCGTTCCTGAAGGATTTCGAGCCGGTCACGATAAAGATGGCCAAAGTCCAGTCCCTGCCGCTCAATCCTTTCAAAATATCCGGTCTTTGCGGGCGGCTAATGTGCTGCCTTGCTTATGAATATGGATGTTATAAGGATCTTTCCAAAGGACTTCCGGAAGTGGGAAAAGAGTTTAAAACGGAAGAAGGGAAAGGCAGAGTGGTCTCGGTAAATATCCTTAAAAGGACCGTCACAGTCGATTTTGGTGACGGTAAAATAAAAAGCATCGGCATAGACAAAAAGAAAGAAGAGAAATAAAAATGGGTAAATTCTATATCACGACCCCCATATACTATGTTAACGCCAATCCACATATAGGGCACGCGTACACACAGATCGCCGTTGACGCGCTCAGCCGTTACCACAGGAGGCTGGGAGACGAAGTCTTTTTCCTTACGGGAACGGATGAACATGGTGAAAAGATAGAGGAAGCGAGCGTCAAGGCCGGTTTCGAAAAGGGCAGGGAGAAAGAGTTCGTCGATACGATAGTCCCGAATTTTAAGGACCTCTGGCAGGCGTTGAACATAAGTTATGACGGTTTTGTACGTACGACCGACGCGGCGCATCAAAAGGTCGTTCAGGATATCCTCATGGACCTTAAGGGGAGCGGCGACATCTATCAGGGCGAGTATGACGGGTGGTTCTGTACGCCCTGTGAGACGTTCTGGACAGACACGCAGGCCAAAGAGGGAAAATGTCCCGATTGCGGCAGGGTCGTCGAGAGGATAAAGGAGAAAAATTATTTTTTCCGCATGAGCGCCCATGAAAAGTGGCTTGTCGAATACATAAATACCCATCCTTCTTTTATTATGCCGGAATTCAGGAAGAACGAGGTGCTGGGGTTTTTAAGGGAAGGTCTTACGGACCTTTGTATATCAAGGCCGAAGGACAGGATGGCTTGGGGCATAGAGATACCGTTCGACAGGGAATATACCGTTTATGTATGGTTCGAAGCGCTCATAAATTACCTTTCAGGGATAAAGTGTCAGAAAGTTTTTGATAAATTCTGGCCGGCCGATTTTCATGTTATTGCGAAGGACATACTCAGGCATCACGCTGTCTATTGGCCCATTATGCTGAAATGCCTTGATATTGAGCTTCCCAGGACGGTATTCGCGCACGGATGGTGGAAGATGGGCGAGGAGAAGATGTCGAAATCAAAAGGGAATATCGTCGATCCTAAAGGGCTAGTCAAAAGTTATGGCGGGGAAGACCCGTTAAGGTATTTTCTCCTGAAAGCGGTCGGTTTCGGGTTCGACGGCTCGTTCGGGGAGGACGCGCTTAAGACCATGTATAACAGCGACCTCGCGAATGATCTGGGTAATCTTCTTAACAGGACCCTCACGATGGTCGAGAAATATTTTGGCGGGGTATCTCCGGATGTTCCCGCATCTTCCGGTGACGCCGAGCAGGACAAAAGGAGCGCCGACGTCAGAGCCGCCATTTGTGCGCTTTTGCTAAAGGTGAACGAAAAAATGATGACGGAAAAGCTTTTGCTCAAAGAAGCTCTTGAGGATGTCATGGCCGTTGTGGGGAAATCCAATAAATACATCGAAGAATCCGCTCCGTGGAAATATTCCAAAGCCGGAAATATGGAAGCGATAAAGGTCATTATCGGCGATCTTCTTGAGGCGTTAAGAAAATCCGCTATAGCGCTCTATCCGTTCGTGCCCGCGACGGCCGATAAAATATGGAAGCAATTAGGTCTCGAAGGGAATGTGGCGGAAATTATCGAACCGGAAGAAAAAGACAGCGCTTACTATGCGGGGGAAGTTTCTTTCTGGAGAAGATTCCCGACGGGGATAAAAGTGGCGAAAGCTGAGCCTTTATTTCCACGAATGCAATAATCTGTTTTGGGCGGGTGGCGCGAGCGTGCCCGAGGATGCGCACAAGTCCGCCGGAGGCGGACGCGGAGAACCGCAGGGCACCGAGCGACAGGACTCGCCAAAAAAGTTCAACAATATGATAAATACCACTGCCAAAATAAAAAAGAAATACCGTGACAAGATACAAAATAACAAGGGCCTTACTTCGTTCCAAAAAAATGTCCTCCTGACGGTTCTTGAAATTCCATGTGGTGAAGTGCGGTCTTACGCCTGGGTCGCTTCAGAGATAGATTCAAGAGCGTACCGTGCTGTGGGACAGGCGCTGAAGAGGAACCCCTACGCTCCGCATGTGCCCTGCCACAGGGTAATTTCGTCCGACGGGTCTATTGGGGGCTATTCAAAAGGTCTAAGGGAAAAACGAAGGTTATTGTACAAAGAAGGGATCGTATCGGGTTAACATGAAGCTTGTCGACACGCATTGTCATTTAGACCTTCCGGATTATAAAGATGACCTCGATATGGTCGTTAAAAGGGCAGTTTCCGGGGGTGTCGAGCGGATGATAGTCCCCGGTATCAACATAGAAAGCAGCGAACAGGCGGTCGCTCTTGCGGATAAATACCCAGAGGTGTTCGCCGCTGTCGGGATACATCCTCACGAAGCCGATAAAGTGGGACCCGGGACCATGGCACGATTGAAGGAGCTCGGCCTGAATGGCAGGAAAGTGGTCGCAATAGGCGAGGTCGGGCTTGACTATTTCAAGAAATTGTCGGGCATAGATAACCAGAAGAAACTTTTACGTAGCGTGATCGAAGTGTCCAGAGAACTGGACCTCCCGCTCATCCTGCATGATCGTGAAGCCGACAAAGATATTTTGGAGATACTTACGCCGCTTAAGGAGACTTTTTCCCTGAAAGGGGTTCTTCATTGTTTTTCCGGCGATGCGATTTTTCTAAAGGAGATCCTCGCTCTTGGGTTATATGTGTCTTTTACGGGCGTTATTACGTTCGAGAAGGCAGGGAAAGTAAGGGAAATAATTAAACTGGTCCCGCCCGAACGGCTTCTTCTCGAGACAGACTCGCCGTATATGGCCCCGGTGCCTTTCAGGGGAAAAAGGAATGAACCCGCCTTTGTCAGGGACCTTCTTAAGGTATACGCGGAAGTGTACGGATTGAGCGTCGAGGACATTGCGAGGATCACCACGCACAACGCGAACCATCTTTTCGGGCTCGCGCTCGAGGAGATAGCGAGCATTGCTTACCCGATAAGGGATTCTCTATACATTAACATGACAAACAGGTGCACCAACAGATGTACTTTTTGCACCAGGGACGTTTCCAGTTATGTGAAAGGGCATAAACTTGTGTTGAGTGCCGAGCCGACTATCGATGAGGTCATCTCGGCGATGGGTGATATCTCTAAATACCGGGAAATAGTTTTCTGCGGTTTTGGGGAGCCGACTACCCGACTTGATGTTGTCAAAAAAGTGTCCGCTTACGCAAAAGAAAGGGGCAAGGCCGTAAGGCTTGTGACTAACGGGGAAGGGGACCTGATAAATTCGAGGCGGATAGCGCCGGAGCTCAAAGGCCTTATTGACATCGTGTCCGTCAGCCTGAACCTGCCCGACGCCGAAAAATATGACCATGTATGCCGTTCCGTTTATGGCAAAGAAGCTTTCGGCGCGATCATTTCCTTTGTCAAGGACTGCAGGGTCGAAGGCATTGAGGTAGAAATGACGGCGCTGGATTTCATCGGCGGAGAGGACGTCGATGAATGCCGGAAGATTGCCGATAAGTTTGGGGCGAAATTCCGTTTAAGACATCTTAATGTCGTGGGATAAGGAACTTTTTCCGATGAAGACAGGTGTGCATGTATGATCTCATAGGTGTTGTCCGCCGCAATAGATTATACGCGGGCCTTGTAGTTTTTATAGTTTTTATCAATGTTCTCTCTTTCCTGGGAGAGCGGGAATCGAAGGAAAAAGCCGGTACCCATGCCAAGGTCGAGATCGCGGATGAGAAAACCGAAAAACAGTCGCTTTTCGATCCCGACGAGGTGAAAAAACGCGAGGAGAGGATAAAAGAGCTTTCCCGGGAGAACCCGATATTTCTCCTTTTTCTCGGGCTTTTTAATGTTACGGTGATATTTTTCGTGTTCACCGGCGTGATCTTTGATATTTATTTTTTAGCGAGGTTCGCGAGGGGAAAACCCGTCGAAATAAGGACATGCGCTCCGCCGGAACCGAGGTGGAATATGGCCGATGTCGTGCGTGTCGCGCTTATATTCCTTTCCGCGGGGTATCTTTTCGCGATACTGCAAGTCTTTGTTATCCGATATTTCCCGATACTTCGTAACGAGAATTTCCGTATGATATTCGATACGACGGTAATGAATGTCGTGGGGATCGGCGTAATGCTGTATTTTGTCATGCGTAAATACGGGCAGCAAGTGGCGGCGATAGGGCTTACGCTAAGAAAGGCTTTCCATAATATGTTCTACGCCATGGTAGCTTATATATCCCTCGTGCCCGTCACGCTCATCATAATGATAGTGACAATGATCGTTATTAAATGGCTGAAATATGAACCGCCTGTCCAGCCCATTGTGCAGGTCTTTATGGAGGAAAAACAGGGAGGGGTCCTGTTCCTTTCGACCGTTTTCGCAGCGGTGTTCGGTCCCATCGCGGAAGAGATATTTTTCAGAGGATTTATGTACGCGGCGGTAAAGAAGTCGCTGGGCGTGTTCTGGGGATGCGTAATAACGGCGGTGGTTTTTTCTTTTCTTCACGCGCACGTGGTCGGTTTTCTGCCGATCATGGCGTTGGGCATACTTCTCGCTTATATTTATGAGAAGACGGGATCGCTTGTTTCGTGCATTTCTGTGCATGTGATACATAACGTGGCGATGGTGATGGTAGTGTTCCTTATGAGGCATATTGGAGCGTGAGTTCGTATATCGTATGTCGTATGTAGTATGTCGTGCTCGGACGAAAGTTCGTTAAACCAACGATATACGATATACGCTGTACGACATACGAGAAAGGAAATGCGATGATAGAGACTATTCGCTGGCGTAACGGACACGTCGAACTTATCGACCAGACGCTTTTGCCTGGGAAAGTGGAATATATCGAATGCAATTCCGCTGAGGACATCTGGTATGCTATAAAGAAAATGAATATCCGTGGAGCTCCCGCTATCGGGATCGCCGGAGCTTATGGTGTGTATCTCGGGATAAGGAACAGTAAGGCTGTAGATTTCCATTCTTTTGAGATAGAGGTCGAAAGGATGGTCCGGTATTTGTCTACTTCCCGTCCAACGGCGAGGAACCTTTTCTGGGGGCTTGAGCGCGTGAATGAAGCTGTCCGGGAAAACAGCGGTAAAAATATACCGGAACTCAAAAAGACCGTACTTGGCGAGGCGCACGCGATCCTTGAGGAAGACAGGAAAATATGCCGTGATATCGGGAAATACGGCGCTGGCCTTATCCCCAAGGGGGCGCGCATCCTGACCCATTGTAACGCGGGCGCTCTCGCGACCGCGGATTACGGTACGGCGCTCGGTGTCATCTTTTCGGCAAAGAAAAAGATCAGAAAGGTTTTCGTCGACGAGACGAGGCCGCTTCTTCAGGGAGCGCGACTGACCGCTTGGGAACTTGTCAATAACGGTATCAAGGCGACCCTTATATGCGATAATATGGCAGCGTCCCTTATGGCCAAAGGTGAGATCGACGCCGTGATAGTGGGTGCCGACAGGATCGCCGCCAACGGCGATACGGCGAATAAGATAGGGACATATTCCGTCGCGATAGCGGCCGCTTATCACAAAGTACCTTTTTATGTCGCCGCGCCTCTTTCGACCTTTGATCTTTCTCTTCCGGACGGGTCCGCGATACCGATAGAGGAACGGGACAAATCCGAGGTCAGGATGATCGGCGATAAACTTATAACTGTGAAGGATGTAGACGTGAAGAACCCCGCGTTCGATGTGACTCCCGCGCAACTTATCACGGCGATCATCACGGAACGCGGTGTGATCAAGAGACCGAATAAGAAACGGATAGCAGCTGTAGTAAAACAGTAGGTTTGTATTGAGTAGTGAGTAGTGTGTATTGCGTACGCAAACGAACTCAATACCCAATACTCAATACACAATACTAAAATATGAAAGAAATAACGATCATCAACATGATCCAAAAACTCGCCGGCAAACCCGGAAAGGGTGTAAATATAGGCATTGGAGACGACTGCGCGGTGCTGGACCATGACAGGAGGAAATATCTCTTGTGGGCGGCCGACATGCTTGTCGAAGGTACACATTTTAGGAAGGAAGAAGGGTATGAGAGGATCGGGAGAAAGTCTGTGGCCGTCAACATCAGCGATATCGCCGCTATGGGGGGCTACCCGAAATATATTTTGATCAGTCTCGGTGTGCCCGGTAAAGATACCGAAAGCATTGTGAGAGAGCTCTATAAAGGCATAAAGAAAATAGTGGATGAATATGGCGTAAAAATACTGGGTGGAGACCTGGATAGGTCGGAGAAACTGGTGATAGATGTTTCCATTATAGGGTTCGTCGAGAAAGGTCGGCTTATCAAGAGGAGCGGTGCAAAGGAAGGCGATATTGTTCTTGTAACAGGTCCGGTAAGGGATGGGAAGAAGATGCATCTTGATTTTGCGCCTCGTCTTAAAGAAGCCAGGTCTCTTTCCGGACGTTACCGGATAAATTCCATGATCGATGTGTCTGACGGAATAGCCCCGGACATGAGGAGGGTATGCGCTGTAAGCCGTGTGGGATGCAGGATATACGATAGCGCGATACCGCTCTCAAAGGGGCTTGCGGTGGAAGACGCGCTGTATTTTGGGGAGAGTTTTGAGATCCTTTTTACCATGGCCCCGAAAGAGGCGCGGAAACTTTTTAAGCATATCAAAAACACCGGGAAGGACCCAAATTATTTTGTCATCGGTGAAATAACTTCAAAAAAGGCCGGGACAAAACGGGTGAGAAAAGACGGGAGTGTTTTGGATCTCGAGTTGAGAGGGTTTGAGCATTTTTAAATTCGTATATTGTATAGCGTATGTAGTATGTCGTGCTCGGACGAAAGTTCGTTAAACCAACGATATACGATATACGCTGTACGACATACTACATGCGACATACGACGGCATGAAAGACAGTACATTAATTACTAATTCTACCGATGAGACGATCGAACTTGCCGAACGCCTGGCGGCGCGGCTCAAGGGTGGTGACGTTATCGCGCTTATAGGGGACCTCGGCGCGGGTAAGACGGTGTTCGTTAAGGGGCTTGCCAAAGGGCTTGGCATTCCGCATCATCTTTATGTAAACAGCCCTTCTTTTGTGATACTGAAAGAATATCACGGGCGTTTGGACCTTTATCATTTCGATGTATACAGGCTGGACTTCAAGGATTTTGCCGATACGGTGGATCATGAAAGATATTTTTACGGTAACGGTGTGAGCGTTATCGAATGGGCGGACAAAGTAACGGACATCCTGCCGGAGGAGTATCTTGAGATCCGCATATCGCAGGCGGGGGAGAGTAAGAGAGAGTTTGTGTTTAAGGCGTTTGGGGAGAGGTACGAAAAGTTGACACGAAAATTAGAGCAGGCATAAAATAGTATTGCGTATTGAGTAGTGCGTATTGCGTAAGCAAACTAACTCAATACTCAATACTCACGACGCAATACTAAAATATGAAGATACTCGCATTCGATACATCCACAAAATTTTTGAGCATTGCGCTTCTTAACGACGAAAAGGTAGTGTCCGAGTACCACAAAGAAGAGGGTATACGGCACAGCGAGGTCCTTATCCCGCAAGCGAAGGAGATGCTCGCTAAGGCTGGGTGGAAAGTCTCAGATATAGGCCTTATCGCCGTTGGGATCGGCCCCGGTTCTTTTACGGGCCTCAGGATAGCCGTTTCAACAGCCAAAGGCATTGCCGCTTCGCTCGGCACTAAGGTCGTCGGAGTGCCCAGTATGGACGCGATGGTGATGAATTTTTCGAAAAAAGCGCGAGTCATGCCCTTATTGGACGCCCATAAAGGGAAAGTTTACGCATGTCTTTATGAAGCAGGCCGTGTGGGACATGAAAAAAGGACGGAATATCTTTTGATGCCAGTTCAGGAACTTCTCGATCTTGTAAAAGAAGAGGTGTTAATTTTCGGCAGCGCAGTGGTAAAATACAAAGACATACTGGATAAACATCCGTTTGTGAGGTATATTAGTGATGCGGACTGGTATCCGAGAGCGGTGAGTATCGGGCGTCTGGGTTTGGCCCGTTATCTGTTGCGCGGCGACGATGATCCGGAAACACTGGATCCGCTTTATTTGCACCCTAAAGAGTGTAATGTGACTAAGAAAAGTAGATAGGTCTGTATTGAGTATTGTGTAGTGCGTATTGAGTTCGTCTGACCCGCGCAATACCCAATACTCAATACGCAATACGAGACAACAAACCAATGCGAACAGACATAGATAGCATAATCCAAAGTACGAGCAACCCTTCGACTTCGCTCAGGGCAGGCGAGCCACGAGCCACGAGCCACGGGACTACAAATAATGCCAACTACCGTCCTACCTGGGCCGAGATAGACCTGAAAGCGGTAAGCCATAATCTCGAAGAACTTCGCACGTTCGTAAGCGGTCATGTAGAGATCATGCCGGTCGTAAAGGCCAATGCCTACGGCCACGGGATATGCGAGGTGTCGAGGGTCCTTGTCGATAACGGTATACGGTATCTCGGTGTTGCTACCGTGGACGAGGCGATAAGGCTACGCAGGAGCGGTATCAACGTTTCAATCCTTGTCCTCGGTTCTATGCTTGAGGATGAGGCGAAAGTGGCGGTGGAGAACAATATAACAATCACTCTTTGCAATGAAAGACTGCGTCTTTTTCTCTCGGAACTCGGAAAGACCACAGGGAGAAGGCCGCGTGTCCACATCAAGGTCGATACGGGAATGGGCAGGATCGGTATTTGGCACGAAGACGCCCTCGCGTTCATCAAACTTGTTCATTCCGATCCGAACATCGACCTTGAGGGAGTGTATACCCACTTTTCTTCGGCAGGCCGCGACAGGATGTATACGACCCTACAACTCGAATATTTTGAGAACATTTTGCGGGAGATGGGGAAGAGCGGCATAATAGTGAGGTACCGCCATGCCGCGAACAGTATCGCCGTCGTTGACTGGCGGGTATCGCACATGAACCTTGTGCGGCCCGGCATACTTCTTTACGGGATATACCCTAAAGAGACTTTTCGCAAAAATCTGGACCTTAAACCCGTAATGACATTGAAGACGAGGATAGTGCATCTTAAAAAGACCCCGCCCGGAAGGTCCATAAGTTACGGAAGGACTTACATAACCCAGAGTGAGACGCATATCGCCACGATACCGATAGGGTACGCGGACGGTTACGGAAGGATACTTTCGAACAAGGCGGAAGCCCTCATTAACGGCCGGTTCGTGAGGATCGTTGGTATTGTCACGATGGACCAGACGCTTCTCGATGTTGGCGGGATCGAAGGTGTGAGTATCGGGGACGAAGTAGTGCTGATAGGGGCCCAGGGCGATGCTGTTCTGCCTGTTGAAAAAGTCGCCAAACTCGCCAAGACCATTCCCTACGAAATAGTCGTAGGCCTTACCGAGCGCATTCCGCGCGTGTATATCAGGTGATTTCTGGACGGGGCCTCCTATGATTCGTTGTGTCAAGTCCCGCAAATACCGCCGTTGATACAGCCTTGCGGCTATCCTCCTATTGAGCGCATCCATGAGATAGGACCGCTAACATATAATTCACCGCCAAGCGCTGCAAA